>LNAP01000001.1_pt1 | contig 608323 bp, 593 predicted proteins | sample 602601 | NCBI WGS metagenome assembly LNAP01 (sample SAMN02440304, study PRJNA202911) | soil metagenome | biome: Subtropical and temperate rainforests or woodlands; isolation source: soil samples (1 kg each in a 20% v/v slurry with milli Q water) were... ...
CAGCGCCGATGGTACTTGGACCGCAGGGTCCTGGGAGAGTAGGACGTCGCCAAGCAAACCTAAACGCCCCAGATCGAAATAACGATCTGGGGCGTTTTTTCATAGAAACGAAATTTTGTGAACTTCGTCGTTCGTATGGTATTGTCTGCACATAGAGAAAAATAGGAGTTGTGAGATAAATGGTTGACGTTCCAGTCATGCTGCTGTTGGGATTGGCTGCGCTTGGCGTGCTTAGCAAAAATGAAACGGTCGCGGTGGCGATGCTGATTTTGGCGCTGCTTCGTCTGACGCGTTGGCACACGTCGTTTCCGTTCCTTGAAAAATACGGGGTAACGATCGGTATTATTGTCTTGACGGTCGCGGTCATGGCGCCGATTGCAAGCGGGAAAATCAGCACGGAAGATATCGTGAAAACCTTTATGAATTGGCAATCCTTGCTTGCTGTCGCGATTGGAATCTTTGTCGCTTACTTGGGCGGACGAGGGGTAGGTCTTATGTCGAATCAACCGCTGCTCGTTACTGGCTTGCTTTTGGGCACCATTATTGGGGTGGCGTTGTTTCGGGGTATTCCGGTTGGTCCGCTTATCGCAGCCGGCATGTTATCACTGCTGCTAGGGAAATCTACATAAACATGTATAAAAAAGAGCACCCGCAGGTGCTCAAGCTCATTAATAAGCAAAGATGTGGTTGCCGATGGTCGTGCTGACCGGGCGGCTGCGAACCCATTTATTGTCCGTTTTGTCCGGATTGTAGAAGACAAGAGCGCCATTTGTCGGATCAGTGCCGTTCAGGGCATCGTTCACCGCATCGATTGTCGCTTGGGATGGTTCAACCTCATAGATGCGTCCATCCAATACCGGAGAAAACTGATAGTAGTTTATTCCATTTACTTGGTCAACGTCGAAAATGACCGAACGAATCGTATTAGGCCATTCCGGGCTGTCTAGGCGGTTTAGAATGACAGCGGCTACGGCAACTTTACCTTGAGAACTTTCCCCTCCGGCTTCCGCTTCGGTAATTTGATATAGCCAATATAAGTCATTCTTGTCTACTTGCTGTTTAGCGGCTCGACCATTGGTGTTCAGCGAAATGGTTGAAGCAGCTGGTTGATACGTCAGTGATATCCCTAAGTTCTCCGCAACGTGCCGCAGCGGAACGTAAGTGTTGTTGGCATGGTGTACAGTTGTAGTTATTGTAGTTTTCTCTGTCCAACGTTCGCTATTTCCAACGGAGGTATACGTTTTATTATTCTCGGCGGGCAGCGCCATCCGTTTGTTGGCTCCGACAAGTACAACCGCCTGCTGGGCTTCATTCCAATAAACTTTCACCCCGAGCTTCCGAAAAAATATAGCCGGGACTAGCAATCTGTCATCTTGAATTATATAGTGAACAGGTGCGGAATGACCGTCGATCGTGATAGAAAATGTTGTCGGTGCCGCAATTATCGGCGTTATCGAGCTAGTATATACAATAGTTATAGCAATCATGATAGAAGTTATCTTTCGTAAAACTACATTCATTACGGAAACTCCTCTCTTCCACCTCTCGAATGAATTATAAATGAAGTTTATAGATTGATAGAACCCCTCAAAATATGGAAACTAGAGGAAGGAGGCGTCATGGATGACGGAACGGTTTGTCGTGTTTTCCCTTCCGCATACAGCCGGATTGGCATTTACCGTCTTGGCGGTTGTTGGCATCATTTTGTTTTGTATGAAGTTGAAATCTCCAAAACAGCAAAGAAGGGTCCGTCTTGGGCTGGCTGCACTGTTAGCCGGATCAGAAGCATCGCTTTACACATGGTATACGGTAACGGGTCAATGGGGTTGGTTTGCCCTTCCGTTTCAGCTGTGTACGCTGACGCTGTGGCTGTCGGTGGCTGTGCTGCTGACAAGAAACAAAGGCTTATATGAAATTGCATTTTTTCTTGGCATTTTAGGTGCGACGCAGGCTATTCTCACGCCGTATTTGGTGGAGGGTTATCCGAGCTTTCGTTATTTTCATTTCTTTATCGCGCATACCGGCATCATCGCTGTCGGCGTGTACGTGACCGCAGTAGAGGGGTTTCGTCCGACTGCGCGTTCTGTATTCAGAGCGTTGCTGTGGCTGAACGTCCTGGCTATTCCGGCGGCGGTTGCGAACAAGTTGACCGGAGAAAACTTCATGTTTCTCGCCCGCAAGCCATCTACTGCATCAATGCTGGACTTGCTTGCGCCTTGGCCGTGGTATATTTTGCAGCTGGAAGCGGTGGCGCTGCTGCTCTGTTTCTTACTGCTAGGAATGGTAAAAATGATCGATGTATGGGGGAAACAGAGACAAACCCGCAGCAGGTGATTCTCATTCTAAATGAAAAGGACGCCTCCGTTTAGATACGAAGGCGTCCTTTTTCGTTACCGCTGTCGGCCGCGACGGCCTCCGGTGCTGCCGCCGCTCTTAGCCGATCTACCGCCGCTGCGTCCGCCGCTCGGCGGGCCGCTGCGTCGTCCGGAAGAACGAGCACCGTCTTCCGTTCGGCGGCTGGAGGATCTGTCTGAGTTTCGTTTCCATTTATCAGCAGCGGTGCGCTGCTGCGGTTTGTTCGCTGTTGAACGCGTCCCTGATGAACGTTCTCCCGTTGAACGTCCGGAACCGGAACGTCCGCCACCACTTCGAACGCTTCCCCCGGTACGAGCCCTCGAAGACTTACCCGTCTTTTCCGGCGCATCAACGATACCGGAACCGACACCGAATTCTTCCATGCGTCTCCGTTCAATTTCCATGCCGATGCCTCGCTCGATGTTCTGCAGAGCACCGCGATCCTTCATCGAGAACAGCGTAACGGCCGTTCCCTGATGACCGGCTCGTCCGGTTCTGCCGATGCGGTGGATGTACGTCTCGGTGTCAATCGGCACGTCATAATTAAACACATGAGTTACGCCTTCCACATCAAGGCCTCGGGCGGCGACATCGGTCGCCACGAGCACCTGCAGCTTGGCCTCGCGGAATCGCTTCATGACGGCCTCCCGCTTTGCCTGCGTTAGATCCCCATGCAGCTCGTCCGCCATAAAGCCGGCGTCAACGAGCGCTTCCGTCAGCTTCTTGGTCCGAATCTTAGTCCGGCAAAACACAACGGCCAAGTACGGTTGATATTTCTCGATCATCCGAAATAAAGTAGCCTGCCGTCCGCGGTCGGTCGTCTGCACGGCGAGTTGGTGAATGTCGTCCAGCGTCACCCGGGGAGACGCGATGCGGACGTCCTCCGGCGATGCCATATAATTTGCCGCAAGCTGGCGAATCGGTCCCGGCATCGTTGCGGAGCAAAGCACGGTTTGGCGCCTAGAGGCGGTCTGCCGGATAATGTCTTCCACATCGTTCAGGAAGCCCATCGCAAGCATTTGATCGGCCTCGTCCAACACAAGAACGGAAACGCGGCCAAGATGGAGAGTGCCTCGCCGCAGATGATCCAGGAGGCGCCCCGGGGTGGCGACCACAATTTGTCTGCCGCTCTTTAGCTTATGCATCTGGGCGTTGACGTCCTGCCCTCCGTAAACCGTGAGGACGCCTACTCCAACGGCGGGCGCCAGCTTCTTCGCTTCCGCCGTAATTTGAAGCGCCAGCTCGCGCGTCGGCGTGACGATGAGCGCTTGCACCTCGGGGCTTGCAGCATTCACGACCTCCAGAATCGGGAGGAGAAATGCGAGCGTCTTGCCCGTGCCGGTTTGGGCCTGAACGACGGCATCCTTGCCGGACAGCAGCACCGGCAAGGAGGCGGCTTGTACAGGCGTAGGAGAAACGATTCCTTGTACTTTCAATACATCCGCCACTACCGGACGAATGCCTAAGCTTGCAAATGTTATACCCAAAGTAGTTTCCTCGTTTTCTCATGAAATGTTTTCCTTTAAGTGTACCCAATTACGGGCGGAGATGAAAGGCTTACCTGCAACTAACAGACGCGATCGCGCTTTCATAAGCCGCCGTCGAGGTCTGCACTGGCTGCTTTTATTTTCGTGATGAACATAATCATGGGGAATATGGGCACAATTAACCTATTAAATTGGCGGAGAAAGGAATACATGAGAAACAACCGATGGTGGAGATTTAAAAATAAATTAGAGTTAAACCATGTCATACAGAACCAACCTAATGCTCAACATAAATCCAACCCGAAGTTTTCCGAGCCGCTGTCGACCGATGTGCGGGAAAATCAGAAACGGTTGGAGCATATTTTTCAAGACTGCTCAGATGTCGTGTTTCGCACAATCAGCCTCGACGGTCAAAAGAGTGCGTTATTGGTTTACACGGAAGGCATTGTTCAATCCAAAGACATTTACGATCATATGCTGCATCCGTTAATGCACCTCTTCGATGCAAATAGCAGCTCCCCCGATCCAAAGACGTTGGATACGTCGTGGCTCTCGTTATCGCAGCTGGAGCGTGTCCGTTGTACAGAACAGGTGGTTCACGCTGTCCTCACTTCAAGTGCCGTATGCCTTGTGGACGGCTACGACGAGGCGATCCTGCTGCAAGTGAAGGGGGGAAGCCGGCGCGGCGTAGAGGAGCCTTCCACCGAAACGGTTGTTCGAGGACCGAGGGAAGGATTTACAGAAAATTTACGCGTCAATACGGCACTCGTCCGTTTTAAAATCAAAACGCCCGATCTGAAGACTATTAATTTGGTCAAGGGAGAGCGGACCAAAACCAATATTGTGATTTCTTACATTGAAGGCTTAGCAGACCCGAAGGTGATCGAAGAAGTTAAAAGGCGCATCGAATCAATCCTAATTGACGGAGTGCTGGAAAGCGGATATATCGAAGAACTGATCGAGGATAATCCGTACTCGCCGTTCCCGCAGCTGCAGTACACGGAACGTCCCGACACGGTAGCCGCACAGCTGCTCGAAGGCAAGTTTGCCGTTTTTGTGGACGGGACGCCTTTTGTACTGGTTGCTCCGATCACGGTATGGCAGCTGCTTCAAGCGAGCGAGGACTATTACGAACGATATTTTATTTCTAACTTTGTCCGTTGGCTGCGGATCATCTTCGTGTTCCTCGCATTATACTTACCGTCTATATACATATCGGTAATCACATATCATCACGACATGCTTCCTACGACACTTATGTTAAGCATAGCGGCGGCAAGAGAAGCGATTCCCTTTCCTGCGATTGTAGAGGTGTTGATTATGGAGATTTCGTTCGAAGCGCTGAGGGAAGCGGGGATCCGGCTTCCTAAGACAGTGGGGCAAGCTGTCAGCATTCTGGGAGCGCTGGTTATTGGACAAGCGGCTGTGGAAGCGGGAATTGTATCCGCTCCTATGGTGATTATCGTTTCCGTAACCGGCATTGCCTCCTTTACAATTCCAAGGTTTAATTTTGCGATTTCGGTGCGATTGATGCGGTTTCCGATGATTTTTCTTGCGGCGGCATTCGGTCTGTTCGGCATGATCATCGGCACGGTGTGGCTGCTTGCCCATCTTTGCCACTTGCGATCGTTCGGCGTTCCTTATTTAGGAGGGGTGGCCCCCTATGAAAAAGGGGATGGAAAAGACATTTTCATTCGTGCTCCTTGGTGGAAAATGATATTTCGTCCGACGTCCATTTCTGGGATGCATCGAAAACGGATGAGGACGGAAATGAACGCGAAGCCTGAGCCGCAGGAAAGCTGGTGAAACGTTTAGATGAGCAAACGAGTCGCAGTATTTATGATCGTTATGAGTTTGCTGCTTACTGCTTGCTGGGATCGGACGGAGGTAAACGACGTCGCTTTCGTTATGGGATCGGCTGTCGATAAGGAAGGGGATCAAATCCGGGCTACCATTCAGATTGCGCTGCCCGGACAGCTGGGAGGGAGTAGAGGCGGAGGCGGGGGAACGTCAGGGAATAAGAACTGGTATTTGCTTTCGAAGACTGCAGACACCATACGCCAAGCAAATCATGAGCAGCAAAGCAGTGTTTCACGCAGGTTGAACTTCTCGCACCGCCGAACGCTTCTCATCGGGGAGGAAATGGCCCGGGAAGGGATCGAGCCGATTATTGACGTACTCGCGCGCATTCCGCAAAATCGGCTTACCGCCTTCGTATTAATTACGAAGGGCTCAGCCGCAAAGGTGCTGGCTGCACGGACACCAGCGGAACAATTCCCCGCCGAAGCATTGCGGGAGCTGGCTGCAGGGTCGATGAAGGTGCCCCGGACATTGAGTCTCGTAATCAATGCGATGCTATCCGAAGGAATCGATTTGGCGATTCCGGCAGCTTTTGTAGATCCTACCGTTACCACCGAGGGGGACAATTTAAAGGATACGATTAAGGTGGAAGGGCTTGCCGTTTTCAAGCAAAACAAGCTAGCCGATTTTTTGGAAAAGGAAGAGGCGATAGGGGTCTTATTGGCGATGGGAGAAGCGCAGACGCCTGAAGTAACCGTCAAGGCTCCGGAAGGGGAAGGTAAAATCGTAGCTCAGTTTCTCAGATACGATACGGTGCTCGATCCTGTCATTCGAGGCGACAAGATCACCTTCCGAATTTTGATCGACGCGACGGGGACAGTTTTGGAAAACGAGTCCAATTTCCAGCTGAGCCAACATGCTCAAATCGAAATGCTCGAGGAGAGTCTTGAGCATAAAGTGAAGGCCGACGTGGAAAATGGAATCAGGAAGCTGCAGCAGCTGGAGTCCGATGCGGTCGGTTTCGGGAAGACCATTTACAGCAAGAAGCCGGAGGATTGGCGCCGATTGAAAGAAAACTGGTATGAACATTTCACGCGCATCCATGTAGAAGTGATTCCTGTATTGAATATTGAAAATATCGGCTCCATCATTAAACCGTTCGGCAGAAAGGAACAACATTTGGAATGAATATCAGTCAGTTGCTTCTATTTGTGATTCTCATATTGTCGTATCTCGCTTTTGACTGGAAGCCTTTGTCGAAGACCAGCTCACGGAGCCGGTACATTGCCATCGGTATCAGCGTGGGTGCGCTGCTTATATGGGGATATCACTCCTCCCGTCTTCCGCAGGTGCATCCCGGAGCCATCCTTGAGCAACTGCTGGAGTCGTTCATCCCTATCGATCCGATCAGTGTCCCGAGGAAGGAGTAATCGCTGTGCAGACGATCTCAAGTCGCCAGCTCATCTTAATTGGAGCGATGTTTACACTAACTACGACCCTCATCAGCGTTCAATCGCAGATGGTATGGTATTCGAAGCAGCAGATTTGGCTGTCGCATGTGCTTGCACTCCTTGTGATGCTTCTTCCACTGTGGATGCTTTCCAAGGTGCTTGCCAGGTTTCCAGAGCGGGATTTGTTCGAAGTGCTTGTGATCAGGTTTCCCGTAATTGGCAGGGGGATAGGACTGCTGTATGTGTTGTTTTATTTTTATATTCTTTCCCGCGACCTTCGCATGGCTGTAGATTTTACGAACGTGGCGCTGCTGCCCGAGACGCCGCTGGGCATAACGGCTGGCTTGGTGATGTTTTCGGTCATCTGCTTAACATACGGCGGTATCGAAATATTGGGACGCTCCACAGAGGTATATGGAACGTTATTGCTTGTGATGTCCGCTTTAATTTCCGTCGTTTTGTTTCGAGAGTTCAATTGGACGAATATGATGCCTTTTTGGGATATTGACGCTTCTGGAGTCGTAATCGGGAGTTGGCTGTTAATTTCGTACTTGGGGGAAATGATAGGGATCGCCTTCTTTTGCTCCGGTCGCATGCTGCGGTTTAAACATTGCTTCCTCGGTCTTCTGATCGGAACCGGTGTGTTAATGGCATTGGCCGTCCAAGCGCTTCTAGTCTTAGGCATACCCGTCATGTCGAGAATGCTGTACCCGAATTACGAGCTGGTACGGCAGATTCGGATTACAGACTTCTTGGATCGATTCGAACTTCCCCTGGTAGGCATTTGGCTTCCTGCAATGATGACAAAGATCGGTTACAGCCTCTTTATCATTTGCCACGGGTTGAAAAGATTGGTCCCGAACACCTCCGGGCAACGCTTCGTAATACCGGTCGGGTTGCTCGCATATGCTTGCTCGTTCTGGTTTTTTGAAAACACGATTCAATTGTTCAACCTAAATCTCGAATGGCCGGCTGTCTCGCTCATTTTCCAGCTAATCATCCCGGCGCTGCTCTTTATGATTTTAAAACCGAAGAAAGAAGATACAGCGAAGCAAGGCCTGTATAACGCGGAGAACCGTTCTTTCCATATGGAGGAACGCCCCGATTGGAAATGAAAGAAGAAACATGTAGCGTATTGGTTAAATGTAAGGATTCGGCGAGAACGTTTTGGCAATGTCAATGAATTTCTTGATCGATGGATTCGGGAAAGGATTTTCTTTATACATAATATACGTTTCCCGCGTCAATTTCTCCTGGTGAGGGAACGGAATTTCTACGAGTTCGCGTTCTCTTAACTCCCGCTGAACGGCCGTTTTGGGGAGAAAGGAAATGCCCAGCTTATGAACGGTCATCCGTTTGATCGCTTCGATATTATCGACGGAAATGTACGAGCTTGGCGTAATGTCGTGGCTTTTGAACAGTTCAATGATAGGACGGAAATAGGAAGCGGCCGGACTGAAATTAATAATGACGGTTTGCTTCTGAATTTGCATAAAGTCAATCGATCCGTGGCGGATAAATTCGTCGTTAAGCTGATGATCCGGAGATGCAATCATAACGATGGAATCCTTCAGCAGCGGAATAGAGGTGTAGTGTTTGTGACCCGTCATGGAGTTCATGATAGCGAGCTCGATTCGTTCCTCGGACATGAGCTCTAGAATGCTCTCGGTAAGGCCGGTAGAGACCGATAACTGAATGTCGGGATGATTCTCGTGAAAACGGCCCAGGATGTGCGGCAGTATGTAGGTGACGATCCTGCTCGTCGTACCGATGCTGAGCTTTGCATGGCGTTCTTCATGAGCCGCATGAATGCTATCGACGGCATCGACGGCAAGCGCCAAAATTTTCTCAGCGTAAGGAAGCAGCATGTGGCCGTAGGAAGTTAATTCAATGGTACGTCCCATTCTCTCAAATAAAGAAACCGTTAATTCCGCTTCAAGATGCTGGATTCGAGTGGAGATGGCTGGCTGTGTCACGTGAAGAATTTCCGCGGCCTTGCGAAAGCTCTTCTCGTTTGCAACATGGTAAAACGCGTTTAATTGATGAATATCCATCGGGCTCACTCCTCAGAAGAATCGCGATAATAGCAGCAAAATCAATAAACGTTGTTTATTGTTATATCAAAATCATTAACTTATCTTTATGCATCCCCCATATTATAATGAAATCACAGAAAATTCAATACTCTTCTGAATTCATTGGGTATGGGAGGCACTCATGGGCCGATATCGAGTAACGGTCGATACAGGCGGAACATTTTCAGATTTCGTCTATTTCGATGAACAATCACGCGAATTAACGATCACGAAGGTATCCTCTACGCCGCATGATCCTTCGGAAGCGATCATGAGCGGCATTCAGCTGCTGTTGGATCAGGGGGTTCAAGCTGAGGATATCTCGTATTTTTGTCACGGGACGACGGTCGGAACAAATGCGCTGCTGGAGGAAAAGGGTGTCAAAACGGGACTGCTCGTTACGGAAGGCTTCCGCGGCATTTACGAGGTTATGGAGCAAGCGCGTCCCTACGGCTCGGCCATCTTCAACGTGATGTATGATAAACCGCCGATGCTCGTGCCGCAAAGCAGGACTGGGGAAGTCAAGGGACGGATCGATTTTCAAGGAAACGTCATTGCGGAGCTGGACGAACAGCTTTTGAGGGAAACGGTGCGCGAGCTGGCGCAGCAGGGCGTTGAGTCGATGGCCGTCTGTCTGCTGTTCTCGTTTCTGCACCCTGAACATGAAGCAAGGGTCAAGTCCGTTATTCAAGAAGAAATTCCGAATTGCAGCGTTTCGCTTTCCTCCGAAATCAACCCTCAGATCCGCGAGTACTACCGGTTAAGCACGACCGTGATCAACGCTTATCTACATCCGATTCTTGAAAAATATATCTCGAGACTGGATCGGCGACTCCATGAGGCGGGCATTGCGACGAGCCAGAAATATATCATGCAATCGAACGGCGGCACGTCTACGTTCCGATCGACAGCGGAGAAAGCGGTCACTACCGTACTGTCGGGTCCTGCCGGCGGCGTGACGGCAGGCGTGCGGTTGAGTGAAACGACCGGGTGGAAAAATCTGATCACCTTTGATATGGGCGGTACGTCGTGCGACGTCGCGCTCATTAAGGAAGGTCTGCCGACGCTGAGCCGGAAGGGCAAAATCAATGGCCGCGATATTTCGGTTCCAATGATGGAAATCAATACGGTCAGCGCCGGGGGCGGAACGATCGCGCGCGTCGACGCTATGAGGGTGTTGGAGGTAGGCCCGGACAGTGCGGGGGCGGTACCCGGACCGGCTTGCTACGACCGGGGCGGAACACAGCCTACCATTACGGATGCGAATTTAGCGTTAGGCTATTTAAGCGAGAACAATTTTCTCGGCGGGCGAATGGCGCTGGACAAAATGAAAGCGCTTCAATCGATTGAGACGCATGTCGCACAAAAGCTCGGCATGGATACGATCGACGCCGCGGAAGGAATCGTAGAGATTGTCAATGTAAAAATGGAAGAGGCGATCAAGGCGATCTCCACAATGCGCGGTTACGATCTGCGCGACTTCACGCTGGTTGCTTTCGGCGGAGCGGGACCGCTGCACGCCGGACGGATGGCGCAGGATCTCGATATGGCGGGCGTGATCGTTCCGCTGTATCCGGGCGTGCTGTCGGCGATCGGGCTGCTGATGGCCGATGTGAAGCACGACTATATTCAATCGAAATTGTCGCCGCTGCATTCGCTGCGTCCGGAAGACGTGGAAGAGGTATTTGCCAAGCTGGAGGAGCAAGCAAACAACGACCTGCGCTCGGAAGGCTTCGACAAGGAAAGCATTTCGATTGAGTATGCGCTCGATATGCGGTATTCCGGTCAGGGCTATGAGCTGACCGTTCCGGTAAGCGGAGGCGGATTGACTGCGGACCAGCTTCACAGCGTACGCCGCGAGTTTGACGCCACGCATAAGATGATGTTCGGTCATTCGGCGCCGGAAGAGCCGGTTGAGATCGTTTCCTATCGTGTGACAGGCATCGGGAAAGTGCCTGATGTCGAGATGCGGAAATTTACCTCCTTGGGGGGAACGCTTCAGGACGCTTACCGCGGAACTCGTCCGGCCCGGTTTAACGGTGAGACGGTATCATGCCCCGTCTATGATCGCGGGGCCCTTGATGTCGGGGTGAGCTTCAGCGGTCCGGCGATTGTCGAGCAGCTCGATACGACGCTGGTTGTATTCCCGAAGCAGAAGGCGGTCGTCGACGAATGGAAAAATATCGTCATCACGAAGGAGGAAGCCAACGATGCGGCAAACGGGTGAGGCGGTGCTGGATGCGGTTGACGCCGTATCGTTCCAGGTCATTAAAGCGAGCTTAAGCGGGATCGTGCAGGAGATGCAGAACTCGTTATTTCGCACAGGCTTCTCTACGATCATTCGCGAATCGCAGGATGCATCGTGCGCCATTATGAACGCGAAAGGCGAGGTCGTCGCGCAGCATGTCGTTCTGCCGCTCCACATCGGAGCGTTCCCGGCATGCTGCGCATCGATTCTTCGCGATTATGGAGACAGCATTGCGGAGGGCGACGCCTTCATCATCAATCATCCCTATGAAGGAGGAAGTCCTCACGCACCGGACATTGCGGTGATCACGCCGGTCTTCGTTGACGGGACACTGTTCGGGTTTCTAGGCAGCATCGCGCATAAGAGCGATATCGGCGGTCCCGTGCCGGGAAGCTGCTCTTCACAAGCGAAGGAAATCTACAACGAAGGCTTGCATTTTCCGGCGCTGCGGTTTGAACGCCGCTGGGAAAGAAACCAAGAGGTGGAGCGCATCATCGCGGCCAACAGCAGAACGCCCGAGCTGGTGCTCGGCGACATTCGGGGACAGCTCGGAGCGGATCGGTTGGGCGAGCGGCGGGTGCGGGAGCTTGCCGGCAAGCATGGCATAGCGAAGCTTCTGTCCTGCTACGAGCAGCTGTTTCACGTTACGGAAGGAAGGCTGCGCGCGGCCATCGCCGCTTGGAAGGACGGCACATATGAAGCGGAGAAATTTGTGGATGACGACGGTATCGAGCTGAATAAGCCGGTGCGTGTCCATGTTCGGGTGACGAAGCGCGGAGATCAAATTCACTTTGATTTCAGCGGCTCTGCGGATCAAACGAAAGGTCCGGCCAACATTAGGCCCCCCCTCGTGCAAGCCGCCTGCGCGTATTGCATGATTTCCATGGTTGATCCGCATACGTATGTCAATAGCGGTCTGCTGAACATCATCGATGTGACGGTCCGGGAGGGCAGCGTGGTAAACCCGAGGTTTCCGGCGCCTGTGAACACCTACAATCCAACCGTTCACGCGGTCGTGGACGCCGTGTTTGAAGCGCTGCAGGATATCGTCCCCGATCAAGTGCGCGCGGACGGATGCGGCAGCCGTTCGATCATTCTTGGCGGACGCAGCACGCATACGGGCAAAGGATACGTGCAGTATGAAATCATCGGGGGCGGCACGGGAGCGAGATCGACCAAAGACGGCATGTCCGGATCGATGGTCAACCAAAGCAACGCGAAGATCGCCCCGATTGAGATTATTGAAAGCGAATTTCCGACGCGGGTGCTCCGTTTTGAATTGATTCAAGATTCGGGCGGAGCGGGAAAATACCGCGGAGGACTGGGGATTATACGGGAATACGTCAATCTGGAGGATGCCCGCTTCTCGCTCCGTTCCGCAAAGCACGTTATTCCGCCGTCAGGCTTGCGAGGCGGCGGTCCCGGGCGTACCGGCAACCTGTTGATCAATCCGGGAACGCCGGAGCAAAAGCAGCTGCCGACCCGTTATGCGGATTATCCGCTTCGAACCGGCGACATGTTCCGCTTGGAAACTCCCGGGGGGGGCGGGTATGGAGACCCGTTGACCCGTGATCCGGCGCTCGTGCTGCGGGATATTCAAGAAGGATACGTAAGCGAGCAATCCGCGTTAGAGCTGTACGGGGTCGTCATTGAACGGCGAGACGGACGGCGGGTTGTTAATATGGAAGCTACCGAGCAGCGCAGACGGTCGAAATCATAGAACGCAGTGATAGAAAACCGCCTCTATTGACACTCGCCTTCTACCGCTAACATCTACCTGTAGAGGCTTCTCTTTCATTAAGAAAAGATGGGGTGAACAGGTGCATGCTTCAGACCGGAAAGTTATTGAGGGTGACAGCTTTGATCCTGCTGGTTGGAATGCTGTTAGCAGCATGCGGGGGGAAAGATTTGGCGAACACGGCACCTTCGGGGCCAGCCGCAGCCGAGTCTTCCGCACCGCCGTCGGAGTCGCCGCAACCGGGGCAAACAAGGCCTGCCACGTTCGAAGAGATGGCTTTGTATGCGGGCGGCGACCGGGAGCGGCTGCTGGCAGAGAAGGCAAAGGAGGAAGGAGAGCTTAATTTTTATACGTCGATGACCGTCGAGGATGCCGAGGCGTTGACCAAAGCCTTTACAGAGAAGTATGGAATCAAGGTCAATCTTTGGCGCATTTCAGCGGAAGCGCTGCTGCAGCGGATTACAGCGGAAGCGCAAGCCGGGAGACACGAGTTTGACATTGCCGACGTCAGCGGACCGGAGTTGGAAGCGCTTTATCGTGAGGGGCTGCTGCAGAAGGTAGAGTCGCCTCGTTACGCTGAATTGATCCCGGCTGCCGTGCCGGAGCATAAAAGCTGGGTCGCAACGCGTTCAAACATCTTCGTTCAATCCTACAACACCGATAAAGTAAAACCCGAGGAGCTTCCGGCCAGCTGGGGAGACCTGACAGAAGCGAAATGGAAAGGCCGTCTCGGCATTGAGGCGTCCGATCTTGACTGGTTTGCGACACTGGTCAAAAAGATGGGCGAGGAGAAAGGGCTTCAGCTGTTTCGGGACATTGTGGCAGCGAACGGAGTGTCGGTTCGCGACGGGCACACCCTGCTTACTCAGCTGACGGTGTCCGGCGAGGTTCCGTTGTCGCTGACGGTATACAACTTTACGGCGGAAACATTCAAGCAGGAGGGTGCGCCCATCGATTGGTTTGCGATTCCGCCAGCCATTGCGAAGCCGAACGGCAGCGCCGTCTCGAAGCATGCTCCTCATCCGCATGCGGCGCTTTTATTTTATGATTTCGTTATCGGCGAAGGTCAGCAGGTGCTTGCCGATTTGAATTTCGCCGTTACACATCGATCGATCAACACCCCTTATCGCGAGCTGGAGGTAGAGTTTGTAGACCCGGTCACCATTTTGGATGAATACGAGAAATGGGCGGATTTGTACAACGAGATTATTGTGCAGCAGGGCGCTAAGTAAATAAGCTGAAATGCGTTGAATCGCTTGCCAAATCTCATTTGCGAGGTGTAGCTCATGAATACGAGAAATCGATTGGGAATGTTGGTGTTACTTTTGATGTTGGTATTGACGACGGCTTGCGGGGGCGGACAGACTACCGGATCGAGTCCGAATCCAGAGCCGGGCACGGGGGCGTCGGGCGTCGGTGCGTCTTCTGAAGGAGGCGGGAATCCCGCTGCCGAAGCGCCAAAAGAAACTCTTAAGCTAAAGGTTGGCTACGACGGTTTCTCGATGACCACTGCTCCGATGTACTACGCTGAACAGAAAGGTATTTTCGATAAGTATGCGCTTGATGTGGAGCTGATGTACGTGAAGGGCGGTTCCACGCTGACACAAGCGACGATCGGGGGCGACATCGAGATTGCCCAGAACGGATATACCCCGGCCGCCCAAGCGATTGTCGAAGGAGCCAAGCTTGTGTTTATCGGAGGGATTTCAAACAAGCTCCCGTTTCAGATGGTAGTCAGCTCCAACATCAGTTCTGCGGAAGATTTGAAAGGGAAGAAGATTGCAATCAGCAAATTCGGCTCCTCCACGGATAAGGCAGCAGAGCTCGTGCTGGAATCAATCGGTTTACAGCGAGAGGACGCTGTCATTCTGCAGGTAGGCGGATCCGCGGAACGGGTCGCCGCCGCGATGACGGGCCAGGTAGACGCGACCATGGAACAGTATCCGCAAACCGGAGATCTGCTGAAAACCGGCAGCTTCAAAGTGCTTGTCGATTTAACCGATCTTGCGGGCGAATATCCGAACACCGGTTATGTCATTAAGGACGGTTATTTGGAAGACGCGACGAATCGGGAAAAGACAAAGCGTTTCTTCCAAGCCATGACCGAAGCGATCCATCTGTATAAGCAGGACAAACAAGAAGCGATCCGCTTGACGGCCGAGTTCCTGCAGATGGACGACCCGAGCGGACTAGAAGAAACGTACCAGTTTTATTGCGATAAAGTGTTCCCCGACATCCCGAAACCGACGATGGTCGGCATCGATCTTGTGCTGGCCGACCTTGTGAAAGAAAAGCCTCAGGCTGCAAACTTCTCTGCGGCCGCGATTACCGACGTGACCATCTTCGACGAGCTGGAGCAAGAAGGCTTCTTTAAGCCGTATCAGCAGTGATGAATAGAGGGGGCTGACGATGAATCCGGACAAAAAGGTGAAGCTTGAAGCGTCCCGTGTCTCCATGGAATATTTCAACGAACGGCGGGAGCAGTATTTGTTGGCATTGAAAGAAATTGATCTGACAATCTACGAGGGAGAACTCGTATGCATCGTCGGACCGAGCGGCTGCGGCAAATCGACGTTTCTGAATGCGGTCGACGGATTGCTTAAAATCTCCGCCGGAAGCTTGCTGCTGGACGGGAAGCCGATCGACGGCCCCGGTGCCGGGAGGGCGATGGTGTTCCAGAACGACTCGCTGCTGCCGTGGAGGACGGTGCTTCAGAACGTTTGCTACGGCATGGAGATTCAAAATTCGTACCCGAAGCCGGAGATGAGGAAGCGAGCCGAACATTATGTGCAGCTTGTCGGCTTGAAGGGGTTCGAGCACCATTACCCGAATGAGCTGTCCGGCGGAATGAAGCAGCGTGTCAATATCGCTCGGGCGCTTGCAACGAATCCGGAGCTGTTGCTGCTTGACGAACCGTTTGCTGCGCTGGACGCACAAACGAGGGAGTTTATGCAGGTGGAGCTGTTGAAGATTCTTGAGAAGGCCAAGACGACGGCGCTGTTCATCACGCACCAGATTAACGAAGCGGTGTTCTTGGCGGATCGTGTCGTGGTGTTCTCGGCACGTCCCGGCACGATTAAAGAGATTGTGCCGGTACATTTTCCGGCTCCCCGTTCCATCAAGCTGAAACACGACGCCCGTTTCCTTGAGATTGAAGACCATATTTGGCGGTTAATCGAAGAAGAGTCGGCCCGCACGGGGATGGTCACTTTACAAGGGTAGGAGGGACGAAATTGGAAACGACGTCTATTTACACATCGACTTCGCAGCTCGCAAATCCGGAGCGTTCAAAGTGGAAGGTGTTCTGGAGAAAAAATGAGACGTTTTTGATCGGAACCATATCTGTTGTCATCTTCTTAGCGTTTTGGGAGTTATCCGTCTTGTTCGGCTGGGTTGATCCATTATTTGTCAGTTCTCCGTCGAGAATTGCGGCCACCGCTATCGCTCTGTTTTCGGAAGGCACAATCTACAATGATCTTCGCGTAAGCGGGATTGAATTTATTACCGGCTACGGATTAGCGATTGTAGTCGGGGTGCCGCTCGGCATCCTGATGGGATGGTACAAAAAAATAAGCGCGGTGCTCGATCCGTTCGTTTCGGCGCTGTACGCCACCCCGAGAATCGCGCTGCTGCCGCTCCTAATGATCTGGTTCGGCATCGGTCTCGGGTCGAAAATCGCAATCGTGTTTTTAGGCTCCATTTTTCCCATTCTCGTCAATACGGTAACCGGAATGCGGACGGTCGATGCGGATTTGATCAAAGCGGCGCGCTCGTTCGGGGCAAGAGATCGTCAAATCTTCACAACGGTCGCTTTGCCTGCGTCCATTCCGCTTGTGCTCACCGGCTTGAGGCTCGGGCTCGGGCACGCGTTGATCGGGATCGTTGTCGGCGAGCTGTATGCCGCTACGGCGGGAATTGGATTTATGATGGCGGTTGCGGGGTCGACGTTCCAGACGGATAAATTGATGGTTGGGATTATTATTATCGCGCTGGCCGGCGTTCTCTTTACGGAAGTGATTCGGAAAATCGAGAAACGGTTTGAACGTTGGAGACCGGACGCGAAAGGGTAAACGATTGGACAAAAAGCTCCGGTGTGATGTGCGAATACAGCCGTACATGGGGCTTTTTTTTCATAACTAGCGAATCATTATTTATTTTAAGGAGAGTGGTATGATGTACGGTTGGCGTGGTCGAATCGGGTTTATCGCCCCGGCTGCTGTGATAGACACACATGGTTATGATTTTTACAAGCTTGCTCCCGAAGGTGTTTTATTGCTCAGTGCCAATATGGGCATTGACGGGCTTCGCAGCGACACCATTGAGTCTGCTTTGGTCAATCTGGAAAAGTGTGCTCGTGCCTTAGCAAAGTTCAAGGCTGATCTAATTGTGTTTGGGGGTTCTCCTCCAGTCATTCATGGGGGACCCGGATCGGGGCAAAGAATCATAAAAAGGTTGGAAGAAATCACAGGTCTTCCAGCGTTAACGAGCCAGGAGTCGGCTATTGAAGCTTTCCATCATTTTGGGGCCAAAAGGCTGGCGGTCGCCTCTCCTTTTTCCGATGAACAAAATGAAAAATTAAAAGTATATTTGGAAGCCTTGAATTTTGAAGTGAAGAGCATGAAAGGTATGAACATTGAACATGAGGAAATCAGGGTGCTTCCGATTGGAGCATCGTATCGGCAGGCGAAGGAAGCATTCCAAATGGCGGATGGAGAAGTTGATTTAATTTATCTTCCATGCGCGGCTTGGCCGACATTAGAAAATATTGAAGCCTTAGAAGAAGATTTAGGGGTTCCTGTCGTTACTAGCGTACAAGCGATGGTTTGGGATAGCCTAAGAAAACTGAAAATTTCGTCAAATAAAAACGGTTATGGAAGACTATTAACAAATTAACGCTTGGAGGTGGAAGGATTGGTGCAAAAATTGCGTTATCTTATACTGCTCACTTTGGCGGTTCTGGTATTTTCAAGCCTTATCGGATGCGGGACAAATCGGTCAGCGCAGACAGCGGAGGATCAAGCAGAGAGTCAGCCCGGTGAGAAATCAGCCGAAGGAAATCAAGTGAACGGAGGACAGGAAGCGGCGGAAGGATTAAAAGAACCAGATCTACTTGAGGAGGCCAAAAAAGAAGGAAAGGTGATATGGTTTACTGCAATGCCTTCTCCCGATGCTCAAGCGATTGCGGATGGGTTCACGGAAAAATACGGCATCGAGGTGTCGATCTGGAGGGCGCAATGGGATGCCTTGCTTCAGAAAGTAATTGCAGGATACAGAGCAGGTGTATATGAAGTGGATGTGATCGAAGGTCCTGAAATCATGACGGAAGGCATGAATCGGGAAGGTATTCTGCAAGCATATACTCCCCCTTCAAGCAGCGCATACCCTGAACAATTGAAAACTCCGGAATACAATTCTTACCGCATGCAGTATTTTACGATGGGATTTAATACGGATAAACGTAAGCCCAAGGATGCACCCAAAACGTATGAAGATTTATTAAAACCGCAATATAAAGGCAAAATTACGTTAGAGGACAAGACGATCGAACTGATTGCAGGGATGTATCAACACTTGGGTGAAGAAAAAGCGAACGAATTTTTTGCTAATTTAAAGCAGCAGGAGCCAACCGGAAGGCATGGTCAGTCCAATACGGTGGAAATGGTAGCTGCAGGGGAAGTCGAGTTATTTGTAGGAGCGTATAACTACCTTATAGAACAAAAAAAGAACGACGGCGCACCTGTTGAATGGCTTTCTTTGGAACCGGTAATGGCTAAAAGCAACGCTGTTGCAGTTGCCGCGAAGGCGCCTAATCCGAATGCTGCGAAATTGTTCGTGGATTTCATATTATCCGTTGACGGCCAAAAGATTTTAAGCGAAAGAAACATGATACCTGCACATCCCGAGGTTGAGGCAAATCCGCCAGCTTTAGGAAAAGGATTTGAGTTTCTTAAGGTGGATTCGGTAAGTGTACTAGATGATTTTGACAAATGGCAGTCTATGTTAGATGAGTTAATCAAACAATAAGGTGATTGAAAAACGGTTTGAAGCTTGGCGACCGGATTTGAACAAAAACTAAAGCGTACAGATGCTCTGTCGGCAACGGCAGAGCATTGTGTTTTGCATAATGGAGTGACTTCGAACGGGGCTTTTTTCATATCCAAATGTGGTGTTTTACGTTAGAATAGTGTCAGGAATCGCAAGAAAGGAGAGACACCGGGATGAGCGATAGCATCGTTGCCGTCGTATTCACCATCGGGGAAGCCCGGTTTGCATTGCCCGTGGAGCGAATTCACGGCATTGAACGGACGCTGCCTGTAACTAGATTGCCCTATTATCCGGAGTACTTGAAGGGCGTCGTCAACTTGCATGGAACTGTATTGCCGGTGCTGTCGTTGACGGAGATGTTCACGCGGACGGAGCAGCGGGTGACGGATGAGTCTCGGCTTATTATCGTGACGGCAGACGGCAGGAAGGCAGCCCTTTTGGCGGACGGCGCGCAGGACGTCGCATCTTTGGAACGGAGCACGATGATTGACGCTGTGGAAAATATGGGTGGCATTCCGTCTCACTTTATTCAAGGAGTAGCTCAAGACAGCAGCGGCGTTTCGGTCGGTTTGTTGGATTTGGACAAGGTGCTGAAGGAAGAAATGGAGTCGCTCGGCAAATTGTAGGCTGAAAGTTTTTATATTTATTGTTGCTTGAGCCCGGCTCCTATCCTATAATTGACGTTGGAATACGAAAGTGTGGGTGCTTGCGTCAAGCAGGCTGAGATTGCGCTTCGGGCAGCGCGGGACCATTCGAACCTGTTGGGTAATGCCAGCGTAGGGAAGCGATACGGCGAACCGCTGTTAAACACTTTGCTTACGCAAGGTGTTTTTTGCATTTTGTATGTAGAATGAGATGGGGATGAAGGAGGGGAGCGGATGACGGGACAACACGGGCGGGAGCCGGATGAAGAACGGTATTCCCGCCAAATGCTGTTTGCCCCGATCGGCAAAGACGGGCAGCGGCGCTTAGCGTCGGCGACTGCGCTTATCGTCGGTATGGGAGCGCTCGGCACGGTGATCGCCAACCATCTTGTGCGGTCGGGCGTGGGCAAGGTAAGGATTGTGGATCGGGATTATGTGGAATGGAGCAATCTACAGCGACAGATGCTGTATGACGAGCAGGATGCGGCGGAAGCGATGCCGAAAGCGGAGGCCGCTCGCAGGAAGCTGCTTCGCATTCGATCGGACGCTTGCATTGAGGCCTTCGTAAGCGACGTCACTCCGCTCAATATAGATGAGCTGATGAAGGGCGTCGATGTTGTGTTGGACGGCACCGATAATTTTCAGACCCGTTATTTATTGAACGATGCCGCTTTTCGCGGCGGCATTCCGTTCGTCTACGGAGGAGCCGTCAGCTCGAGGGGAATGAGCGCTTCGTTCCTTCCGGGCGAAACGTGCTGCTTGCGTTGTCTGCTGCCCGCTTCACAAGCCGACGGGCAGACGTGCGACACGATCGGCGTCATCGGCCCGATCGTGGACGTAGTGGCATCGTATCAATCGGCGGAGGCGTTGAAAATATTGGTGGGCGATCGCGGAGCTGTGCGCAGAAGTCTTGTCTCTTGGGAAATGTGGAACTATCGCACCCACGAGATGAAGCTGCCGACGGCGAGGAAGCAGTGCCCGACATGCGATCTTAAGGAGTATCCGGCGCTTGACGTCCGTTCGGAAGCGGCGACGACATTATGCGGCCGCGATTCGGTGCAAATTCAAGGGTCCCGGCCGCTCGATTTATCGGAATGGGCGGAGCGGTTGAGCGCGATCGGGAAGGTGAGCGCCAATCCCTTCCTGCTGCGGGTGGAACTGAAGGATGAGGAACGGCTTGTGCTGTTTCCCGACGGACGGGTGCTCGTCCAAGGAACGAGCGATCCGGTTCGGGCGAAATCGCTGTATGCGCGGTATATCGGAACGTAAAACGAAAAGGGAAAGGCAGGGTGAATGATGTGAAGGAGTTTCAGCTATACACGATAACCGGAGAATCGTTCCATCCGGGGCGGGAGCTGGTGGACGTCATCGAACAAGCGATGCTCGGGGGATCGGACATCATCCAACTGCGGGATAAGTCGAGCAGTAAACGGGAGGTGCTTCGCAAAGCGCTTCAGCTTCGGGAGCTGACCCGAAAGCACGATGTCTTGTTTATTGTGAACGATCACATCGACGTTGCGCTCGCCTCAGACGCTGACGGAATCCATCTCGGGCAGGACGATCTCCCGATTGCGGAGGCCCGGAAAATTGTGGGAGATAAAATAATCGGCATCTCTACGCACCGGATCGAGGAAGCGAGAGAGGCGGAGAGAGAAGGGGCCGACTATATCGGGGTCGGGCCGGTGTTCGCTACGAAAAGCAAGGTCGATGTCGTCGATCCGGTCACGACAGCTTACGTGCGAGAGGTTGCGAAGGAAATTCGCATCCCGTGGGTCGCGATCGGCGGCATCAAGCTGCACAATGTCGATGAGGTGCTTCAGGCGGGAGCCCGGCGAATTTGCGCGATCAGCGAAATCGTCGGGAGCCAGGATGTGAAGGGAACGTGTGAAGCGTTTCTTAGAAAGATCAGGCAGGTAAGAACGGTAAATATTTCGGGGGTTGATCGTTAATGGAGTTAATCATTAATGGGGATAAGAAAGTGCTTGAGGATGCCTCCACCTTATCGGATCTTGTTGGCCATTACGGAATGCAGGACAAAATGGTTGTCGCCGAGGTGGACGGAGAAGTCGTGGAGCGGGACCGGTGGCTGGCTACGACGCTCCGTGACGGAATGCGGATCGAGCTCGTTCATTTTGTCGGGGGAGGATAATAAAATATGATGGAAGATACATTGCAAATTGGCGGTACTCAGCTTCATTCCCGCTTATTTTTGGGCACAGGCAGATATCCGAATCCGTTCGTTCAGAACGAGGCGATCCGCGAATCCGGCGCGGATGTACTTACGTTCGCGATTCGCAGAATCAACCTGGACGCCCCGGAAGACGATGCGATCCTGCATCACCTTCAGTTCAAACCGTTCACGTATTTGCCGAATACGTCTGGCGCAAGCAATGCGGAAGAAGCGGTGCGCATCGCTCGCATGGCGAGAGCCTCGGGGCTTAGTGACTGGATTAAGGTGGAAATCAGCGCCAATGAGAGGACGCTGCTTCCGGATGCCATCGAGACGTTGAAGGCAACGGAACAACTGGTTAAGGAAGGATTTACGGTGCTTCCTTACACGTCGGATGATCCCGTCATCTGCCGCAGGCTCGCGGAGGCCGGGGCAGCCGCCGTCATGCCGGGCGGCTCGCCGATCGGCACGGGGCTCGGCATCTTGAACCCGTACAACATCGGAATCATCGTAGAAGAGGCGACAGTGCCGATCATTATCGACGCGGGGCTTGGTTCCGCCATGGATGTGGCGCAAGCGATGGAGCTGGGCGTAGACGGCGTGTTGATGAACACCCCGGTTGCGAAAGCGACCGATCCCGTGAAGATGGCCCGGGCGATGAAGCTCGCTGTCGAGGCCGGGCGGTTGTCTTATTTGGCCGGGCGCATCCCAAAGCGCCGCTATGCAACGGCCAGCAGTCAGTTTGAATCGTTGAAGGTGACCTGATGAAGGAACATTTGCTCATTGTAGGCGGCGGCGTGATCGGCCTGTCCGCAGCTTTCGAATGCGCCCGACGCGGCTTTCGGATCACTGTCCTTGAACGCGGCGATTGCGGCGGGCAGGCGTCCGGAGCGGCGGCCGGCATGCTTGCCCCGTTTTCGGAGAACGTAGAGGGACCCGACGACTTCTTTCGCCTTTGCCTGGACAGCCTTCGGCTGTATCCCGAATGGCAGGCCGAGGTCAAACACATATCTGGAGCAGACTTTGAATATTCAAAGTCCGGCTCGCTCTACGCGGTGTCACACGAAGCGGATCTGCTCGGTCTGGAAGCGAGACGCGCATGGCAGAAGTCGTTCGGGGCTACTCCTGACATTGTAGAGGGAGAGGCGCTGTCCCGTCTTGAGCCGAAGCTCGGACCGGATGTGAAGGCGGCCTTGTTCCATCCGGAGGAAAGCCACGTGTACGCGCCGGATTATGTGCGATCCTTGGAGCATGCATGCCGCAAGCTCGGCGTCGAAATCCGGGAACGGCTAGGAGAGCTTCGGATAACCGGAATGCAGGAAGGTGCCTTGCGGGTGACGGATGAAGCAGGCACTGTTTATGAGGCCGACCGGTATATCATTTGTACCGGTGCGTGGGCCGGTCTGTTCGGCGTTTATACGGAGCTGAACATTCCGATTTACCCGATCCGAGGGCAAATTTGCGCATACCGCCTTCCGGAAGATGCGCCTGTCCGGCATATCGTGTTCGGAAGCCAAGGATACGTCGTACCGAAGGCGAACGGTACACTCGTCTGCGGCGCTTCCGAGGATATTGCGGGCTTCGATACTTCCGTAACGGAAAACGGCATATCCAGGCTGCTTCGGTGGAATCATCGGCTGCTCCCTTTTTTATCGGGTCTTGAACCGCATCATAAATGGGCAGGCTTGCGGCCTGCGACGCAGGACGGTTACCCGCTGCTCGGTCCGCTTGCGCGCAACGAACGGATCGTGTTTGCCGGGGGTCATTACCGCAACGGCATCTTGTTGAGCCCGGCGACGGGGCATGCCGTAGCGGACCTGATCGAAGGCAGGACACCTCGTACGCCGCTCGATCGCTTCGCTCCGGAGCGGTTTACGTTATCTTCATCGTTCCGTTAATTTCTTTTGTCTACTACTAGGAGGTTTTTGTATGGTCATTGCGCGGGCGCTTACGATCGCCGGTTCCGATTCCGGCGGCGGAGCCGGGATACAGGCGGATATAAAGACGTTTCAGGAGCTCGGCGTGTTCGGAATGAGCGCGATTACCGTGCTGACGGCGCAAAACACGCTGGGCGTACAAGGCGTGTATCCTCAAAGTGTGGAATGCATCGCCGAGCAGCTTGATTCCGTTCTTTCGGATATCGGCGCCGATGCGGTAAAGACAGGGATGCTCTATTCAGCCGATATTATTGAGATTGTTGCGGAGAAGCTCTCAGCACACGGCCGGCCGACGCTTGTCGTCGATCCCGTCATGTTTGCGAAAGGCGGCACGCCGCTTTTGAAACAAGAAGCGATGGATGCGCTGCGAACGAAGCTGCTGCCTCTTGCCACGCTCATTACTCCGAATATTCCAGAGGCCTGCGAGCTGATCGGAGCAAAGGAAATCACGTGCGTCGAACAAATGGAGCGCGCCGCCAAGCAGCTTCACGAGCTCGGGTCCAAGTACGTGCTCGTGAAGGGAGGTCATCTTGAAGGACCCTCTTCCGTCGATGTGCTTTACGACGGGCAATCGTTTCTTCATCTTGAATCCCGCCGGATCCTGACCAATCATACACACGGCACCGGCTGTACCTTGTCGGCGGCGATTGCGGCACAGCTGGCCAAAGGAGATTCCATTCAGAGTGCCGTGCAAACCGCAAAAGCATTCATTACCGCGGCGATCGATCACGCACTCCCGATCGGCGGCGGAATCGGTCCGACGAATCATGCAGCGTACCGCAGCTTCCAATAAAAAGTTTCCCGTTCTTCTCCAAGGACGGGATTTCTTTTTGCCAATTTGTTTATTTCCCGAGCAAGCGCAGGAATCGACGACTCAGCACACTTTTCGACACAATTTTCTGACAATTAGTCGAAGTATGAATTTCAGCGAGAAGTCAGGATTTGGGGACGTTCGTTATAACTAAAATGTGGTTGCTTGACTGTCGTTGGTGTATATCTTATATTTGAGACAATTGGTTCACTATAAGGTTTTATAAATCACTATATGAATCAATTTAATCTTCAAAGCCGAGGTGAAATCGAAATGAAATTTCCAAAATGGTCGAAGCTTTACGTGAACGGTGAGTGGAGAGAGGGCACAAGTGAAAACGTATTCGTAAACACGAATCCTTACAACGGTGAAGCCCTTAGTGAAATTCGTCTGGCGAATAAAGCAGATATTGACGCCGCTTATGAAGCGGCACAAGCTGCGCAGCCGGGATGGGAGGCACTTCCCGCTGCGGTTAAATCGGAAATGATGCATAAAGCGATTACTATTATGGAGCGTCGCACAGAAGAAATCGTCCCAGTCATCGTAGCTGAATCCGGAGGCACCATTTTAAAAGGACATATTGAGCTTAAGATTGCGATGGGTTCCATGAAAGAAGCGGCAACCTATCCGATGCGGATGCATGACGAAATTCGTCCTTCCGGCGTTCCCGGCAAGGAAAACAGACTTATTCGCAAGCCGGTCGGAGTTGTCGGCACGATTGCGCCATGGAATTTTGCCGTCAACTTAGGCATGCGTTCGATTGCGGCATCGCTCATGACGGGAAATACGGTTGTGCTGAAGCCGGATTCACAAACATACATCTCGGGCGGCTTGTTCCTCGCGGAAGTGTTTGAGGAAGCCGGGATTCCAAAAGGGGTATTCAACGTTGTCGTGGCGGATTTGAAGGAGGTCGGCGATTATTTCGTCGAGCATCCGATTCCGCGGATGATTTCGTTCACAGGATCCACCGCAGCCGGTCGGCACATCGGTTCCATTGCGGGCAAGCACTTGAAGAAGGCGGCGTTGGAGCTTGGCGGCAACAATGCTTTTATCGTCTTGGATGGCGCAAATATCGATCAGGCGGTGTCTGCCGGCGTCTTTGGGAAGTTTATGCATCAAGGGCAAATTTGCATGTGCGTCAATCGGTTCATCGTTGATCGCAAAGTATACGCGCAGTTTGTAGAGAAGTTCGTTGCGGCAGCGAAAACGTTGCAGGCGGGCGATCCGTCCGATCCGAAAACGGTAGTTGGCCCGCTGATCAATTCCACGCAGGTGGAAAAGGTTCGGACGTTGATTGAGAAAGCGAAAACGGAAGGTGCCACGGTTGCGTTAGAGGGAACGATTGAAGGCAATGTCGTCAGTCCGTTCGTCATTACCGATTGCCTCAACGATATGACGATCGCACAGAACGAAATTTTCGGGCCTGTGGCGGTAGTCATTCCCGTGGACGGGGAGGAAGAGGCGATTCGTGTCGCGAACGATGCGCCTTTCGGCTTGAGCGGAGCCGTCTTTGCGGCTACCGTGGAGAAGGGGCTGGAGGTGGCGAGCCGTATCGATACGGGAATGATTCACGTTCACGACCAGACGATCAACGACGAGCCGCACATCGCCTTTGGCGGGGAGAAGGGCTCGGGTCTCGGCCGCTTCAACGGAGAGTGGTCGCTCGAGGAGTTTACGACCGTTAAGTGGATCTCGCTGCAGCATGAAGCGCGCCATTATCCATTCTCATAAAGTGAATTGGAAGGTAAATAAGGCATCCGCTACCGGCGGATGCCTTATTTTGTTCCGGTTACTTTCCAACTTGATTCTTGAAACAACTTTCGGGCCGTACGTAATACTTGTTTTTTGATGTTCATGTTTAAATTTTGGCGAAATACGAGAGCGACGGGCATTCTCGGAAGATTGTGGTTAAGAGGGATCTCCACTAACTCTCCTCTTTTTAATTCGTTGCTCACGATGTTACGAAGCAAGAATGAAATGCCCGATTGATTTTTGACCATGCTCTTTAGCCATTCAATATTTTTAATTTCAATAGTCTTATATCCGTTTATACCATGTTTATGAAAATACTTGTCCACTTCTTTGGAGCTTTTGAAGGTACGGTTTGTACGGATAATATGCTCTCCTTTCAAATGATGGACGGATACTTTCTTTAATCTGGTCAAGGGATGCTCCGGTGCGCAAACCAGAACGATATCCTCGCTTGTAATTTGATGGATTTCTACGCCATTTATGTTTTCAAAATCTTTATTTGACGTTGTATACACAAAACCAATATCCGTTTCGTTTTTAGAAATTTGGTCGAGCGTAATAGGAGATTCATTAATTTCCAACAAGAAATCGATATCGGGATGCACCTTTCGGATGGTTTCAACGATGCCCGATACGATGTTTTCCCCGAGGTGGTTTGGGCTGGATATGACAAGTTGGGATTTTTTCTTTACATGTAAACTGAATAGATCAGTCCCTTCTCTAATGAGCTCATATCCTCTTTTATAATATGCTAAGACTTTTTTTCCATCGTCAGTCAAAACCGCCTTTTCGCCATTGCCGCGCATGAACACTTTTACGTTTAATAAAGTTTCCAGCTTTTGAATACGGTTTGTGAGTGTCGGTTGAGTGATATAAAGCTTCTGCGAAGCAGCCGAAAAGCTCCCTTCTTCAACAACACTTAGGAATCCCTCAATATACTTTAGATCCATGTAACTCCTCCCCTTTGACGACATCTATATTTTATATCAATAGGATCAAATTGAAAACGCATTCATCAAGGTTTATCCTTTAAATGACTTTTAGATTTTTCCAAAATAGGAGGAGCTCTTTATGAAGTATCGTATTTTACTATTCGTCTTGAGTATTGCGCTATTCCTTGCTGGCTGTGGCGCGAGTGATCAGCAGTCAGGTAATAACGCGTCGTCAGGTAATGAAGGAAGCTCAATGGATTCGTCAGTCCCGCCTGCGGATCAAGCTGGAGGAAAGACGGCCGATGCGGTAAGGATCGGTACGTCGAGCGCCGGAGGTAATTTTTATACGTTAACGGCGGGGATGGCGGAGATTATGTCGAAACACACCTCAATCAATACGTCCGTGGAACCTGTAGGGGGATCTGACGCAAATATTTCTGCACTTCAAGAAAATTTCGTTCAGCTTGCGATGGTGAATTCCAGCTCCGCTTTTAACGGTTATTACGGGCATGGAGCATTTGAAGGAGACCCGGTAGACGTATTTCTTGTTGCTCAAGGGCAGGACAGCTTTCGGCAAATTGTCGTTCGCGATGCATCGGGGATAAACGGATTTGAAGATTTCAAGGGCAAGAAATTCATCGCTTCGCGTCCGTCGCTGCCGGAACTTGAAGAAATTGCCGCCGCCTTATTTCAAGTGTACGGAGTCCCGTTGAATGAAGTGGATATTATCTCTACTGTGAATACACCGGAAGCTCTAGATGCTTTGAAGATAGGCAGCGTCGACGCAGCCATCATTCCTGGAGGCGTTGCTCCCGCAGAGCTAGTTGAACTTTTTTCCAGCGGAGACTTCCGCTTGCTAACCATTCCAGATGACAAATTAAAAGAGGTGCTGGAGATACTTCCTAAGATTTATCAAACCGGCACAATCTCTAAGGAAAAGTACAAAGGTCAGGAGCAAGATGTTACAGCGTTAAAGTTCAATACTTATCTAGCTGCCAATGCTCAAACGTCTGAGCAAACTGTATACGAGCTTTTGAAGGCGTTAATGGACAACTATGAAGAGTATGCAGCCACCCATAATCTTGCGAAACGCTGGACATTGGAGAACACAATGACCGATCCTAAAATCCCGTATCACCCTGGAGCGGTAAAATACTTCAAGGAAATTGGAAAGTGGACGGATGAGTTAGAAAAGACACAACAATCTCTTCAGCGATAAGAACGTTATTTCTCTCAAACGGAGGGAGCGCTCAAATGAAACGTTCCGCTTTGACGTGGTACGCAACTCTAATCGCACTATACCACATTATTTATGCAGGGAATTTTCTAACGTGGTTCGGAATCTTCCTGCCGGCTCAGCTTCACCGCTCGGTTAGTTTGGCAAGCGCGCTAACTTTGATTTATCTGCTTATTCGAGTGAAAAAGAGGGGCGAAGACTCCGGGTCCCAAAGGGTTCCATGGTATGACTATGTGTTAATGGGAATGTCGTTGACGGGTACGTGTTACGTTATTTTCTTCTACGACCGTATCTTGGATTATGCGACTAAAGGCTTCTTGGACATACAGGGCGTTTGTCTAGCAGTCATACTGAGTATAGCGTTGCTTGAAGCCGTAAGACGTACTACGGGTTGGGCGATCCCGATTTTAATTCTACTCGTATTATGTGTATCCATGTTTCAACAATATTTGCCGGGAATCTTATACGGTCAAGCTTACCCAATCCGTCGACTTTTTTATAGTACGTTTGTCGGTACAAGCGGCATATTCGGGCTCCCGCTAGGTGTGGCCTCAACGATCCTTATCGTGTTTATGATTTTCGGTGCGCTGCTGCAGCTTGCCGGAGCGGGGAAATGGTTCATGGAGCTCGCGCTTAGTTTGACAGGATGGTCAAGAGGAGGCCCCGCCAAAGCGGCTGTCGTTTCGAGCGCCCTGTTCGGTTCTATTTCAGGTTCTCCTTCAGGAAATGTGGCAACGACAGGGGTTTTTACAATTCCTCTCATGAAAAACACAGGCTATAAATCATCTTTCGCGGGAGGAGTGGAGGCGGTCGCCTCAACCGGCGGCCAGATTTTGCCCCCCGTTATGGGTGCGATCGCCTTTGTCATGGCGGAATGGATAGGGGTTCCTTATTCTCAAATCGCAATCGCAGCGGCGGTGCCCGCTTTACTTTACTTCGCTGTGTTATTTGCTTCGGTTCACCTTCAAGCATGCAAGGCGGGAATTCGGGCGCTTCCTTTGGGAGAACTGCCTCGTGTAAAGATAGTGTTTCTTGATGGCTGGTTTTATCTGGTTCCGCTTGTATTGTTGGTTTATTTGCTAATAGGCTTAGAATATTCGCCAGCAATGTCCGGAATTTATACGCTTCCTCTCATAATAGCTTGCAGCTTTTTGTCAAAAGATCGTAAGAATTGGTTAACTCCGAGGCGAATCATGGCTGCATTTGAGTCGGGAGTGAAAGGGTGGCTCGTTGTCGCTTCTGTAACCGGAGCCATTGGGATTCTGGTGGGCTCCTTAGAACTGACGGGGCTCGGACTTAAAATATCACGTTTCATTCTTGAAGTTTCTGCTGGAGACATGATGTTTACGTTGATATTGGTCGGTCTAACAAGCTTAATCCTAGGCATGGGGCTGGATTCGATCCCGGCGTATATTACATTGGCGACTTTAGTGGCTCCCGCGTTGGTGGAACTGGGTATTCCGGAAATGGTAGCTCATTTGTACGTAATTTATTGGGGACTTGCATCTTTCATTACACCTCCGGTTTGTACGGCCGTATTTGTCGCGTGCGGCATTAGCGGAAGCAAAATTTGGGAGACGGGCTGGGAAGCGGTTAAGCTTGGGATCGCGAATTATTTGATTCCTTTTGCTTTCGTGCTTAGTCCGGGACTGTTGCTTCAAGGGACGGCCGGCAATATCGCGCTCGATATCGGAACAGCTCTTATTGGCTCCATTTTCTTAGCGGTCGGAATCCAGGGGTATTCGTTTACGCTAGTCACTCCGCTGCAGCGGGTCGCGTTTCTTGTCTCCGGCCTCCTGTTAATCGCCCCCAATGCATTGTTTCCATCGATAGGATTGTTGGTGGCAATTTCAGCGTTGCTGTGGCAGAAGGTTGAATGTAAGCTGCAAACTCAAACGAATTCTATTTCCAAATAAGGAGGAACAAATTGTGTTAAGAGTCTGGGAATCGGTTGTTCCTGAAGAAGAGAGAATGATATTTAAGAAAGCGGGTTTTGAAGGATTACAGCAATTGGGAAACCGTCCTGCGCTGCTCGTTATCGATGTGGTGGAATCGTTTGTCGGCACAAAGCCTCAACATGTTATGGATGCCATCGAAGAGTTTACAACCAGCTGCGGAAATTCCGGATGGGAAGCCATCCCGCATATTCGCCACATCTTAAAGCTCGCACGTTCAAGCGGAATGGGAGTGATTTATACAAAAGGGAGCGTCACCAATAAAATGTTTTGCGGCTCCTCGACGAAGCGAGACGCGGATCGGGAAAGTATCCAAAAGACGTTTTCTACACCAATTGTGAATGAGATTTCGCCCCTTGAGCATGAGTTTGTGTTGGAAAAGGCGAAGGCCAGTGCGTTCTTTGGGACTCCGTTAATGACTTATTTAGTGAGGGAAAACATTGACTGTTTATTCGTGGTCGGCACAAGCACTTCAGGATGCGTCCGAGCCACAGTAGTCGATGGGATTTCTTACGGTTACCCGATGTTCGTCATTGAGGAAGGATGCTTCGACCGTTCGCAATTTTTCCACAATGTAAGTCTTTTTGATATGCATGCCAAATATGGAACCGTTATTTCAGTGAAGGATTTTGAAAGCTGGGTTAGTGCTCCCAAGTAGTAAGTCGAGTCAGTAGGATCGAATCCTCTGAATTTGTATAAAACATGGCTGTATCCATTATCATATGGGTGCAGCCATGTTTTATTAAGGGTTATTCATGTAATAGAGAAAAAAATGAATTGCAGACAGAGTAAGCCACATATATCATGAAGTTGTTAGAAAATTCAACCGCTTTCAAATGGAGGAGGAAATATGACATCTAACAACGTATATCGAGCTCCGCGCAATGTGCGCGAATGGGTAAAACTGATGGAAGACAATGGAATGTTACATAGGATTCGGGAGGAAGTAGATTTAGTCGAGGAAATGTCCGGTATTACGTATATGGTTGCCAAAAATGCGGATTCGCCGGCCCTTTTGTTCGAAAAAGTGAAGGGTTATAAGGATACAAATGTATTGTTCAATTTGATTGGCTCGAGCAAGGAGCGTTATGCCCTGACGCTTGGACTTCCAGTCGGCAGCACGCCGTTGGAAATGATAGACATGATTCGAAATCGATTAAAGAAAACGATTTCTCCGAAGATGGTCGGCAGGGAGTCCGCGCCATTCTATGAAAATACCGTTCGGGGGGAACAGGTGAACGTGAGCGATTTCCCCGCACCGAAGCATTGGCCGCTTGACGGCGGAAATTACATCGGAACGGCTACCATTGTGATCACGAAGGATCCGGATACGAACGTGGTCAACGTGGGAACGTACAGGCAGATGGTTCATAACGACAAGCAGGTCGGCGTGATGTATTCTCCCGGGAAAGACGGACGGCTTCATATGGAAAAATGGTTCAAGCAGGGCAAGCCAATGCCGATTGCGGCGGTTTGGGGCATCAACCCGATCATGATGCTCGTCGGTTCGGCCGGTTTTCCAAAAAATGTTTCCGAATATGATCATGCGGGGGGGTTGCTCGGCGAAGCGATCGAAGTTGTGGAAGGAGAGGTGACGGGACTGCCGATCCCCGTCAATTCCGAGGTTGTGGTGGAAGGGTATGTGTATCCGGATACGAAATTCGAAGGCCCGTTTGGAGAATTTACCGGTTATTACGGCCGTCCGGGAGAAGCGGCCCCTTTCATCGATATTCAAGCGATTCATTCTCGATCGAACCCGATTTTAACCGGAGCGCTGATGGCGGAATACCCGGCATGCGAACAGGAGCTGTTTCTTGCTTATATGCGGTCCGCGCGGCTGCATGACGACTTCGACCGACTTGGCGTGCCGGGGATTAGAGGCGTATATTCCATTCCTCAAGCGGCGGCCGGCTTCGGGATGACGGTCGTCTCCATAGAGCAGCAATATCCCGGCCACGCCGCTCAAGCGCTAGCGATAGCCGCTCAATCTCCAAGCTCAGCCTATTTCGCGAAGTGGATTGTCGCCGTCGATCACGATGTCGATCCGACGGACGTTGATCAGGTGCTGTGGGCGATGGCGACGAGGGCGAATCCGATCGACGACATTGATATTCTCCGGAACACATGGTCCACCTGGCTGGATCCGGCTCAAAACCCTCCGGAGAAGCGGCCGTACGCATCTAAAGCGTTAATTAATGCGTGCATGCAGCATCAGCATCTCAAAACGTTCTCTAAACGAACGACGATCCGAAGGTCGGTTTACGACAAGGTGGTTTCAAATTGGGAGCGGATGGGGCTTCCGGGCAAGCCGCCGAAGATCACGGCGTTCCACGAAGAATAAGATCGGCAGAGGCGCTTTCGGTCTGTGAAATCCGGAGGCGCTTTTGATTTGTAAAAATTGAACTTAATGATAGCAGATTTCTATCTTTCCGGTAAAAATATAAAGAAATTTTCGAATTTACAGAATAAAAATAACAAATTAAACTGTAAGCGATTACAATCTTTGAAAGGCGATCTCTTTGCAGGCAAAAGGGGTTTACAAAATTTAAAAGGAGTGAAATGCAATGTTTACGTTCAAGAAAAATCCTATTGTTAGCGCAATAATGATTGTGTTATTGCTAGCTTTGCTTGCAGGCTGCGGGAATTCAGCAACCGCGCCGGAAAGCGCTGGAACGCCTCCTGCGGAAACTCAAAAGCCCGCGGAAGAAAGCGCTGCTAAAGAAGAGCCGAAGCCCGCAGAAGTTTCCTCTATCCGTATCGGAACCTCCAGCTCGGGTAGTCCATTTTACATTATTGCCGTAGGGATGGGACAGATGATCCAGGAACTCGCCGGCATCAATACTACTGTCGAGCCGGTTGGAGGTTCGGATCCCAACATTTTCTCTATCGGAGCGAATAAGGTTGATATGGCCATGGTAACAGCATTGTCCGCCTCTAAAGGGTACTACGGCGAAGAACCTTTTAAGGAAAAGGTGGATGTAAATCTCGTGGCTCAAGGCCAAAAATCGATGCGGCAAATTTTGGTCACAAAAAAATCGGGGATTAAGACACCAGAAGATTTGGAAGGAAAAACGATCGTTGCCAAGCGTCCTGCGTTGCCGGAAATCGAAATGATCACGAATGCGCTTCTTGATGTTTACGGAATTCCGAAGGACAGTGTGAATATGGTATCCACAGCAGAGACGAAGGAAGCGATCGAAGCACTTAGCTTGGGCAGAGTGGATGCGGCAGTATTGCCGGCAAGTTTAGGCGCAGCGGACTTAATGCAGCTTTTTGAAGAGGATAAAGTCGAGTTTCTTCAAATAGATTTGGATAAACGGGATGAAATGATGGAACTGCTTCCGAAGTCTTTAACGGCGGCGCCAATTCCGGCAGGCACTTATAAAGGCCAGGACGCAGAAATCAACGCGTTTGCCTTCAGCACGTATTTAGTTTCCAGCGCAGCATTGCCGGAGGAAACGGTTTATCAAGTAACGAAAGCGCTTCTAGGAAATCCGGAGAAAATGGCTGCGATTCACCGCGAAGGCAAAGAGTGGACTGTAGAAAATTCACTGGCAAATCCAAGTCTGCCGTTCCATCCGGGGGCGATTAAATATTACAAAGAAATCGGCAAATGGGATGCATCCATGGATGGGATTCAAGCCGAATTAGAAAAAAGATAAGCTGATTTGGAGCTGCAGAAACGAAGTTTACAAAAGGAGTTGCGCGGATGAAGACCAATACCGTACTTGGCTGGTTAATAACAGTTGCCGCAGTGTACCATATAGCGATTGCCGGTCGGTTTCTTTCATGGTTTGACATTTTTATTCCTTCGCAAATGCATCGAGCGATAAGTCTTGGATTTGCGTTGCTGCTGATCTTCGTCATGTTCCGAGACCGCAAAGCGAGCGCGGAAGAGGATCATGTCATCAGCAAAGCGAGCGAAAAAATTCCTTGGTACGATTACGGATACATCGCTGCCATTATCGTCAGTGTCGGATTCGTGGTTACTTCCCAGGAAGAAATTTTGAATTACAGTATGTATGGTTTTCTGGACATGAAGGGGATCATCATGGCGATATTATTGAGCATCCCTTTATTGGAGGCTGCCCGGCGTAACGCCGGGTGGTCCTTCCCGGTTCTTGTTTTGTTCTTTGTCTTGATTACTATCTTTCAAAAATATTTACCGGGGATTCTAAATGGACAGGGTTACAGCCTTGATCGTTTACTATACAGCGCTTTCGTTGGAACAACGGGGATTTTTGGCTTGCCGTTAGGCGTTGCGGCAAATATTATTTTCATCTTTATGATTTTCGGAGCATTGCTGCAATCGTCGGGAGCAGGAAAATGGTTTATCGACTTGTCGTTGGCAATAACGGGAAGGTCTCGCGGCGGCCCTGCAAAGGCGGCGGTGGTCGGGAGCGCACTATTAGGCACCATATCGGGTTCACCCTCCGGAAATACCGCTACGGTTGGAGCCTTTACGATTCCAATGATGATGAGGGTCGGATACAAGGCTAAAATCGCCGCAGCCATCGAGGCGTGTGCATCTACCGGAGGGCAAATATTGCCTCCTGTCATGGGTGCGATCGCGTTTGTCATGGCGGAGTGGATCGGGGTGCCGTATCACCAAGTGGCTCTTGCTGCGGCCATACCCGCGATTTTGTATTTTCTCGTTGTATTTATATCCGTGCATTTGGAAGCGCATAAAGATGGAATTGTCCCGATCCCTCGCGAGGAAATTCCTGAGTTTTTTAAGATTTTCAAACAGGGATGGTTTTATATCGTTCCTATTGCTGCGCTAATCTACTTTCTCATAATAGCCAAGTATGAGCCGGAAATGGCGTGTATTTACTCGCTTCCATTTTTGATTCTCAGCAGCTACATGAACAAGGATCGCACAAATTGGATTACCATAACCAAACTTCAAGAATCTTTCCAGTCTGCAGTAAAAGGCTGGGTAGGAATTGCCGCAATTACCGGCTCCATCGGAATTATGGTCGGTGCACTTGAGCTTAGCGGATTAGGCATCAAATTTTCAGGCTTTACGCTTGATATTGCAGGTGGAAGCTTGATCTTTACCTTAGCGTTTGTAGGGATCGCCAGCTTGATCATCGGGACTGCTTTGGATTCGATTCCATCCTATATTATTTTAGCTACATTGATGGCGCCTGCATTGGTCGAAATGGGTGTTCCGATCATTGCTGCGCATTTATTTGTCATTTATTGGGGTTTGGCTTCGTTCCTGACACCGCCGGTCGCATTGTCCGTGTTTGTCGCATGCGGTATTAGCGGCAGCAAGGTTTGGGAGACGGGTTGGGCTGCGATGAAAATCGGAATGGCCGCTTACTTGGTTCCGTTCGCGTTTGTTCTAAGTCCTGGGTTGCTTCTCAACGGAACACTTTCTGAAATCGTTATTGCTACAACTACGGCTGTGATCGGCTGCGCAATTCTCACATGCGCAATCTGCGGATTCTGTTTTACATTCATGAATGTTCCACAAAGGCTTATTGCCGGAATCGCAGGTCTTTTATTTGTTGGTCCTGGTATCATGCCGGTTGCATTGGGAACGGCGTTAGCTTGTATTGCGCTGTTGTGGCAGTGGAGCGATCGCAAGAAAAGCCTTGCTCGCATTAATCATATCAATGCAAGCATTAGTTAAAAGCTTATTAAGACTGCGCTTTGATTAGAAAAAAACGATTATACGATTCTGAAATTTCTAAGTAAACTGATATCGAATGTATTATCGAGTAGAGGGGAGGTTGGGTGATCTGGATTTAAGAACCATTCACACGTTTCTTCTCATTGCCCAAGAGCTGAGCTTTGCCAAAGCGGCATCGACACTGCATTTAAGTCAACCCACTGTCACGGCTCGCATCCAATCGCTGGAAGCGGAGTTGGGAAAGACGTTGTTTATTCGGCAGCACCGAAGCGTCCACCTAACCGTAGAGGGGCAAGCATTCATCCCTTTTGCGATGCAGCTGTTAGCGATTGAAAAAGCGGCGCATGAAAAGCTGAAAAGCTTAAACGAAGTATTGGAAGGGAAAGTTGTGATCGGTGCAACTGCAACGTGCTCGAGCTATATTCTCCCGGAAATACTTAGCGACCTATATCGGACGCATCCGCAGATCGAATTTAAAGTGGTGACAGGGAAAACCTCGGAAATTACGGAGCTGTTGCTGCAAAACATGGTTGATTTGGGAATGGTTTCATCGAACGTGAAGACGAAGCAAGTGAAGCAAATGAACCTTTGCTGTTACAATTACGATCTTGTTTGCAGTCCCGATCATCCCTTAACCCAAAAAAGAGAAGTTGGCTTCACAGATATTTTGGAAATGCCTTTAGTAACGTTTGAGCAAAATTCCGACGCGTGGAAAAAGATTAAGAAACTATATGCTCAATTCGATTCCGTGCCCAATGTCGTGATGGAGTTAAATCAAATCGAAGCTGCGAAAGCAATGGTCAGCGCGTCCCTTTGCCTCAGCTTGTTCCCGAACATCAGTGTTAGGCGCGAACTGGAAGAGGAGCGCTTAATTAAAATCAGGGTGAGGGAATTTGAAGCGATTAAGCAGTATTATTCCATTATTTATATGGAAAAGAAGGAATCCTACCCGCTTATTCATTTTATTCTGAACAGGTTGTCCAAGCATTTTACGAATGAAACCAGCTGCCTCATGGATGCGGAGAGCGGTTGAATGTTGCAGGGGGTGCGGAGGATGGAAGAAAACAAAAAGGATGCAGTGCCTCAGTGGGTTGATCTGTCTTACCTTGAGGGGAGAACGGTAGCCATTCTCGGATACGATCATTACGGTTACGATCATGCCCGAAAGCTTCGCGATAGAGGCATTAGTGTAGTCGTTGCGCTGCGGCACGATTCTTCACCGGAGTTGTGGGAAAAAACCGGCTTTCAGGTCGTTTCGATTTGGGAGGCGATCGATGCAGCAGACGTAGTTCAAATTTGGTAATCAATTACTTTCTTTGATTCGAGTTGGAGGATGATGAACCATGTTGAGCCATGAAGACAATGAACTGTTAACTAGAACAGGCCCAGGCACGCCGATGGGCAACCTGCTTCGCAGATATTGGGTTCCTGCATTGCTGTCCAGTGAAATCGCAAAGCCCGATTCTCCGCCGGTGCGGGTAAAGCTGATGGGGGAGGAGCTGCTTGCTTTTCGGGATTCGAACGGGGATGTAGGACTGGTTGACGAATTCTGTCCGCATCGGAAGGTGTCGCTGTATTTCGGACGCAACGAGGAATGCGGCATTCGCTGCGTGTACCACGGTTGGAAGTTCGACATTGCCGGACATTGCACCGACATGCCTTCCGAGCCGCAGGAAAGCAGGTTTAAGGAGCGGGTCAAAATTAAATCGTATCCTTGCCGCGAGCGCGGAGGCATTATTTGGACATATATGGGTCCACAGGAGCATATGCCGGGGCTGCCCGAATTGGAGTGGGCGATGGTACCTGACAGCCACCGGTATGTGACGAAGCGCGTGCAGCATAACAATTATTTCCAGGCAATTGAAGGCGGCATTGATTCCAGCCATATCTCTTTCCTGCATCGAGGCGGAGGCGGCCAAGGGTTTAACGGTTTGAAAGCGTTTGAACAGAGCAGCGTTCCGAAGTATTTAACGAAAGATACGGCTCCGAAATTCGAAGTGGAGAAGTCCAATTTCGGGCTGCTGATCGGCGCGAAACGGAATGCGGAGGAAGGGCATTTGTACTGGAGAATTACGCCGTTCCTGATGCCATGGTACACGATGGTGCCGCCGTTCGAGAACGTGCCGAGAGGAGCGCACGCTTGGGTGCCGATCGACGATGAGCATGTGTGGACATGGAGCATGAACTGGAATCCGCTTCGTCCTTTGACGCTGTTCGAGCGTTCGGTATTAGATGAAGGCCGCGGCATTCACGTCGATCCGAAGCAGACGAGAGAAAACGAATACTTGCTCAATCGCGACCTGCAGGCGAGCGGGAAGTCGTTCACCGGCATTAAAGGGGTCGGTGCCCAGGATATGGCCGTGCAGGAGACGCAGGGCTCGATTGCCGACCGTACCGGTGAAATTCTCGGTACGAGCGATGCGGCGATTATTATGGCGCGCCGAATTATGCTCAAAGCAGTTAGAGACTTAATGGAAGGAAAAGAACCGCCCGCGCTCGACATGTCTTCCCAGCACGTACGGTCCGCTTCGGTCGTTTTGCCGGAAGGGGTTCCTTTCCAAGTGGGAGCGAAGGACGTGCTCTTCACGAAGGACGGAGATTACGTGCTGGATCCAGAAAACGTATAAAGGAGAATACAACTTATGGCAGAGAAGGTGTTGGCGGCAGTTCAGGTCGGCGTGAAGGAAACGGAGCTTCGGGAATTTGATTTGCCGGAGGTTCCTGCGGACGCGGGAATTTTGAAAATTGAAGTTTCGGGCGTTTGCGGGAGTGACTGGCCTGCTTATAAAAAGTGGGAAGGCCCTCGTATTCTAGGCCACGAGGTGGTGGGCCGTATCTACAAGATCGGCGAAGTGGCGGCCAAGCGTTGGGGCGTGAAAGAGGGCGATCGTGTTGCTCTGGAAGAATATTTGCCTTGCGGCTACTGCGATCGCTGCCGCACGGGCGAATTCCGCCTCTGCGATTTCACGGACAAATGGATGGGCGGCACGCGCTACGGGTTTACGTCCATTACGGAAGCTCCTTCCTTATGGGGCGGATACAGCACCTATATGTATTTGCATCCGAATTCCGTGCTTCATAACGTGCCGGATCATGTGCCGGCTGCGGAGGCCGCGTTGGCGCTCCCGTTAGGGAACGGCATTGAATGGGCCTACGTGGAAGGCGGCGCGGGGATCGGAAAGACCGTTCTGATCCAGGGGCCGGGACAGCAAGGGCTTGCCTGTGTGCTTGCCGCCAAGGAAGCGGGAGCAGACTGCATCATCGTCAGCGGATTAACGGCGGATGCGAACCGTCTGGAGCTGGCCAAGAAATTTGGCGCGGACTATACGATCGACGTGCAGAAGGAAGATCTCATTGAGCGCGTGAAGGAGATTACGGGCGGAAAGCTGGCCGATATCGTGCTTGATGTGTCTTCGGGCGGACCGGCAACGGTCACGTTGGCTTTGGAAGCGGTCAAGAAACGCGGAACGGTCGTGCTGTCCGGCCAGAAACAACAGCCGATTCCCGATTTTTACAGCGACAAGATGATTTCCAAATATATAACGCTAAAAGGGGTTCGCGGCCACAGCTTCGGTGCTGTAGAACGGGCGATTGAAATGATCGCTTCCGGAAAATACCCGTTGAACGAGCTTTGCTCCCATGAATTCGGCTTGTCGTCTGTCGACGAAGCGCTCCGTTCGGTCGGAGGCGAAGGGGTCCCTGGAGTGATTCATATTACGGTGAACCCATGGTTGTAAAAAGGCGGGGTCACCATTGCTAGAGAACCTTCAAGAAACGACGATTCATGAGGAAAAGATCTATAAAGGCCGGATCATCTCACTGGAAACCTATAAAATGCTCCTGCCGAACGGATTGGAAATTCAACGGGATGTGGTGAGACACCCCGGCACGATAGCAGTTTTAGCGCTTCAAGATGACCGCATGATCGTAGTGGAGCAATTCCGCAAGCCCCTTGAGAGAAGTCTTATGGAAATTCCGGCCGGCCGTCCCAACCCGGGTGAGACGGACATGGCCGTCGTAGCGTTCCGCGAGCTTAGGGAAGAGACAGGATATATTGCCGGTTCGCTGAAGCATTTAGGCTCCTTCTATACATCTCCGGGTGTCTCCGATGAATGGGTGCATCTGTATGCGGCCGAAAATCTCAAGAAGGGCGAAACAGAGCCGGATGCGGACGAGCTTTTGCGCTGCGGCAGCTTGTCGCTTGAGGAAGCGTTGGGTTGTATGGAGGATGGCAGTATCGGCGATGCGAAGACGGTTTCGGCGATTCTTCGGTGGAAATTGTACCGGTTAAGCGGCACGTTTGAGCTTTAAAAAGCGGCAATAAAGAGCAGCGGAACAGGGACATCCCCGGTCGGCTGCTCTTTTATTTAGTCCAGCATTGAAATCTCACTGATTCTCATCAAGCTCTAGCATATCCACACCTACAATTTGATGCTGTCCCCAAGGGGCGACTTTTACATGAACAATTAAACGATCCGATATATCCTCAAGTTCTTTTCCCGTGTTTTCGGGCACATAGTAACGTTCAAGTCCGTACGTAACGTTGATCTCACGTTCCCAAGCGTATAGAACTCTGCCTTTTAGCAGGATTTCGCCGGAGTCGACGTCGACTCGTTCAGGATAAGCGACCGCCGGCTCGTAAAATTCTCCTTTCGACACTAAACGCGTATAAACGGGATCGCCGCTTTCCGGAAGACCGCCGGTGCCTTGCCAAAGCGATGCATCCAGCCGGCTCATCGAATAGGACAGCGTGACATAGTCACCATAAAAGATGTCGCGGGGATCGACCGGCACCGTTCGCAGCTTGATCTCCTGACCGAACCAGTTCGTTGCATAGGCGGAGCCCGCCAGTCCGAGCAGAATGAGCGTTTGCAGTAAGATGAACAAGTAAAGTCCGGCCCGTTTCATTTGGTATTCCTCCTATCCGACGGTGCTTGTTGGATCATTTGGCGGTTGTTTCGGTTTAAGAACCAGCTCAACGCAAGCAGCAGCACACCGCCGCCTAAGAAAAACAGTCCTTTGTCCATAAAGTCCCAAGTCAGCGTAAAGTAGGCGACCATTGACGCGAGCAGAAAGAGCGCTGTGCCGGTTCGTATGCGGCGTTCATTATAGGTTTTGTAGCCTTCGGTCAACACATATAGCGCAAAGAGGAACAGCGCAGCCAGCGCAAACAGCCATCCGTACCCGCCGGGCAAATAATAGAACGGCAGGAACAAAATCCAATCCGACGCCGACCGCAGATCTCTTCTTCTTCGCTTACCGTGCCAGGACAAATAAAGCAGTGCTGCAGCCACCGGCAAATACACATAGGGAATGGGGTTAAACGGTTCATGTTCTATTCTGAAGAACTCATTGTGAAAAACAACAAGCACCATATGAACGATAAATGCAGCGCCAAGCGGCACGGTCTGCATCGCCGAACGGAAGGATGGGGTGCGCATGACGTCCCCGGCCGCATAGAAGAGCAGCAACGGCAGGAAAAACCAACCGAACGCATAATCCGAAGAAATGATATAGAGAAACGAATGGAACAATGCGCTCAAGCACCATAAAGTTGTAATAACCGAATCCTTGCAGCGATAGGCAACTGCACCTACTCCGAGGACGAGCAAAGCAAAGGCCGCATAGCTGAAGGTCGAGAAGTTATCTAAACTGTACGTTTGAGCGGCAGTCAATATCGCTAACGTAAGCAGACTCAAGTATCTGCTTCTGTATCCATATGACAGCGCGGCGCCAGCCGCACCCCATATGACGAGGGAAAGGGCACTGTACGCGACCATATGAAACATTTGCCCGATCAGAATGATTCCGGCCCCGAACAAAAACAATCCGATACCGACGACAGCGATGCCTAACGAGGATTTGCCTCGTTGGATGATTCGATCGCCGCTCACGTAAGAGCCGATCATGGCGGCGCATAGCAGTAAAATTCGAAAGGTTTCGGGAAGTGTTTGCCAATTGGCCGCTATGAAGCTGAGCACGCCTAACCCGACCAATAAGCTTCCGAGAACCGGAAGCAGCCCTGCGGAAAACCGTCCTTCCGACTTTTCATATAACTGCTGAATACGCTCATATTGATTCTGAGTAATAATCTGTTCGTCGACCCATCGCGGCCCTTCACGTTCCAGCCATCGCTTTCCCATCGCCATGTCACCTTCTTTGTGTTGATATGGCTAGTATAGCAAGCGGAACGACAATGTATAAGTACTAACTATTTGTAGTACCTTAAATGCTAACTGCACGAAGCGCTGTGCTTCGTGCAGTTAGAGAGATTTTTGATCAATTAGTTACTATGTTAAATTGCTCTGCTAACAGCTCATAGCTAGTTAGCTTGTGTTCCAGCTGGTGGGTGATTGTGATTACGATGAATTCTTCGGATTCGTACGCTTCCGAAAGCTCCAGCAGCTTCCGTTTCACTTGATCCGGCGAACCGACTACCATTCGTCTGCGATTGCTTCGAATGATTTCTAAATCGTACGGCGTGTAATTGTAATGCTGTGCTTGCTCGATGCTCGGGATGCCGGGAAACCGAACGCCTAGGCTCATAAACAATAGCGATAAATCCAAACTCGAGGCGATCGTATTCGCTTCTTCTTCCGTCCGGGCGCAAATGAGATGGATGGCCACAGCGGAATTGGGAGCGGTTTGAACGGCCGACGGCCGGAAATTTTTACGGTATCGCTTGACTGCTTCCACTCCGCCGTCGCCGTTGATAAATTGAGCGAAGACGAACGAGGTTCCTTGTTCCGCCGCTATTTCGGCGCTGCCCTCGCTTGAGCCGAGCAGCCACATTTCAGGGCTCGTATCGGCGACAGGGTTTGCGGTAAGTCCCGCAAAGCGGTGGTCGGGACCGTGCGAGTCGTGCAAATAACCGATGAGATCGGAGATGAGCTCAGGATACATATCGACGGTTTTATGCTTATGCTCCTGCAGCGCCCGGGTTGCAATCGGGATGCCGCCCGGCGCGCGGCCAAGGCCGAGGTCGACTCTCCCGGGATAGAGCACCTCCAGCGTACGGAACCATTCCGCCACCTTGTAAGGGCTGTAATGGGGAAGCAGAACGCCGCCGGAACCGATACGGATGTTGGACGTAATCGCCGCGAGATGAGCCATCAACACTTCGGGGGAAGATCCGGCGAGCCGGTTGGAGTCATGGTGTTCCGACACCCAGAAGCGATGATAGCCTAACTGTTCCGCGTGTCGAACGAGCTTTACCGTATTGCGAATTGCTTCGGTGTGCGTATGTCCGTTTGGAATGGGGGATTGATCTAGAATGCTGAGTCGAATCAAGTAGAGAACTCCTTTCAGTACATTGTTGTGTTTCATTTTAGAATAATGCTATCCTAATGGAAAGTTTTCATTTTATTCAATGAGGAGAGAGCACCGTGATCGATCATATTGTTATCGTGAAATTCGGCGAACAAACGACAAATGAACAGCTTCAGGAAGTAGTTGACCGTTTTAAAGCATTGAAAAACCATCTTACAGGAGTCGTCGATCTGCAGGCAGGCATCAATTTTTCCGAGAAAAATCAAGGCTATCAAGTGCTGCTTTCCGCACGGTTCGAAAACCGCGCTGCATTGGAAGCCTACGGGCCTCATCCGGAGCATCAGGCGGTCGCGGCCTACATACGCGAGGTCGGCCGGGTAGACAGCATCATCATGGATATTGAATTATAAAGTTCATACGCCAAGGAGAGGGTTCTGTGAAACATTTCGCAGTGCTGTTGAGGATGAAGAGCGAGGAACTCACCCGGAAATACAGGCCCGACCACACAGCATATTTGGAGCGGGGAAGAGCGGAGGGCTTTGTGTTTGCCAACGGCCGGTTCATGGACGGTACGGGCGGATTGGTCATCTATAAGGGCGAATCGATCGAAGAGGTGGAAGCCCGCGTGAAGAAGGATCCGTTTGTCATTCATGGTGCAAGAGAGTATGAAATCCATGAATGGGAAATGATCACGTAAATTTGCTTGATTGCATGAGTGTACACGCCTGTCTCATTCCGGGACAGGCGTGTACACTTTTTTTGCCGATACGAATTCGGGAAAAGACCAGCTGATAAAAAAATAGTAAGCGCTTTCTTGACAAATAGAGGAATTCGAATTTATAATTTTATCTGTATACAGATAGGGATACATAAAAGAATGCAGAGGAGGATACACAAGAATGCGGAACAAGGACCGTGCCCTTGGTGCCTACTTTGGCGCAGCCATCGGGGATGCTATGGGCGGCCCTGTAGAGTTCAACCACTATGCCCGAATTAAGCGGCTGGTAGGTGAAGTCAAGGGTCTAATGCCCTACGCGAAGCCTTATACACTAGAGGAGCCTCGCCCGGGGTATGCTCATCACAAAGATCCAGGATGTGTAACCGACGACACATTTATTCGCTGGGACATTACAAGATTTTATTTGGAAACGAAAGGACCTCGCACTCCTCAGATGCTGGCCGACTGGTGCTTGAGGAATGCTCATATCAATGGCGACTTTCCGTTGTGGGATCCCCCGCTGATCGAGGCGCTTAGACGAGTGGAACGAGGAGAGGTGAAAGCGGAAGAAGGAGGAATGACCTTCACGCAGGGAGGCGGCGTAGGCTGGTGGACTCCGGTAGGGATTTTGAATCAAGGGAATCCGGAGGCGGCCGCTGAAGAAACGAAGAAGATGAGCTCGATTTGGAAGGCGCCGCTTGAAAAAGACCTGATTTCCGCCGTTCAAGCAGGTGTCGCTGATGCCGGACGCGAAGGAGCTACGATGGATTCTGTCATTAACGCCATGTTTAAGGTATGCGGGCCGCTTCCTCAAGCGCTCATGCACAGGGCGATTGATATCGCCCGGCAGTCGAAGGATATATGGAATTTGGCGGCCAAACTGTACCAACATTGCTTGATGCCGGAGTTTGAGCTTCGTACGCGGGAGGAACCGCCGAGATTTACAACGTCGTCAATTCCACCGGTACGAGTCCCGCTTCCGGATTCGGACGGTTTGTACGCTTCTTGGTTTCTGGCCGAACAGGTGCCTTTCGCGCTTGCCGCTTTCGTCTACGGCAGAGGTGAACTGGAGGCTATCCCGATTTGCTGTACCCTTGGTCGCGATGCGGACACGACGTCGACGACGGTCGGATCCTGGGTCGGGGCGCTCCACGGCGAATCCGGGTTGCCGAAGGAATGGGTGGACGCGGTTTGCGAAGTGAATATTCGCGAGATCGACATTCGCGGGCTTGGGGAACAATTGGCAGTCCATCAAGAGTAGAGAGGATCGAACGATATGCAACTAAAACATTCTATTATCGTAGGCATACTTGGCAGATATGCGGACCGCTTCCATGAATATCAGCCGGCCCGCACATTTCAGGAAAACTTGTGCATTGCCGCACAAATTCCGGGAATTCAAGGCATCGAAGTCGTTTATCCGCAGGATTTTATCAATGAAAAAGAAAGCATCGAACTCATTAAAGATATAGGACTTCCCGTTTCTGCATTAAATCTGAATATCAAATCCGAACAGAAGTGGAAATACGGATCGTTCACGAATCCGGACCCGAAGCTGCGTGCGGAGGCCGTATCTTATATGAAGTCGGCAATGGATTTGGCAGCGGAGCTGGGGACGGATATGATTACCTGCTGCCCGTTGATTGACGGGTGGGATTATAACTTCCAAGTAGATTACCAGAAGCAGTGGGCTTGGCTTATTGAAGGCATTCGGGAAGCGGCATCCCACCGTCCGGATATTAAAGTCAGCCTTGAATATAAGCCGTTTGAAGCTCGCAACACGATTATTCTGCCCAATGTATCCACAACGCTGCACGCATGCAACCAAGTCGGGCTTCCGAATGTGGGAGTGACGATGGATGTAGGTCATGCGCTTGGCGCAAGCGAAACTCCGGCCCAAAGCGCATGTCTTGCTTATGATGCCGGGAGACTGTTCTATGTCCACTTCAACGACAACAACAGGCAATGGGATTGGGATATGCTCCCGGGCAGCGTGAATCCTTGGGATGTGGTGGAGACGCTCTTCTATCTTGACCGCATGAGTTGGAACGGATGGTTCACTTACGATGTGTACACGCGTCACGGCGATCCGGCCGAAGCCTTTGCGGTAACGCTGCAAATCATGAACACATTCGAGGAGCTGATTGAAAAAATCGGTCGGAAGGAAATTCAAGCGATGATCGATGAAGGGAATCCGGCTCGCGCCTTCGGCACATTGTTTCAAAAATTGGTGAAATAAAGGAGCTCCATATGCGAATTGGGCTTGGCAGCTACTCATTTCGATGGGCAATCGGAACTCCCGATTTTCGGCCCGCACGGCCTTTAACACCGTTCGATTTGATAGATCGGACGGCCGAGCTTGGCTGCGATCTGCTGCAAATCGCCGATCATCCGATGCTGGAGGCTTTCACGGACGAACATCTGCGCAGCCTGAAAGCAGCTGCGGCACAACGGGGCGTGTCATTGGAGATTGGAACTTCCGGCGCGACGGAACGGCGTTTGCTGAGATTCCTCGATATTGCCAGCAAGCTGGACAGTACCATGGTGAGAATCGTTCTTGACGGTCAGGACACCCACCCGTCGCTTCAGGAAGCAGGGGGAATTTTGCGGAAAGTCGCCCGAATGTATCGCATGGAAGGCGTTACTCTGGCCATCGAAAACCACTTTCTCATACCATCGCCCAAACTGGTTGAATTGATCGAATTTGTAAATGATCCGGCCGTGGGGGTGTGCTTGGATACGGCGAATTCGCTGGCTTGTCAGGAATGGCCGGAGGAGACGGTCAGAATTCTTGCGCCGTATGCCGTCAATGTTCATTTAAAGGATTATGTCATCCGTCCTCATCCGGAGGGGGTCGGTGTTGTCGTAACCGGAGCGCCCATCGGGGAAGGCAGGCAGGACATCCATGGAATTGTCAGCATCATTGAATCTTCGGGAAAGGAGTTGAGTTACATCCTGGAGCAGTGGTTCCCGCGGCAGGAAGATGAATCATCGACTCTTACAATGGAACGGGAGTCAACAAGAAGGAACATGATAGGGGCCCGTCGTATTCTTCAGGGAATGAGCAGTACATGAGAGCGAGCATTGGAGGAATTATGGTGACCAGCGTTTTAGCTAAAGTGTCTAAAGAGTCGCTGTCTCTTGTCGATAAGGCTTACGATATTTTGCGAAGCGAAATTATTGAAGGGCGGCTCAGTCCAGGGTATCCCGTATTGGAACAAGAAATCGCGACGAAATTGGATATGAGCCGCACCCCGATTCGTGCAGCGATCGATCGTTTACGGAATGAAGGCTTGGTCGAAACAATTAAGCGGAAGGGGGTTTTTGTGAAACCGTTGACGGTGGCGGATGTCGAGCACGCCTATGAAGCAACCGAAGGACTCGAAGGCATGCTGGTGAAAATCGCCGCTGAGAAAGCGGACAAAGCCGAGCTTAAGGATTTGCTTGAGCATGTCCAGGCGATGAAGGCAGCCGTTCAGACGAATGATTGGCCGCAGTATGACCGGCAGTTTCATCGCCGTCTCATCGAGCTTGCCAAAAACCCGATTATTGAAGCCTCGCTAGCGAGAGTCGCTACGGTTGTAGATCGAGTCCGTTTCATGGGCGTTTTCGTCCGCGTTAACACGCAAGAAAAATCTACCGAGGAGCATCTTACAACGGTGCAGGCTATGGTTGCGGGTGATGGGGAACTGGCTCGTCAGCTTCATCAACAGCACTGGCAGCGCGTTCGCAATGACATCGTTACTCTCATGAAAGGTTTAAGTTAGTTCAAGTCCTAGTCTTGTTACGCATATTATGTATAAAGGGGATACGAGCATGAAAAAATGGTCTTTGATGGTCATGGCAGCTGTGCTTGCGTTCACCACATCCGCATGCGGCGGAGCGAATAACAGCGGCTCCGGCCCAAGCAATGAAAGCGCTAACGAAAAGCAGGAGCAGCAAGCCGCGGAAAACAAGCCGAAAGGGAAATACAATTGGATTGCGGGTACTGCGGTCGTTGATACGGTTGCAATCGCTAAAGCGACGGACTATTTTGCGCAGCGGGTGAATGAGCTGTCCGACGGGCAAATTACGATAACTGTACACCATGGCGCGAAGCTTGGCGGGGACCGAGACATTGTAGAGAACGTGATTCAAGGGACGGTTCACATTGCTGTGCCGGGGCAGACGATGCTTGCAGGCTGGTATAAACCCGCGGAAGTGTGGATTTTCCCGAATTTATACAAGGACGTCGAGCATAAAGACCGCGTGTGGGACGCATTGAAAGAGGAATACTCTAATGAGGTGGCCGAAAAGACAAACCTGCGCCCGCTGCTTGCCATTCCGCGTGCGCCAAGGATGCTTAGCTCAAACAAAGTGGTCATGAAGCCCGAGGATATGGCAGGCTTAAAGATACGGGTTCCGGAAACTCCGATGTGGATCAAAACCTTCGAGCGTTACGGCGCTTCCCCGGTTGGCATGGCACTTCCGGAGGTATATTCCGCATTGGAAACGAAGGTCATTGACGGACAGGAAAATCCGATTGAAGATACCTTTAATACGGGATTCTTTGAAGTGAATACGCACCTTGCTTTGACAAGACACATGATGCAGGACAACGTGGTATTAATCAATGAAGACGTTTACCAATCATTACCGGACGAATTAAAGCAGGTGTTGAAGCAAGCGGGAGAGGAAACGGAAAAGAAATATCGTCAAGAAGTGTATGCGATCGAAGCGGAATTTTTACAAAAGGTGAAAGACAAAGGGATCATCGTAAACGAGGTTGATCAGGAAGCCTTCAAAGCGAAGGTCGTAGGTTTGGAAGACGAGTTCCCTGACATTAAGGGCTGGCTGGAGAAAATCAGAGCCGTCGAATAGCAGAACAACGTGTGCCCTCCCTGGAATCGGGGAGGGCGTCATGAAAGGCGGGACCTCCATGTTTAAAAAAGTTTGCGATTCGGTTGAGAAAGTCAGCAATGTGATAATCGCTTTACTGGTATTGACGATTATATTGCTTACATTGATCACGATTTTTTACCGGTATTTTTTAAACAGCCCGTTATCGTGGTCAGAACAAATTCCGCGCATATTATTTGTGTGGACGACGTTTTTAGGCGCCGCAACGCTTTACCGGAGAATGGAGCATATTACGCTGGACTATTTCTACAACAAGTTCCCTGTGCCTCTGCGAAAGATTGTAAGCGTATTCAATGAATTGGCCCTGCTTGTTTTGTTTGTCGTTTATTTGTTCTATGGGACCCAATTATCCATTTCCAATATAGAGCAAACCTACGGAGCGGTGCAGCTGTCTCCAAGCGTATTTTATGCCGCTTGTCCGGTGTCCGCGCTGTTGATGATCATGTATTGGTTTGAAAAAAATGTGTGTAATGTTTTTTTTCGAAACGATATGTTTAAACAAAAAAATTCTACAATGGATGTAGGTGAACGATAAATGGGACTGTTAATGCCATTTTTCATCCTTTTCATGGTATTGGGCATTCCGATCGCGTTCGCCATGGGCATCGCGGCTCTAGCCGTGCTATTGATGGACGGCTCCTTTCCCTTATCGATTGTAGCGCAACGAACGGTCTTGGGAACCGATTCCTTCTCTCTATTGGCGATTCCGTTTTTCATCCTGGCCGGTCACTTGATGAATAATGGCGGGATCACCGAGCGTATCATTCATTTCGCCAATACAATTGTAGGACGGTTCACCGGCGGACTTGGTTTAAGCGCCGTATCCGCGAGCATGCTCATTTCCGGTGTGTCCGGCTCGGCGGTTGCCGATGTAACGGCGATTGGGACGCCGGTTATTCCGTCCATGATTAAACAAGGCTACGGCAAAGGCTTCAGCGCCGGGCTGATTGCAACGGCCTCGATGTGCGGACCGCTCATTCCTCCGAGCATTCCTTTCGTCATCTACGGAATCTCAATCACCGGCGTATCCATCGGAGGTCTTTTTATTGCCGGCGCCATCCCGGGAGTCATGCTGGGCATCGCACTTATGATCATGGCCTATTTCATTTCGAAACGTCGGGGTTATCCGAAATATGATGCCGTACCCCTTAAGGAAATCGCAAAAGCCGGCTATGGCGCCATGTGGGCGCTATTTATGCCGGTAATTATTTTGTGGGGCATTCTCAGCGGTATCGTCACCGTGACGGAAAGTGCGGCCATTGCTGTTCTTTATGCTTTCATAGTCGGCTTCTTTGTTTACCGGGAGCTGCAGATTAAGCATCTTATGCGTATCTTGCAAATGACGGGGCTGGAATCGGCGCTCGTGATGATTATTATCGGTATCGCAAGCCTGATGGGGTGGGTATTGACGATCAGTCAAATTACGGATCATATTGCAGGCTTATTGCTCGGCATTTCCGAAAACCCCGTCGTTATTTTATTGCTGATTGTCGTTCTGCTTCTCATTGTCGGGATGTTTATGGAAACCGTATCCTCCATGATATTGCTGATTCCGGTGCTCGTGCCGGTCGTCACGGCTGTAGGCGTCGATTTGACCCATTTTGGCGTGATTATGGTTTATACGCTTTGTATCGGTTTAATAACGCCTCCAGTTGGAATATGTCTGTACATAACTCAAAGATTGGCTGGAGAAAGAATCGATAAGGTTGTCAAGGAATCGCTTCCTTTCTTGGGAGCCGCCTTAGCCGTGCTGCTCTTATTAATTTTGGTTCCTGATTTAGTTACATGGCTTCCGGAGCTGCTGATGAAGCAATGACTAGCTTAGGACATTGGCGAAAATAGTTGGAACAACTACGATGAGAAGTAGGGGATCGAATGAAATACGTCATGGGCGTAGATCTCGGGACGAGTGCGGTGAAAGTCCTGCTCGCTGCAAAGGATGGGTCGATCCGGGCGGAGGCGTCGTGCAATTACCCGCTACATCAGGAGAAATCGGGGTGGAGCGAACAGGACCCCGAGGATTGGGTGCGGGGTACGTTCGAATCCCTTCAAGTGGTGCTAAGGCAATCAGGTGTGTCGGCCGCCGATATTGAAGGGCTTAGCTTTTCAGGTCAAATGCACGGGCTTGTACTGCTGGACAGCGAGAATCGTCCGGTACGGCGAGCGATACTTTGGAACGATACCAGAACGACGGAGCAGTGCCGGGAGATTGAACGGACGTTGGAAGAACGATTGCTGCATATTACGAAAAACCCGGCCTTAGAAGGATTCACGTTGCCGAAAATTCTTTGGGTACGCCAGCACGAGCGGGAGGTGTTCCGGAAGGCGCATCGGTTCGTTTTGCCGAAAGATTATGTGCGGTATCGGCTCACCGGCGAGCTTCATACGGACCTGTCCGATGCGGCGGGAACATTGATGCTGGATGTCGAGAAGAGTACATGGAGCCAAGACGTGCTGCGCTCGTTTGGGATACCCGAATCGTTTTGCCCTCCACTCGTCGAATCGGGTGCATACATCGGCACGATCAATAAAGAAACTTCCGCTCGGTCGGGACTGTCTGCAGCTGCCAAGGTGTTCGCGGGAGGTGCCGATAATGCGTGCGGGGCGATCGGGGCGGGAATCCTTTCTTCGGGTCTTACGCTCTGCAGCATCGGCACGTCAGGCGTTATTCTTGCCTATGAAGAAGACCATCGCGCTGATTATCGAGGGAAGGCTCATTTATTTCATCACGGGAAATCGGGTGCTTTCTATTCAATGGGCGTTACGCTGGCTGCCGGATATTCGCTCAGCTGGTTCCGATCTGTGTTTGCCGACAGCGAATCGTTCGGTGCGCTGGCCGAAGGAGTGGAACGGCTGCCGCCAGGCTCCAATGGATTGTTGTTTACGCCTTATTTGGTTGGGGAACGAACTCCCCACGCCGATGCAGATATCCGCGGAAGCTTCATTGGAATAGACGGAGGGCACCGGCGGGAGCATTTTGTTCGCGCCGTGATGGAGGGAATTACATTTTCCCTGAATGAAACAATCGATCTTTTCCGGGCTGTAGGAAAGAAAACGGATAAGATCGTCTCCATCGGAGGCGGGGCTAAAAATCCGGTGTGGCTGCAGATGCAGGCCGATATTTTTCAAGCCGAGGTGATTGCTCTAAAGAATGAGCAGGGTCCAGGTTTGGGGGCCGCAATGCTGGCTGCTGTCGGCTGCGGTTGGTTTGCCTCTTTAGACGACTGCGCTTCCTATTTTGTAAAGAAAGAACGGAGCTATTGTCCCGATCCTGGTGCAGTCAAGCAATACGAAAAACTGTTTAAGCTGTATCGAGAGGTTTATACCCAGACCAAGAGGCTTAGCGCCGCGTTGTCGTCCTTCCGGATCTAATGAATAAAGAGAAGCATCCTGCGTCCGGGATGCTTCTCCGCTTTTATTCCTTCATCTGCTTCGGGTCGACCAGCGAGTCTACCCATATGAATTCCTCATCGTATGTCCACGAATCGTTCTGAATGTTCCGGTAAGCGAGATAGCACACCGTTCCGACAATCCCCAACAGCCCTAATGTCCAAATCCCGAATGCAATCATGGGCGGTACACTCCCCTCAGCTGAAATAAAGCGCTTTCTTTTTTATGTATATGCAAGAAGAAAGCTTTTGGATGCGGGAATCTATCTTGCAAAAAACAGTAAATAGTAAAAATTTTAGTAAACTAGTTTGACTAGTCATCATAGAATTTTTATAATGGAAGTACGCTTAATTTCCGAGCCATCGATTCGGAAAGCGGGGGAACCATTGTTTAGGGGCGAATCAACGGCAGTACCGCGTTGTAGGGAACCATCTTTCCCGAGTCCGTCAGCTAACCTCGTCAGCAAGGAGATGGGTCCATATCACTCCATGTTGGTAAATAGACCCTCTTTGGGTCTTTTTTTGTTTTATTTCAACCTAAGGAGGAATCGAAATGCCGCAGCCGAAGTACATCACGAACATCGATAAGCTGACCTGGATCCCGGAGCCGGAGAGGAACCGTCTCAAACAAATTACGGACAAATATGTGTTTCGTGTGAACGACTACTATTTAAAGCTGATCAATTGGGACGATCCCGACGATCCGATTCGCAAGCTCGTCATTCCGAATGTAGGAGAGCTCGAAGAATACGGCCGATGGGACGCCTCCGATGAGGATACAAACTACGTCGTTCCCGGCTGTCAGCATAAATATCGGACGACGGCGCTGCTCATCGTCTCCGAGGTGTGCGGAGCGTACTGCCGGTACTGCTTCCGCAAACGTCTGTTCCGCAGCGACGTGAAGGAAGCGATGTCCGATGTGAGCGCGGGGCTTGACTACATTGCCGGGCATCCGGAAATTAACAACGTGCTGCTGACGGGCGGCGACAGCTTAATATTGGCGACCTCCAAGCTTCGGATGATATTCGAGCGGCTGCGCCAAATGGATCACGTCAAAATTATCCGGCTCGGATCCAAGCTGCCCGTATTTAACCCGATGCGAATTTACGAGGACGAGGAGCTTCTTCATCTGATCCGTGAATTCTCCACGCCGGAGAAGCGAATTTACGTGATGGCGCATATTAACCATCCTCGGGAGATAACGCCGGAGGCGAAAAGGGGCTTCCAAGCGCTTCATGAGGCGGGCGCCATCGTGGTCAATCAAACGCCTGTTTTAAGAGGAATCAACGATGACCCTAAAGTGCTGGGAGAATTGTTGGATGAGCTTTCGTGGGCAGGCGTTACGCCGTATTATTTCTTCGTTAATCGTCCGGTCGCCGGCAACCGGGATTTCGTGCTGCCGTTGAAAGACGTCTATCGAATTGTCGAGGAAGCGAAGGCGAGGACATCCGGGCTTGGCAAACGAGTTCGTCTTTCGATGAGCCATACGTCCGGCAAAATTGAGATTTTGGCGATTGCGGACGGCAAAGCCTACTTGAAATACCATCAATCCCGCGATGACGAGTACGGAAAATTTATGGTGCTAGATTGTCCTGACGACGCCGCTTGGTTTGATGATTTGCCCGGCAGCGATCATATGTGGGAGAGGCCGAGCAAGAAGACGGACGAGGTCGTCTCCGTCAATGAGCTGCCCGACCCGGACGAAGCGCAGTTCGTTTATAAATAAGATCGAACTCATCGTGTAATCCCACTCCCCTGTACATTTGAAATATGAACAGGGGATTTCTGTGTCTGCTTGAAACCCCCTATAAGGAAGTCTAAGATGGGGTACATAAGGTTGTATACGAAATGGGTGACGTCTTTGCTGGAATGGACGGGGGAACGTATTATCCCCAAGCTGTTGAAGCCGATGAACGGGATGCTGCTGGAGCATATCGCCAGGTACTACTTTGCTGCGCCTTATGCGACAGGAAGAGTGCTGGACATTGCGTGCGGAACCGGGTACGGGGCGCATATGGTGGCCAAGGAACGCAAGCGCGAAATAACGGAAATCGTCGCGGTAGACAATGATGAAGAGACGGTGGCCTATGCGAATCGGGAATATCACCATCAAAAGATAGCATTCGTGCAAGGAAATGCATTGGATCCCGAACTACCCCAAAGATTAGGCGCTTTTGATACCATTTTAAGCTTTGAAACGGTGGAACACGTCGCCGACGACCAGCGGTTTATGGATAACCTATTCGACATGCTGAAGCCGGGAGGAACATTGGTTCTTTCCAGTCCGTTCGGCAGGGGGAGAGGGATGCCTACAAGCGAGCCGTTTCATGTGCATCAACTTACTCCCCTTGAGTTTGAGGCTCTTTTTCATCGGTTTTCCTCCGTCGAAATGTACTACCAACGGGGGGTTACGTTCGAGAAGCCGAGAGAGGGTCTCCGGTACTTCATCGGAGTGGCGGTATGCACAAAGGAAGGGAGCTAACGGGCTGCGGATTGCACGATGAACGTTTGATCGGCTGTCCCGTTTTCTTGGTATACCCTTTCCGTGTACCGAATCGATTGATCGCCCATCAGCATGACCGTCGAGCTTCTCGTACCGTACGTATCGCTTCGGATAAATAAGGGGGAAAGAATTCGCTCCAGTTCCAAAGGTATCCCTGTGTCAGGGAGCTCATCGTCCGGGGCGATTTCCGAATGCCGCAGCAGGCGAAGCAGCTCGTTCTCGAGCACATCGCCGGGTGTCCCGGCCATGAGGGCTTCCAATGCTTCTTTCCCCCGTCTTACCTTCGGCCATTCGGTATTTAATAAATGGTTGCTTACCCCGTAAACGCCGGGACCAAGCCGTACCGGCGGGCCGCCCCGATTGGAATAGTAATATAACTCGGAACGATCCCCAGCAAGCAAATTATACCCCGGATACAAGTCGCGGGAGTGAAAAACGCGGCGCATATAAGGCTCCGGCAGCTCCGTTCCTGCTAAAAATGTAGCTGCCAGCTCCCCGCGCGAACGATTTCCTTCATCGTCTGTTTTTGGCTGGCGCACATTCGTCAGTGCGGCAAAACGCCCTGATCGGCTCACGCCCATCCACGTTCCTTTTTTCAACAAATCCCGTCCTGCCAGCACTTCCGGATGATCGTCCCAATAATGGGCGGGAGCCGTCGGACGAGTGTAGCTTTCATCGCGGTTCGCGGCGACAACAAGCCGATAGACCGGATGAACCCGATACGCGAATAAAATAAGGCACAAACGCCATCACCGCTTTCGTAGAGGATGCTTTCCGTATTTTAACCCAAATGAGCAGGAATCCGCTTGTTTTTACCATAACATCTGCAGGAATAGTTATACCAGTATTAATAATCGGGTTCGCTATTCCGGTGAAAAACGTACTAACATAGAGGGTAGAATAATTTGCAGGGAGTTGTTCTCATGAGTGCAATCGATACGTATTCCGAGGTGAGGAAAAAGGTAGCCGTCGCTTGTCGGCTTATAAATGAAAGCGGTTTAGGAGATTATAGCGGACATGTCAGCATCAAAGTTTCGGAAGCAGGCGGCATGTTTATTAACGGCCGCACAACAAGCCGCGCCGCATTGACTCCGGACGATATCTTGCTCTGCGACATGGAAGGGGAGAAGCTCGAAGGCAGCGATCTTCCGCCGTCCGAAATTGCGATACATACGCAGATTTACAAGCATCGCCCCGATGTTGGCTGCGTCGCTCATTTTCATCCGCCTTACGGTGTGTTGTTCTCTGTGCTGGATCGTCCGCTAGTTCCCGTATTTCTGAAAGGGGCGATGGTCGGCACGGTGCCGATTCACGACAATCCGCGGCACATCAATAACGTGCAGAAGGCCGACGAAATGGTTGCTAAGCTCGGACAAGGAAAAGCCGTCTTGTTGAGAGGTCATGGCGTGACCGTAGTCGGCAAAACGGTGGAGGAAGTGTTCTTCCTGAGCGTCTGTATGGAAGAGAACGCCAGGCGTTACTACCAAGCGTTGGCAGTCGGAGAACCGAAACCGTTGTCGGAAGAAGAGCAACGCGATCTTATTGGATCGGGCTACAAGCAGCAAAAATTCCAGAAAATTTGGGACTATTATCTCTCCAAATTCGGGGCGGCATTTTAACTGACGATACGGATGGAAAGGCACCTGTTTCGGGTGTCTTTCTGTTTTCTTTGTGCGGGTATTGGGTTATGATGAAACAGTATGACCTTGAACCGAATATACAGCAAATCGAAGGGGTGCGGGGAAATTGTCTCAATTTTCGAATGTCACTGTAGTGAAAAAAGCGAATCAGTATTTTGACGGGAAAGTAACGAGCCGGGCGATTTTGTTTCCGGACGGAACAAAAAAAACATTAGGTATTGCCGTTCCCGGCGAGTATGAATTTTCCACCTCACAGAAGGAGGAAATGGAGATTCTCGCTGGAAAGCTGGATTATAAACTGAACGGCCAAGATTGGAAAACGATTGATGGTACGGGCGTTTTCCATGTACCCGCCAACGAAAGCTTTTTGTTGAAAGTGCATACGACGGTTGATTACTGCTGTTCCTATTTCGAAGCATAAATGTAAAACCGCAACAACCGTGATACAATATGAGCTGTCCGATACATAAGGACGGCTTTTATTTTTGCGTCGGGGGAAGTTGAACATGGACATTGCCTCGACCTGCATGGAGAAGCGTCGGACGGGGTAGTCGTGCTTCGAAAGGAAACGTCAGCATAAGAAGTCGAAGGCAAATTTTGCGGGAGTGAGATGCTATGAGCAAGATGGTCTCATCGATTGTCGATTTGATTGGGGATACGCCGATTGTAATGTTAAACCGGGTAGCGGCTCATGTGCCCGCATCCGTTTACATGAAGCTGGAATATTTCAACCCGGGGAAAAGCGTAAAGGACCGGGCGGCATCGAATATGATTCGGGTAGCGGAAGAAGCAGGACTGATCTCGCCGGGACGAACGACCGTCATCGAACCGACGTCGGGCAACACCGGGATCGGATTGGCGATGGTGTGTGCGTCCAGGGGCTACCGGTGCATCATTACGATGCCTGACAATGCGACGAAAGAACGTGTCAATGTACTCAAGGCTTACGGTGCCGAGGTTCATTTAACACCGTCTTCGGAGCGGATGACGGGAGCGATTCATAAAGCGAACGAACTCGCAAAGACGGTGTCGGAAGCGTTCATTCCGATGCAGTTTGAAAATGAAGCAAACCCGGGAGCACATCGAACGACGACCGCAGTCGAAATTTATGACGCATTCGGCGGCAAGCTGGACGCCCTCGTCTTGACGGCAGGCACGGGCGGAACGGTAACAGGCGTCGGGGAAACCTTGAAAAAGACGATCCCGGGCATCAAAATATACGTCATCGAGCCTTTCGGCTCTCCGGTGCTGGCCGGAGGCCAACCGGGCCCGCACAAAATCCCGGGAACGGGACCGGGCTTCGTGCCGGCGATATTAAACCGGGAGTCGTTCGATGAAATATTGCACATTCGCGATGACGACGCACAGCGGATGGCGCGGCGTCTTGCAAGAGAAGAAGGCGTTCTTGTCGGCGCGTCTGCGGCGGCATCCGCATTCTATGCGATCGAGATCGCCAAGCTGCTGCCGGAATCCGCAAATGTGCTTTCCATTGCTCCGGACAGTGGAGAGCGGTACTTGTCTTCGGATTTGTTTGAAAGCGGGTTATAAAATGAATCGGAGGCGTTCGAACCATTGAATTTATTTACGGCGGAACAGCTTACGAAAAGTTATGGGATGAAGACGCTGCTGAACGGCGTCGATTTCAGCATGGGTGCTAACGATCGAATCGGTTTGATTGGGGTGAACGGAACCGGGAAATCTACGTTTTTGCGGATCATTGCCGGGCAGGACAAGCCCGATCGCGGACAAATCGCTTACCGCAGCGGCATCGCTATCGAATACTTGCCGCAAACCCCGCCTATCGACAACGATATGAGCGTGATGGAGTTCCTTTTCCAAGGGAACTCTCCGCTCATGAAGCTCCTGAGAGAATATGAGCAGGCGCTGCAGGAGCTGAAGAGGGGCGCACCCGGAGCGGACGTGAGGCTGACGGAGATTAGCGCGCGAATGGATTTGGAGGGTGCGTGGCAGGTAGAAAGCGAAGCGAAGAAAACGCTCGGCCGGCTGGGGATCGAGGCTGTTCATGTGCCGATGGGAACGCTATCCGGCGGCCAGCGCCGGCGGGTGGGCATCGCAAGCGCGTTGATTCGGCCTTCCGATCTGCTCATTCTCGATGAACCGACCAACCATATCGACACGGATACCGTCCAGTGGCTGGAGCAGCATTTGAAGAAGAGCAGGTCTTCTCTCCTCATGATTACCCACGACCGTTATTTTTTGGATCGAGTTGCCAATCGGATCATTGAGCTTGAGGATGGCCGGCTTGTTGAATATGCCGGTAATTACAGCGCGTATTTAGAGCACAAGGCCGAACGAATGGAGCAGCGGGAAGCGTCCGAGCGAAAAAGGCAAAGCTTGCTTCGCAGCGAGCTCGCATGGATACGTAAAGGGGCCAAGGCGCGCACGACAAAGCAAAAAGCGCGCATCGACCGATTCGAACAGCTGCAGGCGGACGCGCCTGCGGCGAAGCAGAATACGGTGGATATTTCCTTGTCGGGAGCGCGTTTAGGCAAAAAGGTATTGGAGCTGCACGAGCTAGGGAAAGCCGTCGACGGCAGGCCGCTGTTTCACGGCTTCAGTGCCATTGTTCAGCGCGATGACCGCATCGGTATTATCGGGCCGAACGGTGCAGGCAAATCTACGCTCCTTAAAATTCTTGCTGGCATGCAGCAGCCGGATGCCGGAAACGTGGAGACCGGACCTACGGTTCAGATCGGCTATTTCAGCCAAGAGCCGATCGAGATGGACGGTTCCACGCGGGTCATGGATTATTTGAAAGAAGCGGCGGAGCACATCCGGACAACAGACGGACACGTCTTAAGCGCTTCCCAGATGCTGGAGCGGTTTTTGTTTCCGTCGGCCTTGCAATATTCGCCGATTAGCAACCTTTCCGGCGGAGAAAGGCGAAGACTGCAGCTGCTCCGTATTCTTGTAGGCGGACCGAATGTGCTGCTGCTTGACGAGCCGACGAACGATTTGGATATTGCGACGTTGACTGTATTGGAGGAATACGTAGAGGAGTTTGCAGGCGCGATCATCGTCGTGTCCCACGACCGTTATTTTCTGGACCGTACTGTAGACAGCTTGTGGAGCCTGGAAGGGGAAGACGGCCGCGTCGAGTCCTATGTAGGGAATTATTCGGAATACGAAGCATGGAGGGAGGAGCATTCCTTCCGTTATTCTTTGGAGCCTAAAGACGTCCCTGCTGAGAAACCAGCCGCCAGGCGGAGCCATGAGAAGGCGATGAAATTCACCTATAAGGAACAAAAAGAGTTTGAAGAGATCGATGGGCTCATCGCCGCGGCGGAGCGGGAGCTTGAGTCGTTGAACGAAGCGATTCTTGATGCGGGCGGCGATTATGAGCTGCTGCAGCGGCTTTCGGATTCGCAACGGGAGCGGGAAGCGGAACTAGAGCGCTTTCTTGAGCGATGGACGTATTTGAACGAGCTGGCCGAACAGATCGCCTCACAGAAGCGGTGAATGCTTCAGTAAATAAACAGGGAAGGATTGCGCGCATCGTGCGGCCCTTCCCTGTTTATTGTTTTTTTGCATGCAGGTTACGACCTCGGACCAGTGGCGATCCATTGCACAGTACCCGTAATTTCCGAACCCGATTTCGTTCGAACGATAATCAGTGTCGCTTCGTCGCGCGATTTCCCGCCAAGCACTGCGTAGCATTCCGGTCTGTCGGTCATTCCTACGATCACATACGAATCGTCCGCGAAAGGATTTTGGAACGGTACGATCGTTTGCATCATTTCCTCCGTCTCTCCAAGGGAGAAGGAGACAGCCCCCGCCAACTGAACGGTCGCGGGTGCGGCGGCGCACGCTTGAACCGGAATGAAGGACAGCTTCTCTTCCGTTATCGCTTTGTCTGCAACTTTCTCTGTAGTAATGACGCCGTCTGCAAGGCGGTCGTTGGTAAGCATTAAGTTGCTTACATGCCTTGGCTCGATGGATCCGTCCTTAAGGTGCATTCCCTCGATGGCCTCCGGCACAATATGAGAGCCGTGAACGGATCTTGGAGCAATTTTTTGACTGTTAACGCTTCCGTCCGACAGCTTTTGTTCCGTGACCGCCAAATCCTTCAACGCGTCTGTCCCGACGGACGCGCCCGCCAGCGCCCGTTCGGTTACTGATTGCGCCTGAAGATGCTGCGCCGCGACCGCTCCTTCTTGAATGTGCTGCACGTTCACAGACCCCGCTGCAAGTTTCTCCGTAGTAATCGCCTCCGGCGCCAGCTTTGTCGATGTGACAGCTGCGTCAATGAGTTTGTCTGTAGATACGGATTCGGGAGCCAATATGGAAGTCGTCACGGAATGTGTAGCCATTTGCGGTGTGGAAACCGATTGAGCTTCAAGATGCTGGCGGCCGATGGCGCCTGGGCCGATTTTCGGGGAAGCGATCGAGCCGTCTTGGATGACGGCGGCCGGCAAGCCGTCCTTGGCGATATGATCTGCTGAGATTGCACCTTTACGAATATGCAGCGATTCAATTGCGTCTTTGGCGATCGTATCCGCAGTTACCGCGCCGGGGGCCAGGTGTTGGGCGTGAACGCTGCCCTGGGAAATGTGCTTTGAGGCGACGGCTTCGCCCGCCAGCTTCTCCGACGTTACGGATGAGGCCTTCAGGTGGCTGGAACGAATGGACTCTTCATGCAAATGTTGTGCAAGAATCGCTTGTTTGGCAATATGCTTGGATTGCACGACGCCGGGCTGAAGATGCTCGCTAATGATTGCTCCTTGCGCAATGTGCTCGTTCCCAATCGCTGCCGAAGCGATGTGCTTGTTCTCGATCGTACCGTGGAGCAGCTTGTCGCCCGAAACAGAACGGTCGCGGATGAGCCTTGCCGTGATCGTCTGGTCCTGCAGATGCTCCGCTTGAATAGATCCGGGCAAAATATGCGCGCCTTGGATCGAACGCTTTGACAGCTTCGTGCCGGTAATGGATTGGTTGGCGATTTGATTCGTACCCACCGCGTTCTCGACGATATGGTGCATCCGGACCGCTCCGCTCGCCAGCTTCCCTGAAGTAACCGCCTCGTCACGCAGCAACCATGTCGCAACGCACTCTTCTTGAAGATGCTTCGTGCCGATCGCTCGCTCGGCGATGTGTTTATCGTTGACCGTATTGGCGGCAAGGTGCTCGCTCCGGACTGCTTCTGCGGCAAGCTTGGCGCTTATGACAGCTCCCTGGGCAAGCTGTGTCGAACCGATCGCTTCCTCGGCGATGACGGAACCGGGGATGGCTCCCTCCGCCAGATGCTCATTTTTTACAGCACCCGGGGCAAGCTTTGCTCCGGTTACCGCACCGTCCTGGAGATGATCCTCAAAAATGGATTTATCGCATATATGGACACTTTGAATCGTATTGGCAGGAATATGGTCCGGCGTCAAAAATTGATCCGCCAGCTTATTGCCGGTAATTTCGGAATCGGCCAAATGTTCGGCGAGAATGATCCCTTCGGCGAGGTGTTCCGCACGAATTTGGTATTTCGCAATGTTGTGGGCGGCGATCTCCGCCTCTCCGATATGAATGCTTTTTATGCTGCCGGGCTGTATGTGCTTAGAATGTACGCTTTGCTCGGACAGCTTTTCCTGCGTAACGGCTTCATCCATGAGCTTGTTGGAAGTGACGGAGTTGTCGGCAAGCTTGGCGGAATCAATGGCTCCGTTGCGAATATGCTGAGGGCCGATTGTGCCGCTTTTTAATTTGGCGCCGTCGACGGACTGATCCTCCAACAATTCGGTGGTGATAATAAAAGGCGCGAGATGATGCGCTAGAATAGAGCCCGGCGCGATTTTGACCGCATCGATAGTCTTATCGGCGAGCTTGTCGGACGAGATGCTGCCGTCCGCGAGCTTATCGCCGGTGATTGATCGTTCGCGCAGTTTATCGCCACCGATCGCTTGATCGGCAATGTGCCGTTCGTCTACGGCTTTCGGCGATATTTTGCTTGCCGTTACGCTATGCTCGGCCAGTTTCGTGTGATCCACCGACAGGTCCTGGATAGACCTGGCGCCGATAGATTGCGGTCTGATCTTTTTTTCGCTTACGGCTCCGTTCGCAAGCTTCTCTGCGGTCACCGCTCCGTCGGCGAGGTCATCCGTATACACGTTTGCGGACTGCTTCTCCGCCTTCCGTTCCGACAGCAGGTCGACAAGCCGTTTTTTCTGCGGCGGTTGATGTTTCAGGGAAGCCTCTTTCGGTGTCGGTGGAGGGGTCAATGGATTGACCACATTCGGCTTCGGCTCTTCGATCGCAACGGAATGTGCCGTCACCTGTTTCGCCTGCTTGTTCGATTTTAGTGGCCTGACTTGATCCTCCGTCAACTTAAGCTCATTAAAACGAGCGTTCATTTGGTTATACTTACGTGACTTTTTCATATTAGGCTCCTTCCTAGGTCCTAGGTATCTGTTGTTGCATTGTATGCGTCCTTATTAGACAGTTGCCTTTGTCGGAAAAAATGTGCTAATACCCAGAATTGTACGAGATTACTGTTGATTCAGAAGATAGATGGGGATATAGTGGAAGCTACGGAGTATTTTCCGCCTTCGAAATCAATGGATGTGATACGCAAAGTGGAACCGTGGAAACGAACGATGTGGATTTTGTGGGTAGGCGTTCTTTTATGCAGCTCTAGTTACACAATGTCCATTCCTTTTTTGCCTCTCTTTCTATTTGATCTCGGCGTCGAGAAACAGACGATCAATCTATGGGCCGGTGCCGTTCATTCCTCTGCTTTTTTAGTAGGCGCATTCATGGCACCTTTGTGGGGCTCTATTGCGGATAAGTACGGCAGACGGAAGATGGTCATTCGAGCCGGTGTAAGTTTGGCAGTCATCTATGCACTGTTTTCATTTGTGCGCTCCCCATGGGAATTAATTGCCGTTCGAATGCTGCACGGGTTCGTCGGCGGGTTTGTTCCCGCTTCCATGTCCATTGTGGCTAGTGTAGCGCCAAAGGAGAAAATGGGCTGGAGTCTTGGAATCATGCAGGCGGGAGTGATGACAGGAGGCATCTTGGGACCATTGTTCGGCGGGGTTTTATCCGCCTGGTTAGGCCAACGGCAATCCTTCATAGCCGCAGCGATCGTTATTTTTACCGCCACAATTGCGGTTATTGTTTGGGTGAAGGACGGAAAGCCGGAAAAAAACGTCCGTCGTTCGACGATGAGGGAAGACGCACGAATGGTTTTTCGCAGCAAGGCTTTGCTGAACATGCTGTTCCTGCTGCTCGTTTTTCAGCTCGCGTTTAACATGATCCAACCGCTCCTTACGCTCCATATCGCAAATTTGCAGGGCAGCGTGCAGGATGCGGCTCTCTCTTCCGGTCTTGTGTTTGCCTTGATCGGCATAGCCGGCATCATAGCTGCTCCGTTCTGGGGGAAGGAAGGACAGCGGCGAGGATATTCGATCATTCTTAGCATATGCTTGATGGCCTCCGGCGTTATATTAACCATGCAGTATTTTATTTCGGGTTTAGCGCCGTTTATCGCCGTGCAATTTGTGTTCGGGCTGTTCATGGCGGGGATCGTACCGATGCTGAATGCGCTCGTCTTGCGCAGCACCCCCGACGATTTCAGAGGGAGATCGTTCGGGTTAACGACAAGCGCCAATCAGCTCGGCTCGATGATCGGCCCGCTGGTAGGCGGCGGATTGGGGCTTTTCTTACATATTCATTGGATTTTCGTGTTTGCGGGGCTGATTATGGTTTGTGCCGGTTTGGCGGTTTCAAGACAGTCCGGCGCAGGCAGCCAAGTAGATAGACAAAATTCGAACACAGTAGGGTAGGAGATACTATGGGGGAACTCATCGCGTTATTGTCGCTAGTCTTATTTTCCACGAACGTCATCATTACAAAAGCGGCTAGCAGCCGGGTGAACCTGAACATCGGTTTTTTGATCCAAATTACGATGAATGTGTTGTTCGCGGGAATATTATTGCTCGGTCAATTTATCGTCAACGGTTTTTTCACGGAGTTTCATTGGTTCGCCTTTTGGATGTTCGTCATATCGGGTGTGCTTACTTCGTATTTGGGCCGTTTTCTTTATTTCGATTCCATCGTAAAGCTGGGGCCTTCCAAGGCGAGCGCGGTGATGGTCAGCAACCCGTTGTTCACCGCCATCATCTCGTTGATTTTTCTTGGGGAGATGTTGGAAATTTATGAAGTTGGGGCCGGATTGATCGTATTGAGCGGGTTGTTCCTGCTGAGTTACGTTCCGTCGGCGAAGGACGGGGAAAAGAAAGAGCGGAGAACATGGAGGGAGTTGTTTACGCCGGGCATTTTCATGGCGCTGCTGGGCTCGGTGTGCTATGCCCTCGGAAACATCACAAGGGGGGCCGGCGTTCAGGATTGGAACGAACCGATTTTAGGGGGCTTTCTGGGAGCGGCGGTAGCCGTTCTTCTGCAGCTCATATTTAATAAAGAAGTCCGGAATCTGATTCCAACGCTGCGCACTGCGGATCGAAAAGGGGTGTGGATGTATGCTGTGACCGGTGCATTTACGATCGGCGCTCAGATTGGCCAAATCGCGGCGATGCATTACATCCCGATCTCGATCGTTACGCTGATTACGATGTCACAATCGCTCATAGTTATTCCGCTAAGCTATTTTCTGCTAAAAAATCAGGAAAAAATTACCCTTCGGACGATCGGAGGCAGCTTGTTGGTGCTTTCCGGCATCAGTATCATCCTATTGTACTAGTATAGGGTATCTTACGAAATGAAATCCCCTCCGCAAGAGGGGATTTCATTTCGTAACGGGTCAGTCTCCGATTGTCACTACACCGGCAATTTCCTGCTGAATCTTCCGGCGGATTTGATCGACGATGCGGAAATCCATCGCGTCCGCATAAATTTGCTCCAGCTCATCGTGAGCGGCTTTCGCCTCAGCCAGGAAGCCGATGGACTGCTGCATTTTGTCGGTGTACCGCTGCTTAATTTCGCTTAACACTTCCGCATTCGCCTCATCCGTACCCGCTTCAATGCAGCCCTCATACATATCTACAATCTCATCTCCAGGCCGTTCGGGGAAATACTCGTGCGGCGCCGTACTGTCAAAGATGGCGAAGCTCAATTCTCGCACGATCACCATATCTAAGCTGTTCGGATCAAAGCCGCAATGGTAAATTTCCACATCCAATCCGCGTTCGGCCGCGGCCGCGGCCATCTTTTTGAGCATCGTCGATTTTCCGGAACCGGGACGGCCTTTGACAAAATACCGTTTCTGTAACCCCTCCGTTAAATTCGGGACAAAATCGACGGCGCCCGACGGGGTGGCGGCTCCGAGAAAACGGTGATCCGTTCTGCTTGGTTTGTCTTTCCGGTCGTTTCCGAACAGCACGTTGATATATTGTTCCGTCAGTGCGTCGGCAGCGGCGAAATCCATATGTTCAATATAGATGGCTTCCCATTCGTCGTGAATGCGAAGCGCCTCCGCAAATCCCTCGTATGCGAGCTCATAGGCGGCATTGATCCGATCGTTCAGGAGCTCAATTTCCTCTCTTTTTTCCTTCAGCTTGCCCGTGTCCCAAGCCTCGCCGAGGTTTACATACTGTTCTACCGCACCAGGCAGCCGGGGCTCGACGACATGAGGCGCCGTACCGTCCACAATTCCGATTTTTAATTTTGGAACAACGAGGCCGTCCAAGGAGTCGTGGTCGGAGGAGCAGTGGATGAACCAAAGCTCGTAACCGGCGTTCGCCAAATCGGTTCCAATCTCTTGGATCAAAGTCGATTTTCCCGTTCCAGGTCCGCCTTTGAGAATATACAGACGGTCCAGACCTTGAAAAGAAGACTCAAAAAGGTTGGCAAAACCGCGAGCCGTATTCCCGCCCGCAAAAAAATGTTTGACATTGTCATTCGTCATCGCAACCGTCACACCTTTCTAGGCTAATGTCATGGTGTCATCGTTCATTTTATTACGAACCAGCCGAAAAGGTGCAGCAGCAAGCGGAAGCATGCGAATGTAAAATAAAGTTTTGGTATAATGGGAGGCGGAAAAGGAATAGGAGCAAAAGGGGAGTACAAGAGATATGAGTATACAATTATTCGTCAACGCCGCTTCAACCGGAGATACGGATACGATGAGCGCATTGGCCGGGGCGAATCCGGTATTGCTGCAGGAAACTCTCCCTAATGGAATGAGCCCGCTGATGGCCGCCCTCTATTACGGGAAGAAGGGAGCCGTTGAATGGCTGCTGGAAAAAGGCATTTCCATTACGGTTCATGAAGCCGCAGCCCTCGGCGACGAGGATACGCTTGATTACTTGTTGAACTATGAACCGCAGCTGCTCTCGCAGATCAGCTTCGACGGATGGACTCCGCTTCATTTAGCCGCCTTTTTCGGAGGGTATGAGGCGGCGAAGCTGCTGATCGACAGGGGAGCGGATGTGAATGCGCCATCGACCAATTCGATGGCCAACATGCCGATTCACGTCGCTGCGGCCGCCAATCGGACGATGATCGTCAAGCTGTTGTTGGATCACGGAGCCGATCCGAACGCACGACAGAGCGGGGGGTGGACGGCGATCCAACAGGCGGCAAATCATTGCGATGCAGGCACGGTAAAGCTGCTGCTGCATTATGGCGCGGATCCGGATCTGACTCAGAACGACGGGAAATCGGCAAGAAGCATCGCGGAAGAGAACGGGTACACTGAAATTGTTGAGGTCCTGCCGGCTCGTAAATAAGCTTTCCGTTATCGTGATGTCTTTGCAGGGCTCTTTTCGGCAATCTCCGTTTGAAACAGGTTCTGCAGCTCGGCGACCTTCCGCGGATCGTCCAGCGACAGCTTGTCCGCAAGAAACTTTTGCACCAATACGTCCCAGTCCGGGGCCAGCTTTTGCACGCGCATCGCCCGGATTGCCTGCTTCACCATTCTTCGTTCCTTGGCGTTCGAGTACGTGTCTTGGTACGGCTTCGCTTCTTTAAGATCCAGCTTGCGGAAGATCGATTTGAATATTTCCGCGGTCATTCGCGCGTCGTCCAAAGCTCGATGCGCGGAGCCTGCAGGCGGAATTTGCAGCTCCTGCAGCGCGGTTTCGACACTGACATCATTTTTTTGATTTGTTACTTTTAAATAACCCTTTAATAAATTATAGGCTGGGACGGTCATCCAGTATGTATCGTCCAGCTGGTGCATCCGGGTATCGAACACGATGCGCTTCATGTCTTCTCCGCCCCAAGTGACGAATAGGAGCGATTCGCTTTCGTTCAGCCATTCCATGAAATCGGAGATCACCGTAGAAAAGCCTTGGGCGGCATCAATCTCCTCCTGTGTAATGCCGGTTTTTTCTTTAATAAACGAATTCAGCCGGGCGAAGTAGACCGGCTTCACAAATGCGGTGAATTCGCCTGTATTCCGTAAGGAAGCATCTAAACGGACCGCGCCGATTTCGATCACCTCCATCGGCAATTCACTCGCAAATTTTCGTCCGTTGAACTCAATGTCCAGAACGATGTATTCCATGACCGCAGCCCCTCTCTTGTCAATCATGGTTCCCATTCTAACAGAATCGGCGGACAAAGGGCATTGTGAAGCAAGATTTGTCCGTTTACAATAGACATATCCTTTTTTCAGCAATTCAAACCTTATAAAGGGGAACCGATATGCAGCGTGCACTGGAAGGCAAGAAAATCGTGATCGCGGGATCGCGGAAAATAGATGAGATGAGCGCTTTAATTGAGAAAAGAGGGGGCTCGGTACTTGTTCGTCCCCTTCAAGGAACGGTTTTTCTAAACGAGAGCGAATTGGCAGATGACCTTCGCAGACTTGCGGAGCAGGGAGCCGACTGGATCGTGTTCACGACGGGAATCGGTTTAGAAACGCTGGTCGCTCAGGCGGAGAAGATGGGGATACGTGAAGCGTTCCAGACAGTTCTTCAGCAGGCACGAGTAGCCGCGAGAGGCTATAAAACCGTCGGAGCGCTAAAAAAGTTAGAAAAAACGCCGGATGTGATCGATGACGACGGTACGACACAAGGTCTTATTCGCGCCCTGCAGCCTGTCGATTTGCAGGATCAGAAGGTGTTTGTTCAGCTGCACGGTGAGCCTGTACCCGTCCTGATCGAGTTTTTGGCGGGAAAGGGAGCAGTTGTCGAGCAAATATTGCCTTATCGGCATATTGCTCCTGCGATTGAAACCGTGTCCTCCTTGTGTCAGGAAATTGCCGACGAGGCTGTCGATGCGGTTTGCTTTACGACGGCGGTGCAGGTGCGTTATTTATTCCAATACGCGCATCAGCACGGCATTGCCGAACGGTTGATAAGGGCGTTTCATGACCGTGTATTGGCGGTTTCGGTCGGAAAGGTAACCTCGGAAGCGTTGCGGGAAGAGGGGCTGGAACGCATTTTATCGCCGGAGAGCGAGCGGATGGGGGCCATGGTGGTTGAAATCGGGGACTATTTTAAAAGTTCCTGAGGAGAGGCGTTTACTTTTTCTTTTTGCCGAACGGCAATTTCTTCTGAATGGCGCGCCAGATAACCATCTGAATTGAATCTTCAGGAACGGCCGCTTGCGGACGATCGGTGGACAAGGTAGCTCCGCAAGGCTTAAAACAGGAGCATCCTTTTCCACAAAACACCGTCTCGGCTTCTTCCTTCAATTTGCTCCCCCCTTGTATGCTTGTTCAAAAAAGCTTTTGTTTGAAAGCGAATACAGTTACAATTACAATTGTACACGAAATGGTTGTACATTTCTAATCAATTACATAAAGGAGTGTTGTGTTTTACTATGGGAAAATTCAAGAAAATTACACTGCCTAAAGCATCGCCGGTATTGTACAGCGACGGTATTATTTTTGGGAATGTGCTGTCCGTTTCCGGCATGCTGCCGACCGATGCGCAAGGACAATTGGTCGGGAAGGGCGATATTTCGGCGCAAGCCGAGCAGGTTTTCCAAAATATTAAGGCAGTGCTCGATGAAGCGGGAGCGACGTTCGAGGATGTCGTGAAGCTGAATATTTATCTTAAAGACATCGGTCATCGTACCCAGTTGGGACCGATCCGTGTGAAATATTTCGGGGATCATAAACCATCAAGCACTTTGGTTGCGATAGCCGATCTGGCGAATCCCGATGCGCTACTGGAAATCGAAGTGTTGGCCTATTTGCCGTAAAGCGCTCCGTTCATTGGCGACCGTCGCGGTCAGCCGAATAGTTTCTGTTTGGAAAACAGGTGTGTGAACGCGGCGCCGAACAAAATCGTAATGAGTGAATAGGCGGTTCTTTCGATACCGATAATGTCCAGGCCGAATAAAACGATGACGGTATCGATGGTCAAAATAATGGCTGCGGGAGGAACGGACAGCTTTGCGGAGACGATCTGCGCAACGAGGTCGGTTCCTCCCGTATTCATGCCGTAAGCAAGCAGCAGTCCGATCCCCGTCCCTATGAAAGCGCCTCCGTACATCGCGTCCAAAACGACGGGCAGTGCGAACAAATCCTGCATCGGCGCCAGAAGGTCAATCAGTACCGTCGATATTACAAGCCCATAGACGCTGTTCACAAAAAGAGTCCGATTAAAAAAAAACACGAATACAAAGATAGGTATGCTGATGACAAAGATCGTCCGTCCCGGCATCCATCCGAAATAGTATTGAAACAGCAATCCGACTCCTATTAAGCCTCCGTCTAAAAGACGGCTCGGTACAAGAAACAAATTCATTCCAAGCGAAATGCATAACGAAGCGGCAATACTGGCATTTATGCTTGCTACGATCGGACTGCGGCTCAACCCCACCATCTCCCGGCTTGTCTACGTAAATATATGAGGGTGCGGGGTTGATTATGTCCTTCCTTCTTTCTTTCTGTTTACGCTTTCGTGTGCGTCTCCGGCGAAACCGTATCGGTTCTGTTTTCTTTGCTGTACCAAGAGCCCGACAGCAGCAGTATTCCGCTTGTCCAGAAGATCGGAGAAATTCCAAGCGTTCCGCCCACAATTCCGAAGAGGGAAGGGGCGCTTAATTGGAACAATCGGTTCGCCAGAATGCGCAATCCTAAAAGCTCGCCTACACGACCCTCGGGGCTCGCATTCAGGACGTAAACAAGCGAAAGCGGCTGACCGAGTCCAAGACCCATACCTACAATAAAGGAAAGTACGCACAAAATGGTGAAATGCGGGATAAACGGAATCACCAGGAACATGGCCCCGGCAATCGCCAACGATCCCAGCATTACAGCTCCGCGCGTAAATTTGGCCACCAACGGATATTGAATCGCTCTGACGAAAATGAACGCTGCGGCGGTCATCGAAAGCACGATTCCGATTTGGCTGGGCGTTAATCCGATTTGGGAGCCGTATAATGGAAAATAGGCTACGAACAAATCTTTGGAGGAAATCGAGAGTCCGCTGACGACCAGCGCTTTTCGAATGCTTGCGTGGCGCAGCATTTCGAAACTGCCGCCCTTCTTGACCGCGCTTCGTCCGCTTTCTTTCGCAGCAATCGGCTTACTGGTCAACAGCATATTGCATAGGAAGCAAAATAAAATCAAACCGGCGGCCAACAAGAACGTTGTTTGAAAGCCTGCATGTTCATAGGCAAAACCGCCGATCAGCGGTCCGGAAAATTCGCCGATCGATGTGAATAGACTTAGTGAGGCGACCGATTTATCCCGATTGCTGCCTGCTGAGCCGGCTACTCTCTGCATGGAAATCATCATAAAATTATGACCGAGGCCGACAAACATTTGTGAAAGAAACAGCGTCGCCAAATTTGGCATGAGGCTCGGAATGAGCAAAGCGACGAAGAAGCTCGATAAACCGATATACATCATCCGTTTCGCGCCGATTTTGTCTGACCATTTGCCGGCTTGGACGGAGAAAAGTGCCGGGAACACAGCGAAGGTGGAGATCAACAACCCTAGTAGAAATGCGGATAAACCTAATTCTGTTGCGTACAACGAAAGAATAGGTCTAGTAATGCTAAGGGAGGTAATATAAAAAACGGTGATCGTTAAAAGAACAAACAGGCGCGATTTTAATAGCTGCTGGATCGACAAAGGTGTTCCCTCCGATATGCTGAAGTCTCTTTTTATGAATACGCTTTAAATTATATCACAATGTAAATTAGGAGGTTTTCGATGAATCAACCACTCGAATATACGATACATTTACCGGAAATGGTAGAAAAAAATGCGCTTTATCCAGTTATTTTTGCCTTGCATGGAATCGGATATAACGAGAAGGACATGATCTCCGTTGTGCGTTCATTGTCCGAGGCTTTTATTATTGTGGGCATTCGAGGGCATCTCGCGTATGAAAACGGACATGCTTATTATGTGCTTAAAGGGTACGGGAACCCCGACAGACAATCATTTGATACTAGCATTGAGATGTTGAACAGGTTTGTTGAGAGCATTTCATCCGAATATCCGATCGATCCTGAACGAAGATACTTGGCCGGATTCAGCCAGGGAGCCATTCTTAGTCTGACGTTGGCGCTGACGTTCGCAGCGAAATGGAAGGGGGTGGCAGCGATGAACGGCTACATCCCCGGCTTCGTAAAAGAGGAGTACCCGCTTCAACCTTCGCAACACTTATCCGTTTATCTTTCGGACGGCTCTAATGATCCAATCTTTCCGCCGCATGTCGGAGCGGAGAACTTCCGGTATTTGGAGCACCGGGCGGCGAGTGTACGTTATCGAACCTTTGACGCGGGTCATGAGATCACGGAGGAGAATCGGGAGGATCTTGCAGCATGGTTTCGCAAGGAGGCAAAGAAGGCAAAACAATAACCGGCTCTCAATCCGAGTTGAGAGCCGGCCGCCGGAACACAATCTTTTCATCAGACCATTGATTTGCCATCGCCTCATCATGCGTCATCATGATGACAAGGTTGCCTTGCTTGGCGTAATCTGCGCAATGCTTCATAATACTGTTCGCAGCGCGGTAATCGAGCCCTGCCGTAGGCTCGTCAAGCAATAAAATGTCGGGCTGCCGTATTGTTGCGGAAGCAACGTTCAACAGGCGTTTCTGAGCAATCGGCAGCTGGTGGGGAGTGTCTTCCTTATACGAAAGGAGTCCAAACCTCTCAAGCCATTGCTCTTTTAGACGGCGTTCTTGAGGGGGAAGCCCGAAGAAACATTCTTCCCAAACGGTGTCCGCGACGAATTGGTGCTCGGGCTTCTGAAACACGTATCCGATCAGCTGCAACCGTTCGTGCATTGGAACCTCGACAAGATCCCGTTCCTTTACGAACAAAGTTCCTTGCGGAGGGGAGAGCAGGCCGGCGATCAGCTTGCCGAACGTCGTTTTGCCGGAGCCGTTCGGTCCCATGATGGAAACAATGCTTCCTTTGTGCAATTTCATTTCCTCGATATAGAGCGCCGGACGGTCGTCTGACCGATAGGCATAATGCAGACGGTTCACAGAAACAACGGGAGCGCTGCAGCGATGGCCGGATATGCGCGTAATCGCGTCAGCAGGCTCGCAGGAAGGAAGCACACCTATTTTCTCAGCGGTATGCTTATGCTTTCGGGCAGCTTCCCTGGCATCCTCCTGTGCGGCAATGACGCCCTCTTCCAGCAGGATTACGCGGCCAACCGGGACGATGCTGTCCAGCCGGGAGGACGTGGTGACGATCGTATGCCCACGGCGCTGCATGGCTAGAAGGGTGTCGGTCAATCTCTCGATCGATGGTTGATCTAAATTTCCATATGCATTGTCCAGCACGAGAATGCTCGGTTTCATCGTCAGCACGGAAGCGACGGCAATGCGCTGTTGTTGTCCTCCGGACAATTGATGTGTGCGTTTGTTCCTCGCATCGGACATCCTTACCGCTTCCAAAGCTTCGTCAATTCGAGTTTCAATTTCATCCGGAGCGACACATAAGTTCTCAGGGCCGAACGCCAACTCATCCTCTACAATTTGCTGAATGAGCGTAAATTCCGGATCAGGATACACAATGCCGATTCGGCCCGACGTTTCGAGCGCCGTTGTATGTGTCCAATCCTTGCCGTCCACCCATAGCACTCCGGCGATCGTTCCGCGCGGCCAAGACTGAAGCGCGCCGCTCAGCAATGCACAAAGCGTTGATTTTCCCGAGCCTCCGGGACCGACGATCGTAACCCATTCCCCGGGATACACCGAAAAATTGACGTTATGAAGCGCAGGCTTCGCTTGCCCCTCATAAGTGTAGCTAAGGTTGTGAAGATGAATGATCGGCTCTGTCATACCGGTTCTATTTCAGCTGCGGGTTTCCGGCGGCGTAATAGCGCAGCAGACCGGTTTTGGCTAATCGATCCCCAAGCCACTTCGTCAGCGCGCCGCATAAGACGATGCCGCTGATGCACCTTACGAAAAGAGCGGCGAGCAGCACCGGAGTACCCCATTTCAAATATCCGAACATGTAGGCTGCAAATACGAACCACAGCGGCACCGCCGCCAAGCTCGCCAACATGACGCTTTTGTAGCTCCAATTCCGGTAACGGAACAAAGCAAACACGACTTCTACGGCTACCGCGTAACAGAGCGCGGCAACATAGGCCGAAGCCATGCCGTAGGCGATGCCCATCATCATTTGAACGGTTGCGCCGATCAAATACGTAATGAGCGCGGTGCCCGGTTTGCGAATAATATACATGGCTAGTACTCCATAAACCATGTAGATTCCGACGATCGTCGATGTCGCTATCGGCCCTCCGGCCGCGGTTAATATTTTGTTTAAAAATGCAAGATAGGTCGTCAATACGCCGTTACCGACGGCAAGCAGCGCCATCAAGATAATATCGAATGTCGTAAAAGTTTTGCGTGCCACAAACTCCAACCCCGTTTCGTTAATATAGACTAAAATATAAAGAATCCCAGTACGATACTTGTAAGCAATACCGAGCCGGCGGCAAGAATGATTCCGGAGCGCGGGACGTTGATTTGGCGCCGGTATGTACGTTCGCGAGCAGCGCCGAAGGCTTTGTTTTCCATCGCTTCAGCCGTTTGCTGGACGTGCCGGACGGCAGCCGTAAATACGGAAAATGCGAAGCGTTTGTTCCATTCGAGCTTTTCCCGCAAGCCTTTGGGATCACCTCCTCGCAGCCGCTGTGCGGATCGCAATAGTTGCGCTTCCGTCTCTAGGATGGGAAGAAAGCGAAGGGCGATCGATACTGCGAAAGCGAACCGGTAAGGAATACGCAGCTTCTGTGCCATAGCAAGAACAACATCCCGCGGATCGGTAGTGACGATGTACAAGAACGATGCCAGGACCAGTGTCAACAAACGTTCCGTGACGGCAACCGCGTAGTCTAACGCTTCGGCGGTTAACGTATACGATCCGAAACTGAAGATTTCCGTTTGGCCGGGCAAAAAAAGCAGCTGGAGCACGAAATAGGGGACGCCAAACCAGAACGGAATGCGTACGCCTCTCCATATGGTGCGCCAAGGAAGCTTACCCCAAACCGCGCCAATCAGGATCACGAGCATCAGCAAAACGGTTTGACTGAACGCTCGCTCGCTGCTTAAGGCGACGAGGGAAACACAAAGCAGCCAAATGAACTTTGACAATGGATCAAGACGGTGAAAGAACGAGCGTCCTTCCTGAAACTGAAAGTTCATCCCATACATCCTCGTTAACAATCGTTAATAATACTATGGGATAAACCGAATTTATTGTCAACCAAAATGTTTTTATTTTGGTTGACATATAATTGTTGAGCCCCACTGCAGCGCGTATCTGGGGCTTTTATTTTAAGATCATAAATATTTAGAAAATAAGGCATTTTCAAATTTAAATTGATATGCTATATTTTGAGCAGGGATGGTTAAGTTTGGTTAAGTTTTTATCATGCAGCAGCGGAGGTGAGTTTAGATTCTCGTTTCCATTAACGAGGCTTCCAAATTGTTGGGCGTTTCGCCCACCACCTTGCGAAGACTGGAACACGACGGGGAAGTTAAAGGCTATGGAATCCGCGTCTATTACACACCGGGAGGGCAACGGCGCTATTCGACTGGAGAAATTGAGCAATTTTTCTTAAGCAGAGGGTTTTCGGGTGAAATCGGAATCGGGGAACGTCCAGCCATCCTGGTCATCGATTGTATTAACGCATTTACAAATAAGCAGTCTCCGCTGCACGGGGATTGGGATCAAGAAATTGAACATATCAACAGCATTATACAAGCGGCGCATCATACGGATTGCCCGGTCATTTTTTCACATTCGTATTACGACGAGACGGACACCGCATTAATGCTGTGGACGAAGAAGGTAAAAGGGATAGAGGCGTTGGCGCTTCATTCTATCGCCGTCGAGCTGGATCCAAGAGTTACGACAAAGAAAACGGATATTCATCTTTATTCCAAATTTGTTTCCGTTTATTGTCAGACGCGTTTGTTAGAGATTTTAAAGAAACATGAATGCGACACATTGTTTATTTGCGGGTTTTCGACGAGCGCTTCCGTTCGGGCGGTTGCGATGGAAACCATTCAATACGGCATAAGGCCGATCGTTCCGGCAGAAGCGGTGGGAGACAGGGATGAATATGTTCATCGAAACAACCTGGCCGATATTCAAAGGAAATTTGCCGACGTTGTGCCCGTCCATGAAGTAGTCCGCTATCTTTATGGCCGTAAGAAATAGAGAGATGGAGAGTGAGAGCTGTGACCGTTTGGGATGACGTCCTGAATGAACAAGACATGATGATGTTTTCGAAGGCAAAGATGGGAGGAAAGGGCAGCTTAGGAGTGAAGCCCGCGCTCGTCATCGTAGACATGACATACGGATTCGCCGACAGCAAGTACCGATTAGGGTGTTCCGAGACTGGCTATCCTGCGGTGGATGCGACCTCCAAGCTGCTGCAAAAGGCGAGGGAAAAGGGAATTCCCGTTTTTTATACGAAAGGCTTTACCGAGAAAAATGCACCCGGAACCGGACTTTGGAAAGGGGGAGAGGGAAAAAGCGAGATGGAGAACACCATCGTTGAACAAATCGCTCCACTGGAAAACGAAGTGGTCCTTGAGAAACGAAGACCGAGCGGATTTTTCGGTACGAATCTTGTAGATATGCTGATTTATCACGGCATTGATACTTGCGTAATTACGGGGTTGACGACGAGCGGGTGTGTTCGAGCTACCGTCGTAGACGCGTTCTCTTACAATTATAAAGTTGTTGTGCCTGAGGAATGCGTCGGAGACCGCAGCCAAATCTCGCATAAAGTTTCGCTGATGGACATCCATATGAAATACGGTAATGTGATGAAGCTGGATCAGGTGTTGGAATGGTTGGACAAATAAATTAAAAGGGGATAAAAGGTATGACAAAAAGCGTTCAGTTTACAGGTCGAAAAATGGTTTTGACGGCAATGATTCTCATTCTAGCATTGTTTGCAAGTGCTTGCGGCGGATCTCAGACAACAGATAACTCCGCAGCGCCTGCCCCGGAAACGAACACGAATACACCGTCCGAGGCTCCAACGGATACAGCCGCTCAAGAAGAAATTCCATTAAACATCGGTACACTGAAAATTGCCGCGCTTACGAATCTGTATGCGGCCGATAAACTCGGGTATTTCAAAGAAGAGGGCTTGAAAGTAACGTTCACCCAAATGGGCGGCGGCGCGGAGCTCCTTCCTGCTGTAAGCGCAGGGCAGATCGATATTACGCTGAGTATTCCATCCCCGGCGATTCAGGCTCGGGAAAAAGGCTTTGACTTTAAAATGGTGATGCAAAATGAAATTTCCGCAAAAGAGGGAGAAGACAGCCAAGCCATCTTCGTGCGTGCCGACAGCGGCATTAACGGTTTACAGGATTTGAAAGGAAAGCAGCTTGCCGTCAACAATATCGGAAACCAAACTTGGTTGGCTTTTGTGGAAGTATTAGAAATGAACGGCGTCGATAAGAAGGACGTGAACTTTCTCGAGCTTCCGTTTCCGAACATGGAGGATGCTTTGGTGAACAAGCAAATTGACGCTGTTTATAACGTCGAACCGTTTACATCCAAAATGTTGACCAATGCGGACTTGAAGGCAATCTCTTATCCTGCTACGGAATCGCTGCCGGGTCAGCCTGCCGGTGCGTTCTGGGCGTCTGAGAAATGGCTGGCGTCCAACGGACAGACTGCCGAGAAGTTCGTCAATGCGATGAAGAAAGCAACCGCTTATTTAGCCGAGCATCCGGAAGAAACGAATACGCTGATCGCCGAATACACGGGGCTTCCGCCGGCCATGATCGAGAGCATGAAGCCGATTATTTGGACTTCCGAAGTAGAGCAGGATACGCTTCAAGGACTTCTTGATTTGATGAAGAAGCACGGGCTCCTCGAAAAGGAAATGAAGGTAGAGGAAATTTTACACCCTACGGCATTGCAATAAACATATGAAGGAAGGTGTAACGAATGCAGATGGATGAGCAGATGAATCGCTCGAACCCCGAATACATACAAATCCAAAACATCTCCAAAGAATTTGGGGCGGGAGAGTCGAGAAAAAATGTGTTAAACAGCGTGAACTTTTCCATCCAACGCGGAAGTTTTGTCTCGATCCTTGGCCCATCCGGATGCGGAAAATCCACCCTCCTGCAAATTGTAGCAGGGCTTCAGCCATCGGACGCTGGAGATATCATGCTGGATCAGAAGTCGATCAAAGAACCGCCTTTTGAGATGCTGTATCTTTTTCAGCAATATAACAAATCGATATTCCCTTGGAGAACGGTTAGAGAGAACGTTTCCTTCGGCATGGAAAGCCGGAGGAAATGGACTCGCAAAGAAATTGCCGAGAGATGCGACAGGATGATTCAGCTCGTAGGCTTGGAAGGATACGGCGACTATTATCCTCGTCAATTGTCCGGCGGAATGCAGCAGAGGGTTGCGATTGCAAGAGCGTTGGCTTGCGAGCCGAGCGTGTTATTAATGGACGAACCGTTCAGCGCAGTAGATGCGATGACCAGGGCGTCGCTGCAGGATTTGGTTTTGGATCTATGGAGCAGTTTAAAACTGACGATCCTGTTTGTAACGCACGATATTGAAGAAGCGGTTTATTTGTCCGATAGGGTCATCGTACTGCATCGTTCTCCGAAGAATGTAGCATTGGATACGCAGATTCAGCTGCCGTATCCCAGAGATCATTTGACGACCCCCGAGCTGCCGGAATTTCTAACCTATAGGCACCGTTTATACGAAGAAATCTACAAGGCGGAGAGGGGATAACGGGAATGGCGGGAAAATGGTGGCAGAGCCGGTTGTCCGGCGTACTTCTAATCGTATTTTTATTGGTTTTGTGGGAGGTTGTCGTTCGGACGGGGATGATTCAGTCCCCATCCTTTCCTCCGATTACAGACATTTTTGGTGCTTGGGGAGAACTGATTTTCACAGGCGTGCTGTTTGAACAATTAGGCGCCAGCTTATCCCGCATGTTTATGGCTTACATTATCGCTTCGGTCTTAGGAATTTTATTTGGCCTATTGATGGGATACTTCCGTTTTATGAATTATTTATTGGAGCCTTTGGTCGAGCTTCTGCGGCCGATTCCAACGCCTGCTTACATACCGATCGCCATTTTGCTGCTTGGCCTCGGTACGGAGATGAAGGTCTTTCTGATTGCAATCGCAACCTTTTTCCCTGTATTGTTGAACGCTTATGGCGGGGTGAAGCAGGTGGATCCTGTCCAAATCGCAACCGGCAGGACGTTCGGTCTGAAGTCATTCGAAATTTTGCGGAAAATCATTCTTCCTTCTGCGATTCCGCACATTTTTACAGGCCTGCGCATCAGTCTCGGCATCGGGTTGATCATGGTCGTCATATCGGAGATGGTGGCCGCCAATAGCGGCATAGGCTATTTTATATTGCAAGCTCAACGAACCTTCGAAGTATCTGAGATGTATGCAGGCATTTTCACTTTAGGCGTCGTCGGCTATTTGTTGAATGCCCTCTTTATCCGAATCGAAAAGAAAATCGTGCATTGGTAATATCAGGCTGCGCTTGATTCTTAGGAGGTTGAATACATGGTCCGGTTTCCGGTTACGTATAGTCCTATTATCGATCGGCCGCCGATCTCTTGGCCTAACGGAGCGAGAATCGCCGTTCAGCTCGTCATCAATATCGAATATTTTGAACCGGGGAAACCGTCAACGTCGATTAATCCGGGCTTTGCGGGCCTGACTCCGGATGTTTACAATCATTCCTGGAGGGATTACGGAGTTCGCGCCGGCATTTGGAGAATGATGAACATTCTCGATAAGCATCAAATTCCGGCAACCGTCGCTTTAAATGCTGACGTCTGTCAGCATTACCCGAGAATTATCGAAGAGGTTGTGAAGCGGAAGTGGGAGTTTATGGGGCACGGGCTGACAAACTCTCAGTTTTTGACCAATCTCCCGGTCGATGAGGAAAGGGAAGTGATCTGCAAAACACTGGATCTCATCGAAAAAGCGTCGGGTAAAAGGCCGAAAGGATGGCTGGGACCCGGCCTCGCAGAGTCTTGGGCAACGCTTCAGCTGCTGGAGGATGAAGGGATCGCCTACGTATGCGATTGGTTGAACGATGACGAGCCGTATTTTTTTGACACCGCCCAAAAGAGGCTGCTTTCAGTTCCGTACTCCGGAGAAATCAATGATATTCACTGCTTCTTGCGTGCCGGCTACAAAGGCCCCGATTATTTACAGCTGTTGAAGGATCAATTCGATGTCCTATATGAAGAAGGGGTCGATCGAGGAACCGTGATGACGATTCCGCTGCATCCGTTTATTATGGGACATCCGTTCCGTTCCGCTTATTTCAGTCAAGCGCTTCAGTATATGTCTGATAAAAGGGGAGTCTGGTTCGCTACAGGAAGCGAGATTGCGGAGGCGTTTGTGAACGGCCGGTCGGGCTCGTGAACGCCGTTCCACCGGTGATCGATACCGTCATTTTTGATTTAGACGGAACGTTGATCGATTCGTATGAAGCTTTTTATCAAATTTGCAAATCCGGGTGTGAAGCCGCCGGTCATCCGGTCCCTGATCGAGAAAGCTTATTTCCGGTGATGAATGAAGGAGTTTCCTTCTTTGATTTATGCTTTCCGCCTGATCTGCCGAATCGAGAGCTGGTTACCGAAACATTTCGTAAGGAAGCCAGGAAAGTCCGGGCGAGATTGATGGCTCAGCATGTCCGTCTCATGGACGGAATGCCGGAGCTGATCCGGCAGCTGCACCCCCATTATAAACTGGCGATTGTCACTTCCTCCGGAAGAGACGCGTTGGAGCCGATCGTGCATGCGGGTGTAATGCCCTGCTTCCAATCGGTTGTGACTAGGGAGGATGTATCTGTCCGTAAGCCGCATCCGGAAGGGATTCTTAAAGCATTGAAGGATATGGGAAGCGACCCGGCGTCGGCAATTATGGTAGGAGATACGCCGATGGATATCATGGCAGGGCGGAAGGCGGGAACGCAAACGGCGGGAATTCGTTCAAACACCGACAACCACGAGCTGCTGCGCCGCCTTGAGCCTGATGTTTTATTCTCCACGTTATCTGAAATTGGCGTATGGTTAAAGCTTGATTCAGCGCGCACACGCTTAACGCCCTCCGTGATGCTGCAAGGGATGTATTGCAGCGGATTGGGGAAGGCTGCGGAATTTCTGGCCCTCGATTGGGTGCGGTACAGGCTGGAGTCGATGACAGGGTTTACAGCGTTCCCGGGAACGTTCAACGTGGATTTGCTCCCGGCTTCGAATCGCAGACTGAAGCGATTTCGGCAGCTGCGGGATCGTGAGGCGCGTTTGTTGACTCCTGAACCCGGGTTTTGCGAATCGATATTATATCCGTGTAAAATTCAACACGTTGACACCGCGGCGGATGCTTACGCACTGTTCCCGCTTATTGACGGATACCCTTCACAGAAGCTGGAAATCATTGCTCCGATTCGCTTAGAGGAGCAATTAAAGGTGAAAGACGATTCAGAGGTTCAAATCATGCTATACACATAACAGGAAGCTTCGGGCGCAGCTGCCCGGAGCTTCTCACATGATCACAACAATTTCTTTGTTAGAAAATTACGCTTCTGCACATGCCAATTTTGTGGGAACGGATTGCCCAGTGCCCAGTAGCTGACGCCTCGAAGTCCGTATTCTTTGACCGTGTTCATTTTCGTTTGAACGCTGCGCGCGTCCTCGAACCATACCTCGTGTTCCTGTCCCGTTTCGTCAACGTAGCGAAAGAACGGGGCTTGGTACGTTTCGTCGTATTGAATGGAGGCGCCGTATCTCGCTGCAATTTGAACGGCCTCCTGCGGGGAAATCGTCGCGGCGAAGGTTCCCTGAACCCAAGGGATGTTCCAGTTTCTTCCGTATAAGGGCATCCCCATCATAATTTTATTTCTTGGGATCACTGTAACGGCATAGTCCAATACTTTCCTCACTTCATTGACAGGAGCAATCGCCCAAGGGCGACCTCCGGCCCAGCCCCATTCATATGTCATCAATACGACAAAATCCGCAATCTCTCCATGCGCCGCATAATCGTGAGCCTCATACAGCAATCCTTGTTGATCTCCTCTAATTTTAGGGGCAAGCGCCGTAGAGACCGACAATCCTTCGGGGCGTAAACGGGCAACGGTTCTTCGCAAAAAGGCGTTGTAATTTTCGCGGTCTTCCGGATACACATATTCGAAATCGATGTTCAGCCCGAGGTAGCCTTTCGCTTTTATTTTCGTCAAAATATTCGTGATGAGCGTTTCCTGCAGCTCCGGATCTCGGAGAATGGAGGCGGCAAGGTCGGAGTTGAATTCACCATTTATGAAGTTGGTCAACACAAGCAGAGGCGCAACGTGATTTCTCCGGGCTGCACGCAGCAAGGAGGTATCGTTCAGCTCTGTGATGCTGCCGTTTTCGCGAATGGAATACATAAAAGGCGTCAAATACGTGAAATGCATCCCTAAACGGAGCACTTCGAGCGCTCCGGCTTCGTCCATTTCCGTCGCATAGGCATTTACTTCGATCACCGGTCTTGCTTCAACCGGTATACGAAGCGTTTGACCGGGATAAATGAGAGCGGGATTGCTGATTTGATTCGCTTGCACAATCGATTCAACCATTACCCCGTAACGCTGCGCAATGCTCCACAACGCTTCCCCCGGCTGCACCGTATGCCGGATTGGCGAAATGATCAGCATTTGTCCGGGAAACAGCATCGATGCATCGTAGATTTGGTTCGTTTCTGCAATGGCTTGAACCGTCGTATTGAACCGCTGCGCAATCGACCATAAATAGTCTCCGGGTTGTACGATATACTCCCGGCCCTGCTCCGGAACGACCAGCGCTTGGCCTACTGCCAAAACGTTGAGGTCCGGTATTTCGTTCGCCAGCGCCACTTGGTTCATGGCCACGCCGTAATTCCGCGATATTTGCCATAACGTTTCTCCGCGCTGCACAACATGGATCCGCATGTTCCAATTCCCCTTTGTTGTTTGAAGTCTCGGTTATTGTATTCAGCAGGAGCCTACAACGTTATTCGACAATAGTAGTGGAAACCTCTCAAATTTCGAGAAAGGAGTTTACTGGTACCTTAAGGAAGTCATAATATGTCAGAAAATTTGCTAAAAAAACAATTGACAGATAATTTATGGCGGAAGTAGAATTAGCTTGTAATCGAACATGCTGTTCGCATAACGAACAAAGGAGGTGTGTAAATGAAAATTGTACATACGGAAGTCAGCGATGTCATTATGCCGAAGGAAGACCCGAAATGGAAATTTGCGCTTGGAGCGCGTCCGGAGAGTGTCGCCGTGTTGCTTACCGTACACACGGAACATGGGGCCGTCGGGCACGGCATCGTTTCGGAAATTCCTCACCTTGGATACCCGCTGGAAGTCGTTAAAGGGGTTATCACTTCACTAGCCGATAGGTTAGTTGGCGCGGACATAAGAGAGCGAAGGCCGATGATGGCCGAATTGGAGAGGCACAGCGGCGACTGCCGTCCCGCGATGGCTGCCGTTGAAATGGCGATATACGATGCGGCCGGCCGCTTGCAAGGCGTTCCGGTGTATCAATTGATGGGAGGGGCTTTCAGAAAGTCCATTCCCGTACTAAGAATATTATCGATTAAACAACCTGAGGAAATTGCAGCGAATGCCTTGAAACTTGTTAACCAAGGGTATCGATACTTAAAAATCAAAATCGATAACGAAGATCTAGAATTGGATGCGGCAAGAATCCGTGCGGTGCGTGCTGCTGTAGGCGATTCGGTCCATCTAACGCTGGACGCAAACCAAAGCTATACTCCGAAGGATGCGGTAACACTGTTTCGTAAAGTTGAGTCGGAACGAATCGATTTATTTGAACAGCCTGTCAATGCGAAGGATTGGGACGGTCTGAAGTACGTTACAGATTCCGTTTCATGTCTTGTTGAAGCGGATGAGAGCGCTTACAGCAAAGAGGATATTTACCGGCTCGTCAAAGATCGGGCAGTAGACTGCATCAGCATGAAAGTGCTGAAGCTTGGAGGTATAGACGCGTTAAGAGAAGTCGCTTCTTTGTGTGAGATGGCCCGCATTCGGTGCCGGGTAGGCGCGAACGTCGGGAGCCGATTGTTAAATGCGGCGGCAATGCATTTTGTCGCAGCGACGCCGAACATCGGTTATGCCTGCGAGGTCGGTGAATTCGAGCGGCTGCTTAACGACCCGTTTGAAGGGCTAAGTGTTCAAAACGGCGTGCTTACCGTGCCTGAAGGTCCAGGACTCGGCGTGAATTTGAAGGCGGTCGGTGCAAATGTCGAATGATGGATTAAGAACCTTATGGGAGGAACGTAACCTATGAAACGTTGTGCAATTGTAGGCATGGGGATGATTACTGGTTTGCAGGAAGGGAAGACCGCCCGTTTATTGGAGGCCGAAGCGGCGAGATTGGCGATTGAAGACGCCGGCATTTCACCGAAGCAGGTAAATGGGGCAATGCAGCTGCGCAGAACGGGCGGCGGTGGCGAAAGGTCGGTGTTGACCGATGCGTACCCTCGTGTGTTGGGACTTCCGGTTAATTTTTATTATACAGTTGGCCGCGGCGGATGCCTTGCCGGTTTAGCGGTAGCACAGGCTCAGGCGTTCCTGAATCTGGGGATTGCGGATTATGTGGTGCTGACAGGCGCGGTGGACGACAAATCCCGCGTCAACGAAAGCAAGAAAGCAGGCTTTCGCGGAATGAAGCATATGGAGAAAGAAGGCTATTGGGGCAAGCCGTTCGGCGATCTGATCGCGCCTAGCCACCACAGCTGGTTCGCAGCCCGCCATATGCATGAATACGGTACGACGAGCAAGCAATTAGGGGCTATTGCAGTGCAGCAGCGGGCTTGGGCCCAGAAAAACCCCCGCGCCTACTTCTACGGCAAGCCGATGACGATTGAGGATCATCAAAATTCTCCATATATCGTAGAACCGTATCATCTTCTCGATATTTGCCTCGTAAGCGACGGCGCCGTTTCGGTCGTCATGACGACGGAGGATCGCGCGAACGATTGCAAAAAGCCTCCGGTTTGGGTGAAAGGTGTGGGATTCGGCGAGGTAATGGCCAATCTTTGGTGGGAGAAGAAAAATTACACCACGTTGGCCGTTCAACCGGCGAGGGATCAGGCATTGAAGCAAGCGGGCATCGAGCTGGAGGATATTAACGCGGCACAGCTTTATGACTGCTTCACGGGCGAAGTGCTGTTCCAAATCGAGGATTACGGCTGGTGCGAGAAGGGAGAAGGCGGTGCATTCGTTGAAGCCGGCAATATAGGTCCTGGCGGCTCCATTCCGGTAAATACGAGCGGTGGACTGCTGTCTGCTTACCATCTTGGAGATTTGACGGGATTGTCCGAAGCGGTAATGCAGCTTCGCGGGGAAGCCGGCGAAAGACAAATCGAGAACTGCGAGCATGTTCTCGTTACAGGCCACGGCGGAGAAGTGCTGTCTCCGGCGATGTGCTCGATTCATTCATCACTTATCTTGGGGAGGAATTAAGCTATGGCATACACGAAACCGCGTCCGAATATCGACCATGACATCAAGCCTTTCTGGGACGGTTTGCGGGAGCACAAGTTTTTGCTGATGCGCTGCAAAACGTGCGGAGAGTGGTATTGGCCGGCCGCATATTGCCGACATCATGAAGGGAAACCGTTCATGCAGGACATGGAGTGGACGGAGGCAAGCGGTAAGGGAACCGTCTTTGTCTATAATATCCACCATGTCGCTTTCAACCCGGCGTTCAATGACGACATCCCTTACGTGTTGGCTTTGATCGAGCTGGATGAGGGTCCGATGTTTGGGACGAATATTATCGGCTGTAAACCGGAAGATGTTTCAATCGGAATGAGGGTGGAGATTGTCTATGAGGATTGGCCGGAGGAAGACTTCACGATTCCAAAAATGAGACCGATTTCGTAAGGATAGGTTACAAAACGACGTTATTGTCACAAGTGCGGCCCGACCATATATATCATTGAGCCGCACTTGTATTTATTTCTTCTATTTAAAGGAGGATTTCTATGTCAAATGATGGTGTGTTCAGAGCGTCACGCTTGCTGTTGATTGTCGTGTTGGCCGTTGCTTTAACCGCATGCGGTTCACAGCCGTCGAACGAGCCTGCGCCCGCGACGCCCGCTCCTTCCACGGAAGCTCCCTCCGGTGAGGCGCCTGCGCCCGCTGAACCGGCGGTGGAGTACCACCCGTTCACGTATCAAGGAGCAGACCGCGAGCAAAAGCTGGTCGAGGGCGCGAAGCAAGAGGGCAAAGTCACATGGTACACATCGCTTGCCGGTCCTGTCGTGAACGCCATGGTTGCGGCTTTCCAGGAGAAATATCCCGATATTAAGGTAGATGTATTCCGCGGCGACCAGTCCAAAGTCATCTCCCTTATCGGAACGGAAGCCCAAGCCAATAAACATGTGGCCGACGTCTTAGAGATCACGTCTGACGGTGCGCTTCTGCTGCGCGAACAAGGGCTTCTCGCACCTTTCTTTTCTCCAGTTGCTATCGATCGGCCTGAACAGTACAGGGTAGATGCCGACAATGGACTCGTCTGGGAAGCAACCGACCGGGTATCCTACATTTCTTTCGCATATAACAAGAATCAATTGCCGGCGGAGTCGGTTCCGCAAACGATTCAAGACTTGTTGAAGCCGGAGCTCAAGGATAAAATCGCTGTTGTTTCTTCCACGACAGGCATTCGTTTTATCGGCGGTGTGCTTGCTTTGCTGGGAGAGGAAGAAGGGAAGAAATTTTTAGAGGAGTTCAGCAAGCAAAACATTCGGGTAGAGTCGGTCTCCGGAGCGGCGTTGATGGGTCTGATTGCGCAAGGAGAGGTTGCCGCCTCAACGACCATTTTCCAAAACCACACGCAGCAGGAAGCTGGCAAAGGCGCACCTGTAGATTGGCTTCCGGTCGGACCTGTAATTGCCAACGCCGGAGACGTCGTAGCGATGAAGACTGCACCGAACCCGCATGCCGCCATGTTGTTCGTCGACTTCATTTTAGGCGCTGAAGGCGCTAAAGTATTGAACGAGCTTGAATATTCTACGCCAAACGATCAGGTAGACTATGAATTCTGGCTTCCGGAATCGGATTTCGAATCCTCCAAAGACTATCAAGCGGCGTATGACGGTTGGAAGCAATTGTTCGACGAGACATTCCGTTAATTCAGCGAAATGGTAAGCGCTTACAGTCGCTAGTTTAAGGAGGTGTGAGGCTTGAACGTCAGTTCTTCCGTCCGCCAAGCAGAAAATACTGCTGCTTTGATACCTAAAGCAAAGAAACGCCAGAGGAAGGTCAAAGAGCGAATCGCGTTCTGGATTTTAATGGCGATCATCGGCTACCTCGTGCTTCCTCCTTTGCTGATGATGATATGGACCAGCTTCAACCCGAAAGCGGAGGGCTTTACAAGCGCCGTTTCCCTTAGCGCCTATATCGATATCTTTTCAACAGAAGAGCTTTGGGAATACATTTGGAACACGATTTACTTTGCGGTATCAAGCACCTTTTTTGGCGTAATTATCGGTTCTGTAATGGCATGGATCGTTGCGCGAACGGATGCGCCGTTTAAGAAGCTTGCTTATGCGACGACATTCATCGGCTTTGCCGTTCCCGGCATGCTGAAGGTGATTGGTTGGATTTTGTTGTTTGGCGAAAATAACGGAGCCGTCAACAACGTTCTGCGCGCGCTCTTCGGACCGGATGCGGGGCTTTCGATTCAGTCCATGGGCGGCATGATTTTCGTTGAAAGCTTGATTTGGACTCCAATGGTGTTTTTATTGATGGTCGGTCCGCTGCAGTCGATGGATCCAAGCTTGGAGGAGTCCGCTTTCGTTTCGGGCTCCCCTCCTTGGAAAACCTATGCGAAAATTACGGCAAGGCTGCTCCTGCCGAGCATATTATCCGTGTTGATTCTCATGTTTATCCGGAGCGTGCAGGCGTTCGAGGTGCCGCTCTTTTTGGGAGCCCCGAACGGGGTATACGTGCTCACATCGCACATTTATCTCGATCTTCACGAGTCGTTCATTCGGGATTATGCGCAGGCGAGCGCCTATGGGACAGTCTTAATTTCGCTGCTCTCCATGGTGTTATTGGTGTATTACTTCGTCACGCAAAAGGCGAATCGGTTTCAGACGATCACGGGGAAAGGCTTCAGACCTAGAACGATTCGGCTCGGACGTTGGCGTTGGGCGGCTTCGGCTTATTTGATCGCAGTGTTTGTCGTTATGATTGCACCGATTTGCTATGTTATTTTTTCATCGTTCCTGAAGACGCTCAGCGGGATGACGGGATCGTTCTGGAGCAATTTCACGCTGGATCATTATCGCGAGATGTTTTCTTACGCGGGCGTGATCTCCAGCGTGTGGAACAGCTTGAAAGTTGCGCTGTACGCAGCGACGATCACAGGCATCCTGGCGGCCTGTGCTTCTTGGGTACTCGTACGGACAAAGCTCAAAGGACGATGGGTTTTAGATCAGCTGATCGGACTTCCGCTTGTGTTTCCAGGCATCGTGCTTAGTTTGGCGGTATTGATCTTTTACCTGTACACGCCGATCCCGCTGTACGGAACCTTATGGATCATCGTTGTCGCTTATATCGCTCACTTCACTCCGTACGCAATGCGATATACGCAGCCGGCACTGCTGCAAATTCATGCCGATTTGGAGGACAGCGCGAAGATGAGCGGGGCGAAGTGGACGACGGTTTTCCGAAAAGTGCTGCTTCCGCTATTAATGCCGGCTTTACTGGGCGCCTGGATTTTCATCTTCTTTCACAGTGTTCGCGAGCTTTCGATCGCATCGCTCTTATATACCGCGCAAACCTCCGTTGTGGCGACGCAGATTTTAGATATGTGGGCGAACGGAAATTTAAACGTCATGGCCGCCTTCGGCAGCTTTATAACGGTTATAAGTGTCATTACAGCTGTCATCGTGTTTACGTATGCGCGCAAATTCGGGATTAAAGTGTGAGTTGGTGACGGATCCCTCACAGGATGGAGGTCGGAAGCATGATTGAGGTCGATAAATTGGTCCTGCAGTATGACGGAACCGAAAAGGCTGCAGTGGATCTTGTGTCTTTCAAGGTAAATCAAGGAGAGTTTTTCTCATTGGTCGGTCCGAGCGGCTGCGGGAAAACAACGACTCTTCGTTCGATTGCAGGTTTGGAACACCCTACCGACGGGAAAATCGAGGTAGGGGACATGATCGTATACGACGAGAAGCGGGGCATTCAAATGCCCGCCTATAAACGCGGGATCGGGATGGTGTTTCAGAGCTATGCGATCTGGCCGCACCTGTCCGTGTTCGAAAATGTTGCCTTTCCGCTGAAAAACAAGAAACCTGTGGATAAGAAAGCGATTAAATCCAAGGTAGAAAATGCGTTGGAACTGGTAGGCTTGCTCGGATTTAAGGATCGGGATGCGACGCTGTTGTCCGGCGGACAGCAGCAGCGTCTCGCTTTGGCAAGAGCGTTGGTAGCCGAGCCGAAGGTGCTGCTCTTGGATGAGCCGTTATCAAACCTCGATGCCAAGCTTCGAGAGCAAATGCGGATGGAATTGCGCGGTCTGCAGCAGCGGCTGGGCATTACCACGTTATATGTGACGCACGACCAGGAAGAGGCGCTGTCCATGTCCGATAAAATTGCGGTCATGAACAACGGGAAAATTGTTCAGCAGGGTACGCCGGAAGAAATCTATTATGCGCCGAAGAACGAATTCGTCGCCAAATTTATCGGAAGCACCAATCTGTTGCACGGAGAATGGAAAGAGGGCCGGATGTTATTTCCTTGGGGATTGGTGAACATTGCAGATCCAGCAGCTCCTAAAGCAGGGAAAGGGATCATCTCGATTCGTCCCGAGGCCATTGATGTATTGGATAAGGAACCCGACGCGAGCCAGAATGAGTTTGCGGGAACGGTTCAATCGATTATGTTTTTGGGCCAGCATTACGATTGCCGGGTTCGGCTTTCGGACGATGCGGTTTTAAGACTGCATATCGCCCGCAATCAACAGGTGAGCATCGGCAAATCGATTGTTGTGAGGCTGCATAAGGAAGCTGTCAAACCGATTGAGCGTGATGGCGATGAAGTGGAGACGCTTGAAGAATATTCTCTTTCTGGAAGGAAGATGGCTTAATGAACCTGGCCGGGCTGCTCTCAGCGGAGAGCGTTGCGATTATCGGCGCCGCCGAAAATCGGCACTATCCGAAGAGCATCATGATGAACATGCTTCGTTTGGGATTCCCCAGGGAGCGTTTGTTTCCGATCAATCCTAAATACAGCATGGTGTTGGAAATTCCGTGTTATCCGTCCCTGGATCAACTGCCCGTGAATCCGGATCTTGTCGTTATCGCTACAAGAAAAGACACCGTGCCGGATCTGCTCGATCAAGCTGTACAAGGCGGGGCGAAAGCGGCCCTGGTACTGGCGGACGGCTTCGCGGAACAAGGGGATGAGGGGAAACGGCTGCAGCTGCAACTAGCCGAGCAAGCCCGCCATGCGGATATCGCCATATTGGGACCGAATACGTTAGGCTTTGTAGTACCATCTAACGGTCTTGGTGTATGGGCGGGCGGGGAGTTTCCCGGTCAGGTTATTGCCGGCGGCATAGCCATGTGCTTTCAATCGAGCGGTATGTTGAATCTGGTGCTTGGTCTTGTGTGCGACCGACATCTCGGCTTAAGAGCGGCTGTATCCGTAGGAAACGAAGCTGTTCTGGACATCGCCGATTTCATTGAGCAATTTGCCGACGATTTGGAAACGAAAGTGATCACCGTATTTTTGGAGACGTCGATCCGTCCCGCCAAACTGGTTTCAGCGCTTCAAAAAGCACAGGCAGCAGGAAAGCCGGTCATTATGTTAAAAGTGGGCAGATCGGAGCGGGCGCGCCGAAATGCGGTCGCTCATACAGGAAGAATGGCAAGCTCCGGCAAAGCGTGGGATGCCATGCTGGAACGCCTCGGTGTTGTGCTTGTGAAAGACTTGGATGAGCTGCTGGAGACGGCGTCTTTGTTCCAGCATCGCGGTGCGTTGACTCCACAAGGGGGAGTCGGGCTGTGCACCATTTCCGGCGGGGATTGCAGCCTGCTCAGCGATTTGGCGGAGCAGCTGAACGTTCCGTTACCCGATGTGGAACCGCATACAAAGAAGATTTTGGTGGAAGCGTTGGAAAAGCCGACACTGCTCGGCAACCCTTTGGATTGCGAAAATTTGCGCCGAGAGGATCCCACGAAGTTCGATCGGTTGATCGATGCATTCTGCAACGATCCTGGCTTGGAGCTGATCGCCTATCGGATGAATCTGGCAAAGCAGCCTAGCAGCTCGCTGATAACAATGTATGACGATTTGTTGGAGAAAGCGCGAAAGGCCGGAAAGATGCCTGTGGTGCTCACTCGGGCTTTCGAGCCGCTGGATTCGGAGTGGTTCCGCTATTTCGAGAAACAGGGTGTCGCCTTCTTGCCTTCTTACCGTACGGCATTAAGCGCCATCCACCATCTGTTTGCATGGGTTCGCAGAAATTCCGACGCTTTGAAGGATTCGAGCGCTCCCGGCGCCGTTCCGGAGCACGCGGATCACACGGAGTCGGCAACTAAGGTGCTGTCTTGGACTGAGACGCAGGAGTGGTTGAAACAAGCGGGCATCTCGTACGTCCCTGCCCGCCTAACAGCGACGGCGGAAGAGGCGGGGGATGCTGCAGATGAGCTCGGTTACCCCGTCGTTGCCAAGCTTGCGTCACCGGACCTGCCGCACAAAAGCGAAATGAACGCAGTACGCCTTCGCTTGCAGTCCCGAGAAGAAGTCGTAGCCGCATGCGAGGATATGCTGCAGACTGTTCGATACCGTCAGCCCGATGCCGACATTAACGGTTTTGAAATTCAATCCATGAAGACCGGAGGCACGGAGATGATTCTGGGCATGACAACGGATGCCTCTTTAGGTCCGATTCTGCTCGTAGGAATGGGCGGTATTTTTACCGAGGTGATGGAGGATGTAGTGTTGGCGGTTCCGCCGTTAAGCGGCAAAGAGGCGCTTCAACTCGTAGATCGCTTGAAGGGTGCTCCAATGCTGAAAGGCGTAAGAGGCAAGCCTCCGGCGGATCGGGCTGCGCTTGCCGATACCATTGCGTCGTTTTCCCGATTTGTGGTGGAGAAGAAACATGAAATCGTTGAGATGGACGTCAATCCGCTCCTGGTGATGTCGGAAGGAATGGGTGCGATCGCTGTAGACGGACTTATAACCAAAAGAACAACCCGCTAGACGCTCAGCTATGTCTCTCTTATTTTACGTGTCATACCAGCTGGAAGAGTTTGTAATTTTGTGTTACATTGTTTATAGTTAAGAGAGTTAACTGTTGAGGGAGTGCTGCCAAACGATGCCGCAGGAGAGAGAGTTCGTTCAGTCCGTAAATCATGCGTTCGACGTCATTTCGGAGCTTATTCGCACCCCCAGGCAGACACCGAATCAGTTGAGCAAAGGCTTGGGAATTTCCCGAACAGCCGTGTATCGGCTCCTTTGGACGATGGAAAGCCGGGGAGCGGTCGTTGCCAATGAAGAGAGAAAATACAGCTTAGGCCCCTACTTTTTTCAGGCCAGCATCGGAAGGTCCGCGGAAAGCGGTTTAATTGATTTATGCTTGCCGTCTCTGCTTCGTCTCAACGAAGAAACGAAAGAGACGGTCGGCATTTATGTTGCCCGAAATTCCGAGATCATCTGCGGTGAGATCGTCGAAAGCCCGTATGAGCTGCGCAGAATTACGCGTCCTGGCGACCCGCTTCCGTTCACCAAGGGAGCCGTCGGCAAATGCTACTTGGCATGGAGAGTGAGCGAGCTGCAGCATCCGCGGGATTTTCTGCTCGGTGTCGGCATTGAACCGGATCAAATCGATGAGTGGGAACAAAGATTAAAAAGTATTCGTGACCATGGTTATGCGGTCAGCTGGGGTGAACGGGTTCCCGGCAGTGCGGCTGTCAGCGTTCCCATATTTCGTCAGGACGGCGGAATTGTGGCGGCAGTGGCCGTATCGGGTCCCATAGGGCGCATTACGCAGAATAATATTGAAGAATTCGTAGCCATGGTGAAACGGACAGCACAAGAAATTCAACACCGAATGAGTACGTAACGATAAATGCCGCCTCCCGACAGGAAGCGGCATTTATGCATGAAGTCCAACCCGTTCCGCATATGGATGGCAATGACCAGACCAGAAAGGAACGGTGGTTGCTTATGGCAGTTCCAATGAGGTTTCCGGTTCCGATTCAAACCAACTCTTACGTTACTTCAAACCATCAAATCTATTATCCGAGCGTGTACGGCTTGCCCGGGGCTTGGCAAGTGATGGAGCAAGTCAACCGTTCGATAGTCGCACAGGTTCATTCGTTGTTTCGGGCTCAACAAGAGAGTCAGGCGAGCTTCGGAGGCACGACCTCCATGACCGGGCTGTACGAGATCAAGAACAATCAGCGAGGGGTGCTGAGCCTAACCCAGAGCAATTATGCGTACACTCCGCCGGCGGCGCACGGAATGACACTGCTGCAATCGTTGACATTCGATATGCACACAGGAAGGGCGTATTCGCTTGCCGAGTTATTCAAACCTGGAAGCGGCTATCCTGAACGCATCAACGAGCAGATCCGTGTTCAAATCAAAGAGAGGGAGATTCCCCTTATTGCCGAATTTAACGGTATTTCCGCGGAGCAGCCTTACTATATAGCAGATAAAGCGCTTGTCATTTACTTCCAACTGTATGAGCTCACCCCATATGTTTATGGCTTTCCGATGTTTCCGATTTCCGTCTATACATTGCAGGAGCTTCTAATTGAAGACGGTCCTTTCGGACGGATGCTTTCGGGCGTATGATCGTCACAATTCCCCACGTATTTTTTTTGTGATAATGTATAAGAATGAATTTGATAGAAACCGGGGGAACCTGTTCCATGTCAATCAGCGTATGGGCTCAAACCTATTTGGATTTCTTAGGATTGGAACCGGAAAAGCCGAGTGTGTCTGCATTAGCAAAATTAACGCAGCGCCAAGTAACCAAGGTCCCGTTTGAAAATGCTTCCGCCATTCTTCGATATGAGCGCAATAAAAGCGGAGCTTTGCCTTCGCCTGACCCTGAAGAGTTGCTGCATAGATGGATCAAACAAGAGGGCGGTTGTTTATGCTTTGAAGCGACCAAGGCGTTCAACCGATTGCTGCGGGAGCTCGGATATGAAAGCCGGATCATATCCGGAACGATCACTTTTCCCAATTCGCATGAAGCGATCGCCGTTCAAGTAGAGGACAGGCATTATATTGTAGAAGTTGGAAACGGTGCGCCGATTTATGCTCCCATTGCGATGGATGAAACGGTGGAAGTGGCTCATGCCGGATTAAAGTTTCAGTTTCGGCCGGACGAGCAGGAGGGAAGCTATCTTCAAGAACGCTGGATCGACGGCTCTTGGCAGCCGTTTTGCCGATATCATGTGAATGTGCCGAGGGATGACGACAGCTTGTATGAATGCTACAGCCGGCATCACATCCCGGGGCAAAGTAAGGTGTTATCGGAGCTGCTTTTGGTTCGCTGTACGTTAGAGAACGTGTTTGTGCTGAACAATTACGTACTCACTGTATTTTCTCCAGACAGCAAGGAGAAAACAACGATTCGCAGCAAGGAAGAATTGGTGCATGTGCTGGAGACGAAGTTTCACCTGCGTTCCCAACTGATAATAGACGGCTTCGACGGATTGCGCCGACTTGGCGTTATGACAGATGAGCCGTTAAGTTAACAAAACCTCCGTCCATTTTCCGAAATGGCGGAGGTTTTGTTACTATAGCGGCTGAATTTCGGTTACCCGCGCTCCCCGGCCCGCAGCTTTCGCTGCAAAACCACCAATCTCGAGAAAAATCCGATGGCCGCACACGTTAATCCGAAGGTGATTCCAACCCAATAACCGAACGGACCTAATCCGGTATAGGAGGCCAGCATATAACCTGTAGGGATGCCGATCACCCAATAAGAAAGCAGTGCCGTAACGAAAGGGAAGGTGACATCCTTATAGCCGCGCAGCACGCCTTGAAGTGAAGCTTGGGCCGCATCGGAGAATTGAAAGAAAATAACAAAGATGAGAAACTGCATGATCATGGCGGCGACGGCTTCCGATGTCGTATATAAGCTTGCAACCCACTCCCGGTTGAAGAATAAAGCAACCGCCGCAATGATCATGACACCTAGCGCGGTTGCTACACCTAACAGCGTATATTGCCGCGCATCCGTCCATCGGCCGGCTCCGACCTCATATCCGATGATGATGGTAAGCGTCAGCGAGATGCTTAACGGAATCATAAAAAGCAAGCCTGCGATGGAAATGGCCGCTTGATTCGAAGCGATGGTCACGGTGTCGAACGATATGCCGAGAAGTAAAGTGACGGCCGAAAATATGCTTGCTTCGAAAAAGATGGATAGTCCGATCGGCACTCCGATGCCGAGCTGCTCCTTCCAAGCAGTCCAAGAGGGCCGCGGCCAACTCAAAAACAAGCGGTAGTCACGCATCGCTTCAAGCTTGAAGGTGGTCCAAATGCTGATGAATGCGATGAACCAATACGTAAGCGCAGTTGCATAGCCCGCGCCGATGCCGCCAAGTCTGGGAAATCCGAACTTGCCGAAGATCATTACATAATTCAGGCACACGTTCATCGGCACCGCCAACAAAATAATCTTCATCGTTACTTTGGTGTACCCTTGCGCATCAAAGAAATTTCGCAGCACCCCGGACAGGAAAAGGGGTACAATGCCTAACGAGAGTCCGATTAGGTAATGTTTGGCTATATGGTGGACGGGAGCGTCCAAATTCATTGATGTTAGGATCGGCTCCAACATACACATCCCGATTCCGATAATAACAATGGAGACCGCTGCGGATAGATAGAGCGCTTGCATGACGACACCGGAGACGAATCGTTTTTTACCGCTGCCGATCAGTTGAGCCACTGTTGGCATCACTGCCAACAAAATACCGTTTGCAAGCAGAAATGCCGGCATCCATAAGCTTGCCCCGATCGCAACGCCGGCAAGGTCGTCAGTGCCCGCCCGCCCGGACATCATTGTGTCAACCACGCCCATCGCATGCAAGCCGATCTGGGTTACGACAATAGGCCACATTACGGTTAAAAATAGATTGAATTTTTCCTTTAAACTATAGGTTTGATACAAAACTGCGGCCTCCCGGCTATAAAGTTGCTACCGGACGGATTCGTCGCCCGTTCCAGCTCCGTTAAATAAGCGTACGCTTCCTCGTTTGTCGTCCCGCACATCTCCTTGGAAGCGGCGAGTCCACCGCAAACTGCGGGACGTTCCGGCCGACCGAACAGCTTGCACCTGTTGTCATCGGTTAATTGGATGCAGCGTACGCCGGCCGGCTTGCCTTCCGGCATACCCGGAATCGGCGAAGAGATCGAGATGAAGATGCAGCAAGCGCCGCAGCCTGATCGGCATTCCATGACGTATCTCGGCCCCTTTCATCTTAATGTTACCTTCAACATTGTAGCAAATGCCCCGAAACAAGCAATGTTTGCCTTCGAATTTATGTTATCATACGAAAAGCCGGAGATAACCAGCAGCATACGGAGGATAATGATGATTAACGCAAACTCACTGCCTTCTTCATTCATGCACAGAATGCGGGAAATGCTCGGAGATGAGGAAGCGGATGCTTTGTACGCTTCATATCAGGAAACGAAAACGCAAGGCCTGAGAATCAATCCATTAAAGGTTTCGCAGGAAGTGTTTTTGTCCGTATCTCCCTTCTCGTTGAAGCGCGTTCCCTGGTGCAGGACGGGCTATTATTATAATTAAAGCGACTCGCCGGGGAAGCATCCATACATGCGGCGGGCCTTTACTATATTCAAGAACCGAGTGCGATGTATGCAGCCGAATCGCTTGAGGCTCGTCCTGGAGAACGCGTTCTTGATTTGTGCGCAGCGCCCGGGGGCAAGTCGACGCAATATCGGAGGTGCGCTTGGCGGCACGGGCCTTCTTATTGCAAACGAATATGATACGAAGCGCGCCAAAGCGCTGTCTGAGAATATTGAACGTCTCGGTTTTTCGAACGCGATCGTACTCAATGAAACGCCGGATCGGCTAGCGAAGCGGTTTCCCGGATATTTCGATAAAGCACGTGGAAGCGTGCGCCCGTCTGCAATCGGGCATCCTGGATTCGGAGTATTCGATGCTGAAGGAGGGCGGCGTGCTCGTTTATTCAACGTGCACGTTTTCTCTCCAAGAGAACGAGTGGATGATCGAATCGTTCATTCGTCGTTATTCCGATATTGAGGTGCTGCCGCTGCCCCAGGAGCATGGTGTGGCGGCAGGGGTTGCACCGCTATCGGATACCGCCCGCCTGTGGCCGCACCGCCTTCGCGGCAAAGGACACTATGTGGCTAAGCTTCGCAAGCATGCGCCAGAGGCGGAGCGGGCGGGCAACCCGGCTCGTTCGGATGTTGGAAAACAACAGCTTTCCTTGTACCGCGAGTTTGAGAAGAACACACTGAATCAAGTAGAGATCGATGGAATTTTCCAGCTTCGGGGAACGCAGCTGTACCGCCTTCCGGGGGACGCTCCCGATCTGTCTCAGCTTAAGGTTGTGCGGGCGGGGCTGCATCTTGGGGAAAATAAGAAGGATCGCTTTGAGCCGAACCATGCGTTGGCGCTCGCTCTGCCGGTCGAGTCGTTCAAACATCGGATGGAGATCGGGTCGGCAGATAACGGCTTGGCGTATTCCTATTTACGCGGCGAAACGTTTTCCGGAGAGGGCGACCGCGGTTGGCTGCCAGTCCTGTACAACGGCTTTGCGCTGGGTTGGGGCAAGGAATCCAAGGGCACCGTGAAAAATTTTTACCCGAAAAGATTGCGATGGTTGGGGAGATAGCAATGGCCCCAACCGTCTTTCCCGCTTACAAGTCATCTAATAATTGTTCTGAATAGACAGCGATTAACACGACGGCCTCTTCTTCGCCGATGTTTTCCACGAAATGCGGAACACTGGCATTCCAGCTGAATGAATCTCCTTCCTCTATAATGGCTGAATCCTCGCCTTGTTTTGCCAATATTTTTCCCTTCAATACAAAATGGCATTCTTCTCCTTCATGGGCATTCGTTTCCCCGGTGGACGAGCCGGGAGGGATTTGAACGGTCATCATTCTCAAGCCTCCTTTCGAGGCAACATGCTCGATCTTTAAGTTGTTATGGATGGATACACTCCTTTCCTCCTTGCGCACAATACGCATGTGCTGCTCCTTTTCCAACAATAAATATGGCAGCGGCACCGCCAAAAAATTCGCAATGGTTTGCAGCGTATTGATGGAGGGGGAGGTGTTATTGTTCTCGACGTTGCTGATAAAACCTTTGGAAAGTCCTGTGCCTTCGCACAATTGGGCGATCGTTATTTTTTTTCGCTTTCGAATGGAACGAATTTTAGCTCCGATATCCATCGGGTTCACCTCACTGGTTTCCTATTAGACAACTTATATACATATTAGCAAAAAAACATTTGACAATCTAGAATTATGGTATTATCTTATAGATAAAAATGTTTCTTATAAGAAAACTTTGTTTGAAGGAGAGGTGCTGTGGCAAGTGGAACGTCCAATGATATACGAGCTGCGTAAAGCAACAAAGGTTGAATCAGACAAAGCGTATCCGGCTTTGTTTGTAATGCACGGGATCGGCAGCAACGAACTAAATATGCTGAGTCTCGTAGAAGGGCTTGAACAATCGTTTTTCATCTTTAGCGTTCGGGGCCATCTCTCGCACCCTCCGGGCTTTGCTTATTTCACGATCGAACGATTCGGTAAACCTCACAAAGATAACTTCGATCAAGGAATGGAACAGCTTGAAAGCTTTATAGAGTATGCTTGTGCAAAATACCCTCTGGATCGTTCTCAAATCTTTCTGCTCGGCTTCAGCCAAGGAGCGATTTCGGCGATGACCTTGGGAATAAAGCTTGGAGATCGGATTAATGGCGTTGTTGCCCTCAGCGGATACATTCCCGAATTCGTCAAGGACGAGTACGCCCAAGTGCCTTTGAATGAGCTGCGATTATTTATTTCGCACGGGGAGGTTGACGAAGTGCTGCCGTTCGAATGGGGACTTGCCAATCAAGAATACTTCAATCAGAAGGGAGCATCCGTTACGTTTCGGACGTATCCGGTAGGGCACACCGTTTCACTGCAAAACAAAGAAGAGTTTACGGATTGGCTGCTTGACAATGTAACCAAATAACGAGACCGAGGAGAAATGTGGAATGATGCCGGCTTTATTTATCGCTCATGGAGCGCCGCTGTTAGCGATGGAGGATAACGAGTATACACGCTTTTTACATGATTTAGGCCGAAAGCTTGCGACTCCTAAAGCGGTTGTGTTGTTTTCCGCGCATTGGGAGTCGAACGCGCAGCAGGTCGGCAGCGTGGATACGTATGAGACGATTTACGATTTTTACGGTTTTCCGGAACCGTTGTACCGTATCCAATATCCCGCCAAAGGCGACCGTCTGCTTGCGAAAAACATCGAGCAGCTGTTGGATCAACAGCAGATTCGTTACGAGACGGACACAAACCGAGGCTTGGATCACGGCGCTTGGGTCGTGCTGAGATTGCTGTATCCGAATGCGGACGTTCCTGTGATCTCCATGTCCGTGAATCCGAAGCTTCCGCCTGCAGAACAGTATAAGATCGGGAAAACGCTGGCCGAATTAAGAAAGCAAGATGTGATGATCATTGGAAGCGGAGGAACCGTTCATAACTTAAGGGCTTTACGGATGGGGTACGATAACGGGCAAATCGATCAGTGGGCGCTTGATTTCGATCAGTGGCTGGAGAAGCATCTGAAGGATTGGGATACATCGTCGCTTTTTCAATATGAGGCATTGGCCCCGGGCGCTCAAATGGCGGTTCCTCCATACGGCAATGAACATTTTATCCCAATTTTCTATGCTATGGGCGCAGCCGACGATCAGCCGCAGGCAGCCTTATTGCACCGAAGCTACCGTTATGGAAATTTAAGCCACAGCGTATGGAAGTTTGGTGTATGACTCATATTTTCAAATCATACTAAACGGAGGTTTATGCAATGACAAACTCGCAAGAATGGGGAGCAGTTGTTTTACGTTTTGTGTTGGGGGTCACTTTCCTCGTCCATGGAATCGTGAAATTCCAAGGAGGTATCGAAAATATCGCCGGATGGTTTGCCAGCATTGGTTTGCCCGGGGGATTAGCTTATGTTGTTGCGCTTTTAGAAGTAGTTGGCGGGATCGCGCTGATGGTTGGCTTAGGAGTAAAAATCGTGTCTGCTCTTCTCGCATTAGTGATGATTGGAGCCATCTTCAAAGTAAAAATAGCAATCGGATTTTTAGGAAACGGGCAAATGGCAGGGTACGAGTTAGACCTAGCTTTGCTTGCCATCGCAGTTTATCTTGCTCTGAATGGAAGCCGAATGATGGGACTGGACTCGTTGTTTACAAGAAAAAAATAATCAAGTATAGTTATCATTTCTAGAGGGGGATTGCTCAGGCGATCCCCCTCTTCTTGTGCGCCACGCATGGCGATTAACTAGGTGTGCAAAATGGGACTTGTAGTTTTTCATAGATGGGAGGTCGGCTACCCAACTAATATGTAGCCTCCTACCGGATTCAGATTTTATCTTGTTCAAGTGAATTCGAAAGGATATAATATACGAATTAAAATATAAGAAAGCGGGAACAGCATGGGTCGCAAGTGGAACAACATTAAAGACAAAAAAGCTTCAAAAGATGCAAATACAAGCCGTGTGTATGCAAAATTCGGAGTCGAAATTTATGTTGCTGCCAAGAAGGGCGAACCGGATCCCGAATCGAATCGGGCCTTGAAGGTCGTACTTGAACGAGCGAAGACATATAACGTTCCGAGAGCGATTATTGACCGCGCGATTGATAAAGCAAAAGGCAGCTCGGACGAAATTTACGAGGAGCTGCGGTATGAGGGCTTTGGACCGAGCGGTTCGATGATCATCGTTGACGCGCTTACAAACAACGTAAACCGGACCGCTTCGGCTGTGCGTGCCGCATTTACGAAAAACGGCGGGAATATGGGAGTCAGCGGATCCGTTGCCTATATGTTTGACGCTACGGCAGTCATTGGGGTTATAGGGAAAACTTCGGAGGAAGTGTTGGAATTGTTAATGGAGGCCGATGTAGACGTACGGGACATCACTGAAGAAGAGGAAGCCGTTATCGTCTATGCCGAACCGGATCAGTTCCATGCCGTGCAGGAAGCTTTTAAAACTGCAGGGATCACTGACTTTACGGTTGCAGAACTGACCATGCTTGCGCAAAATTACCTTACGTTGCCTGAAGACGCACAGATCCAATTCGACAAGCTGATAGAGGCGTTAGAGGACTTAGAGGATGTTCAGCAAGTTTATCACAACGTGGAATCGGAAGAGTAGTCCGGAATCGTAAGCATATTGCAGCACTTAGGGAATACGCCCTAGGTGCTGCTTCTATTGTATAGGGTAATATGGTAATTAGCGTAACGGAGGAGTGGAATTTATGGCCAAATGGGGAGAAGCGTTACGACAACGACTGGAGCATCGTCCTTGGTATCCTTGGCTTATTTTTGTGTTTGTCGTGTTAGGTGCATTTATCGTCAATGTGGATAGCACGAGCGTCAATGTAGCGCTGCCGACCATTCAGGAGAAATTTCAAATTGATACATCCACACTCCAATGGGTCATCACGGCTTATTTGTTAATGGTCACCGGGCTTTTACCAACGATTGGCATGATCGGCGACATGATCGGAAGAAAACGGATTTTTATGACTGGAATGATCATTTTAGCGCTAGGATCGATTCTTTGCTCGCTTGCCGCAAACATCTATCAATTAATCGGTTTCCGGATTTTTCAGGCTGTCGGCGGTGCGATGGTCGTGGCGAACGTCTCCGCATTGGTGACCGACATTTTCCCGCAGGGGCAGCGCGGGCGCCCGCTCGGAATGGTGAGCAGCGTCGTTGCGGTCGCCACCGTTGTCGGTCCTTTACTTGGAGGGTTTTTAACGGAATGGTTCGATTGGAGGATGATATTTTGGGTGAATGTACCGATATGTATCATTTCTTTCATCGGGGGTGTGCTTTTTCTGCCGCAGCGCAAACAGGTCAAATCGGATACAAAATCATTCGATCGCCGGGGAAGCGTTCTATTTTTCTTCGGAATGACCTTCCTTTTACTGTATGTGTCGAACGGAACAAGCTGGGGCTGGACGAGCCAAACAGGACTGTTAACCCTTGTGACAGCTCTTTTGGCATGGCTGCTGTTTATCCGGACGGAAGGCAGGCATCAAAACCCGCTGATTAATTTGAAGTTCTTTAAAAACCCGATGTTTTCCATGGGCACGCTGTCCGGCTATATTTCATACGTGTTAATGCTTGTACCGGCGATCATTATGCCGCTGTATTTGCATAACGTATTACATATTTCACCGATGGAAATCGGCTTATTAATGATGCCTCAGGCCATTCTCATGATTGTTGCCGCTCCGGTCAGCGGCTGGATAAGCGATAAATACAGCGTTCATTTCCCAACCTTTCTTGGAATGGGCTTCATAAGCGCCGCACTTTGGGTGATGGCCCACTTTGATACGACAACGAGCTATGCTTGGATCATCGGAGCGTTCTCGATCTTCGGGCTAGGCTTTGGATTGTTTAATACAGCCAACAACTTATCTATAATTGAAAGCGTTCCATCCAACAAAGCGGGTCTTGCCAGCGGGCTTGTCGCTACCATGCGCAATTTCGGAAGAGTGTCGGGAGTTGCATTTGCCGTCCTAATGCTCAATCTTGGGTTAGGCGTGAATGCTTCGGCGGAGCTTTATTATCAAGCGACTTCGCTAACGTTTTACGGAGGGTTTGCGCTTGCCGTATTGACAATGGTTTTTTTGTTCATTCGCTTGAAGCTGCTTCGTGAGAATATACATGATAAGGGCATTTCTGCTTAATAAATTAAACGTACTAAGGTTAGAAAATGAAGAGCCCCACTGCAGCAGTGGGGCTCGTGCTATTCCTCTTCGATCGGATTTCCATTCACCGTCGGGGGCTCCTCTTGTTCCAACACTGGCCCGAAGTCATCGTATCGTCCAGAAAAATTTCCATCTTGGATCCACGAATCTACCGTCATGAAATAATGATCTCTCCCTTGATTGACGGAGTCTGTTTTTTGGTATTCCTCCAGACGATTCCGATTCTCTTGTTCTTTTTCACGTTCAATTTCCGTCACGTTTTGACGCCTCCTTTCCGATTCAATGTATTTAGTTTCCAATTTTTCGTCCGTTATTATTCGTGTTCGAGGAAGCTTGTTCCTATGGGAATTTTCACGTAATCTGAGAGATGGCGATATCGTAAAGGGGGCAAATTTCTTTGTACGCGATCCAATTGGGTTCGTTTGTTTTAAACGGGGAAATCATTCTTTATATTGCGTTTGGGTTCGCGGGTTGGTTCGCGCTTCGACTTCGGGTACGCAGATGGCCGGAACGTGAAGCTTTGCTTGCAACGGCTTCGTCTGCATTCCTGCCGTGGATACTCGCATGGAAGGGGAGCCTCATCTTGCTTGATCCTTCGGGGTTCTTTCAATACCCTGCGTCCCTCTTGTATTACAGCGGAGGAGAGCGTGGGCGGTGGATCGCCGGCGGTGTTGCAGCTCTATATGTTGTTTATCGAGTAAGGAAACATAACATTCCTATCCGAACAGCAGCAGAAGGGGCCGTTATCTACTGTCTCGGAGGATGGTTCGGCTATCAGTTGCTTTTGGCGGCGATCGATAATGATGAGCTGATTCGGCACCTTGGCGCTGCCGGGCTGACAGCCTTGCTTCTGTGGTACGTTTGGATCTTCCGCAGGGCTAGAAATCTGGCTGTCCTACTGCTTGCCGTCGTGCTGGTTGGGTATGGATTGTATGATGAGTTGGCGGATCAATACGGGAGGGCCGTACAAGTAGGAAATAATGAAGTCGGGACGGCAAAAGGGCAGCAGGCACCGAATTTCGAGCTGCTTGATATGGAAGGCAATCGGGTGGAGCTTTCGGATTATCGAGGGGAGAGGGTGCTTATCAATTTCTGGGCGACCTGGTGTCCGCCGTGCCGGGCTGAAATGCCGCACATGCAGTCTTTTTATGAGGATTTCCAGGCTAAGGGTGTTGTTGTACTAGGAATCAATTTAACGTCTACAGAAAAGAGTGCGGATGTGGTGCCGCCGTTTGCCGAACGTTTCGGTTTACGCTTTCCGATCTTGCTTGACTCCGAAGGGGATGTGATGAGCATGTATCATGTTCGCGGTTATCCGACGACATACGTGTTGGATTCCTCCGGTACAGTCCGTGAGACATTTATCGGTGCGATCGATTACGAAACGATGAAGGGCGCAGTAGAGAACGTGGAATAAACTCAACTTATGTAGGTTACGTTGATGCCCGACTCGCGCATAACTCTCGCGATTTCATCGCGAAGTTGGGTGTCTTTCGTTACACGCAGGGAGGCTTCCAAATGAGTGATGGATTCCTTGCGGAGCGCTTCATACTTTAGCTCCAGCTTTTTGGCTTTCCCCAATGTTACCACACTTTGAAAATAAGCCGCTGCAGTAAGCAGCAGGAAAAACAGCAGCAGCTTATTTCCCGCCATAACACCGATCGTATCAAAGGGATTCCCTGAAATAGAAAATTCGATATTCACACATATGAATAAAAAGAGAGCAGCACTGATTAATGCAATGATTGAATATATTCGTCCCCATTTTTTAACCGCTTCGAATTTCTTTTTCCGTTCCTCAAGCTTTTCTAATATGAGACGCGTGTTTTCGGAAATTTGAATCCCGTTCCATTCCGCCATCTTCATTCCACCTTCGAACCAGTTTGTACAATGTATGCGGGGAAGCCGCGGGGCATACGTCGATGCCATACGCTTCCATCAGGTATAAATTCCCATCGTTCAATTCAAAATAGGTTGTAAAAAGCTTCCCGGAGGTACCATGGAAAAGGAAAGATGCACAACCCTAGTGAAAATATACCCAACGATGTTACTTTCCTCTTTCGTGATCCCGCTTTTTCTTACGTTTGTGATCGAATGGATGCACCGCGGGGGCCTTTTCAAAGCTATCGGTTGGATGGCCGAGCACCCGGTTGAGGCATTCTTTAATTATGTCATCACATTTGCTCTGGTGAATGTCATGCTGGTATTTTCAATCGGCAAATTGTATTTTGTGCTTTCAAGCCTGCTTGGTGTTTTACTTTCGATGTTAGCGTATGTGAGTTATGTAAAAGGGGATTTGCGAGGCGAACCGCTGACGATTTTGGACTTCAGGCTGGCAGGGGAAGCGGCGGCGATCGCCGAAACGTTACAATGGAAGTATTTTGTACCCTTATTCGGGCTGGGGTTTGCTTGGATCATCAGCCTGGCGATCATTAAATATGTATCCAAGCCCTTTCATGACAGCCGAATGCCATATGTGGGGATCGCCTTGTTAAGCTCTTTTATCCTCGTTTACGCCCATCAGTTGGATATCCCCGCATTGTCCAAGCACCACGTCGCTGTGCCCGCGGACGTAAGCTGGAACCACGATCAGAACGGTTTTTTATTGGCCACCTTAGTGGATTCGAAGTTTCTCCATGTGCCGGTTCCTGACGGTTACGGCAGGGAGGCGATAAAAGAAGTATACGGGGACATGCGGGCGAAGGCCGACGGCGGTGGCGAACGAAAAGAGAAGCCTAATGTTATTTTTATTTTAGGAGAGTCGTTCTCCGTATTATCGGAGTTGGCCGATCTGCGATTTAATGAAGAGCCGACTCCGTTTTTTAAAGATTTGTCCCATAGAGCTTTGTCCGGTTGGATTGAAGTGCCCGGCATCGGCGGCGGTACCGCGAACACGGAATTCGAAGTGCTGACCGGACTGAGCGGTAAATTCATCAATAACTACTCAGTACCCTATAACCCTTACAGTAGCTATATCCATCGACCGATTCACTCGTTGGCGCGTATTTTTTCGGAACAGGGGTATGAAACGGCGGGGTTTCATTCCTACCACGGTTGGTTTTATCGAAGAAGCGAGGTGTACAAGCACCTCGGATTTCATAAGTTTATTTCCCTTGAGCATTTTCAAGCCGAACCGGAGAAGGCAGGAAAGTTTACAAAGGATTCCGTGCTTTATCAAGCCATCATTGACGAGGTGAACCGGACACCTAACAGGAATTTTATTTCTGCGATTACGATGCAAAGTCATGGTCCATACAACGATGTTTCGCTGCCTGAGAAACCGATCGTGCTAGAGACGGAACTGTCTGAGAACGGACGCATTACGATCGAAAATTACGCAAATCTGTTAAAAGGCGTCGATTCCAGCCTCAAACAGTTGATTCAATACTTCGAATCCTTCGAAGAACCGACCGTCATCGTGTTTTATGCCGACCATATACCGCCCTTCGGCAGCGAGCTTTATAAAGAATTGAACGTTCTTACGTACGGCGAACGAGGGAAAAGAGTTCCCGTGCTGATCTGGAGCAATAATCAAGACATTAGCGGTCATATCGAGATGAAAGCAAACATGCTGGGCGCATATGTACTGGAGCGTATCGGAATAGTAGATACATACATGAATTACTTGAATGCTTATCGCCGGAAGTCTCCGTATACGGATAAAACAACGGAAGAAGCGATGCATCACGATTTTGAATTGCTCCATTACGATATGATGCACGGCAATCAGTACATTCAGGAGTTTGCCGGGGAATTGTCTGCAAAAGAGAACTACGAATTCGGTTATACACTCGAAATTGATGATGTGCTCATTCAGGAGCGCAAAAACATGTACATCGTAGATATTTTAGGCAGCGGCTTTAGCTGGATGTCCTCGCTGCTGGTGAACAGCGAAGAGTATACGACCATGCATGAGGATGGCGGCAGGCTGACGGCCTTCGTTCCGAAGGAGAAGTTGAAGGAACATAAAGAACTGCGGCTCCAAGTGCAGATTAAAGATACAAGACAGAAAACCGTAAAAACGTCTGATGATTTCATCGTATCGCAAGCCGCTCTTTCGGAGGCGCATTCGGTATTGAGCGGATGGCGGACGGTGAAGCTGGACGGCAATTTACGATGGGAGCACTTCGACACAAGAAACAATTCGGATATCGTCAGAGTGGATGTTAATCTGAAGGATTCGCCGTTATACTTTGTAGAAAGAGAGAAGCTGCTTTTGGCGGATTCGAATGCGGATACAATGGAGAACGCAAACGAGAGTGATATTTACGTGAACGGCTACTTATACGTATCGGTTTCGAAAGCCGACAGCGGTTGGAAAAAGAAACCGACCCGCGATGAAATGAAACATTATTTTGCAGTACATCCTTATGATCTCCATGTAAGGAGGGCGTTCAGCGAATCCGATTGAAATCAAGAGTAACGGCATCAATTGTAATTTGTTTCATTACAAAATATAATGCTTTTTAATGAAAAAGGAGGAGGGACTACCAATGCTAAACTTTGTGCTGCACTCGCCAACCAAGATTCACTTCGGCAAAGGAGTAGTGGATCAAACGGGGGATTTATTGAAGGATATCGCCAAGAAGGTTCTTCTCGTTACAGGACGCACGTCAACGAAAAAGACGGGAACGTTGGATAAAGTAACGGAATCCTTGAAGAAGGCTGGCATTGAATTAGTCTTATTTGACCGAATTGAGCCGAACCCGAGGGCAAGCACGATCGATGAGGCGGCTAGAATGGCCAAGGCCGAACAATGCGAACTAATCATAGGGCTTGGCGGAGGCTCGGCCATGGACGCGGCCAAAGCGATCGCAGCGGTTGCCGTATCGGGTCGTCCTATTCACGAATATATCCGGGGAAACAAGACAGGGTTGTGGAAAACGCTTCTGCCGATTCAACAAGCTCTCCCGATTGTGACCATTCCGACGCTTGCGGCTACCGGATCTGAAGCCAACTCAGGAGCTGTCGTTACGAACTGGGACACGAAGGAGAAAGCGGGGATATCGGGTCCGGGTTTGTTTCCCAAAATCGCGATCATGGATCCCGAACTGACATATACCGTTCCGGCCAACTATACAGCGGACGGCGCCGTAGATATTTTCACACATCTATACGAAGGGTACATGACCGGGGATGAGCAGGCGCATGTGCAAGACGAAATTACGGAAGGGCTGATGCGGATAGCCGTCCGGTACGGGAAGCAGGCGATTGATCATCCGCATGACTATGAGGCACGTTCTCATTTGCTGTGGGCCAGCACGCTTGCCTTGATGGGGATTGCCAACGCAGGAAGGGGAGGACCGTTTCCCGTGCACCAGATGGAGCATACGCTGTCGGCCCATTACGACATCAGCCACGGAAGAGGGCTGGCGATTCTTGCCCCGGCTTATTTCCGTCAAATTGTGAAAGCGGACCGTCCTCACCGATTAGCCCGGCTTGGACGTAACGTCTTTGGCGTAACGTCAGCCGACGACCAGCAGGCTTCTGAGGAAACGATTCAAGCCGTTATCCGGTGGTTCACAGAGATGAATGTGTACGACACGCTCGAAAATGTCGGCGTCCGCAAGGAAGACCTCCGCATGATGGCCGAGGAAACGGTTCGGATCAGCGGGGGCGGACAAGATTTCATTCCGGGAACGCGCTCCCTGCAAGTTGAGGATATACTCAGCATTTATGAGGACGTTTATCAGAGATAGTTTCCACCAATTAATAAAAATCTTCAAAATTCTCTTGATTCATTTCGAATGAAATAGCAAAATAGAATAGGCTACAATATAAAACTTATTTCAGGGAGGACTACGGAATTGACTCTTCAACTTACGTACGGCGGTTATGTCACAGATCGGGTAGTAGACTTGTATAATGGGGACGTAAAGCCCTCGGGCATCGATTTACACTTCATTAACGCAGACGTTGAGCACATCTTTCACCGAATGACGTTCAACAAGGAATTTGACGCTAGCGAAATGTCCTTTTCAACCTACATAGCGAGAGTGGCGCGGAACGAATCTCCGTTCATCGCCATTCCGGTATTCCCTTCGCGGATGTTCCGCCACAGCTCTATCTACATTAACAAGCGTTCCGGGATTAAAGAGCCTAAGGACTTAGCCGGTAAGCGTGTCGGCGTACCTGAATACCAAATGACGGCAGCCTTATGGGCGAGAGGCATTCTGCTTAATGAATACGGTGTCAAACCGGAAGAAATCGCAGAATGGGTCACTGGCGGACTCCACATGCCAGGCCGCCGGCAGATGGTTTCTACGGATATCCCGAATGTGAAGATTACCCGCGAAACGACGAAAACATTGAACGATATGCTGGCGGCCGGTGAACTCGATGCGCTAGTTTCCGCTCGTGAACCGCACGCTCTGGAAATCGGTCATCCGGACATTGACCGCATGTTCCCGAATTACGACGAAGTCGAAATGGCGTATTACAACAAAACGAAGATGTTCCCGTTGATGCATACCGTTGTAATTCGCAAAGATTTCTATGAGAAGTATCCTTGGGCTGCCGTAAGTCTGTATGAAGCGTTTGAACAAGCGAAGGACAACTGCTTGGAGCGCATGGTTGTGCACGGGTTGTCGGAGCTGCCGATTTCGCTGCCATGGATTGCGAAGGAAATTAGTAAAACCCGCAATCTGATGGGCGAGGATTTCTGGCCTTACGGTCTCGAGAAAAACTTTAAAGAGCTTGACGCAATGTGCCAATACTCGTACGAGCAAGGAATCAGCCCTCGCCGGGTCAATCCGGAGGAGCTGTTCGCGCCGAACGTATTGAGCATGGCGTTGACCTCCAAAATCTAATTGATCCGCGCAAGTAATTAAATGTAACGGTCGTCTCCATATTTCGGATAGGGGACGACCGTTTTTATATGTACTTGGAATAGAAAGAACCCGCTAAGGAAAAGCGGGTTCTTTCCGTTACCTAAATTTCGCGGAAACAGAAATCGATGCTGATTCGATAACCGTCTACCCAGAAAAACAAGAAACAGCAATGATACCACCGAAACACTGAAGTTCCGGGTCTTCTCATACGTCTGCGGGAGCATTGAATAGAACCGTGATATTGATTGAAAATATCTTGGCCAAACAACCTTCTCAGCGTTCTGCGCTGACATCCGCGGCAAGCAGCTCTCCATTGGCGAAAAAATTCGGGATCCGTGTCGAGCCGATTGTAGAGGTTGCTAATCGCTTCCGACAAATTACCCAATTGTTTAATTTCGGCTAGCTTTCGAGAAGAAGAGAATACCTTCCTTTGCTTCGTCTTTTCTTTTACAACGTTGATTCGGACGGCAGTATTCGTCATATTGGCCACCTCCTTTCGCTTCGGTTAACACATAATAGTGCGAGAAGCTAGAAAAGGAGTGGACAGCTTTATTGGTCCTTACGTGGAAGTTTTAATCTATGATTTTATTCTACTTCTTTTATTTCCGCTGCTTTCGGGTGCGTATAGAAGGCCCCGCCAACAAGAAAGATTCCGCTTGTAATAAATACAGCGAGTAAGCCTACGGAGCTGCCTATCATCCCGAACAAAACGGGAGCTCCCAACTGGGTAACCCGGTTGATGGCAAGACGCAGCCCCAACACCTCCCCTGTCTTGTTTTTCGGCGAAGCATTGTAAATCGTCGTCATCGAGAGAGGCTGGCCGCAGCCCAAACCTACGCCCATCATTAATGCTAAAGCCATCAGTACTGGCACGCTGGTTGTCGTTGGAATTAAGAGAAAAGCGGCACCGGCGATGAGAATAGAGGACAACAACACCCGCTCGCGGCCCAACGATTGCGATAATCGCGCAAGGAAGAAGCGGACGGGAACCATTGCCAAAGCTTGCAGCGATACAATCCAACCGATATTCGAATCGGAAATATCGATACTATTTGCGTACAAAGGAAAATAAGCGACAAAAATATCGCGCGAGTATAAGACGAGGGCGCTGCCGATCATTGCTTTACGTAAAATCGGACTCTTCAGCAAAGCTAATGAATTCCCGCTTTCTGATGTTGAAGGGATGACAAGTTTATCCCCTTTGATGACCGGAATCCACATGGCGGCCGCGATCGGTACGATGCCACAAACGGCAGCCACGAAGAAAGTGGCCGAATAAGACTGATATTCCGCCAAATATCCTCCAAGAACCGGGGAGATAAACTGCGAGAGCGCGGCAAACATCGAAAAAAGAGCGAAGTAGTGATCTCGATTCTCCTTTGTTGCGGCGTGACCCAAGACGTTTTGCAGTGAGATGATAATGAAAATATGCGCCAAGCCTACGACGACTTGCGAGATGTAGAGAGACCATATGGCTGGAAACAAATAGGGGAGTGAAAGTCCTATGCTTACGGTGATCATACCGATCAAAACAGGAAGGCGATCTCCGATCCGATCCGCGATCTTCCCTGCACGGATGGCGAACAGTAGCGGAAAAAAATTATAAACGGAAGTCAAAATGCCGATATCCAACGCACTTGCGCCTAAATCGGATGCATAAAGCGTAAGCGACGGTCTTGTCAAATTCAGCATCGCTTGAAAACTGAAAATAATAATGATCACGGTGCGTAAAGCCATTCTTTGTTCATCCTTTGCTTGACTATGATTTTTATATTATACACCCTTGTGCAAGCTGATCGAAAAAATCGTATTGACAGAATATTTTGCTAAACATATATTATATATTATATATAATCCATAAGGAGGTAACGATTTATGCTTTCTGTTGAAGACAACAACATGCTTACGAACACGGACCCAGGCACTCCGATGGGGGAACTGTTTAGAAGGTATTGGATTCCAGCTCTGTTATCGGAGGAATTGCTAAAACCGGATTGTCCTCCCATTAGAGTGAAATTGTTGGGGGAAGAGCTGCTCGCCTTTCGTGATACCAATGGGAAGGTAGGATTAATCGATGAATATTGCCCGCACCGGCTGGTTTCCCTCTATTTTGGGAGAAATGAGGAATGCGGGATACGATGCGTTTATCATGGCTGGAAATTCGACGTGGAGGGCTTTTGCGTGGATATGCCTTCCGAACCGCCCAAAAGCAATTTCAAAGACGCTGTAAAAATAAAGAGCTACCCGTGTGAAGAGCGTGGGGGAATCGTTTGGACTTATATGGGGCCGCCGGAACATAAACCGCCTCTTCCTGAAATGGAATGGGCAATGGTGCCGGAATCGCATAGATTCGTGACAAAAAGATCGCAGGTTTGCAATTACTTTCAAGCTCTGGAAGGCGGGATCGACCCCGCTCACGTTTCTTTCTTGCATCGGGGAGATATCGGGGGGATCGGATTTTCGGAAGGCAGCAGCAAGAGCGAGGAATATCTTAAAAAAGATACGGCACCTGTATTTGAGTGTGAAGAGACAGATTTCGGCGTATTGATCGCAGCAAAACGAAAAATTGATAAAGATCAAAGCTATTGCAGAATTACCCAGTTCTTGATGCCTTGGTACAACTTTGTTCCTCCATTCGGCGATGCGCCAAGAGGGGGGCATGCTTTCGTTCCAATCGATAATGAGAATTGCTACAACTATACGTTCACCTGGCATGCGACGCGTCCACTTACGGAAGAAGAACTTGAAAGAGAAAAGTCGGGCGCAGGGATCCATGCCAAATTAATTCCTGGAACAAGCTTAACGGTACAGAATAAAGAAAACGATTACATGATGGATCGGGAGCTGCAAGCCAGCGGCAGGTCGTATACCGGTATCATCGGAGTAGGGATCGAGGATCAAGCCGTTCAAGAGAGCGGGAAGCGTATTATCGATCGATCCAAAGAGAGATTAGGGTCAAGCGATACTGCCATCATTCATACAAGGAGATTATTGTTAAACACGTGCCGCGCGCTTCAAAACGGAAAAGCACCGAAGGCGATTCAACCCGAAAGCCAAAGAATCCGCGCCGTTTCTCTCGTTGTAAAAGACGGGGACTCCATTAAAGAAGTTGCGAAAGATTTAATGCAGGTCACAGAAAAAGATTTTATAGCTCCATAAACAAGCTTTGCCCCCGAAAGGGGGCCTCCCGTTTTATAACTACTAATATTGGAGGATGATAACTGAATGAACGTTAAGAGGTATAGTTTGATAGCGATTGCGTTAACCTTTGCTCTGTTAGCATCAGCTTGTGCGGGCGGTGGGACCGAAAATGGCGCGCCACAAAATGAAAACGCTACCAATAAAGAACCCATCTTAGTCAGTATTCCTACAGGAAACGCCTCTGGTCTAGCCTATAGTCTCACGTCGGGGGTAGCCAATGTAATTAACAGCCACGTACAAGGCGTAAGTGCAAATGCAGAGGTTTCTGCCGGCTCTGTAGAAAACTTGAAGCGGTTAGAAAGCGGTGAAGTAAAGCTCGCGTATGCGGACTCCAGCGTCGCTCATTCCTACTTGAATGGGGAACAGCCTTTTGACGAAGCTTCCGCCAATGTTCGCTTTTTCGCCTTTATTAGCCCCGCTCCGTCCCAGGTGATCAGCCCGATGGACAAACCGCTTCAATCCCTTAAAGATTTGGCAGGGAAACGGGTTGGTATCGGCGGTCCCGGCGCTCCGCAATTAACGTTGAATGAAAAGCTGCTGACTGAGCTTGGCATATGGAACGAAGTGGATGGTCAGCTGCTAACGATACCGGACACATCCAATGCATTACAAACCGGACAGATCGACGCCATTATCCAACCTTCCATCGGCCTGCCCCAAGTTGCTTGGACGGAGACCTTTACGAAAATCCCGATTTCATTGTACTCATGGAACGATGAAGAAATCCAGATGACGATCGAACTGTTTCCATATATGACGGAATATACCATTCCTGCGGGAGAAAGTTACCCAGGTGTGGAATATGAAGTAAAAACGGTTGCAGGCTGGAACGGCTATTGGATCCGAGCTGATTTCCCTGAGGAAGAAGCATATGAAATGGCAAAAGCGTACTTTGAGCATCCCGATGAGCTGACGTCAGCCCACCGAGTGTTAAGCACTGCAACTTTGGAGAACACGCTCTCGGTATTAAAACAAAAAGAGGCGATTCCCGCATTGCATCCGGGTGTGGAGAAATACCTGCGAGAAAAGGGACATCTAAAATAATGGACAAATTGATGAAGAGATTCCAGGATAAGGTGGCCATTGTGACAGGCGGCGGTCAGGGGATCGGGCGGGCCGTTGCACACCGCTTGGGAGAGGAAGGGGCAACGGTCGTAGTAGCCGACATCGTCGAAGCGCAAGCGCGAAAGGTGATCCAAGAATTAGAAGAGAAGGGGATCAACGCGAAGCTCATGGTTCGCGATCTCCGCAAATATGAAGATGCAGAGCTGCTCATGTCGGAAGCCGTGGCAGCGTTCGGTCGAGTGGACACCTTAATTAATAATGTGGGTGGGACAGTGTGGATTCAGCCTTTCCACAGATATACGAAAGAACAAATGATTGTTGAGATGGAGCGATCGTTCTGGCCGACGATATGGTGCTGTCATGCCATCCTTCCGTATTTTATTGCCGAAAAACAAGGTTCCATTGTTAATGTAGGGTCAACCGCGCCAAGAGGAATGTATCGTGTACCGTATTCGGCTGCAAAAGGTGGCGTATTTTCAATTACGACCTCACTGGCCGTTGAGTTGGCAAGACAGGGCTTTGAGAAAATTAGAGTAAACTGTGTCGCACCGGGACCAACGCGGTTTGAGCACATCATTCCACGAAATCCGAATAAAAACGGAATGACAGACGAAGAAGAAACGTGGCTTGCAGAAATGAACCAGGAAGGGAAGTTCCTGTATCCGCTGCGTCCATACTCGACACCCGACGAACAAGCCGCAGCCATAGCCTTCATGGCTTCGGATGATGCGTCGTATATTACGGGTCAAATTTTAACCGTTGGCGGGGGAGCGTCTGTGCCCTGAGCATAGACGTTCCTTCAGCTTCTATCGATGGGAGGGTTACAATGCGTGAGTTAAGAGGGACCTCCAACTTCATTGCATTGTTTTTGGCTATAGGTCTCGCTGGTTTTCAAATCTATACGAGCGCCACTTTTATGCTTCAGCCTCTTCAGCAAGGGGCGCTTTTTGTCGGGATCATGGTGATACTTACTTTTTTCCTGTACCCTTTTAAAGCAAATTCACCTGCACATCATGCTTCTGCATTGGACTATATCCTCATTGGTGTTGCGGTCTTTTCATTCGGCTGTATTTATTTCAAGGCGGATGAATTGTTAATACGAAGCAGCGATCCCCAGCTTGTAGAACTGATCGCGGGTCTTGGAGCGATTGTCTTAACATTGGAAGCCGTCAGACGTTCTTGCGGGAAGGTCACCGGCTGGTTTATTGTATCCTTAATTTTACTGTTCTTTTTATATGGCTTGTTCGGGGAGATGTTGTCAGGCGCGTTCAGACATCAAGGATACAGCCTAGAGCGTATTATCACCATTAATTCTTTGTTTCCGTCGGGAATATTCGGCACACCTAGCAAGGTGATGACGGAAGTGATCATCATGTTCTTTATTTTTGGCGCTTTTGCCCAACGATTAGGATTAGGAGATTTAATTGATGAAACGTCCAGATTGTTGGTGGGACGCCTTGTGGGGGGCGCCGGAAAAGGGGCCGTCGTAAGCAGTGGCTTAGCGGGAATGATTTCGGGCAGCGGCGTGGCAAACGTGATGATCACCGGTATTCATACGATCCCATATATGAAGCGAAGCGGCTTTGATCCGAAAACGGCTGCGGGGATCGAAGCCGTTGCATCAACCGGCGGTGTATTTCTTCCCCCCATAATGGGCTCGGCGGCCTTTATTATGGCCGAGTTTTTAGGAACCAGCTATTACAATGTCATGCTGGTGGCTTTTGCTCCGGCCATCATTTACTATGTATCCGTTTATTTGTTTGTTGATCTATATAGTCGAAAAAACAATTTGCAGCCGGCAGTACAAAGAGAAAAGAAACGATATTTTCCTTTGATCCAACAATATTGGCATGTTTGTGTCTCATTCCTATCTCTTATCGTCCTCATTCTGATGCATTATCCGATCATGCGCGCCGTATTTGTCTCGATTGTGATCATGGTTGTTTTGGATATGCTGAAGGATGTCGCCCGCAAGAAACTCCCCGACTTCAAGAAGTATGTGTTAGCGCTAAGAGACGGCATATACGGCTCCGTTATGGTTTCCGTTATCAGCGCGGCGGTTGGCACCATCGAAAGCATCAGCAGCAGTACGGGGCTAACATTCCGGTTTGTGAACATTTTGGCCGATTTGTCAGGGGGGAACATGCTCCTTATCGTCATCATTGCGGCTCTCGTGTCGGTACTTCTTGGATTGGGAATGGTCCCCACGGCCGCTTACGTTTTGTTGGGAGTGTTAATTGCACCTGCGATGATTAATGCAGGCATCAATGAATTTGCCGCCCATTTCTTTATCCTTTATATGACTACGTTAGGGGCGATCACTCCGCCTGTGGCGTTAAGTTCCTACATAGCAGCCGGAGTAGCCGGAACGGATCCTTTAAGCACAAGCGTGCGTTCGGCACGCATCGGCTTCGTCGGCTTTTTGATTCCGTTTTTATTTGTTTTTAATCCTTCCCTCATCGCTCAGAATGGAATCTTCCTGCTGGCGGAGGCATTTTTGACGGCATTGATTAGTATTCTATTTCTAAATATTGCGGTCGAAGGGTATTTTAGGAGAAAGTGGTCATGGGTCGGAAGAAGTTGTATATTGATCTTTGGGATGATGTTGTTTATTCCCAATCTTATGATCGATGTCATCGCAATGGTTGGCGGGTTCATCTGTATCCTCTGGGAAGAGAAACCTTTTACGAAACAAGCCAGAGTCGGGGAGTCCAGTATAGGAGGTACCGATGTATAGAACTAAAAATGAAATGATCTACAGCGAACTAAAGAAAACGATTATTAACGGCACATTATCACCGGGGGAAAAATTGATCATTTCGAACATCTCCAAACAATACGGGATGAGCGATATCCCTGTTCGGGAAGCATTAACACGCCTGGAAGCTGAAGGATTGGTGTTTAGCAAGCCGCATTCTGGGTACCATGTATCTCCTATGACCGAGGAGGAAATTATCAAAATTTTTGAAATCAGGACCGTCTTGGAAAGCTACTGCACACGAGTAGCGGTGCCTCATATTCCGGAGAGCACGCTCAGGGAATTGGAAGAGATGGTGCAGAATGAGGAGGAGCGGTTTATTGAGCTGCAAGATTCCGAAGGATACCGGAACCATAATTTTCAATTTCACAGAAAAGTGTACGAACATTGCGGAAACGATATCTTATTGAACTTGATTAATCAGCTATGGGAAAATACGAAGCGTTACCCGAGCCAGTTCGGCGATATTGACCACATGAGAAAATCGCATGAAGAGCATATTGGATTGGTTCAAGCGATAAAAAATCGAGATTCACTATTAGCGGAACAATTGGAGCAAAAACATAAACAAGGCGCGATTCAAGCGATCGTGAAAGTGGTGCGTAAGACCGTTACCTCTGATTGACCCTATAGGACGTCCATCTGACAAATGGGCGTTCTTTTTTTTACCAAAACGCTTGTAACCCATGGAAATTAGGTCTTTAATTAAACTGCAAGCGGGTCGAGGGGGAGAGGGACATTCACCAAAATACGATCGTAAGTTTATATCTTATGGCAATTATTAGCTTCTTTCATGAGGTATGTGTTCGTGGAGGGAAAGTCGGTGTTGTGCTGTATGCCATTGAACTCGGTGTAACCCCCCATGGGATCGGTTTGCTCCTTGCTGTATCGCAGATTTTCCCTGCGCTTCTTGCCATTTCTGCCGGTAAAGCATCGGACCGTGTGGATAATAAAGTGTTGTTTTTATTCACTTCATTGTTTGGCGCCGTTCTATATGTTCTCCCAACGATCGGCGGGGCCGAGATCCTCTATGTGCTTGTCTTATTTCTCGGACTCGTTCAAATTTTCTTCCAGGCCACTTTACAAAATATGATCGGATCGTTAGGAGAAGGGACGAACCGTGCCAAAAATTTCGGTGTGTACTCCATAAGCAGTGCCCTCTCCAGCTCCGTCGGCCCGTTGGTCGCAGGGTTTGCGATCGATTTAGCAGGATTTAAGAACATGTTTTTCATTATGGGGGGAATCGGGTTAACGGCAGCTATTCTGGTTGTGCTTTTTCAAGCTTACATTCCAAGAACAGCCCGCAAAACCTTTCCGAGGGCAGAAGTTACAGAACAAACGAAAAAGAAAAGTTCTCTTGATCTGCTAAAAAGACCGAGGCTCCGAGCTGCATTTATTACGAGCGGAATTTTGTTGACGGGAAGCAGTATATTCAACTTCTATTTTTCGATTTATGGGAAGTCCATCGACATGTCCGCCTCCATGATTGGAACCGTATTGAGTATTAACTCCGCCGCCTTTGTCATTGTCCGATTAATGATGCCTTTGCTGCTTCGAAGATATGAAGAAAGTAAACTGATGATTTTTACGATGCTGTTCTCGGCGTTTTCAATGGCCCTGATCCCTATGTTCGAGCAATACTATATTTTACTGCTTATATCTTTTATGCTCGGATTTGGATTGGGATGCGGTCAGCCGATCGCCATGACCATCATCTACAACCGTTCGCCGAAGGATCGAACAGGGGAAACGGTCGGGATTCGGCTTATGATCAATCGGTTCACCGCACTGCTGATCCCATTAGTATTTGGCTCGCTCGGTTCGGGGTTTGGTGTTTTTCCAGTATATGGAGTATCTTCGGCACTTCTTTTCTATGGAGGATACATTGGGATCCAAGAAGATAAATTACACAGCAGAACGGGGGAAACCCCATAGAGGAGGAAAATGAAGAAATCGAACTCAATCGTAGTAACTTTGATCTGCTTACTCATTATAGCCGTTGTTATCGTAAGCCTCATTTTGTTCTTGATTCAAGCTCTTCATTCGGAGGTCCCGGACTTGCAAGATCAATTTCAGCGAAACCTGCAGGAGAATAGGGAGAAAGAATTTAGGGTGGAGGACGTATCGCTGCAGTATGCGATACTTTGCTTCCTTATTGGCGCAGCGTCGATAGCGGCAGGCATATTGCTGTTCAATAAGCCGAATGAGAAGAAAGAACCAACTTTTGGCGAGAGTCTGTTCAGTATTGTGTTATACACGCTTCCCTGGTGGGGGAGGAAGGCTTTATTTATTGCGATTGGGCTTTGCTGGATATACGGAGGCATTGTTTTGCTTTAATCCTATTTTTATGGAGTGGCATCTTTAGATTGACAACATAGATGAAGTGATTTGGCTTGCCGACAAGGCTTTATAGGAGATAAAGCGTTCAGGGAAAAATCAAGTTTATTTATATGAATTTACACCCGGAATAGAAGCACAAAAAAGCAAGCAGTACTGATTGTATGTCAGCACTGCTTGCCTTCTTATTATTTGAAGCTTGCATGCTTCCTGCTACGCTTTTATGACGGCGATCGCCTTTTGTAACGCGCTAATTGAGCCGATATGAACTCCTTCATGGTGAATCATATTTGCCATGATATCTCCAAGCGTCTCCATACCGCGAATCGGTTCGTCCAGTCTCGTTTCTAATTTTCCGTCGAGTTTTTGTTGTGTACGGCCTGTTTGCTTAGACAACTCCTCTTTCAACACTTGTAAGGAAGGAGGCGTCACATCCCAATCCGCAGGTTTGGTTCCGTTTTCGAACAGCTTTGTATAGGATTCGGGCAGATCCATCGGTAAACCGATTAGTTTCGAAGCATAACGTTCTTGAACGGTCAAAATATGTCCGAGCTGCCAGCGGACTGAGTTATTAAAGCCGGACGGAATGACGTCCGCAACATCCTCTGTTACTGCGTCCAACAGTTGAAGGGTGCGGGAGCGGGTGCGTGCCAATTGATTGAATATGACCTTTTCCATAACCGAATCACCTCTATTAAGATTTGAACTGCATGCATCAACTCAAAGATACTGCAATTGTTGCCAAGATGAAAGGGTTTACGCTTCCAGATTTCCCATTTCCTCCCGATCTCTTTCGTTTTCCCTGCTGTAAAGCGCCCCCGACACTAATAGAATGCCGCTCGTCCAAAAAATAGGAGCGATCCCGAGCGCCCCTCCCAATAGTCCGAATAGCGAGGGGGCGGCAAGCTGACAAATCCGGTTGAATGTCAGCCGCAAGCCTAACAGCTCACCTTCACGTCCTACAGGGCTTGAGTTGAGGATATACACGAGCGATAACGGCTGCCCTAAACCAAGCCCTAAGCCAAGCACGGAGGAAAGCATGCACAAGAGAATAAAATGATCCAGAAAAGGAATAATCACATATGCGATTCCGCCAAGAGCGAGAGAACCAAGCAGTACGACGCCTCGCGTAAATTTTGCGATCAGTGGATATTGGACCAGTCTTACGAAGATGCTGGCCGCTGCGGCGCAGGATACGACAATCCCAATTTGGCTTGGCGTAAGCCCGATTTGAGAACCGTAGATCGGAAAATAAGCAACAAATAAATCTTTGGAATAGATGGCAAGACCGCTTACCAGAATCGCCTTGCGGATGGTGGATCGTCTTAACAAATGAAGACTTCCGGTTTTCTGCTTGCCGCTTTTAGGCGCGGTCTGGACAGTTTGTTGATTCGTGAGATAGAAGTTGAAAACAAAGTTGAAGACGATAATGAACGCCGCAATAAGGAACGTAATTCGGAAGCTGGTGTATTCAAAAGAAAACCCGCCGAGCAATGGTCCTAAAAATTCTCCGGCGGCAATCGTCAGACTGAAGGAAGCGACGGATTTATCTTTGTTTTCGCCTGCTGAACCAATGGCCTTTTGCAAAGCAATCATCATAAAATTGTGGGCCAGCCCGATGAGCGCTTGGGATAAAAATAAAGTCGCCAGATAAGGAAATAAGCTTGGAAGAACAACGGCCGCAAAAAAACTTGTCGTGCCGATATAAATCATCTGCTTTGAGCCGAATCGGTCAGCCCATTTGCCGGTTTGCACGGAAAGAACAATCGGAAAAATAGCATAGGTAGAAACCAAGAGTCCGATGAGTAGAGGGGATAGACCCAACTGATTAGCGTGAATCGAAATAACAGGCTTTGTTATATTAAGTGATAAAATATAAACGGCAGTAATTGTTAATATTATAAATAATTTTGATCTCGGTACGTTATGAACTCCCGCCAAAGCTTTCCCTCCGTTTTCCGATTGACCGACTGCGGAATTCCGTTTTGTAAAGATTGCTCTCTGCACGCTATTTCATGGTAGATCAAAACGCTACTATGCACAATGAAGATGTAATTATAAAAAAAGAAGCAATTCATCAATCAGTAGGAAAAGTTGGTAAAAAACAGCTTATTTTGGGAGTATGGCATGAAAGCAAGTCTTTTTTCACAGATTACTTCTTCATAATTATATTGTCTAAAAATTTAGTCGATTACATTGACGATCCCTTTGTTTCTCTATATATTGTCAATAAATAGTCCCACCGCGCTAACAATGCGTACAAGGTGGGCCTTTTTATGGCAGAAGTGCAAACGAAAAGCAGAGGCGATTTGTATGCTAGTACATGAAGAAGCTCATTACCGAATTTGCCGCATTACCGTTCCAACCTTTACGCTTGTAGAATGGGTTCATTGTTATGTGTACGAGGACCAAACCGGAGTATTCTTGATCGATGCGGGGATGAAAGACGAAGATTCGTGGAACAAGTACCAGCAAGCCATGAAGATACATGGTTTCTCTCCGGACCGAGTGAAGGGGATTCTGATTACACATCATCATTCTGATCATACCTCCGGGCTGGAAAGGGTAGTGAATACATATAACGCGCCTGTCTATGCCGATCCTAGAGCGATCAAACGAATCAACGATTGGACTGCGTTTCAGCGTCGCCGGTTGGATTTTCTGTCGGTTTATTATGCGGAAGCCGGCTGCGGGGTATACGGGAACACATACATAGCTGCGGCTAGAAACCGGTTGGACCAAAATGCGAGCGCTTCTCACCAGTTCCAAATCAACGCTGTGCAGGATAACGCTGTGATCGGCCCTTTTACAGTTATCGAAACACCCGGACATTCGCCCGACCACCTCTTTTTTGTTCACGAATCGGAACGGTTCGCTTTTACCGGAGATTTGATTCTTCAGGACAAATCAACGAATGCGCTCATTGAGCCGGATGACAGTGGAGACCGAATGAAAACGGTGGATCAATACAGAGAGTCGCTGCTAAAGACAAAGCGGTTAAACCTGCCCCGGCTTTATCCCGGACACGGGGATATTATTACGGATCAAAGCCGTGTCGTTCATGAAAAACTGGACCGGATCAATTATAAGGTAACTAAATTGCTATCTATACTCGAGGAAGGAGCATTGACACCCTTTGATATTGCCATGAGGGTATACCCCGATCGATATCAAACCATATTTCATTTAATTATGTCCGATATTTTGGGGTTTCTTGATTACATGGAACATAAGGGCTTAATTGATAAATACCTGGATGGTGGTGTATGGTATTATCACCTTACCGGGAATGAACTTTAACCATCTCTAGGTGAAGGCAACATATTTAATTTAATGAAAATAGGGGGCATTATACAGGTGAAGTTTTCCGAACAGTTGCGGGTGGCGGCGGACGCCAGCTGGAATGCAAGCTTCGAGCATCCGTTCATCAAGGGGATTGCAGACAGTACACTTCCCATCGATTGCTTTCGCCATTATGTGTTGAACGATGCTTACTATTTGTCGCAGTTTGCACGCGTTCAGTCGCTTGGCGCAGCGAAAGCACCCGATTTACATACAGTGAACCGCATGGCGGCACATGCACAGGGAACCTATAACGCGGAGCTGTCACTGCACGATACATTCTCGAAGCTATTGGGCATTACGGAGGAGGAGAAGGACTTATTCGAGCCTGCTCCGACCGCTTACGCTTATACATCACATTTGTTGCAGGCTGCGTACTCCGGACATTTGGGCGATATTATCGCGGCTATTTTACCGTGCTACTGGCTGTATGACGAGATCGGGGAGCGATTGCGGGACTGTAAACCGAGCGAATCGATTTACCGGCAATGGATCGCGGCTTATGGGGGGGAGTGGTTCCATGAATTAGTAATGGAACAAATCGGCCGATTGGACGAGCTGGCTGCCCAAGCATCGCAGCAGGAGCTGGAACGGATGAAGCGTTATTTTCTGATCAGCAGCCGTTATGAGTATATGTTCTGGGATATGGCATACAAAAAAGAAACATGGCCGGTATAAGCTGGCCTTCGTAAAGCAGCATGTGCCTGGATTTTTAAAATCCAGGCACAAACATCACAGCTATGGTTTCGATGCCTTTTCCCAATCCTTCAAGAACCGTTCGATTCCGACATCCGTCAACGGATGCTTCCATAAAGTCGGCAGAATCGTGCCTGGGATCGTAGCAATGTGTGCTCCGGCAATCGCAGCTTGCTCTACATGGGCAATATTGCGGATGCTTGCCGCGATAATTTCCGTCTGTAGCCCATAGTTATCGAGAATGACTTTTAAATCCCGAACAAGCTTCATACCGTCAACGCCAATATCGTCAAGGCGGCCGATGAAGGGACTGATGTATGTCGCTCCCGCCTTCGCAGCCATTAACCCCTGCGCTGCGGAGAAAACAAGGGTTACATTCGTCTTGATTCCTTCTTGCGAGAGGCGATATGTAGCTTCTAAGCCATTCTCGGTCAGCGGCAATTTCACCACAACGTTCGGCGCCCATGTCGCGATATCGCGCGCTTCCTTGAGCATCTCTTCAACCGAAAGTCCGATTACCTCCGCGCTTACCGGGCCTTTAACGATCGAGGCAATCTCCTGAATTACCTCCTTAAACGGCCGCCCCTCTTTAGCGATAATGGAGGGATTCGTCGTAATGCCATCCACCAAACCCAGCCGATGAATTCGTTTTATTTCCTCAATGTTTCCTGTATCTAAAAAAAACTTCATTTCCCGTTTCCTCCTTACCTAAAGGTTCAAACAACTTTCCATAAATATAGCGCAAATGATAAGAAGATGAAAGCGACATGGTTAAAGTCAGTTGGAATATAAAAATTGAAAATAAATAATATTCAAATAATTAATTATATTTAAAAAATAAATTACTTTATAATAAATCTGATTATTATAGTGTAAAAAATGTAATTCAAAGTTTCACAAACTAAAACATTAGGAAGAAGGGTTAAAATGACAACAGGAATGAAGGAATGGATGAAAGCGATTCCAGAATCGGAATTTAAAATTTACGAAGAAAAAACAGGACATCGGAGGCCATTGCCATTCGGAAAAAATCCGGCGCTTGCGGTAATAGACGTCAGCATCGGATTTGTTGGATCTAAGCCGCAGCCGCTGGAGGAGGCATTAAAAGAATATCCTTCTTCTTGCGGAAACGCCTTCTGGGACGACTTGCCCCAATACCAGCGTCTTCTTGAGATATTCAGGGAAAGAAATTTGCCTATTTTCTATACAAGAGACGATGTTTACAATCAGCAATTTGGCGGGAAAGCAACAAAGTCGGTACGCCAAATTAACCGCGATGACCCTAAATTCAATGAAATTCCCCAGCCTGTCGCACCTCGTGAGGGAGAATGGGTACTCAACAAAACGAAAGCGAGCATGTTCTTTAATACATCGTTAAATGCTTATCTTACCAAATTAAAAATAGATACATTGGTGATCTGCGGCGGATCCACTTCTGGATGTCTCCGGGCTTCGACAGTAGACGCATTTTCACACGGATATATGCCTTTTGTCATTGAAGATGCTTCCTTCGACCGTTCTTATTTTGCACACTGTGCGAATTTGTTCGATATGGATGCGAAATACGCAAGCGTTATTTCTTTAAGTGAACTTGAAGCCAAGATGGGTATTACCTAAACAGGTTCGGAAGAATTCATGTTCGTTTGTAAATTAAAATTGAAAACCACATACGGGGGATTTAAAAATGAAACGTAAAATGAGCGTTATTATGATTTCGTTGTTAGCTGTTTGTATTATTTTGGCAGGATGCGGAGGCGGTGGCAATACGCAAGGAAACAAAGCGGCGCCTGCAGCGACAGAGCCGTCATCCGGTGATTCTTCAGAAACTTCATCCGATATGAGCCCGGAAATCGCCCAGATCTATGAAGCCGCAAAAAAAGAAGGAAAGGTCATTTACTGGTCGTCCGACGATATTTCGGTCCCTCCAATGAAGGAAGATTTTGAGAAAAAGTATCCAGGGATCACGATTGAGCATTTCCAATTGAACCCGAATAACGTCCTGGAAAAAGTGATTACGGAAAGCAAAGCCAACCAGGTTAACGTCGATGTAATGGAGATTTATTACAGCGATTCAGCTCAATTAATAGATCGCGGTTTAGTCCGGAAATATGAGTGGAATGAAACATTCGCCATCGATCCATCCATTATTCGTCATGACAATCAAGTGCTTGCCGGTTGGCATGTAGGGTTTCCAATCGCTTATAACACCAATTTGGTGAAGGAAGACGAAGTTCCAAAATCGTGGGAAGAATTACTTGATCCGAAGTGGAAAGGGAAATTGTTAGTCGAAGCAAGAGGCAACGTGTTTTCTTTCCTTAGTTACGAGTGGGGAGAAGAAAAGACGATCAACTACGTGAAGGATTTAATGAAACAGGAGCCAGTTATTATTAAAGGTGGTACCGCTTCCATGCAGGCGATTGCAAGCGGGCAAGCAGCCATTTCCGTTGGTGCAACCTACATCCACAAGGTTGAAGAAATGAAATTGAAGGGCGCTCCTATGGAATGGGCGAAGTTCGGACCGATCCCGCTTCAAACGGAAGCTTATGTAGTGGCAAACAATTCTCCCAACCCGAACGCGGCGCTGTTGTTAGCACACTGGCTCGTTTCCGAGGACGGGTTGAAAATTCGCGATTCTATCAAATCAGGCGCCGTATTGGAAGGGCCGACGGCATTCAGCACAGAAGCAAAAACAATTGTGGACAATAACATTAAGACAATATCTGAAATCCCGGAAAAAGAGGAAATCGGGAGGAAAGTGCAGGCTGAAGTGCAGAAGATACTCGGCTCTCTGAATTAACCCCGATTTTATTTTTGCCATAAGGAGATTAAGAATGAATGTACCTCTTCGCTTCCAACAAAATGATTTGAATTACAAGCAAAGAAATATGAATTGGACGAAACTTGTTTTCTATTCCGTTTTCTTGATTGTCGCTTATATTGCATTAACGCCAATTTTGATGCTTTTATACAGCAGCTTTAGCAGCGCCGAAGGAAAATTGCCTTTTGAAGGTATGGACTACAGCATTTCGAATTACTTCGAAATTTTGAATGATCCGGTTACCTATATGCTTCTATATAACACGATTCTATTCACGGCAGGATCCATGGCGATCGGCGTCGGTTTAGCGATTGTTATGGCCTGGATATTGGAGCGCACGAATCTGCCGATGAAAACCGTCGTTTATGGGATCATTATGGTTCCGATGGCCATCCCGAATATGATCTACGCCATTTCGTGGACGCAGCTCTTGGAAAACAAGATAGGGATGGTCAATCTGGTATTCCAAAATTTGTTCGGCCTTGAGTCGGGACCGTTTAATATTTATTCTTTGGGCGGCATGATTTTTGTCCAAGGAATTCATATGGTTCCCACTGCATTGCTTATGATTGCGGCCACCTTTGCCACTCTTGATCCAAGCTTGGAGGAGCAAAGCGCAATTTGCGGACGCGGTCTGTTTACTACAGTTCGGAGGGTGACCTTGCCGGTATTAAAGCCGGCTCTCCTCTCCTGCGCTTTATTCTTTGCCATCGTAGTTATAGAAACCTTTGAAGTTCCGGCCACTTTAGGTTTCTCGGCCCGGACGCCGGTACTGAGCACACAAATTTATTTTGCCACCCACCCTCTCGCCGGACAGCTGCCCGATTATGGAATGGCGAGTGCTCTAGGTGTCATGCTGTTATTGCTGGTATTGATTTTAATTTGGTTTTATCAACGATCAACTAAAAATGCAGAAAAGTTCACAACGATCACAGGCAAAGGATATCGTCCGAAAGTCATTGATCTGGGGCGCTGGAAGTGGACTGTCGTCATTTTGGTTTGGTTTTTATTGTTCGTTACGGTCTTTTTGCCCTTTATGACTCTGCTCTGGACAAGTTTCCATCCGTTTTATATCCCGTTTTCTTGGGAAGCGTTGACGAAAAGCTCGTTGGCTGCGTACAAGAATGTGATACAAGTGGTTGATTTGGGCAGTGTTGTCTGGAACACCGTCTTTATGACAATGGCATCCGGGATTATAAGCGTAGTGTTGGTAACGCTTGTCGGCTGGTTCGTCGTTCGCGGGCCATTTTCGCGCACGAAGCGGCGGGCGCTGGACACGATATCCTTCATGCCGCAGGCTGTGCCTGCCGTGGTTATTGGTTTGTCGTTAATGTTTTTATACATCTACATCCCTTTGCCAATCTATGGATCGATATGGATTTTGATCATCGGCATAGTGACCAAATATCTGGCATTCGGTTCCCGAACGATGATTGCCGCTCAGATGCAAATATCCAATGAGTTAGAAGAGGCTTCAGCGGTCTCGGGTGCGGGTTGGCTGCGAACGATGCGGAAAGTCATGCTGCCGCTGCTGACGCCTGCAATTCTTAATTGCTTTATTTGGATTGCAGTACACGCGATGCGCGAATTGTCCGTTGTGATTATGGTGTACAGCCCGAAAACGGTCGTTCTTTCCACCACGATTTGGAACCTATGGGAGAGCGGAACAACGTCCGAAGCAGCGGTATTGGGTGTGTTGTTAATTGTATTCTTATCGGTTTTATTCATCGGGGGGCAAGTATTAGTTAGAAAAATAGCACAAAGCAGATAATGACCACTTAAGTAGAAGCTATGGATGTTGGAGGGATTTTTTTGATTGCCATTCAAGACTTGAAAAAAGAATACCTGCTCGATAACGGCACTATCTTTAAAGCTCTCAAAGGAATTGAATATACAATCCAGCCGGGGTCTTTCTTCACCATGTTGGGACCGAGCGGATGCGGAAAGACGACAACGCTTCGCGCAATCGCTGGACTGGATCGGCCGACGGGAGGGGAAATCCGTTTCGGCAGCCAAGTCGTATACTCCTCCGCCCAAAACATTTTTGTGCCGCCTGAAAAAAGGGGGTTGGGGATGGTGTTTCAATCCTACGCCATTTGGCCCCATATGACCGTAGCAAAAAACGTGGCTTACCCGTTGGAGAGCAAAAAGTTCTCCAGTAAAGAAATTAAACAAAAAGTAGAAGAGGCTTTGGAAATGGTAGGTCTGCTCGGACACGGAGAAAAATTGGCGCCGAATTTGAGCGGTGGCCAGCAGCAAAGGGTTGCTTTAGCCCGTGCCTTGGTCAGTCAGCCCGACTTTTTGCTTTTAGACGAGCCTCTAAGTAATTTGGACGCGAAGCTGCGGGAGCAAATGCGGTATGAATTGAAGAGGCTGCAAAAGCAAACCGGGCTCACAACCGTCTACGTTACGCACGATCAGGAAGAGGCGCTGGCGATGTCCGATATTATTGTCGTGATGTATGAAGGTGAAATTGTGGAAATCGGGACGCCGCTGGAGTTATATCAAAATCCAAAAAAACGGTTTACGGCACATTTTATCGGCAATTCGAACTTTGTCAAAAGTAAAAAGGCCGGTCCAGCCGAAACAGACGGTCATGTGGTCGTAGACAATGAATTCGGACGTTTTTCGGCGAAAGATTATACCGGTAATACGGATGAATCATGCGAATTAAGCTTCCGCGCGCATAATATCCGTCTGTTGCCGGAAAAGCCGGACGACCATTTCAATGTTGGAGCTGGACGGGTGAAGGATTTAATATTCCTGGGTGAGAACGTCGAGTTTTCTCTGCATTCAGGGGATAAGAAGATCCGCATCAAAACGCACCCTGTCCATATTCCCGCGGAAGGCAGTGAAGTGTTCTTCAGTCTTCAGGCAGAACAATCGATTATTTACGATCCGGCACAATGAGAATAATAGAGCTTCTCGATGACGAAATCGGGTATAAGAGCATCAGTGACGAAAATCATTGATGCTTTTTTGTTTTCGGTTCAAAGACTCTTACCATAAACTTATGAAGGTTGAAAACGGCTGGCGCGTGATCTCAGAGTGGAGTACTATTGTAGAAAATAAGATGAAGGGGAATTCTATGTGCCGGAATATCAAGACATTGTTCAATTTTGATCCGCCTGCGACAGAAAGTGAAATAGAAGCGGCCTCGCTTCAATTCGTAAGAAAGCTTACAGGTTTCAAGGCACCTTCAAAGGCAAACGAGGCGGTGTTCAACCGCGCGGTTTCAGAGATTGCATTGATTACCGAGAAGCTGTTGGATTCGCTTGCAACGAACTCAGAACCGCGAAATCGAGAAATCGAAGCCGAACGTGCGCGAGCAAAATCGGCTAAAAGGTTCGGAACGAAGGAACAATAGCAATGCAATCTCCCTGAATACCATGACCCGACCTCACAGCATTTCTTTACCCTCTACACAGCCGCTGCTTCACTATGCCCGAAAACTCGATGTCCTCATTTGGCCACTAAAGCGATGTTAAGGAAAAACTACAGACATCAGGAAATTTTTACATAACATTATTGTACCTGCGCGCCCCCTCAAAATGTCCGCTCATGACGAATAGTGTAGAATAATCGTCTGATCGGACTGAGGAGCGATTGCATGTTCAAAAAATTTGAGAAAATTTATGGCATAGATCTAGGAACGTCAAACACTGTGATTTTTGAGCGGGGGAAAGGGGTTGTTCTTTGCGAGCCTTCCGTCGTCGCTTTTCATGAAATTACAGGAGAAATTATCGCCGTAGGTGCAGAAGCGCAAACGATGATCGGGCGGACCCCCGCGCACGTAGAGATCAATTATCCTTTAAGAAACGGCGTTATCGCTAATTTTGATATGACCGGCAAAATGCTTGCACATTTTATGACAAAGATCCAAGGCCGTTCATCTTTGTTCCAGACTTCTCAAGTATACATTTCAGTGCCCTGCGACATTACGAATGTCCAAAAACGCGCGGTGGAAGAAACGATCGTTCATAAAGGGGCGAAAAAAGTCATTGCTGTGGAGGAGCCGCTGGCGGCTGCGATCGGTGCAGGGCTTCCCATTAACGAGCCAATTGGGCATCTGGTGCTTGATATCGGCGGAGGCACATGTCAAGTCGCTATTTTGTCGTTGGGCGGCATTGTGGCAAGCCACACCGTGCATCGGGCAAGCCTTTCCATTGACCGCGATATTATGGATTATGTGAAACGAGAGCACAACCTGGAAATCGGAGAACGAACGGCGGAAGAAATCAAAAAACAAATCGGAACAGCTGTTGCCTCCACAGAAGAGAGAACACTTGAGATCCGGGGACGCTACGTAATTGATGGCTTACCCCGTTCGATTCGAATATCATCGTGTGAAATATTCACGATAGTCGATGATTTCTTAGAAACACTCATAGAAGCGATACGTTTGACTATTGAAATGTGCCCTCCTGAGCTAGTCGGGGATGTGGTGGAGCAGGGGATTTTGCTGTGCGGGGGCGGTGCTTTGCTGGAAGGGATAGATGAACGGATTCGATTGGAAGCCGGTGTTCCCGTCCATATTGCAGATAATCCGCTGGAATGTACGGCCATTGGAACGGGTATGATCATTCAATAAAGAGCCGCTTTAGAAAAGCAAACTGCCGAAGCCAATCAACTTGGCTAGGCAGTTTTTTTGCATCGAAATTGCTTTTATTTCCCAAGCAACCGCACGTATTGACTGTATTCACGTCTCTTCGACAAAACCTACGACGATTTGTGTGATAAAATAAGGTAAAAATGACCTTGGAGATGCTGCCTGACTTATGCTTGCAAAATTAAACACTGCATTAGATAAGCTTATGCCGTTAATTACACCTTCATCCGTGCTGCTTGGTGTTGTGTTCGCTGAAGTCTTCCAATCGTATTCTTTTATCGTACCTTGGGTGTTTGCCTTTATTACATTTTCCGGAAGTTTAGGTTTCGGGTTTAAACAATTTTTTCAAGTGTTTCAACACCCGCTGCCGCTCGTCGTTGTACTGGTCGTATTACATATCGTTATGCCGTTAATTGCTTGGGCCACAGGAAATCTCTTTTTTTCCGATGATCCTTTGACGGTTACCGGTCTTATTTTGGCAATGTCGATTCCGACCGGTATCAGCAGTATGATTTGGGTCTCTATTTATAAAGGCAACATACCGGTTACGTTATCTTTAATTTTGCTAGATACGTTTTTATCACCGTTTCTCGTTCCTTATAGCTTATCTTTCCTGGTTGGTTCCAAGGTAAGCATGGATGTCTGGGGCTTAATGCAAGGATTGTTTTTAATGGTCGTTCTTCCGTCCATGATTGGGATGTTGTTGAACCATTTGACCTCGGGACGGGTAAAATCGTGGGGACCGAAGCTTTCGCCATTTTCGAAACTAAGCGTCATCTTGGTGATCGCGGTCAATGGGGCTGTCGTCTCACCGTATCTTCAAGACCTTAATTGGAAAATCGTAACGATTATTGCATCCATGCTTCTCATTTCATCAATCGGTTATCTGTTGGGGTGGTTCCTGTCCAAAATACAAAAGTATCCGCCAGATATGATGTTCAGTATGGTCTTTAATTGCGGTATGAGAAATACGGTTGCAGGGGTAGCTTTAGCGCTTTCCTATTTTCCGGTACAGGTTTCTATACCGGTTATTATCGGAACGATCTTTCAGCAGCTTCTTGCTTCGCAATTCGGCTTTTTGATTCATAAATACAATGCTGCCTCTAAAATTTAATATACCTGTTCAATTATGAGCGAACAAACCAAGAGATCGTTATTACCATCGACTACCGTTAGAGTAATAGATTTATTCCAGCACAATGTTCAGGGACTTTACTACCAATTCACAGGAATGATGTAGTAGCAAATGCCTTTTTTTCCAGACAACCTCTACAAAAGTATCGAACATATGGTACTCTACATAGAGATACCTTGAAGTTGAGGAGGTAATGATGGAAAGAAGCAATAACCAAATCGGTAAGCGATTTATTTTGGTAATGGCTTTGCTCATGATCCTCACTTTCCCTTTATCGGTGGTTGCCGCCAATGACGGGGCTGTGATCATAAAAGACGTATCTGTAACGATTGATGGCGAGAAAGTACTAATGGATGATTCCGCTCGAATGTTGGACGGAAGGTTGTTTTTTCCGGTAGCGCGCTTGGCACAAATGTTCGGTGCAGCGGTGGACTGGGATTCGAAAGATGAGACTGTCACAATACAAACCGTAAATCAGGACAAAATTGTAATGAGCAATGGTGTTCCTGTCGTCTATTTTAACGATAAACGCTACGTAATGGATGTGGCTCCCTTTATAACTGAAGGCAGAACTTATATTCCATTTCGTTATGCGGCAGCAGTCATGAACGCAGCTGTCGTGTGGCATGCAGATGAAAAAAGGGCCGAATTAACATCGGTTGAATCGGCTGAAAAAATGATCGCATCCGTTTTTACCGAAGCGGAACCATATACAGAGGAAGACTTGCTGTTGTTGGCTAAGCTTGTACAAGTGGAGAGCGGATATGAGTCGTATGAGGGACAGTTGGCGGTTGCCAGCGTCATTTTGAATAGGGTAAAGGATTCCCGTTTCCCGGATACGATACGTGGTGTGATCTACTCGGGAAGACAGTTTCCGCCTGCGCACAACGGTTTGCTTGATAAAAGTGTGCCGAATGAGAGTGTCCTTCGCGCCGTTAAAGATGCTTTGAATGGCAAAAACAATGTTGAGGATGCAATTTATTTTTTCAATCCTAAAGTGTCCGGCGGGTCGTTCTGGAACAGTCTTGAGGTTATTGTAACGATCGATAACCACAGATTTGCAAAATAAAGTGCGAATAACGGCACCTAGGTGAATTCCTAGGTGCTTTTTTATGTAAATATAGCATCAACACCTTGTAGTTTGCTTTGTTTGATTATAAAATTAGTTCAGTTTCAATTTGGATGAGAAAGGTTATCATTATTTCGAAATGTGCGAAAAAATACACATCTAATTTTTCTCTTCCTGTGTTATCTGTGTTATTCTGTATACATACAATTTCTGAGGTGAAGATTATGCAATTTACAGACGTCCAAAAAGGGCAAACCACATTTTCAAGGACAAATCCTTTCCATGCGAAAATCCTTAAAAATGTAAATTTAAATGGAACCGGCTCGAGTAAAGAAACGAGACATCTCGAGTTGTCTTTAAAAGGGTCTGACCTTTCTTATGTTCCAGGTGATGCCCTTGGAATTGTCCCCTCCAATGATCCGGAATTAGTGGCTTCCCTTCTCGAGGAGATGAAGTGGGACGAGGAAACGTCAGTAGAAATTAATAAGCAGGGCGATACCCTTCCATTAAAAGATGCGCTTACTAAACATTTTGAAATTACACTGCTGTCCAAAAAAATTATGCAGCAGGCCATAGAATTCACAGAAAACGAAGAGCTGCGAAAGCTTTTGCTTGCGGAAAATGCAGAGCAGCTGAAGGAATATACTAATGGTCGTGATTTGCTGGATATGCTGCGTGATTTCGGTCCCTGGACTGCTTCCGCCCAAGACATCGTGTCACTGTTAAGAAAATTGACACCACGTCTTTATTCCATTGCAAGCAGCATTACCGCTAATCCGGGGGAAGTGCATCTCACCATCGGCGCAGTGCGCTATATGGCACACGGACGAGAACGGAAAGGAGTATGTTCCGTTTTATGCGCTGAGCGTGCTCAAGAAGGGGATACGCTTCCGGTATTCGTTCAACCGAATAAACACTTCCATCTCCCGGAGTCTCAGGATGCAGATATTATCATGGTCGGTCCGGGGACAGGCATTGCACCGTTCCGTTCCTTTATTCAGGAACGAGCGGCGAATAAAGCAACCGGCAAGTCGTGGTTATTTTTTGGAGATCAGCATTCGACGACGGATTTCCTTTACCAGAACGAGTTGGAAAAGTATCAAAAAGATGGGGTACTGACAAGAATAGATACAGCGTTCTCTCGCGATTCGGAGCAAAAAGTGTACGTACAGCACAAAATGCTTGAGAACAGCAAAGAAATGTTTACATGGCTGGAAAATGGAGCGTACTTCTTCGTTTGCGGAGATAAGCAGTATATGGCGAAAGATGTTCATAACGCGCTTATTGATGTGATTGAAAAAGAAGGCGCGATGACCCGTGAAGCAGCCGAAGCATATCTAACTAACATGCAAGAGCAAGGTCGTTACCAACGTGACGTTTATTAAAATTAAATAAATCGTCTTTTTTCAAAAGAGTGGCTTATCCCGCAATATCGGTGATAAGCCACTCTTTTTTATTAAGACAAAGACATTGTGCGGTGCAACAAATCATCAAGGAATATCGTTAATAAATTGGAAAGAGAAAGCAATTTTTTCGTTGATGATTTGCAAGCAACCTATAAAAAGGAGTCGAGTATATCCATGAAATTTTCTGCTTTTAAAAAACCGCTCATCGTTACCGCCGTATCGGCTATAGCAGTCTCAGGCGCTTTACTAACGAATACGGCCTTCGCTGCAGAAGGAAAAAAGAACTTGGAAGCTGTCTATAGAAGTATCAAGATTGTATACAACAATCAGAAAGTAGCTATGGATGCCCAGTTAGAGCCATTTCTGGTGAACGGTACTACTTACATTCCTCTACGTTATGCAGGCGAAGTATTCAATAAAAAGATTGATTGGGATCCGAATACAAACACAATCAACGTAACGGATAAAGAAAGTGCCAACGGCATTTCCAGAGAGGCTCAAACGATCATTAACGAGATGAACCGAGAGATCACAAGCCTTAAATCGCAATTGAACAACGCCAAAACGGAAATCACCGAAAAAGAAAAGGATATTGCTGCGCTGCAGAAGCAGATCGAAACGTTGAATAGCCAATTGGCGGCAGCGAATGAAGTCGATTTGGATGACATTGAAGACGAACTGAATGACGAGTACGAGGATTACAAAGATACCGATGGAAAAATCACACTAAAAGGCGATGAAAAGGAAATTACCGTAACGATCAGACTAGATTCCAACGCATGGGATGCGTTGTCTACTTCCTCCCAAGAATCGTATTTGGAGGATATCGTAGATGACATTCTTAAAGAGGCCGATGATGCCGAAATAACGGGTATCGTTAGAAGCAAAAGCGACTCGAGCACGCTGGCAACTTTTACAGTCGATGACGGAGACATCGAAATGGAAGATTTTGCTGAGCTGTTGGAAGAACTCGAAGACGAATTGAACGATGACTACGGTGATTATGAGAATATCGATCTAACCATAACGTTATCCGGGGACGTGGACGAAATCTCCATTAAAGTAACGGTAAACGAATCAGATTGGGGTGATCTATCCTCGTCTGAGAAAAAATCGTTGTATAACGACTTGCTTGATGATGTGCAAAAAGAATTTGAAGATGCCGATGTCGAAGGCGATGTATATAGCTCCACAGGCACGAGGTTGGCTTCCTTCAATTAAACGATGACTTGATAGCGGCCTGTAAGATGGCACTTCATGAAAAGTGACCTCTTACAGGGCGCTTTGTTTTTACGGACTTACTTTATAAATCAAGGCTTTCCTGTACAATATAGTTAATAAAGTTGTTCAATGTAGGAGTGATTTGATGACTTTTACGCGTAACTAAATAGTAATAGAGAGCCGGGTGATCATATGTAGCGAAATGAACTAGTTCTCCATTTTTCAACTCTTTTTGAACAGAGCGAAAAGGAACAAAAGCAATGCCCAGCTTGGATAACACAGCAGATTTAATCGATTGAATATCGTCTAGGCGTAAGAGAAACGATTTATGGGTTATGCGGAGTCGATGTAATTCCTTTTCTAGAATCTTCCCGTAAGTTGTTTTTGCCAATGATCCAATTAAAGGAGCGCCTTGAACCACTTCTTGTATTGTCTTATTTTTACTGAACCAAGGATTATTTGCTGTACTAATTAAAATCCAATGATCTTCAGCTATCAACTTTCTATGTAACAGTGAACTGATCTCGTATTCTTCCGACAAGGCTACAAATCCGACATCAAACTTTCCATCCATTACGTGGTTTAGTATTTGATCTGAGTTATCATACGCTACTGAAATTTCAACATCAGGAACATGCTGCATAAATTTTAAAATTAAATCGGATAACGTAAATTGTCCTATTAATCGATTGCTTCCGATCGAAATGTTTCCGGACATTCCTTCACTTAATGCCTTTATTGTTTTTTTCATTTTATTGTCTAGCTCCAATATGCCTACAGCATATTGGTATACAAATTGACCTGCTTCAGTCAGTTCGATTTTGTTGCCTTTTCTCACAAGAAGGGTGACGCCCAATTTGTTGGATAATGTTTTAATTTGCATACTTAAAGATGGCTGTGAAATCAAGAGATGTTCAGCAGCCGCGCTGTAACTTCTGTGTTCAACGACACAGCAAAACAATTTCAGTTGGTAGAGGTTAGTTGGTATATCCATTCTTTACCCCACAGAAACTTTTTTGTTTTAGTTCAACGAAAGTGACAGGAATCCTCCTTAGCTATAGGGGAGATTCCTTTTTTTGCATGTAACAAGGTTATAGATAATTCTCTATATATTTTAATAAATATTTGTATTGGATTTATATTACTCTTTTTCATACACTAATAGCAAATAAACAGACAATTCTTGCGGTTTGGTGTTTGCATACCGGAATGCTGTACGAAAGAGGGTGGGACGATGCCTTACGTAATTTCACAGCCCTGTATTGGGGAAAAGGCGGCAGAGTGCGTAATTGTCTGCCCTGTAAATTGCATCCACGACGCAGGAGATCAATACGTGATACATCCCGATGAGTGTATCGAATGCGGCAGCTGCCAAACGGCTTGCCCTGTAGATGCCGTTTTTCGGGATGATGAACTGCCGGAGGCGTGGAAGAAGTACGAAACAGTGAACCGGGCTTTTTTCGAGCAAAAGGACAAATAGAAAGGGGAAACAGCAATGAATCTGGCATTATCCAACGAAGTGATGCATCCTGATGATTTTGTTCAATATATTGTTGGCGAAGTAGACAACCATAATGCGAATAAGGGGTATCCGGAAATTTGGAGACGAATGTTGAATAGCTGCAACGATGAAGAGAAAAAAGAAATCATTAAGCATCGGCTGATCAAAGGGTATAATCAGGAAATTTATATCCGGGATATCGCTTTTTATACGCTTAAGATGGCTCCGACGCTAAAGGCACAGCAAGCTTTAATCAAGCAGGTGGAAGACGAGCATAAGCATGCATTTTGGGTTGCGGATGCGTTAAAAAAGAAGGGGACGACGGCTGAACTGACAAAGCCGTCCGTCCATATTCAGACGATGTGGGACGCCTATTATGGGATGGCTAGAAATCCACAAAACTTCTTCGTTCTATTGGCGGCAATGCAGTTAGTTGCGGAAAGAGGATTCGGCCTGCAATCCACTTTCGGATTTGCCGAGGCGATTGCGGATATCGATCCGGAAGTTTCAGAGTTGTATTTGGGGAAAATTCGCCGGGATGAAATTTTCCATACCGTTCAATTGCCTGAATCGCTCATTCGCGATTATGCGGTAACAGTAGAGGCTCAGAACGAAATCCGCATGGGAGTTCAAAAAGGGCAGATCTTACTTCAGCTGTTGGAAGCAGACGCATTAAGTTCGAAACCGAAAGAATCGGCATAATCAACTATATTGTATGGAGGGGTTTCATGAGGCTGCATCAGAAAACGGCGATAGTAACCGGCGGTGGAAAAGGCATTGGAAAAGTATATTCGGAAAGATTGGCCCAAGAAGGGGCGAACGTAGTCGTTGCTGATATTGATGAGGCTGCGGCACAAGAAACGGCTGACGTGATCCGACAAAACGGTGGAAAAGCGTTCGCCATCCGGGTGGATGTTTCCGACGAAGAAAGCGTATACGGGATGGCCCGGCAAGCAGTCGAAACATTCGGAACGATTCATATCCTCATTAACAACGCTTCGTTAATGAGCACGTTGCCCCGTCGCCCTTGGGTTGATATCCCCGTTGACGAATGGGACCAAGTCATGCAAGTCAATGTAAAGGGATTGTTTCTATGTTCGAAGGCGGTATATCCCTATATGAAGGAGCAGAAGTACGGGAAAATCGTTAACATCTCGTCCAGTCGCGTGTGGGACGGAACGCCGAACCGGCTGCATTATACGTCTTCAAAGGCGGCAGTCATTGGCTTTACCAGAGCATTAGCAAGGGAAGTGGGGGACGATTCTATTAGCGTCAATGCAGTTACCCCCGGATTTACGGCAAGTGAAACGCAAGTTTCCAGCTCCGATCCCAATTATCTCAAAAACCATCCGTATAACCAAACCCGTGCGTTTAAACGAATGCAGGTACCGGAAGATTTGGTTGGCACAGTAGTTTTCCTTTCAAGCAGCGACAGCGATTATATTACGGGACAAACCATTAACGTCGACGGAGGTGCCTCCATGCACTAGTGAATGATGGGATAACATGAAAGGATACTTGGGGTGAGGTTGTTCAAATAACCTCATCCCTTTCGACATAGCATCGTGAACGAAACCCCAAACCGCAAACCGAGGTGATCAAATGAGATTTAGCTGGTTTTCCTTTTTCTTTAAAGAGGGATATCGTAAAGAACCGCAAGGATGGCTATATTATATGTTTGTTATTGTAGCACTTTTTGTAAGCGGTTTCGCACTCTGGTTGGGCTCCATCGGAAATATGGATCCGTATTACTACAGCGTCGTCTTTCTTACTGGGATTCTGCCGATCGCTTTAATTACTACGAGAATATCGTCGAAAGAGACGGCTCACCCGAGTGCTATCGATTATTGCTTCGCCGTACTCATATTGATTTCGGGAATTCATCTGATCGCAAAAATGGAAGTGCTCTTATCCCGAATTAGAGGCTTGGATCCTTTGTCGCTTGTGGATTATACGGCGGCATTCATTCTGATCCTAGCGGTACTGGAGTTATGCAGAAGGACATTGGGATTTGGGCTCACCGCTCTGCTGCTCGTTGGAATCGGTTATGTTTTCTGGGGACATCACATCCCTGGTACGTTCGGACACCGAGAAATTGGGCTGCCTACCTTCCTGGAAACGATGGTATTTACAACAGACGGGATTTTCGGTGCGCCTGTTCAAGTCGCGGCTACGTACGCCTTTTTGTTTGTAACCTTCGGCCACTTTTTTCAAAAAGCCGGCGCAGGTCAATTCATATTTGATATTGCGGCTGCGTTAGTGGGGAAAAAGGTGGGAGGAATAGCCAAGGTTACGGTAACGACAGCGGCTGCGTTTGGAAGTATCTCGGGAAGCCCGTCGTCGGATGTTGCGACTACGGGTTCCATCAATATTCCTATCATGAAAAAAAGGGGATATACCCCCGTCTTTGCGGGGGCAGTGGAATCGGCGGCAGCGACGGGAGGAACGATTTTACCGCCGGTCATGGGGTCCGTTGCCTTTCTGATGGTGGAGTTTACGGGCATTCCGTACGCGGAAATTGTGAAAGCATCCGTTCTGGGCGCCATCCTTTATTACTTAGGCATTTATTTTCAGGTTCACTTCCGATCGGTAAAAAACGATTTAGTCGGCTTGAATGACGAAGATATTCCCTCGGTAAAAGCGACATTAAAGACAGGTTTTTATTACATCATTCCTGTAATTGTTTTAATTTGGGCGATGGAGAAAGGGTTTACCCCGTCGCTTGCGGCGGTTTATGGAATAATAGCGGTTTTTATCGTTAGTTTCTTTCGAAGAAGCACCTGGATCCGCTTCAAACAACTCATTGAAATTTTCACGGATGTGGTTTACTCGATTGCGCCTTTGACTGTCGCAACGGCTGCTGCCGGTATTATTATCGGAGTCATTAACTTGACGGGGATGGCGGGAAAAATTACAGCCTTAATTTTTTCCATGACCGGCGGAAACTTACTTTTATCGCTCATTGCCGCGGCCATTATTTGTATTTTGTTAGGAATGGGGATGCCTACACCTTCTGTGTATGTGCTTGTTGCCGCACTCATCGCGCCGGCATTAATTCAATTGGGACTGGACCCATTACCTGCCCATTTGTTCCTTATTTTCTTTAGCGCATTGTCGGCTATTACACCGCCGGTCGGGGTAGCGGCATATACGGCTGCAGGCATCGCTCAAGCGAACCCGATAGCCATCGGGCTTCAAGCGACAAAGCTGGCGGCAGTGGGTTTTATCGTTCCGTTTATGTTTGTATTCCAGCCCAGCTTGTTGTTGCAAGGGGACGTATGGGTTGTGCTGATTAGTGTTGTGACGGCCATCATCGGTGTGTATTTTTTAGCTGCCGGCATAGAGGGATATCTCCGCCAACGGCTGAAAACATGGGAACAGCTTGCTCTAATTGTGCTCTCGATCGGATTAATCTTACCAAATTGGGTGGTAAGCGCTGTCAGCTTGCTCTTGATAGCCGCTTTTTATTTCAAAGGATATCCTAACCAAAAAGCAATAGAAGTAAAAAGTTAAATTACTACAGACGGAGGAATGTACAATGAAAAAGATGGGATTCATCGTAGCGTTATGTATGGTTCTCGTATTAGCGGCCTGCGGGGGCGGGGGGAATTCGGTCGGCAATACTGCCGCCCCGGTCCAGGAAACTCCGACTGCCAATAGCAGCGGCAGTAACGCTGAAACACCTGCTGCGACTGGAAGCGGCGGCAGTCTTGAATCACTGAGTCTAACGATGCCCGGCGGTTCTGCCGGTGGATTCTTCAGTTTGGTGGGAAATGGTGTAGGCAATGTGTTAATGCAAGAAATCCCTAATGTTCAGTTTGCTTACGAGCCTAGTAACACCGTTGCAAACGTGGTGAGGGTCGCCCAAGGAGATTTTCCAATTGGAATGGCTTGGGCCATGGAAGCGCAAGCGGCGCTGAACGGATCGGATCCGTATAAAGAAAAAGTGGCGGAGGTTTACGCTTTAGTTTCACTTTTTAACAATGCTCAAGTGCAAATCATTGTTTCTAAAGCGTTTGCCGATAAATACGATGTTCATTCGATGGAAGATCTAGTTGCCAAAAAACCGCCGGTTCGGCTAACCTTCAACCAAAAAGGGAACCTCTTGCATAACCTCAACGTGACGATTTTTGAAGCATATGACATTACAGAAGCAGATATTAATGCTTGGGGCGGGATGGTCTTGCTTCAGCCTCACAAAGAATCGTTAGATCTGTTAAAAGACAACAAGCTAGACATCGTTGCTAGTTCTATATTTGCCCCAGATGGAAAAATTCTGGAGACTACGACAACAACAGAAGTGGAAATGTGGTCAATCAATCAAAAGGCGCAGCAATTGACGCGGGAAAGATATTCGCAAAAGCCCGGAGTCATAAAGGCCGGTACTTATGAGTGGCAAACGACTGATGTGAATACGGTAAATGGCGGCGCATTGTTGCTGGCGGATCCGAATTTACCGGAAGATGCAGCCTATACAATTACCAAATCGATTGTCGAAAACCTGGAGATGTATAAACAAGTGCATACGAATTTGCAGGCCCTAACGGTTGAGGATTTAGCGGATGTAACACCTGCCAAATTGCATCCGGGCGCGGAGAAATACTTTAAAGAAATAGGGATTATCAAATAGGATAGCGATAAAACGATATCCCCTTATGGGAGACAGTAAAATAAGTCCAAGGTTCCATGGACTTACTTACTTTTAACCGGAGGGGATATTTTATAAAATCTTAGACGACATAGCTTTTATAGGTTACGAGTAAAGAATCGTCTGCGCGATGCCGACAAAATATTCGGACTCGCGCCGGATATGGTTCAACACGGTTTTTGCGGTTGGGTTCCCGGCAATTGCAGCGCTATCCGACGCCAATCGATCCAGGAAAGAGATGAATTCAATGCTTTGCTGCATGCAGTAACGGATCAGGTCCATAACTTGCTGGTAAAGCTGCGGACTGACCAATTGACCTGACCGTATAAACGTTTCCGTAAACCTTACGACGGCCCCATGTGTTTGGTTTAAAGCTAATTCCCATTGTTTTAACGTCTCGACAAAAGGCTGCTCCAATCCGGTCACAAGCTCGCGGATGACTACGGTATGTTCGGACTCCTGATGCTTCCAAAATTCCGCCTCATCCAGTAAGCGCAGCGGCATTTTATCACCATAATAAAACTGCATTGCATTCTTCCTCTCCTTGGGTTCAAAATTGGTTCTCACATAATTTATTGAGAATGGGCGGAAATGGTGCCGAAAAACCTGCATAAATATAAAAACCGGAACACACAAATGCATGTTCCGGTTTTTATGTCAGTTTACATGGCTTGCAGCTTGCTGTAATAGAAATTCCACACTCTTTGGAGCAGGCCTGGTTTCCACAAGTTTTGAACAGCTGCCTGCACTTCTTGTTCATTTAGAATGTATGGTTTGCCTAGCTGAGTGGATTCATAATATCGCCGGGCGTTGTCCTCCATATAAATACTAAGCGCGAAGGATTCGAGCAGGCTTTGGCCTGCCGCGACTGCACCGTGCGATTTGATGAGAACGACTCTCTCGTTCCCTAATGTTTCGGCTAGCTCCGAACCAAGCTGTTTTGTATTGACGGAAGTCACTTTGGGGAAGGTTTGGACGCGCCCAAGCAGTGCCCCTTGAACGATTACAGGCTCTAAAGGAGTGCCTGTCATACTAAAATACATTGCCCATTGAGGGATGGAGCGAGCAATGGACTGTACATCGCTGCGGCGCTTATAGATTTCGGTGTGAATATGATATTCTAAGGGTGGCGAATCTTTCCCCTCAATAACATTGCCTTCAAGATCCATCGTTACGATGTCTTCAACGGTCAACGCGCTTCTTGAGCAAGCTCCGGAATTAATTAAAATCTGATTTGTGTCAGGAATTCGGACGCTGCAATGCCCATTGTAATCAACAAGCTTAGCTTGCTCCATCATGCGAATAGCGTCTACTAACGATTTTTTCAATTGACTGTGCCCCATTTGTAATGCCTCCTATATTGAAAGATGGAATATTCCTGTAAACGTAGACAAAAGAAAGTATGTCAGACCGTCAGATCAATTGTCAAACTGCATTCTTGATACAGTGAGTAAAACTCGAAGAGGAGGAAGATATAGCAATGCAAATTAATTTTATGCAAAAAGCGGTGGAGTTAGCGAAGGTAAATACCAAAGGAGGACCCTTCGGAGCGGTAATTGTTAAAAACGGGCAGATCATCGCATCCGGCGTCAGTGAAAGGATCACGAGAAACGACCCGACAGCACATGCGGAGCTTCTCGCAATCCGGGAGGCGGCACAAAGATTGAACAGTCCGAATTTGGAAGGCTGTGAAATCTATGCCAGCGGCGAGCCCTGTTCCATGTGCATGTCCGCTATTTATTGGGCAAACATGAAAGCGGTCTATTTCGCCGAGGCTATGGAAGGTCAAACGAGATATATTTACGACGAGCTCGCCAAGGAGCATGACGATCGATCCATCTTTATGAGGCAAATAAAACCGTAGATTCTAGACTAATTATAGCGCTTGCCGAATCAGCCTTGCTTACTAAGCAGGCTGATTTTTTTCTTTATGTTCTGCTGCTCGTTAGCTATTATAAGAACTAACAGGGACTGATAATTATAAAAAATCAGAAAATACGGAGGTGTCTCTTGTGACTAATGAAACGCAGCATATAAAGCTTGCGGACTGGACGAATTTCGAAGAAATGGAAATTGGACGTCATGTCTATGTGGATCCGGAGCTTTATGAAATGGAAAAAGAAAAGATTTTCAAAAAATCGTGGGTATTTGTCGGATTTGAAGAGGAAATTTCCGCTCCGGGAAAATATAGAACGACTTATATCGGAGAGATCCCTGTCGTTGTGGTTCGAAACAAGGAGTCAAAGTTAAAAGTGTTTGAAAATACATGCACTCATCGAGGGGCGCTCGTTGCCAGGGAAAATGACGGGGAATGCTCATTTTTCCGTTGTCTTTATCATCAATGGACCTTTGATTTGGACGGTAAATTAAAAGGCGTGCCAAGCAAATACAGGGAATGGCTCGGGGAAGACCTGAATTGCTACAATCTGCCTGAGGTTCCTAGGGTTGAAACATTCCAGGGGCTCATATTTGCTTCCTATAATCAGCATGTGGAGCCGATCGAACAATACTTAGCGAATGCGGTACCGGAATTGAACGATATTTTCAGGAATCAAAGCTTCGAAATTATCGGCTCTCATAAATGGATCATTGAAGCGAATTGGAAAACGTACATGGAAAATGTTTGTGACGGCTACCACGGGGTTTTGCTGCACCGAATCCTTGGCGCATTGGCTTATAACACGGAGGGAACAGGTACGGCTTTAGGCAATGGACACGGCATGCAGAAGTGGAAAACGATAAGTTCTCTGGAAAAGGTGACACACGAGCAAGGAGAAAAGGTTAAACTGCACGATTACTCCGTATTGGAAACGAGTCGGGAGGGCGATAACCGGGTAATGACGATCTTTCCGAACCTGTTAATCCTGCACCAAGCAGATATGCTGAATATTCGCCAAGTTCTTCCTCTCGGTGTCGATCGGCTGCAGGTCATTGCATTATCCGTTGTCCCTAAGGGATCTTCCAATGAGTTCAAAGAGCGGAGCGCCATGCAGTATGCCAATTATTTCGGTCCGGCGGGAATCGCAGGCTTTGACGACAATATCGCGCTGAGAAATGTTCAAATGGGGGTGGCTGCCTCAGGCGTAGCCAAGTCGGTAATCTCTTTAGGGGGTACCGAAACACACGGCGGGAAGCAAACCGAGGCACAGATTCGAGGGATATACAAAATGTGGAAAAAGCTGATGAATGCATCTTCATGAGAGGAGGGGGGCAAGTGGCATGAATATGGACCAACTTTTTAAAAAAATAGAAATCGAAGCTTTACTATACCGCTATTCAACGATTTTGGATAACGGTCAGTTTGACGATTGGACTGACATGTTTGTAGAGGATTGCAAATACAAAGTCATTACCGTGGATAATTATGAAAAGGGTTACCTGCTAGGAATTATGGACGACAATAAAAATAGAATGCGGGATCGCGTTGAGGTCATTCGCAAATGGTGGAACGTAGAGGATGCAAAACATAAACATTGCGTAACAAACATTCAAGTGAATTTGAAAAACAATAAAGAAGCAACATGCGAATCCTATTTGTCCATTTATGAGACGAACCGGTTCGGCCAGTCCAAGTTGCTGTGTGTAGGCCGCTATCTGGATAAGCTGGAATATCAGAACGATACGTGGAAGTTCAAAGAAAGACTAGCGGTCTTGGATACACATTTGTTAACGGAAATCTTTATTCCCATTTAAGCCTGAAAATTGACCGATAATTGAGGGATTCAAAGATGAAGATTTATATTTTTATTTCCTGTGACGGGCATTCCAAAACCACGGATAGACAAAAGGAAAATCTAAGAGTCTTAGGTTTTGGCAACGGCAATAGCGCCAAAGAGGCGTTCTTCGACTTCCTTTCCGAGGGGGAGTGTATTACTCGAAAATATTTTGATGAGGTGTATTGTTTCCCCTTGGACATTGACCCGGATCAAGAGGAAAATTGGTTCCTAACAAAGCGCGAATTTTTTTCAATTCAAAATTGGATGACGTTGGAAAACCCGGTTTTAAAAAAATAACCCGACCGCGCTCTTAAAGGTTTCATAGATGACTCCAGAATCCATCAGGAGTTATCTTTTTTTATGTCCATTGATATCATTCAGATCTTCATATACAAGTTCTCAAAAAGAGATAAAAAGAATACAGATAATTATGAAATTTCAAATATATTGGAGGTAATAAAATTGAGCAATCAAAAGAAAGTCCAAGAGTGGAAGACCGTCAGAGTAGAGAAAGAAAACGGCATCACTTGGGTCATCATGAATCGTCCGGAAAAACGAAATGCTATGAATCCGCAAATGCATTTTGACATGTATGATATCTTAACGGAGCTAGATACGGATGACGAGACGCAAGTTTTAGTATTGACCGGCGCAGGGGAAAGCTTTTCTGCCGGACAAGACTTAAAGGAATATTTCAGAGAACTCGAAAATGATCCGAAAAAAAGACATCAAGTGAAGGTCGCTACACATGATTGGAGACACAGAAAGCTCGTTCAGTTTTCCAAGCCTACCATTGCATGCGTGAACGGCTGGTGTTTCGGGGGCGCTTTCACGCAGCTCATCTCCTGCGATCTTGCGATTGCCGCAGAAGATGCCACATTCGGCCTGTCGGAAATTAACTGGGGGATCATTCCGGGAGGACTCGTTACGAAAGTGGTACAAGACGTTGTCTCCTATCGACACGCGATGTACTACATTTTGACCGGCGACACGTTTAACGGCAAGCAGGCCGAGCAAATGGGCTTGGTCAATTTTGCAGTCCCTCGCTCTGAATTGAGAGATCGGGTGATTGAGCTTGCTAACAAACTTAAGGAAAAAAATCCTGTTGCCCTTCGTGCTTGCAAGGAAGCATATCGTGCTTGTTTGGACATGACGACAGAGCAAGCGAGAGATTATCTGGATGCGAAGATTGCACAGCTGAAACTTTCGGATTCCGGTAAAGGGATGCAAAAGGGGATTAGTCAATTTATCGATGAAAAGAAATACCGTCCAGGTTTAGGAGCGTACGATAAAGGCTAATTTCGGATTCACTTCACCTGGAGGGGGGGTCCACACTGTTCACCTTTGGCAGTCCGAAAATCGATTGGTTAAAAGTGATTAAAGTATGCCTCATTGTCATTTTAGTTGTTTTAACGATCACTCCCATCTATATCTTGTTCCAAAAAAGTTTGTTTACTTCGGAAATAGATGGTTCCCTAGGCGTATTGACTCTAGATCATTATAAACAGATTTTCGTTGGAGGAACCTTTTTCGGAAGTCTGATCAACACGTTCCTATTCGCTCTCGGGAGCGCAATCGTAGCTATATTTCTTGGGACGATTCAGGCGTGGATTGTAGAGAGAACAAATACACCGATGAAGACGATCAGCTATGTGGGAGCTATTTTATCGTTGGGAATCCCTTACATTCTTTATACCGTAGCTTGGCTTCTCGTATTTAGTAAATCCGGTCCTGTTAACAGTATGCTAATGACCGTCTTTAGTGTGGATAAGCCCCTTCTCAATATATACTCTTTGCCAGGCATGATCCTTATTGAAGGTTTTGTTTTTTCTCCAATGGCTTTCTTGCTGTTGGCTGCTTCTTTTAAAAATGTAGATTCTTCCCTGGAAGAGGCGGCCCGTATGAGCGGTGCGGGGCACTTATCGACGATTTTCAACATCTCCCTTAAATTAGTGCTTCCTGCGGTTCTGGCCATGGCTTTGCTTATTTTCATCCGATCTTTCGAGGCGTTTGAGATTCCGGCTTTAGTAGGCTTGCCGGGGGACACCTACGTATTAACGACACGCATTTTCTTAGATATCCATGGTAGTTATCCACCCGATTACGGCAGGGCGAGCTCTTTTTCCATCGTATTGATCTTTATGGTTCTTTTCCTGCTTATGATCTATAACAAAATTACTCAACAAGCAGGGAAATATCGAACCATTACAGGAAAAGGCTTTCGTCCAAATCTAATCGATTTAGGGAAATGGCGTTTTTTAACTTCTGCAATCATTATTCTTAATTTCTTTCTTATTTTAGTTGTTCCCTTGTCCATGGTCGTCTGGGTATCACTGCTTCCGTTTGTTCAACTGCCGAGTCTGGAAGCTTTATCAAGTATCACTTTCAAAAATTACGTTTCTGCGATCGGCTACCCGGAGTATGGGAAGGCAATTAGGAACACTATTGTCCTAGCGGTAGGTACCGCAACCATCGTGATGGGAATCACGGCATTCAGCGCATGGTTCTCCGCCCGAAGGCTTAACGGCGGAAAAGTACTGGATCAGTTAAGCACGCTGCCCTTAATCTTTCCGGGCTTAGTTCTTGCTGTCGCAGTGATGGAGATTTATGTAACCGTACCGCTTCCGATCTATGGAACACTATGGATTCTCCTAATTGGATTTGTTACCAAGTATTTGCCTTATGGAATGAGATACAACTATTCCGGAATACTGCAGATCCATAGCGAATTGGAAGAATCCGCACAAATCAGCGGCGCATCGCCGCTAAACACCTTTCGCGTCATTATTTTACCTTTGTTAAGTCCAACGTTTTGGGCCGGCTGGATTTTTGTTCTATTGATGACCGCAAGAGAATTAGCTTTGCCCGTATTGCTCTCTTCACCGCAATCAAGAGTTGTAGCCGTACAAATTTACGACCTCTGGGTCAATGGGCAGATGACGGAGCTGGCCGCATTCGGTATCGTCTGGTCGTCCATTATGATTTTTATTGCATTTGTATTTTTCCTTCTTGCCCGTCGTTTTGGCACATCAATTCAATCGTAAGGGGACTACGGCAATGATCGAAGAAGAAATTCTATTTGAGGTGGAAGATCGAGTAGCGGTCGTGAAGTTAAATCGTCCCAAATCTTTAAATGCACTAAACGAAAATATGAGGCAAAGATTAGACGACATCTTCAAAGAAGTGAACGATCGCGATGATATTCGAGTTGTAACGATTTTTGGGGAAGGAAGAGCATTTTGTGCAGGTCAGGATCTTAAGGAAGGATCCTTGAACTATAACTCCGTTCAATATTTGGAGAAAAAACAGCTTGTTGATTTCCAACGCAGATTGCAATGTTTAACTAAGCCTTCCATCGTTGGTCTTCACGGTTACGTTCTTGGCAGAGGATTGGAATTTGCATTGTCAGCAGATATAAGAATCGCTGCAGATAACGCTCAATTCTCATTGCCTGAAGTGAAGCTGGGCATGCTGCCCGCTTCAGGTGGAACCCAGCTTCTCACCAGGCTGATCGGCGAAGAACGAGCCATGTACATAATTATGACGAGTGAGAAGATAGATGCCCGTGAGGCTGAAAGATGGGGGATGGTAACAAGAGTTGTTCCCTTAGAAAACCTAAGGAGTTCAGTAATCGCTGCGGCTCAGATGATCGCAGAAGGTGCTCCACTCGCAGTACATTATGCCAAAAAAACGATCCGTCAGGCTCAGCGTTTGTCATTAGAGGACGGCTTGCAGATGGAATCGGTATTGCAAGCCATTCTGATGAGTACGGAAGATAGAGCGGAGGGACTCAAGGCATTTCGGGAAGGCAGAAAACCGAAATATAGTAACCGTTGAGCGAGGCATATCGGTTAACCACAACCTATTCGCCTTAGAAAGGAGAGCCTATGTTAAGCTTGACAGTTGAAAATTTAATGAAATCATTTCATGGGCATGGCGGAAAAACGGTTAACGCGCTTGATGAGGTCAGCTTTACGTTAGAACCAGGAGAGATCTTTACCTTATTAGGTCCTTCAGGATGCGGCAAAACGACGACATTACGATCGGTCGCCGGGTTAGAGAAGCCGGATGGCGGTGTGATTTCCATCGGAGAACGACAGGTTTTCAATGCGATGAACAATGTCTTTATCCCGCCTAATGAACGGCATATCGGCATGGTATTTCAGTCTTATGCGATTTGGCCGCATATGAATGTGTTTGACAATGTGGCGTTTCCACTAAAACATATGAAACCCAAAATCGACAAAAAAGAAATGAAAACCCGTGTAATCAAAGCGTTAGAAACCGTTCAATTGGGAGGATATGAGAACAGATCGGCAACCCAATTAAGCGGTGGACAGCAGCAGCGTCTTGCATTGGCGAGATCTATCGTTTCTGAGCCCAAAATTCTGCTATTGGATGAACCTTTAAGCAATTTAGATGCGAAATTGCGCGAATTGATGAGATTTGAGCTGAAAAGATTGCAACGGGAACTAGGGATCACGACGCTTTATGTTACCCACGATCAAGCCGAAGCTCTAGCATTATCAAACCGTATTGCGGTGATGAAAGACGGCAAAGTTGTTCAAATCGGCACGCCCAATGACATTTACAAAAGGCCTCATAACCGGTTTGTCGCTGATTTTATCGGTTCCACCAACTTCATAGAAGGAATTGTGGAACATGCTGTTGAGGGAGGAATGTCAGTCAAAACGAAGCAAGGAAGCCTGCGGTGCAGCTGCTACGAGGTAAGCCCCTTTGGAAGTTCAGTACTCATTTCGATTCGTCCGGAAACTATAGAAATGCTGGAAGAGGCGACTGATGACGCCGAGAACCTTATAAAGGGAATCGTTACAAATCGTGTGTTTCTAGGGGAAATTATCGACTATCTGGTCCGCGTTGATGATTCATATGAGATTCGGGTAAAGACGAATAAAGATTTTCAAATCGACCAACCCGTGTCTCTCTCTATGAAAATGGATCAGTGTCTGATTGTGCCCTACCGGGACATTCATCCGTAACGCCTGCCGGTTTTACATTTCAAAAATGGAGTAAGGGGTAATGACATATGAAACGGATACGAATTGGTTTCATTCTATTTATTATTGTCATGCTTATTGTCTCAGGCTGTAACAGCAACAGCGCCTCAACCAACGAATCGACTAGTGAACCTAAAGCTGCTACAGAAGAAAAAGGCGCTGTCGAAACGAAGGAAATGACCATTGAGGAAATTGCAAATCTTGAGGGTTCGGAACGAGAACAGCTGTTAGTGGAAGGAGCCAAGAAGGAAGGCAAGCTAACATGGTACACGACTTATATTGTAGACCAGGCAGTGCGACCGGTTATTGAAGCTTTTAATGAAAAATATCCCTTTATTACTGTCGAGTACTATCGGGGCAACAACTCCCAAATTTTAGAAAAGGTCTTAAATGAGCATCGTGCAAACCGCCATCAGGTCGACGTCATAGACGCTTCGGATTTAGTACTTACACTGAAACAAAATGGGGATATTTTACAAAAAGTACAATCGCCGCATTTGTCCCAATATCCTGATGAAATTAAAGACCCTGATCAGCTGTGGGCAGCCGCAAATTTATTCTATATCACGATCGGTTATAACACGAAGCTGGTACCGGAAGGTCAAGTGCCTAAGACATACGAGGACTTGTTGAATCCTCAGTGGAAAGGCGGAATGGCTTGGAATTCCGTAGGTGTGTTCGGCGGTCCGGGCTTTGTAGGAAACATTCTGAAAAATTACGGCGAAGAAAAAGGAATGGAATACTTAGAAAAACTAAGTCAACAAAAAGTCATTAACATGGACGCAAGCGCACGTGCCGTGCTGGACCGGTCTATTGCAGGAGAGTTTCCGATTGCACTGCAAATTTTCAGTCATCACCCTCTGATCAGTGCTGCCCAAGGTGCTCCGGTAGATTGGCAGCCGCTCGATCCTGTTTTGCTCACTCCTAACGTAGTCTTGATGGCTAAGCATTCCCCGAATCCTTATTCCGCTATGTTATTTATTGATTTTCTGTTAGATAAAGAAGGCGGGCAACAAATATTAAGTGAAGCAAATTATATTCCAGCCCACCCTGAAGTGCCGATCGCTTACGAGGAGCTTCGTCCGGAGGTAAGCAAATTTGAGGCATCCTTTATGAGTCCTGAACAAATCGGTCAAGATCTGCAAAAATGGACGGAAGTCTTTAATAAGCTTTTTATGAAATAAAGAAGGGGGGATGTTCTTGATATGGAGCAAACACTTGTAAACAGCATTAAACAAGTTAAAAATTTGTTATGTCCTGATAACGCAGTGATTATAGGAGCAAGCGGAAGACCGAACAACTGGTCGCAAATTGCATGGAAAAACTTGAACCGGCTTGGATTTTCCAAGCCGGTGTACCTTGTAAACCCCCGATATGATACTTTATGGGATCAACCGTGTTATCCTTCTATTGATCAATTGCCGGAAAAGCCAGATCATCTGCTGCTGAATGTTCCCGCGAAAGCGGTGATTTCTGCTTTGGAGGAAGGCGCAAAAGCCGGAGCCCGCAGTGCAACGATTTTCGCCGGAGGATTCGGCGAAGGCGGCGATCCTGCGGGGGCTTTGCTGCATAATCAGCTTAAGGAAGTTATAGATAGAACAGGATTAGCCGTCTCAGGTCCCAATTGCTTAGGCAATTTATGTGCCCGTTCAGGACTTGTTACGATAACGGAATCATCGGTGAACAATATTAAAAAGCTAAGTACAAGTTCAATTGCCATTGTTGGGCAGAGCGGAGGAGTGGTACCCGCCATCAATCGCAGTTTGACCGAACGGGGAATGCCCCAAGCAGGATATATGATTACTACGGGGAATGAGATCGGACTGTCGATGGCGGACTATATCCATTATCTTGTTCAGGACGATGATGTGAAGGTCATTCTCTCATTCATGGAGTCTATAAAAAATACCGATCAATTTCTGTCTGCTTGCCGCGAGGCAAGGAAAGCCGGAAAACCTATCGTAGTAATGAAGGTTGGCGGTACTGAGGCGGGTAAGAAGGCAGCGTTGGCACATACAGGCTCCTTAACGGGTTCGATTGAAGCTTTCGATGCTGTGGCATGTAAGGCCGGTGTTATCCGAGTCAATAACCTGGACGAATTGGTTGAAACGGTGGAATTTCTTGTGCATGGCCATTTACCGACTGGAACCGGCATAGGTGCCATCACCTTTTCCGGAGCCGTAAAGGGGATGCTGATGGAAAGCGCCGAACGGTCCGGATTTTCATTCCCGAAGCTTTCCCCGGAAACAGAACAGAAGCTGCGGGTATTGCTTCCCGTAGGCACATCGATCGGAAACCCTCTGGACAGCGGCTTTGGAGCTTTATCCTCGCAAGACATTTATTTTACATGTATTGATCTATTATTAGAAGATCCTCACATCGACGTACTGATGATTCAAGAGGAATTGCCGCGCTATTCCGTTCCATGGAAAGAAGACAACTTGACGAAACTGAACATGAAGGCGGAGAAAGGGTTGAAGAAACCCATTGCAATTTTCTCGATGATTTCCCATGGCCAATCCGAACAAAGTTTATCGTTGCGTAGACAGCTGCCAACCTTGCCGTTTCTGCAGGAAGTCGACAAATCGTTGCGGGCAGTAAAAGCCGTAGTCGATTATTCACACAATGGTGCTTTAGGAAATGAAAAAGGAATCAGTTACGATTCACAATTGGAACGAAAGAAGGCAGTTGAAGCCATGATTCAGAATGCTGAAGCTGCCGAAAGCGGAGATCTTATTACATTAAATGAAGTGGATTCAAAGCAAATACTGAAACAATACGGAATCCCCATCCTGGGTCACATGATTTCCGGTTCCGCGCCGGAGGCTGTAGAAGCCGCAGGTACAATCGGTTATCCTGTCGTGCTGAAAGGAATTTCCGCTACATTTACGCACAAAACCGATGCCGGAATCGTAAAAGTAGGTCTGAAAAGCGGCGATGAAGTGATGGCCGCTTTTCAAGAAATATCGGAGAGGTTGAGAAATAACGGCGAAAGGAATTGCCGTGTTTTAGTTGAACCTTTCATGTCTAAGGGGCAGGAAGTTGTGTTGGGCGTTCATCGCGACCCTGAGATGGGTCTTGTGATGATGTTCGGAAGCGGCGGAATTTGGCTTGAGCTCTTTAAAGATGTTGCGTTTCATGAAATCCCATTCACGAAATCACAAGCAATGGAAATGATTCGTAAGACCAAAGCAGGTAAGCTTCTGGAAGGCTTCAGAGGTGCGCCGAGGGATATGGAAATAGTCGTTGCGGCATTGGAAGGGTTGAGTCATCTAGCATATGACCTGCGAGATCAGTTGGAGTCTATCGAAATAAATCCATTCAGTGTGCTCGAAAGAGGAAAAGGCGGTTTTGCTTTAGATGGTCTCATCGTTTTGAAGAAGTAACAAAATATTGAGGCTCAATTTTAAGGAGTGGTCATTCTGAAGAGGCCACTCCCTTTGTGAGGTTCCACAAAAAACTGTCAACAAAAGGTTTTGTTGACAGTTTAAAGTTAGACATAACCACCCAAAACCCAAACTACCCAAACATATAAAAGAATTAGAGAAAAAAAGAGGGTCGTTGGAATGACGAAAACGGTGACCTTTACGTAATCCTTCCACCTAATCGTCACATTGGCCTGTTTTAGCAAGTGCAGCCAAATCAATGATGCGAGAGTCCCCATTGGCAGCAGTAAAGCACCTACATCGCTGCCGATAACACTGGCGAGGTACGCCATTTTTAAGTTTAGCGAATCCAATTCCATCTGGGTCAAGGACAATGTGCCGATCATTAGCGCTGGATGATTATTAAATAGCGAGGACAGCAGTGTCATGACTCCGCCCATCATGATGCTGGCAGAAAGTAAATCTCTTGATAAAATCGGTTGAATGAACTGTACGAGCCAATTGGTTAAACCGATATTATGCAGGCCATACACGACAACATACATTCCAAATGCGAACAAAAAAATATGCCAAGGTGTCTTTTTCATCATATCTGCGGGAGTGATCTTTAAATAAAACCAACGCCACCCCAACAAGAGGATCGATCCTAAGACGGCAACCAATTCAATTGGAATAGCTAAATAAGAGGCAATAAAAAGACTGATACGAACCCCTAACACAAACAATAAAATATTTCTCATAAATTTCGTTGGATTTTCGATCGTAGAAAGTATCGGCGATTGCCCGTACAGCGACCGATTTCCTATTGCCAAAGAAGGGATTTCCCTTGGCAGCTCCCGATAAAAATAACCGAACAAAAGCAGAACTAACAATGCCAAACCCGTAATAGAAGGTACAAACATCATTAGCAATTGTGTGTAAAGATCCATTCCAACAATTTCTAGAGAGATGAGATTGACGATATTGCTTACTCCTATGGCGGCGCTTGACGCGGTTGCAGATAATAAATAAGGAATTCTTTGGCGGGTCGGTATGCTAAGACGGTTCAATAACAGCAAAAGAATTGGAGTCGTAATTATGTTACTGCTAAGGCATAATGTCCGAGAGTTGACGGTATAAGTAGTCCTGCCGGTGACGGACAAACTGTCCAACGGACGATGCGAAAACAGGGAGAATCTAAGACAATTCTCCCTGGATGACGCGTTTGACCATATGATCGTCGATGAGGCGATGTTTGTTTTGCGCACCGTAAATCAAACAGTGCGTGCATACCTTATTGATCAGTCGCGCTGCACCGCTCGAGAATCGATAGATGTCATCGATCGCTCCGTCTGTGAAAATGTCACGATCAGCACCCGCATAGGTCATATGTCGCTGAATGTAAGCCTCAGCCTGAGCTCGGTCATAGTGTGGCAGCTTGCATTGCAAATCAATGCGTTGGCGGATGGCGGCGTAATCTTGAAGCCCAATGCGATCCCACAGTTCGCTTTGGCCGACGAGAATGAGCGCCATCGGACTTTGTGCGTCCATCTTGAAGTTGAGCAGAAAGCGAACTTCCTCCAGCATCTCGCGATCGAGTAAATGAGCCTCGTCCACTACAACGACGGGCTGCAGCTGATGAATGCCTCGCATCAGTTCAATTTCCCGATGCAGTTGACGCTTTGCATCGCCCCGATAAAACTTCGATTCGCATCCGAGTTGTTCTAAAAGCCCTTTGTAAAAATGTCGCGGTGTCAGCTTGGAGTCCGATAGATACAGCACCTTAAACTTCGCGGGATCGAGCACTTCGGCAAAGCGCCGGATCGTTGTCGTTTTTCCAGTCCCACAATCGCCGGTGACGACGGCGAACCATTGCCGCTGTGCAGCGTACTCCAATCGTCCCAGCGTCTCTTCCAATATGTCCGATTCATACAACTCACTCGTTGGAACGTCCCGTGAAAATGGAGAATGGCTCAGGCCATAAAATACTTCAAACATGGCCGTTCCCCTTCGATACCCTCCGGTAGGTGACGGCAGGGGCTTGTTCCATATGACGCTTTTGGCTGCGTTCCTCTGCTGCAGAAAGCAGTCTCGACGAATCTGCCTGTTGCGGCTGCAGATGATTCGGCAGCGGCGGACGTTTTCCAGCGCGCTCGCCGATGACGAGCTCTTTCACCTTCCACGGATCATGTCCTTCATATTCGATCGAAAGCTCGGTGATGTCTGCCGGGTCGTACACAACGTCAACCGTGCAGCCGATGAAGGGAAGCCCCACTTCGTATTTGCGGTCCATAAAGCTAATGCACCCGGACTTGTCCACTTTACGCGATTCACAGTGGAGGAACGCATGTGCTAAACTCTCGGGTTCCACAAACCTTAGTGCCTTTTTGTCGCTGCGAAACACCGTTTCCGGACTGCGCTTATTCTCGAGCGCCGAGTGCGGTTTGTTCTGGTAGCATTCGGTGAGCCATACCTGAAACAGTTCATTCAATCGCTCAAGCGTCTTCGGCTTTTCCAGTGCCGCTTCGCTTAAGAAGGAGTCTACCACTCGGTTGAATCGCTCGACCTTACCGGTTGCCTCTGGCGAGTATGGTTTTGCAAAAAGAAGGCGAACACCCAATTTGGAGCATGCTCGCGTCATCCATTTTGTGCGGTACTGCTTGCCGTTGTCGAAGTACACCGCTTCCGGAACGCCGTACTTCTGAATGGATCGACGAAAGCAGTCCTCAACGATTGTCTTATCCATGACAGGATAAAATTCGCCATGCAGGACAAACCGCGATGGCTGTTTCCCCTTACTCTTGGGCTTCAGACCGCCAAAGCCCTCGTGACGATACGTTGCCAAGTACCGACGCAGCGTCCGTTCCGAAATCCCGGTTTGCTCACAGATCCGAGCTTTGATTTCTTTTGCCTTAGCGGGGTCGAGTCCTTCCTCCAGTAATGGAGCTAACAACTGCACCCGCTCGGCAGCGATCTGTTCTGCTTTCTTCTGATCTTTCATTCCTTACACCTTCTTTGGATAGACTTCGATTCGAGTCTATCTCAAGAGGTAGCGGACAAGAATGCAGAACGGGTATGTACCCACAAATTTGAATTGGCAACGGAACGGACAATTCTTGCGAGCCAGCCGGGGGCATCGCCGACGAAACGTCCGAATCTTTGGTGTGCAGACGGTGAAGGGACGGACGATCTCTCCACAGAATCTTGATGAAAGCGAATGGCGATGGATTCCAGGCATCCAAGCCAATACGTGGCCTGCCCCTGAAACCAGCTCCGCCAACGGAACAAAGTGGAGTCATCTGCAGATGCGTCTGAAACGGCTTGCGGCTATGCAACGACACGCTCCACACAACCCGATTCATAACGCTTGTATGGCACGATACCATCTGGTAACTCGTGATGGATCTTGCGACAGCCGATACAACGAAGCCTGCGGATGACAAGCTTGATCTTTTCCCCAGTACCCTGAATGAGATTCCTTTTCCGACTTCCGATGACCTTCAGTCTCTCATTGCAGCAAGGGCTAGGGATTACTTCTGCACACCTAACAAAAAACGCCGGCGATCTTCTCATCCAGCTCGTAGTTTGATACAATGATCATACGTTTTTGTGAGGGGATGTCTCCGGTGAACCTGCTGCGAACAGGTACACGATTAATGGGGGCATCCTTTTCCTTTACCGAGATACGGTCATTATATTCGTCAACTCCCGGACAGGCAATTCCGCCAGCTTTTGGGCATTATACTTCAGCGGCAACAGTAATTAGAATACTTTCGTCATTATTAAAAAATAGTGTCATTAAAAAGCAAATTAGGTTTACTAACCAAAATAAGCGAATTCCCGATCCTTTTGCCCGTGCGGCCAATCCCTCTGACGCCCAAAAAAAAAGCCGATACTTTCTAATATAACATGACTATAGTTGCCATGATCGTAATCGCGGCGCCACTAACGATGGAAGTAATATGCCATAAATCGGATAGTGTAACACTTCCGCTGCTAAATACCAGAGCTCCCCCCAATACGGCAGGCACCGCTTCGTTAATTCCTTTTGGTCGCCACAGGACGAATACCATCGTTAAAAGAAAAGTAAGGATCGTCGAATAGATCATCATGGACGTGGCCAAGTTGTTTTAACCCTCCCTTCTGCAACTAAGGTAATTGAGTTAGGTTCCGAATGTTGATTGACGGCTAAGTTTCTATTGGCAATAGACATCCCTTCCGATACATTTTTTTGTTCCTGGTTTGAAGATACAGGTGGCTTTACTACGTAATACAAGAGAAATCCCGCGGAAGTACTGATTAATATAATCAAAAGCACTTAACCCACCTCCAATATATTCCTTTTCGATTCTTCCACGATCAGAAGGGCAAACATCTTTTTTCAAAAAAGTCCCACGCCAGAAGCAGGGCGGCTTGTTTAAAAGTACCGATGACTTTGATTTATCTAAGTTTTTTGTAAATAATACCCATTTCCTATTCTAATTTTTCCATAGCCTTAGCCAGGTTAATTAGTCCGTCGGACAAATTTTTATCCTTTACTCCCAAAAGTTCTTCCCTAGCTTCATTTGATAGTTTATGAAACTTTCGGTGTGCTTTCCTTAATTTCTTGCTCATGTTCACCACCCCTTTCTATGATTTTATTTGCGGTACATTACAATAAATGCACTACGAGATAGGGATGTTTGGACGACTGTTATAAGAAAAACAAAAATAGACTCAAAAGAGGCTCAAAGAATCAACACCCTCAAAACCGGCATCGCCACCGAATAGTATAGGTAAAAAGATCGAGAGAGGTTGTATAACCCATGAAACTATATATGAAACGAATTGCCGGATGGGGGCTCGCGATCGTTGTACTAGTGTCCTCACTTTTATTTCTCACAGCCGCGTCTTACGTTTCCTCGCTTGACGTCACAAAGCTGGGTGAGCCGCCGGTACAGCCGACGCTAATCCTGGACCGCAACGGGGAAGAAGTCTATAGACTGGCTGCCCAAAAGCTTGAACCTGTCGGGATTGAACGGATACCGGAGGTGCTGTTGGAAGCGATCATCGCGGTGGAGGACCGCCGTTACTATGAGCATTCAGGGGTGGATCCCGCCTCCATTGCGAGGGCTTTCTATGTAAATATCAAGGAACAGGACTACGTCGAGGGCGCAAGCACGATTACACAGCAATTGGCAAAGCGTGCGTTTTTGTCTCCGGAAAAAAGCATAGAACGCAAACTGAAGGAGGCCGCCTACGCTTTAAAAATTGATATGACGTACGATAAGGAGCAGGTGCTCGAACTGTACTTAAACTCCATCTACTTTGGGTCAGGAGCCTGGGGAGTGCAAGCCGCAAGCCAGACGTACTTCGCTAAAGACGTTTCCGCCCTGTCACTGGAGGAAGCAGCGCTGCTCGCCGGACTTCCGAAGGCGCCGAGCCGGTATTCGCCTATCAATAATCCGGAAGGGGCCGTGGAACGGCGAAATGTGGTGCTGCGGCTGATGGCGGAGCAAGGGCTCATCCGAGAAGAGGAGCTAGCGGCGGCACTGGCGAAGAAGCTCGCGTTAAAGGATACATTTCTAGAGAAGCAGCAGAAAGCAACATATTCTTCGTACGTTGATGTTGTCATCCAAGAGGCCGTGGAAAGATACAATCTCTCAGAGCAAGAGCTCATAAGAGGCGGTTGGATCATTACGACAGAGATGGATCGCCGAATGCAGGAGGCCGCCGCCTCCGTTTACACCGATCCGGCACAATTCCCCACGTCGGAGAACGGACAGCTGGTGCAAAGCGGCGCGGTATTTCTTGACCAAACGACAGGCGGCATCCGTGCGCTCATGGGATACCGCGGGGAGGGAACGTATCGGGCGTTCAATCGGGCCGTTCAGTTGAAACGTCAGCCTGGCTCGGCTTTTAAGCCTATTGCGGTATATGGTCCTGCGCTGGAAGCAGGATATACACCATATTCCACGCTGTACGACGGACCGATCAATATCGACGGATACAGCCCGCGAAATTGGGACGGCCGATATCACGGAGATCTTACTATGGCAGAGGCGATACGCCAATCGTGGAATGTGCCGGCGGTCTGGCTGTTGGACCAGATCGGCGTTTCCAAAGGTCTAGAGTTCGCGGAACGTTTAGGCATCCCCTTGACCGATGCGGACCGCAACTTAAGTCTCGCATTGGGCGGGCTGTCCGATGGGGTCTCTCCGCTGCAAATGGCACAGGCGTTCTCGGCGTTCGCGAACAATGGCCTTCAGCATGAGGCGCATACGATCGCGGAAATTAAATCACGGGATGGCGTTGTCATTGCGCGTTACGAATCGCAGCCGAAGCAAGTGATGGACCCACATGCCGCCTTCACGATGACACTGCTGCTTCAGCATGCTGTGAAGGAGGGCACGGGAACAAAGGGGGCAGTACCTGGGCGGCCCACGGCAGGGAAAACCGGTACCACGCAGCTGCCTAATACGCAGGAATTCAAAGATATTGACGGTGGAGCGAAAGATCTGTGGTTTGCCGGATATACCCCGGAGCTTACAGGCGCGGTATGGATTGGGTATGATAAGACGGATAGCGACCACTATATGAAAACGACGAGTGGCGCCGCGGCATCCGTATTCCGGGAAATTATGACGAGGGCGCTCACTGATGTGAAGATTTCTCCCTTTGCGATTCCGCAAGGCTTTAAAGCCGATTGGGAAGAAGAGGATGACCGGGAAGAGGAAAAGAAGGGTAAGAACAAAAAGAAAAACCGTAAAGAGCGAAAAGATGATGAGGATGAGGAAGACGAAGAAGACTACGAGGACGAAGAAGATGACGACGATCGCTCAGACTGGGAGGAGGATAGGAAAAGTCGAGGCAAAGAAAAATGGAAATGGAAAGACCGGGATTGAGAGCTCCCGCTTGATTCGACGTTAAAGAAATAAAAGAGCACAATTACGTCCCATAACTATAATTATGGGACGTTTTTTGCGTCAATCCTGCTAGAAGAAGGTGATGAAAGGAGAGGTCCGTAATGAGCCTGACAATATATAACTTTCAAGTTATTAAAATGGTCTATGAATGCTGCAGTGTGACGGCCGCCGCAGACAAGCTTTTCATATCTCAATCCGCTGCGAGCCATCAGCTTAGGTTGTTGAATGAATATTTCGGTACTCCCGTGATGGCATCGGTTTTGGGCGCGATTCTTTATTACTTAGGGGTTTATTTTCAGGTTCATCTCCGTTCGGTCAAATTAAATTTAGTAGGGATGGATAAATCGAAAATTCCGAGTCTGACCCAAACTTTAAAAACCGGCTCTTACTACATCATCCCAGTTGTTATATTGATATATGTGATGGAGAGCGGGATGACCCCTTCTCTTGCCGCAATTTATGCGACGGCGGCAACATTCCTGCTTAGCTTTATCCGAAAAGATAATTGGATAACGTTGAAGCGCGTTATCGAGATCTTCATAAGCGCCGTGTATCAAATTGCTCCGCTAGCCGTTGCTACCGCTGCAGCCGGAATTATTATCGGCATCATTAATTTAACGGGTTTAGCGGGCAAGTTTACGTCTTTGATTTTCACATTCACCGGAGAATCCGTATTCTTATCATTATTCGTTGGCGCTGTTATCTGCGTTATCCTCGGGATGGGCATGCCGACCCCTTCTGCATACATTTTAGAAGCGGCGCTGGTAGCTCCTGCTTTTATCCAACTAGGTTTGGATACGCTGTCAAGCCATCTGTTCTTAATTTTCTTCTGTGCTTTATCGGCGATCACTCCGCCTGTAGGAGTGGCAGTCTATACGGCTGAAGGCATTGCGAACGCGAGCCCGCTCGCCGTCGGTATTCAAGCTACGAAGCTGGCCTCGGTAGCTGTCGGGGATTATTATTGGGTACTTGTATATTAAGGCCTATAAGGAGAAGAAAACTCTATTACAGCTAAATTATTAATATTAGTTATCTTGTTTACGCCAGCGTCGTTAATGCCTCGTTCTGGTGGCTGGGTCTGCTTGCATATACGTTGGGCCTGCGGCCAGATCGGAAGTTTGGTGCTCAGCGGGTTAGCAGGCTGGGTCGGGAGTTTGAATTTTGACGGAACGGGATACCTGCCTTACCCGGCCATTTGTCTTTGCGATACGCCATACAACAATTGAAACGAACCATGCTACTGCGAAGGGTTCATGATGTCAAACTTGAAAGCGGCTTACTGCAGCTCACCATTTTTGTAAAGCTTCGATAAAACAGCCTGTGGACTCTGTTCCTAATGGAACTCATTCTACAGGCTGTTTTATATCTTCCGGGAAAACCTCTCGTGTTTCATCAATTAAATCCTCATTTTAACAATTTAATAACAACGATCATATTTTCATCATAATTTTAACATTTCAGCAACAATAATCTTGGAATGATAACAATAATTTACATTTAGAAAACAGACAAACGAATCTTCCATCCATTATGATGACACTGTTGAAAATAAAATACGAATTCGAAACCGCTGAAAAGGGACGTTGAAATATGACAAAGATGCCGAAGAGACTCGCCAAGCTGAGCCTGGCCGGGGTGCTCGCGGCGGCGGCAGTGTGCTATTGGTTTTGGCCGCCTGTCGCAAAGGTGGAGAGCGCTGAAACCACGGAAGGGTATCAGGTAAAGTTCAGAACGAGCGGCTCCCACATCGAAGCCTACGCCGGACAGTCATGGCAGCTATATTTTGCAAAAGGGGTAAATATGGGGGCAACGATTCCCGGCCATTTTCCCGGAGAATTAGCCGTAACTAAAGACGATTACTTGAGATGGTTCGAGATGATTCAGGAGATGGGGGCGAACGTGATTCGAGTTTATACCATCTTGCAGCCAGAATTTTATGAGGCGTTGGTGGCCTATAACGCAACACGTGAGGAGAATCCGTTGTTTTTCATCCAGGGGGTTTGGAGTCCGGAAGAACAACTGATTGAAAGCCGGGACGCGTTCGATCCTGAAATCAAGCCGAAATTTGAACGGGAAATCAGGGACGCTGTGGCAGCGGTATACGGAAAAGCTGAGCTTGAAGCGGAACCGCACTCCGGGAAGGCGAGCGGTCAATACATTTTTAATGCCGGCCCTTACTTGATGGGATGGATTATCGGAACGGAATGGGATCCTAAGATGGTGGACTATACGAATAAGCAGCATGCCGGTATGCCGGATTATGCAGGCGCCCACTTCCGCAGTAAGCCCGGAGCCAGCGCCTTTGAGAAATGGTTAGCCGAGATGGTCGATATTACGGCGCAATCGGAAAGCGAACATGGGTGGCAGCATCCGATCGCATTCTCCAATTGGGTCACAACCGACCCGCTCGAGCATCCGGGCGAGCCTTTGCTTGAAGAAGATCTGGTTAGCGTGGATCCGCTCAACGTGGAGACGACAGATTGGGAAGCGGGGTATTTTGCTTCCTATCATGTGTACCCGTATTATCCGGATTTCTTTACATTCGACAAAACCTTTCAAACGATGACCAATGATAGAGGAGAAGTGGATAGTTACCTAACCTATCTTAATCGCTTGAAAGCGTACCATCGCGAGCTTCCGATCATGATTACCGAATTCGGCGTGTCTGCGTCGCAGGGAGTTGCCCATTTGGGCGCGTTGGACCGAAACCAAGGGGGACACGGCGAGAAAAGGCAGGGAGAAATCGATGCGGAGCTGTTCCGTCAAATTCATCAAGAAGGTTATTCCGGCGCCATTCTGTTTACATGGCAGGACGAATGGTTCAAAAAGACGTGGAACACACTGCAATATGACATTCCCGACCGCCGCGCGTACTGGTATAACACGTTGACCAACGAATCCTTCTTCGGTGTGCTTGGGATGTATCCCGGAAAGGACGATACGATTCTCATTGACGGAGATTCCTCCGATTGGGATCGGCTCAAGGATAAACAAAAGCTGGATATGCATGTGAACGGCTTTGAAGAGATTCAGGTTTCTCATGACGAAGGGTATCTCTATCTCTTGCTTCGTGTATCCGAACCTTTCAATCTCTCAAAGCAAGCGATTTACTTAGGGACAGATACGATCCCAGGAGGTAACCGCCATGGGAAGGAGCTCCATGGAAAAACATTGGATGAAGGGCTGGAAACGCTGGTTGAGCTTTCGAATGAAGAGAGCGGGCAAATCCGGATTGCCTCCAATTACGACTTTCATGCCCGTTTATTCAGGCAAGCCGGAATGAAGCCGATCGATCCGAAGGCATTTACGGATAATTCCGGGATATTTCATCCGTGGAGATTGGTGGTGAATTATCAATTAGACTATCCGGATTCCCGAATTGATCATCCCTTTGCCGATATCGATGTCGGCCGGCTGCGTAGAGGAAACAGCGATCCGTCGCATGCGGAATACCATTCCAAAGCGATGTGGCAGGCAAAAGACAATGTAGTAGAGATGCGAATTCCATGGATGCTGCTCGGGTTCAGCGACCCCAGCTCGTTACGTGTTATCGATTACGGTACAACGAACGAGGTGAAGCTTAAGAGAAGCATTGTGGAAGGCATCCGTATCTTGCCTTGGATTGTGCGCAAGGATACCGGCGAAGTCATTGGGCTTGATGGCAATCAGCCGTTCCCTCTGACGAAGCTTCCGCTCTATACCTGGGACGGGTGGGAGGATGTAGATGTGGAATATGTGGAACGCCCGAAACAAAGCTACTATATTATGCAGCAAGCTATTCGAGAAGTGGATTCGCCCGTGAAGCTGTCATCCCATTCGGAGTAACGGAAGGAGCCTTATGTGTGTATACGCATATCAATATAGCCATCCATATCTTGTACGGTTTTGCGGGGGTAAACCTGTTGTTTGCAATCGCCGTTTACGGAATCAAGCTAAGAAATATTAGGAAACACAAGAACTACGAACGTTTTCACATCAAATGCAAGGACTATCTTGTGTATATTCAAGCCAATTTGGAAGGCGAAGAACGGCTAAGGGTCCCGCCGTTCCGGCTGAAACGAAGCGAACGAGATGTCCTGCAAGAAAGGATAAACGAAATGATCGAATCGTTTACGGGTGAACAACGGGACAAGCTCTTTGATCTTTGCAATCAGCTAGGGTTCATCCGTTTTCAATTACGTCAGTTACGAAGTCGTTCCTATCGACATCAAATCGATGCGGCATATCATTTGGGCTGCATGAGAGTAAAGGAAGCCGTACCAGGTTTATTGGAGCTTTTGGGCCATCATCGCCTGGATTCCTCACTCTTTGTCATCGCCCGCTCCATCGCAAAATGCGCCCGGGATGACCAAGATGTGAAGAAAATGGTACGAATCTTGCTGACCCATGGCAAAAGCTTTCCCGAGCTTATCGTGGATATCATCGAGGAATCGTCAATCGATCAATCGGCGCTGTTCGCCGAATTTGTTCATGACAAGGATCATGCCATCATGAATATTGGATTGACCGGACTTAAGGAGTATTCGAATCCGAATATTTCGGCTGCTATTTACCTTTTAATAGATTCGGGCAACGAAGACATTCAAAAGAAAGCTATAGAAATTTATTTGAAATCGTCCGTATTTTTCCCGAGAAACGTCGTAAATAAGCTTCTGAAGCATCCTAATGCAGACATTCGTCTCATGACCGTTCAAGTCTTGTCCGAGCTGAACAATCCACTATATGCCGGCGAAATGGAAACAGGTTTGGAAGATCAGGATCAACGCGTAGTTTATGCGAGTGCTATTGCCTTGATTGAATTGGGACAAGAAGGGATGTTCATCTTTTGCGAGGCAGCCCGAGACTCACGGGACAAGGGGCGCAGCACTTACTTGCAGGACATCATCGAAGAGGAGCTTCAGTCCTTATCGACACGACTTCATGCGTTAGACGATGTGTCTCGCTACAACACTTTAAAGTATACCTATGAAAATACATTCAGCAAAAACAAACGAATCTATCGCGTTGTCTAGCTGTTTAATAAGGAGGTGAGCGGAATGGGAAGCGAATTGATAAGAATATTTGAATATTATCTCCAAAAGATTTCATTTTTAGACGGTCTTAGACAGTTTCTACTCGCGTACGGAACTTTTGCAATCTATTATGTGATCGCTATTACGCTCATTTATTATGTGATTTTCGGCCTTTCTATCCGCCATTCGTTCGCTTTGAAAAGAGGGATACGATATAACCGGATCAACCGGTTGTCCGGATCGGGGCATGTACCCCCGGTATCCTTGCTGGTCCCGGCCTATAACGAGGAGTTGACGATTATCGAAAACGTCAGATCGCTGCTTTCCTTGAATTATCCGGAATATGAGGTGATCGTCATTAACGACGGTTCAAAGGACGATACCTTCAAGAGCATGATCGACGAGTTTCGGCTGGAACGAATCAATCCAATCCTGGGCAATCATATCAAAACGGCGAAACTAAGAGGAATTTACCACAATCCTGAATATCCCTATCTGTATTTCATAGATAAGGAAAACGGAGGAAAGGCAGATTCGCTGAACGCAGGAATTAATTTATCTCACTATCGTTTGATTTCCACCATCGACGCCGACTCTCTTCTTGAAAAGGATGCCTTAACGCGGATTGCGAGAGTCTATATGGAAAATCCCGAAGAAACCGTAGCGGTCGGTGGAAACGTACGCATCGTAAATAGCTGTACGGTCGAGGGTGGAATTGTAAAACAGATTCGATTCCCCAAAAAGCTGCTTCCCGCATTGCAAAATGTGGAGTATATCAAAGCCTTTTTGGGCGGACGGATCGGATGGAGCGCCATTAACGGCTTGATTATCGTATCGGGTGCGTTCGGGGTTTTTCAGAAGGATAAAGTCATTGCCGTCGGCGGCTATCGAGGCGGATACCCGGGCGAAGACATGAACATTGTAATTAAGCTCCACCGTTACTGTTTGGAAAACGATATCCCATATCGGGTTGCCTTTTGCCCGGATGCGGTATGTTGGACGCAAGCTCCCGATACGTACCGGATTCTAAGCAGTCAACGAAAGAGATGGGGGCGAGGCAACTTAAAAAACATGGTTGAGGAAGGCATCCATATGGTATTTCGTCCGAAATACAAAACATTTGGGTTGCTTACCCTCCCTTATAATATTCTTTTTGAAACGCTCAATCCGTATATCCGCATTACCGGGCTTCTAGCCCTCATCGGTTATTGGTTGTTAAGCATGACGGACTGGACGACGGTTGTCGTATTTATTCTTGTGAATTTTTTATCCTGCTTTCTTCTCAGTTTAGGCGCTTTATTTATCGAAGAAGCCACTGTTAGCCGATATCCAACCATCGGTGATCTAAATAAAATGCTGCTGTACTCTTTCTTCATGTTTTTGGGTTACCGGCAGTTGGGCGTATGGTGGAGATTGCTCGGCCACATTGAATATTTCCGCAATAACAATTCATGGGGCACGATGGTAAGAACCAATTTTAATAAATGATAACTGAGAGAGGAAGTGGAACGCATGACCGTTCTAGTACAGGATCCAATGAAGCAACTAAGCCGGAAGCTTTTGCAGTTGACACAAGAAACCTTCGTAAAGAGTGACTCCTGCGGCGTCATCCTGTCTCCATGCTCGCACATCAATTCAACCATTGTGAATCGACTGCAAACCTATTTGCATGAAATGGAGCCGGAGCTTTCCACGCATTGCTTCTTTGATCATCAACTCAAGGTACTTGGCATCGTTTTGAAAAATCGCGGATTAGCGGGCGCTCATTATACTTCCTTGATTTGCAAAGAATTTCTTGAACGACATGACCTTCTGGCCGGAGAAATGGTTGTGGCAAGCTTTCCTGAAAGCGGGCAAGCGTCTTTGCACGTTCTTTCACAGCTCTTTGACGCCGTTTCTCAGGCGAAGGGAGCAGGCAAGGAGATCCGTCTCTTCGTCGATCAACCGGAGAAAACAGGAGTTTCCTCGATTCTTGTTGCGGATACGGAGGAGGTGAGCCGTGAATTTATTAAGCTGAAGCTTGAGTTAAAAGGTTACGAGGTATATGAAGCGAAGGACGGTTCGGAGGCGCTTGAGAAGTTCGAGCAGCTTTCTCCTGATTTGGTCATTACGGAATTAAACTTGCCCATCGTCGACGGCTATCAGTTGATCCACAAAATCAAGGAGGGACACGACGGCAAAGTGATCGTGTTAACGGATAAGCATTTAACCAAAGATATGAATCGCGCATTTGAATTGGGGGCCTCCGATTACGTAACGAAGCCCTTTTCCTTCTCAGAGCTGGAGTGGAGAATCAAAAAGCTTCAGACATCCTAATGATCTAATTAAAAGAGCCTTCAGGAGGGTGAACATGTATGATTCATTTCAACAGATTGAAAGAAAAAATTCAGAATAAAACAGGCAAGGCCGGCGTCATCGGGCTCGGTTATGTCGGATTGCCTTTGAGCATGGAAATGTTGAAAGGCGGATTCACCGTATACGGAATCGATTTGGATGCCGGCAAGGTGGCGGCGCTGAATCGCGGGGAGTCCTATATTCAAGACATCCCGAACACGCTGGTTGCCGACGCGATACAGGCAGGGATGTTTACCCCGACAACCGATTACAGCGTCATTCGAAAGCTGGATATGATCAGCATTTGCGTACCGACGCCTTTAAGCGAAAATCAGGACCCGGATACTTCCTTTATTAAGAGCGTTGTCCGTCAAATCAAAAAGTATATGAAAAAAGGGGCGTTAATTGTCCTTGAAAGCACGACCTATCCGGGGACGACCGAAGAATTAATCCAATTCAAGCTGGAAGCGCAGGGTTTAAGGGTGGGTAGAGATTTCTTTCTTTGTTTTTCGCCGGAGCGCGTAGACCCCGGAAATCCGAATTTCAACACCTACAATACCCCGAAGGTCATCGGCGGAACCACTGAGGCGTGTCAGGAACTGGGCGTTCTTCTATATAGCCATGTTGTGAAAACCGTCGTCCCGGTTTCCTCTCCGAAGGTTGCGGAAATGTCCAAGCTGCTGGAAAACACATTTCGAAGCGTTAATATCGCATTCGTTAATGAGCTCGCGATGATGTGCGACAAGATGACGATCGACGTTTGGGAGGTCATCCGCGCCGCTTCCACGAAGCCGTTCGGTTTTATGCCGTTCCATCCGGGCCCGGGCATCGGAGGTCACTGCATTCCGCTGGACCCGATGTACTTGTCATGGAAGGCGAAGGAATTCCGTTTCTACAGTAAATTTATTGAGCTCGCACAATCCATTAACGACAATATGCCGGATTATGTGCTGAACAAGACAGCACAAGTGCTTAATAGGTATGCGAAGTCGATTCGAAATTCCAAAGTATTAATCCTGGGAATGGCTTATAAGCCGGAGGTCGATGATCTTCGCGAATCTCCCGGCTTGGAGGTGTACAAGCTGTTCAAAGAAAGCGGAGCGTATGTAGACTACTACGATCCCTATGCGACTTCTTTCCGGGATGAACAAAACAATATCGTTTATTCCGTAAAATACGATCCTGCCGCTTTCGCTCAATACGATTGCATGGTTTTCATTACCAACCACCGGTGCTTCAGCTATCATGAGCTGGCTGCATTAGGCGTTCCTATTATCGATACACGCAACGCTTTCTCAGGAATTACATCGGACAACATCTACAAGCTCGGAACGGGTATCCAAAAATCGCAGCCGAAAGTGGCTGTAGTTATTTAAAACCTTACGTAGAGAGGAGCAATCAAACATGTGTGGAATTGTAGGCTACATCGGAAACCGCGACGTTCAGCCGTTTCTCGTGAACGGACTAAGCAAGCTTGAATATCGCGGGTATGACTCCGCCGGGATCGCAGTTTTGGAACGAGATCGGTTGCATGTTCGGAAAGCGGAGGGACGTCTGGAAAATCTAGCCGGCAAGCTGGACAAGCTGCCGCTCAAGGGGACGGTTGGAATCGGGCATACGCGCTGGGCTACGCATGGAAGGCCGACGGACGCCAACTCCCATCCTCATACCGACATGACCGGAGCTTATTCCGTTGTTCATAATGGGATTATTGAAAACTACATGGAATTGAAGGAAGAGCTTTTGCACAAAGGTGTCGTGTTTGCATCGGAGACCGATACCGAGGTGATCGCACATTTGATCGCCGATCTGTATGACGGATGTATTGTTTCAACCGTGCGCAGCGTCATCAAAAAGCTTCATGGCGCTTACTCCTTAGGCGTAATTACCAAGCATGAGCCCGACAAACTGGTGGCCGTTCGTCAGTCCAGCCCTTTAGTCATCGGTTCCGGCAAGGGAGAAAACTTCATCGCATCGGATATATCCGCGCTCATCGAACACACCAAAAACGTTTATATTCTCAATGACGGAGATATAGCGGTGCTGACGCCGAACCTCGTTACCATCCTCAGGGCGGAAACCGGCGAAGAGGTCGAACGCGAATTGTGCGTTATCGATTGGGACGAGGAACAAGTAAGAAAAGGGCCGTTCGAGCATTTTATGCTGAAAGAAATCCACGAACAGCCCTTGACCTTACGAAACACGATGTCGGGCCGCATTAACCATCGCAATCAGGTCGTATTTGAAGGTCTAGAGCTTGGTGAAAGCCAGATCAAAGAGATTGAAAAAATTTTCATTATCGCCTGCGGCACCGCCTATCACGCTGGCTTAACAGGGAAAACACTCATTGAGACATTAACCCGTATTCCGGTAGAAGTCGATATCGCCTCGGAGTTCCGATACCGGGACCCGATCGTGACAGACAATACCTTGGTGATCGTGGTCAGCCAATCCGGGGAAACGGCGGATACGATTGCCGCGATGCATGAGAGTCAGCGCCGCGGCGCCAAAGTGCTTGCCATCACGAATGTCGCCGGCAGCACGATTGCCCGCGACGCGGATGATGTGATAGCTACCATGGCGGGGCCTGAAATCGCGGTAGCTTCTACGAAAGCGTATACGTCTCAATTATTGGCTTTTTCGTTACTCGGCATTTACTTGGCGCAAATCGCAAAAACGCTGGATCCCGAGACGCTGTCCGAGCTTGTCGAAGCGTTAAAGAGGATTCCCCATCAGGCGGAAAAGCTGCTTGAGAACGCCGACGAGATCAAGTGGTTCGCGGAGTCCATTCAACATCGGCAGAGTGTATTTTTTATCGGGCGCGGACTGGACTATGCCCTGGCCTTGGAAGGCTCTTTGAAATTAAAAGAAATTTCTTATATCCATTCGGAAGCTTACGCAGCCGGCGAATTGAAGCATGGAAGCCTCGCGTTGATTGAAGAAGGGACTCCGGTGATCGCGCTGGCCACCCATCAAAGCCTTTTTGAAAAAACGATAAGCAACATTAAAGAAGTGAAAGCACGCGGAGCCCATGTGATGGGTGTGACGATCGATGGACATGTTGAGCTTCTCAACAGCGTAGACGAGGCTTGCTTTGTCCCTAGAACGCATCATCTGTTTGCACCGATGCTGGCCGTCATCCCTTTGCAATTGCTGGCGTATTATACTTCTTTAGCTCTAGGGAACGACATCGATAAGCCGAGAAACTTAGCGAAGAGCGTCACAGTAGAATAGTGATTCAAAAACTGGGGCGAAGAAGGACATCTCTGTTATTACTGCTAGGCTTATCTGTCGTCTCAATTACGTTTTTTCTCATAGGGTATGTACCCCAACGCCCCGCCTTGCATAAGGGCACATGGATTTGGGAGACGCCGGCCATTTTGACTCATAGAGAAGAAGTGTTGACCTTTTCGGTAGAAAATGAAGTGACTCATATTTATTTGTACGTCGACCGACTGAAGACGAAACCGAAGGATTATGCTCTTTTTATAAGAGAGGCTGCGGAACTCGGGATCAAGGTAGAGGCTTTGGGAGGAGATCCGTCTTGGGGTTGGAGAGAAAAACGGCACAACATCGGAGAGTTCATAGAGTGGGTCGCAAGCTATAACACCAACGTTAACGAAAATGAAAGATTCAGCGCCATTCATTTGGATATCGAACCGTACTTGCTGCCGGAGTGGAAAACAGATCAAGCCCTCGTTACCGAGGAATGGTTGTCCAATATGGAATTCGCCGCGCAGCAAGCCGAACGGACGGGCGGATTGGAAGTGTCCGTGGATTTGCCTTTTTGGGTGCATAAGCTCGAAGTGCCGGGCTATGAAAACTATCGCGTAAGCACGTGGATGTTAAAGCGGTTCGAGACGGTAGTGCTGATGAACTATCGGGATACCGCGTTGGGCCGCGACGGTATCGTATCCAATGCGCTTCCTATGGCAAAAGAAGCATCGACCATGAAAAAATCGCTCATCGTCGGCGTAGAGATCGCACCCAGCAGCGAGAGTATGAAAACGACCTTTTTCGAGGAAGGGCACGAGGTCATGGAACAAGAGCTGGAGACCGCTCGTGAACATTTGAAAACATACACCGGTTTCCAAGGTGTTGCGGTTCACGGATTTCCGAACTGGATGGACTCTTATCGGAAGTAAATCGAAAGGAGTGTAAGTCAGCTTGAATACTTATGCCATTATATTAGCGGCAGGGAAGGGTACTCGTATGCAATCGAAGCTCCCTAAAGTGCTGCACCGGGTCGGCAAAGAAACGATGATCGAACATTTGGTAGGCAAACTGGAATCCATGAATGTTGATGAAATTTTTGTTGTGGTTGGTTACCAGGGAGAGCTTGTAAAAGCTTACCTTGGTTCACGCGTGACGTATGTCGAACAAACTGAACAGTTGGGGACCGCACATGCCGTAAGTCAGGCTGCGCCGTTCTTGCAAAATAAGCGAGGAGAAACGCTGGTGCTCGCCGGCGACACTCCATTAATTGAGACACAGACAATGGAGCTCCTGGTCAGGATACAACGCTCCAAAAGAAGTGCGGGCGTCGTATTAACAGCTCTTGCAGACGACCCGACCGGATATGGAAGAATCATTCGCGACGAGCGCACTGGAGAAGTCATCGGCATTGCTGAAGAAAAGAACGCAACTCCCGAGCAAAGGCGGATTCGTGAAGTGAATACGGGCATCTTCTGCTTCGACAATCGAAGCTTATACCGTGCGCTGCCGAGTGTTCAAAATCAAAATGCCCAACAAGAATACTATTTAACGGATATCATTCCCGCCATGCGGAAGACAAAATTATCCGGACAACGGATGGTCTTTGATTCAATGACCTTGTTAGATCCTTCCGAAGCGATCGGGATCAATACGCCCCAGCATTTGGCCGCAGCGGAACAGGTCTTAAATCAAAGAGCGCTGGTAAAACGATGATGAAAAAACGCGTTATCGCGGTTTCGCTGACCATTGGACTATGTGTTGGAGTGTTAAGCGGCATAGGCTACGCCTCGAATGGAGGCAAGGATACGATGTTTACAAAATCGCCGCTGCCGGGCGGGGGGCTGAAGGCACCTCATAATCAAAGGCTTCATCTGTCAACCAATGAAAGGTGGATATATGACGAGGGCCATTTGTCCGATTTGATCCGTTTGCAGTGGACGGAAGAGCGGGCAAAGCCATCCATCGCTTGGGTAAACGAGAAGGGCTTGGATAAAACCGCAATCGTTTCCCATGCGAAGGCCAATGACACCAAACAAGCCGATCATAACCATATTTCAATAGAAACGTCGATGTCGCCAACCGGCAAGTATCCGAACCAGCTATTCACGCGGCTCGAGATTCCGTTCGATCAAGACGTGGCGGAGATTCGTACGCACTCCTCGAATTTTAACGTCGTGGACGGAATCCTGAGAATCGCCGGATCGGAAGGCGTGAACCGCGATTTACAATTTGCACAAACGGTACGGGGCAATGAAATATCTCCGCGATGGTCGGTACGAGCCGATACGAACGCAGAATCGGGCTCCAATGCCGGATCGAATTTTCAGATCATCCGATATTCCGATTCGGGCGAAGCCATCGACGCTCCGATTTTCATTGACCGGCTCAGCGGCAATGTCGGGATCGGCAATACCGATGCATCATCAAAGCTAGATGTGAACGGCGACCGTATCCGAATCCGAGAAGCGATGACACCTGCTTCCTCAACTGCAAAAGGGAGTGTCGGAGATATGGCGTGGGACGATGGATATATTTACATCTGCGTAGCCGAGAACACATGGAAAAGAGCGGCGCTTGAATCATGGTAAAACAATCACCGTCAACGAAAACCGTCTACGCTGCAAGTCAGCATAGGCGGTTTTCGTTACTAATTTTTCATGCGCAGAAGGTATGCTTCATAAACCAATTCGACCAACTCATCGCGTGTAATTTCATCAGTATAAAGTTTTCGGCTTTCGATCAAGCCTTCGTTCATCATCGCCTGGATCCAACCTTGAGCCCAGGCGGAAGCCCCTTGTATAATCGCATTTCGCTCCTTTGAAAGACCGATCGTTTTCGCAGTCACAATCAATGCTTCTTCCAACGTGATATTCGCATTCGGATCGAAGCGGCGGCCGCCCTTTCCTTCCATTACTCCCATCTGATAAGCGGATTCAATCCATCCATAGCACCATTCACCGGGCGCGACATCATCAAAGCTGGCTGAACTCGGTGTATACAGAGTAGTGTCGGAATAGCCGCCCAATCTGGCTGCGATGACGGCAACCTCCGCACGGGTTGCGGTTTTGCCGAAGCCTGCACTACCGTCCGGATAACCTGTCATAATCCCCGCCGCTTTCAAAACGTTGAACTTTTGATCCAGATTAGGATAAAGTCCTTCTTCTTTCTGCTGCATTTCCTTGTACGAATCATAAGTATGAACGGCGATGCCGCCAAATCCGGAGTTATTCCTATAATATTCATGGATGATTTCAAATTGCTCGTTCATATAGCTTGTTTTTTTATTATAGTACGTAATCCATTCAGGAATACCCTCGTCATTGGGCGGCTTGGTTTCGGCTCCTATATATGCTTTCTTCCCGATGCTCTCTGCAAATTCGATATCGGCCTTAGACACTTCGATTTGAGCGTTGGCATGATCGCGATAAGCCATGATCGAGACGGAGTCCACGATATCGAGAATATGGTGGCTTAACGGCTTGCTCGCACCGTTAACCTCGGCCATCATCGGCCGTTGACCCGATGCATACCAGAAAGGAATAGCCGCATTGAGCTCCAATGGATCCTCATTTTCGTTTATCAAGCGGGCGGAGGCCTGCAGAAGCTGCAACAACTGCGAGTTGACACGATCGGCATTGTCCCAGTAGTCCGACAAAATATAAGGCTCAATGTCAAACTGAAGCCCGTCAAATGAGGTAGACGGATAGACGGAGTTAAAATCGAGCACCTGCTGAAGATGTGCCAACGGTTCATGATGGTTTTCTTCCCAAGCCCACGAAGCTCTCCCCGCCAGCGCAAATACGCGAATCCCGTTTTGACGGGCCTTTTGAATCAAATCCGCATAAGCCGACGGATGTTCCTTTAATGTTAGTCTAGACCCGACGAATAATAGATTTATATTATGTTGTAACGAAAATTGGATGAGCTGCTCTCTTTGTTCCTCTGTAAAAGCGGAGGTATAGAAATCCCAGATCCACATCCCCTTAACGTGTTGTCCCTGTGCATGGAGCGGGAGGGGGGTGATGCAGCTAAAAACCAATAATGCAGCCAGGCATACAGTGGTTGTCCATTTCATTCGGAAATCCTCTTTCTTTGCCGTTTACATCACATATAGACGTATTTGATGGAAAAAGGTTTCGTTCCGTCCAAACTTTTCCTGCGTGAAGCTGCTGTTTTGAAACATTATGGTATATGGTAATATAGCCAGTAGCCTTCCGAAAAAGGTAAACCTGTTCGAAAGACGGGGGCACAAAGCCGCGGGCCTAAAGCGAAAGCTATGGCAGCCGAGCTACCGATGATGGTTGGAACATACGAATCCACCCTCAAGGGTGGTTTTTTGTTCAAAATGAAAAAAAATATACATAAGAAGGGCGATTGTATGCTGACAAAAATTTTCTCGTGCTCTATCTTCGTTGTTTTATTGTTTGGACTTTATCCTTATTCACAGGCAACTGCTGCCGGAGATTGTTATTCTTCTGCTAATCAAGAAAGATTGCCAAGACCTAGCGGAGCTTATGGTCCCAATGGAAGTTATATAGAATTCGATTATTCGCATCTTCCTGATCCGGAGGACATGATATTTGTTTGTGTAAATAATCATTTTCTGCAAACAGATGTACCCGTAGTAACAGAAAAGGGTTCCTCCATGCTGCCGATGAGAGCGTTATTCGAGGCCATAGGCGCTGGTATCAGTTGGGATGCAAACACGAAAACCATCACGGCCTATTTAAAGGACAAAGAAATACAGCTTAAGGTCGATCATTCGTCAGCACAGGTGAATGGAAAGACTATAGCAATGTCTGTTCCCCCTCGAATGAAAGAGGGAAGGGTGCTCGTCCCAGTAAGATTCGTGTCCGAGCAACTGAATAGTACAGTGCTATGGCAGCCTGAGAAAAAAATCATCAAGATATATACGTATCCGGAATTATCGGTACAGGCCGTTCAGACAACAGTATCCAGCGGCACGGATGATTATTTGTACCATAATTATTTTCAAACCTCCGACCGGCACTTAATGCAAAGCAAGGGGCAAATCATTCTAGTAGAGTCTAACGGCGACGAACTGCGGATTCAAGAATTTGCACCTGATTTAGTGAAAAGCAGAGAGCTTTCAATCAAAAAAGAGCTGCCGATTTTCGGGGGCGTTCATGCCGGTGAAGATGGTTATTATTATGCCGTGTACGCCCAGTTCAATATGGAGGAGTCGGATACAAAGTCAGTATATCGAATCGTTAAATATGACCACACATGGGCGAAAGCTGGGCAGGCCGATATTAAAGGAGTTAATGTGACCAAACCGTTTCACGGAAGTAATTTGACAATGGATAGTTATGCAGGCAAATTAGTAATTTATAGCGCAAGGGAGCGCTATGTAACGGAGGATGGGCTTCATCATCAATCGAATATAACCTTTCAGCTTAATATGAAGGATATGACGGTGCTCTACGCAGAGGGCTTGTGGCCGCGAAATCATGTAAGTCATTCATTTGCTGCTTATGTTCGGTTTGACGAGGATCGGATCGTTTACGCGGATCACGGTGATGCCTTTCCTCGTTCCATCGTACTCCAGATCGAAGAGAATGAAACAATCATCAATACAGTGAATCTTCTTGAATTTCCAGGGGAAATTGGGGACAACTATACAGGGGCACATCTGGGTGGTTTAGAAGCAGCGAAGGACAACTATTTGGCAGTCGGATCAAGTGTCTCGTTAACCGAGAAGTTTGGGCAAAGCCTAGCGAAGAATGTATTCCTCGCCGTAGTGCCCAAAGATGCAGATGATGATGACGATGTAATCTTGAAATGGTTGACCGATTTTTCAGTTGATTCTAATAAAAGTATTGTTGAAACGCATTTAGTGAAAATGGATGATAATAAATTTGTGTTGATATGGAAGGAGGAAGGGAGTGCGTCGAGAAATTTATTTTACGCCGTGGTTGATGGAACAGGCAGGTTATTGCAAGAGCCTACAAATTTAAAAGGCGTTCCTTCTCCTGGCAATATGGCACCGCTTGTTCGCGGCAACACAATCATCTGGTATGACTACGATTACGTCTATCAGAATGAATATGCACAGGATGGAATAGAATTTTTCACACTGCAGGTGAAGTAACTAACATGAGGGCTATCCTTCGTTGGTTCATGACCAGAGGATAGCCCTCGTTCGTTATCGTCCAATGTTGATCTTTACCGACCTTTACTTAACGCTTGCAGCTTTCTCGCCGGATTCGGTTTGCTTTCTGTAGCTGTCAATGATTTCCGAGCCTGTCGCCAGCCATACGTCATCGTGGGAGGTAATATGCTGGAACACCTTTTCCAATGCGCGAATTCGGAACGGATGTCCGATTAAAAATGGATGCAGACAGATAGCCATTACTTTAGGTTGGGCAGCCCCTTCCTCATACAGAACGTCGAACTGTTCGATGAGGGTGTCCGTGAATCCTTGAGGCGTATGCCCTTGGCCTAAGAAAATGGGAATATCGTTAATTTCAATAGAGTATGGAATCGAGTAGAGGGGGCCGTTGGCAGTTTGCATCGGATAAGGCAGGTCGTCGTTCACCCAGTTGCCGACATATTGAATGCCATGCTCCGTTAATAGATCGGGAGTGTTGTAGGTTTCTCCTAATGCCGGCGACAACCAGCCCTTTGGAGCGCTGCCGGTCGACTCGGTGATGGTGTCCACCACTTCCTTAACCAAGGCCCTTTCTTCTTCGAGAGTCAGTCCGGGAATCAATTGTGAGTTGTTCGTCCCGTGACCCATGAACTCCCAGTCTCTTTTCAACGCTTCTTCAATAATTTGCGGGTAATGCTTGCACACATCAGAGTTTAACGCCACGGTTCCGCGGACGCCATATTTGTCCATGCACTGCATCAAGCGCCAAATCCCGACCCGTACACCATAATCCCGCCACGAATAGTTGAGAATATCCGGATCGAAATTACTGATAAAATGGATGGATGTGCTTGGAATATTCGGGGCGTAATGCTCAATGTTCGGGATTACCCATACTGCAACTCTTGCATTGTTGGGCCAAGCGACATGAGGTCTGTGAATAATGGGGGAATACTCAAATCTTGGAAACTGCATCCTAACAACCTCCAATTAATTTGAATGATGGTGTAAATACGCAATTGCTTCATTGACACTAACGACATCGGCATATTTGGCGTTTAAATCAAAAAGACTCTGTTCGTGCGCCGCTTTCAATCGATCACCAACCGCTTCTTCAACGACAATGGGGCGAAGTCCGTATTGTACTGCATCGACGGCGGTGGCGCGCACGCAGCCGCTTGTGGTACAGCCTGTAATCATCAGCGTATCGACTTTTTTTGCGATCAAACGGGAGAGCAAGTCCGTACCGAAGAAAGCGGACGCGTACTTCTTCGGAATAATCGGCTCATCGGGCTGTCTGTTCAGAATAGGGTCAATATCGACTTCTGGCGTGTTGGCGCGCAAAGTAGAAAGTCCCTTCATCTTTAAGTACCAAATGCCGGCATCCTCCAGGTTGGCTTCGTCATAGGAGACGGTGGTGAAAAAAACAGGCGTTTGTTGGGCCCGGCACACCTGCAACATTTGATTTGTCGCTTCCAGCTGCGGACCTAATGGAGCTCCGAGCGGCAAGTTCGGGTTGGTAAATCCGTTAATCAGATCGATTACTATGAGAGCCGGGGCTGCGCCAAATCCGATTTTTTGACTAAATCCCCGTTGTGCAAAAAATTGTTCAGCTGATTGGAGATGTTCGTTCATCCTTGGTTCACCTCCTTTCGCGAAGCGTCCTGCAGCGTTTCGAAGTATTGAAGGAGCCGCTCAACGGAAATCACATCGGCAAATTTGGCCTCAAGGTCCTCCAAATTCGCTTGGTGCACCCGTTCCAGACGATCTCCGACCGCTTCTTTCGCTACGATGGTTTTATATCCGTACTGTACGGCGTCGATCGCCGTGGCTCGAATGCAGCCGCTGGTGCTGCAGCCGGCCAAAATAACGGTATCGACCTCTAATGTTTGCAGCCTATTGTCCAATGGTGATTGGAAAAAGCTAGATATATATGGCGTATAATTGATGTTCTCATAGGGGTAATCGGCAAACCGGGTGTCGATGTCCGTCCAGTCGGAGGAACGGAGAAGATAGTGAATGCCGGAGATTTTCGTCGCCCATAATTTCGAAGCATCAAGGTTTTCGTCATATTCGCTTATAATCATAAATACTGGGATTTTATGCATCCGCGCTTTTTCCAACAGCTGAGTCAGGGCCGCTATCACGCTGTCTAACTCATATCCCAGCTTTGAGATTGGATTGCTGAAAGCCTTTACAATATCTCTCACGATAATAGCCGGTTTGTTTCCGAAACCGAACGAACCGGAGAACCCTCTTTCCAAATACATGGCCTTCACTTCATCGGATGAATAGCGGCGCTGGCCGCCTGGCGTGTAATACACGCGAAAGCCGTATTGTTTCACCACATTATTTTCTTCCAGCCGGCGCAGCGTACTGGCCGAGATGCCGAGGATTCTCGCCGTTTCATTGACGGTTAACCATTTATTCATGCGCATCGTCACCTGTTGTTTAATGGGATAAAACTTATTAAAGTTTTCAAACCTTTCAAAATCTTTGTTTTGAATATACATAATTATCGGATTCTTATCAAGCGAAAAATTATGTATGGAATTTTATATATAACTAGGGTAAATTAACTATATAAAACTCGGGGGATAGGCTAGGATGCAGAGCAATGTATTTTTTTATTTATTTTTTGGAGTTTTGGATGTAATTGCAATGATTGCACCTACATTTAAAATCTATCGCTTCCCTTTTTGGGAGTACTTTAAACATATTTTAATGATAGGTATCTGCCTATCTTTCGCCTCTTTTGTCACAAGATACCTGATGGAAGTCCCTCAATTAGACATGCCCATTCAGTTTTTATTATATGTGATCTTTTATAGATATTTAATTAAGATCAAATTGTATTATGCAGTTCCTTTGGCTGCCATTGGGTATTTATTTTATGCAGTCATTCAATTCACCATCGTCCCAATCTTGTTGTACTTCGGAATCGTAAATCAAACAGATTTCACGCAAACTACGGGAATAGGTACATACTTGATTCAGTTATTCTCTGACGCAGCTAGTTATGTGATTTCGTTCCTGATTTATTTATTTGGCCTAGGTTTTTCACATGTCATCAGACCGCCGCACGACGTTCAAATTGATGTGGTAGATAACTATTATAAGTTCCACGTAACAGCTAATATCATTGGAACTTTGGTTATTTGTACTACGATGTACTGGTTATTTAATTTTCACAACTCTTTCATAATTGTTTTGCCGACATCTTCGGCAGCACTTGCAATCTTAATATTTCTGTCTTACAGAAAGGACTTTGGCAGAGTATGATTGAGTCACTATCCGATCGATGGGCTAGGTGGATTAAAGATAATGATCCTAGCGGTCCTTTCAGTTTTGAAGTCTTATCTTACTCACTTAAGGTTACTCTAAATCTTTCATTTGCATATCTATTTTGCGCACTAATAGGCTTGGCAACTGGCAAGCTCCCTGAAACGATGCTCTCTTTGACGGCTTTCGTCCAGCTGCGCATGTTCTCAGGCGGGTTTCATTTAAAGTCATTGGATTTATGTACGATTGTGTCAACCATTGCGCTATCCGCTTTGCCTCATTTTGCAGCGTATATTAGTTCCAATTGGACAATATATGTAACCGCATTCTCTCTTATTTTGGTGATTATATTTGCGCCAACCAATTTAAGAAATACTCGGTGGGGGAATAAAGCCAACCCCTATTTCAAAGCAATATCCATTCTCATTGTTAGTGCAAACTTCTATATACATTCACCGATCTTAGCACTAAGTTTTGCTGTACAATCACTGTTATTACTACCTATAAGGAGGTGAAATCAAAATGAAAAAATTTGCGGCTCGCTTCATGTCTTACGGTTTATTTTCGGTAGCGTTTGCATTGTATTTTGTACAAAAAGGAATTATTGGAGAAGTTGAAGCTCCAGCGGAATTCAGAAAGTAAGAAGTGAACATCAATGGAGTTGCCTTGCACCAGACCGGATAGCCGAGAATTGGTCAAAATAAAGGTAAACGACATTTGTTATATCGATCTTGTAAAAGGGGATAAAATCAGATTCAATACAATCGATGGCCTATATTTATTTCGTTTATCAGGATCGCTTGAAGCATGTACGAACCTATTTGACCAATTCGGTTTTCACCCTTTGGACTCTGTTAATGTTGTCAACATGTCGATGGTAAAGTTTATTAAAGTATCCATGTACTCAAGGATCGCTTATTTTAATGAACAAGAAACCGTCTCAACCTCCGTTTCCAGGAACGGATTGCGAAAAGTGAAGGAAGAATTTCCGAAAATAACTATCATTGAGGTGTAAACTCCAATGATAGTTATTTTTTTCTATATCTCAAGAAATTAACTACCACAAGTCATTGAAAATGTAAAGAACAGTTTTATGGAGGGGATACTGTTGTGTGCCCATGGTAAATATTGTGATATATTACTTCGGAAGGAAAAAATGCAAGGGTACTTGCAATAACATAATAGGAGATTTGGCTTATGGGATTTTGGGTTTATGTTCAGGACTTAGATACCGGTACTCGGCTGAATATTCATACTGACGATTGTGATTTTATTATGGCGCATAATGAGCGAACTGCATTATTTATGATTGGTGATAAAAGATATATTGAGGTTAATGGACTAGAAAATTTTGCTGAAGACCTGGAAAAAGATTTATTCGTGCAAACGGACAGCTCATGCTTAGTCAACTTTAATAAAGTTAAGGAATTTGATGAAATTAAACTAGAATTAGGCTTTGGCAATAGTGAAAGAAAGGCTTCTGTGGCAAGGATACAAATGAAAACTGCTAAGATCTTTCTTGAAAATAAGAAACCAAAGTAAAACCCCCTAAATGACATCAATAATGATCGCCCGGTCTGTCGAGTTTGTCTACGAACTGGGTGATCAACAATGATGTTCATCTACATGAAACATCCCACCTCATTTAAAGAGCACCAATCGAACATTTTCTATTTTGAATTCCGCTTAAAGGAAATTCCTTCTTAGTTACGAATATAACGGCAGCCTTATGGATGAGTACATATTTTACGAAAAAGTAGTACTTATTTATCAAAACTTAACATTAATAAATAACAATGTGTAAGTTTGTATAAGTTTTTGTTGACAAAATAATATCAGAAAATTATGATATCCATATAAATTAAAGGTGGAGACCCTGTATGGAAAAAAGCTACTTAACCATTACAGAAGCTTCGAAACGCTTAGGCGTATCGGCAAGAACTTTAAGAAGGCTTGAAAAGAACGGTCAAGTTGAAGGCTACGGGCTAAATGTATACTATACTCCCGGCGGACAGCGCAGGTACTTGTACGATGAAGTCAAACACGCATATAAAAAGTGGGGGCAATTTGGGAAAATCGGCTTTGGCAACAGGCCTTGCATTATTGTCAGGGATTTAATCCGTTACTTTACCGATCCCACTTCTAAAGTCGGATATGATTTAAGCGATGTGATCGAGCAGACCAAAACAATGCTTACGATGGCCAACAAATACAACATTCCAATTGTATTTTCGATCACTATATTCGATCCAACAAATCCGATTTCAAATATGTGGGCTCAAAAAATAGAAACCAATTTGATGCTTGAGCAGGAATGTGTTTGGACAGAAATAGATCCACGGCTTGCAGGCTTCTCTTTTCAAAAAATTACGCATAGCTCTTACATATCACCATATTTCAAATCCGATTTAGCCGATTGGCTGCATGAGGAAGCAATCGATACTGTAATCGTTGCCGGAAACAGCACAAGCGGCTGTGTACGGATTACCGCAATTGATTCCCTTCAACATGGTTTCCGGGTCATTATCCCCAAAGAAGCGGTGGGAGATCGGTCCAATACGGAGCATCATACCGCCCTGTTCGAGTTAAATGCCAAGTATGCGGATGTAGTTAGCGTAGAAGAAGTTCTTCGGTATTTTGAGCAAACAAGTCAATATAACTCAGTTAACCTTTAAAAACGTTTTTACCAGTTTAAATGTAAGCGCTTTAATTCCATATTCCGCACGACTTATAACCGTACTCAATTTCCTTTACATAAAGCAATGCAAGTATTCATTCCAATTCCAAATTTCAGAAAGGAGTTTGAACATGGAAGAGTATATTGTAGCGGTTGATACGGGCGGCACCTTCACTGATTGTGTCATCGTCAGAAGCGGAGGACAGGTTACCGTCGGTAAAAGCCATTCGACTCCCCCAGATTTTTCAGAGGGAGTGATGGACTCTGTACGAGTAACCGCAAACAAAATAGGGTTGACATTAGAGCAGCTATTATCTCAAACCAGCCAGTTTATTCACGGAACGACCGTCACTACAAACGCAATGGTCCAACGTAAAGGGGTTTCGGTTGGCTTCCTAACGACCATGGGTCATAAAGACGCACTACACATTATGAGAATTATGGGAAGAACCGCGGGTATGCCGGTTCATCAGCTCCAACTGTCCAAAACGTTTAAACCTGATCCCATTGTGCCAAAGCAGTTTATAGAAGAAATTCCAGAGCGAATCGATTATAAAGGCGAAATTATTGTGCCCCTTGATTTGGAAGCTTCCCGTCGTGCAATACAGCGTCTTTTAGACCGGGGCATAAAAGCGATTGCCGTCTCATTGCTGTGGTCTTTTAAAAATGATCTGCACGAAAAGCAGTTAAAGGCTTTAATTGAAGAGATGGCCCCAACGGTAGCGGTCTCCTTGTCAAGTGAGATTGTTCCCAAGATCGGGGAATACGAGCGAAGCGCGACAACGGTTGTCAACAGCTACACTTCCCCTTTATTGACGGGCTATGTTCGTAATCTGTACGAAAGCTTGAAAAGTAAAGGACTGAAATCCGAATTACTTATTATGCAATCCATTGGCGGGTTGATGCCTGCTACGGAGGTTGCGCGATTATCGGTCACCACCTTGATGTCGGGACCTGCGGGTGGAGTGATGGGCGCTAAGTTTCTTGGGCAAATCTATAATCACAAAAACATCATCTGTACGGACGTAGGCGGAACAACGTTCGATGTGGGTCTGGTTGTGAACGGAGATCCTGTTATTTCCTCCACCTCCGTCATGAATCAATACACGCTTTCACTGCCTATGATCGACATCGTCTCCATAGGCGCCGGCGGCGGAAGTATCGCGCGAGTGGACGTAGGCTCTACGCTTCATGTAGGACCGGAGAGTGCGGGAGCCAACCCGGGACCTGTCTGTTACGGAAAAGGCGGAACGGAACCTACGGTAACCGACGCCGATGTAGTGCTTGGCTTCATTGATCCGGATTATTTTCTTGACGGAGCCGTAAAGCTTGATAAGGAAAAGGCGCGGCAAGCCATTGAAGAGAAAATTGCGAAGCCGTTAGGGATGTCCGTGGAGGAAGCGGCAGCAGGCATTGTTGAAATTGCCAATTCCCACATGGCGGATTTAATTCGTAAAATGTCCATTGAACGCGGGTATGACCCAAGAGATTTTATCATTTATCTATACGGTGGGGCTGGACCTACTCACGGAACGGCATATGGCAGAGATCTAGGAGTAAAGGAGATGATTATCCCGTTAGGAGAAACTGCCGCCGTCTTTTCCGCTTTCGGCATCTCAAGCTCTGATATTTCACATGTGTATGAAATCTCTGATCCATCCGTTGCTCCATGGAACAGCGAGAAAATTGCGAAAAACTTTGAAAATTTAGAACTGAAAGCGGTTAACCAATTAATAAATGAGAATGTCCAGCAGCAGCACATTCGTCTCGACAGGTGGGTGGAAATGCGTTACAAGGGCCAAGTGCACCAAGTTGATGTTCCGTTTCCTAACGGTGCCGTTACTGATGTCGTTTTAAAACAAGTCATTACAGATTTTGAGCAACGGTACGAAAGCTTGTACGGTAAAGGCTCGGCATTTACATTGGGCGGAATTGAATTGGTCAGCTATCGGGTGAACGCCTATGGTAAGCTTCCGAAGCCTTCCGTTGAGGCTGAAACGAAAAACGACGCTGATGCGGTTATGGTCATCCATCGCCCAGTTTACTGGAAGGAGCTGGGGGGCTATGTGGAAACGAAGGTGTACCGAGGAAACCTGAAGAGCTTCAACGAAGAAATTGTAGGACCGTCCGTCATCGAGCTTCCTACCACTACGATTCCTGTATATCCCGGTCAGAAAATCACGGCGGACCATTTAGGGAGCTTGATTATTCGCAATTCCTTGAGTGACGACTTTATGGACTGGAGGAATGACCATGTCGAAGTTCACAGTTAATTATACAAACACCTCAGAGCTGCGAATATCTCCGAAAACCCCTATTTTCGAAAAAAAGAACCCGCAAGAAGTTGATCCCATTACGTATCAAGTTGTGTTTCATAAGCTGTGGCAAATTGCTGACGAGCAGGAGAAAACCATTCAAAAAATTTCCGGATCTCCGATTGCGACGGACGCCCACGATTTTAACGTAATGATTTCGGATGCTTATGGGGAAATTGTCGTTCTGGGCACAGGCGTAGTCATGCTGGGCAGCGTAATGGACACTATGGTGAAGTGGATTTTAGAACATCGTTCTGAAAACCCAGGCATAGAGGACGGCGATATTTTCCTTTGTAACGATCCTTGGGTGGGAGCGCTGCACCAGAATGATATGGCAATGATTGCGCCTATTTTTGTGGACGGCCGTATTTTCGCGTGGACCGGGTCAACCATCCACCAAGTAGATGTCGGCGGCGTAAACCCGGGCAGCTTCTGTATTGACGCGAATGATTTGTATGCCGAGGGTCAGCCGTGGCCACCTATTAAAATCGTCAAGAAGGGCGAAATTCAGTCGGATGTGGAAGACCTGTGGATGCGTCAAACAAGAGCCCCAGCGCTATTAGCCATTGACCTTCGTGCTCATATTGCATCAATTAATGTGGTTAGATCGCGATTGTTAAATCTGATCAACAGATACGGCGCCGATACGGTAAAAAGCGTAATGGAAAAATCGATGGACTATTCCGAGCTTCGTCTGCGAAATCGCCTGAAAGAGCTGCCGAACGGCACCTTTAAACATGTTGATTTCCATGACGTTGCTCAGAAGGGCGACCGAGGCATCTATAAAATTGCGCTGTCAATGACCAAAGAAGATGACCGTCTCAATTTTGATTTTTCAGAAACGGATCCCCAAATCGGGGTTATTAACGCACCGCTGATTGCCGGCACAACCGGCGCCGTGCTGCAGGCTGTGTTACAGCTCTTATGCAATGATATTCCATGGTCGGTCGGAGGCATTAAACGAGTTTTTACGGTAGATGCGAAACCGGGGACGATTTTAAGCGCGCAGCATCCGGCAGGAGTCAGTATGGGAGCTACGGGGTCCGCCTGGCTGGCAGGGAATTGTGCCAACGTTGCCATTTCGAAAATGCTAATGGGCCATCCCGACCATAAGGAAAGGCTTTTATCTGGAACAGCCGGAACATGGGTAACCGTCGTTCCGATGGGACTTGATCAATACGGAAATCCATTTTTGACCATGATTATGGATGGAATGGCTGGGGGGCTCGGAGCGAGAGCGTTCGCCGATGGCGTAGACACGGGCGGCATATTATGTACACCGAGCGGACAGTGCCCGAACGTAGAGAACAATGAGCTGTTCTTCCCGATGCTCATGCTGTATCGACGTGAGAAGATAGACTCCGGAGGACCGGGAAAATATAGAGGCGGCCTCTGTATTGAACTTTGCTGGGTTCCTCATGACACCGAACAAATGCTTCTCACTATAAGCTCATTCGGGTCATCGGCGCCAAACTCCGCAGGCATTTCGGGAGGATTCCCATCCAATAACTCGCAAGTCAAGATGGTTCGAAACTCGAATATACATGAATTGTTTGCTCAAAGCATCATTCCACAACAATTAACCGAAATACAGGGTGAATTGGAAGTTTGGCAACCAAAAACGGATTCTGTCCAACGGAAAAACGATGTGTTTTATTTCACGATTGAGGGAGGAGGCGGGTATGGCGATCCCATCGATCGCGACCCGGAGCACGTACGCAGGGATATTCTCGAGAGTAAGGTAAGCCTGCATGTTGCAACCAACATTTACGGGGTACTACTTGACGAATCGGGAGCTGTTAATGATCAAGAGACGGAAGAAAAGCGCAAAGCCATACGGCTCGAACGATTAGCATAACGGAGAAAGGGGTAATCCACGTGCCAATCCACATTAGCGAATATTTACAAATTACTGACGGGGAATCACGGTATATTCAATGCCGCAAATGTAATACAACGATCTGTACTGCAGATAAAAACTACAAACGGTTTGTCATTATGAAGGAAGACTCCATTGCTGCGGCGAATCCGGACAATTATGACTCCCGCCAATATGTAGATCATGATGTCGTGTTTCGCAGGTACTATTGCCCAAGCTGTGCCACGCAGCTCGAAACGGAAGTGAATTTGAAGGGTGAAGAACCGGTTTGGGATATACGTATTTCAATTTAAGTAAGGGTGGTGCTTTATTGTGAGATTAGAAGGCAGGGTGGCCGTCATCACAGGTGCGGGCCAAGGGATCGGGAAAGCGTATGCGAACCGATTAGCGGAAGAAGGAGCGAAGGTAGTCATTGCAGATATTAATGAAGCAAATGCAAACAGCGTCGCTAATAGCCTAATAAATAACGGTATGGAGGCAACTGCAATCACGGTAGACGTTTCAAACAAAGAAAGTGTTCAAAGTATGGTGAATAAAGTTGTTGAGAAGTATGGGAAGGTTGATATTTTAGTAAATAATGCGGCCATTTTTTCAAATATACAATTAAAGCCGTTTGAAGAACTGACTATAGACGAATGGGATCAGACGATGGCTGTGAATTTGCGGGGGCCCCTGCTCTGCTGCCAAGCCGTGATCCCTCATATGAAAAAGCAAAAGAGCGGCAGAATTATCAATATCTCTTCAGGAACGATCTTTATGGGCATGCCCAATTATCTGCACTATGTTACATCCAAAGCAGGAGTCGTCGGATTCACCAGGGCGCTGGCAAGGGAAGTCGGGGATTACGGGGTGACTGTAAACACATTATGCCCTGGGTCTACAATGACGGAAATCTCTCGCGACCCGGAAATGATCAGGCGAAAGAAAGAATTGGTGAAAGATTTATGCATTAAGAAAATTCAGGAGCCGGAAGATTTGGTGGGCACGTTAGCCTACCTTGCATCTGATGATGCCGGTTTTGTAACGGGTCAAATGATTAATGTCGACGGCGGTTGGATGATGCATTAACCATAAGGAGGAAAAATAGATGAACGATCATATACGCAAGAACGAAGAACGCGTCAACAAACTTCTTCAAGAACCTTTACGAATGCTGATCGGCGGCGAAATGGTTGAAGCTCTAGCTGGGGAAAGGTTGGAAACTTATAAACCTTATTCTGAGGAAGTATTAACGTCGGCTCCATTCGCTCAAAAAGCCGATATTGACCGGGCCGTGGAAGCGGCGTCGAAAGCATTTGCAACATGGTCTAAAAAATCTGTGATCGAGCGAATCAACTACGTTCACAAATTCATTGAGGTGTTGGAAGCTAACGCAGAAGATTTGGGACTGCTCGATGCAGCCAATTCAGGCAACCCCGTAACAGCCATGATTGGCGATGTAAGAATGGCCTGCGGAATGCTGCGTTTTCAAGCAGGTGTTGCCATGGAAATTAAAGGCCAGACGATCCCATCCACTTCTGAAAATTGGCATATTACACGTCGGGAGCCCTACGGGGTGGTGGGCCGTATCATTCCCTATAATCATCCTATTTTATTTGCAGCCGCCAAGATCGGTGCACCCGTTTTAACCGGTAATACGCTCATTCTCAAAGTACCGGATCAAGCGCCTTCCGCGCCGTTATACATGGCAAAATTAATGAAAGATGTATTTCCTCCCGGCGTGGTGAACATCGTATCCGGCAATGGAGCGGTTACGGGTGACGCAATCGTTCGCCATCCAAAAATGAAAAGAATCGCATTAATCGGCAGCGTTGAAACCGGCAGAAAAATTCAGCATGCAGCGGCGGAGGTTGGGATTAAACACGTCAGCCTGGAGCTTGGCGGCAAAAATCCCATGATCGTTTATCCCGATGCGGATTTGGATGCTGCAGTGGAGGCAAGCGTATTCGGTATGAATTTCCACTGGTGTCAGGGTCAATCATGCGGTTCTACGAGTCGTCTTTTTTTGCATCGGGATATTCACGACGAATTCATTGTAAAGCTAAAGGACCGTATTCGTAAAATAAAAATAGGCCACCCATTGGACCCAGAATCCGAGATGGGCTGCCTTGTTTCAAAACCACAGTTTGATAAGGTAAACTTTTATATACATTCCGGTAAGGAACAGGGTGCGGAGTGCGTCATTGGCGGCGACAGACCCGAAGGATATGAGAAAGGCTACTTTATTAATCCAACCGTATTTACGAATGTCCGGTATGATATGCGGATTGCGCAAGAAGAAATATTCGGACCGGTCTTATCGGTAATTTCGTGGGAGAACGAGGAAAAGGTTATCGAGCAAGCGAATAGTGTCGCCTATGGATTAACTGCGGCCGTGTGGACGAGAGATATTAATAGAGCGTTTAAAGTGATCGACCGCCTGGATGCAGGATTTACCTGGATAAACGGAAGCTCCCGCCACTTTCCGGGTGTACCGTTTGCCGGGCAAAAAAACAGTGGACTTGATTCAGAAGAAGGAATCGAAGAATTGTACAGCTTTACTCAAAACAAGACTGTTAACGTCATGATACGTTAGCACAGTATTTAATCTCTACGGAAAAGACAAATGAACACTAAAAAAGGACATTCCCATGATTAGTAAATAGGGGAGTGTCCTTTATTTATTTTTTACAACAAAATCTATGAAACTGACGTCTGTAAGTATGATAGGATAAACCTAACCTCACACCAGACACAACGAAAGGAATCGAATGAAACCATGAGCGAAACGTATTATGAAATGGAATCTCTTCCGGATCGGATACCAAGGCAAGATACTAAATATAAGCGTCAGTCGTACATGTGGTCCGTAAAAACGGCCGTTGTTCTGCTCTGGGTTCTGCTAGCCGTCAGCGCGTTTGCACTTGCTTACTATTTTGTCGGTGACATTAGGAATCAACTGGAGCATATTCAACAGACGAATCAAGCAAATACAGCGGAATTGAATAAGAAGTTGACGGATTTACAAAACGCATTGAATGAAAACGCGGAGCAAGCCGAGATGCTGAAGCGGCAATTCGGTGTTGTAGAAAGCGGACTAAACACGGTAAAGGAAGAGATGTCGCTGGCAGGCGATTCCCTAAGTACAAGCGCAGCGTCGAAGCAAGCGCTGAGCGAGCGGATCACTGACCTGAGTACGGAATTGGAGGAACTTCGTAAATCGATCAAGAAACTGGAGGAAGCGGCACGTGTCTACTAAAGCGTTGCTCCCGCTCGGATTGATCGTCACGGTGATCCTCGGTTTTTTGGCCGGGTTCCATTACCGTTCCCCTGAACTTCGGGCCGAGTATGCTCCGACCATACTTTCCTTTAAACAATCGGAAGGCCTCTTGGCCGATATGCGGGAGCAAATAACGAATGTGTCCGGCATATACACACAGATCGGGGAAACTGCAACGACATCGGTCGACCAACTATCTTCGTTAAATACCGTGTTGACCACTGTGTCTGAAACTGCTGAGCATGAAAGAGCCTTTAATGCGGAACAACATGAAGCGGTTGACGAATTGGTGAACATGAGCAAACAGCACAATGAAGAAACAGAAGATGTGCTGGCTGCGGTCCTCTCCAACATCCTTGGCAAACCGATCGGGCAGTCGTTCGGGAAGCGGTCCAATGTGAAAGTATTTTCCTTGAAGGAAGCAGGCTACCGTGGGTACTTGGCAAAAGTGAAGCTGAATGATCCCAATGCGGTCAAACTTGTCTTGTCTCATGACAAAATCGGCGACAAGGGCGAAACGACCAGTTCGGCCGCCAAACGCACCGATGCGGTGCTTGCGATCAACGCCGGCGGTTTTTCGAAAGGGAAAAATGGCCTCCTTTACCCAATGGGTGTCACTGTTGTCGACGGGGAAATCGTGGCCTTTTATCAGACAGGCCTCAGTTTTATCGGTATTAATGAGAACGGCAACTTAGTTGGCGGAGAAATTTCATCGAGAAAAAAAATAGAAGAATTGGACGTTCAGCATGGCGCCACCTTCGTGCCAACACTGCTCAAGGACGGAAAAAAACTTAAAATACCTGCTAATTGGAAAAATAAAAAAGAGCCGCGGACAATGATCGGCCATTTCTCGAACGGCGATTTGCTGTTTATCGTCATTGACGGAAGACAAAAAGGATACAGCAGCGGAGTTACGTTGGAGGAAGCACAAACCAAACTGCTTGAATGGAACGTACGCGATGCCTACAATCTGGATGGGGGAGGCTCCAGTACTTTCGTTTACAACGAAAAGCTGCTGAATAGCCCATCCGATGGCCGGGAACGCAAAGTCGTCTCCAACTTCGTCGTATTACCGTAAATCAAGGTTTTCCTATGCAAAATGGGCAGTGCCATGTAACTTCATAAGCCCGTATAAGGACAAGGATAACTCAATCGCCAATCTTTTTTCCGGTTTCGTAAAATCCTTGCCAAGCAGCTCTTCAATCTTCTCTAATCGATGGTAGAGCGTTTGTCTTACGACGAACAATTGCTTTGCCGCCGCCTGTTTTGAGCCGTTTGCAGCTAGAAATACTTTTAAGGTTTGAACAAGGTCCGTACCGTGTTGCTGATCGTAGGAAATCAGAGGACCGATATAGTCGTTAATGAAGTCATTGAGCCTTTCTTGTTGATGTAAGAGCTGCATGATTCGCAATGAATGATGATCTTCAAAAAAATTTGTGCATTTTGCTGAAATTTCCTCTTGAAACTTTACTATGCTCAAAGCCATGAAATAGCTTTTTCGAATATCATGGATATCCAGCATCTTGCCGATGCCCCAATTGACTTCATTCGTAAACGTATGCTCCAAGGATAAATTCATTTTTTTGATCACTTTCGCGAGCCGATCTTTCCAGTGCGTTTTATGTTCTTGGTCAAAGAGGATAAACAAGATATTATTGTTGTAATAAGCGGAAAAAGGGGAGAAACCGTGCTGTTCGAACAACGCGCGGGTATAAATTGAGAATTGAATTTGAGCGGTTTGAGGCAAGGCGTTAACCGTTACAACACATGCGGCGCATCTTCGCCCTTTTAATTTTTTGCCTTTAAGGTAAGAGATGACCTCTTCCTCGGAGATAGTTCCTTCGAGCCAATCGATAATAAATCTGTCGTCTCTTTGCCGCTTTTTTTCGATTGTGTAAAACGTATGGATGTATTCTTGCTTTATGATACTCACACATTTTTCGAAGACCATCGTTTCAAATTCAAACGCATGAGAACCGGAGCGAAAGATAGCGATATCGGCCAATTTGTTTTCAAAAGTGCTGACAGCTTGGATTAAGCCTGTGTACCCGTCGGAGTAAAATTTGGACGGTTTGTCCCCGGGGATTGAATTCTGTTTTTCCTTTACAAGCTGAATACAGGCTTCCGTGAAATCAGATGCACGCAGCGGAGGAAAAAATTGCGGTTCTTTAAAAGCAGGCCAGTAAACCACTTGCGCATTCAAATAAGCAGACAAGTGGGTTAATATTTTATCTACACTATCAGCAGCGTACAGCCATTGGGTCAGCTCCCGGTAAAACTTCTCCAAATCGGATAACATTTTGGAATGTTTGTCCGTGATCAAGGTGTTGATGTCTTGCGTAATATCGATAAAACGTACCTCTTTCTCGAACACGATTAAGGGAAACTGCCGTTTCATGCAGAAATCGATCACGTCGCCGGGAAGTGTCGAGAAGCTATGTCCCAGCTCCACGCAAATGCCCGCGACGTTCTTATCAAGCAGCTGTTCAAGGAAATTGAGCCTTCTTTCTTTCGTGTCCCAACCGCTGCCGGTCGTTAAGATCAATTCGTTTCCATTCAGGAGATTCCCGATTTGGTCCGTGTGTGCGTCCACGACATGCACCCATCTGATCGCTCTTTGGAGACCTTGATGACCCGCAATCAATTTGGCATTACGGAAACATGGCCGGTTTAATACATAGCCGATCGTCAAGTTGATGTCCTGGTTCAAGATTACACCTCCAAAGGGATCTTCGTAAGCGTTTACATATTGTAAAGCTATCGTAATTTAAAAATAACACTTTGTCTAATGTATTCTGAATAATCAAGCGATATAATTTACTTATCTTAGGATGCGGAGGAATAGAATAAATGGAGAATACGAACTGGATTCAGGAAGGAAAGGATCATTATTGGTTGAATTTTGGCAAGGATGAAAGCTTTTACGATCAACAAGGCGCTGTGATCACAAAGGGAGAAGGAAGCTACATCTTTGACTTGGAAGGCAACCGGTATTTGGATACGATGGGAGGGCAATGTACGCTGACACTCGGTTACAATCCCGCTCCGGTCATAGAAGCAATGGAAAAGCAAATGCGCAAAATTGCAACCAACCCGTCCGGCTGGCCGGCAACGACGGAAACGATTGCATTCGCCAAGAAGCTGGCGGAGTTAAGTCCGGCGCATCAGAAAGTTTTTTTTAGCTGCAATGGTACCGACGGAAATGAAAGCGCTGTCAAGATCGCTAAACAATATTACCGATTGAAGGGGGCGGAGGGAAAATATAAAGCGATCGTAAGAAAAGGAGAGTACCATGGAGCGAGCCTGGCAATGATTTCAGGCGGTGGATATACGTTCCGCCGCAAGACATTCGAACCGCTGCCTGCGGGGTTTGTCCATATCAATGTTCCTTATTGTTACCGTTGTCCTTATGAAAAGAGTTATCCTTCATGCGGTGCATATTGCGCCGGGGATTTGGAACGGGAGTTGCAATTTCATGATCCCAGCAGCATAGCCTGCATTTTATTGGAATTGACCACCGGGGGAGGCGGCGTCCTTCCGCCGCCCAAGGAATATGTTCAGAAAATACGGGATATTTGCGATGAATACGGCATTTTAATGATAGTCGATGAAGTGGTGACCGGGTTCGGTCGGACGGGAACCTGGTTCGCTTATCAACAATTTGACGTTGTGCCTGATATGGTGGTGTTTGGAAAAGGGGCGGCGGCAGGGTTTTATCCTGTCTCGGGAGTTTTGGTCAAAGAAGACATTGCCTCACTGTTCAGCGGCCATTCAGATCAAATGTTCCATCATGGGTACACGTTCGGCGGCGCCCCGCTAGGAAGTGCCGCGGCGCTGGCCAATATCGAGACGTTGGAAAGCCTGCAAATACTTGAGAAGGTGAACCGGGATAATCAATATTGTGTCGAGAGATTTCAACGTTTGCAGCAATCCAGTTCCATCATCGGCGATTTCCGGCACCATGGATTAATGTTTGCCTTGGAATTTGTACAGGATACGAGGCTGAAGGAACGTTTCGCAAGTGAGAAAGCCTTAAAACAATTCATTATATCTACGGGGCAAAGCTTAGGACTGCATCTTGCAATGATGGAAAATATTCTGCTGCTAATGCCCTCTCTAGATATTTCTAAAGAAGATCTAACGTTTATGTGCGACGGTATCGAACAGTTGGTTCGAAAAGCTGAGGAATCGCTGCAAGCTTTTGCTGCTCCCTATGGGGCTTAAATTAGATCTAGGAGGAATCACAGATGCCAAATTTCGTTCAATCGTCAATACCGGGCGTATTTTATCGCCGACCGAATCCGCAAGCGAATGAGTATTGCGCCGTGGGCGACGATATTCGCTCGGGAGATGTCATCGGTTTAATTGAAGTGATGAAGAACTATTTTGAGGTCAAGGCGGGTTGCGGGGGCAAGGTGCTTCGTTTTCTGGTAGAAGATGGCGATGTTGTTGATTCAGATCAGCCTATTGCTGAAATCGGATAAAAACCGGAACATAGGAGGTTTTCAGATTGGGCTTTCATATCGCTGCTGACATCGGGGGCACCTTTACCGACTTTGTGGTTTTTAATGAAGAGACAGGAACGATTACATCTTATAAAGTGCCTTCAACGCCCAGCGATCCGGCAGTGGCGGTGCTGAACGGGTTAGAAGGAGCATTTCAAAGACTGCAGATTTCACCGGAATCCTTTCATAAATTTGTTCACGGCAACACCATCGGCTTAAATGCGATTTTGCAAGGCAAAGGTTCGCGCGTAGCGCTTATTGTAAGTGAAGGCTTTCGGGATGTCCTGGAGCTTGGCAGGCTGCGTCTGCCTGATGTAGTTACGCTCTATCCAACGCGTCCCCAGCCTCTCATTCCGCGTCGGTATGTTCGGGAAATCGCCGGAAATATCCGTGCAAACGGACAAATCGAGCATGGTCTTTCGCTAGAAACCGTAGGAACGATTCTTAAAGAGTTAGGCGATGCGGGAATTGAAGCCTGGGGGATCGCTCTAAAAAACGGGTACGTCAATCGAGAACACGAGCTGAGGGTGAAAGCCGAAATCGGGGCAAATCTTTCTTCCCCTTACATCTCTGTTTCTTCCGAGATTTGGCCCGAGATTCGCGAATACGAACGGACCATGATCACCGTATTAAACGCTTATGTACATCCGATTTTAGATCGTTATTTCACTCGTTTGGAACATGAGCTTCGAAAAAAAGGAATGAAGGCTTCTTTATATTCAACGAAATCCAACGGCGGAGTGATGACGCTTTCGCAAGCAAAACATGTCCCCGTGGAAACATTGCTGTCCGGCCCGGCGTCCGGTGCGATGGGTGCCGCTTTTATTGCAAACCTGTCGGAGGTTCCGAACTGTATCGGCGTCGATATGGGGGGAACAAGCACCGATGTGTGCATGATCCGCGACGGGGAGGTTGTGTACTCCACCGAAAGTAAGATCGGAGAATATCCGATGATTCTTCCCTCCGTTGATATTAGCTCGATCGGCGCCGGTGGAAGCTCCGTGATATGGATCGATGATTTTGGAATATTGAAGGTCGGTCCCGAAAGTGTAGGTTCCGATCCGGGACCTGCCTGCTACGGAAGAGGGGGAAGCAAAGCGACCATTACAGATGCTTATCTCATTGCGGGATTTTTAAGTCCGGGTCATTTTGCGGGAGGGCAGATCCATTTGGATCCAGCGCTTTCCGAGCAAGCACTGTTCCCGCTGGCTGAAAAAATGAACAAATCGGTTGTAGAGCTATCGTGGGATATTTTGCGAGTGGCAACCGCAAACATGGCGACGGAGCTTCAGCTGCTTTTGGCCAAGCGCGGACTGGACCGGAGAGAGTTTTCCATCCTTGCGTATGGCGGCGCCGGTCCGACCCAAGCGGCATTACTGGCAGGTGAGGTGGGCATAGATCATATTGTGATTCCCCCTTCGCCCGGAACCTTGTGCGCTTTAGGCGCACTGATTACAGATATCCGCAACGACGCGATCCAGTCCCTCCTTGTAGAGCTTAAGAAGATGGATATGGATGAACTGCGAAACAGTGCGGAAAAGCTGTGCGAGGAAGCATCGGAATGGATTTACAAGGAAAGCGGCGTCCAAGACATAGGTTATATTCTTTCCTTGGATATGCGTTACAAAGGCGAACCCTACGACCTTGAAGTGCTGTTTCCGAGCGAGGTGGACTGGGATCGTCCGGAAGAGCTGAGGGGAGCGCTGGGAGATTTGTTTCATCAGACGCACCAGAAGGTATATAACTTTTATGATTCGTCCGTACCGATCCAAATTCGGAATCTAAGGGCAAGAGCGGTTGGTCAGGTAACAAAGCCGACTTTGCCTCTGCTGCAGGACGCGATGGAATGCGAAGTCCCTACTCCTAGAGGCGCGAAAAATATTTATCTCGGAAACTGGCATACAGCCAATATATATAACAGGACAGAGCTTTGGGCCGGACATCGCCTGCAAGGGCCTTGTATCGTAGAACAGGATGATACGACCACAGTCATCCCATTGGGTTTCGAAGCGAAGGTCGATTCCTACGGGAGTCTCTTGCTGTCAAGAATCAAGGAATCACAACAGTTGATTCCGTCTGATGAACGAATGAAAGGAGCTTCGTTGCGATGAGAACGGATCCAGTATTGTTCGAGATCTTAAAAAATAAATTTCAATCGATCAGTGAAGAAATGGGATTTATTATCAAACGCACCGCAACGACGATTTTCGTGACGGAAACGGCTGATTTCACTACAGCTATGGCCACCCCGAAGGGTGAGTTTTACGGTTATCCGCTGCGGGTGGGCATCGTGACCTTCGTTAGCTTGGACATCCGCGATTTTATTGCCAGTCAAGGACATTATGACGACGGCGATGTCATTTTCACGAATGATCCGTATGGCTCCGGGGGAGCGACAACGCATGCCCCCGACGCTACTTACTTAAAGCCTGTATTTTGGGACGGAGAACTGATTACCTATTTATATTGCTTTTCCCATTCCACGGATGTCGGGGGGAAGGTCCCTGGCAGCGTATCTCCCACCAATTCCGACGTATACCAGGAAGGAATCCGGATTCCCCCGGTAAAGCTGTACAAAAAAGGGGAGCTTAACGAGGAATTTTTGAGCCTGTTCCTGGCAAACTGCAGAGTTCCGGATGATATTTGGGGAGACATGAGAGCCATTATCGCAGCAATGAATACGGCGGAGAAAAGGCTCCATGAAATGTGCGGGCAATTCGGCAAAGAGACGATCCTGCAGGCAATGGAGGATGTATTGGATTACGCAGAGAAACGTGCGCGCAAGATCATCTCCCAAATCCCGGACGGTAGCTACCATTTCCACGATTTTTTGGACGACGACATGGTAAGTTCCTTCCCCGTGCGGCTGAATGCGCGAATGGATGTAAAAGGAGATACGTTAGCGCTGGACTTCAAAGGATCGGAACCTCAAGTGAAAGCCGCATTCAACATCCCTACATTAGGAAAAAAGCATCCTTGGATAACCCATCGTATCGCTACTTTTTTGAAAAGCCAAGACTCGGACATTCCTTTCAACGCGGGGTTAGTACGTCCCATTGAATTGTCTCTGCCTGAGGAATCGGTCGTCAATCCTACGTTCCCGGCCGCTTTCGGCGTCCGCTTTCCGACAGCATTGCGCGCAAATGATGTGCTGCTGGGAACCTTGGCGAAAGCGATGCCTGGCCGAATCCCCGCCAGCGGAGGAGGCGAGATGGTGCCTGTCGTGCTGTCGGAGCCGGACTACACGACAGGCAAGAGGAAGGTATTGACGCTTCAAGTCGTGCTGGGCGGAACGGGAGGCGGTCCGGATAAGGACGGATTGGACGCAAGGAATTGCGAGCTTGCCAGTCTGCAAAACACCCCTGGCGAAATGGTGGAACAAAAAAGCGACGTAATCATTCGAAGGTACGGAATTTGTCCGGACTCGGGAGGTGCCGGAAAATACCGGGGAGGGACAGGCTTGTGGTTTGAGTTCCAGGTTCAGTTGCCGGAATGTGTGATGACCGCTCGCGGCATGGAACGTTACAAATTCCAGCCTTGGGGTATTAACGGCGGGATGCCCGGAAAAAAAGCTCAAACCATTGTAAATCCGGGAACACCGAAGGAAAAAAGCGTCGGACGGGTGGATGCCTTGCTTCTTGAACCGGGGGACGTGGTTCGGATCATATCCGCAGGAGGAGGGGGTTGGGGCTTTCCTTGGGAACGGGAACCGCTGGCGGTTCTGGAAGATGTATTGAACGGGTTTGTAAGCGTAGAAGGCGCGGAGAAGGATTATGGGGTTGTTATCCGGGACGGCCGGATTGATCAAGAGATGACGGTATCGCTGCGCCAGCAAATGCAGGTAACGGCTCCGAAAAATCTTGAATTTAGCTTTGGCCCCCAGAGAACGGAATTTGAATCCGTTATGAGCGAAGAAATATGGAACCGTATTCTGGAAATATTATACAGTCTCCCATTGGATGCCCGCGATTTTATCAAACGGAAGCTATACGCCGGATTAATGGAAGAAGCGAAATTACATGAAGTTAGCTGCGCAAACGTAGAGGCACTGTGGATGAAAATAAAGGAAGAATATGCGATTTCCATTTCGTAAGGAGCTTGAAAGGGGCTGGATTCGATGATTTATGAAGAACCGGTTTATCGTCCTCTAGGGGATTCATATGTAACCGTGGAATTCGGCGACGAAGCCACCATTACCGTAAACCTGCGCGTTGTCGCTTTACGATTGGCTTTAAACGAAAGCCCGATCGCAGGGGTACGCGATTATGTCAATACAACACGCTCGCTAGGCATTATTTATAATCCGTTTGAAATCTCGTATAACGATCTGGTTAAAGAACTGAAGAAGCTGATGCCGACGGTTGGCAACGTGCAGAAAATTCCTTCTAGGCTGTTTCGAATTCCGGTGTATTACAATGACCCGTGGTCGTTGGAATGCGCTCAAGCTCACGGGGTCGGCAACAACCTTGAGTATGTGGCGGAAATCAACAATCTTTCACCGGAGGAGTTTATCCAAAAGCATACGAGCACTACCTACTGGGTTGCCTCGTTAGGCTTTATTCCTGGGGCTTACAACGCCTATCCTATGAACCCTGAAATTGTCTTTTCCGCGCCGAAATATAAGATTCCCCGTACGTGGACCCCTGAGAGGACGGTTGCATTTGCGGGTGCTTCCGTCGGTCCTTATCCGATTGCGGGGCCAGGAGGTTATCAGGCTTTAGGAAGGACCCCAGTAAATTTATACGAATTGGAGCAAAAAAATCATATTTTCCGGGAAAACGACAGTCCTATACTTGCCCGTGTAGGGGACCGGCAAATCTTCTTTCCAATCACGGAACAGGAATACCACGAAACCCGGCAGCTGGTGGAAGAACACCGCTACACTTACGATGTAACGTATGAGGAATTTGATATCGAGAATTATTTAGCTTCTGTTCATTCCTAAGGAGGTGCGAGGATGATTGAAATCGTTGAACCGGGAATTCAATGCACGATTCAGGATTTGGGCCGCTCTCATGTAGAGAAAGGCTTTGCGCCGGCGGGAGCGTTAGACAGCTATGCGTGCCGGATGGCCAACGTATTGGTTGGAAACGATCCGGGAAATTTTACGGGCGAGCCGGGCGCAGCTTGTTTGGAAATCGTGCTTTTCGGGACGAAATTGCTTTTCCACGACGACTACATCGTTGCACTTGGCGGAGCGGATCTGCAGCCGAGCTTGGACGGGCAGCCCGTCCCGATGTGGAGCGCCTTCAAGGCAGGAAAAGGGCAGCTTCTTTCATTCGGTACATCCCGGAATGGATCGTGCGCCTATTTGGCGGTTGCGGGGGGACTGGACACCCCATCTGTACTAGGAAGCCGCTCCACCTTCCTGTTGGGGGGAATGGGCGGGCTTGACGGCAAGCCGCTGAAGAAGGGGGATCGTTTGCAGGTAAGACCTTTCGACGCTTCTGTTAACGAACGGATTGGCTATCGATTGGCGGAAGACAAAATCCCCGTGTATGACAAACTGTGGAACTTACATGTTGTCATGGGACCTCAAGATGAACTGTTTACGGAGGAAAGCGTCGCTTTGTTTCTGGAAACGGAGTGGACGCTGACCCCGGTGTTTAACCGGATGGGCTACCGCTTCACCGGACCCAAGCTGTCATTTCGCGAGCGACCGGATTATTTAAGCAAATATGCCGGATCTGATCCTTCCAATATCGTCGATGACCCGATTCCGGTAGGAGGCATCCAGGTGCCAAGCGGCGAAGGGCTCGTTCTGATGCATCGGGAAGGACCGACGTTGGGCGGATACGCCAAAATCGCTACCGTTATTTCGGCGGATTTATGGAAGGTAGCCCAGATGAAGCCTGCAAACAAGGCGAAATTTATTCCGATTGACGTGCAAGGAGCATTCGAAAAGCTGCAAGCTCAAGAGCGGTTGTTCCAGGAGGAACTGGCTCGAGCGGTACATTGACAATTCCGAATCGCCTGGATAGGGGTGGCAGCATGTTTGATAAAATATTGATCGCCAATCGCGGGGAAATCGCCTGTAGAATTATACGGACGTGCAAAGAAATGGGGATACGTACCGCGGCGGTGTATTCCGAAGCGGACAGGGGAGCCAGGCATGTTGAATTAGCGGATGAAGCCTGGGAAATCGGTCCGGCGCCGGTCGGCAAAAGTTATTTAAACGCGGATGCAATCTTTGAGGCCGTCCGCTTGTCTAACGCTCAGGCCATTCATCCAGGCTATGGCTTTTTCTCTGAAAATGCGGATTTTGCCGATCGCTGCACTAGGGAAAATGTCGTCTTTATCGGGCCATCTGCAGAAAAGATTCGGCTGATGGGCGAAAAGATTGCAGCCAAAAAGGTTATGAAGGAAGCGGGTGTTCCCGTGCTGCCCGGCTCGTTACATCCGCTTCAAGACGAGTCCGAAGCGATTCATTTCGCGGAAGCGATCGGCTATCCGGTGATGCTGAAAGCGTCCAAAGGCGGAGGCGGAATCGGCATGCAGATGGCCAGAAATCAGGTGGAACTGCGCAAAGCATGGGCGAGTACCGGCACATTGGCTCAACGCTTTTTCGGGAGCGGCGAATTGCTGATCGAGAAGTACGTGGAGAAGCCGCGCCACGTTGAGGTTCAAGTGTTGGCGGATCGGTATGGACATGTGCAGACTTTGTTTGAACGGGATTGCTCGATCCAACGCAGGAACCAAAAGATCATTGAAGAAGCTCCCGCACACGGATTAACCGATACGCAAAGAGAACGATTATATCAAGCGGCTCTTGACGGTGTCCGTGCGATCGGCTATGAAAACGCCGGAACGATGGAATTTATTATGGATGCGGCGGGAGAGTTTTACTTTTTGGAAATGAATACGCGTATTCAGGTGGAACATCCGGTGACGGAATGCGTAACGGGATTGGATCTCATCGGCCAGCAGATCCGTATCGCCGCGGGAATGAAGCTGACGGAGCTTCCGGCACCGCCCAAACAACCTGACGGAGTTGCCATCGAGTGCCGTATTTGCGCGGAAGACCCTGACAGCTTTATGCCTTCACCGGGTAAAATCAACGGCTTGAGCTGGCCGCAAGGGGAAGGAATTCGCATCGATACCGGTGTTGTCGAAGGTCAAACGGTCTCTCCTTTTTACGATTCCATGATCGCTAAAGTGATTGCTCACGGGAAACAGCGCGAACAAGCGATACACAGGATGTTGGAAGCATTGGCTCAAATTCGTATTGAAGGAATCAAGACGAATATCCCCTTGCTGATTCGAATCTTGAATACCGAATCGTTCCAGGAGGGCAAGGTGCACACAGGCTTTCTCTCAGAGAACCTCATTATCCATTCTGTCGAGTAAAGGGAGATCATAACTCATATGATTATAGGGGTCCCTAAGGAATTAAAAAGCAATGAAAATAGAGTGGCGATTACGCCTGCCGGGGTTGGCAGCCTAGTTAAGGGAGGACATCGCGTTCTCGTTGAGAATGATGCCGGAACCGGCAGCGGTTTCAAAGATGCCGATTATTTGGGAGCCGGGGCAGTAGTAGTGCATAGGGCAAAGGATGTCTGGGAGCAATCGGAAATGATTATGAAGGTAAAGGAACCGATCGCAGACGAATACCGCTATTTTCGCCCGGATGTTATCCTCTTCACCTATCTCCATTTGGCTGCAGAGCCTCATCTGGCTAAAGCTTTAATCGACGGAGGAGTTACGGCAATTGCCTATGAAACGGTTGCGAGAAACAATAAACTTCCGCTGCTTACTCCTATGAGCGAGGTGGCCGGACGGATGGCGACGCAAATCGGGGCGAGATGTCTGGAAAACAACTTTGGCGGTAAAGGGATTATTCTCTCAGGCGTTCCCGGAGTGCACCGCGGAAAAGTAACGATAATAGGCGGGGGAATTGTAGGAACAAACGCGGCTCAGATCGCTTTGGGACTGGGCGCCGATGTGACGATCATTGATATCAATCCCGATCGTTTACGAGAAATTGAGGATGTTTTCGGATCTCGAATTCAAACGCTCATATCGAATCCAACGAATATTGCGGAAGAAGTCGCCGCCTCGGATCTTGTCATTGGAGCGGTGCTGATTCCGGGCGGGAAAGCTCCCAAGCTCGTTACAACGGAAATGATCAAGTCCATGAACCCGGGATCTGTCGTCATCGATGTTGCAATTGATCAAGGCGGAGTCATCGAAACGGTTGACAGGATTACGACCCACGCTTTCCCTACCTATGAAAAACACGGGGTCATCCATTATGCCGTTGCGAACATACCGAGTGTTGTTCCGAGAACCTCAACATTAGCGTTAACAAACGTTACTTTGCCATACGCCGTAAAAATGGCGAACTACGGCTTCGAGAGAGCGCTGCAGTTGGATCCCTCGTTAAAGAAGGGGGTTAACACGGCAAAAGGCGCAGTTACGCATGAAACCGTAGCAGCGGATTTAGGCTTCCCTTACGTGCCTGTTGATCAATTAAATATTGCCTCGATTTGAAATCTGAGAACGTCCTATAATCTTATGGGGCGTTTTTTTATCGACTCATAGGCAACAATAAATAAATAAGAAGCACTTGATTGTTTTTTGTATTATATTTGTATCTGATGGAAAAAGAGGGCGTGCGCGGCCCTTTTTTTTGCATGAACCGACGGGTTGTGGGAGGGTTTCAGTGTGAAAATAGAAGAAAAGATTAGCACGGGGTTAAAAGGGTTCGACCAAGCAATCGACCATCTTCGGCTAGGCGACAATGTGGTGTGGCAGGTGGATTCGGTATCGGGCTATCGAATGATGGTAGACCCTTATGTAGCACAGGCAAAGCTGGATGGGAGAAATTTGGTCTATGTACGTTTTGGAAGCCACCCACCGATTCTAGAGGAATGCGACGATATTAAAGTATATCATCTGAAGGCGCAGAATGGCTTTGAACACTTTGCCATGGCTTTGAATTACCTGGTTGAGCAAGAGGGCAGAAGAGCGTTCTATGTTTTCGATTGCTTGACCGATTTGTTGGAATACTGGCATTCCGATTTGATGATCGGGAACTTCTTTCATGTGATCTGCCCGCTCTTATATGAACTTGAAACGGTTGCGTATTTTGCCGTTGTCAGGAATGTTCATACCTACAGCACCCTTTCGAGGATTCGCGAAACGACTCAGCTTCTGTTGGATTTATATCAAGTCGACCACAATTACTATATCCATCCCCTAAAGGTGTGGAACCGGTCTTCGCCGACGATGTTTTTCCCGCATCTCATTCAGGGGCAGAAGGCCTTATCTATTACATCCAGCGCTGAAGCAACGATCCTGTTCTCCAGCATCCGCCGCGGTGAGGTGCGGCTGGATTATTGGGATGTACTTTTTAAAAACGCGGAAGAAGCGCTTGTATTGGAGTCTGAAGAGAGGGAGGTTACCAAGAGGCTGTTAATGTCCATTCTCATCGGCAATGATTCCAGAATGTTTGAGCTTTGCGACCGATATTTCACCTTGGCTGACATTCTAAAGATCGCATCGAGGGTGGTGGGTACCGGCTTTATCGGCGGAAAGAGCGTCGGCATGCTTATTGCAAGAAAAATTCTAAAGCGCGAAGGGGGAGACCGGTTCGCTCCTCATATGGAACCCCATGATTCCTTCTACATTGGGTCCGATGTCTTCTATACTTATATTGTGCAGAATGGTTGGTGGAAGCTGCGCACAAAGCAAAAAACTAAAGAAGGTTATTTTACATACGCGCCTGAGCTAAGAGAAAAGATGCTGAACGGAAGATTTCCGGATCATATTCGGGAAAAATTTATTCAAGTCTTGGAATATTTCGGACAGTCTCCAATCATTGTTCGTTCAAGCTCCTTGCTTGAGGATAATTTTGGGAACGCCTTTGCCGGGAAATACGAAAGTGTGTTCTGCGTGAATCAGGGAACGCTTGAGGAACGCTGTGCAGCCTTCGAACAAGCAATCCGCACCGTATATGCCAGCACCATGAACGAAGATGCGCTTGCCTATCGAAAGAATCGGGGGCTCTCGGAGAAAGACGAGCAGATGGCCATCCTCGTACAACGCGTTTCCGGAGACCATTATAACCAAGTATTTTTCCCGCACATTGCAGGTGTAGGAAATTCATCAAATCTGTACGTATGGGACAAGAGTATCAATATGGATGCCGGTATGCTGCGCATGGTGTTCGGGCTGGGCACCCGAGCGGTGGATCGAACCGTCGGCGATTATGTGCGGATTGTGAGCCTCGATGATCCTTCGCGCCTGCCGCCGGTTAACATTCAGGATCTTAAAAAGTTTTCTCAGCATGATGTGGATGTCTTGTCGCTCAAAGAAAATAGGTTAACAACCTGCAGCATGGATGAAATTATGCGCCAAGATGTAAAGGTTGCCAAATCCTTGTTTGCTTCGGTAGACCATTTAACGGAGGAGCGTCTGAGAGAGCGCGGGATCACGAACGGGAATACGCCGTATATTCTTGATTTTCAACAAATGCTCAAGGAGACAGATTTCCCTTCCCTGATGAGAGACATGCTGTCTCTGCTGTCCAGAGTTTACGAATATCCTGTAGATATTGAATATACAGCGAATTTCACGGGAAAAAACCGTTTTAAGGTGAATCTTCTGCAATGCCGCCCATTGCAAACGAGAGGATTAGGCAAAACGGTCTCATTCCCACAGCTTTCGGATGAACGGGCTTGCTTCTTCTCTACGAAAGGAAACTTCATAGGGGGAAATGTGCGGCTGCCGATCGATTATGTCGTGTTTATTCATGAGAAAGCATACTTGGAGCGTAATGAACAAGGAAAATACGGGGTGGCCAGGCAGGTAGGCAAGATCAATGCCGCGCTGAAAGGAAAGCATGTGATGCTCATAGGCCCCGGAAGATGGGGGACTACCACTCCATCGCTAGGAGTGCCTGTGCATTTCACAGAGCTGTCCAATATGTCGGTGATTTGCGAGGTAGCGTCCACTGAAGGAGGACTGATGCCGGAAGTATCTTATGGCAGCCATTTCTTTCAGGATTTGGTGGAGACGGGCATTTTTTATTCTGCAATTTTTGCAGGACAGGAGGATGTTGTATATCGTCCGGAATTCATAATCGAACGCGAGAATGTATTAGCTTCCATTTTGCCGAAGAGCGAGCAGTTCTCTGATGTCATTCATATTGCCGCAACCGATGGAATGGAAGTATTCTCGGATATCGTTACCCAGAGGCTCATATGCCTTACCCGTTGATAGTCACACACCGGACCACTTTTTGATCGCTGATACGAGAATGGCGATGCCCTGGCTGAATAATTTTCAAGTTACAGAACAAGACTCAATATGGCGCTGAAATAATTTGTAGTATCCATCGTCATCACCATTAACACAATGGGAATTTTAGGATAAGATCAAAGCTAAAAGGAGCTGCATCCAATGGACATTGCGCTGTTGACGGATTTAATCAAGGACGACCGAGGCAATTACTACGTAGCCGTGGATCAGCTGGCCGAGCAATTGACTCTCGTTAACGCATTGCTGGAACGCTCGTACCGAACGGTGCTGGAGTTCAATGAGGATTTTCGCCGAACATACGCGGAGTATGATGGCCAGTACATTGGAAAAATAGCGGCGGATGACCTGCGGCACGATATCGTGTTTGCCATGAAAGAGGACGAACCGAGCCGAATCTACACACTAGAAGACGTTACTCAGCATTATCGAGTAAGCTTCATCGATACGATCGAATTTTATCGCTATCCCAACGCAGATCGGAAATAAAGCGAAATATGAATACACGCTCTTTAAAGCTAAGTGTGTTGGATCTGGTACCCGTTTTTAATGAAGTGGACGCTGCTTACGCATTAGAACAAGCGATTACGCTTGCGGAAACGGCTGAAAAACACGGCTTCCATCGGTATTGGGCAGCCGAGCATCACGACATGCCCGGTCTGGCGTGTCCTGCCCCGGAAATACTGCTTGCGCATATTGGAGCTCGAACGGATCGGATTCGGCTCGGCTCCGGTGCGTTGCTGCTTCCACACTATAAACCGCTGAAGGTGGCGGAGTCGTTCCACCTGCTCGCCAGCCTTTACCCGGGCAGAATCGACCTCGGCATCGGCAGGGCGCCCGGGGGCTCGGCACATGTCAGCATGACGTTAAGCGGGAACTTCCTTGAGAATGTACGAAGACTGCCTGAAGCTTTGAAAGATATCTCGGCGTTGGTTCAGGGAAGCTACGCTTATGACGGCCATCCGGTGCAAGCACGTCCTGCGCCTCCAATTCCCCCCGAGTTGTGGCTCCTCGGTACGAACAACAAGAGCGCCGCTTACGCCGCCGAGCTCGGGATGGGATACGTGTTCGGGCAATTTATGAGTGATACCGCCGGGGAAGACGTGCTCCGTGCATACCGGGAGGCGTTCATTCCTTCGCCGCTGCTTTCCACGCCGAAATGCATCGTCGCCGTGGGAGTCGTCTGTGCAGAAACGAATGAGGACGCTCGCATGCTCGCTTCCCGCGTGTCACCGCCCTCGTTGGAACGGAAGCTGCTGGTCGGAACGCCGGAGGAGCTTGTGCTGCGCCTTGCCGATTTATCGCGGAACTACGACGTGGACGAGTTTATCATCGTGACGATGATTCCGGATTATGCGCTTCGACTTCGTTCATATGTACTGCTGGCGGAAGCGGTGTATCGTTACTCTTGACAGCGACATTTCTGTTGCCCGTATGAAAAAAAGGAAACAGGACAAAATAACCTCACTTTGTTACATATTTTCCACAAAGTGGGAGTGGTTATTGGATGTCTTCTTGGCTCGATGAATTAAAGCAGATGTTAATCAATATGGATGACGCCGAAATCATTGAGCATCAAACAGATACGATTCATCCTCTCTATCTTTTGTACATAAGAACGCTGATCGATCAGAAGCTTTTAAACGAGACGATTATTGAACCGCTTAACCGCTGCAACTCACTTTCGTCCTGTTTTACCAATGCCAAAGTTTCGGAAATTTCATCTTTAGACGATGCTCAACAAAAAATGATGCAGGGATTTATTTTATTGAATGATACTTCCAACAATCAATGGTTGGGCATTCAGTTGGAAAATCCATTAGGCCGAGCCATCGAACCGTCCTCAACCGAAACCGTTATTTATGGGGCGAAGGACAGCTTCAGTGAGCAATTAGAGAAGAACATCACGATGATACGCAGACGCTTGCCCTTGACGTCTTTAAAAACGGAAAAGTATACTGTCGGTTCACTTAGTAAAACTGAGGTGATATTGCTTTATATTGAAGGAATTACCAACCCGGAATTTATTTCTTTGGCCAGAAGCAAAATTTCAAACGTGGACTTCGACCAATTTTTAGACTCCGCTCAACTTGCAGCTTTTATGGAAGATCATCATCACACCGTATTCCCCCAGTTCCTGCAAACGGATCGTCCGGATGCCTGCTGCTTCGCCTTAGGCGAGGGGAAGCTGACCATCTTGGTGGCCAACTCACCGTTTGCCTTAATCGCTCCTATTACCTTTTTTCACCTGTTCCAATCACCGGAAGACTACTTCCTTCGTTGGCCGGTAGCAAGTTTTCTGCGTTTGGTTCGATACGGAAGCTTTATTATTTCGTTGACGTTGATTCCGTTTTATGTGGCGTTAACGACATTTCATTATCAAATGATTCCGCTGCCGATTCTTTTCGTGTTATTGGAATCCAGGAGTAAATTGCCCTTCACTCCTTTTTTGGAAGGATTTCTCATGATCGTCACACTTGAAATCATCAAAGAGGCCAGTTTGCGGATGCCGGCCAAAACAAGTCAAACGATAGGTGTTATCGGAGGAATTGTCATCGGACAAGCTACCGTAGAAGCTGGCTTTGCAAGTAAAGTATTGATTGTTTTGATGGGCATATCCTCCATTGCCTTCTTTTTGGTACCCAATTATCAAATGACCAAATCCATGGTCTTGCTTCAAGTGATGCTTCTGATCCTTTCCTCGTTTCTGGGGTTGCCGGGAATTGTTATCGGGATCATCGGAGTCCTTGCTCATCTCCATGGTTTAACGTCATTGAGACAGCCTTATTTGGCACCGATTGCTCCATTGTATGGAAAGGATTGGATCGATCTCTTTATTCGCGGTCCGTTAATCTGGATGAAAACTCGGCCTGATTATTTACATCCGCTGCGGAAATGGCGGCGATCTACCAACAGGAGATGAAAAAGTGAAGACTTTTTCCTTATTCGATAAAACGTCTGCCTTCAGCGGTCCCTATTTCCTTTTATTGGTTAACCGTACCCAAATGCATTATTTTGTTTTAATCATGCCGACCTATCTGGTACATTCGTACATGGTTTGGGCAATTATCTTCATAGGGCTATTGTCACAACTTAATTTAATGATGTTGTCCAAATGGTTTCGTTCTGATTTTGCAGCCAAAGGATATCAAGGTTTTGTGCAGCTTTTCGGTGAGCGGACGGTTCAATGTTTAGCGTTAGTCGGTTTTTTTGTAGTGCTGCTGAAGATTTCCATCATCACCCTTGGCTACATTGAAATGCTCCATAAATTTATTTATCCTTCCATGGATAAAAATTGGCTCATTGTAATGCTTCTTTTGATTAGCTTATTTGTTGCTTTTCACGGAATAGAGAAAACATTACGATTTGTCATTATCGCATTTTTATTCGGGATTTGGATTATTTTTATGTTTCTTCCTTTCTTCTTCCCGCCGATTGCAAATTATCGCGATTTGTATCCATTAATACCCACGGAATGGTCGATCCAATCATGGCATGGATTGTTATTTATATGGTCGGCTTTTTCAGGTCCGATCTATTTGATCTGCATGGTTCCTTGGTTAAGCACCAAAAAGAAGATATTCAAATATCTCATGTTCGGAAACGCGATTTCGATCCTCGAATATTTGTTTTTATTCATTGCTTCGATATTGTTTTTTGGAACGCACTATTTAAGCCAAATCAAATTTCCGGTAGCACATATGGCGCGGCACATTCAGACCGGCGGCCTAGAACGAGTCGATATGATTCTCATTTCTTTCCATATGTTTAATTATGTGTTTGACATTTCCATTCTTTTGTTGAGTTTTTACGGAGCCGCAAGAGTCTTGATGAGAAAACGGGATAAACGGACGACTCGGATTGGATTTATCTCGAGTTGGTTCATCATTTTGATAAGCATCATTCTAATGAATCAATGGTTATGGCGAACGGTTCCCGGCCAGATCATGTTACTGAACATTCAAATTTGGATCGGCGCCCTCATTTATTTGCTTGCTCCCGTCATCCTTTTTATTGCCGTCAAACGAAAGGAGCGAATCCAATAATGAAGCCATTCAAATATTACAGCTTTTTAGGGATCGTAAGTCTTTTACTGTCGGCTGGCTGTTCTCCTTACGTAGAGAATAATCTGATCGAAGAGATCGCTCCCGTCGTTTTCTGGTCCGTTGACGAGGGGGAACAAGGGAAGCTTAAAATGAGCACGCTGGTACCGCCGCTCATCCAAGAAAAAAAACGTCTGCTTACTATGGAAGTCGATCTGTTGAAGCAAGGGGGCAAAGAATTTAATTTAAATTACTACCGCGAATTAAAGCTCGGGCAGCTTCGAATGTTATTAATCAACGAGAAGTTGGCAAAAAAAGAAGGAATTGAAAAGCTGATAAATACGGTATTGATTGATCCCGATATTTCTCAACGCCTTTATTTATTGATTGTTCAAGGCAATTTTGATGACTATATAACTAGTCAATTGATTAAGCAAGAAAATCAAGATTATTTTCTGTACCGGATGTTAAAGCATTACGAGGAACATCAACAAGGTGAAATGAGCATCGTCAATTTGCATCAATTTATGAAGAAGCTATATTCCCCACTTAAGGATCCGTTTCTCCCGGTTTTTCAAGTGAATCAAGATAATTTTAAATATATCGGGACTGCCTTGTTTCGAAAAGATAAAGAAGTGGGAATTATAAAAGATATGGACGATCAAATTTTTCAGCTTCTTGGAAATGACCGGTTCCTAAAAATTTTTGCGCTTCCTAAGTTCTCAATCAGTTTAGGCCGAATTCGTTCCCATGTTCACATGGATGTAAATAAGGACCTTACAGCCTTAACGTTAAAGGTGAAATTTCGTGGAAGAATCGAGGAATACCAAGGTGATATAAATCTCCAAAGCGAGGAGGAACTGAAGCATTTAACCGAAGAGATTGAAGCCTATTTGGAAAAGCAAACATCTGATTTGTTAGAAAAAATGCAACAATGGAGAGCGGACCCCTTAGATATCGGAACACTTTCGCTTCATCCGTTTGCTAAAGAAATAACCGAAGAACAGTGGTTAAACGCTTGGGAAAATATGAAAATCAACGTAGATTATAACCTCGAATTTCATCCGTTATTAAACATAAAGGAATAAAGGAGTTGATCGTTTGGTAACCCTTCCGGATGGAACGTCATTGCCTAGAATCGGTCAAGGTACGTGGTATATGGGGGATGAGCCGTCCAAGAGAAATGAGGAGCTTCGCGCATTAAGACGCGGTGTGGAGCTGGGATTGAATTTGATCGATTCGGCTGAAATGTATGGCGACGGCAGATCCGAGTCCTTGGTCGGCGAAGCGATCGAAGGGATACGGGATCAAGTGTTTTTGGTTTCCAAAGTATATCCGCATAATGCAGGACTAAACCGCATTTCCGGAAGCTGCGAACAAAGCTTGAAGCGATTAAAGACGGACCGTCTTGACCTTTATCTACTTCACTGGAGAGGAAGCGTTCCTCTAAGTGAAACAGTGGAAGCGATGGAGCGCTTGGTCGAATCGGGAAAAATTGTACGTTGGGGGGTATCAAACCTGAACACGGACGATATGGAAGAGCTGTTCAATATGGCGGGAGGGATACATTGCATGGTTGATCAGGTGCTTTATCATCTGGGTTCCCGAGGTATCGAGTACGACCTTCTTCCATGGCTTAGAGCGAAGAACATCCCGATAATGGCCTACAGTCCGCTTGCTCAGGCAGGCATTTTGCGAAGAGGACTGGTTGGACATCAGGCAGTGGAGGACATCGCCGATCGACATGGCGTAAAGCCGCTTCAAATTCTCCTAGCTTGGTGTATTCGAAGCGGAGATGTGATTGCCATTCCTAAGGCATCGTCAGCAGCGCATGTCGAAGAGAATGCCGCAGCGGAACGGATTAGGCTTACGGACGAAGACTTGAGGAAATTGGATGAGGCGTTCCCCAAACCGACTAGAAAGGTTCCGCTCGACATCATTTGAAGAAATTCGGCATACAACGTTCTGTATTGGACGGTTTATGCCGTTTTTTATTCCACATAGTGTATGATTAAAATGGCTATATAAACCAAACGTGTACTATCCTTATGAAGTCTATCAACTTACCGTCGACGATTGGCATGGGGAATTTGAATTCATCCCACTCTCTGAACTGGCAGACGAATCTTCAGCCACTTATGTATTCAATGGCGACAGTTCGTTAGCGGATCAGCCTGATACATGGGCAAAAGCAGAAGTTGAGAAAGCGATCTCGATGGACCTGGTGCCGCGACACATGATGAATCGCTACACTGAACAAATCACGCGGGCCGAATTCAGCACATTGGCGATTCGTTTCGTTGAATCGTTCTCGGATCATACAGTTGATGAAATTCTTGGTCACCTTCATCTTCAAATTGACGAATCAGCCTTTACCGATACGAAGGATGAAGCGGTTCTCGCCGCTTATGCGTTCGGTATTGTAAACGGAAAGGGCAGCCGAACATTTGACCCGAACGGAGCAATCACGCGACAGGAAGCAGCCGTCATGCTGACCAATACGGCGAAGTTTTTACAAATTCGTTCGAACGGCGCAGCACTCAAGTTCAGCGATGCGGACGAAATTTCGCAATGGGCCCGATCTTCCGTTGAGTTTATATCAACCGTCAGCGATAAAGATGCACAGCTTCCTGTCATGGGAAGCACAGGTGACAACATGTTTAGTCCGGCAGGCACATACACGCGCCAACAGGCTTATATAACTTTCAAAAGATTATTTCACTCTGACGAACCACATTAAGGCTTCATAATGAGTAAATAATAGTATCCGGAGATACAATAATTCATTTTTTCTATCAAAGTACCATACGATGAGCTCACCTGTAGCATAGGGTGAGCTTTTTTCATCCACTAAGTCACCTCATAAAATTACATTTAAAGGGAAAATGTTAAATTTTAGCGAATATAAAAATAAGAATAATATTTGCGGGCTTCGTAAATATAACGTTAGGTGAAATACCATGTTTTGATAAAGGGGAATTCAAGATGCTAAAACTAAAAGAAAAATCTCTTAATTGGTCGTTACAACATATAAACAATTATGGTGATTCTTATGTGTTTCCAACTCCATTTGAGTTTGACGCAATTAATGAGTTTTGGCCAGAAGTTAAGCAACATTTATTAAATATTGATGTTTATTCAAATGGAGTCAGACCATATAGAACTACTATCACACCCAAAAGTAGTGTAGGGTTTAGAATTTGCACTCAATTGGATCCTTTAGATTCAATAGTATATAACGCGTTAATTTACGAAATTCACGAAGAAATAGAAAACAAACGAGTTCCTTCTTTTCTTGATACGGTCTATTCTTTTAGATTGAGTCCTGATAGTTCTGGGTCACTTTTTGATCCAGAGTATAATTGGAAAAGTTATGAAGAAAGGACAAAAGAGCTTTTAGAATCGGAAGAATATTCTTATGTGGTAATGACTGATATTACAGACTTTTATCCAAGTATCTATCTCCATAACATAGAGACACATTTACGGGAATGTGTAAGAGCAAGCGGGAAAAATACTCATGCTGAAACAATAATTAATATGATCAAAGCTATGCATATTAGCCAGACTCACAAGGGACTTCCTATTGGACCTCAGTTTAGCCGTCCAATTGCTGAACTTGTTCTGAATGAAATCGATCAGATATTAATTGAAAATCATATAAACTTCATTAGGTATGTTGACGATTATAGGTTATTTTGCAAATCAGAGAATGAGGCATATAAGTCATTAGCATTTTTGGCTCAAAAGCTATACGACATTTTGAATCTGAAATTGAACGAACCAAAAACAAAAATTATGACTACCAAAAAGTTTATGGCAAAGCATCTCTATTTATTTACGGAAAGAGAGAAAGACCGTATCATTAATGAATTTTATGAATTACTAGACAAGATTGGCGTCGGAAGAGACTTTTATGGAGAAATTGATATGTCTTCGCTAGATGAAGAAGATATAAGTAAACTACACGAGATAAATATTTTTGAATTATTGCAAGAAGAACTAAGTAAGGACGATATAGATTTAGGGTTTGCTAAATTTTTAATTGGAAATTTAGCACGATTTGATAATACTGATGTAGCAGATCTAGTTCTTACGGAAGAAAATATGAGAAGGCTATTCCCAAATCTAAAAACGATTATAAACCACCTTGAACGGGTTAGATCGTATAGTGAAGAACAAAAACACGGAATTGGAAATAAAGTTATTGATCTAATACAAAATAGCTTCATGAGTGAACTCGAATTTAATAGATCTTGGTTATTACATTTATTTTCAAAAAGTGATGAGTGGAATAATCAAAAACATTTTCCCGAACTAATGAAGAAATTTGATGATAATTTCACTACAAGAAAACTCATCTTAAATATGGGAAGATCAAAAAATTATCGTTATTTTAGGGAGAACAAATTTAATAATATTTCAGATCCTTGGGTAAAACGGGCGTTTTTAGTTGCGTTTAGTTGTTTGCCTCAAGACGAGAGAAATCCGTACTATAAATCTAGAAGTTTAACTCAGCGAGACGTTTTAGAGAAATTTGTAGAGAAATGGGCACAGAAAAACCCTTTTTAGTGATTCATTGAAGTCATGGTACTTCACCTAACACAGCATTCACGCATCGGGCCATACGGCCCTTGGTCCGCAGAGGCATTTTCAAGGGAGCAGATTTCAGCGGACAATCCCTACGGGGTTCGTGAATTCAAAGACGTTATAAGAAATCCGAAAAAACTAATTTAAAACCAAACAAACGTTCTGTTTAATTGGGAGTTTAGATGGTATAATTAGTAAGTGCAATTGAATCTTGGGTGGGCATGGTTTCCCTTCGAAAGGAGGTGAGACCATAGAGTTGAAAGATGCGCTAACAATCATGATTCTTTTCTCAACATTTGTCTTAGCTCTTTTAACATACATCGGGAATAACTACAAGAGAAAGTAAAAACCCACCCTAAGGTTTGCGGCCGATAGGTGGGTTTTTGCCGTCATTTAACTTGAGGGGATAAACCCATCCAAGCCAATTGTATAGCCGGGTGTTCGCCGCACTCGGCTTCATTACACAAATAATACCATATATAAAAACCATTGCAAACCACAAAAGACTATACTGCAAGTATTTTTGAGGTAGGCAGGACATCCTATTACTCACGTTCACACTGCGGACAACGAAAATGAAAAAATTCTACGAAATACAGAACATAAAGCCGAAGGAAATTCAAGCATGGACCTGAGTTTTCTTCGGCTCATTTCGTTATCCGAGTTACTTGCCGAATAGGGCAGCGAATTGACCGTACCCTTCTTCCTCCAGCTTATGCTTTGGAATAAATCGGAGTGCAGCCGAGTTAATGCAGTAACGCAGACCTGTCGGCTGCGGACCGTCCTCGAACAGATGGCCGAGATGCGAATCCCCTTCTTTGCTGCGAATTTCCATTCGAATCATATTGTGGCTTACGTCGATCTGTTCCGTCATTCGTCTTTCTTCTATCGGTTTGGTGAAAGAAGGCCAACCGCAATGAGAATCGAATTTATCAAGAGAACTGAACAGCGGTTCACCTGACACGATATCTACGTAGATGCCTTCTTCATTGTGGTTCCAATATTCATTGCGGAAGGGAGGCTCCGTACCGTTGTTCTGCGTCACCTCGTATTGCAACGGCGTAAGTCGAAGTCTAAGCTCCTCGTCTTTTTTCGGGTCCTTCCAAGCTTCTTTTAAGAAACGCTCCCGCCCCGATCCCGCGAAATACGCCTTATAGCGGACAGGATTGTGCTTGTAGTAATGCTGGTGAACATCCTCGGCCGAATAGAACGGTGCGGCGGGGAGGATCGGCGTCACGATCGGATTATCAAAGCGGCCGCTCTCGGCAAGCTGGCGTTTCGATTGCTCCGCGAGCTTGTGCTGCTCATCGTTGTGCACAAAAATCGCAGTTCGATAGGAGGAGCCACGATCGGCAAATTGTCCCCCTGGATCCGTCGGATCAATTTGCCGCCAAAAGAGATCGAGCAGACGTTCATAGGGAAAAAGAGTCGGATCGTACGTAATTTGCACTGCCTCGTAATGTCCCGTTGTATCTGAGCATACTTGTTCGTACGTCGGATTCTCCACGTTTCCCCCCGTATAACCGGAGATGACCGAAATGATACCAGGCTGCTCGTCGAACGGCTTCACCATACACCAAAAACACCCGCCGGCGAACGTCGCTAATTCATAAGTAGAGTTCATTCGTTCACACCTCACTTCATTAATCCAAACGCTTATAAAAACTATAACAGATAACGTTCCTTATTCAAAAGGCACGCGGCTGCGGTGATTTAAGTTATGAACCCATACCGCGATCTGCAAAGAAACGGCATCCTGGAACAGCTGCGGATCATAACCTGTTTCTTCTTTAATCTTTTTTAAACGATAAATCAGTGAATTTCGATGAATGTACATGTTTTTCGCACATTCGCCAATGTTCAGATTCGCTGCAAAAAAATGCTCCAACGTATCAATCAGCTTAATGGATGACTGCTTTAAGATCCGCTCGGCAAATAGGCGCTTCATTCGTTCATCCACTTGTTCAATAAAAGCTCTCGTTTCTACTTCTGTATAAGTTATGATTCGTTGTTCCCGGCTGCCGAATCGCAATGAGCATTTGGATTCTTCCAGCGAGTCACAAATATGAGCAACGTCACCTACGGAGGAGCCGACACCGATTCTAAAGGGGATTTTCCAAAGTTCCAGCAACGCGATTACATCATTTATCTTTTTCCTGACCACGTCTGCAGATGTGAGCATGAATACATGATTGACGTTTAAAAATCCGATGAGCGAGTTACTTGCAGGAAGGATGTTTTCCAACTTCTGAATCATGTCGCGGTCCTTAAACGATCGTTCGTCATTACTGATTTCTATCAATGTAACCTGATACGGCGCTTCTAATTTGATTCCGAGAAGGCTCAATCTCTGTTTGACCGTTTCGCTGCCGGGCTCGCCGTGAACAAGATCGTCAAAAACCAACTCCTTTAAGCGCTGTTTCCATTCCATTTGTGAGGCGACAAAAGCTTGCTGGATCATCATTTCGGTAATCATTTTCACCAGCTCGCCGAACTCCATAATCTCATCCGGATGACCTGTGATGCCAATAACACCGATAATTTGATTCTGAAATTGGATCGGGAGATTCAATCCGGGGAACGAACCTTGCCATTGGTTCATATTTTCGGCAGTAACGATCAACGGCTCACCGGTGCGCAGAACTTCTGAGGCGCCCGCATGCAGATCGCCAATGCGGTTCGAGTCTCCGGAAGCAATGATGATACCGTATTGGTTCATAATATTAACGTTTCGTTTCAGGCGATTCATCGTTTGCTCTACGATTTCAGACGCAATCGCTTTCGTCAACATATGCATGGTCCTTTACAATGTATTTTTTTGTTTATTTTAGACAAAAATAAAGGATTGAATCAATGAAAATTTGTTCATTTCATCCGATGATTCGTATGGTCTTTAGGTGTTATGATTATTTGCGGCAACACCGAAAGCGTTTGCAGAAAAGGTGGCTCAAAAATGAAAATAGTCATTGCTCCTGATTCATTTAAGGGAAGCTTATCCGCCATTGATGTTTCCAAAGCGATTGAACGGGGAATCAAAAAAGTAATCCCGAACACGAATACAGTATTAGTTCCCGTGGCAGACGGAGGAGAAGGAACGACCGACAGCTTAGTCACGGCAACTGGGGGGCGGCTTATTGAAGTAACAGTAACTGGACCTCTAGCATCACCGGTCCGCGCCTTCTACGGCATTCTCGGTGACCATCATACTTGTGTCATTGAGATGGCAAGCGCGTCTGGGTTATATCTCATTAAGCCGGTCGAGCGGAATCCGCTTGTAACAACCACATTCGGCACCGGCGAATTGATTAGAAAAGCATTAGATGACGGATGCCGGCGGTTTATTTTGGCGATTGGAGGGAGCGCTACCAATGACGGAGGTATCGGCATGCTTCAGGCCCTCGGAATGAAGCTGTTAGATCAGGACGGACAACCGGTCGGTTACGGAGGCGGGGAACTAGGCCGTGTGTCCGACATCGACATACAGGGATTAGACCCGAGAATTGCGGATTCTGAATTTTTAATTGCATCGGACGTTCAAAACCCGCTAGTAGGTCCAAATGGCGCATCTTACGTTTTCGGCCCTCAAAAAGGGGCGACAATAGAAATGGTGGAAAGATTAGACGCATATTTACGCCGCTGGGCCGATCTCGTTGAAGCAAAAACCGGAACGCGGCTGCATGATCGACCGGGCGCTGGAGCTGCCGGCGGTTTAGGCGGAGCGTTTCAGGCCTTCTTCCCATCCGAAACGAGACGCGGAATCGATATCGTCATTGAATACACGAAGCTCAATGAAAAATTAGAGGGTGCCGACCTTGTTTTCACAGGAGAAGGTCAGATTGATTTTCAAACCGCTTCGGGGAAAACCCCTTTGGGTGTCGCTCAAGCGGCTCAAAAGAGAGGAGTACCTGTTTTTGTATTAGCAGGATCGATCGGGCCTGGCATTGAAACGTTGTATCAATATGGCATTGACAGCGTGCAGAGTATTGTTAGCGGGCCGATGACGCTTAACGAAGCTATGGCTCGCGGTTCCGAACTGTTGGAGCTGGCTGCGGAGCAAGTCGTCCGTACTTATATGGCATCTCACCGTAAGTCCATAAACACATAAAGGAGATGTATGAAATGTTATTCACTGTATTAGCGTTTGGCGTTATTCTCGTCGTTGTTGCAACGGCAAAATTCAAACTTCACCCGTTTTTATCGCTCTTGCTCGGTGCAGTTTTTATCGGCATCGCTTCCGGAATGCCTCTGCCAAAGGTTGTAGAAAACGTGAATACCGGTTTCGGCGGGTTAATGAGCAGTATTGGTATCGTTATCGTTGCCGGTACGATCATAGGGACGATCTTGGAGAAATCCGGCGCGGCTCTCCGTATGGCGGAAGTAGTGCTTCGAATCGTCGGTCCGAAAAGACCTCAGCTGGCCATGTCTTTGATCGGTTATATCGTTTCCATTCCTGTATTTTGTGATTCCGGTTTCGTTATTCTTTCCAGTTTAAGAAAGGCGCTTGCTAAGCGGGCAAAAGTAGCGCTCGCGTCAATGTCCGTCGCGCTTGCGACAGGCTTGTATGCAACCCATACCCTTGTACCGCCGACTCCAGGTCCAATCGCCGCGGCGGGAAACATTGGGGCAAGCGATTTCTTGGGCACAATTATATTAATCGGTTTGATTGTCGCGGTACCGGCTACCGTCGTGGGTTACTTTTGGGCAACTCGCGTCGCCAGCAAAATTGAAGTAGAAGCAGATAACGAAGCGCTGGATTACGATGAAATCGTCAAATCTTACGGACAGATGCCTTCTGCGTTCAAATCGTTTCTGCCTATCGTACTGCCTATCGTTCTGATCGGACTGGCTTCCGTTGTTCAATTCCAAAAAATAGAAGGGTTATTCGCTGAATTTTTAATTTTTATCGGTTCCCCGGTGGTCGCGTTACTGCTTGGTGTGGCCGCAGCGTTTGCTCTGCTGCCGAAGTTTGATGAAGAAACACTGACAGGCTGGGTCGCTAAAGGATTAACAGATTCAGCGCCTATTCTTTTAATTACAGGTGCAGGCGGCGCGTTCGGCGGTGTGATTAAAAATACTGGCATTGCGGATGTCATCCAAGGCTGGACGATGGGAGATATGTTTACCGGCGCATTATTCCTGTTGATACCGTTCCTTATTGCGGCAGCGCTCAAGACAGCTCAAGGCTCGTCGACAGCGGCGCTTGTCATCACTTCTTCTTTGGTTGCGCCAATGCTTCCTGCGGTGGGCATCGAAGGCGCAGTGCCTCTTGCCTTAGTCGTTATGGCGATCGGTGCAGGAGCGATGACTGTGAGCCACGTCAATGACAGCTTCTTCTGGGTCGTCACTCAGTTTAGCGGCATGAAAGTGACAGATGCGTATAAAGCGCACACAGCCGCTACGTTGTTTCAAGGTTTAGTTACGATCGTATTCACCATGATTCTTTGGGTCGTCTTGGTTTGATTGTGCCAAGAAAATAAAATATCAATGCAAGGTTTACAGAGCGTTCCATATCCATCGATATGGAACGTTTCATTTTGAGCAGAAAAATCTTCACATACAATATACTGAAAATTCATAATTCTTATTAGAGCCGATGTCCTAGCTCTGACACCTTATCCTACAATTTCCCATAGGAGGGAGAACGAAAAAGGAGGCTGAAACCATTTGGATTCGAATTCCGGCCATCTGCAATTTCCACGTGAAATCGCCCCAGGCGTCTATTGGCTTGGTGGATGTCTCTCAATTCCGCACAACGGCCGACAAGTTCACAGCCACAATTCATGTTACATCGTTCAAGGAGAACAACATGCCATCCTGATTGATACAGGTTATCCCGACGATTGGCCGAGCATTGAATGTCAATTGGAAACTGTTCTTGGAAATCAGCCTTTGGACTTCGTGCTTCCTACGCATCCCGAGATTCCGCATTCGGGAAACATTCCCCGGTTAATTGAAAAGTACCCGCAGATTCAAGTGATTGGCGATCTAAGAGGCTATTCCTTGCTATATCCTGAGCATACCGAGTATTTTTTCAGCAAAAAAGCGGGGGATTCGATCGAGCTTGGAGGTACGAGAATTATTTTCGTGAATGCAGTCCTCCACGATTTGCCGAATACATTATGGGCATATGATACAGGCAGCAAAGTGCTTTTTTCATCAGACGGATTATCGTTCTCCCACGGTCATGCGGTCGGGGAATGTGTGTTATTTACTACCGAGCTTGCCTCGTATCCGGGTATCGAAGAGGTCTCTTTTTTTAGTGAAAGAGCTTTTTACTGGTCACAATTTGTCGATGCGAGAACGTATTTTCGTGAATTAAGGAAGTTATTGACAACGTATCCGGCTAAGATGATTGCAGGATGCCACTCGAATGTCATTGTAAATCCCGAACAGATTATCCCTTACATCGAAAAAGGAATGGTTGCGAGTTGGAGGGGGGCGTCGGATAGATGACAGATGTGGTTGAGCTAGGCTTGCAAGTGTATCGGTTGGGTGGTGTGATCGACGTCAAAGAGCATCCCGTGCCTTGGCTCCCGTCCGGCACTAAAGGTGTTGAACCGAGCAATGTCTACCTCCTGATTGACGGCCAAAAAGGATTGTTGGTGGATACCGGGTTTCCTTATCATAAGCGGTTAATCGTAAAGCAATTAGAAAAATTATGTTCCGAACATCGTATCCGATCCTTGTCCGTGCTTCTAACAAATGTAGAAATGATTTATTTAGGAAATCTGGAGGAGCTCGTCGAAAAATTCCCTATCCAATCGTTATACTGCTGCAGCAATTTAAATCCTCTACATCTGGCAGCCCCGGAGAAAATTGGTCATGTCAGCCTCACAGTTACTTATCCCGGCGATTTGATTCAGCTGAACAATCGAAAAATGCTCATCCTCGCGCCCCCGATCCGCATTCTGAAAACGATCTGGGCGCTTGATATGGCTACAGGGGTCTTATTTTCATCGGACATGTTTGGGTTTATGTACCACAATCTAGACCGATCGCAAATTGTACTGGAATCGATCTCTGAGGAGCACACCTCCGGAAAGGGGTGGGATGATCAGCTATTTACCAAATTTGGATGGCTCCGATTTGCGGATTCAGAAAGTAACGACATGCTCTGCAACCGGATAAAAAAGATTTTTCTTGAGCATGAGGTCAGCGCAATTGCACCCTATTACGGCTGTCCGGTCAAAGGTCGGCAAGCTGTGAACGCGTTGGTCGACATCGTTGTTGAGTTGGTGAAAAAACAAAGAAATCATGGGAGGAAAACGGTATGAAAGCAAAATGGGCGCGTATTCCGTTGCTTTTGGCGTTGTGTATGGTAATGATTCTGGCAGGGTGTTCGGACAATTCCCAACCTGCTGCTACTTCCAATCCCGCCCCTAGCGGGGAGGCAACGGGACCGGAAGCGAAAGCGGAGACGGATTACTTTAAAGGAAAAACTGTCAAGCTGATCGTCCCTTATTCTCCGGGCGGCACTTATGATTTTATGGCGCGGGTAGTCTCTGATTATTTACCTAAGTATCTTCCCGGCGCACCATCCGTGATCGTAGAAAATCAGCCGGGCGGCGGCGGAATGCTTGGAATCAGAAACATTTTCGATGCAGATCCAGACGGTCTTACGATCGGCCACTTTGAAAGCTCGGTCATCTTCCAACAGGTGCTTGAACTGGATGATTACATTACATTCGAAGCGTTTCCTGTCATTGGCTCCGCCGGAGGCCAGACGAAAGTATTGATGCAATCATCGGACATTACGCTGGAGGATGTGAAAACCGGAACAACCGTCAAATACGGCGGAATAGGTCCGGGCAACTCTTTTAACATTTCCACCCTCATCGCCGACGCGATTATGGGTCTTGAACAGCTGCAGGTTGTTCAAGGCTATAACGGGGCGTCGGACATTTTCCTTGCGGTAAATCAAGGAGAACTGCACGGGGCAGCGATTGCGCTGATCGATTACGATAAAAACCCGACCATCAAAGAGCTGATCGATACGGGCAAATCGAAAATCGTATTGGTGATCGGAGGCGAAGAGCCGCACGAACGGTACAATCTGCTTTTAGATGAGGTTCCGCAATTGAAGGACCTGGCTGAAACGGAAGAACACCGCAATATTCTGAATGCCTTCTCCGGCATCCTTAAAAACGGCCGCATCTTTTTAACGTCCCCCGGTGTCCCGGAAGATGTGGTAACGCTCTACAGGGAAGCCTTTAATCAAGTCATGAAAGATCCGGAGTTCTTGGCAAAAGCAGTGGATGCGGGATTTGAAATCAATGTGAATGAAGGGGAACAGGCGCAAGAAGAGTTTCGTGCCGTGCTTCAATTACCGGATCCGGAAAAAGAGTACCTGAAAACGATTTTACTTGAATAGAAGCGGTGGTACTCATGGAGATTTCCTCGATTCTTGAAGGTTTATACAGTTTGCTGCAATGGCCGAATATCGGTTATTTGATCCTGGGCGTGCTTGTGGGGAGTTTTTTTGGGCTTGTGCCGGGCTTAAACGGCATTGTGGCCGTCGCTCTCTTTCTTCCCCTAATATGGGAATTGGAGATGATCGCTGCTATAGCGATTCTGGTAGGGATTGTAACCTCCGTTCAGACGGCTAACACGTTCCCGGCCATCTTGTTTAATATACCCGGCACTCCTACAGCTGCGGCAACCTTGCTGGACGGCTTTCCGATGGCGAAGAAGGGGGAGGCGGCCCGTGCCCTGGCAGCCGCCTTCATCGCTTCGGGATTGGGCGGTATTCTTTCGGCTGTTTTACTGGGATTATCGATCCCGATCATTCGCCCGCTCGTGCTTCTTTTTAGCTCTTCCGAGCGGTTCATGCTGATTCTTATGGGTATTATGCTCATTGCTACGCTGGATCAAGGAAATCGTTCGAAAGGGATGATCGCCGCACTGATGGGGTTTCTCATATCGACCGTCGGGTTGGCGCCGTCTGTGAATGTAGACCGCTTCTCCTTCGATATGAATTATTTCATTCAAGGCATTCCGATGGTCCCGTTAGTTATGGGCTTGTACGGTTTGGCGGAGCTCATTGATATGATGGGCAAAAAGAGCATCTCGGAATCCGCCTCGCTTCAGAAGCGAAACGGGGCGCAATTATGGCAAGGGATTGCCGATGCATTCCGCCATTGGAAGGTTGTCATTCGCGGAGGTACCATCGGCGCGTTGATCGGCGCGATTCCAGGATTAGGAGGCACGGCGGCGGCCTTTTTTGCCTACGGGGCGGAAGCAAGGAACAAGCATCAAAACTTTGGGCAGGGCAATGTTGTGGGGGTCATCGCGCCCGAAAGTGCAAACAATGCATCTCAAAGCGGCGAGTTTATCCCCACGTTGGCCTTTGGCGTTCCCGGAGGCGGCACGACCGCAGTCATGTTAACGGCCTTCATGATTCTCGGCTATCAACCCGGGCCTTCGGCTTTGACGACGCAGTTGCCGATGACGATGAGCATCATTTGGGGGATCGCTTTGGCGAATGTCTTGGCGGTCATTCTTTGTTTCGCTTTACTCCGGCCGTTCGCTTCGCTGACCAAGGTTCGCTCATCCATTCTGGTCCCTGTGATCATGCTGTTCGTGATTTTCGGAAGCTTGTCCACGACGTTAACCTATTATGATTTAACCGTTACCTTGTTATTCGGATTGCTGGGGTATGTCATGATGAAGAACGATTGGCCCCGCGCTCCATTGTTGGTCGCTTTTGTATTGGGCAAACTGGCGGAGCAGTATTTTTTCCTTTCCTATCAAAATTACGGATGGTGGTTTCTTTCGAGGCCGATTGTCGTCGTCTTGCTGCTTGTTATGGTGTTGACGGGCATCGGGCTCTGGTGGAGCGCAAATTCCTCAAAAAGAGGTGACGGCCTTTGAGAAGCGATTTCTATATCGCCTCAACGTTTTTTCTTCTATTCTTTTTAGCTTTGATTGCTGCGTGGCCTTATCCCATCGGCGGAAAAATCTTTCCTTTTATTGTGATTATTCCTGGTGTGATCATGAGTCTGGCCTTTATGGGTTATACCTTTCGATCGGTCAAAGCATGGTTCCCGGTCAAAGCGAACCCGCGTGCATTCATCCAAATTGGGTGGGCCCTGGGTTATTTTGCTCTATGTTTTTTAATAGGAGCGCATTGGGGCATCGTGATAGGAAATTTTCTGTATGCATTGCTTCATCGTGAGAAACTTATCACGACGCTCGCGATCGGGGTCTTGTCATGGCTGCTGCTCTGGGGGTTTGAGAAATACTTTACTTTTTCGCTTCCTCCTGGATTTTCGTTTTAAATATTGAGTCGAGAACGGAGCCTTCCGATTTGCGGGCTCCGTTTTTGATGAACTGATTACTTTTTAAACTCCACCTTGATGAATATTCATTGAGAATCATTCTTGACAAACCTTCGATGAGAGTGATATTATTCATTTCGGGTTAATTGATAATGATTTTCAATAGCAATTATATTAAAGGGGAGAATTGAAAAATGGAAATGCGGAAAAACAAGATGTTCACTGCAATAATGTCAGTCGCGCTCACTGCTGCACTTATGGCAGGCTGTGCGGCGACGGCGCCGGAGGAGCAAAATACGACGACCGGAGCGGGCGGAGGAGAACAAGAGGTCAACATTTATTCCGCAAGACATTATGATGTAGACGCGAAGCTGTACGAACAGTTCACGAATGAAACAGGCATTAAAGTCAACGTGATCGAAGGCAAGGCGGAGGAACTGATCGAGCGCATTAAGCGCGAGGGTGAAAGTACGCCTGCGGATCTGTTCGTTACAGTCGACGGCGGTGTGCTTACCAACGCCAAGACAAGCGGCATTCTTCAGCCTGTCGAGTCGGAGACGATCACCTCGCAAGTGCCGGAGCAATTCCGCGACGTTGATAATGAATGGATCGGCCTCTCGACGCGCGCCCGTGTCATCGTGTATTCGAAAGATCGAGTACAGCCGGACCAGCTTTCTACTTATGAAGATCTCGCCAGCGATAAATGGAAAGGGAAGGTGCTTGTCCGTTCCTCCACAAACATGTACAATCAATCTTTGTTAGCTTCCTTCATCGCTCTTAACGGCGAGCAGCAATCCGAACAGTGGGCGCAAGGCCTTGTAGACAATTTTGCCCGCGATCCGGACGGCGGGGACCGCGACCAAGCGAAAGCGATCGCGGCAGGCTTGGGCGACGTAGCGATCATGAACACGTATTACGTCGGCTTGATGTTCAACTCCCAGGACCCGGAGGAAGTGAAAGCCGCAGAGCAGATTGGCGTCTTCTTCCCGAACCAAGAGACAAACGGCACGCACCTGAATATCAGCGGAGCGGGATTGATCAAATATAGCCAGAACAAAGACAACGCGGTGAAGTTGATCGAGTTCCTGACAGCGCCGGAAGCGCAAGCGACGTTCTCCGCAGAAAACTTTGAATTCCCGGTCAATCCTGAAGCAGAACTGCCTGAGCTTCTGAGCTCTTGGGGTGAATTCAAATCACAGCAGTTGGATTTTGCGAAGATCGGAGAATATAATAAGAAGGCCGTCGAAATTATGAATAAAGTAGGTTGGAAGTAAGAACATGAGACCAGCCACAGTAGAACGACAGATAAAAAAACATATAAACGGCTGGGTAATCATTAGTGTTGCGGGGGCAGCAATAGTATTGCTGCCCCTTGTTACTATTTTACTTTCCGTCTTCCAAGCGCCGAACGAGAATTGGAGCCATATCACGCAGTATATGCTGCGTGATTATGTGCTTCAATCCGTTTGGCTCGTGCTGTTTTCCGGGACAGGCACCGTTCTGATCGGCGTATCGCTCGCTTGGTTGATAGCCGCTTACGATTTTCCGTTAAAGTCTTTCTTCCGCTGGGCGCTGATGCTGCCGCTTGCAGTTCCGCCCTACATTGCGGCGTTCACGTACAGCAACATGCTAAGCTTTACGGGGGTCGTTCAGACAACGCTTCGTTCCTGGGGGTTCCAGCCGAATCCAGCCTTGTTCGACATTATGTCAATGCCGGGAGCCGTTTTTATCTTTACAATGTTCTTATATCCGTATGTATTTATGATCACAAGAGCGTTCTTGGAGCGGCAGAGCGGATCCTATATCGATAATGCGAGATTGCTCGGCAGAACACCGTTGTCCATCTTCACACAGGTCGTTGTTCCATTGTCCCGTCCGGCCATCGCCGGTGGGGTGACGCTTGTAGCGTTTGAAGTGTTAAGCGACTATGGCGTGGTGAATTATTACGGCATTCAGACATTCACGACCGCGATCTTCAAGACATGGTTCGGGATGTACGATCTTGAGTCGGCTACACGTTTGGCCGCATGGTTCATGTTCAGCATCCTCTTCCTCGTCGTCGCAGAGCGACTCATGCGCCGTCAACGCCGGTTCAGCGCAACGACCAGCAAGGGGAGTCCGCTGATCTCCAAACGGCTCAGAGGACCGTCATCGTGGCTGGCTACGGCGTTCTGCACAGCGGTATTAGCCTTGTCCTTCCTGATTCCGATCGCACAACTGATCGTGTGGGCAGGTTGGACGTACGACGATGTGCTTGCCACCGCCGATTTCGGCCGTCTCACTTATAACACGGTGAACGCGGCATTGATGGCGACGGTCGTCATCGTCGCGCTATCCGTAATAGTGGCAAATACGACCCGGACGCTTAATAACGCTTATGGGTTCGCTCTCGCGAAGATGATGACCGCAGGCTATTCCATTCCAGGTGCCATCATTGCAATCGGGGTATTGAGCCTCTTCATTGGGCTTGATGAGCGTTTAGCCCCTCTGTACCGAGCTATGGGGCTCGGAGACTCGCCTCTCGTACTAAGTTTGTCGCTGGTGATGCTAGTCGTCGCTTATATTATTCGATTCATGGCGACCGGCTATAATGCGGTGGAAGCCGGCTTCGAAAAGATTGGCATGAAATACACGGAATCGTCCCGAATGCTCGGGCTTGGGATGACGGGTACGTTCTTTAAGGTCGATCTCCCGCTCATCCGGGGATCTTTGTTCAGCAGCGTCATCCTGACGTTCGTGGAAATCGTGAAGGAACTGCCGCTCGCGCTGCTTCTACGACCGTTCAACTTTGATACGCTGGCGACGAAGGCGTATCAGTACGCCAGCGACGAGCGTATTTTCTCGGCGGCCCTTCCGTCCTTGATTATTATCGGTGTTAGCATGACGTCTATTATTATCTTTCATCATTTGGGAAAGAGAGTGGGACAATGAGCTTCGTTGAAATCCGTGATTTATGCTTTATTTATTTCAGTGCGCGTTCATCCGTCATTGACAACTTTACTTTCTCTATGAAAAAAGGCGAAATCGTAGGAGTCCTAGGAGAGAGCGGCAGCGGGAAAAGTACGCTGCTTCGGTTGATCGCCGGTCTCGAGACGCCCTCCGAAGGCAAGATACGCATCTCCGACCGGACGGTGGTCGACGATCAATCGTTCGTGCCGCCGGAGCAGCGCGGTGTCGGCATGGTGTTCCAGGACTACGCCCTCTTCCCGCATTTAACTGTTGCAAAGAATATCGAGTTCGGCCTTCATCGATTGCCGAGAAGCGAGCGCCAGGCTCGCGTTAGGGAGATGATCGATCTCGTGCAATTAACAGGCTTGGAGCAGCGGTACCCGCACGAGTTGAGCGGCGGGCAGCAGCAGCGCGTTGCCTTGGCGCGCGCATTGGCGCCGAAGCCGGCGCTGCTCTTGATGGATGAGCCGTTCTCTAACCTGGACGCCGATCTTAAGGCGAGCATCCGCGAAGAGCTCCGGCACATTCTTAAAAAAGCGGAGATGACATGCCTATTCGTTTCTCACGACCAACAGGACGTGGACGCGATCTGTGACCGCGCTATCCGCTTCGGACAACCTATTCCGACGATATAAGAAAGTCACCCAGGCGGGTAGCATTGGAAAGGTCTTGCACCACCTACTGAATAAAGCTCCTAAATAAAAATGGAGGCGTTCCAGGAGCAGGAAAACCTTTAAAATTTGTCGAATTCCTTACTGATAATAAGTCAATCTTGAAAGAGAATTTGTCGCGAGGAGGAGCTGCAGATGGCAAAAGAAGTACCATGTTCGATCTACCGAGGCGGGAACAGCAAATCTCTTATTTTTAAGGATGATGATTTGCCGGTTTCACAAGAAGAGCGGGATCAAATGTTTTTATATGCGGTAGGATGTCCGGACCCCCAAAGATTAAATGGTCTGGGTGGGACGACGATTAACCAGAATAAAATAGCAACCGTCAAAGCATCGAGTATGGAAGGTGTAGACATCGAGTACGATGTAGGAGAAATTAGTGTGCACGAACCACATATTGAATACTCCTACAATAGCGGAAACGTTGCTTTTTCAGTACCCTTGTTTGCGTATCATAACGGAATGCTTCCTAGGAAGCATGAAGATCAAGCATTTAGTCTCTATAATATAAACACGAAGGAAAAAATCGTCGCACGTTTTATGAATTTTGATAAAGAACCCGGGGGAGCGGAAATTCAGCTTGATTTCTTGCACCCAGGGGGCGGTGTTACGGGGACTCTTTTCCCTACAAAGACATTGACAAACCGTATTCACGTGCAGAACAAAACATTTGAAGTCACGGTTATCGATGCAGGGAATTTAACTGTATTTGTGAATGCAACAGAGTTAGGCTTACAGGGTACGGAAACCACCGATGGGGAAGTCAATCATGTAATTGATACGCTTATCATGATAGGTGAGGAAATTGCCGGGGAGCTGAATCTCAATAAAAGCTTTGTCAAGACGATGATCGTCGCAAAACCACAATCGTATATCGGTCGGTCAGGTCAAGCCGTTGCCGGTGAAGACATTCATATATGTGCAAGGGATATTACGCTGAGAAGTTTACATACTGCGTTTCCGGCAACAGGAGCGGTTGCGTTAAGTATCGCTTCATTAGTTCCGGGAACCATTCCGAATCAGCTCGCAGCTATAGGGGAAACCAATGTGGTGAAGATCGGGCACCCGTCGGGTATTTCTGAAGTAGGCGCCACTGTATCCATCAACAATGGCGATATCAAAGCCCAGAAAATAACGCTCGTAAATTCATCCCGCTGCCTCATGCACGGAAAGGTATGGGTTCCCTAATCGTGCAATAAGAACATAAAAACTATTACCGATATTTTCATGTAATGGCGGCTTGGTTATCGGCGAATAAACCTTTTGAAATCCTCAGATTTCTGCTGGGGATTTTTTTGTATTCTTTGGGGCTTTAGTTCGTATGCCAATGTGTCGTAAAACAGTAGTTCTAAGCATAGATGGATTCACGTTAGACCAATGTTAAATTACAAACTGTTGCGCCAGCAGCAACAAACGTATTTGCTTCAGAAGAACGTTTTCTTATAATGAATTGAAAGCGCTACCACATGTAAATATTTCAATGCGTGAAATTCTTTTCACCAAACCAAGGGAGGGAGCTGCATGCGTTTAGCGGGAAAAACGGCGATTATCACCGGCGCCGGGTAGGGAATAGGGCGAGTGTTCGCAAGACGTTTGGCGGAAGAGGGGGCGAAAGTCGTCATAGCGGATATACGGGAGGACAATGCCGCCAATGTCGAAAGGGAGCTAAGGGATGAGGGACATGAAGCTTTTGCGCTAAAGGTTGACGTAGCTAATGAGGCCAGTACCGTGGAAATGGCATGCAAAACAGCGGAACGTTATGGTACGATCGATATTTTGGTAAATAACGCAGCGATTTTTTCATCCATTAAAATGAAGCGCTTTGACGGAATCACGGTTGACGAATGGGACAGCATGATGAACGTGAATTTGAAGGGGATTTTTCTCGCGACAAAGGCTGTCTTTCCGTATATGCAGCAAAGAGGCGGACGGGTGGTGAACATGTCATCCGCTACAATTTTAGAGGGAAGGCCGAACTACGCACACTATGTGAGTTCTAAGGCAGGGGTTGTCGGGTTTACACGGGCAATCGCAAGAGAGGTTGGCGAATTCAATATTACGGTAAACGCCATATCGCCTGGCCCGACCTACACGGAAATCCCCCGTGAAACGGTGACAGAAGCTCAAAAACAGCGAATGCTGATCAGCCAATCGATCAAGAGGCTGGCAAGTCCTGTAGACCTGGCAGGGGCTCTTATCTTCTTATGTTCGGAGGAGTCTGCTTTTATTACCGGACAGCTCATGAACGTAGACGGCGGCTTAAATATGCATTAATGGGAGGTGCGTCACATGCAACGCATATCGGAATGAGTATGATTAATATTTTCAGAATATTAAAAATAATAATTATAGGAGGGTGTATTATGGGCAATAGTTACTTGTGGAAAATTTTATTCATTCACTGGTTAGTATGGGGCTTTATCGCAATGGACCGTTTGCTGCCCATTTATTTTGCGCCAATGATTATGCAGGATTTTCAAATAAATCAGTATCAATTCGGCCTATTAATGTCTGGGCTCACGATTACGTGGGCGATTATGGCTGTCGTCGGGGGGCATTTGGCCGATCGTTTCGGTAGAGCAAAAGTTGTGTTTCCGTCGATCATCTGGTTTTCCGCAACGACCTTATTCAGCGGCTTCGCCCAAACGTTCGGGCAGCTTTTCGGCCTTCGCGCATTAATCGGGATCGGGGAAGGCGCGTACTGGGGATCGGGCGTAGCCCACGTCAGCGAAGTTTGGCCGGAGAAGAAGCGAGGCTTTGCCCTTGGGTTCCATCAGACCGGCTTTCCGATTATTGGCACCTTTATCGGCGGTTCAATCATGGCTTATGTCGGGATGATGTGGGGGTGGAGAAGCGCCTTTCTTGTAGCTGGTATTGCAGGAATTATCTTAAGTATCATTTTTAAAATGACCGTTCGCGAATCTAAAGTATTTCTTGAGTCCAAGGGAAGGCAGGGCGCTGTTGAAAATCAACATAAAATTCAATGGTCGGATATGTCCCAAATTTATAAAAACAGAAACCTGCTTGTAAATTTAGCCATCGTCGCATTCGCAATGATCGGATACTGGTCGGTCAGCACGTTCATGGGGGTTTACTTAACCGAGACGAAAGGGTTTAATCTCGCAGTCGCAGGCGGAATTATCGGAATTACAGGCATTTCCGGCTTGCTCGGACAATGGTTTACGGCCTGGTATTCCGACCACATCGGCCGCAGGGCGGCGTACGTCATCGCCACACTGTGCGGTACCGTGGGTACCTTAATCATCATTGCAGCCAATTCAACAGCGGTCCTAATTATTGGCCTCATTATTACCGGTTATGGAATTTACGGTCCTTTAGCTTTAGGCTTGGCGGTTATTCCTGGCGATGTCGTGGACAAACGATTTGTAGGCACTGCAGCGGGGGTCACTATGCTTGTGAGCGAGCTGTTCGGCATGACAGGTCCGATTCTGGGCGGGCGTTTTAACGACATGTACGGTCAAACGGGTTCCTTATGGCTGGGAACTGCAGCATTTGTCATCGCTACTCTCCTCGTTGCCGCTCTGCGGGAAACTGCACCTAAATTTGCGGCAAGGACGCAGATATCAGGAGATCACACTCGAGCCGTATAGAGAGCTCTTTATAAGAATTAGTTGAATGGAGTGAGACGATGTCTGAGCAATACTGGATTGGTACGGATATCGGGGGGACGTTTACCGATATTGTTGTAATGGATGAAGCGGGAGATACTCGAGTTTTCAAAACGCCCACCACCCCCGGGAACCTGAGCGACGGTATTATCGACGGTTTGAAGCTCGCGAGTACGCAGTTCGGAATGAGCCTGGAGCAGTTGCTCCAAAAGACAACCTACTTCGCGCACGGTACGACGCAGGCGACGAACGCTTTTATTGAACGAAAAGGAACCCCGGTTGGCTTACTTACGACTCGAGGCTTTGGAGACACCATCCTGCTGCAGCGTATGATGGGTCAAACCGCCGGGCTGTCCGACGAAGAACTGAGCCATTACAGCTTGCGATCTCATCCCGATCCTATCGTTGCGCCGCATAGGATAAAGGAAATCACGGAACGCATCGACTCGGAAGGAGAAGTCATCGTACAGATCAACGAGAACGAAGTCCGCCAAGCGGTCCGGGAGCTCGTTGCTGACGGGGCCAAAGCCATAGCCGTTTGCTTTCTTTGGTCGTTTCGCAACGCCATTCATGAACAAATTTGCGCCAAAATTGTCCGTGAAGAAGCTCCGGAGCTGTTTCTCAGCATTTCAAGCGACGTAGCGCCGGTCATTGGCGAGTATGAACGCACGGTGACGACTGTATTGAACTCCTATCTAAGCCCTCGTATTGAATCGTACCTGATCAACCTGCGGGAGCGTTTGGAGGCGAACGGTTTTAAAGGCCGTTGTCTCGTATTAGGATCGAGCGGGGGCGTGTTGTCCTTCGCTGAAGCGAAGGATCACGCCGTCAGTCTGCTCACATCCGGTCCGGCGGGTGGTGTGACGGGATCGCTGCATTTGGCGAAGGCGATGGGAGATGCAAATGTCATTACGACGGACATGGGCGGAACGAGCTTTGACGTTGGTTTGATCATTGACGGTCAACCAATTAAAACGCACCGTGAGGAAGTCGATAAATACCACATCGTGTCTCCCATGATTCAGATTCATGCCATTGGAGCAGGAGGAGGAAGCATTGCAAAGGTAGAGAACGGCCAATTAAAGGTCGGTCCGGAAAGCGCAGGAGCCGTTCCGGGACCGGCCTGTTACGGCCGCAGGGGCATTCACCCCACTGTGACAGATGCGGATGTTGTGCTGGGTTATGTCGATTCGGATCATTTTCTCGGCGGCAACATGAAATTGGATGCCAAAGCGGCCGAAGAGGCAATTCTCCAGTTTGTCGCTGAACCTCTCGGCCTTTCCGTGCATCAGGCGGCAGCAGCCATTCGTACGATTGTCGATAACCGAATGGCCGATTTATTGCGGACGATGACGGTTGAAAAAGGGCACGACCCTAGGGATTTCGTCATTCACGCGTACGGAGGGGCCGGTCCGGTACATTGTGCGGCGTATGGCTCTGAATTAGGCGTCAAATCGATCGTCGTACCGGCTGCCGCTACGGTGCACTCGGCTTACGGCGCGATCGCTTCCGACCTGCAATATGTGGAGGAGGTATCCGATCCGTTAAGCACCCCTGCAGGAGCGGCATCGCCGGGGGATTATCTGGACGCGGATTATATGGAGTCCCATTTCATGATGTTGACCAATCGGGCGTTGGAACGGGTGAAACAGGACGGCATGTCCGAATACCCGGTAACGATTCAAAGATCCGTCGATATTCGCTATCGCCGGCAAACGCACGAGCTTCAGGTTGATGTCCCGGACCGGCGTTTGACTCCCGAGGCAATGAATGAAGTTATACACTCCTTCGAAGAGTCCTACGAATCGCATTACGGAAAGGGCTCAGCCTATCGCGAGGCGGGTCTTGAAGTTGTGAACTTCCGCGTGCAGCTGTCGGTAACGATGCCCAGACCGTCCTTGATGATACGGGAACGAACGGGTACGCAGACATTGACTGCTCCGCGCGGCTCCCGGTTGGTTTATTATTTTGACGGCAGCAAAGGAATTGAAACGGCGATCTATGATGGAGAAGCGTTAACGCCAGGACAGCGTATCCAAGGACCGGCTATTGTCGAATATCCGGGAACGAGTATCGTGATTCCTCCTTCTGCAAGCATGGAAGTGGATGAATATGTAAATGCCGTGATTACACCGGGTAGATCGGAGGCCAAGGTAGTCATGGATGGCCAGTCTAGGGTGGATCCGGTAACTTTTGAAGTGATCCGGCACCGGCTTCAGAAAATTACGGATGAGCAGGCGATTACGCTGCAGTCGGTTTCCGGTTCACCGATTGTGACGGAAGCGACCGACTTCTGCAACGGATTATACTTGGAAGACGGTTCAATCGTCAGCATGGGCCGCCAGGTTCTGTTCTTTGCAGGGACTACGGCTGAGGTTATCAAAAGTGTGATTAAGGCGTGCGAAGACGATCCGGGGATTCACGATGGAGACATGTTCATTGTGAACAACCCGTACGACGGTGCGCTTCATCCGCCGGATGTCTCAATTGTTTCACCAATCTTCTATAACGGACAATTGGTGGCATGGTCCGGATCCGCCGCGCATCAATTGGATGTAGGCGGGATGGTGTTTGGCAGCTGGTGCAACAAAGCGACGGAAATCCAGCAGGAATGCATGATAATACCTCCGCTGAAGTTTGTCGAGAAGGGGCGCATCCGCAAGGACGTATGGAACATGCTGATGTCGATGTCGCGTTTGCCGCATATGCTTTCGCTGGATTTCAAGGCAATGATTGCCGCAAACAACGTCGCACGAAACCGCATGCAGGATTTAATTGCACGTTACGGACTTTCTGTCGTTCACTCGGTCATGAGAGGACTGCAAGATCACTCCGAGCAGCGGATGCGGGATCGGCTGAAAGAGCTTCCGAACGGAACCTACCGGGCTGTAGACTTCCTTGACCATGACGGCCATGAAAATCGAATCTACCGTTTTGATTTGGCCTTAACGAAGCAGGGCGACAGGCTCATTGCCGATTTCAGCGGCTCGAGTCCGCAGGCTCCAGGGTTTATTAACTGTACGCGTGCGGGCCTTCTCGGCGGGGCCGCCAGCGGACTGCTTCCAATGCTTGCTTTCGATATTCCGTGGAATGAGGGGATTTTCCGCGTGCTGGAAATTGTAGCGCCGGAGGGAATCGTATGTAACGCGACGTGGCCGGCTCCGATCAGCTCCGCAAGCTGCGCCGCTGTGTGGGTTGTCAAAAATGTGAGCATTGCGGCCTTCTCGCGGTTAGTTTCCGGCAGTACATATTATAAAGAAAGTATGGGCGTTACCGACGGTTCCTTCGCGACCCTGAACCTTGCGGGACTCAACCGGGCGGGTGAACCCTTCGGCACCATGCTGCTTGATGCGCTCGCGGGAGGGGGGGGAGCCTATGCGGATCACGACGGACTTGATGGTATGGGTGCTTTCGAAATTCCGAAGCCGAACATTGCGAACGTCGAAACGAACGAATTGTTTTCACCTATGCTCTATATGTTCCGCGGCTTCATTCAAGATTCGGGAGGAGCTGGACGCCAGCGCGGTGGACGTGCGATTGGCCTCTCCTTCATCGTTCACGGTGTTAAAAAGCTGGATGCTCTGCTTGTTACCCATGGGGCGGAAGTTCCCAACTCAATCGGTGTGTTCGGCGGTCTTCCCGGGTCATGCAATGTAAATAAGCTGGCGAGGTCCACGGACATATTGGAACGGTTTAAACAAGGGGAGCTCCCTACCAGATTGAATGAAGTCAATGGGAAAGTCGTTGAATTAGGAGCTAAGCCAGGTCATTTCCAATTGGAGCGCGGCGACATGTTTGAGTATACGTTCCAAGGCGGGGGCGGCTACGGAGATCCCATTGCTCGTGATCCTATCCTTGTGGAAAGGGACATCAAATGGGGAGCCGTAAGTGCAGAAGCGGCGTTAGACATTTATGGCGTATTGCTGGGAAGCGGCCAACAAGTTGACAGGCAAGCGACGGAGGCTTTGCGCCACAAGATCCGCCTTGACCGAACTAAGCGAACCAGGGAACTCTTGTCTTCCGTTCCAGCAGATAAAAACTCCTCATCATCTCATCAGCTTTCCCTGGGAGGATTCTTAACACTGGATGCCACGGAACAGGTGATTCGCTGCCGCTGCGGGTCGGAGCTGTGCTCGGCTCAAAATAATTGGCGTCAACACGTGGATATACGCTTGTTAAATGAGAAGGAGGTCGGGCGTTTTATACGGATCCACAAGGACTTGGAAATCCGGGCCTATAGCTGCCCGAATTGCGGAGAACAGCTTGCTGTTGACGTTGCGCAAAAAGGCGAGGAAGTGTTCCAGGACGTTCACATTGTAATGCCTGCCTTCGTTGCGGAACAATAGGAATCTTCTACATGCTGTAGACAAGAAGTTCCGGTTCTTGTCTACAGCTGTGTACTTTTAGCCGAGCAGCGGAAAGCTTTTTTTAAACTCCCCCATGAATAAAGGTGGATACATATGATTGCTAGCAAGCCGCAAGCTGAGAGTACGTTGTTGGACTCCGTCAACAATGCGCTTCGCATCTTAAAATGTTTTACAAAGGAGCAGCCTATTCGTCGTGTTACCGAGCTATCCCGTATCCTGGGCCTCAACAAGAGCACGGTAAGCCGCATGCTGGCTACGCTGGCGGCTGAAGGATTCGTAACGAAAGATGCTGGCTCCCGATCGTTTCGACTCGGACCTTCCGCGCTTTCTATAGGATGTGCATTCAAATACTCTAACGAGATTTATAAGGAAGCAATACCGGTCTTAAAGAAATTGGCAGATATACTGGGGGAAACGGTTCAGCTTGCCACATTGGACGGGATGGAAGTGTTTTTTGTAGAAACGATAGAATGCAGGCATCCGCTTCGCTTTATGTCTTCCGCCGGATCAAGGAGTCCTATCCATTGTTCTAGTTTGGGAAAGGTACTTCTAGCTTTCCGTAATGACAATTTTATTAACGAAGTCGTTGGTGCAGGACTGCCCCCTTCAACCCAACGCACAATTACGTCAGAGCGGGAGTTTCGGGAAGAGATTTCCAGGGTTAGAAAACAGGGCTTTGCACTCAGTCTGGAAGAACGGTTCGAAGGTGTAATTTCGGTTGCGGCTCCCATCTGCGATCCTGGAGGCCAAGCGATCGCAGCCGTGAATGTGGTCGGTCCCAGCAATCGAATGAAGCAGGAAAATTTAAATCGCTGCATTCGCCATTTAGTGCAGGGGGCGGGGGAAATCTCCAGCAGTCTATATTATTGAAATTATCTTGACAGCAACAAGAAGCGGAAATGTAAAAGGGAACACCCGTATAAGGTGTTCCCTTTAAAGCAATTGTTTTTCAGATGTACCGTGTTTCTAGCTTCCCCGTTAACACCTTTTTTTAAAACGGTTTTAATGACATTAAAATGATTAGAAGGAAGACAGATCCTCTTGCAATATTGTCTAACTTACTAATCTGCATTGCGATTGGCAAATAATGATTTGGCAACACATCGCTATCATGCTGTTCCAACATGACATATAAATTTTTTGCTCTCTTTGGAATCATATAGGCAACAATCGGTTGAATAGCAAGATACAACACTAATGAAACGATATACCATCCCTGAGTAAATAAGCTGGGATGTAAAATTCCAAGCACAAGACCAGTGATGAGTAATGTAATACTTCCGATTTTAGCGTATTTTTCAACATCTTTGGCTGTTTCTAACGCTTGTTTAGCTTTGCCAACGGTCGTTCCTTTTTTCATAATGGATGGATTAGCAAATACGGCGCCCAAACTGCAAACGGCTGAAATAATATGTATTACAAGAATGATTCCATAAAACGTCATCGTTGCTTGATCACTCCTCAGCATAGGTTTTCTTGTTTTCTTTACCATTTGTATTATCGATTTTGGAAAGTAGTACAATCGGGAGATTGTAATACTATTCTAGGTCAAATTTCCCATTTAAACAAGATATACCAATAACGAAAGAACTAAAAAGGATCTGGTTGCGGGGAGGTACTACAAAAAGATAGTACTGATGAAGTAAACCAACATTCAGTATATTTGAATTGTTAGAAACCAGCGACAAGGATGGGTTTACTTTGGATATGAAGGAAAGAATATCTGTTTTAAAACAGCATGAAGATAAGTGCTACAGCATATGTTTCTATATTTTGCAAAGTGAAGACAAGGCTTGTGCAGCGGCAAAAAATGCTTTGAAGAATCTGTTCACATGCGTTTCATTTTTTGTTTCCGATTCCCAAACGCAAACTAACCTTCTCCGTAAGGAATCGATAAGTTGTGCGCTTGATATGTTGAGGAGAAAAAATAGTCGCTGCGTTAGGTCACAATGATTTTTGAGCCCAAGCAACGATGATTTGTAGCAGATTATTGGGGACATTCTTGTTAAAGATCAGATACATCGGCGTGGGTGGAATCGGCAGTTCCACTGGAATCTCCACCAATGTCCCGTTTTTTAATTCATTCCCTACTCCGACTTTTTGCAGCAAGGCAATATCCTGCTGTTCCATCATCAACTTTTTGATCAACTCCAGCTTCTGGATTTCGATCGTTTTCAAGGGATCGGCGAGTCCTAACTGCCGAATAAACTTTTCAAAAATAAGATAAGTCAAAAAGGTTTTGTGGTAGATGATTATTCGTTTGTTCTTGAGTTCAACAAGGCGAAAAGCGGATCGGGTTCTTAGGATCGGATTGTCTTGTGAACAAACCAACACGGTTTCAAGATTTGCAATATGAATAATTTGTACCTGATCGGTATCGGGTTTGGAATCAAGGTAAGCGAAACCGATATCAATTTCATCGTTTAAGACGCTTTCGACCACATTATAGGATTTCGTAATCCGAAGAGAGATATCGTAATGAGTAATATTTTGATCAATAAATTCGGAAAGTTCCTGCAAGAGGTGTTCCGCCATATGTCCAGGCAAAGAGATTTTATATGCTTTCACATGAGGTGATTTAGGGATCAGTTCTTTTACCGAGTTGCAAATGATAGTATAACCTTCTTTAAGAGAAGGATAGAGTTTTTCTCCCGTTTTGCTCAAAATGACTTTATTGCCGTTATATCGTATAAACAGCTGGGTATTTAATTCCCGTTCCAGATTTTTTATTCGTGTGCTTATTGTCGATTGGCTGACAAACAACATCTCTGCCGCTAAAGAGAAACTCCCCGCTTCTTTGGCTTTCAGGAAAGCTTCGATATTTTTCAGCTCCATTGTCCACCACCCATTTATTTTGTAAATAGCTTATATCTAGAAAATTCGTTTGTAAAGCGCTTGCATACCTTCTAAGATGAAACCAGGAAAAATATATTTTGAATTATTTAAATTTTTAAATAACAATGTTTCCTTTCGTTAAAGGAGGTTACCCGATGAATGAGATTCTGGTAGGAAAGGTCAATGAATTTACGGATGAAAACGTTCGGAAAATTGTTACGGTCGGTAATCAAGAAATTGGTGTTTTTCAATCGAATGGTCAATTCTATGCGTTTGAAAATGTATGTCCTCATGCCGGGGGGCCTGTGTGTGAAGGGGTCATCCGAGGGAAAGTGGAAGCGGTTTTGAATGATGAAAAGGACTTTGTGATCCATCACATTAATGAGGAGAAGCGCCAGCTTGTTTGCCCTTGGCACGGTTGGGAGTACAGCCTCGAAACAGGCGAATGTGTAACCGACAATAAATACAAAGTGAAAAAATACCAGGTCATCGAAAAGCATGGGGAACTGTATCTCCAATTTGTAGAAGCTATGGCCATTCCATATTCATCCTGAGAGTAAGGGAGGAACGAGCATGAGCAGCAATGTACGCACAATAAAAATCGGGGAACAGTTGGATACGTATCAGACATTAGCGCACGCGCAGAAACAGGCGAAGGATAGAAATTTTTCGGATTTTGTCATTGTCGATGTAGACGCCCATCATTATGAAAATCAATCGTGGGCTGAAATCACACAATATATCGAAGATCCTGTCATCAGGCAAATGTCGGAAGCCAATTTCGCGAAGGATCGCTCGATGCTGATTCCCTCAACGATCGGCAACCAGGGAATTTCCGGCCGCATCTTGCGAAATAAGCTTCGTTTCACCGAAAGGTCGGAGACCGATTTGCCTCCGGATGTTCAGCAGGTGAAGGTTGCCATGGACATGATGGGAATCGATTATTCGATCGTGTTTCCCACCCCGATGCTGTTTCTAGGCCTTCACCCTTCGGCTGAAATTGAAGTGGCGGTTGCGCGTGCCTATGCGCGATGGGTTACGGAGAAGATTTTGCCGAAGCAGCCTTCCATTAAAACAATGCTGTACCTTCCTTTCAACGATCCGGATGCCAGTCTCCGACTAATAGAAGAATTCTCGGATGCCCCCGGTGTCGTAGGTTTTATGGTGACAAGCGTGAGATTTCGTCCGGTGCATCATCGCGCTTATTTAAAAGTGTACCGTGCGCTGGAAGAACGGAATATGCCGTTAGGATTCCACGCCGCTTTCAGCGACCGGGGCGAACGTTCCATGGAGCAGCTGAACAATTTCCTATCCGTGCATGCTCTTGGGTTTCCGTTTTACAACATCATCCACTTAACGAATTGGGTCATTAACGGGATGCCGGAGCGTTTCCCGAATTTGAAAGTACTCTGGATTGAAAGCGGATTGGCTTGGATTCCGTTCTTGATGCAGCGATTGGACCATGAATATGCGATGCGTTCCTCGGAAGCCCCACTGTTAAAGAAAAAACCGAGCGATTATATGAGGGAATTTTATTATTCGGTGCAGCCGATGGAGATGTACGACGATTTAGATGTATTGAAAATGACATTCAAAATGATCAACGCCGAAACACAGCTCTTGTATTCCTCCGATTACCCGCATTGGGACTTCGACCTTCCGAGCAAGATTTACGATTTGCCTTTCTTAACAGAAGAAGCCAAACGCAACATATTGGGAGGCAACGCTTGCCGTTTGTTTAATTTGAGCAAATGAGAAAGGAGATTCGATCGATGACAATGATCGCAGGTAACAGTGTGGAACGTATGCAGCACATATCGGATGAGCTCCAACTTTGGTTGAACGATCTAACGGAGGATCGAATTTCTCAAGTTCCGGATCATCTGCTGCAGTCGCTCATCACGTTGTCGTTAAAGATGTACGCCGCCAAATTGGAAGATAATGAGCATCTGTTTCCGTTTTCCGGCGAAAATGCAGTGACCGCCACCGAACTGCTGCATTGTGTAACAAAATTTATGGAGGCGGTGGACGTCGAAATTTTTGAATTGGGAATGTTTCAGGCGTGGACGCATTCCAGCAGCTTGAAGAACCGGGCGTAAATGATTATCGAAAAGAAACATATCCTTAAGGCCTATTCATTCCAAGAGTAGGTCTTAAGCCTTTCGTGCTTACATGCAGAAGGAGGAGAAACCATATGAAGGTTCTTTTCGTCGGATGCGGGGCGATTGGAAGCATACTTGCCGCTTATGTAAGCGCCCAATCGAAAGTATACGTTTATGACCCTTGGAAAGAGCATACGGACGTGATCGTCAGAAACGGGATCAAAGTAACCGGGAAAGCGGAATTTGTCGCAAAAGGCATCATTGCCTCGAGCGAGCCTGAGTTTATTTCATCCCATGTTTTTGATGCCGTGGCTGTTGCCGTAAAAAGTATAAACACGCTTGAAGCGGTACATACAATAAAGCCTCATCTTAAAGGAAGACCCGTCATTCTCACCGTGCAAAACGGGGTCGGCAATGAGGCGATCATTGCGCAGCATTGGGTGGCAGACGTTATTTGCCAAGGGGTAACAAGCCTTGCGGGAACGCTTAAGGAGCCCGGGCATGTCACCATTGAGAAAATAGGAAAAACGTGGATGGGTCCGATCGGTCGCGATGATGCGGACAAATCTGCGCAGCTTGGAAGCTTGTTCCGAAACAGCGGCTTAGATGCCGAAGTACTGCCGGATCCCCGAGGCGCGGTCTGGGCAAAGCTTTTGTTCAACGCAGCCATCAATCCTTTAACAGCCATTCTGCAAATTCCTTCCAAACACCTCATCGATATCTCTTATGCCAGAGACATCATGCAGACGGTTCTAGATGAAGGGAGAGCGGTGGCGCGTCAACTGGGAATCGAACTCCCGTACAATCCGGAAGAAGCGGTTTTTGCCCCTCGCACCGCTGCTCATTTTTCCTCTATGGCTCAAGATATTCAATCCGGTCGTCCTACCGAAATCGAATTTATTAACGGAGCGATTATCCAAGCGGCGAAAGAAGCCGGATTGGAAGTACCCGTAAATGAATGGCTGACCTCCTTAGTAAAAACATTGGAATGGAAAAACAAACATTTGAATGAAGAGGTGGAATGTCAATGAGAAACATGGTGAAGTATGTTTTGATTATCGCCTTGCTGGTGGTTGCAACCGCTTGCGGCGGCAGGTCGCAGGACGGAGGCTCGCAGCCCGTATCCGGAAATGAGGGCGGCCAGGAGAATCAAACCGCTCAGCAGCCGGAAGCGAAGAAGCCTGATTACCCTGCCGGAGGAAAAGAAATTACATTTATCGTTCCGTTCAGCGCCGGCGGCGGTTATGATACACTTGCGAGAGCGGCCGTCACCATCCTTGAACAAAGCCTCCCGAACAACCCGAAGATTATCGTGGAGAACGTAACAACGGCGGCCGGCAGGGTGGGTGTAGAGCAGCTATATATTAGCGAACCGGACGGTTACACCATTGGAAACATGTCGGGCGGCGCCGTCATTCCGCAAATTATGGAAGAAGTGAATTACGATTTAAACCAAATGGAATGGATCGGAATTATGAGCACGGATTATTATATTACCGCCGCTTCCAAGAAATCCAATATCAAATCACTGGATGATATCCTCGCTAGGGGGGAGGAGGTTATCGTCGGAATGACAGGACTGTCTTCCATTGACGGAATCGGTCCTCATGTCATGGCAGACAAAATGGGTTTTCAAATTAACGCTGTCGGTCACAAAGGAAGCAAGGAAGCGACGATTTCAGCCGTAAGAGGGGATGTCGATCTCGTTAGTTATCCGATTAACGCCATTCTCCCCTTGGTTCAAAACAACGAACTTGTACCATTATGGACCTCCTCGCCAACACGCATACCGGAGCTTCCGGACGTACCGACCCTTAGCGAGATGGGATATGAGGATGTCGCCAAAGTATTTGTGCTGCCGAGGCCTTTGGCTGCCGCTCCGGGTACTCCGAAAGAAATTATGGATATCTTGAGAAACGCTTTCCAAAAGGTATTGGATAATAAAGATTATCAAGATTTGGTGATTAGGGTGAATCAGGCGGAGCTAGGGACGAACGACCCGGAAAAAACAAAAGAAGTAATTTCAAACCTGTTTAAACTCCTTACCCCATATAAAGATCTATTGCAATCGACAAAATAACGCGTTACGGAGGATGAGTCATGGCAGAGTACTTTACAATTCAGTTACTTATTAATAACGAAGAAGTCCAAACGGACACGTACTCGGAGCTAAGAGACCCCGGACGTCTTTCCGACGTGGTGGGAAGCATTGCCCAGGGAACTATAGAGCATGTTGAACAAGCGGTCCAAGCCGCTCATGCCGCATTTCAATTGTGGCGGAGGACGAACCTGTCGGAACGATCAGCGCTTCTCTTGCAGGCTGCCGAACTGTTAGAGCGGGAATCCTCCGATTTGGCAACGATCCTAGCAAGAGAAACGGGAGTCATCTTAGCGACCTTTAAGGGAGAATTAGCGCAAGCCGTCAACGCGATCCGTACGACGGTCGAGGCAGCCCAGCCGTTTTTTGAACCGAAGCAAATCGAAGATCAACAAAGCTGGGTGAGTGTGGAAAAAAGGCCGCTCGGGGTGATAGCGGGTATCGTTCCGTGGAACGCGCCGATGGTGTTGACGATGCAAAAATTGGCCCCGGCATTAGTGACCGGGAATACCATTGTGATTAAGCCTTCGCCCAATGCGCCTATCGCTGTTTCCATCATCTTACGAAAAATAGCTTCCCTATTTCCCCCGGGAGTCATTAATGTCATTCATGGCGGTGCGGACGTCGGATCAACGCTTACAACCCATCCGTTGGTGCGGAAAATTTCATTCACAGGCGGCGCGGCGGTGGCTAAGTTCGTGATGAAGGATGCGGCTGCCTCGCTGAAACGAGTTCATTTTGAACTGGGAGGCAACGACCCGGCAATCGTGCTTGAAGACGCTAAGGTGGAAGAAGTGGTTCCGAAAATTATTCATTCCGCTTTCCGGCGATCCGGCCAGGTGTGTTATGCCATTAAGAGAGTCTACATTCCGGAAACCATATATGGAGCATTCGTTGAAAAAGCTTGCGAGCAGATCAACCGCTTTACGATCGGACACGGTTTACATGAAAACGCTACCCTTGGCCCTTTAAACAATAAAATGCAGTACGACTTTGTGAAAGGCTTGGTGGAACGCACGAAGCAAAGCTCGGCCGAGGTGTTGGAACTCGGCACGAAGCTCGAACCCGAACAGTGGGACAACGGTTATTATGTACATCCCGCTGTTGTGCTCCATCCCGATCCGCGCCAAGAAGTCGTCTCCTGCGAGCAGTTCGGCCCTGTGCTTCCGTTCGTATCTTACCGCACCGAAGAGGAAGTGATCCGGATGGCCAATGATACCGAGTACGGGCTAAGTTCTTCGGTATGGTCATCCGACTTCGAGCATGCGCTGCGAGTAGCGAGACAAATTGAAGCGGGCATGACCTACATCAACGAGCATGGTTTGTCTGCATTAGGCCGCAAGCAAATTCCATTCGGCGGGGTGAAGCAGAGCGGGATTGGCAGGGAAAATACAGATGTAGGGTTGGCGGAGTACATTGAATATCACGGAATCAATTTCCACAAGCCTGTGTACGTTCACTGAGCGGTGAAATCAAATCGAGAGGAGAACTCCAATTTGAAAGCTGCGGAATATTTGGCGTTAGCGCTCGAACAACTGGATACCCAATACGTATTTGGACTGCCTGGAAGCACCGAAGCTCCGTTTCTTGACGCCATAGTCGAACCGCGGCAATTTGAGTATATTCTCACCCTTCACGAGAATGTTACGGTAGCCATGGCTGACGGATACGCTCGAGGCAGCGGCAAACCCGGCATCATTAATTTACATACATCGGTAGGAACCGCCAACGGGATCAGCCAGCTGTATAACGCATATCGGGATCAATCACCGCTGGTTGTTTTGGCGGGGCACAAAAGCACGGAAATATTTAACCGCGAAGGATTTTGCGTTGTGGAAAGCTTGCCGGAGATGGCCCGCCCCGTCAGTAAATGGAGCCGTGAGTTGAATCAGCCGGAACAAGTGATAGACGATTTTTACCGTGCTGTCAAAATCGCCTTGTCGCCCCCATACGGTCCAGTTTTTCTTTCGCTTCCGGAGAATTTAATGGGTACAACCTTGGAAAAGGCGCCAAATCTTGATGCGTCCGGCCGCGTGTTTCAACTGGATTCCAGGCCAAACTCCGCCGAGTTGAAGAAAACCGCTGAACTTCTTCAACAATCCAAACACCCTGTCATCGTCGCCGGCGACCAAGTCGATAAGTACGGGGCAGTTTCAGTACTCTCCGAACTCGCGGTACAGCTTGGGGCAGTGGTTTTACGGGAGCCGAGACGCTCGCTTACACGCTTTACGGTATCTTCCGATCATCCGCATTTTGCCGGAGAGTACCGCTTGAACCATCCTGCAGTCACGGAAGCGGATTGCTTTTTTATGGTAGGCTGCAAGGTGTTCTTGGAGTTTTCAATGCCCAAATCTCCCGAAATTCCTAACCAAGTGCCTTTCATCCATCTTCACGATGATCCGAAAGAGATTGCAAAAATTTATCCTGTAAGTATCGGATTGCTAGGAGATACGAGATCGGCGCTGGAGGAGCTGCTGCAGCACGGGGAACGGAAACCTGCCGATTGGGCCGTATCCCATAAGCAACGGTATGCTGCCGAATTGGAGCAGGAATCGAGGAACGTAGCGAGCGGCTTTCCAATGTCAGTTACGGAGATGGTGAAGGTACTTTCAGATCTTTTGCCGTCCGACATCATTATTGTGGATGAGGGAATCCGTTCCTCGCGCCCACTGGTACGGCACTTTCCGTTCCGAGAACCGAATTCGTTCCATACCACAAGCGGAGGTTCCCTTGGCTGGGGGCTTCCTGCAGCGGTCGGACTGCAGCTGGCGCAGCCGGAAAGGCGGGTATTGGCATTTGTCGGGGACGGAAGCGCCTTATTTACGATGCAAGCATTATGGACTGCGGCCAGATATAATGTTCCGGCTATCTTCCTGATCGTCAATAATGGCGGATATTTGGCGGTCAAGGCAGCCATACACGAATTTAAAGGGCAAGGCGCCAATCAGCAAAATTACCCTGCTTCTTTTATTCATTCCCCAGCTGTCGATTACGTCCGGCTCGCGGAAGGATATGGGGTGAAAGGAAACTCCGTTACAAATAAGGAACAGCTTGCGGCCGCTCTTCAAGAGGCTTTACGTGTAAATGAACCGAGACTCATTGAGGTACGCGTTGCGGAGGAAGCCGTTTGACGGGGTAGAACGTCAGCGGAGGGGCGAACGGGAACATGTATGTCGTATCGCCCACCGGAGAACTGACCGTTTGGGAAAGCGGCATTCAGCCTAAGCGTGAAACGCATATACTGTACCTTTTACGCCGGGAATCTCCCGGCGTCAGACTGTCGAGAAACTTCTTTCTCGGCAGTTTTTCTTTTGTTTCTGTCTTACTCTTTCTATGAGAAATCGACAAACAACCTCAAAATATTCACCAACAAAGTGACATGTTTTGCAATGAAATTCTTATACAATCATCTTAATTTATTATCTATCTAAGAATAAAATAGATGTTTATTGCTTACTATTTACTAGAAATTGTAATTAATTTATCGTGGAGGTATTTAACATGCTCAATAGACTTAAACAATACATGATCACAAGCATACTTTGCGTGGCGTTGCTTTTTACTATGGGCTCGGATATCGGAACTCGCAGTAACAATGATGCAGAGATAACTGCCAATCCGACCGTGCTAATAGAGCCTGAAGATCAAATAACGGATCACAATAGACCGGCTACAATTCTACCGAACCTGGTTAAGGAGGAGCACATCATCCCTTTAGAGAACAGAGCACCGGAATTGCAGTCTGTGCAAACAAATACAAACTATGAAGTTACGGCATATTATCTCAATGTGCGTGCAGATGCGAACAGTAAATCTAAGATCCTTGACGTAGTTTCGAAAGGCACCATTCTTGAAGTCATTAAACCAACCGACAATGGGTGGCTCAAACTCAAGAGCGGAGGTTATGTACATAGCAAATATGCAAAGTTGATCAGCAGGGGCGTAAAACAACCTGAGCATGTAAAAGTATTATCGGTCGAAAAAGAGAGACCGATTCAACCGACATCTTTAGTAAAATCGGATTCGGGGTTGACTGAAGAGCATATTGCAAAAATATTTGATGGTACTGCTCTTGAAGGGGAAGGTCTGGAGAAAGCGATATTGAATGTGGAGAAAGATTACGGAATCAATTCCTACTTCACAATTGCCGTAATGAAACTGGAAAGCGGACACGGAAAGAGCAGAATAGCTAAACACAAGAACAATTTATTTGGTCTGAATGCTACCGGCAAAGATCCATACAATAAGGCGTTTAGCTTTAAAACAAAGGGGGATAGCGTTCAAAAATTCGGGCATATCATTTCTGAATATTATGTAGACAAGGGATTGACAAGCATAGACAAGGTAGCCCCAAAATACTGTGGAGTAAATACGAATTGGTCCGCTTTAGTTAAAAGTATAATGAAAAGTGATTATAAAAAAATATCCAAAAACATTTCCCTCTAAACTCCGACCATCGGCCTGATGACTGCTGTATAAATCTTAATCAGATCTGTGATAAAATTATGAAAAATCACACTTTATATATCGAGGGTGCACGAATATGGAACCGTTATCATCAGTCAATAATGCGATGCGTATTTTAAGAGAATTGATGAATGAAGGAAATGAATTAGGGATCAAAGAACTGGGGCTTAGACTCGGTTTAGCGAAGAGTACCGTATATCGGTTGGTTAGGACCTTATGTCTTCAGCAATTTGTTCAGCAGAATCAAATGACGGAGAAATATTATCTTGGCATCTCTAGCTTCGAATTAGGTTTTGCCGCATATCATACGATGGATATTAGGGAAATCGCATTTCCTCTGTTGAGCAAATTAATGAATTCCTTACGGAAGGAAGTCAAATTAGGCGTATTCAGTCTAGGCGGTGTGATCTATGTTTGCAGCCGAATTCCCGAACATTTGGATAGCAATATATCTAAAACGGGAAGAAGAACCCCGGCACATTGTACGGCGCTGGGGAAGGTGCTGTTAGCCAATCAAAAACAGGAAGAGATTGAGCAAGCATTGGTTAATGGGTTGAAGGCTTATACTAACAAGACGAATACGAATAAGGATACATTATTTAGGGAATTAGCGGATATTCGCCAAAAAGGATACGGATTTACTTACGAGGAGTATATAGAAGGAAGATGGGCGGTTGCTGTACCAGTATATAACGATTCTGATCAAGTGATTGCAGCCATCAGTTTGTCGGACAACGTGGGATTATTCAGTCAAGAGAAAAAGAAACAATATATTACTGAACTGCAAACATACAGCCGCTTAATAACAGGATGCTATGATCGACGATTGGCGTCTAAAATTTGAAGGGAGAAGGGCGCTGGCCATTCCAAACACCTATTGACACGAGATGATCGTGTCGAAGGTGTTTTTCTTTATTCATAAGAGGATGATTATTTCTGTCATTTTGATCACAATTTTCTTAATTATTTTACTAATCGGTTTACTATAGAAGAACCAGCTAATGTTAAATGAATTGTTCTTATTTTAAAATCCTTTGAAGAGACAGAAAAATCCAAATACATCCTAAAGGAGAGAACGGAATGCTATCTAAAGAAGATAATGAATTGATCACGAATACGGATCCTGATACGCCAATGGGTGAACTATTTCGAAGATATTGGGTTCCGGTACTCTTGACAGAAGAACTTCCTTCGAAGGATTGTCCGCCGGTGGAGATAACCGTTTTAGGTGAAGAATTGGTGGCGTTTCGAGATTCCGAAGGAGAAATTGGTCTAATTGATGCTTACTGTCCTCATCGTACGGCAAAATTATTTTGGGGACGGAATGAAGAGTGCGGTCTTCGGTGCGTCTATCATGGTTGGAAATTCGACCGCAATGGAAACTGTGTAGATTTGCCGACGGAACCTTCCGAAAGTAATTTTGTGCATAAAGTAAAGATTAAATCTTATGCTACACAAGAAATCGGGGGCGTTATTTGGGCCTATATGGGGCCGAGGGATCAAATGAGCGAGCTTCCAAAATTGGAATGGACGCTTGTACCTGACTCCCACCGTTTTATGATGAAGATGCAAGTGGATTGTAACTACCTCCAATCCATGGAAGGGGATATCGATTCCAGCCATAGCGCCTTCCTCCATTCGAATTTGAAAGGCGAAATCGAGAGCGGCGGGTCCATCATGTTTAAACGGGAAACCATGCGGAAGTATTCCTTTAGAGATATGGCCCCAAGATTTTTCGTAAAAGATACGGACTACGGATTGGCTATCGGTGCGAGAAGAGGTGCGGATGAAGAAAATTACTATTGGCGAATCACACAATGGATGATGCCGACCTATTCTCTGATTCCTAAAGAGCCGGGAGCCACCTATCAATGTAACATGCGTATACCGATCGATAATCACAATCATTGGTTCTTCCGCGTCGTATGGAATCCCGATCGGCCTCTCAGCAGCGAAGAGTTATGGGACTATAAGCATGGCGGCAATGTGTTTCCCGAATTGATTCCCGGTACTTTTAAGGCAAAGGCAAATAAGAGCAATCAATACATGATCGATCGTTCGGTTCAAAGAAGCTTAACCTATACAGGCATTAAAGGCATTCCGGTCCAAGACCAGGCTTGTACGGAGAGTATGGGAACGATTGCAAACCGAACGAAAGAACGTTTAGGAACAAGCGACACGGCGATTATTCAAGCCAGACGCAGACTGATGTCAGCTGCAAAACAGCTCTTGCAGGGGGATAGACCTTATTCTGCATACCACAGCGATGCTTATTTTATCCGTTCTACGGTTTTGGAACTCCCTAAAGATATCCCGTTTGACGAAGGCGCAAAAGAACTGATGCAGGCAAAGTATAGTGGCTAGGAGTGGATGTTATTGAAATACCGTGTTTTAGGCAATACCGGAATCGAAATTTCTGAAATTGGCTTCGGCTGCGGACCGACAGCGGGGTTAATGGTGAAAGGGACTACCGGTGAAAGGGAGAGAGTGATTGCAAGCGCCCTGGATAACGGAATCAATTTCTTTGATACTGCAAGCGTTTACGGAGACGGGCTATCTGAAACGTTTCTTGGAGAGACGTTAGGAAAACTAAAGGCATACAGGCCCATCATTGCAACCAAACTTGCAATTCATGAGGCTGAACTCGGCGATATTCCCCGTGCTGTGGAAAGATCGATCGACCAAAGTTTGAAGCGGCTATCCGTAGAAAGTGTCGATATCATTCAGCTTCATAACCGTGTTACCGATGAACGAAAATCGATGCAGACGGTGGGGATTGCTCCGCTTTTAACGTATGAAGAAGTAATGGGTGAAAACGGGGTCGTAGAAACACTGGAAATATTAAGGAAAAAGGGTAAAATCAAATATTTGGGTTTTACTACTTACGGTGGCGATTTGGAATCCATTTATAAGATGATTAACAGTAAGCGTTTCCAACTAATAAATTGCGCCTATAACATTCTTAATCCGTCAGCCGGACTGAAGCTGCCTGACCAGTATCGAGGGGAGAATTACGGGCAGGTGATTGATGCTGCAGCAAAGGACGGTCTAGGAACCGCTGTGATTCGTGTATTAGCGGGCGGGGCTTTGTCAGGAACCGAGACCATGCATCGTCTTGCCAAAAAACCGTTAAAATCCGATACGGAATCCGCTTTGGATTCGGAGCGTTCGAAACTTATAGCAGCTCTTAATAGAGATAGCAATCAAAGTCTTGCACAGTTTTCGATTCGGTTCGCTTTAATGAAGAACGCTATATCAACCGTAATCGTCGGCATTTCATCCCAGGATCAACTAAACGAAGCGGTAGAGTGTTCGAGAATGGGACAACTTGATGATGAAACAGTCGAAAAAATTAATCAATTTCATCAGAACGATTTTGGGACTTTACAAGAAAGCGGGGGATTCGTTTGAACCTTAGATCGATCCTCTCCATTCCATATATTGTCGGGATGGAATCGTTTGAGGAGAACGGAGCTTGGATCCGGCGGGCGGAATATCCTGAAATTCCCGGCTGTTTCATTGAGAAGGATTCCAAGTTCATAACTGCCGTCCGATTAATGGATGATTTAGAAAAGCATAAGCTGAATTGTATTTTTGGTCTGCTGGATCGAGGCGAGACGATTCCTCAACCAAGGGAACCAATCGAGTCCATGAATCCTGCTTACGTGTTAAAGCAATTTGGTTTAACTCATTTGATAGAACATTTGGACACAGATATCCAAGTACTCAGACAACAAAATATATTCAAAATACAACTTCAAAAGAATCCGGAGGAATCTAAATGGTAAAGGTGTTCAAGAATTTTACAGTGATTATGTTGCTTTTAGCGCTTTTGGCAGGGTGCGGAGCAAACTCGGATGCCACAACGGGAACAACGGGGACAACAAATGAAAGCAAACCTCCATTGAATTATCCCGAAAAGGAGATTACATTCATCGTTCCTACGTCACCTGGCGGTGGGTTCGATATCGCGAGCCGCATCATAGCTCCATACGTGGAGAAATATCTCCCTAACGATGTAAAGGTAGTCATTATGAACAAACCTGGAAGCGATTGGCAGCTTGGTATTAATGAGGTTATCACTGCAAAGCCTGACGGTTACACCATCGGAATATTTAATATTCCTGGCAATACGCTAAATCAAGTGCTCGGACTGGCGGATTATGATTTAACGAAGATCGATTGGATTGCACGACTCAACGAGATTCAGTTCGTCGCGCTCGCAGGGAATAAAGCAAATATTACTTCACTAGAAGACCTGAAAAATAACAACGATCTAAGATCTTCCGTCGGTGGCCTTTCCAGCACATCTGCCATTGGAACATTGGTCGCTTCCCAAGAAATGGGATTTGGCATCAAATTGATTACAGAAAAAGGCAGTACGGAGGCTGTTTTAGCAACCGTCCGCGGTGATTCCGATTTTCTGCAGATTCAATATGAAGCAGTGTCAAGTTATATCGAGAGCGGTGATTTGATTCCGCTGTGGACCAATACGAATGAACGTATGAAGGAGCTTCCGAACGTTCCAACCGTTGGAGAAGTTGGCTACCCTGAATTGGTAAGCCTAGCAAACGGTCATCGCGTTATTGGAACGACTCCGGGTACTCCTAAAGAAATTATTGAAATTTTGGAAAAGGCGTTTCTTGATGCCATGAACGACCCTGAATTCATCAAAGAAATGGAAACGGCAAAATCCCCGGTGAATCCTTTAGGAGCTGAAGAAACTAAACAAGTGGTTATAGATAATATTCAAACCTTTGATACCTATAAGGATGTTCTGCAGCAAACCAAACAATAATGAATGTTCTATAAGTCCCCGCGAATGGAAGTGAAGTGGACACTTCTTTCGCGGGGGTTTTTCAGAAAATCGATATTGTAAAAACGAACATATCATATTTACAGTATGGTAATTTTGTTTTACATTTGTAGTAACTTTAATTGGAGAGCGAGTTTGAAACCATGAACGAGCAGAATGAAACCAAGTATCGAACACCCGACGGTTTGCCGGTGGACATATGCATTTTTACGATTATATCCGAGCCAAAGCGAACAAAAAATAAATATTTGCCTCATAAGGATCTGAAAATTCTTTTAATTAAAAGAAAAAATGAGCCATTCGAAACCTATTGGGCAATTCCGGGAGGATTTTCAAGGGAAAATGAAACCTTAGCAGAATCCGCATACAGGGAGCTTAAAGAGGAAACGAATGTAGATAAGAATCATGTCCATATCGAACAGCTGAAAACGTATTATTATCCCGGAAGAGATCCAAGGGGTTGGATGCCTTCAGTAGCATTTGCCGCCCTGGTAAAAGAAGAATTTTTAATGAACATAAAGGCGGATACCGATGCTGCAGAGGTTGGTCTGTTTAACGTGGATGAAGCCTTACAAATGAAATTAGCGTTTGACCATAATGTCATTTTAGAAGACGCTCTGGATGCTATACGAGAAAAGATGCTTACTACCAACATCGCAAAGAAATTTTTACCCCCTGAATTTACCATTAACGAGCTCTACCAGATCATTATCTCGGTCGTACCTGACTTCGATGTTGAAAAAACAAATTTCATTAAAAAAATCGTTGCAACGAAGTCACGGGAAGGATTGCTCAAAGAGGCTGTGGATGTAAACGGCAACTCAAAGTATTCCGATAAATACTCCCAAAGAAAGGCAAAATTATATACATTTACCGGACAGTATCCGAGGTTGTCGATCTACAATTCCATGCAATAATTTTTTTATATATTGATATTGAATGAATGATAATATCAATATATGAATATGATTTCACATGGAATCCTTCCTTCAGGCGGGATATAGGTAACTTTTTCGTTTAGGAGTGTGAACTGATGGGTATTTTATTCGCTTTTGTGTCTGCATTCGCCTTCTCGATCAGTTACATTTTTATACAAAAGGGAATGAAGACTTCCAAGGGAGATAACGGGCTTTTTATAACGATCCTCATGAATGTGCTCACGCTATCCATTCTTTTCCTCATTTTTATTTTTATAAAGCATCCGTTTCCTCCGTTCAGCCTTTCGGGGATCCTATTCTTCGTACTAGCCGGGTTTCTGACTACGTTTCTGGGAAGAGCCACACTGTTTGCATCGATTCGAAAGATGGGTTCCTCCAAAGCTGTAGCCATAAAGAATACAGCCCCTTTGTTTACTGTCATGTCCGCAATATTCCTGATTGGAGAAAACATCTCTTTATGGGGAGGAATCGGAATCTGTATACTCCTCTCCGCATTGTTCATCCAAGCGCGGAATGATTATATTCAAGCCGACAAAAATGAAGAAGGCACACGAAACAAAATCGGTCTTCTCCTTGCGGTTGCATCCGCTGTAAGCTTTGGGATCGGGCATTTAGTAAGGAAACAGGGAATATTGCTTTATGCCGATCCCGTAGTTGGCTCGTTAATCGGTTCGGTTTTAGCGCTGCTTGCATTTGTTGTTACAGAATCATGGAACAAACGACTGGGTGTTATCGTGAAATCAAATGTAACTTCGATCAACTTTTTCTTTATCATGGCAGGAATAGTAACCAGTTTGGCTCAATTATCTTTTTTTATCGCCATTTTTTATACGAACGTCTCTTACGTAAGTGTGATAGCGGCTACGGAACCGGTCTTAACCGTATTCCTTTGCAAGCTTTTTTTAAATCTTGAAGAAAAGATCAGTATACGGCTCGGCATCACCGCATGTGTCATTTTTCTTGGATCATGCATGGTTGTGTTGGGCAAATAAGTGGACTTAATTTATGAAATGTTTGAATACTATAAATGTTATAATATCTGGTGTTGAGTCAATCCCATGGAGAAACAGGTGAGTGAATTGCAAGACTTATTAGAATCTATTAAAAAAAGAAATGTAATTCTTTTTGTGGGCGGCGGAGTATCCGCAACTTTGGGACTGCCGAGCTGGGACCACTTGATTGAACATATTGCAGTTGAACTTAATTACGATAAAGAAACATTCAAATCCTTTGGAAATCACCTCACATTAGCCGAATTTTATACGTTATCGAAAGGGTCCATTGGCGAATTAAGAAGCTGGATGGATATTAACTTACACAACACAGACATTTCAATCCAAGAATCTAAAGTTTATAAACATATCGTTGAATTGAACTTTCCCATCATCTATACGACAAATTATGATCGTTGGATCGAACGGTCGTATGCTTTTTACAAGAAACCTTTTGTTAAAATTAAAAATGTGGCGGACATCAGCAGCATCAAAGAAGGGGAAACGCAGATTATTAAGTTTCATGGGGATTTTGATGATGATGATTCAATTGTGCTTACTGAATCAAGTTATTTTCAACGATTGGATTTTGAAAGCCCGCTGGATATCAAACTCAGATCGGATACGTTGGGAAAATCGATATTATTCATCGGGTACAGCCTGTCGGATATTAATATAAGGTATCTGCTGTATAAATTGCAGAAAATATGGGAATCGACTCCACACATGGATAGACGGCCAAAGTCATATTTATTTTTGCTTCGCCCCAATCCGATACAAGAAAAAGTATTGGCAAAGCGGGGCATTAAAACGTTAGTTTCTGAATATGAAAACCAAGACGAATCACTGGAAAAGTTTTTAGAAAAAATATTATCCGAAATAAAATCTTGATTTTCACCGACACCCGCAAAAGAAGACATAGAATCCCGCCCACATGAAGTCATAGGCGGGATCGTGTTATTTATATAGGCTTCTTTTTGTTCAATCGTATGCGATCTGGCCGCATATGAACGTGTTTGAAAATATCGCGTACCCGTTACGATATTCAAAAAGGAAATACAGCTCCGGTGAAATTAAGAAAAAAGTGTTGAATGTGCTCGACGTTGTTCATTTGGAAGGGTATGAGAACAGGCCTGCCACCAAGCTTTCAGGAGGGCAGCAGCAGCGGCTCGCCTTGGCCAGAGCGCTGGTCAGCGAACCCGCCTTGCTGCTGCTCGATGAGCCGTTGTCGAATTTGGACGCAAGATTGCGCCAGGAGATGAGGGTGGAATTGAAGCGGCTTCAAAACGAAATTGGCATCACAACCGTATTTGTGCCGCACGACCAGACGGAAGCTCTCGTTTTATCGGATGAAATAGCCGTCATGAAAGACGGGGTTATTATGCAGATTGGCAGCCCCAATGATATCTATAACCATCCGCGAAGTGAATTTTTCGCTACGTTTATTGGTGAGACGAATATACTCAAGGGACATGTAAAACAAAAAATGAATGATGATATAAATGTGGTAGATACAGACACCGGGAGATTCTTTGCAGCTAGCCAAGAGCTCATGTACGAGAATGAGAGCGTTCTTCTCTCCATCCGACCTGAAAACATTGTACTGTCCAATGAAGGAACGTCAGAAGCTCCATTTATGAATTTCATTCATTCCAAAGTGGAGTCGGTCTATTTTATGGGGGATCTGACCCATTATTCAATACGTATTAACGATCATTATATGAAAGTTCAATCTCATCCTAGACATAAGTTTGCAATAGGCGATGAGCTTTACATTCAAATTCGTCCGGAAGATTGTGTACTGATCAGGCAATAAGTTTATTAAAATTACAAGTAACCGATGCAGGCTCAAATAGTTCTTTTTGAGCCCTTTTCGTTTTGTTGCCGACTAAGGGATTGCATCAATAAGGCAACACTTATATTTCATTAAGGAAATATATATTTGTACTCCAATTTAACTTAAGATAAATTCAAAATATAAAATATAATTCAGACTTTTCTTTATTTTTAAATAAATATAAAGTTGTATCTCAGATGATTTTGATTTTTCAAATCACTACTGATAAGTGGTATACAGAAATCGAAACTCTACAAAATTTGAAAGCGCTTTATAAATTGTGCTCAATAATTAATTTTTACTAATGAAGTTATATATCTTAAAGGGAGGATTTCACATGTTGGCAAAAATTACGGAATACTTAGATGTAGATTTACATACGGAAGAATGGCTGTGCAATCGATGCGGGAAAAACCTAGGGTCTGTACATGAATCTTATAAAAAGAGTTGTTTGCTTCGTGAGCGTAATCCTCATGATGTCCATTTTCCCATCGGAAGAGACAAAAACTATAATTTTTCCTTTGATCCGGAATGGGTAAGAATCATAGAGTTCTATTGCCCCGGTTGCGGAACCATGATCGAAAATGAGTATCTTCCCCCCGGACACCCATTAACTTGGGATATTGAATTGGATCTGGATCAACTAAAGAAAAAGCATCTCAAGGGGGAATAATTCATGAGCTTAAGGATAGGTGTTGATATCGGCGGTACGTTTACAGATGTGTTTATTTTAAAAGACGGCGAAATTTTTCGGGGGAAATCCGACACGACTCACTTTGACTTGAAAGTCGGATTTATGAACGCTGTACGCAAAGCTTCAGAGCGTTTTGACAGCACACTGGAAGATACGCTAAAGACCGCCGATTCTATTGTCTATTCCACTACGGTAGGAACAAATGCGTTAATTGAACGTAAGGGATCGAAACTGGGACTGATCACAACGAAAGGATTCGAAGATACAATCATTGTTGGCCGTTCGCGCAACTGGGCTGACGGTCTTCCTCCAGAAAAGAAATATGACCGCGGTAGAGCTCAGAGGCCCGACCCGATCATTCCTCGCGACCGAATTGTCGGAATACAGGAACGAATCGATAATTTAGGGTGCGTAGTTATGCCTTTACGAGACGATGATGTTCTGGAAAAGGTGCAATATTTGGTAGACCGAGGAGTTAGAGGTTTCGTCGTTGTGACCTTGAACTCGTTTGCGAATCCGGCGCACGAAAAGCGAATTCGGCACATTATTCGGGAGCAATACCCAGAATCATATCTGGGCCATATGCCGGTGTACTTATCGTGCGAAATTTCTCCGCAAAGGGGAGAGTACAGGCGGTCAATGACTGTCATTCTTGACGCTTATTTAAGAGAAAAAACGGAAGAACATCTGCTTCGGTTAACGGAAGATTTGAGAGATATCGGGTACCGCAAGCCGTTTTTTGTTGCCAAAAATACAGGGGGTGTTTCTTCACTTTCTCGTTCACAAGCGTTGCATCTTTATGGCAGCAGCCCATCCGCAACCGTTGTCGGGGGCGATTATATCGGTCAAATGATTCACTCCCCAAACGTCTTAGTATGCGATATGGGCGGTACTAGTTTTGATGTTGGCCTGGTCGTCGAGGGGGTAGATCGGGTGTATGAGTATGATCCGATCATAGATCGATACCGTGTGCAAATTCCCTTTGTTGCCCATTGGTCCATAGGCGCGGGCGGAGGTTCAATTGCACATGTCGCAAATGACATATTAAAAGTCGGTCCGCAAAGCGCCGGTTCGAATCCGGGACCTGCTTGTTATGCCCGTGGCGGGCAGGAACCCACGGTAACCGATGCAGATGTCGTACTCGGATTTATTGACCCCAATTATTTCCTAGGCGGTAAAATCACTCTCGATGCGGAGCGGTCAAGACAGGCGATCGACGAGAAGATAGCAAAAGTTCTAGGAATATCGGTTGAAGAGGCGGCTTGGGACATAAAGAAGTTGGTAGACGGGTACATGGGACAGGAAATGTATCGGATCTGCGCACTTATTTCAGGTCAAGACCCAAGAGATTTTACCGTGTTTGCATTAGGGGGGGCCGGGGCAGTTCATGCAACAGGTTTTGCAGGATATGCCGACGTTCGAAGAGTTGCTACGTTTCCATTCGGGAGCGTATTTGGTGCCTTTAGTACGTTAACGTTAGATATCTTGCAAAGTTATGAAAAAACGTTGACTTTGAATTTCTTTTCCTGGGATAAAGCAGAATACTTGACCGAAAATATTCCTGCATTCAACGAGAAAGTAAGGGAGTTAGTTGAAACAAGCAAGATGGATATGATTGAAGAAGGATTTGACTTGGGTCAAGTGAATCTTATCCTGGAAGTTTTTATGTGCTATGGGCAGCAGCGTTTTCAAATTCCAATCCAAGCATCAAAGATGTTGCTCGAGACCGCGGAAGATATGAAGGAATTGTGCGATAAGTTTAATCAGGCCTACGGTAATGAGTACGGTAAAGGAGCGGTCTATCCTGAGGTTGGAATTGAAGTCCAAAAAATTCGCTTGAGTGCGATTGGGCGGCTATCGAAATTTAACATTCAAAAGCATAGTACAGATCGCGACATCACGAAGGCATACAAAGGAATTCGTCAAGTTTATTGGGGGCCTGAGTACGGATATGCTGAAACCCCTGTTTATGAACGCGAGAAACTGGGGGCCGGCGCCGAGATTATAGGGCCTGCTTTGTGTGAAGCAGAGGATACGGTAATCGTGATCGCACAACAGTGGCGCTTCCGTGTTGATGAGAATCAAGTCGGTTGGATGGAAAAAACGTAACGGTCTGGGGGAAATACGATGAGCGGTAAATTATTTAATGAAAAAATACGGCTATTTAATGGTTTGACCTATCACCGAGATGCATACAGTAAGGGGCCTGGTTATGATCCGGAATTGTCTACAGAAGGACTCGCCCCGATAACCCGTACGGAGAAGCTTGGCATGGATCGATTAAGCGACGTCGACCTGGAACTGTTGCGTCATAAATTAACATCGATCGTTGAAGAAGCACGTGATGTGTATATGAGTCTTTCGATATCCGAAGCAATCGTTACTGGGGACATGAACTGTTCGGTATTAACGGCCTCAGGTGATCCCGCCATTGTCGCTACAGGGATTTATTTCCATTGCCTTCTAAATTACACTCAGGTGAAATACATCAACAAATATTACCGTGATGATCCGACAGTTGGTCTAAAAGATGGGGATATTTATTTCTTTAATGATGAACTGGGCGGTGGCGTCCATCCATTCGATATGTTTGTCGCTATGCCGATTTTTTATAACGGCGAGTTAATCGCTTGGGCGCAAGTTGGCGGTCACCAGGGTGATACAGGTTCAGTCAGCCCCGGAGGTTTTTCGCCGTCGGCGACATCGCGATACGAAGAGGGACTTCATATTTGTCAAATGCGAATCGGTGAAAATGATCAAATTCGTAGAGATATTTTGGATTTTATGTGCGGGTCCGTACGTAATCCGCTTGTTTTTGCCTCAGACTTAAAAGCGCGGGTAGCAACATGTATTCGCATTCGCAAGCGCTTGCTGCGTGAAGTAGAGCGTCGCGGTGTCGAAGAGGTTGTCGGAGGAATGCGTAAGATTTTAAGTGTCACCGAGCAAATGGCACGAGAACGATTGAAGGAACTGAACGATGGCGTATACCGAGCTACTTTGTTTAACGATGAGCTGGGTACGGAATTGGGATTAACACGTATCCCAACGACGGTGATCAAAGAAGGAGACGAGATGACGGTACTCATCCAGTCCGTCTCTCCGGAAAATTTCCGCGGGCCGCTGCATGCAACGTGGCATCTTGTCAGAGCTGCAATGGGTGTATACTTTTTCTCTTACTTCTTCAGGGGCTTACCGCCGAACGCCGCATTGCTTGAACCGATTCGGGTGTTGGTAGAAGGACCTTCTATTGCAAACTCCTCAGCGGAGGTAGCCCATGGAGAAGGTACGTCAATTGCGGCTTGTGTCGTGCAAAGTTTGCACGTCATCGGTTCTAAAATGTTGTTTGATAGTCCTTATCGGGAGGCGGTTTCCGCTCCTCATTCGCGCAACATTTTACTCTATATTTTTGCCGGCGAAAATCGTATGGGTTACAAAACAGCGAACTTTACCGGAACCGCAAATGCATCCGGCGGAGGGGCCCGTTTTGATCTTGATGGTGAGCACGCTTTAGGTTTTTATTGGGGACCTTTCACGGATTCAGGCGAAGTGGAAGATTCCGATGCCCGTTTGCCTCAGCTTACACTGGGTCGTGTAATCGATAAAAATTATCATGGGTTCGGAAAGTATAGAGGCGGGACGCCTTTAGTGGAAATCTCCACTGCTCTCGGTCATAAGGGATGTATGATGACATCTTGGGGAAGTGCGGATAAACTCAGTCACAATCCCGGCGTATTTGGCGGGTATTGGGGACCGCCGAACCCTCGCTTCACGATCGAAAACACAAACCTAATGAAGCTGATGGCCGAAGGGGAAAAATTAAACTTTACCGGTCAATTCGATCTCTTAACCAACGAACCTATTGATGGCGAATATAAATTGGCTTCCGCTGCCGGACCGACCAAACAATTCAAAGAAGGCGACGTATTTGTTTGGAGTTTGGGTTCCGGTGGGGGCTACGGAGACGTACTGGAAAGAGATCCGGAAGAAGTACTTTCGGATTTGAACAACAATCTGATCACGTTGCAAGTAGCGGAAAAAATATACGGTGTTGTATTCGATCCGAGAACTTCCGATGTAGACTTCGAGAAGACGGAAGAGATGCGTCAATCCATTCGTGAGGAAAGATTGAGAGAAGGGAAAACTTTCGATGATTTTATGAAAGATTGGAGCAATAAGAAACCAAAAGACGAAATCTTGAAATATTATGGGTACTGGCCGGAGCCGCGAGTTGAAAACTACAACAAATATTTTTGGGGGCTATATAACGAATGAACATGGATCTGAACCGTCTGTATCACCAAAAACGTCGTGAACTCTTCATACCGTTAAGTTTTCGCGTTTCGGTTCAGCTCGAGCAAATGGACTGGCAAGAGTTCGTTGAAGATCCTGTATATGCAACCTTTGCACTTCGTAACGGTCAAAAACTGTTTAAAGCTGACGGAGTAATCAACTGGTTTGATACCTATCTTGAAGCGGAAGCTTTAGGAATTGAAGTCGTGCGGGACAATACGGGGAATGTATTGAGTCATTCACCCGATACCTTATCCCTTTCGGATTCCAAGACTTTTCTGCAGCAAGGTCAAATCCCCCACGTCCTAGACGTGACCGAACGATTATGTAAAGAAACCAATCAACAATCGGTTGTATTGGGCTGCCTGAGCGGCATGCAAACCTTTCTACGACATGTATTGGGTAGCGACAAACATCAAGCTCTTACGCAGGGTCTAATGAGCAAAGCAGATCAAGAATTTGTTAAAGATACCGTTCAATATACGTTGCAGCTGGCGAAATCCTATTGTGAGCTAGGGGTCGGATGCATAGTGATGGCGGAAGAGGAAAAAACCGACGTTGCATTATTGAAATTCCTTGAACCTGTCATGAATATGAGTCGTTATTACGGTGTTCCGATGCTATTACTACATCTCCAACCGATCACTCCCGAAGAAAAGTTATCGTTACAATCGGTCTTTCAGTATGTGGTAGCAGGCAGCGACTCCTCTGAAGATGCCAAAGATAAGTTCAGCATCCTACCTACGAGTCTTGTCACGCAAGAAGATTATTCATGGGAATCTTGGCTGCAGGATAAATCCCGAAAATCGGAAAATCAGTTTTTTATCACCGATTGGGAATTGCCTCTTCAGACCGTATCCGAAAACATCCTGGCTTTTCGGGATCTATTAGATGCGAAGAACAGACACTAGGAGGGCATTCAAACTATGTATACGGTAGACATAGATATCGGAGGAACATTTACAGACGGATTCATAACAGACGGTCAACATATCCGTACGGTAAAAGTGTTAACGACTCCGCACGATATCACCGAATGTTTTATGAATTGCATTACAGAGGGCAGTAAAGCGTTTCATGTGGAATTAAGAGAGTTTTTGCGTACCACTACGATTGTTCGCTTATCAACGACGATTGGAACAAACCTGCTTGTCCAGTACAACGGACCGAAAATTGGATTGCTGGTTTCATCCGGTAACGAGCAGGACATCTACGGGACGGAGAAATCAGATTACCTTAAAGGATATATCACTTCAGAGATGATTGTTGGGATCGAAGAAAAAGTGGACGAAAGCGGCACAGTGATCAGAAAAGCGAACAAAGAGCAGGTGCTTGACGGGATCAGGCAATTGGTCGAGTTGGGAGCGCGGATGGTTGTCGTAAGTTTTAAAAACTCTTGGAGAAATCCATACAACGAAAGATTGGTCCGAGATTATGTCCGCGAACGATATCCTGTTCATTATTTACGGTCCGTTCCACTGCAATTGGGCACGGATGTGAGTCATATTCCGAATGACAATATGCGAACAAACTCTGTATTACTTAATGCTTATATTCATAGCGATATGGCGCGGGCATTATATCGAGCGGAAGATCGCTTGAGGGAAGCGGGATATCAGTTTCCGTTACTTGTCGTTCATGCAAGCGGCGGAAACGCAAGGGTAGCGAAAACGGTGGCCCTTCATACGTTAAGTTCGGGTCCTGCTGTAGCTACAAGAGGAGCTGCCAAATTAGCAAAAATATTAGGTTTAGCTCGCGTCATAACAGCGGACATGGGCGGAACAAGCCTGGATATGTCAGTCATTGCAGATGGCCGGTATGAATTTAATCATGAACCGGAAATTGAAGGAATCAAGCTATCCACGCCAATGATTAATGTTGAATCCATTGGGGCCGGCGGGGGCAGTATCGCCAAAGTCGTGAACAAAGAGCTGCGTGTTGGACCGGAGAGCGCCGGTTCAGCCCCGGGTCCCGCGTGCTATAACAAGGGTGGAATGGAGCCGACAGTAACGGATGCTAACGTATTGTTAGGCTATATCGATCCTGACTACTTCCTTGGCGGAAGGATGAAACTGGACGTGGAGAAGGCACGCCGTTCCGTTGAGCGTCGGATCGGGAGCAAGCTATCCCTTTCAGCCGAAGATGCTGCTTATGATATTCGTGAATTCAGTAATGAAGAAATGGCTTTCCAACTCTCAACCAGGCTTCGTCATAAAGGTTATGATCCCAATGAATTTACGATGTACTCCTTTGGGGGTGCCGGCCCGCTGCATGCCTGTTCAATAGCAAAAAAAACAGGTATTAAATGTGTTGTTGCTTTTCCGTACGGCTCCGTTTTCAGTGCTTTCGGCGGAAGTACAACGGATGTACTCCATAGATACAGCAAAACATTTGGAATCCGTTTCGAAAATGTATCCGCAGCTGAAACCGTATTGGAGGAATTCCGTAAGCAGGCAATCACAGATATGATCGGAGAAGGGTTTTCCGTGGAAGAGGTGCAGCTCAAGCTTGAATTGATCGTTGATATCGATAGGGGAAAAAAGATAATCGAATCATCCGGTTCATTAACAAGTATAAAAGAACTAATTCAGCAAAACTTTACACCATTGGAAATAAAAAATCTACTATTGGAATCGGTAATTCTCGTAGCGGAATGTCAAGTACCCCACTGGGAACCGACAGCGACTGAGACAACCTCCAGCGATGTAAGCACAGCGAAAACAGGGGTTAGAACAGTATATTGGTCAAGAGGAACCGGGATGGATACCCCAATCTATGACCGGATGAAACTCGAACACGGCCACGTTATTAATGGCCCGGCAATTGTTGAGGGACCAGACACCAACTATCCGGTAGATATAGGTTGGACATTGACTGTAGACCGTTACGGCAACCTAATTATGAATGATAATGACTAATCATTCCTATTTTCCCTTACACTCCGTAGGATGAATCCGAATAGGGGGAACATACATTGAAGGTACTTGAAGGAGTTTCCGTGTTAGACATGGGGAACTTTATTACGGGCCCTTATGCCGGTATGCTTCTAGCTGATTTGGGTGCTGAAGTGATCAAGGTAGAGAGGCCAGGAAGTGGAGATGCGTTCAGAAGTTTTAAAGGCGGCTTATATAGTCCGCACTTTCAAGCGTACAATCGCAACAAGAAAAGCCTTACTTTGAACGTGAATAACGAAAAAGGGAAAAAGATCCTGCTTGAATTAATAAAAAAAACCGATGTTTTTATCGAAAATTTCCGGCCGGGCGTTACCGCCAAACTGGGTATTGATGAAAAGACGCTACGTTCCATAAATAGAAAGCTGGTATATTGTTCAATTACAGGATTTGGAAGAGACGGACCTTACGTTCACCGCCCAAGTTATGATACCGTTGCACAAGGTCTCAGCGGTATGTTGAGTCTGTTTTTAGACAAGTCAAACCCGAGAATTATTGGTCCAGCTTTTTCCGATGGATTGACTGGGTTATATGCTTGCTATGGCATTCTTGCCGCCTTAATTGAAAGAGAAAAAACCGGCTTCGGCAGGATCGTAGAAACGAATATGTTGGAGTCTACACTACATTTTATGACAGAGACGTATAGCAGTTATTTTGTTACGAATGACGTTCCGGGCTCGTACAGCCGTGCAATCGTGTCCCAGTCTTATTCATTCGTTTGTGAGGACGGTCTGTCTTTAGCCATTCATCTATCATCTCCGACCAAATTCTGGGAGTCATTGCTTATCGTTGTTGGCAAAGAGGCAATGAATGCCGATCCGCGTTTTGACTCAAGAGAGAGACGTATACAAAATTATGAGCAGCTGCAACAAGAATTGGCGGTTTGTTTTCGCCGAAAGCCGAGAGCTTATTGGATTGAGCGGCTTGAAACATATGATGTTCCTTTCACACCGGTATATACGACTGAGGAAGTGGTTACGGATTCACAAGTCAAACACCTTGACACTATTTATGAAGTCGAACACCGTACGGAAGGATCCCTGAAAGGGATTAAAAGCCCGATCTATTTTAACGGCAGTCGGAACAATACGGTAAAGCCTCCGCCGGTTTTGGGCGAGAATACCGAGGAAATTCTTAACAAGATGGGTCTTTCTCAAGGCGAAATTCAATCTCTTCGTGTAGAAGGTGTGATCTGAAAAGTTAGGAGGACCATGATGTTTGTTGAGAAAATGCGTGTATCTAGCAGCTTTTATTTAGATCCGGAATCCGGAGAATACAGATTGGGTGATGAGTATATTGCATTAGATGAATGTCCGGGCAAGACAAAATTAATGATCCTGATTGACTTCTATGATGTAGATCCGGATAAGAAAAATTCATTTAATGTAATGCTGTTTGATCCGGATCATCAGGTGCACGGAGGATGGACCGACCAGTCAATTTCCGTTGAAAAAGGACAAAACAGTGTGACGGTTATGATTGCGCAAGAAGGTCTGGTGCTTCAAAAGATGGGGAGATATCGCTTTGTCGTTATCGAAGGAGAGCTCAAACAAGGATATGGCGAGTATGAACCACTTTATATGAAAGACATCATGGTTACCACCCCCGAACAAATTCAGCAGCATCACCATGCACATAAATGTTGTTAAGGAGGTGACTCCGCATGAAATACAAGAGCTGTGAAGCGTATTTAGTAGGGATTGGCGAAACAAAAGTCGGGAAATTGCCCGGAAAAACGGCGATAGAACTGCAAGCGGAAGCTGTAAGGCGTGCGATCGCCGACGCAGGCTTTGAAAAAGAAGATATTGATGCTGTTTATACTTTAGATCCGTATTCTTATCCTGTCGTTATGCACAGTATGCTTCTATCTGAGTATTTGGGGATCAAGCCAACACTCGCTGCTACGATTGATGTTGGCGGAACAGCAAGTCCAATGTCGATGATCTTACATGGCATCGATGCGATTGAAAAAGGACGTGCCGAAGTGGTCGTTTGTGTATTCGGTGAAAATGCGCTAACGGGCCGGGTTCCCGAAGCTAACGGACTGCCTTTACAATCGCAAATGGGTACGGAAGAATTCGAAGATCCGTTTGGCGCTTTAGGTATGGTCGTTTCCTATGCCTTGTTAGCTCAGAGGTATATAGAAAAGTATAACATCCCCGACGGAGCTTTTGCGCCGGTTGTTGAGGCGTCGAGGAAATATGCGCTGCTGAACGAAAATGCTCACATTAAAAAGAGGTTTTCGTTAGATGAATATTTATCATCCCCTTGGATCGCAAGGCCGCTGAGAAGAATGGATTGTTGCCCGATTAGTGATGGAGCGGGCGCCGTCGTACTAACATCAAAACGGAAAATAAGAGAAAGAAATATAAAGCATACACCTGTCTCCGTGCTCGGCTTCGGTTCAAAAATCACCCATAAGATCGTCAGCCAAATGCCTGATATTGATCAATTAGGCATGAGTATTGCAGCTGCAAGAGCTTTTGAAGAAGCAAAAATTACGAAGGAAGATATAGATCTTTTATTGGTCCATGATGCATTTACGATTTCGGTTATTTTAACGTTAGAAGCCTTAGGATTTTGTGATAAAGGCGAGGCCCCAAGGTATATAACCGGTGGAACATTAGAGTTGGAAGGAGAACTTCCGACCAATACACACGGAGGATTATTATCACAAGGGCACGTCGGCGGTATTTTACATATCGTCGAAGCGGTAAGGCAATTACGAGGAGACAGCGGCAGGAGACAAGTTGAGAATGCCGAAATCGCATTCGTCGCAGGAAACGGTGGAGTGTTCTCCAATTGTGGAGCGCTTATTTTGGGGAAAGGGGGGGGCTAGTTGAATCATCCGTCTGTTCGTGGCACTGAAGTCAGTATTCCGTTTTGGGAGTCGGTAGAGGCTGGACGTGTAAAGCTTCCCTTTTGTGAAAGCTGCAAGTCATTCTTTTTTTATCCCCGTTCCTTTTGTCCTGATTGCTGGTCGGAACAGGTGACTTGGCAGGAAATTTCCGGCTTCGGTACGATCTGGTCCTTTACGGAGGTAAATTTTCCATTTTTTCGCGGTGAGTGGAAGGAAAAATTACCGTATGTCGTATCACTCGTAGAGTTAGATGAAGGAGTTCGGATATTAAGTAATGTGACGGAATGTCCGGCTGAGAAATTGCGCATTGGGATGAAGGTACAAATGACTTTCAATCAATATAACAAGATGACAATGCCATTGTTTAAAACCGTAAATTAAGTCATTTGGCCCATTATAGAAAATAAATAATAAAGGAGGTGTTGTGAAATTACATTGACTGTTAATGTAGTGAACGAATTTGGTTGAAAACTAATTTACGGGGGTGTGTGCAAGTGACAGGAAATTTGAAAGCTGAACAGGATTTCTTTGCAGAACGCGGTTTTGGTAGGAGTATAGGATTTGGAAACAATCCGGCTTTACTCGTCATTGATATAGTCCCTGCTTTTACAGACGAGAACAAGCCGCTGGGTTCAAATTTGGATGAACAAATCAAGGTGATTAATGAGCTTTTGGATCAGTCACATAAGAAAAAAATCCCCGTCATTTTTACTACCGTAGATTATGATGAAGAGCTGAGAGAAGCTGGGATGTGGAAATTGAAAATAACGGGCATCGAGTCCCTTAAGCGGGGAAGTGAGGATGTACTGGTTGATGAAAGACTAAATAAAATGGATTCCGATATGATACTTGGAAAGAAATATGCCTCGTCTTTTTTTGGAACCGACCTAAGCGCAAGATTGGTTTCCATGGGCGTTGACACCCTTCTCATTACCGGGGCAACAACAAGCGGTTGTGTAAGAGCAACGGTCGTTGACGCTCTGCAAAGCGGTTTTAGACCAATGGTGATTCGGGAGGGGGTGGGAGATCGCTCCCACCAAGCAAATGAACAAAGTCTGTTTGATATGAATGCTAAATATGCGGATGTCATATCTCTGGGGCAGGCCATGAAGTATCTTGAAGAACTATAAGAATGTTAAAAAATAGGAGGTAAAAAAATGAAAAAATACTATAAAATGAGTATTTTAAGTTCATTTTTGGTAGTTCTTCTGATATTTTCGGGTTGTTCAAGTTCAAGCTCAACTCCATCAAATTCAACCTCATCAGATCCAAGTTCATCTCCACAGAATCCAAATTCAACTTCATCTTCAGGTACAGCCACCAGCGATAAGCAAATCACACTGCAGTTCGCCACGTCGTTTCCTGAAAGCGATAACAGATCAATGGCGCAAAAGTGGTGGGCCGATAAAGTAGCCGAAGCAACAAACAACCACGTAATCATTAAAATGCACTACGGGCAGTCGCTCGTTCCGCTTTCTCAAAATTATGATGCACTTTCTACAGGGATCGTTGACATTATGGACTTTGCAAGTTCATACATTACTCCCAATGTTGCTGATTTAAGTCCATTAGACTTACTCGTTAGCCATAATCCTGATAACAACTTAGAAGTGGATGAGAAAATCAGAGGTCTCATCGATGAAATTCTTCTTCCACATAACATTGTATATTTATGGCCCTTGTATAGTGGCGAGATGATCGCATTAGCCAATAAACCTTTAACAACACTTGATGATTGGAAAGGTTTGAGAATTCGCGGCTTTGGACATTGGAGCAGTGAAACGGTAGAGCTATTCGGCGGGGTTCCGCAGACGATTCCATTATCGGAGATGGTCGTTGCATTAGAACGGGGTACAGTCGACGGAGCCTTTAACGCATGGACAACTGCTCGCGCAACGAAGCAGCATGAGCTGGTAACGGATGTTACATGGTTTGAGGAGTACGCAACTTTATGGTATGCGGTAGCAATGAGTAAAAACTCGTGGGAATTGTTGTCGAAAGAAGAACAGGAAATTTTGCTGGATTTGGGCAACGAGGCAGCTGTTATGGCCAGAGACCTTTCGCTAAAAACGAGGGATGAATTCAAGCGAGAGTTAGACGCTATGGGAAAAAAGCAACACAGTTTAACCGAAGCGCAAAAGGAGGAATTCTTGCAGCTTGCTAACGAAACATGGGAAATGGTCGAAAAAGACGTTGGTGAAAAAGGCAAACAATTAATCAAGGAATTACAATCATTGCGTTAATTTATACAGAAAAAAAGGGGGTCTTTCATCAAGACAAAGGAGGTCCTTATGATCAAAATTCAAAAGAAATTAACACAGGTCAACAGCTTTTTAACTTTTGTAGGCGGTCTGTTGATCCTTGTCGTAAGTATCATATTCACACTTGATGTCATCATGAGAAACGCTTTCAACAGTCCTTTTAGCTGGAGTTACGATGTAGGAAATTATTTATTGTTATGTATCTCGCTTTTTCCTGCATCATATGCTTTTCAAAAAAATATCCACGTAAAGATGGAGATCGTGGTATCTAATCTAAACGATAAGCTTGGAAAAATATGTGTAGTGATCAGCGATTTGCTTGTTTTATTACTGTTTACATTTTTGTTTTATTTATCTTTTCAGCGCATGATTCACACCATGAATACTGACCAAAAAACATATGGAATTATTTCCATTCCCTCAAGCTGGTTGTTTATCGCGATATGTATCATGTTATTTTTGTTAGTACTAACTGTATTAATGAAATTTATAAAGCTTGAGACATCAAACATGCTTTCACAGGACGAAAGCAACTCCCAAAAAATAAATGATCTGACTTTATAGAAACCATGGATTAAAAATCCATTATAAGAGGGGAGTTTGATGTTATCGTGGAAGTAATTATAACCATCCTTCTTTTTGTTTTATTATTTCTTTTCCTAATTATTGGCGTTCCCATCGCTTTCGCGATGATATTGGCAGGAACGTTTTCCATCATTATGATTGACCCGCGGCTTCTGCCTCAGGTTGTAAATACGTTCATGGTATATGGAACAAATGGTACGCTCTTAGTAGCGCCTATGTTTATTTTGATGGCGGAGATTCTTGTTGCAGGAAAATTTTCAAGTGATTTATTTAGCTCAATCCACAAATGGTTTAGCAGAGTACGGGGAAGCCTTCCTTTAAGCAGTGTGCTAGCTGCCGCAGGATTTTCCTCCGTAAGCGGATCGAGTACAGCTACAGTTGTTACAATCGCCAGGGTGAGCGCTCCATACATGTTAGAACAGAATTATGACAAAAAGCTTGTGTCCGGTTCGATTGTTACGGGTGGAACATTGGGTATATTAATCCCGCCCAGTATGGCCATGATCATATACGGAATCGTTACGGAAACTTCCATTCTTAAATTGTTTATTGGCGGGGTCATCCCAGGTATTGTTTTAACCTTATTACTTTCAGTCTATATATACATATTTAGTGTGATAAATCCAAAAGCAGCACCTCTTGGAGTGAGTTATTCGTGGTTTGATCGTTTTACTTCATTAAAAAATGTGATCCCAATCGCTTTACTTTGTCTTTTGGTCATCGGAAGTATGTACACCGGTATTACGACACCAACTGAATCCGCAAGTTTAGGTGTGGTCGTTGCATTGGTTGTTGCGCTTGTCATGAAGAGACTTACTTGGGACGGTTTTAAAGATGCTCTCATAAGAAGTGCCGGTTTGAGTACAATGATCATGTTTTTTGTTTTTGGAGGAATGATATTTGCATTTGTCGTAGCTTATTTAGGAATCCCCAATATGTTATTAGAGACCATTTCACAATGGGCATTGCAGCCTTGGCTTGTTTTATTGATTGTCTTGCTTTTCCTAATTCTTTTAGGCATGTTTATGGACCCAATAAGTATCATGATACTCACGTTGCCGATTATTTTTCCAGTCATTACTTCACTTGGTTACGATCCGATATGGTTTGGGATCATCGTCGTCATAACCGCTGAGCTTGGTCTAATTACACCTCCAATCGGTCTTAATCTATTCGTTTTGAAAACATGTATACCGGAGCTGGATTTGTATAACGATATCATAAAAGGAGCATTGCCTTTTATTTTAGTCTTATTGCTTATGATCGTAATCTTGGTCGCATTCCCTGGATTGGTGACTGTATTGATCTAAGATCGTATGTAAGGGTTTACATATCTCGATTTAAAATAAACTGGATAAACTTTTCCACCGCCGGTCTTTGGTTAGGTTTGTTTTTATGTATCATATAATAGTCCAACGAAAGATCATAATTATCTTTTAAACTAATTTCTTTTAATTCTCCTTGAGCCAACTCTCTTTGAACTGTTATATTCGGCAAAAAAGCGATACCAAGGTGGGAGATGATTGCCATCTTAATAGAATCTACGTCTCCTGAACGTAAAAAGGTATCACCGTACGTTGTATACGCGAAGTTCTTTATCGCAGCCGCTGTAGGTAACAAGCTAATAAGGAAGGTTTCACTAATTGCCTCTTGTATGTCATATTTTGTTTTTTCATTATCGGGCCAATTATAATTTGTACCACACACTAAGCTCCAACGATCTTTATAAACATGATACTTATTCATATTGCTGTTATCTAATTGGTTACTCCAAGAGACAAAACCAATATCGGCTGTTCCCATAAGAACATCTTCATAAACATCATCACTAGCTTTATAAGCCAATGATAGCTTGATTTGGGGGTATAGCTGCATAAAGCGAAATACATACTTTGGCAGCATATACCTCCCAAATGGAATGTTGCTGCAGATCGTAATATGACCAACCTTACCAGAGCTCATTTCGGTTACAATTTCTTGCAATTGCCGATCCATCGCAAGTACCCTTTGCGCTTCCTCGTGAACGGTAACTCCTACATCGGTAAGCTCTAATTTCGTTCCCTTCCTAACAAAAAGAACTGCGCCAAGTTTATTTTCCAGGCTCTTCATTTGCATGCTGATTGCGGGTTGGGACATGTTTAATTTAATCGCAGCTTGACTATAACCCCCATATTTCACAACGTCACAAAATAATTGAAGATGATACAAATTTGAAGGGAAATACATAAATATACCTCATTTCCATTATGAATTTCTCTTACTTCAAAGTGTAGTATTTGGATCAAATACATATAACAATTATTTCATTTATCTGATAATGAAGCCAGTAAAGGAGATGAAAAAATGAAATTTCAAACAAGTATTGGAGCATCCACAAAAGACACAGTATTTAATCACGGGTATAACTTGTCAGAGGAGTTAATTGGTAAAATCACTCTTGCAGACATGATGTTTATTGGATCGAAGCATCGTATGCCTACAAAAAATGAGTCAGACATGCTTAATGCAGTGATGGTTGCCATATGTGAGCATGGATTTACACCAAGTGCCCTGTCGACTCGTTTAACTTATTTGGGTGCTCCCGAATCGGTACAGTCAGCTATTGCAGCGGGACTTTTAGGGGCAGGAACCGTTTATCTTGGTGCGATGCAGTATGCAGCGGAAATGCTTCAAAAAGCTATTGAAGAGCACAAAGGGAAAGATATTTCTGAAATCGCATCCAGTATTTTGGACGAATATGGATCAGAAGGAAAACCACTTCCGGGTTTTGGTCATCCTAAACACAAACCGAATGATCCTCGTGCAGTGAAACTTTTTCAAGTAGCTGTTGAATTAGGTATAAAAGGTATTCATACAGAACTGATCCTAGAATTGAGCAGACAAGTTAATCAAAGAAAACAAAAAGAAATCACTTTAAATGTCAATGGAGCAATCGGTGCTATTTTATCCGATATGAAATTTAACAGTTCTATTGTGAAAACATTTGGGGTAGCCTCTCGTGCCATTGGTTTAGTGGCGCACATCGTTGAAGAACAAGAGTATGGAAGGAAAGATAGCATCGGACAACGTTTATTCGAGTTTGTTGAGGAAAATACGAACTATCATCCACATCGCAAAACAAATTAGAAGTAACGAATGCTAGATGCCTATCTCGCGGGTGAGATTCATTTCACCCGCGAGATAATCGTTTAGAACAGATTTTAATTTTCTAAAAAGGTGCTTTTGGCAAAGTGGCGTTTTACTGTTTTTCTAAACTGGGCAACGGACCTTTTCATTTGGCGATTCTTATAGGTGATCATATAGATCGGTCTTTTGGGTAAAGTAAGATTCGGCAAAGAGACTCTGACAAGTTCACCTGTCTCTAATCCGTTCTTTACTTCAGAGGCGGGTAATATGGCAAATCCGATTCCTTTGCGTGCCATCCGCTCAATAACCTGAACAAGACTCGCCTCGAAAACGATTTTAAAATGTTGCGGATTTTTTAATATAAAATTATTAATGCCCTCATAAGGATATAATTTTAAATGCATATGATTCCCAAACATGATAGGGACCGGGTATCGTATCACTTCGCCTTCAGATACATATTGTTTTACTAAATTGGGGTGTCCTACACAAATAAGCTCCTCCGAGTAGATGATCTCGCATTTATGATAAGGGCTAGGGAAATTAGCTGTTGTGAAACCTATGTCCGCCGTTTGGTCCACTAACATATCAAAAACTTCTTTGGCGGTAGTCGTATTTACGGAGACACGCATCGAATGCGTTACAATAAATTCATCCAAAATTTCCGGTAATATGTTAAAACAGATTGTCGGCGTACCGGCAACGATCAATTTTTCGCCAATATCTTTTTCTTTTACTTTTTTTGTGCCTTCTTCAATAATTTGCACACTGCGTTCGGCGTAAGCCAAAAATTCATTCCCCTCCTTGGTCAGGATGACGGAATGAGGCGTTCGTAAGAGCAAGGGAACTCCTAATTCATCTTCGAGATTTTGAATTCTTCTGCTGACTGTGGATTGGGTGATTTGCAAACTTTCCGAAGCTTTACTAAAACTTCTCTGGTTGGCTACTATACAAAATGTTTTTAAAATATCGTGATCCATCGTCTGCCTCCACCTTCGTAGTATGCGAAAAACGCATAGTGTAATGAAGATTATTCATTTGTTAAATGTTCAGTGTAATTTTATAATACTAATAATTTAAGAAAAAATAAATGCGAAGGAGCTGTTATCATGATTACAAATCCTGTTGAAATACCGGATTTAAAGAAGTTATCCGACACCGAATTAATGAGCTTGTCGCCGCAGGAATTTGCTGAAAAGATGATTGCACGAGCTGAGTTATTAGGTGAGACATTTTTTCATATTGATAACTGGCGTATGCTTGAATTGGATGAAGAGACCAAAAGGAAAGGACTTGCGGAATTTTGCATCCGTTTGGCATGGCGGGAGTTTTATAACGGCGTTCACCCGCCGGCAAAGCAAATCGTAATGCTAGAAGAGCTGAACGATGATATCGGCATCCGAATTCGTCTTGCTCAGCAAATTATCGATGAGGTAAGCCACCAGAGAATTTGGAGCGAGTGGACCAAACATTACGGCGGAAACCCTAGAATTCAAGATTATAAAGCGGATGCCGATATTTCCAAGACGTTTGAAATTAACACCGCTAATACGGATCCTGCAGAGATCGCAGCGGCATTGCAATGTACGGGCGAACCGCTCTTAACGTATCTGTTTGGGCTAGGGTCGACATTGGAACCCAAAAATAGTATTACGTATACCTTGCTTCCTGATGATTTGCTTCTCGACATTGAGAAAAGGGTAGTAGCGGAAGAACCGAGGCATATCGCCGTGGGAAGAGATATTATGGCGAAATATTGCGGAGATGCGGCAAAGCGCCGTAGAGTGTTACAAGTCCAAACGAATAAAATGAACAACGCAATCTCCAAGTTCATCGTCGACTTAAGACTTCTCGGTGCTGAAAGGATTACGCCACTTCCAATTGTAACTTAATCAGGGGGAACCTTTGTGTTTGATTTTGAAGAATGGACCAATAAAGTCTTCGAATTAACGGATTTGATAGAGCAAGCTAAGAAAACGAATGAAGATACGACTCAATATCAAAGAAAGCTGAATGAATGCTGGGAAGAAATGATTCAGCAGGATGACGATTTTGCAGTTCGTTTTTTGAAAAGTGTTTTGAGCAACATGAAACATCATATTCATGGTAATATGTCAGGAGAACAGTTTCACCAGTTCCTTCATGAGATGAGAGATAAATCATTGCAGAGGGATCATTCGTAAAATAAGCTTCGGGTTATAGGAAGGATGCCGCTCCCTTCTTGACAGTAGGGAGGGAGCGCATTTTTCCATTTAACGAAAGTTTGTAAACGCTTACCAATTTATGGGGGTTACCGATTTATAAGTGAGAGGGGTGAAATGCTATGAACTAACGACATACAGCATTTCAGCAAATGTAGAATATCAAGAAGTTTATAAGCGCTTATTACTAAGAGGAAATTTAAATGAAAAAAACGGGGGAAGAATCGATGAAAAAAGGATTTTTGATATTATCAATCATTATTTCAATTTTAGTGTTGACTGCCTGTGGAGGCGGGAATTCTGCCGCTCCGGCCGCTCCAGCCGCTCCAGCCGCTCCGGCTTCGAACGGGAGCACGACGGAAGCCCCAAAGGACTCTACGCCGACTGCCGATAATGCAACGTCTGCAAAGGTAGTAGATTCTCTTAAATTAACAATGGTCGGGGGATCGCCCGGCGGTTTCTGGTCCTTGGTCGGTGAAGGAACAGGAAACGTTCTGAGACAGGCGATTCCGAACACTCAGTATAGTTATGAAACAGGCAACGGAGTGAAAAACGTACTAACAGTAGGGGCCGGGGAAGTGAGTTTGGGCCTTGTGCAAAACTTTGAAATCATGGCGGGATTAAACGGGGAGGAACCGTTTAAAGAAAAAGTATCCGACGTGATAACGTTAGCCACCATTTACAATAATGCTTCGCACCAAATTGTGATGTCCAAAGAATTTTCCGATAAATACGGTATCACTTCTATGGAGGACATCGCCGAAAAGAAACCGCCGATTCGGGTAGCTGTCAATCAGCGGGGCAATTTGCTAGAGAAAGTGAATCGGATTATTTTTGAAGCTTATGGATTTACTTATGACGATATTGAAAAGTGGGGCGGCGAAGTTTTCTACGAGCCGTATAAAGCGGGCGTAGATATGATGAAGGACAACAAGGTCGATTGGATTGGAGCTTCTACATTTGCACCGGATTCAGCATATCTGGAAGTCTCCACAACGAAAGATATTATGCTGTTGTCGATCAATGAACAAGCGCAAAAGATGTTGCTTGAGAGAATGGGCATGCAGGCAGGTGTAATTACAGCGGGCACTTATGACTTCCAGCCAACCGATATTCACACTGTAAATGTTTCCTCCATGATCATGGCGGACCCGAAGATGTCTAATGACGAGGCTTATACCATTACAAAAGCATTAGTGGAAAACCTCGATAGTATCAAAGCTATCCATAATAACCTGCAAGTCTTGACTCCGGAAATTATGGCTGATGTAGCGCCGGCCAAACTGCATCCGGGCGCAGAAATTTATTATAAAGAGCAGGGCATCATCAAATAATTTTCACAGAGTAATAATAGGAAGCGGCGGGAACCCGGTCTTGTGACAAGACCGGGTTTTTGCACACTGGCACACCTCAGATCCCAGCCAGGGAATTCCATTAGCTTTCGGGAATGATACTTTAGCGGCATTACTTTCGACAACCCAGCTCTCGCGAAATGGAACTGCAGGTTTCCAAGGTTCTTGTTATGATATAATCCTCGCGTTTTTCTTGTAGTCTATGGATTGGTCCTGCAACGGTCAACGAGCCAGAACATTTATCTGTATGGTCAAAGATAGGGGCAGAACAGACGAATGTTCCTTTGACCCGCCCCTCTTCCATAAACACATACCCCTTGTCGCGGATTATCGCTAACTCTTCCTTCAGATCTTTCCTTTGCTTGGAATCAAGGACTATATTGTTCTCTATAAGCTTTTCACTCGCCCCTGCTTCCGTGAAAGCCAAAAGCAGCTTGCCGGAAGCTCCCGAAAACAAGCTGTTTCTTTGTCCCACTTTCACAAAATTTCGCAGATCCTCCGGACTTTCGACCATTTCAAGATAAACCCTCTCATTTCCTTCAATAATATTCAGACTAATCGTTTCTTTAAGTTCCTCGCAAAGTTGGTGCATATGAGGCAATGCAACTTTCCGCAGGCTGATATTGGCGCTTACTATGGAACCTAAATTAAATAGCTTAAATCCAAGACTATACTTCTCTGTCAGATGATCTTGTTTAATATATTCAAGGTTTAACAGCGTAGATAATAAACGGGATAAAGTACTTTTTGACAAATTTGTACCCTTTACAAGCTCTGTAAATGATAAGACAGGTTTATCCAACGAAAAACATTCTAATATTTTTGATGCACGCTCTATCGATTGCACATTTTTGTCCATCCTAAACCTCCGCTCTGCGTGTGAAGAAACAACAAATTTCATGATCTGATTATAGGTGATTTACTTACTCTTCGGAAACCGCTTTAAAATTCCAAAATAAGTGTGTACAACGAAAACCGCTTTATGCTACATTTTAATTGTTAATAATGATACCGAGATCCGCATTGTGGAACAAGTACCAGCTGAACATTTTTGATTAAAAATTTCAAATTGAAAGGAAGGTTACGAATGACACAACAGCATACAGTGGCAAAGGAATGGATGAAGGGGGTACCGGAATCCGAATTTCAGAGATACGCCAAGACAGGACACCGAAGGAGATTGCCATTCGGAAAAAAACCTGCGCTTCTTGTGATTGATGTTACCTTCGGATTTGTTGGAACCAAACCGCAATCATTTGATGAAGCGGTACAAGAATATTCCTCTTCCTGCGGAGATGCGTTTTGGAACCAGCTGCCTCAATATCAACGGCTCCTTGAATTATTCAGAGAGAAGCAACTTCCCGTTGTTTATACGCGTGAGGATATTTATAACCAACAGTTTGGCGGATTTGCAACTAAAGCCGAGCGTCCTGAGATCGTTCGGAATGACAAATATAATCAAATTCCTGAAGCCGTTGCGCCGCAAGAAGGAGAGTGGATACTGGAAAAGCCAAAGGCGAGTGCGTTTTTTCATACGTCGTTACACGCTTATCTTACGAAACAACAGGTGGACACCTTAGTCGTGTGCGGGGGATCGACGTCCGGATGTCTGAGAGCTACGGTAGTCGACGCCTTCTCAAACGGGTATTCCCCTTTTGTTGTTGAAGATGCTTGCTTTGACCGATCCTATTTTGCTCATTGTGCAAATTTGTTCGATATGGACGCTAAATATGCTACTGTACTTTCCTTACATGAAGTTGAGTCGGAGTTGCTTTATTGAAAGCGTTTTATTGAAGCTAAAGGAGCGATAAACAGCCATGAATAATAAATGCAACGGCATGAAAATATTTGGATATGTACTCATTTGTTTGGCACTCGCTTTTGTGGCCGCTTGCAGTCAATCTTCTTCGGCACCTCCAGCGGAACCGCCTCCTCAAACGAATAATACAGGCTCTGCGGAAGGCAACGCGGGGAATTCCAATGCTGGCGGAGCTGCCTTCCCGACTACACTTGAGGAGGTCGCGGTATATGACCGTACGCAAAACTACGACAAATTGATTGAAGCGGCTAAGGCGGAGGGCGCCCTTACGTTGTATACTTCAACACCGGTTGACGATATTAAGAAGGTTACGGATGCGTTTACTGCGAAATACGGTATTCCGGTGACGACTTGGCGGTCTAGTTCCGAAAGTGTGTTGCAGCGGGTGACGACAGAAGCGCAAGGCGGCGTGAATGCTGTAGACGCGATCGCTATCGTTAGTACGGATTTAGAAGCAATGTCTCGGGAAAAGCTTCTACAGCAAGTGGAATCTCCTTACCATCAGGATCTAGTAGCGATCGCGCTTCCGGAGCATAAAGAATGGGTAGGCACGGATCTTTTCAGTTTCGTGTATGCATATAATACGAATAAGGTTAAGGCGGAAGATCTTCCTAAATCCTACGAAGATCTGCTTGATCCGAAATGGAAAGGCCAACTTGCCGTTGAAGGTTCCGATTTTTACTGGCTTGCTCAAATTGTGAAGGACATGGGCGAAGAAAAAGGGATCCAATATTTCAAGGATTTGGTTGCAACGAATGGGGTATCCGTTCGTGACGGACACTCGCTGTTAGCGGAGTTGGTGGCCTCGGGCGAGGTGCCGTTGGGACTTACCGTATACAACTGGAAAGCGGAACAGATGAAGCAATTAGGCGCTCCTTTAGATTGGTTTACCATTGATCCTACGTTGACAATTCCAAATGGAATCGCTGTCAGCAATAAGGCTCCTCACCCGAACGCTGCGGTGTTGTTCTACGATTTCTTACTGAGCGACGGTCAGCAGATTCTTGCGGATATGATGTATGCACCGGCTAGTACAAAGGTGGATTCGGCGTTTAAGGATTTAAAACTGCGGCTGATTGAGCCTATCGTAATTCTTGACGAGTATGACAAGTGGTTTAAGCTGTGGGATGAAGTTATTCTCCGCAACGCTTCTATTAAGTAATATGTAACAAAAATGGAAGGGGCTGTTTCTAGGTCTTGTATAGACCTGGGCAGCCCCTTTTTCTATGCTCAGTCTGCATTAAGTGGAAATTAAAAAGCTTATAGTACTACAAAAAGATAGTCCTTATGAACAACATAACAAATTAGTAAGATGGAGTTAACCCATTTAATGATTTCTTCAGGGTTGTCGTTTAATAACGAAGCTGGTTACGACTGTAAGGAGGGACACATATTGCGTAAAAGGTATTGGATTGGAGCAATCATTCTTTATGCAGCGGCGTTGGCTGCCTCTGTCCTGTTCCGGATATCCTCCTCTGACCCGCTCTTTGCAAGCGACGTGAGTCGCCTGATGAGTGTTCGCGTTCACAAAATCATTTCCGTAAAGACGACATCCGACATTGCCGGAGCACTTGAGAAAGCGAGGAAGGAGAATCGCAAGATTGCGATCTCCGGCACGAAGCACAGTCAAGGCGGGCACACATTCTTTGACGGTGCGATTGTGCTGGACATGAAGAAGTACAATCAAATTTTGCAGCTCGACCCGGACAATAAACGGATCCGCGTACAAAGCGGGGCAACTTGGGCTGATATCCAGGAACATATCCATCCATACGGTTTATCGATTCGCGTCATGCAATCATCGAATATCTTCACGATCGGCGGGTCGATCAGCGCAAATGTGCACGGCCGTGATCCGCACGAAGAGCCTTTAATCGATATAATTGAGTCATTTCGGATCATGAAATCCGATGGGCGTATCATACAGGTGAGCCGGTCGGAAAATGCGGAATGGTTTCCTCTTGTCATCGGCGGTTACGGATTGTTTGGCGTCATTCTGGATGCGGACATCCGGCTTACAGACGACGAAACGTATGTGGAACGCACTATACCGCTCACTGTCGAGCAATTTCACGATTATTTCATTGAGCATGTGAAGGACAATCCCAACGTCGGACTAACGATCGCCCGGCTTTCCACAGCACCGTCTTCTTTCTTGCAGGAAATGTACTTGATGAATTATGAGAAAACTTCTTTGCCGCTACCGGAAAATGCTTCCGATCTAAAGGAAGAAAAGAATGTAGAACTCACGAAATTTCTCTTCGGTTTATCACGGAAGTTTGACTGGGGGAAGAACCTGAGTTGGTCGCTGCAGAAGAGGATGTTTTCTTCAAATATTGGCACCGTCCTGTCGCGCAATAACGCGATGAGGTCGGAAATTCAATTTCTGGAATACCGTGACGTGCAGCGAACAGACATTTTACAAGAGTACTTCGTCCCCCTGGATCATTTTGTTCCGTTTGTAGAAGGGCTTAGAAGGATTGTTCAAGAAAATGGGTTGAACCTGGTGAATATTACGGTGCGGTATGTTCCTAAGAATGAAGAAGCACTCCTGTCCTATGCCCAAAAAGACTGCTTCGCACTCGTACTACTGTTTAACCACAAACGAAGTCCTCGAGAAGTCGAACGTTTGGAGAGCGCGACTCAGGAGATGGTTGACCTGGTACTGCAGAACGGTGGAACGTACTATCTAACGTACCAGTTATTCCCCACCGATGCTCAACTCGACGAAGCGTATCCCGAGGTGAGATCGTTCTTTTCGTCTAAGAGGAAGCTTGATCCAGACCTTCTATTTATGAATGAATTTTATGCGAGGTATGCCCAATGACTTCTAAAACGTCTATTTCTCCTTCCCTCAAGTGGATGATGTTATCTCAGAGCACTATGAATTTCGGCGCCGGTGTCGTTTTCCCATTTTATTTGATCTTCATCAAAGAGATCGGTGGAGATTTTACCGAATTCGGTATCGCGTACGGGTTATTTACGTTGTTCTCCGCGTATCTTAACCGAGTATTCGGTGCTTCCTCTGACCGTTACGGACGCAAGGCATTTCTGTTGGCAGGAGCTTGGGGAACCGCCTCCTTATTTTTACTGTTTCCAATCATCACCAGTATATGGCAGGTTTATGTGCTGCAAATCGCCCTTGGTACGTTCGGCGCTATGCAAAAAACTTGCGAAAAGGCGTTCATTGCCGACATGACTGAAGGGAAGCAGCGGGGAGAGCTGATTGGGCGGTACCAATTTGGTGTTTCCTTGTTTTCCGGAGCTGCAGTGATCATAGGCGGCGTGTTCATCGACTTTTTTACCTTGGACTTAATTTTCTATCTCGGCTCAGTTGTATTATTCTGCAGCGGGCTAATGCTGATTCGAGTCCAGGAAATAAAGGGAAATTGAATGGGGTTCCCGGATTGCACCATTACCACTATTACGTAAACCTATGCAGCACCTTGCAAAATCATAGTGCTGTTTTTTCTATGGAGGAATATGTAAATATTTATAGAATTCAATAAAGAAACAGGAAAAAAGGAAGTGTGGAGTTGTTTAAAAAAATTTTTAGAGTTATTTAAGAAAGAGGACCCTATAAAAAATCCAACAACCAAGAGCCGAAAACAAAATTCATCTTTACCATCCATTCAACCAGCTCGCATTGGTGAGCTTGGGGAATACAAGATAAACATACAGTTAGATCAGCTTCCTGAAGACTATAAGATGCTAAAACGTCTCGCACCGGTTACTCCCAGATTGATCACGTTGTAATTTCTCCGTACGGAATCCTGCGATGCGAGCAGAACATGTAAAGCTGCAGCAATAACCTTAAGACCTATAATGGTGCCAGATGCTGATGTGGGAAAAACCCTTAGCGGATAAGTAGGAGGATTACAAGTTCCAGTGGATTTTCGGTTCAAAATGCAGTATTTGTGGTAAGAAAGCAGAACAGCCTATATGCTGAACGTCTTGGTGTCAAGATCATATTCTTCACCGACCATGCATACGCTTGGATCAGGATAAAAACCGGAAATGACTGGGTTCATCTATTTCATCGTGTTCTCACGTTCCCATCGCCATTCTTTTCACAGTCCCTGCTCCGATAGTCCCCAGAACGTGGAATATGGACCGGCCATCGACATGATCCCCACCATTAACGTCCTTAAATCTTTACGAAAACAGTGTAAAAAATAAAATGAATAAAACCATAAAAAGAAGATTTTAAAGTTGATTTCTATTGTTTTATAAAGATAATATGAAATTATGATTTCTATAGTTGATTTCTGTTGCAAATTGTTCTATAAATAAATTAGAAATATTATTATCTGATAGTCAATTCAAACTGATGGGAGAGGTGCATATGGACGCAATGGTTACTGCTAACAGTGGAAAGTGCCCGGTAATGCACGGCAGCGCTACTAGTCACAAATCAAGTGGTACGTCGAATCGAGACTGGTGGCCCAACCAATTGAACTTGAATATTCTTCATCAGCATGACCGAAAATCCAACCCTATGGGTGAAGACTTTGACTATGCAGAGGAATTTAAAAAATTAGATTACCATGCTCTTAAGCAGGATCTTTACGAACTAATGACAAACAGCCAGGATTGGTGGCCTGCCGACTATGGACATTATGGTCCATTCTTTATCCGTATGGCTTGGCACGCCGCAGGCACTTATCGTACAGGCGACGGCCGTGGTGGTGCTGGATCTGGCTCACAGCGTTTTGCTCCACTTAACAGCTGGCCTGACAACGGGAACCTTGATAAAGCCCGTCGACTGCTATGGCCGATTAAGCAAAAGTATGGCAACAAGATCTCTTGGGCCGACTTGTTCGTTCTAGCAGGTAATGCTGCTATTGAATCAATGGGCGGCAAGACATTTGGTTTTGGAGGAGGACGCCCGGACATTTGGCATCCAGAAGAAGACATCTACTGGGGTGCTGAAACGAAATGGCTGGGTGATAAGCGTTACACAGGCGATCGTGAGCTTGAGAATCCACTTGCTGCCGTTCAGATGGGTCTTATCTATGTTAATCCGGAAGGTCCAAACGGTAATCCGGATCCGCTTGCAAGTGCTCGCGACATACGCGAAACGTTTGCGCGTATGGGAATGAACGATGAAGAAACCGTTGCACTAGTGGCCGGCGGCCATACCTTTGGCAAAGCACACGGTGCAGGAGATGCTGCTCATGTTGGTCCAGAGCCAGAAGGTGCTCCTATTGAAGCACAAGGCTTAGGTTGGTTAAGCACACACGGCACCGGCAAAGGTCGTGACACAATCACCAGCGGTATTGAAGGTGCATGGACCGCAAATCCGACACAGTGGGATAATGGTTTCTTTGATCTACTGTTTGGATATGAATGGGAGCTTACAAAGAGCCCGGCAGGCGCACAGCAGTGGGTTGCTGTAAAACCTGCTGAGAAGGATCTTGCACCAGATGCAGAAGATCCATCCATTCGTGTTCCGACGATGATGACCACCGCGGATATGGCGTTGCGTATAGATCCAGCATACGAAAAAATTTCCCGTCGTTTCCATGAGAATCCAGAAGAGTTTGCAGATGTATTTGCTCGTGCATGGTTCAAACTAACTCACCGTGACATGGGTCCTCGTGCAAGATATCTAGGCCCGGAAGTTCCAGATGAAGTTCTTATCTGGCAAGATCCTGTACCAGCGGTTGAGTATGAATTAACAGATGCAGAAGTAGCAGAGCTTAAAGCAAATATCCTAGAATCAGGACTTACAGTCAGCGAACTGGTAACAACTGCATGGGCTTCAGCTAGTACCTTCCGTGGCTCAGATATGCGTGGCGGCGCTAATGGTGCCCGTATCCGTCTTGCTCCACAGAAGGATTGGGAAGTGAATCAGCCTGCACAAATCACCAAAGTGCTTACTATACTAGAAGGCATTCAAGATGACCTAGAAAAGAAAGTCAGCATGGCCGATTTGATTGTACTAGGCGGTAGTGCCGCAGTAGAAAAAGCTGCACGAGATGCAGGCTTTGATGTAACGGTTCCTTTCGCTCCCGGACGCGGCGATGCAACGCAAGAGCAAACCGATGTAGAAAGCTTTGCGGTGCTAGAGCCTATCGCTGATGGTTTCCGCAACTATCAAAAGAAGCAGTATAGTGTAAGTGCAGCAGAACTCCTAATAGACAAGGCACAACTGCTAAACCTTACTGCACCTGAAATGACTGCACTTATTGGCGGCATGCGTGTTCTAGGTACAAACTTCGGTGGCACAAAACACGGCGTATTCACCGATCGTGTCGGCACACTCACAAACGACTTCTTTATTAACTTGCTTGACATGGGAGTACAGTGGAAGCCTGTAGAAGGAAGCGTATATGAAGGACGCGATCGCAAGACAGGTGAAGTCGTGCGTACAGCGACTACAGTTGACCTCGTGTTCGGTTCAAACTCTGTTCTACGCGCGATTGCTGAAGTTTATGCTCAAGACGATAACAAAGAAAAGTTTGTGCGTGACTTTATAGCTGCCTGGGTCAAGGTAATGAATGCAGATCGTTTCGACCTTAATTAACGGCTACAGTTATTTTATATAATCTCTAAAATAAGTACACTTTAGCAGCTACTGAGTTATCAGGGCTGCTTTTTCTTGTGCGCCACGCATGGCGATTAACTAGGTGGTCCAACCACTAGCCAAGAGCGAGGGTTGACCTTGCCCCGAATAGATGGACACAGAGATAACCTCTATAATAAATGATGGAGGGGTTCACAATGGGACAAGGGAAGAAATACGACAAAGCATTTAAGGAGCAGGTCGTCTTGCGTATATTGGCAGAAGAAACAACACCAGGGGAAATCGCCAAGGAGATTGGCGTTCACTATACTACGGTAAGGGACTGGGTTAAAAACTATAAGCGTGACGGGGATAGTGCATTTCCAGGCAACGGGAAATTGAAGCCCGAAGATGAAGAAATGCGTAAATTGCGCAAACAACTCGCAGATCTAAAGGAAGAAAATGAAATCCTAAAAAAGGCGGCAGCCTACTTTGCGAAAAATCTGAAATAAACACGTTCAAGTTCATCTATGAACACCGCTTCGAATTTCGGATTGTAAAGATGTGCCAGGCTTTTAATGTCAAGATCGGACGAAAATTCCCCATATCGGCAGACACTCTTCCCTGTGGGGGAGAGAGAAAATGATCAAGAATGGGGAGTACTTCGTGATCCAACATATGAAGCAAAAAGGGATGAGCAAAAAGGGATGAGCAAAACGTAAGGGCTTCCCAAATCCTCGTGCTCCCGTATAAACGCCTAGAGTCCACAAAGACACGACGCACTTGTTGTTCGAGTCGCTTTCGTCGCTTGTCCCTTTGGCTCGGTTTTCGACGAATCCATTGGTAATAGCCGCTTCGGGAAACCTTGAATACGGCGCACATCTTCGCGACACGGAACTTGAAGCGGTGATCATGGATGAATTGATAGATCAGCGCCGGTCTTTTGCGAAGTAGTGCATCGCCTTTTTTAAGATCTCGTTCTCCTCTTCCAGATCACGGATTCGCTTATAGTACTCGCTTTATTTTCACGTTTCATAACTCCCTTAATTCAAACCGTAAACGGGAGTATATTGCAGATGCGGATGCCGTCCAGATTTGTTCGACCAATGAAGGCTTAATCCGTGCTTTAAAAAAATTGCGGGATTCCAGCCCTAAAGCTTACACCCATGAACAAGTGAAAGAGCTAGGGGAAAAGATATGCTAGGAGCATATATTGTGAATCCACTAAAAGGGTTGTTCTCAACCCACCCGGATATCAATGAACGTATTCAAATATTAGAGCGTTCCTATTAATTTAACAAGGGGCTGGATGGTGTCCTTTGACATCATCCTTTTTATTATTTATTAATCTCTATAGAAAATGAGATTCGTCAAAGATCCCAAGAATGAACATCTCATAACTAAAATTAAGAATGAAACAATTCCTTCACCGTTTTTGAAATGATGTCCCGAATTTCCCGAGGAACTTCATTTCGAAAAATGATCGATATAGGAGTGGCTGGCAAAGGATTCTTTAGAGACAGTTCTTTAAGTTGATGACTTTTTAATTCCTCTTTCACTATATTTTCCCCCATAAATGAAATGCCTAAGCCGTCTTTAACCATGAGTTTGATCCATTCCAGGTTCTTGACCTCAGTCATATTATATTTCCGAAGCCCGTGTTTTTTTAAAAATTGATCGAACAGAATCGTGTTATTTGCGACTTTGGCATACACAATGAATTTTTCTTCCTTCAACTCCATTATATTTAGAGGGCCGCGAATGAGTAGGGGGTGATTAGGGGAGGCAACCAACACGTTTTTTACCATAACTAACGGCTCAATTGTGTTAAAATCGTTTTCTTCCTCCGCATCGAGATAGATAAGCCCGATATCCGTGTCCTTTTTGTTGATGTCCTCCACGATTTGCAAAGTGCTGTCCACTTTAATGATAAAGTCGATATTCGGAAAATATTCGGAAATCGATTTTAAAACGCTTGGTAAAATGTGGCGCTCCATGTGGTTTGGACAGGATAACCGAATTTTGTCGAAACCGTCTTTGTTTTTTTGCGCAACTTCATTCCCCATAAGGATCCAACGAAACCCCTCTTTATAATATGTATAAATTTTCTCTCCTTCTAAGGTTAAAATCGCACGCTTGCCTCCGTTTCTAACGAACAAAACAGTATCTAATTCTTTCTCTAATTTTTGAATGCGAAAACTGATAGTGGGCTGGGTTGTGTATAAAGAATCTGCGGCCATAGTAAAGCTACCTTCTTCAACCACTTTCAAAAACGTTTCAATGCATTTCAGTTCCATATGTCCACCTCAGTCATAAGAGCTATATATAAATTATATCTAAAATCAGAATTTTTAATATACTTTAATTGCGAGTTATAATATAAAAAGGAATTGCGAATAAATCTAAAAAATGTAAAAAGGGAGCGAATAGTATGAACCCAAGCCTTAATACACAATCATGGAGGCAAATCATACCGGAGGATGAACGTAAAATATTTATAAAATCGGGGTTTAGCGACACACTTAAGATGGGGAAGAGGCCTCTACTGTTAGTCATTGACACGACATTTGCTTTTACCGGATCGAAACCTCAGTCTGTTGAGGCTTCTATCGACGAATTTCCTACTTCCTGCGGCGAACAGGCGTGGAAGGCGTTCCCGAAAATCAGAGCACTGCTCGATTTTTTCCGTGAAAATAGCTATCCGGTCGTTTATACCAGGTGCGATTATTTAGCGATGACTATGGCTGGAAAAGCAACAAAATCGCGCGGGCCGGTGCCTACCGATCCCAAGGCCAACGAATATCCCGAGATGATCGCTCCCGTTGAGAATGAATGGATATTAGAGAAGCCTAAGGCCAGTGCATTTTTCAGCACACCGCTAGTGACCTATTTGCACAATAAAAACGTAGACACTTTAATCGTTTGCGGCGTATCTACTTCCGGTTGTGTACGAGCCTCCGTAGTGGATGCTTTTTCGTACGGGTTCACTACCTTTGTTATAGACGACGCATGCTTTGACCGTTCCTATTACGCCCACTGCTCTAATCTGTTTGATATGGATGCCAAATATGCAACCGTACTTTCTACGCACGAAGTTTTGCCGCTGCTCAGAACCGTTAAAAACTAACTTTACGACAAAGGGGAAAATGAGCATGTTTAAAATGAAAAAGAATGTTCTCGCCGTATTGGTTTCGCTGCTTTTGTGCATCACACTTATCGGCTGCGGGGGTACCGAATTGGAAGAGACTTCCGCAGGCTCGAGCACACAAGGAAACGCAGGGAAAGGCGGCTCGGAAAGCACGAAGCAGGAGGGTGAGAAAATCTCGGCCGATAGGAAGGTAAATTGGCCCGATAATATTCAATTTCCCAGCGGTTCCGTTGGTGGCGGTTTTTATCAAGTCGCAGGAGTGCTGGCGAAAGAGTTGGAGCCCGCTTTAAACATTCCCATTTCCGTCATGCCGTCCGGAGGAACAGGTGAAAATTTAAATTTAATGGAAAAGGGCGAAGTGCAGATGGCCATTGCCGGTGCAAACGTGTTTTATCCGGCTTATACCGGCACTCTGCAGTACGAGGGCAAACCAAAATATTCGAATTTCCGGCTTGTTGCAAAGCTTTATAACAACCCTACTTTATTCTATGCCTTAAAAAATAGCGGAATTACATCCATACCTGAGTTGAAGGGCAAAAGGATTGGGGTCGGTGCTTCTCCTGCCGCTTGGGACCATCTCACAGGCCCAATTTTAGAGGCTCACGGCGTGAGCTATGACAAGGATGTCGAGAAAGTATATGTAGGCTTTGGCGATTCGGCCACACAGATTGGCGACGGATTGCTGGATGCGACGATCAGCACTGTAGGAATGCCAGCTATTAAACAAATAGCAAGTCAGAAAGAGCTGAGCTATTTAATGCTAGAAGAAACGGCGATCGATAATTTGGCAAAACAGTATCCCTTTTTCTCGAAAATCACCGTTAACGGTGCCGATCTTCCCGGTTACCAAGGCGGCAAATATGTGACATTGGATGTAGGCGGACCGTACTTAATTGTGCACAAAGATATGCCTGACGAACTGGTGTATGAGGTGTCTAAGGCGCTCTATGATAATATCAAAAAAATGAGCGAAAGCTTAATCGATTTAACTGCGGCAGGGGAAAACCCCAATCTGCTCGCGACACCTATAGGGGATATTCCGTTCCACCCGGGTGCGGAAAAGTTTTGGAAGGAAAAGAACCTGTTACAATAGAACAATTAATCATGTATCCAAAACGCAAATGAAAATCGAATTGAATTGTAACCGTTTGCGTTTTGGATCTCGTTATAGGCGGAGGTTAAACTTATGCGGACTGCAAAAATGATTTACCGTCTTGATAGAATGCTGAAAATCGGCCTTACCATTTTCGTATTGTGGAATGCATTCAATCCCCTCCCAGGGCTGCAAGAACGCTCACTTTTTCTCATGATGGTTCTGCTTTGTTTGTTTTCGCATGATTTAACCAAATCTAAAGCTAGTCAGTCAATTGCAAATGCGGTTTTCATGCTATGTACCTTGATTTCTTTCGGATACATTGCCATTTATCATAACGATATTATTTATTTCAGCGGTATGGCGCCTACTTTCACGACCTACTTGGGCATCATCGCCATCATGGTATTGCTGATTGGCTGCCGGCGAACGGCAGGATGGGGCTTAACCTTGATTATTATTGCCGCGATGGTGTATGGAAAATTCGGCCATCTGCTTCCTAGAAATTTAGGGGGGCACAGCGTATTCAGTTTGGAGCGGGTGATAGGTTCCATCTATTTGTCTACGGACGGAATTTTTGGCGATGTCACCTATACCTTGCTAAAGTATATTTTTCTCTTTGTCTTTTTTGGAAAGCTGTTGGAAAAACTTGGGGCTTTATCTTTCATCACTGATTTTGCACAATCTCTAGTTGGAGGATTTCGCGGGGGGCCAGCTATCGTTAGTGCGATATCGAGCGCTTTAGTAGGTTCCGTTAACGGCAGTGCGGTCGCCAACGTTATGGTTACCGGCACGATGTCCATACCATTGATGAAGAGAATCGGCTTCAAGCCCGAGTTCGCCGGAGGAGTAGAAGCCGCAGCTTCTACGGGCGGTCAATTTTTACCGCCTGTCATGGGTGCCTCCGCTTTTTTGATCGCAACTTATTTAGGCATTGAGTATGTTGAAGTCGCCAAAGCGGCATTAATTCCTGCATTGCTTTTCTATGTCGGTATTATTGCCGCAATTTATGCGTACTCAATAAGAAACCATATTGAAGCCATCCCGCGTGAAGAACTGCCAAAATTAAAGTATGTCATACGGGATCTGAATGGCCTGACTTTTTTCGTGGGAATCGGGACTTTGGTCAGCTTTTTAATTATTGGGTATTCGCCCATTATTACGGTACTGATTGCGTGCGCCGCCATGGTCATCATCAGTTTCTTTGGAAAGAACCGCTTAAACATCAAGAGGACAATGGAAGTGCTTAATGACACGTCGGAAGATTTTATCAGGATTGGGGCGTCGGGCGGCAGCGTTGGTATTTTAGTTTCCATGTTTTTGTTGAGCGGGATCGTTCTAAGATTTTCCGGTCTCGTGATCGGTTTGGTGGGGGACAATTTAATATTAGTGCTTCTACTGACTGCGCTGTGCTCCATCATTATTGGATTCGGTTTGCCGACCGTCGTTACTTATATCATCCTTGCTATTATGGCCGTGCCTGTTTTGATTGACCTCGGGTTAAACCCGCTGGCTGCACATCTGTTTGTGTTCTTCACCGGTATGATTTCCATGGTAACTCCTCCGGTCGCTTTAGCCGCTCTTGCGGCTTCTTCCATCGCGAAATCTGATTTCTGGAAGACCGGTTTCGAGGCTTTCAAGCTTGCTCTTCCAGCTTTAATTCTTCCGTTTTTCTTCGCCATGGATTACTCATTGATTATGATAGGATCGCCCTCAGAAATTATTGTGAATACAATATTTGCTGCGGTGGGGGTTTGTTTGATGAGCTTTTCCCTGACGGGTAGAGTCCGGGATAAAATCGAAATTTTGGAGCGCATCGCCATGTTTGTCTCAGCAATCCTTTTTATTTTCCCAAGTACACTGATTTTATTGCCTGCGATCGCAATCTTAATATTGGCTTTGATAAGACCGGTTAAGAAGCGATTGCTTAGTAGGAAGGAAGTAAAGTGGCCTGTTAACTATTAAAAACCGGAAGGACTCTTTTCCGTACCAGCTTACATGATATATGCAGTTCGAAGAATAACGGGACGAAGCCATATTACATTTCCAACACACCTTAAATAAAATGTTGTAAGATTCAAAACGACGTTTTAAGCTAATAGAAACATATAAATGGTGTTCAATAATGAAAAGTTCACGTTCCATAACTAAAATTTTTTATGAAAGGGATGTCTTCGGTGAACTTGCTCCAACAAGTCCACGCTTTATGGAGACATCCTTTTCCTTTTTAGAGATACGGACATTATATTCGTCAATTCTCGGACAGGCAATTCCGCCAGCTTTCGGGCATTATGCCTCAGCGGTAACACTGTTGGACTAAACCTATTTGTGTTGAAAGCAACGAATCCGGAATAAGATTTAGATAATGACATCATTAAAGGATATTTACCATTTATTGGTGTTTTGTTGGCAGCAATACTGATTATATGAATAGAACCTTGGTTAGTTACATTCATGGGCGGTTAGATTATTATTATCTATACATTGAATTATTTGAAAATTAAAAAACATGGTTTACTCTTAGGTACTGGTAATCAACAGGAAGGTGGTTATTCATATGAATGGTGTGCATGATATGGGCGGTTTGCAAGGCTTTGGATCAGTAATACGTGAAGAAAACGAGCCCGTTTTTCATGAGGATTGGGAAAGAAAGATGCGCGCAATGGTTGTTTGCCTAAATAAAAATAAGATTATTAATTTAGACGAGGTCCGTTATGCGATGGAAAGAATAAAACCGGATCATTACTTAACCGTCACTTACTATGAACGATGGTATTTGGGCCTATTGATCTTGTTACTTGAGAAAGGGATTTTAGTGGACAGTGACATGCAAGATATTAAGAGAAAATTTGCCATCGATGAAAACGAGGATCTACTGAGTGCTTTAACTCTGATAAAATATTATCCCAAAAAAGAAAAAGACGACGTAAATAACCTTATCCTCGAACCTGTACCAAAATTCACGCCGGGCGAAAAAGTGAATACTAAACTTATCAATTCGAAGGGACATATCCGCTTACCGAGTTATGCAAAAGGAAAATCCGGAATTGTTAAAGAAATTTCAGGAAATTACAAACTTCCGGAAAGCAATGTTTATTCCCAGCAAGCATGCATAGAACCCGTATATCTAGTTGAATTCCAGGCTTCAGATTTATGGGGTGAACAAGTACCAAAGAAAGATAAAGTGCTGATCGACCTTTGGGAAAGTTATTTGGTGCCCGTTAATGCTTAATTGAAAGGGGATACAATCATGTCCGATAACCATGATCATGGCCACCATCATCCGGATGAAACTACTGAAGTGGAGTATAAAACACAAGCGTTGGAAACCATTCTTCTTGAAAAAGGATTAATCACGACAGAAGAGATAGATGATTTAATCGACCTTTTCGAAAATCAGATTGGTCCATTAAATGGTGCAAAATTGGTTGCGCGTGCTTGGGTGGATCCGGAATTTAAAGCAAAATTACTTGCTGATGGTACGAATACGATAGCCGAATTTGGAATCATTAATATGCAGAACACTAAATTTGTTGTTGTAGAAAACCTCCCAGAAGTGCACAACGTAATCGTTTGCACTTTATGCTCGTGTTACCCGTGGAATGTTCTAGGTTTACCGCCTTCATGGTATAAAAGTAATGCGTATCGTTCCAGGGTTGTCATCGAGCCGAGGGAAGTTTTAAAAGATTTTGGTTTAGAGCTAGATGAGACGGTTGAAATTCGGGTATGGGATAGTTTGGCTGAAACACGATACATGGTGCTGCCCGAACGGCCTCATGGATCAGAGCATATGACAGAAGATGAGTTAATTCAATTGATAACTAGAGACGCATTAGTAGGGGTGTCGAAAGTAAATTTGGCTCAATAAAGTTTTTACTAATAAAAAGATTGTAGAGAGGTTGGCTGATTGGAGAATGGTAATCCCATCTTATATTTCAGATATGGAAGGAAAATGTTCACAGCCCCGCAAAAATGGTGAACTTGTGTTTCAAAAACCGTGGGAAGGCAAAATTTTTGCAATGGCAGTTGCTTTGAATAAAAGGTTTTTATTCCCATGGGATGACTTTAGAGACAGACTCATTGAAGAAATCACAACTGCTGAAAAAAATAACCCTGATCACGAAACTGAAAAATATTACTATGAACACTGGCAAAAGGCATTAGAAGGAGTACTAATTCAAAAGAAGATTGTTCCAGAAGAGAAAATAACGCAAATTATAGAGGAATTAAAGCGCTGTAAGGAAGGCTAGCTAAGAGTTCTAACGAGCTTGACACTTGGTAATCCCACTTATGCAAAGTTCTGTCGCAGCTTGTTAGTCCGTTAAGAGATTTTCGTCAACAATTTGCATACCATAAAGCCTGAAATAGAGGAGAATATATAGATGATGGAAAGAGGCAATTTTGAAGACCATTGTTGGCAGGATATTGTGGATAAAGAACTAGCGGAAATTGGAAAATCGTATGCACGGAAAACCTACATTGGAAAAAAGCCGGCATTATTGTTGATCGATCTTTATAACCTGGTCTATGATGGTGGTCCCCGCCCCGTATTGGAATTACTCGATGACTATCCGAGCTCTTGCGGAATCAATGCCTGGAATGCGATTGAACCGACGAAAACGTTAATTGGTTTGGCTAGGTCTAAAGGTCTCCCTCTCTTTTATGCTACGCGAGGAAATGGGCGAATTAGCGCAACTTTTCGTCAAAGAAATGTTGTTTCGGCAAACTCTTATGAAATTAAAGATGAGTTCAAACCAGAGAAAGATGATGTCATTATATATAAAGATCGTGCCAGTTGTTTTTTTGGAACCCCTTTGAGTGCATACTTGACGCAAATGGGTATTGATACGGTGATTATATGCGGGGAAGCGACAAGCGGTTGCGTGCGTGCCAGTGCAATTGATTCCTTCTCCCACGGATTTCACACGGTTGTTGTTGAGGAATGTACGTTTGATCAGAGCTTACTAACTCATAAACTGAATCTTTTCGATATTCATCATAAATATGCGGATGTGATGAAGTTAGAGGAAGTTAAAACTCATTTATCATCATAATAAAAGGGATATAGAAAATTTCTAGGAGGAATTTATATGTCTGAGAAAATTCGTCTGACTGCAGCAGTAGGTGACTATGATATCCATAAAAGTCTGATCAATGGACAAGTAAAACCGAATGGAATTAAGCTCACTGTTTTACCCCTACCTTCTGGACATAGACATTGGAGAATGATGAGGCATGATGAATTTGATATTTCGGAAATGTCCATGAGTTCATATCTCATTTTGAAGAGTCATCATCTGAAAGATTGGACCGCGATCCCTGTGTTTCCACATCGAAGATTTCGGCACTCTTTTATATTTATTAATCCCAATAAGAATATAAAAAACCCTAAACAGCTGGAGGGAAAGAAGATCGGTTTACGAACCTGGCAAGCAACAATGGGTGTGTGGTGTAGAGGGATTTTACAAGAAGAGTACGATGTTGATTTACGGTCAATTCGGTGGGTAACTCAGGATCCGGAAGATTTAGAGGTGGATTTTTCTCCGGATTTCAAAATGGAACGTGCTCCGGAACATACCAATATCGATGAGATGTTGCGGAAAGGGGACCTGGATGCGATTATTTACCCTGATATGACCCATTCATTTCTAAGCGGAGATCCTAATATTGCAAGGTTATTTCCAGATTTTAAAAATGAAGAGATAAATTATTTTAATAAAACAGGAATTTTCCCGATTATGCACACAGTTGTTATAAAAGAATCCGTTTTGAAAGATTATCCTTGGGTGGCTAAAAATATGTTAATGGCGTTTGAACAATCTAAAAATGACGCGTGGAAAGAAATGAGCGATCCTCGAAGAGTTAGTGCGGCCTGGTTTAGAGAGTTAATAGAGGAACAGAACCGCATATTAGGTGAAGATCCGTGGTCAATTGGATTGGAACCGAATCGAAAAGCACTTGAGAAGCTGATAGAGTACTCACTCGATCAAGGTATGATGAAAAAACACATGGAATTAGAAGAACTTTTTTATCATTCTACATTAGATACTACTCCGGCAGAGCTCATCTAAAATAATCAGTATGAGGATGCCCGAGTTGTTCTTCCGTTACCATCAATTACTTATTTCCTGAGAAACCGCAGAATAACATTTTTTTCGACATTTCAACCACTCAAGTTCTCGATTCCCTGGCCACCAGATAGGTTTATTTATTCCGAAAAGATTAGTTTTATAAATATTTAATGCAGTAAATATTTATCTTTATTATATAATATCGTAATTCATGTAACGGGCCCCCTTGGACTTTGCAGTTCAACAGGGTCAGTATGAATCCTTTTTGAACCAGACCAAGTCGTTAGATACAACAGTAAGAATAATTGTAACAATAATTGACATATATTTCTTGGGGCCATATAATAAAAACACATCAATTCTAAATTGTTCAACAATTAAATAACATGCGGATGATGGTAACGGGAGAGATTACCGCTACTGGGTAACGCCGAAGGAGTAAGCCTCTAAGGGCGAATCTCTCAGGCAAAAGGACCTTTACCAGACGCTTCTCTGGAGAGAATCCTGGATCAGGATCACCGATGGGGAAACTTGAGTGAATAGCAGGCTAATTCACGCAGGGTAACTCTCAGGTACAAAGGACAGAGCGAAAGGATCACTATACTGCGCTATTGCGTAAGTGTTAGTGAATCCTGTCGCCTGTCCTTTTTTTGTTATCTAAAAACGAGGTGATGAAATGAGTTCATTGAAAAGAACGCCGTTATATCCCCTTTACGCAGGCTACCCTGCAGTCCGTTGTATTGATTTTGGGGGCTGGGAACTGCCGGTGCAATTTTATGGCATTCAGGTCGAGCATGACGCGGTTCGTGAACGTGCTGGATTGTTTGACGTGTCTCATATGGGTGAATTTTGGGTCACCGGTAATTATGCCGAGCTTTTTCTGCAACGCATGACAACGAATGATGTATCGCAATTGGCAGTAGGGCAAGCGCAATATACGCTGATGTGTTACCCGGATGGGGGCGTTGTAGACGACTTAATAATCTATAAAGTATCTCCGGATCAATTTCTTCTTGTTGTCAATGCATCGAATATTGAGAAAGATTTCGCTTGGTTAAACGATCACATTATTGGGGATGTTGCCCTCGATAATCAATCTGAACGAACTGCTCTTCTTGCACTGCAAGGACCGCTCGCCTCCGATATTTTGTCAAGGGTAACCAAGGATCCAATAGAGACACTATTGCCGTTCAACTTCCTGCACCAAACCGAGGTCTGTGGACGGAAAGCAATGGTATCGCGTACGGGGTATACCGGAGAAGACGGATTTGAAATTTTTTTGGACGATGAGGATGCACTCCCCGTATGGAGTGGGCTTATAACGGCAGGTGAATCGGATGGCTTGGTTCCTGTGGGACTAGGAGCGAGGGATACGCTGCGTTTTGAAGCTAAATTGCCGTTATACGGACAAGAACTCTCTAAAGATATCACCCCGCTTGAAGCCGGTCTCGGATTTTTTGTGAAACTTGGTAAGGAGAATGGGTTTATTGGGCACGAGGCACTGATAGAACAGAAAGCGCAAGTGCCTAGGCGCAAGCTGGTTGGCTTGGAGATGATTGATCGCGGTATCCCAAGAGCTCAATATCCTGTTTATGCCGATGACCGTTCAATAGGGGTGATTACCAGCGGCACGCAATCGCCGACGTTTAAGCGTAATCTTGGGTTGGCGTTGTTGGATACTGACTACACGGAAGTAAACACGGAAGTCTGGGTGGAAATCCGCGGCAAACGATTAAAAGCCATTATTGTAAAAACACCATTTTACAAAAAAACTATACACGTAAAGGAGTGAAACGATGAGCAAGCATCGATACCTTCCGATGACGGACCAAGATGAGGACGAGATGTTAAAGACCATAGGAGCGAAATCCATTGAAGAGCTGTTTGCCGATATCCCAAAGTCCATACGTTACACCGGTACATTGCCGATGTCCAAAGCATTAAACGAGCCGGAACTTTTGCGGCATATGCGTCATCTTGCGGATCGAAATGCAGACGCTGACCGGTTCACAAGTTTTCTGGGTGCAGGACTTTACGATCATCATATCCCCGTCGTCATTAATCATGTTATCTCCCGTTCCGAGTTTTATACAGCATATACGCCTTATCAACCAGAGATTAGTCAGGGGGCGCTTCAAGCAATGTTTGAGTTTCAATCCTATATTTGCGAGTTGACTGGCATGAAAGTTGCAAATGCTAGTATGTATGATGGTGCAACGGCATTAGCGGAGGCTGCTGCTTTGGCTTGCGGGGCGACAAAACGTAAACGCATTGTAGTTTCGAAAACTGTTCATCCTGAGGCTAGAGAGATTCTACGGACATTCGCACGCGGATTAAATATTGAAACTGTTGAAGTAGGTCACACGAATGGTGTGACCGACCTTAACGAGCTTACATCTGCCGTTACTGACGACACGGCTGCGGTGTTAGTACAGACACCGAATTTTTTCGGATGTTTAGAGGATATCCGCAAAATTGAGCCAACCGTCCATGCGCGAAAGGGGTTATTCGTGATGAGCGTTAACCCTCTATCACTTGGCCTACTGGAGTCTCCGGGCGAACTGGGTGCTGACATCGTAGTGGGTGATGCACAGCCTCTAGGTATTCCGACATTTTTTGGGGGTCCTACCTGTGGATTTTTTGCTGTTTCGGAACCTTTAATAAGAAAGATTCCCGGCCGAATTGTCGGACAAACGGTGGATCGAGAGGGGAAACGCGGCTTCGTGCTGACCCTGCAAGCTCGCGAGCAGCATATCCGCCGAGAAAAGGCGACATCCAACATATGTTCCAACCAAGCATTGCTGGCTCTATGCGCATCAGTCTATATGTCCACCATGGGAAAAGCGGGCATGCAAGAAGTGGCGATGTCAAACTTCCAGAAAGCTCACTACGCAGCTAATCAATTGACTGAGAAACCATTCTGTAACCTGGCCTTTAACGCCCCGTTCTTTAATGAGTTTGTCATCGAACTTCCGCATGGAGGGAATGTGGAGAACCTGAACGCTCAGCTTTTGTCGGCTGGATATATCGGCGGTTATGACCTGGGCAGAGCATACCCTGAGCTCGCTGGACATATGCTTATAGCCGTAACCGAACGGCGTACGAAAGAAGAAATTGACGGGTTTATTTCTCAGATTGGATGCCTTCTATGAAGCCAGAAAAATTGCTAATCTTTGAAATGAGCAAGCCAGGCCGTGTAGGCTACTCTTTACCAGAATGCGATGTCCCTCAAATTGATGTCTCGACGGTTATTCCTGATGACCTGCTTCGCAAGAAACCTGCTGAACTGCCGGAGGTTTATGAAGTTGACGTCATCCGCCACTACACAGAACTGTCCCGCCGAAACTTCGGTATCGACAACGGATTCTACCCTTTAGGCTCTTGTACGATGAAATATAATCCGAAAATCAATGAGGATGCCGCACGCTTCGCGGGGTTTGCCAAGATCCATCCCTACCAACCGGTAGAAAGTATTCAGGGCGCCTTGGAGCTTCTGTATACATTGCAGAACGACATTGCGGCTTTAACCGGAATGGATCAGATTAGCCTTCAGCCGGCGGCAGGCGCCCATGGGGAATGGACGGGGTTAATGCTTATCCGTGCCTATCATGAGAGCCGTGGTGAAGTGCGTACAAAGGTAATTGTTCCCGACTCATCTCACGGTACAAATCCAGCCAGTGCCACGGCCGCCGGTTTCGAGACGGTGACGATCGCCTCCAATGAGAAAGGAATGGTGGATCTAGGTGCGCTGCGTGCGGTTATAGGACACGACACTGCAGCACTCATGCTCACCAATCCAAGTACGCTCGGTCTTTTTGAGGAACAAATTGAGCAAATTGCCGAGATCGTCCATGAAGCGGGGGGGCTGCTGTATTATGACGGTGCAAACTCGAATGCCATTATGGGAATCACTCGTCCCGGTGATATGGGTTTCGACGTTGTGCATCTGAATTTGCACAAGACTATGAGTACGCCTCATGGCGGTGGAGGTCCTGGTGCGGGTCCGGTGGGTGTCAAGCAAAAGCTAATTCCATTTCTTCCAAAACCGGTTGTCTGCCGTAAAGAAGACGGCAGCTACTACTGGGATACAGACCGCCTCAATTCAATTGGACGAGTAAAGTCTTTTTACGGAAATTTCGGTATTCTGGTTCGTGCGTACACCTATATTCGCTCATATGGTCCGGAAGGGCTAAAACGAGTATCTGAATGCGCGGTACTTAACGCCAATTATATGATGCATCGGTTGGCTCCCTACTTCGATGTGCCATATCCCGGTCTTTGCAAACACGAGTTCGTGCTGTCCGGTAAAAGGTTAAAAGAGTTTGGCGTTCGTACGTTCGACGTAGCGAAGCGGCTGCTCGATTTCGGTTATCATCCTCCTACGATTTATTTTCCCCTTAATGTTGAGGAGTGCATCATGATTGAACCGACTGAAACCGAGAGTAAAGAAACGCTCGATGCTTTTATTGATGCGATGATTCAAATCGTACAAGAAGCCGAAACTGATCCGCAACTGGTCATCAACGCTCCTTACACAACTGTCATCAAGCGGCTTGATGAAGCCACTGCAGCCCGAAAACCTATATTGAATTGCAGTTGCGGATAAAAGGTAACGTATGAGATTTCTGGACGTGATACTAGACTGAATCGCCTGATCACATTAAACAACTTCATAATGAAATGAGGAGCGGAAATGGCGGAAGTTAAGGAGAATTTGTTTTATAGTGAAAAACACGAGTGGGCAACGACGGTTGATGGAAATACCGTTCGAATAGGTGTTACGGATTTTGCCCAATCCCAGCTTGGCGATATTGTGTTTCTGGAGATGCCTGAGGTCGGGGCGGACGTAATCGCCGGGGACAGCATGGGTTCGATCGAGTCGGTTAAAACGGTATCCGAGCTATACAGTCCGGTGAGTGGCATAGTAACCAAAGTGAACACAACGCTGTTTGACCAACCTGAACTTGTTAACACGGAGCCATATGACGGGGGATGGATTATTGAAGTTAAAGTCGAGGGCAGTGCAAAAGAAGCACTGAACCGATTGCTGACGGCCGAGAATTATCGTGCGATCACGGAATGATAAGCGCTTTCGCAACTGATCACTAATTCGTGTAGAGGGGGTGTTCGTTTGCAAAACTTTGGAGTCGTGGTATTGGGAGGCGGACCAGGGGGGTATGTGTCGGCAATCCGTGCTGCTCAGCTTGGGAAGAAGGTCGCAGTCATTGAACGCGATAAATTAGGCGGAACATGCCTGCACAAAGGATGTACGCCCAGCAAGGCAATGCTAAGAAGCGCAGAGGTGTACAATACGATTCTGCACAGTGAAGACTATGGAATCGAAATAGAGAATAAACGTTTGCGACTGGATCTGGTTCATTCGCGTAAGCGTGCCATTGTAGAGCAATTGCATAAAGGTGTCCAATTTCTGATGAAGAAAAACGGTATTAACGTTTATGCAGGACACGGACAAATCGTTTCTGTTGGAGGCGATTACGGCGGGATTATCACCGTGCAAGGAAATACAGGAGAAGAACGAATCTCTTTTGACGACCTCATCATTGCTACAGGATCACGACCCCGTTCCTTGCCGGGACTTACGGTAGACGGGACGAGAATACTGACTAGTGAAGAAGCGCTTGAGATGACCGATCTACCTCACTCGATCGTTATTTTAGGCGGAGGCGCGATCGGGGTAGAATGGGCGTCCATGCTAAGCGATTTCGGCGTGGATGTCACAATTGTGGAGTCTGCCGACCGACTTCTCCCACAGGAGGATACTGATATTTCCAAGGAATTGCAACGGTTATTTGCCAAAAGGGGGATAAAGGTGTTGACCGGTGCAAAGCTGGTGTTGGAATCTTCGGGTCCGGATGGGTTTCTTGTGAAAATAGAACAAACTCCCGGTATCAAGAAGCTTAGAACCGAAAAGCTGCTTATTGCTGTCGGGAGACAAGCAAACATCGAAGGCTTTGGTCTGGAAAATACCAACATAAGGATTGAGAAGGACGTTATTCAGGTAAATTCTGTGATGCAGACCAGTGAACCTCACATCTACGCGATTGGAGATTGCATAGGCCGTCTTCAGTTGGCCCACGTTGCTAGTCACGAAGGCATTTGCGCCGTGGAAAATATCGTAAATAAGAACGCCAATCCAATCGATTATACGTTGGTTCCGCGATGTGTGTATGGGCGGCCGGAAATTGCCAGCGTAGGGTTGACTGAGGCGCAAGCGATCCAAAGAGGGCTTAGCGTCAAAACAGGTAAATTTTCGTTTAAGGCAATTGGTAAATCATTGGTGTTCGGTTCGTCTGATGGTTTCGTAAAAGTTGTGGTAAATCGTATTGATCACGCTATTTTGGGTGTTCATATGATCGGGCCGCAAGTGACGAACTACATTGGAGAAACGGCCTTAGCCCAACTTTTGGGCGCTACAAGCGTGCAAGTCGGGAAAATGATTCGTCCGCATCCGACCTTGTCAGAAATCATCGGAGAAGCTATGCTGGCAGCCGAAGGTGAAGCGATCCACATGTGATTGCCCGCAGTCTCATATTGGGCTTTCGATTAACGGAATGCCTCCGGTGAACCTGCTACAAACAGGTTCACTTTTTTGGAGGCGACGCCTTCAGAATCAAAAAAACCGCATAGAAAATAATTTCTACACAGTTCTTTGAATAACTTATTGTTCGATATTGGTCAAAACCGTTATAAGCGTGTTAGCGAGAAAATCAAAATCTTCATCGGTGCACGATAAAGGCGGAGAAATGGTCAAAATGTTGTTAAAGCCGGTTACAGTATCCCCGTTTTTGCCAATAATGAGTCCGTTCTGCTTGCATTGGGCTAAGATGTTCGCGATTCTCTCCGAAGAGGCAGGCTCTTTCGACTTTTTATTTTCAACGATTTCTATGCCCATTAAAAAACCGAGATGGCGAATATCCCCTACGTACGGATTGTTTTCAATTACTTTTAATTGTTCGCGAAGACGATCTCCAAGCTTTTGAGACTGTTCGACTAGGCGTTCATTTTTAATAATTTCCAAATTCTTCAAAGAAACAGCACAGGCAGCTGGGTTTCCGCCAAATGTATTGATATGCCGAAAGTGGTTATAATCGTTCCCATCTTTAAACCGCTCGTAGATCTCTTTGCGGACCGCTGTAGCCGAAAGCGGTAAATAACCGCTTGTAATCCCTTTAGCCATGGTAACGATGTCGGGTCTCACATCAAAATTCATGTATCCGAACGGTTTTCCGGTCCGTCCGAATCCGCATATCACTTCATCGAGAATCAACAATACTCCGTATGCCTTGCAGATTTCCTCGACCTTTTTCATATAAACACGATGTGGGGGAAAGACTCCTCCGCCTGTAATGACGGGTTCCATAATGACGCCCGCGATGCTTTCTTTTCCTTCCCAAACAATCGTATCTTCGATCGCCACCGCGCATTGCAAATTAAATTCTTCCACCGATTGTTCTTCCGGACGGCGATAACTGTCTGGTGGTCGAACGTGCAGAAAACCTGTGCCGAGCGGTTCGTATTTATATTTGCGCAAAGCCTGTCCGGTTGCCGATAGGGCGCCCATGGAACTGCCGTGATAGGCGCGGTAACGGGAGATGAATTTGTAACGATTTGGTTCTCCGTTTTGTTGATGAAACTGCCGGGTTATTTTAAAAGCTACTTCATTAGCGTCCGAACCGCTGTTGGAAAAGAAAATAACATATTCCCCGCCAAGCCACTCGTTAAGTTTTTCAGCCAGTTCGATCGCCGGGATATGACTTTGAACTAATGGGTAATAGCTCATCTTTTTGAGCTGGGCGCTGGCCGCTTCCGCTAATTCTTCACGACCGTAACCTACATTTACACACCATAATCCCGACATGCCATCCAAATATTTATTGCCATGAATATCAGTAATCCAGGCACCCTTGCCTTCAGAAACAATCATAGGGGGAACGTCTTCGTTGTATGGCGAGATATGATGCCATAAATGTCGACGATCCATGGCAGTCAAACGATTTTTCATTTCTGCTGGATTCATAGTTCCACTCCTTTCTGGATATAACGGTTTTAAGATTTAATACCGGGCCGTTACCATTTTTTTGCGTGTATAGAAATCCACTCCATCCCGCCCGTTGGCATGCAGGTCTCCGTAAAACGACTTTTTGTACCCTGAAAAAGGGAAAAAGGCCATTGGAGCCGGTACGCCAACATTCACGCCGAGCATACCCGCGTCGATTTCCTCGCGAAATTGGCGGATCGCTTTTGCGCTATCCGTGAAAATACAGGCTCCGTTAGCAAATTCGGAGTGGTTGGTTATTTCGATAGCTTCGTTCAAACTTTGTGCTCGAACAACGGATAATACGGGAGCAAAGATTTCATCTTGCCAAATTTTCATTTCTCGTTGGACATAGTCAAAGATGGTGGGACCGATAAAATAACCTTTATCGCCGCATGCTGCGCTTTTTCTTCCATCGCGAACCAATAAAGCGCCTTCATTAATACCGGTTTCGATATACTTGATTGTTCTTTCCTTGTGGCTTTGACGAATAACGGGCCCGAGAAAATTGCCTTCTTCCAGCCCGTTTCCAATGGAAATTTCGTCGGCCGCTTGTTTTAAACGTTCCATCAGATCGTCGGCGATGTTTCCGACAGAAACTACTACCGAGCAAGCCATACAACGTTCCCCAGCCGAACCGAAGGCTGCGCTAATTATATTTTTGACGGCCTCGTTTAGGTCGGCATCCGGCATAACAATCGAATGGTTTTTGGCTCCTGCTAAAGCTTGCACACGTTTTCCCCGGGCAGCAGCCGTCTTATAAACATATTCGGCAACAGGCTGTGATCCAACGAACGACACAGCCTTCACATCTGGATGTTCTACTATACCGTTGACAACATCTTGGGCTCCGTGAACGATGTTTAGTACGCCGTCGGGAAGTCCGGCTTTGGTGAACAATTCCGCCAACATATTGGGCAATAACGGGGTTTGTTCGGACGGTTTCAGAATAAATGTGTTGCCGCAAGCTATCGCGAGCGGAAACATCCAACACGGCACCATCATGGGAAAGTTGAATGGAGTAATTCCTCCGACCACCCCCAACGGATACCGATACAGACTTGATTCCATATTGGGGGCAATATCCGGAAGCTGCGTTCCCATCATTAATGTGGGAGCCCCGGCGGCGAATTCCACACATTCAATGCCTCTTTGCACCTCTCCGTAAGCTTCGGCATAGCTTTTTCCGTTTTCCAGCGTGATGAGGCAAGCCAAATCGTCCCAGCGCTCAACGAGAAGCTGCTGGTACTTAAACAATATTCGGGCTCTGCGGGGAACCGGAACGTTTCTCCATTCCTCGAAAGCGGACTTCGCAGCTAAAACGGCTCGATCCAGATCCTCCCGAACGGATAGCGGCACTTTTGCCAGCACTTCCTCCGTAGCCGGGTTCAATATTTCCCTATATTGGGTCGTTGAAGACTTCACCCAGACGCCATTTATATAATTGCTTAAATTTCCATTTTGGTCTTTTCCGGTATACATATGGAAACCTCCCTTAACCGGTAACTAAATCTTGAACACAATAGTTCGATTCAGTAAAATTATTTTAAGTATACATACGAATTTTCATCTCCGCATGTAACATAATGTCACGAATATCGGTGTTTGCACTTAACATGTCAAAACTCCAACAACGTAGGAGGGACCATTTTTGAATACCGAAAACGCCTTAATTGTTCAGAATATTTTGAAAAGAATGATTTTTAGAAAAGCCCGTGTGGTGGCCGGGGAGAAAGGGTTGCATCGGCGGGTTCGCTGGGCTCACGTTTTGGAAATTTCGGAAGTTAAATCGACGATCCACGGCGGGGAAATGATTTTAACGACGGGAATAGGTTTACAGCTTAATGTTTCTTCGAAAATTTCATATTTGGAAAAATTAATTCAATACAATGCCGCATGTTTATGCATTGAACTGGGGGAATACTTTGATGCCGTTCCCGAAGATATGATTCAAATCGCTAACGAACATCATTTTCCATTGATTGTGTTTGAGAATACGGTCCGCTTTGTGGACATTACGCAAGACATTCATTCCCTGATTATTAATCGGCATTATGCCATGTTGGAAGATTTGGAGAAAATATCTCGCCGGTTAAATCAGTTGACCTTGTCTTCTCAAGTTACCCAAAAGATTTTAACGCTCCTGCATGAGAGTACAAAAGGAATTGTAGTCTATGTATCGGGGTCTGGAAGCAATCGTTTTTTTCCACATGTCTCTGATCGTCAAAAGGCCGAGATCACGGACATGATTCAAAAACATATTCGGGAATTTTCTCAAAATCACGATGGTTCCATGCATTGGACTGAAAAAGACCGCCACCTTTTAATGCAACCTATACGGGCCATGGGACAAACCTTTGCTTACGTGGCTTTGGCCGCTAAAAAGGGGGAAGCGGGCGAATTTGAATCACTTGTCCTGGACAGGGTCACTGTGGCCCTCGCCCAGGACTTGCTACGTAAACGGTACATTGAAGAAAAAAAATTGCATGCCGAACACTTGTGGGTCGGCGATCTAATACATAATCGTCTCAAGAACGAAGATCATATAAAAGATTTTTTAGGTTTAGAGACAAAAGAGAATTCGGAATATCGGGTCTGCTTGATTGAAATCCCCAACATCCAACTCTCGGATCAGGAAGAATTAGAATCTGCCAGATTGCACGCCTCAATGATGGCGAGATCGGTATTTGAAAACGAAGGTTTTCGCATTGCCATGACCACCAACGGCATCCAACTTGTGATTGTGGTTATTTCCTTAAAATCCGAAGGTTTCAACAAAGAGAATTTCGACAGAGGACTCAGAAGACTGCAAAATATGAAAAAGAAAGAAGAGAAATCGTTTGTTATGGCCGTCGGCCGGGCCTACCGCCAATTTAAGGAAGCGCATTTGAGCTATCTGGAAGCGAAGTTTGTTTTGAGGATTAAAAGTCTAAAAGAATATCAAGAATGCATTTATTTTGAAGATATAGGTATTTTCCGGCTCCTGTTTTCGATCGACAATGAGGACTGCCTGCGTAAATTTGTAAGCGACTGTTTAGGGCCTTTAATTGAACATGATCAAAACAGGGGCGGGAATTTGCTTCTAACGCTGAAAGTGTATTTGGATCATAACGGATCGAAAAAAGAAGCTGCGAAGGAATTGTATATCGTAAGGCAAACTCTCTATCACAGGCTTGACAAAATTCGGAAATTACTGGGAGAAGATTTTGATCATTCCGAAAAAAGCCTATCCCTGAAAGTCGCTCTTCATGCGTTTCGATTGCTATATCCCAACTACCTTTAAATGTTAAAGAAGCGCAGCCAGAAATTTAACATCAAAATGCTCTTAAAGGTTGCTTCAATGCTATTGATTTGAATTCTCCAATTTCGGTGCAATACTTTTGTTTAAGATAAATCATATGAATGGAAAGGTTAGGCGCTGGTGGTATGGCTCGTACGCCTGCAAGTTCTCCTGTATCCAATTCTCTTTGAATCATTGAAGTGGGGAGGAAAGAAATACCCATTCCTTGTTTGATCAAACCTTTGATAGCCTCTGTTTGGTCCACGTTTATATAATTATGAAAACGTATGTTGTTGGCGGACATATACTCTTCTATAAGAGGCCAGAAAAACGATCTTTTATCATGAAATTCTCCTTCTTTTTTGTAGTAAATAAGAGTTTCATCGACTATTTTACAAATGGTTTGAGGATCTGCGAATTGCATATTCGGATTAAATACGAGCAGGGTTTGATCTTCAGTTACTTTTATGTTTTCAATTTCGCTATTGTGAAGAGTGTCATGTATGAAGCCCACATCGATATGCCTGTTTAATACCATACTAAATATTTTGGGAGTAGTATCCGTTATCGTTATGATTTTTGTATTGGCAAATTCATGATGAAATTGACTTACAATAGGGGGAAGGAAATAGTTGCCGATCCGAAAAGTTGCTCCAATTTTTAAGGTGCTGAAATTTGAATGTTTTTGATCTATGATTCTTTGTTTTGATTCTATGAAGGTACTTACTATTTTTCTAGCGTAAGGGAGATACAGAGTACCGTATGGGGAAAGGTTAATTTTTTTGCCTTTTGCAGGGCGCTCAAACAGTTCTACGCCTAATTCTTCTTCTAATACACGAATTCGAGCGCTTAAAGTAGACTGGTTGATAAATAATTTTTGAGAAGCTTTAGAAAAACTTCCTGTACTGGCTATTACTATAAATGCCTCGAGTTTATCAATATCCATTAAATCCCTCCCTAAATGTGATGCCTCTGTAGGTAAATGATTATTCGTCATTAACAATTTTTTTGTTTACATAGGGCAATTATTTAAATTAGAAATCGATGATTCAGTGTGTTATCGTTGAATTATCAAAAACTGAATTATCAAAAAATTACAAATTTTAAAATTAAAAATTATTGTTGCGGCTTAAATTTTATCATCCGATGTTAGATTTTTCAATTACGGGTATGTAAACGCCCTTAATCCGCAAGGAATTATTATTTTTAATCATACAGAAAGGACAGATGAGATGAATTCGACTGCCAAAGTTAATGTAAAAATAACGAAGAGCAATTTAGAAGTGTATCGGGGCGGACAGGGAGAACCTATGCTTATTTTACATGGGGGAAAAGAAGTGCGAGGTTGGAAAGAATTTCATAAGAATTTATCTGCTCATTTTGAAGTGATTTCACCGGTTCATCCGGGATTTTCTTATTCCGAACGTCCTGAATGGGTAGAGACGATAGAAGATTTGGCTTATTTTTACCTTGACTATTTAGATCAATGTGAATTAAAGGATGTACATTTAGTCGGAATGGACATTGGCGGTTGGATTGCAGCGGAAATGGCGATACGAAGTCAGGGATATATCAAAAATCTTATCCTTGTTAATTCTTTAGGGATTAAGATTTCTCCTCCGGATGTATCGGATATCGTCGATACATTTGTCTTACCGTACGATGAACTGATGGATAAGCTTTGGTATGACAAAAAGAAAGGGAACCAAATGTTTACAGATCCTGCTGTAATGTCAGAGGAAGATTTAGAAATTTTTTTACAAAACCAAGAGGCGGAAGTTCTTTATGGTTGGAAACCGTTTATGCATAATCCTCAATTAAGTAAGCACTTACACCGGATCCAAGTACCCACTTTGGTTGTATGGGGAGAAGCAGGAAAGATAGTAGATGTAGAATACGGTCGCACTTTTGCTGAACTCATACCTAATGCACGATTTCAAGTCATTAAACAAGCCGGTCATTTGCCTCATTTGGAGCAGCCAGATTTATTTGTGAAAAGCATTAGAGAATTTATTGAAACATGAGGAGTGAAAGTGCGGTGACAGGGGCTTTACAAAATATTTGGTTTGAACAAAAGGGTCACGGGATTCCTCTCTTATACCTCCATGGGCTTGGAGAATCAAATCAATGGGGAGAATTTTTAAATTATCTTTCCCAAAAAACGAGTGTCATGTTTCCGAATCATCCTGGATTTGGAGCCTCTCCTTTTCAATCGGGGATACGGACAGTAAAAGACCTCGCTATGCTGTACAAACAATTTATGGATAACGTATTAAAAGATACTGGACAAGAAAAATATGCTGTTGTCGGCAGTTCACTCGGAGGATGGATTGGAGCGGAATTGGCTTGTGCGGATTCTGCAAGAATTTCACACCTGGTGTTAATGGACCCTGCCGGAATACCGCCTAAGGAAGGACTTTTAAGAAGGGATACCCTAAGTCAGGGCTTAGATGACGTGATGAAAGATGTCTCGAGCAGGTTAGAGAGTATTAACGGCATTGAACAGATGGCAAAAGCATTGGCGGTCATGATTCGAAACCGAACGACGTTTGGGTATCTTGCAGCAGAAAACGGCATGGGAGATCATTCTCTTCTAGATCGGCTGAAAAAAATGGAAATCAATTCATTCCTCATATGGGGAGAAAATGATCGAGTGATTGATCCCCGATATAGTGAATTTTGGCGGGAAAGTTTATCTGCTCGTACGGCTTTTTTTCCTGCAGGACATACACCGCACAAGGAATTTCCTGATGTTGTTTCACAGAAGGTTTTAGAATTTATTCTTACTAAATGATCTCAAAAATTTGACTGCAATTTTTGAAGGGAGAAATAAGAATGGAATTTCATTTTTTTACGGAGATGCCATATCCATATATTCCAGATGATTATTATGAACGGTATGGTTCTGCCAGAGTCATTTTTCCAAACCATCTATTGGATCCGCAAAAGATAAGTGACTTATATAAAAAATATCTGGATTTGTATGAATATGCGGATGAAAAAGGATTAAATTTAAAAATCAATGAGCACCATCAGACGATAACCTGCCTGAATTCGGCTATTAGCGTATCCGCTTCCGCATTGATACAACGGACAAAAAGGGCGCGCATTACACTTTTAGGTTATCCTATTCCTCATAAATACAATCCTCTACAAGTAGCAGAAGAAGTAGCGATGCTCGACACGATGTCCGGCGGGCGAATTGATGTGGGATTTGTCAGGGGTGTGGGGCAGGAGATTCATCCAGCCAATACGAAACCAATTGACAATCGCGAAAGATTTTATGAAGCCCATGATCTCATCATAAAAGCATGGAAAACAGGCACACCGTTTAGCTGGGAAAGTAAACATTACCAGTTCCGTTATGTGAATACTTTTCCTCAGCCTTATCAGAGGCCTCATCCGCCGATTTGGACTACAGGAGCGACGAACGTAGAGAATATTCAATGGGCGGCTGAAAAGGGCTACGTATATTCCACATTGTTTTCAGGTTTTGAAGGAGCTGCAAAGGTTTTTGATATTTATCGTGCACATCGAAGAAATATAGGTTTGCCTGAAGCTGCACCTGACCGGTTTTCCTATTCCTGTTTATTGTACGTTGCTGAAACGGATGAAATCGCGGAAAGGGAAGGACGGCAATTAATGTGGTATCTCGAGACAAAGGAACCACACTGGTTTCGAAATCCGCCAGGTTTTAGTCCGGTTGAAGAAAGAAAACGGCTGTACCAACCGAATAGAGGTGGTGTTCGGTCCCGGCGTGAAAAAAATTGGGAGGAGTTGAAGAGGGACGGACTCATTATTGTTGGAAGTCCTGATACGGTAGCGAAACGTATTAAGGATTACTATGATCTCACCGGCGCCTCTCATCTCTCTGGAATGATGCATGCCGGTCCTATGTCTGAAGGTTTAGTACGTAAAAATATTCGATTATTTACTGAAGAAGTATTGCCCCAGGTAGAACATTTGGGTGAAGATTTAAACCGTGATATGCCGCAAACTATAAAAAACGGCAAATAAAATGAATCAATAGTGAATTCATCACATAAATATTGAAAGCGTTATCAAAAAAATAAGGAGTGAATTAAGATTGAAGAAATATATTTTTATTTTACTGATGACGATCGTTATGTTTGCTGTTGCTGCTTGTAATAGTAATCCTAATAGTCCAAGTTCAGGACAATCCAGCAATAGTCCGAGCTCGGATAGTGAATCTGTTAAGGTTCCGGATACGGTTCCTGAAAAAATGAAGGATTTATACTTAGCGGCATTGGAAGAGGGAGAGCTTACTTTCTGGACTGCTACCGACGTAGATGAAATAAAAGAGCTGGAGAGCATGTTCAATGAAACCTATCCGGGTATTAAGGTCAACCATTTTGAAATTCAACCCGGTGAAGCGGCCCAACGATACATCACCGAACATGCGGCAAATAAAGTAGGTGTAGATGTCATGGACGGAGCTATACGCTTCTTTGCACCTATCACTGAACGTGATTTGGCACAACAACTTAATTTTGAAGATTACGGGGTGACTGAAACATATGCAGAGAACCGATATCTTACAGAATATCACCTGAGTTATCCGATCGGTGTGAATACAGATTTAGTGTCAGAAGATGAAATACCCAAGACGTGGGAGGACATACTTGATCCGAAATGGGATGGAAAAATTATTTTTGAAAGCCGTGCCGGCGCTCTGGCCGTTTTAGCCCAAGAATGGGGTGAAGAGAGAGCGCGTGAATATCTTGATCGGTTATTACAATTAAACCCGATCATTACAAGAGGCGGTACACCGACGTCACAAGCTTTGGCCGCGGGTGAAGGGGCCTTTGCGATTGGTACCTACGCATATAGATTGGAAAACCTGAAAAATGAAGGAGCACCTGTTGATTGGGCAAGAACGGACGTTATACCAGCGGGAAATTATGTGCTTGCTGTATTGGACAAAGCTCCTCATCCAAATGCGGGTGCTTTGTGGATCATTTGGTTAAATTCAGCTGAAGGCACGAAAGCACTCGAGAAGGCTCGAGGGAGCGCCAAGTTAACAGGTCCTCACATATCGTCATTAGGCCAAAAAATGAAAGATGCCGATGTAAAAGTGATTGTAGAAGACGAAAAGAATGCCGAGAAAACATCTGCATTGTCGGAAGAATTTAGTAAAAGGGTTTCCTCATTACGGTAATTGGAATCGAGCAGTAATATTCTATGTTTTATAAGACCGAGGTGAAACCGTGAAAGAAACAGTTCTAATTGACACGGCTCCATCACAAATACCGCCAATGAAAAGTCAGAAGCGCTATTTCAACTGGAGTAAATATTTATACATTTTCATGCTTTTGACTGTGGTCTACATTATTCTAGCCCCTATGGTCATGTTGTTGTACAGCAGTGTAGGGAGCGAACGAGGGAAATTGCCTTTTGAAGAATTAAATTTTACATTTAGTAATTATCTCCAAGTACTCTTGGATCCACAAACTTACAGCCTATTGGGAAATACGGTTGTATTCACCATAGGATCTACTCTCATCGGCATTTCTTTATCCATTTTTCTTGCTTGGGTTTTGGAACGCACATCTTTTCCCATGACCACCTTGGTCTTTGCGTTGATCATGATTCCTATGGCGATCCCGAATATGATTTACGCAATTGGCTGGATGCAGCTATTAAATCCCAATACCGGTATGATTAATACGATGTTACAAAATTTATTTGGTTTAGTAAAAGGTCCTTTTAATATCTACAGTTTGGGTGGAATGCTTTTTGTACAGGGGATTTCTATGGTACCTACCGCTTTTCTTATGATAGCGGCCAGTTTCAAGACCCTAGATCCCACGTTAGAAGAACAAAGTGCGATTTGCGGTCACCGTATGAATTCGACCGTTCGGAGAGTGACCTTCCCTATCCTAATGCCTGCTCTGTTGGCTTCCACGATCTACTTTACGATAGTGGCTATGGAAACATTTGAAATTCCGGGAACCCTCGGTTTAACGGCGGGCATTGCGCTGCTCAGTTCTAAAATCTATTTTGTGACTCATCCTCCTTCGGGTCTCCCTGATTTTGGAATGGCCAGTGTGTTAGGCGTATTAATGCTTTTTTTCGCATTTATTTTGGTTTGGGTCTATCAGCGAATGACTCGCAGTGCCGAAAAATACGCTACGATTACCGGTAAAGGATATCGTCCTAAAAAACTGGATTTGGGAAAATGGAAATGGCCGACTATAGCTGTCGTGTGGGGATTTGTAATCATCAGCGTTATATTGCCGCTTTTTTCACTTCTGTGGGGCAGTTTACATCCCTATTACAGAAAACCTTCTTGGGAGGCTTTACAAAATATATCGCTTGAATCTTATAAGAATGTTTTTAATTACCCGGAGATTGGAAAAATCGCCTGGAATACGTTCTTTATGTCCGTAGGTTCAGGTTTGGCAACGATCCTCGTTGTTGGCATTGTCAGTTGGATTGTGGTCAGAGGTCCCTATACACCTCGAGCTAGACGCTTGATAGATACAATTGCGTTTTTACCTATTGCCCTCCCGGGTATTGTCGTTGGTTTGGCGCTAATGTTTTTCTATATCTATTTCCCGCTGCCGCTTTATGGCACGATCTGGGTGATGATTATCGGTATGGTTACGAAATATATAGCCTTTGGAGAGCGAACGATGGTTTCAGCCCAGATGCAAATATCCAAAGACTTGGAAGAGGCTTCATTAATGGCCGGATCCGGTATGTTTGAAACGATGCGCAAAATAACCATACCGTTAATCTCGCCAGCATTGTTCTACACCTTTATTTGGGTAGCGGTGCATGCCATGCGTGAACTTCCGGTGTTGGTCATGTTATACAGCCCTGATTCAATGGTAGCCTCTACACTAATCTGGAGTTTATGGGAGGACGGGAATGTGTCTATGGCTGCTGTCTTGGGGATATTTTTGATCGTCTTTTTCGGTATTTTCTTCTACTGCGGGAAATGGTTAGTGGATCTTTCCACTAATAAAATTCCATCCACAAGTAAGACAAAGCTTTAAGCTCAATGAAATTGTTTGTCTAGTTTGGAGTACATACATTAAACAAACACGGAGGGAGATCGATGATAAAGGTTCATAAATTGCGTAAAGAATTTCCGTCGCATGACGGTAATGAAATCGTAGTAGCATTAAACGATGTTAGTTTTGAAATTGAAGCGGGTACCATATTTACGCTGCTCGGTCCAAGCGGATGCGGGAAAACGACCACATTGCGCTCCATTGCCGGGTTAGAACTGCCTACATCAGGAACGATCCAGATCGGAGACCAAATTGTTTTCGATCAATCCCAAAAACAGTTAGTCCCGGCTGAAAAACGAGGACTCGGGATGGTTTTTCAATCCTATGCAATTTGGCCTCATATGACTGTAGGACAAAATGTCGCTTATCCCTTGAAAAGTATCAAAATGGCCAAAAATATAATTGAGCAAAAGACACGTAGGATCCTCGCTAAAGTGGGATTGGAAGCGCTTATCAATCGTCTGGCTCCTAATTTAAGCGGGGGTCAACAACAGCGAGTGGCGTTAGCTCGTGCTTTGGTGGCTGAACCAAAGGTGTTGCTGCTGGATGAACCGCTTAGCAATCTAGATGCTAAATTACGTGAGCAGATGCGTGTTGAATTAAAACATATACAGAGAGAATTCGGTTTAACCACGGTATATGTCACCCATGATCAGGAGGAAGCACTGGCATTGTCTAATTGTATTGCCTTGATGAAAGATGGGGAAATCGTTGAGTTAGGCGATCCGTTACAATTATACGATAACCCTCATCATCGTTTCACAGCTAGTTTTATCGGCTATTCCAATTTTATCCGCAGCGATGTAAAAACGGCAGACAAAGGGAATATATTGGTAGAAAACAGCTTTGGCCGTTTTGAAGGTATTAATCGGCTCAAAAACGACGTGAAAGAAGCAGACTTGTTTTTCCGTCCGCACTATGTGAATCTCTATCGGGAAAAACCAGATCAGCAACTAAATGTTGGTGAAGGAATCGTTACCGATTTGATCTTTTTGGGCGAAAATATTGAAGTTTTCCTAAGATCAGGTGACAACAAAATGCGAGTTCGGGCTCATCCATCCTTTATCCCACAAGAAGGAGAACGCTTATATTTCACCTTATATCCGGAGAAGTCCTTTGTATTTGAATGCGAAGCGATGAAATCAGAGAACAAAATTATAAAGAATGCCGTCTAAGCTTCTACTCTTCTAAAGGAGGCGGAAAATCATATCTCTTTATTGAGGGAGGAACAACATTCATGAATTTGGATTTACTAAGAGAAAAATTAGTTAAAGCTACTCTCATGTTAGAACACGCCCAGTTGATTGACATGAATGGGCATATTAGCTATCGAATAGAGGGAACGGAACAAGTATTAATTAATTCTAGAGGGGCAAGTCGAGCGACATTAACTACAAAAGATATCGTGTTGATTGATTTGGATGGAAACTTAATTGAAGGTGATGATGAGCCTCCAAGTGAGTTTCATATTCATACTTCCATTTATAGAGCACGACCGGATGTTCATTCAGTTCTCCATAACCATCCACATTGGCAGACCGTATTGGCTATTGCCGGCATTGATTCCAGACCCGTATTTTCTATTGGTTCATTTGTTAATAAGATTCCGATTTACGAAAAATCGAGTCTTGTCAATATAAAGGAAATGGGGGATGAAATCGCCCAAAAATTAGGACAGAATCATACTATTCATTTAAGGTTTCATGGCAGTGTGATTGTTGATAAGGATATCGAAAGTGTATTTGCCCGCTCTGTTTTTATGGAAGAAAATTTTAAAAAGCAGTATTATGCGGAACTTTTAGGTTCATGCGGAGAGTTACAGGGAGACAATTTAGTTCGTACACGGGAATCGAATTGGTCATTTAAAATTGTGAAGAAAGTTTGGAACTACCATGAAGGCAGAGCAAAGCGTGATCGGATAATTAATTAAAGGAGGAACAGTGTATGACTATTTTGACTTGGGAACCGCCAGCTGAAGTCAGTCTCGACGAAATCTTAAAAATATCTAACGATCTGTTGGCAGAGTCTGTCCGGGAGTATACAAGTGAGGAAGACGTCTTCCGCATCGAGGCCGTGGGAATGAATTGGGACATAGGGTGCAGAATTTACCAGCCTAGCGACCCGTCACGCCAAGTGGTCGGGCCGGACGGTAAGAAAGCCGGAATCTTTCTATTGCATGGTGGTCAAGCAGATCATCGTTATTTTGAGTCAATAGCCCCAATACTGGCTGGCCATTATGGGTACAAGGTTGTATGTATGACTTTCCCGGGGCGGCTTTACCTGTTGGATCCAAGCCGCAACTGGCCGGATGATACGATAAACGCTGACGGCACTTGCCGCACGCCCATCTGGTGTACAGACAACCTGATCACCAGGGATCAGTATAACCTGATCGAGGACCGCACGAATCTGAGCAAGAGAAAGAAATGGGGAACCCTAATGTTCCTTGAGGCAAAGGAGGGTACGGAGTTTTATTATCGTATGGCGGCGTGGCCAGTTGCTTTCGATGAGGGTATGAGAGAATGTCTCGCCCGTCATTTTCCAGTCGGCGAATACTCGGTTTACGCTCATGGACACTCAACCGGCGGTTCCTTTGTACATTACCTTTCTCAGCGGGTTGAGAATGTTACGGGTATCCTTGATATGGAAAGCAGTCCTTTCGGCTACCTGTCCTCGAAACTGACAGGCCACCAATGGAATTTTCCTTTCAACTATCTTACCCTCCGCACCTGGCGGCATATCGCCAGATACCTAGGACCGGAAGCAGGACAAGAAGGCGCCGAACGCTTGCCCATGCTGATGGAGGAGGTCTTTGAGGCCTGGGATAGGTCTAAGCACTATCCCCAATTCAAAGCCGAGTACTTTATCCATATGATGGGACTGGAAGCCCTTCAGGAGGCTGCTCGGGTGACCGCAAAACGGTTGAATATGAACAGGGATGAAACGGACGCCCTGGTTCGCCGATATGAAGATTACACCCGCGAGATCTCCGGGCCGGGGGTCAAGCCGCTGCCGCCAATCTTAGTCGGACTGGCCAAGGATAGCGTAAACCAAACACTGGAAAACTACAGCAACATCATGCTACCGGCCTTTGCAGCTATGAAACCGGCCCCGAAGGTAAGGATCACGCTATATCAGGCCGGTCTGCACGCTTATATGAAGCCGAGAGAAGGGTTACCTATGGGTGTAGGCCCTGCAGTGATCAAAGTATGGCATGAAGCGATCACTAGCGAGTACTTTAAGTAACGTCAAAGTCCTGAAGGCCTGGTTTCCGAACCGGGCCTTCGTCAGCATGATGACAAACAAAAATTGCTGAGACGGGTGAGAATATTGAATACCGTGATTCAAACGATATTGTCCCATAAATCGATCCGGAAGTTTAAGGATCAACCCTTGACAGCAGAGCAAATTAAGATGATCGTGATCGCTGCTCAAGCTGCGGCTACTTCAAGCTTTTTTCAAGTTTACTCCATTATAGGAGTAGAGGATAAAAAGAAAAGAGCGAAGTTGGCGGAATTAACGGGGAATCAATCTCATGTAGAGCACTGCGGGCATTTTTTCGTCTTTTGTGCCGATCTATACCGTCATCTGCTAGCCGGAGAAATGGAAGGAACGGATGTCGGTGCGGCACTTGAGGAGACCGAAAAGTTCATGGTCGGACTCATCGATACGACTTTGGCTGCTCAAAATGCGGTACTTGCGGCAGAATCTATGGGCTTGGGAATCTGTTATATCGGAGGGATAAGAAATAACCTTCCGGAAGTTTGCGAGCTGTTGAAAATACCCGATCGAGTGTTACCGTTGTTTGGGCTCGCCGTAGGTTATCCCGACCAAGAACCAGGGCAAAAACCGAGACTTCCCTTTGAGCACATTTATCATACGGATGAGTACGAGCAGGACAAAAATAAACTAAAGAAGCAGCTGGAAGCTTATAATCAGTCCATTACTGAATATTATGAAGAACGAACAGGAGGTGCACGAACAGAAAGGTGGACGGAACAAATTGCGGGCAAAATAGTGCGGTCTAGAAGGCAATATATAAGGCAATTTTTACTTGCGAAAAGGTTTCTGCTGAAATAGAACCCGCGAAAATATGAAAATGAGCAGTTAAAAACAAGGGCGACCCTATGTAGTTAAAACTACTTTCGGGATGGCTCCTTTGTTCAGCATGAAATTCGATGCTGCCGCTTCGCTTCATATCGGACGTGAGCTTTACTTGTACGCGTTAAGTGCTCATGTCGTATTGGACGAAGATCAAGACCAAGCAGAACGTTGGGTTGGGGAACTTGAAAAACAGGGCGATACCGACCGTATTGCCGGTTTGTCTGTGAAAGGTACGGCGCTTGGTTTGGTTGGTACTCCCGAAGTCATTGCGAGTCGTATTAAAGAGTATCAAGATATAGGGGTCAATATGGTCATGCTTAATTTCTGTCAAGGGATTGAAAGCATGAAGCGTTTTGCAAAAGATGTGATTCCTCTTGTAAATGATTAAATACGATCACCCGTAAAATGCTAAGAAGGGGTAAAAGGGATGACAAATTACAGCGATGGGTGGCTTAAGGCTGCAGACCGGATTTTGTCAAAGTGCGAGCATGTATTTGCAACCTTGGCTATTGTTATGATCGCCGCGATGGCGCTAATTATCGGCTACAGTGCACTTACGAGATATTTCTTTAGCTGGCCTACAGCTTGGTCTTTAGAAATAAGTGAATACATCATGCTGTATATCACTTTCTTTTCAGCCGCTTGGATTCTCCGGAATAACAAGCACGTTAGGCTTACCATTTTAAGCGATCGATTTGGGAACAGGCTGCGGTTGCTGACAGAAGTCATTATCGGAGTATTAATCGTATGCGCGAGCTTCGCCTTGTTCTGGTTCGGTTGGAAGAGTACTTTAGACAGCTACATACGAAATGTCATCATTATGAATATATTAAAGCTTCCGAAATACTTGGTATTGATGGCAATACCTTTAGGCAGCAGCGTGTTGGTTTTACGCAGCTTGCTTCAGCTAATTGAATCGTTAAAAGCGTTTTTCGGGTCAACTTCAAACCAGATGAGACCTACTGAATTGCCACAAGAAACTACCTACAGGAAGGTGTGATCCCTTTGGAGTGGTGGCAATTCCTAATATTGTTTTTTGGCTGTTTCCTGACTCTTCTTTTCCTTGGGGTTCCGGTTGCTTTTGCTTTTCTCGCGATTAATTGTATTACAGTGATTTTAATTATGGGACTTCAAGGGGGGATAAATCAATTAGTTTTAAGCGCTTATGACGTCGTTACACAATTTTCATTGACGCCGATCCCATTATTCATCCTGATGGGCGCGCTGTTGTATCATTCCGGAATGGCTATGAAAGCGTTAGATGCATTATCGGTTTTGTTAGGGAAGCTTCCCGGAAGACTTTCCATTCTGTCCGTAGTATCAGGAACCCTATTTGCTACCATGTCGGGCTCTAATATCGCCAACACCTCGATGTTAGGCTCTGTACTCCTTCCCTCAATGCGCGAAAGGGGATACCATAAATCAGTTGCTATCGGTCCGATTATGGCTTCAGGAAGTTTGGCCATGATCATCCCTCCGAGTGCCGTCGCTGTTATGCTCGGCAGCATAGGGAAAATCTCGATCGGGGATTTGCTGATCGCCGGCATTGTTCCGGGAGTCACGATGGCTTTGTTTTTTTTGCTTTACATTTTAATTCGCTGTTGGCTTAATCCTGAATTGGCACCGGCTTACGATGTGGAACAAATCAGCGGCCGGAGACGCTTTAAGGTCCTTGCCATTCAAATCCTTCCGTTGTTTCTACTTATTATAGTGGTTATCGGCAGTATATTTTTGGGAATAGCCACGCCGAGCGAGTCTGCAGCATTAGGTGCCTTGGGGACGGTTCTGCTGCTTGCCTGCTACCGGATGGTGAACCTCACCGTACTGCGAAAGGCTTTCTTTAATACATTGGAAGTCAGTGGAATGCTGATGCTGATTATTGCAACCTCCGCGGGCTTTAGCCAATTGCTTTCCTTTACGGGAGCCACCAGGGAGATGCTGGAGATTGTAACCGACTTCTCCTTATCAGGATACGTAATTGTGATATTGATGCTGAGTATAGTCCTGATTATGGGGATGTTTTTGGAACAAACCTCCATTATGATGATCACACTGCCGCTTTTTGTTCCAATCATCACCATGCTTGGATTCGATCCAGTGTGGTTTGGAATCATGTATTTAATTTGCTTGGATTTGGGGAACTTGACCCCACCAGTTGGGATCAACCTATTTATTATGAAATCCGTAGCTCCGGATGATATTACACTAGTTGATATTAGTAAAAGCGCTACACCGTATATTATCTTAGAGCTAGCAGTGGTCTTTATCATATTTATTTACCCACAATTTGCATTATGGTTGCCTAACCTAATCTCATAAAGCTATTTTAACCTTGGAGGTGGAAGACATGGAACAGCTGCAGAACCGAAAAAAAGAAAGTGGAAAATTAGCTGCCATGATTTTAATTTTACTCGTCGTCTTTTTGTCAGCTTGTTCTTCGCAAAGCAGTAACGGAACCCAATCCGGAGGAGGTTCGAACACTGCTGAGAAAAATGTTGAGAACTCGACGGGAAACACAGGAAATACGGGGAATACCGAGAGTACGATTGAACAAGTTACGATCAGCACAATTACCGGATGGCCCGTTAACGATCCGACATGTATCGGCTACGAATTGTTTGTCGATAAAGTAACCGAAAAAAGCGGAGGAGCAATCGAGTTTGATTATAAGGGAGGTCCTGAATCGATTCCCGCCTTCGAGCAAGCGGAAGCCGTGAAAAACGGTGTTGTCGACTTCGCGTGTAATGCAACCTCTTACTACTACGATCAAATGCCAGAAAGCGCCGCGTACACCTATTCCGAAATCAGCGCGGAGGAAGAACGGGCGAACGGCGCATATGACCTGTTTAACGAAATCAACCACAAAAAAATGAATGTTCACATTATCGGCAGAGGGACGAACCCCGGTCCGGTCATATATTCCAAGGTTCCTCTGGATTCTCTTGAAGACCTAAAAGGGTTCCGAATCCGATCCTCCCCAGCTTATTTACCGGTCATCAACAGCCTTGGCGCCGATGTTGTAACGATGCCGGGTGGAGAAATTTATACCGCTTTAGAGCGCGGGATTATTGACGGATTTGCATGGCCGGCGCTTGGGGCCGTGGGCATGGGATGGCATGAGCAGATTAAATACAAGTATTATCCTGAGTTTGCGAAGAGCGACGTAGTCTACATCATGAACCTGGACAAATGGAACTCCTTGTCGGAGGAAGTTCAATCGATCTTGACGGAAGCTTTAGTCGAGGTGGAGCAGGAACTGCCGGTAATATACCAAGGGCTGTATGAGGAAGAGGAAAAGACGTTAAAAGAAAATGGTGTTGAGGTTTTAAAATTTGCGGAGACGGAGGCATTGCTGAAAATCGCTGCAGACGCCGGCTGGGAATGGATTCGTGAGAACGCTCCTGAATACGCCGATCAATTGGAAGAGAAGTTCCGCAAGTAAACAAAACGGAGGTGATAGAATTGAGATTCGGAATATGGACGCCGTTACCGCATACGATTCGCCCGGAAAAAACCATGATAGAGGCTGTTGAACAGGCTCGACAATCCGGCAGCCCTCCTTATGAAGACAAAGCTTTTGCCATGGCCAAAGCTATTATAGCTGAGGCGGAACGATTAGGCTTTGAGATGACTTTAATTGCCCAGCGTTACCGTGGCTTGGACTTGGACGCATGGATGTTAGCCAGCGCTTTAGCCGCCGTAACGAAAAAAATTCATTTTATGATTGCCGTTCATCCGGGGCTTATTCCCCCGGAAACGGCAGCCAAAATGGGGGCTTCGATCGATCGAATCAGTGGCGGACGTTTTTGCCTGAACGTCGTGAACGGGTGGTACCAAAAGGAGTTTGAAGATTTTAGCGGGAGATGGCTTGATAAAAGCGACGCGAGATATCGAAGAACAAAAGAGTTCATTGAGGTATTGCGCGGTGTGTGGGAAAACGATTCCTTTGACTTCAAGGGAGAATATTATACTGCGGACCAAGCGTCCGTTCCCTTAAAGCCGGCTCAAACGTTCCCTCACATCTATGCGGCCAGCATGTCGACGCAAGGCAAGGAAATTATTGCTGCCCTTTGCGACGCATGCTTTATTACCCACGGCGGGGAACTTTCCCCGCGTGATTCGTTTGAAGAAAAATTCACGGCCGTTCAAAGGGAAATGGAAAGCTTAAACGCCATGAGTAAGCGAAGCAACCGCACGCTTCGATTCGGCGGCAGCGCTCATGTGATTTTGGAGGTAAGCGAAGAGAAGGCCCTTCAAATTGCCGACGATTTGGTCGCTTATGGTCTTAAAGAGCGCTATAATCGTTCCGTTGCTACCAGTTTAGGTTTTGGTTTAGTTGGAACACCGGAAATGGTCAAAGAACGGCTTCATCGTTATCAGGAATTAGGCATTGATTTTTGGATGCTCCACTTCCACCCAATGAGTGACGGGATGTTGAAATTTGCGAACGAAATCATGCCTGATTTTCTCACGCATAACGATTCGATGGAGGATCAAACAGCATGACAGTTGCTAAAACAGTCGTTGTTACGGGCGGAGCCAAAGGAATCGGAGCAGTTGTAGCCAGAAAATTTGCCGCCAACGGTTATCGAATATGCTTGTGGGATGTATTGATACCACCCGCAAATTTGTTAAAGGAACTGGAAACGGATAGCGGACCCTGCATGTATGCTCAAGTGGATGTTTTCCGACGAAGCGGAAGTGATGAAAGCTGCATCCGATGTCATTAAAGAGTGGGGGGCCCCTAGCGTTCTAGTGAACAACGCCGGGATATACTCAAGAGATACAGCGTTAGACATTCCCTACGTGCTATGGCAAAAGACGTTGATGGTCAATTTAGGCGGAACGTTTCTCTGCAGCCGAGCTTTTGCCCCAGGAATGATGGAAAAAGGGGGCGGCGCCATAGTGAATTTGGCCTCAAGCGTGGCTTTTACGCCTACACCAAAAGGTGCCCATTATGCTGCTTCGAAAGCGGGGATTTTGTCGTTAACCAAAACGCTGGCCAAAGAATGGGCCCCATCCATTCGGGTGAATGCAGTTTCCCCGGGGGTAACGGATACTGATCAACCACGGGAGGGTGTTAGCAGCGACGAAGAGCTTTATTCCCACGGCAAACAAATCCCTTTAGGCAGAATCGGCCACCCTGCTGATGTGGCGGAGGCTGTATTTTTCTTATCTGGGCCTAATGCAGCCTATATAACGGGGGCTAACATTCATATCAATGGCGGCGCACTCATGGTATAAGGGAATCATTCAAAATTAAATTTCAGAATAAATTAATTGATTTTAACGACTTAAGGGACGGATTAATGGTGTTTAGAAAATTGGAATAAATATCCCCCTCTATCCAAACATTATTGAAGGGAAGGGAGGGGAAATACATGAGAGCAAAGGATTCGAGCTTACAAGGACAAAGCCAGCTTTCGCAAGCGCAGGAGTCCGTAGGCACTGCTCACCAAGCAGTAAAAATAGCCCAGACGCATCCGGACGAGCAAATGATCCGGCAAGCGGAAAACTCGCTCAAGCATGCCGAACGCGCCGTCGCACAAGCAACCAACGGCAACAAAACGCAGGAAGAGCCGATTCAAATGGCACAGAACGATCTGCAGGAAGATAAAGACACAATAAACAGCTTGAAGTAATATCATGGAACCAACCGTAATTGTAGTTGGTTTCAGCGTGTTGAAAACCAACAGTGGGATGATGGAAAAATGACCCCATTTTGCCCATGTAATGCCCATTAAGGTTTTTCAATTCTTTCTAAAATCCAATAAGGACACGAGTTGGAAACACGCGTCCTTATTGGATTTTTTATATTTTCTTATAAGCATTAATAAACTTCTACCAAATTCGGAATAGAATGTTCATTTTATGACTTTTTAAAACAGAAGACCAGGTTATTTCTATTAACCGTAATATAATTTACGGGTTGGCACGATAATTGCGTTTAAGAGTATAGAATTCACGGGTACGTCATTCTGCCAAATCAATTACAGAGTCACTGAAATCAAATGAATAGGACAAGAAGGACACAAATAAAAATTAATAATGAAATAGTTGTAAACCGCATTTAACTTTGATCAAGATAAAAACTTAATTCAGAAGTTCCAAAAATCTTTCTGGTGGTGAATCAAGTGAAATTATTTGAATGGCACTTTATGCCGTATCCTGAGCTTCCTGAGGATATGGAACAGAACTACGATTCGGCTTGGATTACATTACCAAACCAATTGTTTGATCCATCCAAAGGTGTACAGCTTTATTCAGAATACATACAGCAATTGGTGATGGCAGAAGAATTGGGATTAGATGGAGTGGTAGTTAACGAGCACCATCAAAATGCTTATGGAATGATGCCCTCTCCCAATTTGATCGCAAGCGCTTTAACACAGTTAACATCCAAAATTCAGATTGTTGTATTAGGAAACTTGCTTTACTTTTATCATCGGCCAACGAGAGTTGCGGAAGAAATCGCCATGCTCGATGTAATGAGTAACGGACGGATTATCTCCGGTATGGCGGTAGGGATGGCTGCTGAATTTTACAGCTATAACAATAATCCGATGTTTGTGCGTGAGCAATTTTGGGAAAGCGTAGACGTCATTATGAAAGCGTTTACTAAACCTGGGCCTTTTAGCTACAAAGGAAAACATTTTACTTTGCCATATGTGAATATTTGGCCGCGTCCGGTACAGCAGCCCAGACCTCAAATATGGGTGCCTGGGGCGGTAAGCAGTGAAACGATGATAGAAGTGGCAAGGCGCGGATTAGGGTACTTTTTATCCAGCCGTTTAGGAATTAAAGGAAACAAGGAGGCAATCGGGCGTTTCCGAGGCGTTTTGGAGAAAGAAGGCTCTACGTATAGTCCTTATCGCATGGGTTTGTTAGTAACCGTTTACATTGGGGAAACCGATGAGGAAGCCCGTGAGGAATGCGGCGAACACGTTTGGTTCTTTTTGCGAAAACACTTATATGGACATTTGAGTAGACGGGGACGCAGTTTAACAGTAATTCCCTATAACACGCTCCCTCCGTCATATCGAGCTTGGTTTGCCCACCAAAATTGGAATGAAGGCATGTTGGGCGATGCCGAAACGTGGGATGATATTAAACGGTTTGGCTCGATTATTATCGGAAGCCCGGAAACGGTCGCCAATTACCTCGTTGAACTTGTGCGGGAATGCGAAGTTGGAAACCTGTTGATCCAATTCCAATTTGGCGATATGCCGCATGAAAAGGCAGTTCGCAATATAAAAATGTTTTCTGAACGTGTGATGCCGATCCTTCGGGAAGAAGGAGATAAAGCCTTACGGAAAGCTTTCGGGATGGATCCTGAAAACATTACATGGCAGGAGGTGCGCTCGTGAAACATTTATCCCTACCGGATTCGTCGTCGTTTTGCATGATAGAAGAAGGATTCGGAGAGCCTCTTGTTTATCTTCCTGGTTTTCCCGATGTTGGAAGCGTCTCTAGCGGGTTATTGCCGTTTCAAAAAAGCCTAACCCAAACAAATCGTGTTATCACACTTTGGCCGAGCGCCGCCGGACCGGAAAGTAATGGGGATTTCGGTGGGTGGAGTAATATTAACGATGTTGCTTTTCGCTATCTTTGGTTAATGGATGAACTTGGTTTGGAGCGCTTTTCCTTAGTCGGTCATTCTCTGGGCGCTTGGATTGCTGCAGAAATTTCAAGTTGGGCTCCGGAAAAAGTGAAACACCTTATTTTACTTTCTCCTGCAGGAATTGACCTGGAACAAAAAATAACTCCGGATATTTTTATGCTCGCACAACCGAAAAATGGATTTAATCGAAAAGATCTGCGCGACCTGCTTTTTTCCGATGGGGATTGCGAAATGGCCAAAGGATTTTTCCCCGATTCGCCATTGGATGTGAATGAAGAGATGAGAAGATTTGGCATGTTAAGGTTTGCCGCTCTGATCGGGTGGACTCCCGCTTATCTCTATCATGCGGATTTAAAGAACAGATTGTTAAGATCGAAGGTGCCTTCCATCGTTATAAATGGAGCTGACGATCGTTTTATCGGACCGGAATACGGACAACAATTCGCTCAATTGTTACATGCGAATCACGTAGTCATATCAGGTGCGGGGCACGCTGTCCATTTGGAATCTTCTGAACTTGTTGCTGAAAAGGTGAAGGAGTTCATAACCATGTGAGAGAGGTAAGGATATGAACCAGGTAATTGTTGACTATGATTATGAAATGACCTTACGTGACGGCACCATTTTGCGTTCTGATATTTATCGCCCGGCTAGAGAAGGCAAATTTCCCGTGATTCTTGAAAGAATGCCTTATGGCAAAACCACTTATTTGGCAGGTTTTCAAACCTTCAATCCTTGGATCGCTGCCAGGCGCGGATTTGTCGTGATTGTTCAAGATGTACGAGGAAGGTATGCATCTGACGGAGATTTTCAACCTTTTACGCAAGAAGGTAAAGATGGTCTGGAATCGATCGAGTGGGCGAGTCGTCTTCCGTTTAGTGACGGAAGAGTTTCCTTAGCAGGGGGTTCTTACTGTGGTGCTGTCCAATGGTTAGCGGCTTCTGAAAAAACAAGCGCTCTTAAAGCACTTCTTCCCGGTCGTACCGGTTGGCAATTACGAGAGGGTTGGACCTACGTGGGCGGCGCGTTTCAGCTAGGATTTGTTCTCACTTGGGTATTAGGCATGCTTTTGCCGGAAACCATCAAACGTTTGAAATCGGAAAAGCGAACCTCAGAGCTATTGCAGCTATTGTCCCAATACGAATCTCTACTAGAAAGAACGCCCGTAAATGATATTCCGGAATTCGTAGACGAGTACGCACCATATTATCGAAAATGGGTGGAAGCTTCTGCCGATGATCCAATTTGGAAAGTATGGGATAATTCCCGGGTATGGCCATTAAGTATTCCAGTTTTACATATTGGCGGTCTCTATGATTTGTTTCTTTCAGGAACATTGAAAAACTTTCTTCATAACGGTTCCGGTCAATCGCTCTTGCTGGGCCCATGGTCGCACGGAAACCACAGTGGGTTTTTCACAGAAGCCAGCCCGGGTTCCAGCGGAAGCAGCGATGCAATAGGCCTAACGGAAAGGCAGCTGGACTGGTTAGAAATGAATTTGGGCTTGGTAAAGCAAGAATTTTGTCAAGTGTTCATGACCGGAAAGAACATTTGGCTGAAAGGGCCAACCAATCTGCTCGAAGAAACGGAGGAAGTGAGCCTGTTTCTGACCAGCAGCAGAGGAGCAAATTCATTAAATGGCGATGGAGAGTTGTTAAAAAGCAGTTTTGAATGCAACGGAAAGGACGTTTATCTCTATAACCCGAAACAACCTGTACCCACGAATGGCGGTGCCACGCTGTTAATGGGAGAAGGCATCAGTCTCCACAGCGGCCCCAAAGATCAACGTGAAATCGAGCTTCGAAATGATGTATTAGTGTACACCGGCAACGTTATAGAGCAACCGATGGATGTATTGGGGAATGTGAAAGCCGTCCTATTTGTCAGCACCTCTGCAGTGGATACGGATTGGACTGTAAAACTTTGTGACGTATGGCCTGATGGCCGTTCGATCCATATTGCGGACTCCATCCTTCGCATGCGTTTTCGGGAAAGCCTCTCTAAGGAGATATTGGCAAAGCCAGGGGAAATTTATGAAATCACCGTAGAAGTAGGATTGGTTTCCCATTCGTTTTTGCCGGGTCATCGTATACGACTGGAAATTAGCAGTTCGAATTTCCCGCGTTTTTCTAGAAATATGAATTGTTCGGATAGACCCGAATTTGTCTCGATCGAAAAATCGGAGGTTGCTGTTCAGCAAATTTACCATTCGACAACACGACCGTCCCGCTTGGTGCTTCCTATGTATTGCCCACAGGAATGATGAAGGGGTGAGTAAAAGTGCGTAAATTTGCATTATCCTTAGCTATAATTTTCTTTTTATCTGTGATAACGATGGCATGCGGCAGTTCGCAGACAAGTGAGTCAAGCGGAGAACAGGGCACTGAAAACACTAATGAAAACAATGGTGGTAAAACAATTCAAATCGACACAGCGATATTTCATAGTGAGACCGATCCTTTCGCAGATACCTGGAAGGAGTGGGTGCAGCGCGTTGAGGAGCTTTCCGGAGGGTCCGTGCAAGTTGAACCTTTTTATAGTGGGTCCTTGATCTCAAATGCAGATACGTTAAATGCAATAAAAGACGGATCTGTAGGAATGGGGGTAACCGCGGCGGCCGTCATGTCGGGTCAAATTCCCGCCCTTGCTCAGCTGGAAGTGTTGGGTGCTTATCCGAACGACTCTGATCAATTTGAATCGCTCGTTAACGAAATATGGCCTCTGCTCAAAGATATTTTTCACCAGCAGGAAGTCGAATTTTTATGGTTTCAAGGTTCACCCGGAGCCGTCGTAATCAGTCCGGACAAATTTTTCAAAACCCCTGAAGATTATATAGGGGTAAAAATTAGAGGCGCAGGGAGATGGCAAACGGAACAAATCAAAAGTTTAGGAGGCAATCCGGTTGCCGTCGACATCGGTGAAATGTACCTTGCGCTTCAAAACAAAACCATTGATGCAGCCCTCAGTCTGAATACGTTAGCCTATTCCTTTAAATTTTATGAAGTTGCGCCAAAGGTGACGGATCTTCGCGTTCCGGTGAATGCGACCTTTTACCTTATGAATAAAAAAGTGTGGGAGCAATTGCCGGAAGATTTGAAGATGAACATCGATGAATTAGGAAAAGAATTAACCTTCAAATCATACCGCCACTTGCATGACATCCAAAACAAAGCGATTGAGGATCTAAAAGCGAATGGAGCTGAAGTTTATTATTTAACGGATGAAGAACATACAAAATTCATCTCACAAATGAGTCCGGTATTTGAACAATTGGCAGCAACGGACGGCGAGCAAGAAAAAAAATTGGCAGAAATCATGGATAAATATCGAAATCCCAATTAAATTTTACATCCACCGGTCCCTGGGAATACCTCTGGATTCCCAGGGGAGTATTTTTCCTGCTGAGCGAAGGAAAGGGGGATAACCATGGACCCTTTAATAAAATTACACCGCGTTTTACATCGCATGAGTTTATATATAGCGGGAATGCTGATTTTTGTGATGATGATTTTGATTGTTCAAGACGTGATATGGAGATATGTATTCAACGATCCCTCAGATTGGGTCATGGATATTACGCGTTTTCTGCTTTGCTATGTTGTATTTTTGGGCATGGCTCCCGCATTGAAGGACGGCAGCCATGTTTCCGTCGATTTGTTCCTGGATTGGATTGGACAAAAGAGATTACGATGGGGACTGGGGCTTGCCGCACAAATCATGGTTGTGCTATTTGCTTGCGTGTTTTTGTGGGTGCTTACTTCCCAAACCATACAGGCTTTTTCGGATAACCGTTTGTCTCCGACTACGGTTCCCATTCCGCTAAAGTGGATTTATATCATTGGCCCAATTGGCATGATACTCTTTCTTTTCACTGCTGTCATACAGCTTGCGATGCATCTGACGAAGTGGGGGGACAACGATGATCAACAAATTTGAGGTCTAATCCGGCGGAGGTAATTCTATGGAGGCCTTTTTGATCTTTGGCGTATTTATCCTTGTGCTTTTGGTTTTTTTGAGTACAGGGGTACCGGTAGCGGCTGCTATGGGGATTATAGGGATGATTGGAAGTGCTTTATTCATTTCTCCGAATGCAATTGTCCAACTATCCTCCATTGCATTTTCTCAATCCACCAGTTTTGTCTTAATCGTCATTCCTTTGTTCGTTTGGATGGGGGAAATCTTGGCGTCCTCAAGTATAGGTCACCAGCTCTTTGTAACCGCACAACGATGGTTGAACCGCCTCCCGGGATCGCTTGCAATCGGCACGATTGTTGCATGCACCGGGTTTGCTTCGATTTGCGGCTCAAGCCCCGTTACCGCCGCAACGATCGGCTCTTTTGCAGTTCCGGAAATGGAAAAGCAAGGCTATAACAAACGGCTTGCCCTGGGCGTTACTGCGGCAGGGGGAACATTAGGCATTCTCATACCTCCCAGCATTCCTATGATTTTATATGGCATTCTCACTGAAACGTCCATTGGAAAATTGTTTATCGCCGGTATTTTGCCTGGTCTTATGATGACGGTTCTATTATCGATCACCGTAGGCATCATGATTTGGCGTAATCCTTCACTTGCACCAAAAGTACAGTCGTACTCATGGAACGAAAGATTCTCCTCCCTAGCTTCAGTGATTCCGATTATTGTACTTATTGTTCTGATTTTGGGGGTCATTTACCTTGGAATTGCCACTCCTACAGAATCAGCAGCTGTTGGTGTGGCCGGAGCATTAATCATCCTTCTGGTGATGCGGCAATTCAAATGGCAACAGATTTTATCCTCCCTTCATTCAACAGTGAAAACGACAGCCATGTTCTTGCTGCTGTTGGTAGGCGGACTTTTTTCAACTTTTGTGTTAAACCGCATTGGCGTCCCTCAAGGAATGGCTTCCTTTATTATGGATTTGCCGCTTGAGCCTTGGATGATCATCATTTGCATTAATTTGTTGCTTATCGTCATGGGAATGTTCTTAGACCCGATGAGCATTCTGGTCATTGTCGTACCGATATTTTTTCCCGCGGTTCAGGCCATGGGGTACGATCCGATTTGGTTTGGGATCATGATGACCATTACTATCGAGATTGCCGCCATTACCCCTCCGGTCGGTTTTAATTTGTTCGTACTCAAGTCAGTAACCAAGGATACGAATCTAGGTGATGTCATTCAAGGAGCATTCCCCTTTGTAATTCCGCTGATTCTAGGCATTTTGCTGATACTTATGTTTCCTCAAATCGTACTTTGGTTACCATCATTCATGTAAATGGAGGGAGTGAATAAAACCGATGCAAACGACGCACATCGATTCACAATACGCAGCTCTTATTATCGTAGATGTTCAAAACGATTATTGTCATGAAAAAGGCTATTTCGGTTTGAAAGGAAAGGATCTTAGCAGGGAGCATGCCATTGTTCCAGTCATTGAACGTTTAATAGAACAAGCCAGGAAATCTGGTGTGCCCATCGTGTTTGTTAAAAAAACTGTAAGTGATTCTGATTTTCTTTCTGAAGAATGGAAAAACAGGCCGAACGCTATTCGGAAAGATGCAACGATTGTAAAGAGAGGCACTTGGGGGGCGGAATTTTACAAGCTTGTTCCGGAAACTGAGGACATCATTATTGAAAAACATCGGTACAGCGCTTTTGATAAAACAAATCTTGACGAGATCTTGCGCAAGCTGCAACGGAAGTCCCTCGTCATCGTTGGTCTAGCTACGAATATATGTGTTGAATCAACCGCTCGGCACGGATTTGCTCTGGACTACAATGTAACCTTGGTTCGGGATGGCTGTGCGAGCTACGATTCCGAATTGGAACTAGCCACTTTTCGAAATATCGAGTCTTTTTTTGGATGGGTCATGGATTCGGAGGATATTTTGAAACATTGGGAAATTGGTGCTATGAGTTAAAGAAAGCAAAATCGAGTAGGAGGATTGTTATGAAAATTACGTATTACGGCCATTCCTGTCTGCTTGTGGAACAAGGGACAACGCGGGTAATTATAGATCCTTTTCTTTCAGGGAATCCAGCCTCAGTGATAAATCCTAATGAAATTAAGGTCGATGCAGTACTGCTGACTCATGGACATGAAGATCATTTTGGGGATTGCTTAGAGATCGCCAAACAAAACGATTGCCCCATAATTGCCACCTATGAATTGGCAATGTTCTGTGCCCAAAAGGGAGCCAAGGTCCATCCGATGAATATTGGCGGAAGTTATAATTTTCAGGGGTTTCGAGTGAAGCTCACTCAGGCTTTTCATAGTTCTTCTGTTTCAGATGGGGGGCAATTTTTATATGTAGGGCAGCCCGCGGGCATTCTTTTGTCAATGGAAGGAAAAACACTTTTTCATTCGGGGGATACGTGCCTTTTCAGCGATATGAAACTGATAGGGGATCTAAATCGCATTGATATTGCCGCGCTGCCGATTGGAGACAACTTTACAATGGGACCTGAAGATGCCGTTCATGCTGCGGTATTCGTCAACGCATCTCGAGTGATTCCACTCCACTACAACACATTTCCATTGATCCAACAGGATTCGGAATTATTTGTATCTAAATTAAGAGAGAATGGCATCACCGGATTCCCACTCAAATATGGAGAAAGTATAGAAGTGTAGCACCTATTAATATTTGGGTGGACAATGAATTTAGTGGGGAAAGTTGCGATCATCCCCGGCGCCGGTATCATCCTATAAATGGAGATAAAAGAAATAACAAGATGTGTTTTATATACTGAACACCATGCTTTTAGGAAAAGATAGTATAAAACTGGCTTAATAAAAGATTAATTCGCCCCACAACTAAAATTATGGGGCGTTCTATTTTTCTATCCACTGTAACATAATTTCCAGGGTCGGCACGATAACTGCGATTACGAGAGGAGGAGGTAAACGTAACTAGCAAACTACAAGCGAGCTTGTGGTTTTTTGTACATAAAATAAAAGTTCAGAATATATTATCTGATTTTTAACGACTTTTATTGTAGTTGGTTTCAGCGTGTTGAAAACCAACATTAGGATGATGGGAAAATGCCCCCACATTTTGTCCATGTAATCCCCATTAAGGTTTTGCAATTATTTGTAAAATCCAGTAAGGACATGAGATGGGTAACCCGTGTCCTTATTGGATTTTTTTATAATTTTTTATAAGCACTAATAAACTTCTTATCAAGTTCGGAATGGCATTCATCTTTATTGAGTTTAACAAGGTATATGCCGATTTCTGTCGAATAGAGAAGAAAATTGGGAATGAACGGATGTAAGGGAGGAACTGTTTTGTCCGAAAAGAAAACAAGGATTCGTAAGAAATTGGAGGTAGCTCGGCAGGAGCTGCTGGATCTGGGCCTGCGGAATCCGTTGCTTAATTATCGTACTTTGAAGGCACGAGGTCTGGAGATCGTCAGGGAACAATCGGCGGAAGTGTATCGCATATTGATGATGGAGAAGCGAAAGATGTCGTTCGAGCACGTTGTTCCACCGCTCGAGGACGCACAAGTTCGAAAGGCGGTAGACACTGCGAAGATCGAAGACTCAGTCGCTCCCGAAGTGGAGGATGAGCCGACCACAACAATCGAAACCTTCTCCCCCGAAAAGTTTTTGGACTCCAAGCTCCAAACCAACTACACACTGAAGGCGCTAGACAGCCGGTTGCTCAGCACGTATTACTATGCAAGGACGTACATCGAGGAGCCTGGCTCAGGATACGCTCTGTCAACGAGTTTACAAGATCAAAGTGACGGCGGAATACACTGCTCCCGCACGCGGGTCGCAGTCATGGAAGGAGATCGCAAAGAGGCGATCAGCGGTCGAGCGAGTGAATGCTTATCTGAAAGAGTTCTTTCAACTAAACAACGTAAGGAATCGGACAGGCCAAAAAGCAAAAGTCCACTTCATCCTGGTTACATTGATGTAAAATTGTATGAAACTGGCATGTGATCGATTAAATCAGCAGTCCATGAAACAAGCTGCGTAAGGATTTTTAAAACCACATTCAAGGTTTTCTGTTAGTCCGGTTACTGAGAACCATGTATTATGAAATTGATTCAATTCCTCACATAATAGATTAGTAGATTAAAAGGATAATCATTGTAATAGTAAAAATGAAAGGTGAAAAAAATGGATACAAATAGAGATATTATAGAAGAAAAAGACGAAAAAATTGCCCAGCTCGAAAGACTATTAATAGAATTAAAGGAAGCACAAATGCAAAGTGCTGCAACTATCGCGGTAGATCATAACGCAAGATCTTTATCTCCACCGAAAGGAATATCTAAGTATTTCTTAAAGGCTGTTGGAGTGAAGATTATTTTGGCCATCCTTGTTTTTTTAGTCATCACTTCAGGAGGAATTTGGCTATTTGCGGGCAGTACCTTCAAACAAGAGTCTGTCACGTTTGTTGAACATGTTCAAGAGCTTGCCACATTGGCAACAGCTGAAGCTCATATGAAAGCGGTTATACACGAAGAGGATAATAAGATTTTCGGGAAAGACATCCCTATTGATCTGCCAGGAACAAAGCGAGAACTCCTATTAGTTGTACCTGGGACGGTTATTGCTGGTGTTGATTTGAAAGGAATCACTTCTGAGGACATGGTTATTAATGAAGAAACAAAAAAAATAGATATTACCCTTCCTCATGCAAAGCTCATCCAGGAGCCGTCATTACAGATGGATAAAATACTAGCCATAGACAATGGTGGGATTTTCCGTGCCGATATTAAAATGGATGAGGGGTTTAAGAAGGCCGCTGAGGCACAAGAGCAAATTCGTCAAGATGCTATCTCTGTCGGTTTACTAGATACTGCAGAGAAGAATGCAGAAAAAGTGTTAAAGGAATTCTTTAAGAATATTGGTTATACGGTAAATGTCACTTTTAATTAACGGGACGGCCTGCCCATTCTACTTGGGACAGGCATGTTCTGTAATTTCCTGGGGGAGCCATAGAGGTTTGTTAAATTCTACTTATTGTAGAAATCGACAATCATTAGCCAAATATTTTTGGCTCTTTTCTAATTTAGTTTGAGTGTATTGATCCCCCTCGCCCCGCAATGGGGAGTGAAGAAAAGCAGCGAAGGTAAAAACATGTTTTGGTACGGATACAAAGGGCATTTGGCTGAATAAAGAAAGAAAACTGGTTTTAACACCGAAAATCATTCGAGCTTTGGAAACTTATAAGCCAGATCGGCGAATGATTCTCGAAAAACGTAATCGATTAGAGGAACCAGCTCTATTAATTTCGGAAAAGCAAGGAAAAAGGTTAACAAGAAGATCGGTGGAGTTAATAATAGAAGAGATAGCTAAAGATGCAGGTGTACGGGCAAATAATAATAAAGTAACACCTCATAAATTGCGACATACTTGCGCAACTGTTTTATATAATGATGGCGAAGGAGCTGATTTGTTGGCTATCGCCGAGCTATTGGGTCACGCGGATCCGAAAACGACGACGATTTATACAAAGGTGAATATCGAGAAAATGCGAAAAATTGTCATATCAAATCCTTTAGAATTAACCTGAAGTAATAAATTAGAGGATGTTTATCAACATTACTTTCAAAACTGTATTTCATTCAAGATAAATGGTGTTCGAGGAAGGTGTGGGTATAGTGCTACGAGACGATCTGCAAAAATTGATTAAATTAACCGGTGAGCGTGCGAGACTTGATTCTAAAGCATACGATAGTTATATCGTATATAAAAATGAAAAAGGCGAATTGGTCAAAGAATTCAGCGATGGAAAACTTCTTGTAGAAAGCCAGAAGTTAAATTTTTGAAGACGTTGGGGAATGTACATCGCGGTAAACGGCCCAAGTTCTTGTCGTCCGTTTTTCAACAAAAAGATAAGGAGATGTTGTGGTTTTATTATTAACATAATAAACATTAGGTCAACATCAACATCATCCCACGGTTTTAGTCGTGGGATATTTTATTTCCTGAGTAACCGCAGGAAGCATGTTTTTTCGACAGAATGTACGTTCCGTGTCAAACAGTAGTCAGATCACATTGTTAAAATCGAGTGAGGGTAGAAGGAATAGATCAAAATTATAGCGAAATTTCTTAATAACCTTAAAATGGGTGGCGAGATGTAATGCTAAATGAGCAACTTAGAAAGTTATTTGAGGAATGGAAGGAGCATCCTTCAAATGCCGACGGTATCTTCATCCCTGATGGCTTAGTTGAAGAAAGCCAATGGAATAAGGCTCCACTAAAACTCATGGTGCTATTAAAAGAAGCTAATTCGAAAGATACAGGTTGGACATATCAAGATTTTATTAGAGATAAAGGTTATGAAAAGGAAAGTGCGACTTGGCCAAACCTCATCCGATGGACATACGGCCTTCTTCATCGTTTCCCCAGTTACGAAGAAGTTAGTAATAACTACTATTCAATTAAAGAACAGGCATCATCATTCTTTAAGAATATTTATTTCGCAAATATAAAAAAGACAGCCGGTGAATCGGTTGCAGATGATAAGATGATTGACCAATATGCCATTGAAACAGCACCTTTATTGATTGAGCAAATTCGAATTCTTAAACCACAGGTTGTTCTTTGCTGTGGCGATGTTGTTTTTCAGTCTGTAAAGAAGGCTTTCCGGCATCATACTATTGAGTTTGAAAAAGGTAGTAGCCCTGGAGGACTCGAGTATATCTGGTGGGGAGTAAACAGGACTCGCATTGTTCGATACTACAATCCTAATGCATATTTCCCCCGTGAGATGACCTACACTTACCTTATGAATGAAATGAGAGGACTGTTATAATCGAGTAGATAGGGGCGGCTAGCCCCTGACCTCTCACACCACCGTACATGCGGGTCCGCATACGGCGGTTCCTAAAGGTTAACCAATTTCAAGATAACGCGAAGTCAGACTCAACAGCCCTTGGTCGTTCCAGTAGGAGCGATTAAGGGCGTTGTTTGTGTTTCGGGACATCTCCCAACTTCCACGTCTGGAGTTAGCCATCATTCTTGCCGCCCATTCAGGCACACCTAGGGCACGAAGGTTTCTGAGGCGTGTTCTCGGTAACTTCCATTGTTTCCACAGGCACATGCGCAGTCTCCGACGAATCCATTCGTCTAGCCTCTCGCAATGTGTCTTGGCGGATGCCAAGCGGAAGTAGCCAATCCATCCCATTAGATAGCGGTTAAGCTCTTTCACCCTGCGTTCCATCGAGATTCCTCGCGTTCGCGAGGTGATCTCCCTTACGCGCTCCTTCAGTTGTTCCAATTTCTTCGGGGCGATTCGGATCGTGGCGTCTTTATTGTGCAGAAAGCTAAACCCGAGGAACTTTCTTTTCCAGGGACGGTCAACTGCACTCTTGTCCCGGTTCACTTTTAGTCTGAGTTTCTCCTCCACAAATCGGACTACCGATTCCATCACGCGTTCACCTGCGCGTTTGCTTCGGACGAAGATGTTGCAGTCGTCCGCGTAACGTACGAATTTCAGCCCTCTTTCCGTTAGTTCTTTGTCCAAGTCGTCCAACAGAATGTTGGCTAGGAGTGGACTAAGCGGACCGCCTTGCGGTGTTCCTTCTAGCGTCTCTTGCAAAATTCCGTCAACCATGACACCGGCGTTCAGGTAGGCTCGAATCAGCTTCAAGACGCGCTTGTCTGAAACTTTTCTCGCCACCCTCGCCATGAGGATGTCGTGATTTACGCGATCAAAGAACTTCTCCAAGTCCATGTCCACGACCCAGCGGTATCCATCTTGGATGTAGGATTGCGCTTGTTTTACCGCGTCATGGGCACGTTTCCCTGGGCGGAAACCGAAGCTGTTCGGTGAGAAATGCGGGTCGAAGATCGGTGTCATGACTTGCATAAGGGCTTGCTGGATAAGGAGATCCAGTACGGTTGGGATACCCAACAGCCGCACCCCGCCTCCGGGTTTGGGGATTTCCACCCGTTTGACCGGCATCGGTCTGTAAGTACCCGATTGGAGTTCCGTTTTCACGGTTTCCCAGCGTTCCCATAGGTGAGCTTGTAGAGTCTCTACCGTCACTCCGTCGACGCCGGGCGCTCCGCCATTCTGTTTCACTCGCTTGTAGGCGAGTCGAAGGTTGTTCCCCTCGAGCATTCGCTCCAGCAAGTCGTTCTGTCCTTCGCGAGAAGAATGGTCGAGTTGTGCCGTCGAAGAACTCGGCGCTTCGGCATACCCTTGCGGCTTCACCGCTACTCTTTGCCGAGAGCTCTCTTGCGAGATATTCTGCTGTCGTTGCTCTTCGCGCGAACGCATCGGTTTCTTCTCTCCTTTAAGTTCAGCCCTTCCGCACGCTGTTGCAACAGTCTGCGTACTATGGCTTCTGCTGACTCCTGCGGATTCAGCGCGGCTTCTCAACCGCGGTTACGAAGTTACTTCGCGTATTCCGCAGGCCTCCCCAGATAAGAACGTCATCTTTCCGCCCGCGCTCGCCCAAGTTTACGGCTACAGCCCTTGGCAGCTTTGGATTTCGTCATGTTATGGTGACTCATCCGGCTGCAACCGCCTCAAATTGGATTCGTGTACCTCAAGCCGTGCGTTTGCCTCCAGCTTCCTTCAGATTCCGCCTCGCGGCGGACACCCTTGCTCTTGGCTAATGGTAGGCGCTTGCCAGCCCCCATTCCGGACTTTCACCGTAGAGATGACGCCCATGCTGGGCGTACATAAGGATGACATAATTATCATTATGTCATTCACGTTAAATTGAAATTGATTATCAATCGGAGGGCTATTATTTATGCTTACAGGTGATATGCGAAATAAAATAGATGCCATATGGGAATTGGACCGGCGGGATAACCAATCCCCTTTCCGTCATTGAACAAATTACATATTTGCTTTTCATGAAACAACTTGATGAGCAGCAGACCAAACAAGAACGCCGTGCAAGACTTAGCGGCGGCAAGATTACTAATCCTGTGTTCGGCGAAGCCGATCGTGAAATTCGTTGGTCAAATTTTAAAAACAAGCCCGATGCCCAAGAGATGTTCAACATTGTTAAAGACAAAGCTTTTGCGCATATGAAAACGCTCGGCGGAGCCGATTCAAAATTTGCCCGACATTTGGATAACGCAGTTTTTATTATCCCTACACCGCAACTGCTGCAGCGAATTGTAACTGCGATTGATAAACTGCTCGAAGAAATGAATGAAAAAAATAATGATACGATGGGCGATTTGTACGAGTACCTGCTTTCTAAATTATCGACTTCTGGTACAAACGGACAATTTCGTACGCCGCGTCACATCATTAAAATGATGGTTGATTTGATGCAGCCTTCTTTAGGCGATAAGATTGTCGATCCAGCAGCTGGTACGGCCGGCTTTTTAGTCGCAGCTGCCGAGTATATCACAGAACATTACCGCGACGAACTTTTCATCAAATTCTGGTAATGAACAACTGCAAGAACACTATATAAAGTCTATGTTTTACGGTTTTGATACCGATCAAACAATGTTGCGCATTGCAAGCATGAACTTAATGCTCCACGGCATTGAAGACCCAAACATGGAGTACAAAGATTCTTTATCCAAGGGTAACGCCGAAACCGAGCAATATACAATGGTACTTGCGAACCCTCCGTTCAAGGGGTCTTTGGATTACAGCGAAGTTGCCGATAATCTGCTTACAAAAGTGAAAACCAAAAAAACGGAACTCTTATTCTTAGCACTTATGCTTCGTCTGCTTAAGAACGGGGGTACTGCGCAGTGGTTGTGCCTGACGGCGTGTTGTTTGGGTCGTCTACAGCTCACGTTGGTATTCGGAAAGAAATCATTGATAACCACAAGCTCGAAGCCATTATCTCCATGCCATCGGGTGTGTTCAAGCCGTATGCAGGGGTATCCACTGCGATTATGATCTTCCGCAAAACGAGCATTGGCGGTACCGATCAAGTGTGGTTCTACGATATGCACGCTGATGGTTATTCCCTTGATGATAACCGCCGCCAGTATCAATCGTTATAAAGAACAAGTTCATGAAGAAGTAAGCTATGCCCCTCCGAAACAAATTCTGCAGGAGATCGCTGACTTGGAAGAAGAGATTATAGCAGGACCGCGAAAACTGGAGGAGATGTTAGGGTGAAACTAGGGGATTTAATTTCAATCGTAGGCGGAGGTACACCTAGCAGGGAGAATAGTGAGTATTAGGATGGAGATATATCTTGGGTTTCAGTGAAAGATTTTATTGACAACTTTATTACATCCTCGCAGGAGAAATTAGCGAAAAAGGACTACAGAATTCTGCATCAAGACTTATTACAAAAGGGAATATTATTGTTCCAACTAGAATGGCTTTGGGCAAGGTTGCAATTAATGAAATCGATGTCGCAATAAACCAAGATATTAAAGCGCTTCTTGTACACTAAGTTGGACGTAAAATATTTATTTTTCTTTCTTAAAAGTAAAAGTAAATTTATTGAATCCCACGGTAAAGGTGCAACAGTAAAAGGAATAACCATAAATGTTATTGCAGATCTTGACATCCCTCTGCCTACATTACAAACGCAAAGAAAAATCGCTGCGGCTCTGGACGTAGCGGACACCCTGATTCAAAAGCGAAAACAAGCGATTACCAAGCTGGATGGACTCGTTGAGTCGTATTTCACTGAGATGTTTGGATTTCCAACAACGAATACTAAAAATTTAACGAAAGTTCCGTTGGGGGATATCTGTGATATTAAACTAGGAAAGATGCTAGATAGTAAAAAAATCAGTGGGAGTACCCTCTATCCTTACTTAGGCAATAAGAATGTATAGTACCGTTCGTCTTTGCGCTTGATCCGAGCTTGCTCAGAGGGGGAAGCCTCGAAAATTGTCTTTACCGTTTTTAAGACATTGGTTGGTGTTGTGGCCCTGGCCGGGGGATTAACCGGATATTTGCTGTTTGCCGAAGTGAAATGGCCGGGCAGGGTGATGTTATTGGTCGCCAGTGTCTGCTTATTTCAACCAATTTTTATATGGATTTGGCCGGTTTTGTTCTGCTCGCGATTCCGGTACTCGTTCAGTTGGTTACGAAGCGAAAAACGAGATTTACAGTCGGAAAGAGTGTTTGACTTCACCAGCATCATGAGACCCTGGTTAATCGGAAACTCCCGTAGTTCATATGATAATACGGGGGGTTTACGGCTTCCGCATGCGGCAATTGGAACATCAAATTGACAATAGAAGTTTTGTGAAAAGCGATACCGTGTCCATTTGAAAAGTGATGTTTCTTATGAAACAGAAAGTATCTGTACCGAAACGAGTCCGATTGCGATTAACCCAAGGTAATCCCATTCCATTTAAAACCAATTTGCCTCGTAAAAACATTACAAGCTCATTCCGATAAATTCGGGAATGAGCTTTACTTTTATACCGTAAGTAACCTCGGGTAAGAATGAAATCCCTATTGTAGGCTGACCCACGGGGACTGGGATGCATTATCAAATATCCAACTATCTCTATAGATTAAATTTTATTTAAGTCCGGTGGGCATTCTTAAACACAAGCTCCCCGGCATCTGTCAGCTGGATTTTGTTCTCCTTTTGACACAAACGATTTCACAACGAGTTTCTTTTTAACGGGAGCTCATAAAAGCTTTTCCGCGGCTTAACTGAAGCTGTGACATTCAGCAACATGATAACACAATTGCTCTGATGAAGGTGGATTGCCCATCCACTAAGTCACACCTCATGTAGAATATTAATAAATATTTATGTGCATAGAAAGAAATATATATTTGAATTATAACAGTTTGCATCCTATGATTATATACAGATGATTCTAAAAATTCAGATAACATTAAGAATACGCGCTGTCTAAAGAAGATAAATAACTTATTTACAAAGGTCGGCGTGTGTGGAGGACTCCGTTTGATTATTTTCAATAAATCTATGAACAGAATGAGAACAAATATTCCATTGAAGAGCAGGTGCTGTTGAATGAATAGCCATACGGATGAAGCTCGTTTTTTTTCAGAAAGAGGATTTGCTCAAAGAATCGGTTTTGGAAAAAATCCAGGTGTATTAGTTATTGATTTTAGTTCAAGTTTTACCAATCCCGATCAACCGCTTGGCGCTTATTGTGATCCTGAGATAGAAGAAACCAACCGTGTTTTAAAAGAAAGTCGGGCCAAAAACCTTCCTATATTTTTTACCACTGTTTCTTATAACGACGCAACTTTGGAAGATGCAGGAATTTGGTCTTTAAAGATGAAAGGACTTCGTACTCTAATGGTTGGCACACCGGGAGTGGAGATCGATTCCAGATTAAACCGTCAGCCGTATGAGCCAATCATTGTAAAGAAATACGCATCGGCCTTTTACGGCACTGATTTACTTTCCCGTCTTGTTGCAAAAAAACTGGACACTTTGATCATAACCGGTATCACGACAAGCGGCTGTGTGCGAGCCACTGCCGTTGACGCCGTCCAAATGGGATTCCGGCCTATGGTTGTAAAAGAAGCTGTTGGAGATCGGTCAAAAGCTGCCCATGAACAAAGCCTCTTTGACTTAAATGCAAAATACGCCGATGTAGTTGCAGTTGATGAGGTGCTTGATTATTTGCGTCAACTTTAATCTTTGACAGAAGGATTAGCTGTACGATGTTGCTGTAGATGGAGTGGCTTGGCCTGAGGTCGGTATCACGGATCTAGGTTTACAAAAACATATCAAATACCAGGTTTTCCTACCTTACTATCAAGTCGATGGGGTTATCATTATGAACCTTGATACGTGGAAACAGCTTTCCAGGAAGGATCAGGATTTGATTCATCAGGGAGCTCGTGAAGTAGAGAAAGATCTTCCCGGACAAATGGGTTTATTTATTGCAAACGAGCAGAAAAAACTGAAAAATGCAGGGATTAAGGAAATTAAATTTGCAGAGCAGGAATACGTAAAATAGCTAACGATGCGGCTTGGCATTGGGTGGAGACGAAGTTGTTAGAAAACGGAAAAAACTAACGGAATTTTTCAGAAGTAAATGATTAATCGGGCGATGTGGTGAGTTAGGGAACGGTGACTCAATATGCGGGAACTTGAACGCGTGATGATGAATAAATGCCAATGAAGGAGGAAGCAGAGGATGTATCGATTAGCCATAGACGTGGGAGGAACTTTTACCGATATTGTCCTGCAGAATGAGGAAACCGGAGAGATCAAGGTGACAAAGGTCCTTTCCACCCCTTCTGATCAATCGATCGGATTGATGGAGGGAATACGAAAGATCTGCCGCGAAGCAGGTATTGAACCGTCCGAAATCCGGACAATTATTCACGGTACCACCGTTGCCACCAATGCGGTTCTGGAAGGAAAAGGGGCAAAGGTTGGATTGATTACCACTGCCGGATTTGAACAAGTGTTGCATATTGCCCGTGCTTGGACGCCGGCTCCTATCATGGCCTGGATCCCTTATGTGAAGCCTGACCCGCTTGCTGATTTGGCAAATACCCGCGGGGCTTTGGAACGAATCACCGCACGGGGTGAAATTCTCCGGGAACTGGATGAAACACACATTCGCCAGCAAATCGAGGAATTGTACGAAAAAGGGGTAAACAGCTTAACTGTTAGCCTCATCAATTCGTACGCCAATCCGATGCACGAGCAGCGGATTCGTGAGATTGCAGAAGAAGTGAATCCTGACATCCTGGTTTCCATTTCCTATGATATTTTGCCGGAATATCGGGAATATGACCGGACATTGACGACGGTGATGAATGCGTATGTCCGTCCAGCAATGCAAAGGTACCTGCGCAATATTGAAAACAAACTGCAGGAAAACCAGATGAACAGTCGTGTCAGCATTGTCCGTTCAGATGGCGGTTTGATGAGTATTTCTGCGGCTGGTACTCATCCCGTACACTCGATGCTGTCGGGGCCGTCTGGTGGCGTTACCGCTTCTGCAATGATCGGCAGACAGACGGGATTCCGGAACGTGATTTCCTTTGATATGGGAGGCACCTCTACAGATGTCGCGTTGACGTTGGACGGAAACCTTCGGGTTTCCCGGGAGACAAAGGTTGGTGACTTCCCAGTGAAGGCGCCCGCGCTCGAAATGGCCACGATTGGAGCTGGCGGCGGATCGATTGCCTATGTCCCGTTGAGTGGCGCATTGCGTGTAGGGCCCCAAAGCGCGGGAGCGGAACCGGGACCGGCTTGCTATGGTCGAGGCGGCGAAGAAGCGGCTGTAACCGATGCAAATGTTGTGTTGGGATACCTGCCCCCTCGCTTGGTCGGCGGCGAGATGCAGCTTGATGTAGAGGCATCGATGAAGGCGGTTGGAAAAATTGCCGATAAATTGGGGATCGACATCTACCGTGCAGCAAAAGGCATCTATGACATTGCAAATGAAAACATGTACGGAGGAATCCGGCTTGTATCGGTGGAAAAGGGCTACGATCCGCGCAAATTTGCCCTGCTTGCACTAGGTGGGGCAGGACCGCTGCACGCAAACGCAATGGGACGTTTAACGGGTTCGTTCCCCGTTATCATCCCGCCGGCCCCTGGTGTATTATCAGCACTTGGCTTCCTGCAATCGGATATTCGTAATGAATATTCCAAAACATTTATCCGCATCTTGAGCGAGCTTAACGTGTCCACACTGGTGAATGAGTTGATTGAACTTGGGCGAGAAACGGAAGAGTGGCTTGTGCAGGAAGCCATTCCTCAAGACCGACGAATGGTAACCTATGAAGTGGATGTACGCTATTTTCGGCAGGGATACGAAATTCCGATTCAGATTGATAATGAGAAATTGACGGAAACAGGTCTCCATATGCTGAAAGATCTGTTCGACGAGATCCATGAGAAAATCTATGGATTTAAAATGGATATCGATCTGGAGGTCGTTAACCTGCGGGCGGTAGCCACTGGCAAAGTGCCCTCTCCGTCGTTGCCGATTTACGAACCGGACGGAGAAGATGCTTCTCACGCGGTAATCGACAAGGAGCACCAAGCGTATTTTGACGGAGAATTCTTGAAAACGCTACTGTACGACCGTTCCTTGTTAAAGCCCGATAACAAAGTATACGGTCCGGCGATCATCACGCAAAAAGACAGCACCACGTTGGTGCTGCCAGGTTATGTGGCCAAGGTAGATGCTCAGATGAATTTATTGATTACGGAGGAGGATTAGACTATGCCCAAGGTTGATTCCATCACAGTCGATATTATCGAGAACGCACTCAGAAATATTCGAGATGAAATGGATGCCATGGTGTTACGGTCTGCCATGTCCCCAGTCATTCGTGAGCAACATGACGTGTACCCGATCATCACCGATCCCAATGGAGTCATGGTGATGGGCAAGTTCGCTTCCCATGTAAAAGAAGTAGTGGCCCAATTTCCGGAGGGAGTTCAGGAAGGAGATGTCATTCTCCTGAGTGATCCGTACAGTTGCGGTGGATCGATTTCACACATCAATGACTTTATGATCATTATTCCGTTTTATTACCAAGATCAGTTGGTCGGATATTCGTCGATGTTCGGACACATGATCGACGTAGGCGGACCCGTGTCTGGTAGCATGCCTGTGACGGCAACGACGATCTTTGGGGAGGGGGTCCGATTCCCGCCAATCAAACTGTTTGAACAGGGGCGTTTAAATGAGTCGGTCATTCGAATTTTGAAAGCGAATTCACGAACGCCAGTGGAAAACTACAGCGACTTGATGGCTCTCGTGGCTGCCTGTCGGACGGGAGCGGACCGAATCATAGAACTGTGTGACCGTTTTGGTCTTGATGTATACTTGGAATCGATTAGCGAGCTGTTAGGACGTACCAACCGCATGATGCGGGAATTGATTCAAAAATTCTTGCCAACCCAACCGGCATCGTTTGAAGATTATATTGACGACGACGGAGTGGGCAACGGACCGTTAAAAATAAAACTAACCGTTTGGCGGGAGGGAGACCAGGCGTATTTTGACTGGACAGGAACCGATCCGCAGTCACCGGGACCCGTGAATTACTATTTAAGTGACTATTTGTTTAGGATTTATGTCGGTTCCTTCTTAATCAACATATACGATCCGGAGATCGTGTACAATGAAGGATTCTATAATTTGTTGCATGTGAATATACCACAAGGAAGCCTGCTGCGGCCCGATTTCCCGGCAGCATTAGGCAGTCGTCTGCACATGATGAGTCGTATGTTTGACTGTATGAGCGGAGCGCTGTCTCTGAACTCCCCGGAGAACAGTCCAGCCGCCGATTATGGTTCGAGCCCGCATTTTCTTTATTCAGGAAAAGACGAGCAAAACCGCGACTTCAATCTGGTGGAGATCCTGTTTGGGGGTCTTCCCGGGCGTCCGATTGGTGATGGGATAGATGGTCACTCCTGGATTCCGGCCTTTGTCAACATACCGTCCGAATACTTGGAAAATTACTATCCGCTGCGAGTCGAATATTGCAGAACGGGAATCGATTCCGGCGGCGCAGGGTTGCACCGGGGAGGAAATTGCACCGAAAAATTGTACACCTGCCTAGCTAAAGGAACGGTAGCAATCCATGACGACCGCGCCAAAATTCAGCCCTGGGGGATTAACGGCGGAGAACCCGGATCTTGCTCCTATAAGAAGCTGATCCGCAAGGATGGGACTGAAATTCTACTTTCTTCAAAGGTTGATAACCTGGAAGTGGAACCGGGAGACCAGATCCTGTTTGTGGCTGCTGGCAGCGGCGGATGGGGAGACCCATTGCTGCGTGATCCCGAACTGGTCCGACTTGATGTAGCGCGTAAGCTGGTTAGCTTGGAAAAAGTGGAGAATTCCTATGGTGTTGTTATTGACAGAAATACGTTGGAAGTTGATCTGGAGGAGACCGAGTCCCGCCGCAAACAAATTCGAAAAACCAGGGGAGAACTGCCAGCGTTCAACTTGGGAAATCTGGAAGAAGCACTTAAAGAAAGAAAATCTGTAAAAGTATAAAATTCTTTGACCTTGATACATTCACTTGAACTTCGAACCTATCGACCATTTGTAAAGTTACTATAGAATTGCATTGACGCAATGCCCGGCGACAGCACCTTTCAAATCGGAGCGAAAGGACTCGGTTTTCGCTCCTTACTGAATTGGTGCGAGAGAATCAAGATTTACTCCGGAGAATTGTCTGTTGCGTTCGGATTGGAAGAGGCGGCAAAAATTCAGAGAGAGTTTGGGACTTAAACAGAAAGTTGCTATTCTTTCAGCCCAAGAATGTCATCGAACCAATTGAATTAAGCTATGCGACCCAAATTGTTCTAAGCCTTAAAAAGTCCGTCATTGATGATGTAAAAGCCCAATTGATGCAAATCGACGAAAGATCGATGGTGTTTTTGCCAAAAATCGAGGAATTGATAATCAGAGACCAAAACACTGTGCGGAGTTATCGAAAACTGGAAGACAGAAACGGCGATGTTTTAGTTTCCGCTACAGTTGACGGTGTATGCACAGAGTATCTTTGGCGAGTATTCAAACAAGAAAGAAAAACAGTGACCTTTTGATGATATAGACAACGAAGAAAAAGAATATAGTTATGGAATATCAATAGCGTTTTGTGAAGACATACCGAGTTTAACCAACAACTACCTTTATAGCTATTTCAAGACCAAAGTTGAATTCCCAATTGGTTGGCTTTGTCATGCCGATTTTGACTTAAAGTCTGATAGAAATAATTTAAACGAACATCCGTTGAACACGTTGATTGAGAGAATTGGTTTCATTGATTGATATATCATCCGAGAAAATAACTGACATAATCAATCACCCTGACAACGCATTAAAGAGCATTGTGCCAATACTTGCGATGCAGGATGGACAAGAAGAACTGTTTAATTTTGCAATTTCGCCTGAAAAAAAAGAATGGTTACTCATTTCATGGCGAAATTCGGCGTTCGTTTTGTTCCAATTAGAGAAGAGGCTTCGTTCAAAGGACGGCAGATTCCCCAAAGATATAAAGAAGCGTTGTATGCTCATTTCACTTATCCTTTGCAGCTAGATAGTGGCACCGTCTTTGCTAATGAATCGGTAATACGAACAGAAGGGGAGTTTGTAGCACTGAAAGTTGCCTCCTACAAGAACCTTGAGGATATTCTTAGCAACGCTAAAACGTCTGATTTGCTCTTGTGGATCACTAAGGATGATTTTCTCAAAAATTGTTTGATGGCAAAATATGAGACAAGTATTGATTACCCCTTGACAGTAAAAAGAAAAATTCAGATAAATGGTCGCCAGGTACCTCGTAATCAAGTTCGGAATTATATTGCGCATACATTCACGTTTGCTAAATGGATTCAAATTGGAGAAAAAAGATATTCTCCAAATCAAATTATTCTCGATGAAAAAATTGGTATGCAACTTGAGCCGCGTCTGATTGGCAAAAGAATTGATTTTATATTTGCCGATTTTTCAGCCGAAGATTACGAAATCAACGCAATTATCGGCAATCTTGGATTCATCAGCGATTTTTCAAAAATTGAGCCCTCTGCTTTATATGCGATACTCAATGAACTTTCAAATGACAACGGAAGATTGTATTGCTTTGATGGAAAATTTCACAAAGTTCAAGAAGTACGCTATGCAGATAAGAGTTTCCCGGATAGAGTTCGTGCAAATCATTGTTTAATTCATCTCCCCAAAAACAGAGGGGCAAAAAAAGCAGAGACTTGGTTTGGAATAAAAGAATTTCAACCTGATGTTACAGTGCGCAGTTTCGAAGAATCCAGTTATAACCGACAATTTCAAGAAGATTTTCACGATCTACTAAAGGGATTATATATTGAAAATTGTCATCAGATTACAGATGAAAAGCGTTGGCGGTCTGTAAAAAACATGCGTATCGTCCTTGCCTCAAGTATAAATTTAAGCTTTGATGAAACTGAGCAATCTTGTGAAGTCTATCAATATGCCAAAGATGACACAGGACAATATGTACTTATGATAGGTCATGAAAAACCGGACCCATTTGATGAACGGCTGACATCTGCCCTTTTTGAAATCGTCAGAACTGTTATCAATATTGACGACCCGGCTTTGGGAAGTTCGTTCAGAGACCTATGGAAATTCCCCGGTGGAATGTTGAGGAAGGCACTTGTGCAACGTAATGAGGACGAGAATATTTGGCAGGTAGGCAGGTAGCGGATTACTTTTTTGATGGAACTGCAAAGTCGGTTTCTGACGAAGATACCGTATCGAAAAACAGGGAAATGTTTATCAAATATAGAGATGATAACCTCGAAAAATTCAAGAGAATACTATATGCCAAATTGTCAGCCGCTACCATTAATGAACAAAAGAGTATTTGGCTGAGATTGAAAAGTATAAACGAATCGAACCCACCATGAATCCATGCAAGAGGATTACTGTAATGCTTGTGTTACTGCAATCAATTGCACCTGCAAATTTACTGATAGAGGATGATATCACAACCGATGTCGATGCAAAAGGTAAAGAGGCAAAACGAAAGTTGTTAGAAACTTTTCCAGATCACAATAACGAGTTGCACAAGTTTCTCATCAAAGAATATGAATCTTTATTGCGGTTTGGACATTATGATTATCTAAAAGCGGAATTTGAGAAGCATCTGGAGAGACAAAAAAGTGCAACAAATGATTAAAGAACATATCGAACATTACCGATTGGCGCCTGAGGATACGTTATTGTACGGATTAAACGGGGCTCCACTGCATGAGAAGCAACTTAACCGGCTGACAAACCGTTTAAATGAAGAATTAGGGTGGGAAGGGGAGCAGCGGATTACGCCACATGGCTTTCGATCTTCGCTCGCAACGATTTTGTCAGAACGAGGGGTAGACAAAATCGCGATCAAAGTTGTATTGGGGCATAGCGATGAGGCGATCGATTTTCAGGAGAACGTCTGGATCTATATCCGGAAACATAAGCGGTTCATCAATTTAGTCCGAAAGGAGCTGACTCTGATAGAAGAAGAATTAGAGTCCAATTCATACATTACCACGCACACTTCTACATCAAAATTCTTATAAGTCGAACCCCGCAATCGCCTTTTTCATCGCCTCTAATTCAACATGAGTGTAAATTCCCGTGGTACTTAACGATTTATGTCCGAGAAGTTGTTGGAGGGTGCGCAAGTCAACATGATGGTTTTGATGCAAAAAGGTTGCAAACGTGTGCCGCAGGTGATGCAAGCTGAATAGATGCGAAGGGAGGCCTGCCGCCTTAAGCACAACCTTAAAGATCCGATGCAAGCTCCTGGGATCCAAGGATTCGTTTCACCGGCTCCAGAACACGAACGAATCGTCATGGATTTAATGGCTTTCCAGGCTTTCTTTATACCGTCGTAATAACCCGACAATCATAGAGCGAAGGGGAAGCAGTCGTTCCTTTTTGCCTTTTCCAAATACAAGAAGAGTCGATTCTTCGAGATTGATCTGTCTCCACTTGAGATCCACGACCTCCTGCCGGCGCAGTCCGGTGGTGGCGAGCAGCTTGAATACCGTTTCGTTTCGCAGCGCCAACGGGTGGTCTTGATGTTCCAGATACTCAAAAAGCTGTTTTACATCGGACCAGCGCATATATTTCGGCAGTTTTCGGTCTGTTCTCGGAGCAGGAATACCGGCCATAAAATCTGATTCGATCCAGCGTTCTTTGAGACAGAATTTACAAAACGACTTCAAGCATGAAATCCGCCGCTGCATGGTCCGCGTCCTGCAACGATGAACAATCATTTGGTCTTGCACAAAACGGCGGGCCGTCGAATGGGTTAACACCGTTAAATCTTCGCAATCGTAAATCTTACGAACAAAATCTGTAAATACGTGCAGGTCGAATGCGTATGCACGATACGTGTGCTCGGAACAATTTTTTTCAATCTGAGTGTAATGCAAAAATTCATCAACTGCAGCCTGTAAATTCATAATACATCGTCCTCCGTAAATTTAGTTATTGGGACGCAACCGAAACTTATGGGACGGGACCGGGAATTACCGGACGGAGGAGATAATTATCGTCACGTAAGAAACCCGAATGTCCTGATAACGGATATTATCAGAAGTACAAACCGCCAGTTATTCGTACACCTCACTTTCTCATTAGTTTACATAATATATATTATCGGACCAAAAAAGTATTGGGAAAACACCTGGATAAATATGGTGGGTCTGTCTGAGCTGTGTCGGACGACAAGAACTTGACCCTTTTGTCGGTAATGGAACATACATTCTCATTCGCATAACTTGCCACCCCACATCAAGAAACGGCTGCCTTCAACCGTCATCTGGTTGTAAATTCCTATCATATCTCTAATCTTTAGCCCCAGCTGTTGCTCGCCTAATGTAAGATTAATTTCCTGCAAGAACTTTAATATATATATCTGTCTCAACTTCAAGGCTGAAATACCTGTCCAACCGTAACTGTAGCAACAAAATCATGAAACGTCATATTTGAGAGCGCTTGTGAATGATAATAAACGCCGCTACACTTCTCCCCAATATGATGAAGTGTTCTGTCACATCCACACCTCCTCCCATTATTATTTAGCAGTGTTTCATAATTTATCCAAAAACGAAGAGACGCCTTCTTTGGCGTCTCTCTTCAACTCCACAATTCGTTTATAAATGTAACTGAATGATTTGTTGCACTTTATGGATGATCGTGTGCATACGCAATTTCAACGTATCGCTTAAACCAAAGCCATAATCGATCGTATGCGCTTCGATTCCGATCACTTCAACTTCCAGCTGAGGGTACATCACGGGAATGATCGAGAACAGGTGGAGGTTATGTAGAGATATCCCCTTCTCCATAACCGCGAAATCTTCAAGGGCTAAACAAGTCACTTGCCCCGCCTCTTCTCCAGCATTAGTTGCATCTACAATAAACAGGCGGTCAGCATCATTTATTGCCGTGAGGCAAAAATCTACGTCCGTTTCGCCAACCAGATACCGAATGTTATTCTCTTTGTTTCCTTTCATTAAAGCTTCCACCACATTTACACCGATCCCGTCATCACGCATCAATCGATTGCCGATACCCAGAACAAGTACTTTTGTCATCAGAATACCTGAAACGTCTTTGACGGGTGCCCCGGGCGATGTACGTGCGTAGCGCATGACATGCAGGGATCGAATGAACGTAAAATTCTTCCGAGTTCCACAGGACGGTCCGGATTTGCAACTTGCGTGCCAAGCAAGGCTTGCTCAGCCGTCCCCTTATTGAAGTCGGTACTTGCCGAAAAATCCCATCCGGAAGGCGTTATTATTTGGTAAAAAGATAACTTCTTATCCTCGATCTTCAGCCAATGACCTAACGCGCCGCGAGTCGTGTCCGTGAGCCCCTCGCCTTCCGCACGGTCCGGCACTTCCCAGCGCTCTTGCACCGTAGTTTCGGGGACAATTCGTTCCAACAAAATTTCTAACACTTGAACCACTTTCTTCACCTCCAACGCGCGCGCTAGGGTTCGATCCATGGTGGAGATCCCGTTCCGGTAATCGCCGCTTAACCAAAGCCTTGCCAGCGGTCCCACTTCGAATGGCTCCCCGTCGTATCTCGGCGCTTTCACCCAAGAGTACGCATTGGGCTTCTCCATATCCGGCTCCGGCATCGATTCCAGCGGGCGGTTCGGATTTTTTCCTATGTACCAGGACTGATCGTGATACTCCATTATGCGATCCGAATCGAATGCCGAGAATTTCCCGTCCTGAAATACCCCCGGCTGAACGTACAAGGTCCCAAGCTCCGAGTAATCGTTGAAAATCCCGTAACTCATTAAGTTTCCGTGCCCTCCACCGATCCCAAAATAGTCGGGATAATACTTCGCCAACAAGTAGGCGTCCGGAATGAGCTTCTCGTTCGTAAATTCGCTGATTTGTTTCAGGATCGACTTGGCCCGAACCAGTTGATCAACCGTGGCCGGCGTGGAATACCCGCCAACGAACACTCCGTGGTTATGAGGCGCCTTTCCGCCGAAAGTCGCCAACAATTCATGCGCCAATCGACTGATCGGCAAGGAATCGAAATAATGCGCCGCGATCGTATCATTGACCGATGACGGGAGACGGAAATCGGCATCATCCGAGTCGTAGATTGTATTCAACTTCGGAATCTTCACATAATCCGGCACCCCGTATTGGTAAAAGTGGCGAATGTGATTTTGAAGGAATTCGCTTCCGTGAATGACATCGCGCAAATATCTTCCTTGCTCCGTAGGCACAACGCCGAGCGCATCTTCCAATGCTAACGAAGCGCCTACGGAATGGGCTGTGGAACATATTCCACAAATGCGCTGTGTTAAATAGATTGCATCAAAGGGACTTCTCCCGACCATCATTTGCTCGAAACCTCGAAACATCGTCCCTCTCGTCTTCGCTTCCGTGACGATTCCCCCTTCAACGGTGACGTCAAGCTCCATAAACCCGCTCATGCGCGTAATGGGGTTAATTACGATCCTTCTCGTCATTTCACCCCTCCGTCGTCTCGTAGGAGATGAATGGAGACATCTGGTCCGGAAACCCGAATTGAGAGCACCCGATACAAGTACTCGCCCCGATCGGCCAGTTGATATGATCGTTCCAGCGCCGAGTCGGACAATCGACCCGGGTAACAGGCCCGCGGCAACCCAATTTGAACAGGCAATACGGTTCCCCCAATGTCTTGGAGAAAATTCCTTTATGAAAATAGTCCAGACGCGGACAGCGGTCATGAATCAAGGTGCTGTAAAACAGCAGCGGTCGGTCTCGTCGATCCAACGCCGGTTCTCCATAGGCAATAAGGTGAGATAACGTTCCCAAAAACCAATCCGGGTGGCAAGGGCAGCCTGGGAGCTTAATGATTTTTCGCTCTAACACTTGTTGAAGCCCAACGCTTTGCGATGGATTCGGCTTTGCTGCCGACGGTCCCCCGTCTACGGCGCAAGCTCCTACGGCAATCACATGCGTCGCTTTCGCCCCTAACATCTTAGCGGCTTGCAACCCCGTTAACGGCTTCCCGTCATAGCTCCCCACAACTTGGTACATCCCGTTGTTCTTTAGCGAAACGGCTCCCTCAACGGCCAATAGGAACGGCTCGTCGGAACACACCAATTCAAACAACTGATCCAATGCCCGGTTTCCTTCGGGAATCATTAAGCTGTTGCTATAGACCAAATCAACCATGGAAGTAATCATGTACTCGAAACTCGGATTTTGCCCGTTCAGCAAAGAGATAATGTTGCCGGAGCAACCGTTCAGCTCTAACCATACCAATTTCGGTTTGCGAACGCTCCCCTCCGTCAATTTCCGCTTCGCTTCATCAAAGAGTCGTCTCGCGATCGCATCGTTCGTGACGGGTTCGGGCGGCAGTACGGTTTGCTCTTTCAATCGATCAACCTCCCTACCGGCGTAAGCGTATTTAAAATCCACTGCTCCGCAGCATGACAGGAAGCGAATTCCTGCGTTAGATCTTTACCGGCTGTTAAGCCGAAATGGGTAGCAGCCGACCACGCGGCGTTATCCGTAACATCGTAAACCGTTCCTTTTACGGCTACGTAAGCCGGTTTTCCATTCCGGCCATCGAATTGAGCGAGTTGTGCTCGGGTGAAAGATTGTTGCGGGACTTGGGCGGGCTGCGTCGTTTGCGGTTGAGCCGTCGTTGAAGGCTGTGCGGATGAAGCAGCAGGTAGTTGCGGTTGATCAAGAGTCGAAGGCATCGAAGGAGCGGCAGGTGTTGTCACTGCAACGAGTGGAACGGACATCGTCTGAGGAGAAGCTGAACCTTGTAATTGGGTAAGGAATTGGAGTTGCTCCACTTGATTCCATAGCTGGTTGAGCGTCAGATTTTTCATATATGGATCATGCGTTACGTACAAGAGGCGAATTAAATACTGTATTTCCGAAAATAGCGCATTGATTTGTTGCTGGACAAGCTCTTGATTAGACACCGCTTCTTCCTCCCATAACGCGTTTTATGGGCATCTTATTCCTTACCGTCGAAGAAGGTTAACGTGGAGCCACGATCCATCTTTGGATCTTTCAATCCCTCCTGAATGGCAGCCAGCCGCTCCCTAAGCAGCATTGCCGTGCTTAACGCTTCCATAAGCGCCGATCTCGCATCCGCTTCCTGAACCGGAATATAAGCCAATACCTGTTCTGTCTGCATCGTCACCAGTTGCACCGCATCCTCAATAGAGCGTAAGACGACATGGACAGGCACAACGGCATCAGTATTTTCACGATGACACATGGCAGTCCCTCCTTTTCTTCAACAGATCCGGGGCAACGGGGTTCCCGATAACATGCCAAGCTCGCGCTTGCCTCCGATTTCGGTCTGCAACCAAAGCGTTCCGTTTCCCGACATCGTAAAGCCAATTTCACTAGCCATTTCATTTCCCGGAATCGAGTGCAAGAAGTCGACCAGTTCGGCTGCTTCCGAACTCGAAACGATAAACAATACCTTCCCTTCGTTCGCCAAATAAAGCGGGTCCATGCCCATGACCTCGAGCGTGCCTTGGATCGCCGGTTGAATGGGAATCGTTTCTTCCTTCAAGGTGATGTCCAGCCTCGCAAGAAGCGCAATTTCCTTCAATGCTGTGGCGACGCCTCCCCGAGTCGGGTCTCTCATGAAGCGGATTGTGGGGAACCGTTCGAGGACTCGTTTAATGACCGGAAGAAGCACTCGGCAGTCGCTCATGATGGGCGGAGAAAATTCAAGTCCTGCTCTAGTGGCCAGTATGGAAACCGCATGCTCGGCGATCCCCCCGTTTATGACGATGCGATCACCGGGTTGAATGTTACAATACACATATTTCCCCGGGACCTCCATGAACCCGATCCCCGTCGTGTTGATTATAGCCCCTCCGCACTTTCCTCGTTCCACGACTTTCGTATCTCCCGCTACGATGCGAACGCCCGCTTCCCGAGCCATAACCGCCATGGAATGTACGAACCTCTTCAGCGTTTCGATTTCTAAACCTTCCTCCAATACGAACCCCGCCGTAAGAAACGCCGGCTTTGCCCCGCTCACAGCCAAATCGTTGACCGTACCGGCTACCGCCAGCTTCCCGATATCCCCTCCCGGGAACTCCAGCGGTTGAATCACAAAGCTGTCCGTGCTGACGGCAAGATGTCGCGAATCCGCGGGAAGCGTCGCGGCATCGGTTTGCTCGAGCAATGCCGGATCTTCGAAAAAAGGGAGAAACACTTCTCTCACAAGATCATGAGTTAGCTGCCCTCCGTCGCCATGCGCAAGCACAATCGTCTCCATGTCCCTCCTCCTATGCATTCCGTTGTTTCGTCCTTTCGTAACGATAATAGGTGGAGCAGGTTCCTTCCGAGGAAACCATGCAAGGCCCCATTGGCTGAACTGGCGTGCATGCCTTCCCGAATAACTTACAGTCGAACGGAGACTCCTTCCCCTTTACGATCTCTCCACATCGGCAGCCTTTGATCACGGTCGTCTTCGTTACAGGCGCATCGATATGGTTCCAAGCGTCATACGCCGCGTAGTCCCGGTGTATGGCGTACCCGCTTTGCGGAAGCGTTCCGAAGCCGCGCCAAGGCGCATCCTTGATCTCGAAGCATTCGGTAAGAAGCCGTTGCGCCGATCGATTTCCTTCTTCCGACACAACGCGCGGGTACAAGTTACGCACCGTGCGTCTTTCCGCAGCAAGATCTTTTGTTAACATGCCTACCGAGAGCAGTAAATCCATCGGATCGAATCCCCCGATGACGGCCGGTACATTCCGCTCCTCCAGATGGGCCCATCCAGCGCGACCAATAATCACCGAAACATGGCCCGGGAGGATGAATCCGTCGAGTCGATGCGACGCATCGGATAGCAGCGAATCGAGCGCAGGGGGCGTACGTTTATGCGCGGAGTACACATAGTAATTCCGGAGCCCCTTCGCCGCGGCTCCCTGTAACGTCAATGCAACGCCGGGCGCAGTCGTCTCGAACCCTACGCCGAGGAAGACTACGTCGCGGGAAGGGAACCGCTCGGCGAGCTCAAGTGCACCCGAAGCGGCGTTCACGAGTCGTACGTCCGCCCCCTTCGCCTTCTCACGCTCTAACGTAGAACGTGACCCGGGTACGCTCATCATATCCCCGAATGTCGCTATAATCACATCGCCTTTCTTCGCATAAGCAATCATCTGGTCGATATCACGCTGATCCGTGACGCATACCGGACAACCGGGGCCGCTGATTAAATCCACATACGAAGACAGAAGGTCTCTTACTCCTGTCTTACTGAACGCAACGGAATGCGTGCCGCAAACCTCCATGAATCGCAGCTTTCTCCCGACTCTCTCGCATTCCCGCTTTAGATAGGGTTTTATTTGTTGAAACAACGCTTTGCTTTTCGCGGCGTCCCGGTTTTCCATCCATAGGTTCATGCTTCGCCCAGCATCTCCTTCCAGAGCGCGAGTCCGTCCAGCGCCCTCTCCTCATCTACGATTTGAATCGCTTCCCCGGCGTGAACCAAGACATACTGACCTTCCTCCACATGCTCCAACAGGGCAATCCCTACCGTGAAGCGACTTCCCATATAATCCACCTTGGCCTGCATTTTCTTCTCATACACCTCGATCACTCTCGTTGGTACCGATAAGCACATGCTCTCTCGCCCACCTCCATAATCCACATACCGCCTGCCCAAGTGAGATCCCGCCATCGCCTGAAGGCACGGTGCGATGGGTATACACAAAGAACCCCTCTCGAGCTAAAAGACTCTTCACGGCGCTCATCAGGTAGCGGTTATTCCAAACCCCACCGCTGAGCACGACCTGCCGAATACCGGACTGCTCTGCAGCCGATCGCACGCCTTCTACTACCATCTCCGCCACAGTGAGGTGAAATTTTCTTCCGATTAAGGACATTGGTAAGCAAGTATCAAGATCGTTCCGCATAGCTTGAATCGTTGCAGTCACATCCCAATTCTCATTGACCACGTCGAACGGATAGGCTCCGACTTTGTCCATGTCATTCCCTGCCTGATCCGCGAACGGATCGACGAGATCGCTGAGAAGAAGCGCCGCCTCTCCTTCATACGTACTCTCCGAGCAAAGGCCAAGAATGGCGGATACTCCATCGAATAACCTGCCTGCGCTGCTTACGCGCATTGTAGGGAGCTTTCCGGTAAGCTGCGCAGAAACGATCGGGAGTCGTTCGCGATGCCCCGGAAATCTTTCCATGATAAATCGCTGCACCATAAGAAGGTCCCCGGTCGCCTCATAGATGAGAGCTGCACCGATCATCCACGGATTTCGAATCCCAGCCTCGCCGCCAGGGAGCAAGAACGGGCGTATGGAACGGTTACGAATGAATCCGACGTAATCCCCCGTTAACACCTCGAAACCCCAGATCGAACCGTCCGCTCCATACCCGGACCCATCTAACACACAACCAATAACGGGAGCATCAAGTTGATTCTCCGCCATGCAAGCGGCCATATGAGCATGGTGGTGGAATACGCGAATCTGGTTAGGGTCATTGCTCTTCATCGTCTCTCGAGAAATTGCATAGTTTGGATGAGGGTCGTAAGCGATAATGTCCGGTTCGATGCCATACAGTCGCATCAGATGATCGCGAACCTGACGATGAATGGCTAATGCTTCGTTCGTGTCCATATCGCCGAGATGCTGACTTATATAAGCGATTCCGTTATGGAGCATGCATACAGTGTTTTTCATCTCGGCACCGACTCCTAGAACAGCCGGGTGGCAGCCGTCTTTTAAATCGGGCGGCAGCGGGATGGGAAGCGGAAGTGGCACATACCCTCGTGCCCTTCTGATCAATCGAAATTCCTGTTCGACAACGTGTCCGACAGCATCGTCGATAGGCACCGCAATGTCTCTATTATGAAGGAGGAACACATCGGCAATCCCTTGAAGTCGCGAAAGAGCGTCCTCGTTTCTGTAAGTCATTGGATGTCCGCTTACGTTCCCACTGGTCGCTACGAACCACCCCGAGGATTGCGACAATAGAAGGTGATGCAGCGGGGTGTAAGGAAGGAACACGCCAATGCGCGTCAACCCCGGCGCAATCGCAGAAAGCGGAAGGACCTGCTTGGCTTTTTCTTTGGGCGTTAGTAACACGATCGGGGCTTCCGGACCGAGTAACGCTTCCCGCTCCGCCGCGTTCACGACGAAGAGGTCTTCAATATGGTTTATATCCCTTGCCATCAAAGCAAAAGGCTTGCGAGGCCGATGCTTGCGAGTACGAAGGTTATGTATCGCTTGTTCTTGCGAAGCGTCACAGATGAGGTGGAAACCACCCACTCCCTTAACGGCGGCGATTCCCCCTTCTCTTAGCGCCATCGAGCAAGCTTGGAGCGCGTCGCCGGAAAGCTGCACCCCGTCGGTGCTCCTGCATTCGACGGTCGGACCGCATTGGGGACAGGTCATCGTCTGGGCATGGAATCTCCGATTGTTTGGGACACTGTATTCCGAGCGGCAAGCTTCACAAAGCGGGAACGATGCAAACGTCGTTCGATTTCGATCATAGGGTAAGGTTCGCAAAACGGTGTATCGAGGACCGCATGAGGTGCAGCTGGTGAAAGGGTAACGGTAGTACTTCGAATGAGGATTATGGATGTCTCGAATACACTCTATACAAGCGGCTAGATCTGGAGGAGAACCGATTGTGGCCGCGCCGTCCTCCCTGCTTGTTTCGATGAGGAAAGAGTCATCATGAATAAGCGGCAGTCTCGTTTCCTCCACACAATTTACCCGAATCGGCGGTTTGGGGTCGTGACAAAGGTGAAATCGAAATGAACGGATCTGCTCCATCGTCCCTTCCGCTTCGATAACAACCTCTCCTGTTATGTTGCGAACAGATCCGCTGACTCCGATCCGCTCGGCCAGCCGGTACACGAACGGACGAAAGCCAACGCCTTGAACGGTTCCTTTCACATGAAGTTTGACTCGTGTTCGTTCTTGAATTCCCTCACGACGCGAACCATCCATCGCCTCCACTCGTCGACCCCCTCCCCGGTCACAGCCGAGACTCGGAATCGAGAAGAATTCGGATTGACTCGGTGCACTTCCTTTTCATAGGATTGTTCGTCAAAAGAGACATAAGAGAGCAAGTCGATTTTGCTTACGATGATGGAATCGGAATAGGAAAAGACATTGGGATACTTCTCGACCTTATCCGCCCCTTCCGTGACGCTCAACATCGCGATCCGATGATGCTCTCCTAAGTCGAAATCGGCCGGACAAACGAGGTTTCCGACATTTTCGATAAACACGAGGTCAACCGGATTCTCAGCGAAACGCTGAAGTGCATCATGTACCATGCGCGCGTCGAGATGACAAGCGCCATGAGTGTTGATTTGAACCGCGGGGATGCCAAGCTTCGCGATCCGTTCCGCATCCAGCGTGGTACACAAGTCCCCTTCAATGACGCCAACTTTGAGGGTCGTACCCAACTCCGGAAGCAAACGCTCCAGCAAGCTTGTTTTTCCAGCGCCGGGCGAGCTTATTAGATTTATTGCGTACATTCCTCTCTTTTTTAGGAAGAGGCGGTTTCGCTCCGCCCACTCGGCATTCCCCCGAAGAACATCCCGCTGGATCGAAATCTGAGCGCCCATCCCTTATTCCCCCTCAATATAGGAGATGATGAATGCTCTCCCGGAGCAAATCTCCCAACGCAACACGGCATGCTCCAACAGCTTCCCTCTCTTCAAATATTGGAAGGCAAACTCCAAGGAGTCCGGCAAGACGCTCATGTTCTCGCCGATGATCAGCTTAATTTCGGATATTCGGGTTAGGCCTTCCTGCTCGGCTGCTTCCGCCGCAATCGACACAATCTCGTGTACGAGACCGACTTCATGCATGGCTCACCTGTATCGAAATAGATTCCATATCTTAGGGTATGGGGTACTCAAATAAAAAAGAACCGGCGACCGTCCTCGGTTGCCGATTCCAACGTTTTCCAAACATCATTATCGAAGACGATGATCGTGAGAAGCCATCGCGTCCGCTTTCGTAACATGGACAGTGCCGAACGGGTGCTCCGGTGGAGCGTAAATCACATATACCTTTAAGGGTTTATTCCCCGTATTGGTTATGTTATGCCATTTTCCAGCAGGGACCATAATTGCAAAATCATCGTAGGCATTCGCTTCGAAATCAAGTCGATCTTTGGAGTCCCCCATCTGAACAAGGCCTTGCCCCTCTTCGATGCGAATGAATTGGTCAGTTTCCGGATGTACTTCTAATCCGATGTCCTCCCCGACCGGAATGCTCATCACCGTGACTTGAAAATACTCTCCCGTCCATAAAGCGGTACGGAACGTATTGTTCCGCTTCGTTACTTGCTCGATGTTGACGACGAACGGTTCTTTTCCATAATCCTTAATTTCATTCTCATTCGAAGAACGAAACCACCCGTGGTCATAATATGGTTGATACGCTACAGGGTAATGCGGTAAGTAATAGGGATGGGTGTCAACACGATACGGCCGACAAGGTTGCCAAGGGTAAGTCGGATACACCGGGTACATGAAAGCTTGATGCTGAGGAAACATTGTTTTTAATCCCTCCACACTAGAGTACTTCATCATATGCCTAAGTTGAAGGGAGCGTACCTTGCCCTAACAAAGCGTTTCTGCGTAAAGCTGCAGATCGACGCGCTGGATTCCGAAGTACCTCAACGTGTATAGCACAGCCTGCTTCATTTTATCGGTTTCCATCAAAGAAACCAGCGCCCCGACTTGGATTTCCACGGTTGCGACGCGATCCGCGAAATCGACTTTCGTTAATTCTGAATTGGGGGGGGAAGGATTGAAGAGCCCTTCTGCAGTCGCTTTTAACAATAGCCGAATCGCTGTAATTCTAGGCGTGACCACTGCAGTTTTATTGTTATAAAAGGTCTCGACCGGAACAGGTACGGCCCCGTCAAACAGATAAACCGTATATTTTTCCTGCGCTGCAAATGCATTCGGTATGCGTTCCATTTGTTTTAACTCACCCGATGCCACTCGACGAATGACAAACAACGCAATGCCCCTCTTCGACGTAAGCTTCCGGATAAACAAGACCGTACATCGTATTTGCCCCCGCCTTCTTCTTCAAGATCCTCGCCGCTCTCTTCAGCGTTGTTCGATTTTGCGCCGCCAGACGACGGGTTCTCCCGGAGCAAGATGGCGGTCCCAGACGAACGAAAGCCTGCCGATGAAAATGTGGATCGCGTCTTCTATATGGCCGGCGTAATAGTCCGGCGATTCTCGGAGATCGACGATCTTTACGGATTCGCCGTCTCTCAAACCGACGAGGTCGGACTCTGTTATATAGTGAAGTGAAGGCCTTCCACGGGCCATTGCTTTCTAATTCCAAATACAATCCAAAGTACAACGATGACCGAGAACCAAATCATAAACGATCCCTCCTGATCGAAAGGAAGGGGTGATCGGCAGCAGACCTGTTTTCACCCCATTTACAACGCTTAGCCCTTCTTCACGACAAACTTGAACACGCCGTTTTTTTCATTCGCTTCCATGAGTTCGTGGTTCGTTTGGTTTACCCATGCTTTGAAGTCGTTCATAGACCCCTTATCCGTCGTATGAAGCTCCAAGGTTTGCCCGCTTTGGATCGAATCGATTGCCTTCTTTGCTTTGACGATCGGCATCGGGCACGCCAACCCTTTCGCATCGATTACGATATCTGCCATTTCCTGTATCCTCCCTTTTAGGTAATTAGCTAGAAATTCAAGGTGACTTGCGCGTCGAAAGCGAAATCGAGGTACGCCGCGGCTCCCCCAAGCTCAATCCCATCGATAAAATGTTCTTTCTCAAGGCCCATCGCGTCGACCGTCATCTGGCATGCGATCATGCGTACGCCGGACTCTTTTGCAATCTCGAGAAGCTGCGACACGGGCGGTACATTCACTTTTTTGAAGCCTTCAGCAAGGCCTGCGTTTTCCGGCTTCAGCTGAAGCATTTGTTCCGAATCCTTGTGAATGATGGACAACCCTTCGAACGTGAAGAAGATTCCGACTTCCGCATCCAACGCCGCAGCGGCCGTTGCGATGTTTAACACTTTATATGCCGTTTCTAAGCCTGCAGAAGATGCAATGATCGCTACCCGTTTATTCGCCATGTTTTCGTCCTCCTAGGATGTGGTTGGTTTCTTACTCGTCCCGCTCCGTGGGTCCTTCCCACGCGGACATGCCCGGCACGACATTCGTCACTTTGGAGTAACCTCGTTCAGAGAGCAGTTGGCAGGCGAGATCGCTTCGGGTGCCCGTTCTGCAAACAACGACATACTCGTCGTCTTTCGGGAGCGAATCGAGCTTTTGCTCCAGTTCGCCCATCGGAATCGAGATCGCCCCCGGAATTCGATGGAAGCTGTATTCCGCCGGTTCCCGGACGTCCAATATTTTGAAATTTTCGCCTTCTGCCAGTTTCCGGGTCAATTCTTCGTTGCTGATTACGTTCGGATGTTTCGTTTCGGGTTTTGTTTCGCTTTCCGAGGACTTGCGCAGGAAGTGGCGGAAGACGCCGCCATCCTCCTTCAAGCCGATGTACTGGTGACCCGTCCGGTTCGCCCAGCTCTGCAAATCGGCCACTGACCCTTTATCCGTGGCCCTTACTTCGAGCACTTCGCCGGCATTCATCTCTTCGATCGCCTTCTTCGTTTTCACGACCGGCATCGGACAGGCCAAGCCCTCGCAGTCTAACGTTCGATTCGTTTGAATCGTCGCTGTCATATATTGCACCCCTCTCCTCGATTAGATCCCATAGACTACTTCACCTTGCCAGTGGGACATGCCGCCTGGCATATTCGTGACGTCGTAGCCCAATTCCTCAAGCAGCTCGCAAGCCAATCCGCTGCGGTTTCCGCTTCGGCATATGACGATGTAGGTCTGCGAACGATCCAACTCGCCATGTCGCTCCCCGATCGAACCAAGCGGGAGATGCTTGACGTTCGGGATATGACACGATTCCCACTCTTCCGGTTCGCGTACATCAATAATGTTCAGCTTTTCGCCTTTCTCTAACCGTTCTTTTACTTCCTGCGGCAGCATGTCTTTTGAGTATTTTCCCGCCATTGTGCATACACTCCCTAAGTTAGGATAAAATATCGAGCCAAATTTTAATTACGGTTGCCGTGATCAAGGCGGCGAGAATCCATTGAAGCACCTTCACGTTCATCTTCTTTCCGGCATTCGCGCCGAACGGAGAAGCGATGATGCTGGCGATCACCATGACGGCCGAAGGGATCCAAAGCATGTGTCCTCCCATGATCTTGCCTGCTGTCGTCCCGATCGAGGAGATGAACGTAATCGCTAAGGAAGACGCGATCGCAACCCGAGTCGGGATTTTGAGCAAGACGAGCATAATCGGGACGGTGATGAATGCGCCGGCCGCGCCGACAATCCCGGACAAGATACCAACCGCGGCGGCAGAGACGGAGGCCAACCCTCTATGGAACGTAAGGTTTGCAAAATCACCGTCTTCATTGCCTTTCTTCGGCAAGAACATCATCACTCCGGCTACTAGTGCCATAACCGCATAGGTGATATTGATGGCGCTGTCCGGAAGAAACTTCGAACCGTATCCGCCCAAAAAACTGCCTATAACGATTGGAACGCCCATATAGAAGACAAGCTTCGTATTGATGAGGCCGCCTTTACGATAAGCGAACATCCCGGCGAGCGTCGCGAAAAACACTTGAATCGCGCTCACGGCTGCAACTTCCTGGGCCGTGAAAGCTAAGAATCCTAAGGCAGGGGGGATATACAGCAGCATCGGGTATTTAATAATCGAACCGCCAATGCCCACCATGCCCGAAATGAAGGACCCGATAAAGCCGATGGCAAACAATACAAGAATCCAGATGAAATCCAGGTCCATAACGGAAGTCCTTTCAGTTGTATGATTTGGATTTAGAACATTATTTACATACCCAATACGGTATTATTTACGGCAAAAAAATATAGTTAAATTTACCCATATAGGTATAATGCCGTCTATGAACCGCTTAGTCAACTGCCATTCCTTTCTCCCGGGAGAGGAGCATGCAAGCTCCTCCCCTATTTCCCGCGTATGAAATTACTTATCGTGCACGGCGCAACGGTTCGGTCCCATTTCCATCTCCCGTTGTTCTTCTTCGTTCGGCGTCATGCGTCCCATATTGGTCTGGCGAATTTCTTGATATGCGTTCGGCTGCGGCGGAAGGTTCTCCGTCACTAACGCTCTAAATTCGGCATCGCTCTCGATGTTGAGTCCCGGATTGCTCTTGAATAAGTCGCCCAGTCGAGCGGAGACTTTGCCCCCTTCGCCCAATTCGGTTACCTTGCCGAAGTGCGCAGGAAGGACAACAAGATCGGCCGAGAGATTTTTGTACGTCTCGTACAGCGTCGTTCTGAGGTCTGCTACCCAGTCCTCAGCCTTACCGGCCAAGTCCGGACGCCCGATGGACTCGACGAACAGGATATCCCCGCTAAGCAAGTATTGTTCGTCAATGATAAAGGACGTGCTTCCGATCGTGTGACCTGGGGAATAGATCGGTTGGATCCGGATTTTCGAATGACCGACCGTAATTTCTTTTCCTTCCTCTAAAGGCTCGTAGTCGAAGGTGACTTCCGTCGCGTCCTTCGGTGGGAGCCAATAGGTTGCGCCGGTTTTCTCCGCCAACATTCTGCCGCCCGAGATGTGGTCGGCGTGCAAGTGCGTATCGAGCGTATGCTTGATCTTCGCGCCTTTGTTATTGGCGAATTGCTCGAAAGCGTCAATCATACGAAGCGTATCAATCGTCGCGGCCTCGCCGCCCGACAATACCATGTAGGACAAGCAGCCCTTCCCGATGCGAACGAATTGGAACAACTCTCCTCCGTCTTTCAAATCGCCGACTTTGACGGGTTCTAGGTATTCGCTCCAGGCTTTCATGCCGCCTTTCAGATAATGAATATTTGAACTCCCGGCTTCGACGAGCTGCTCCGCAACGAAGATGGAGGAACCCTCTTTTGCGCACACGACGAGAATATCTTTGCCGTTAGGGATCTTATCCAACGCTTCGTCGACGCCGTCCAACAAGTCGAAATAAGGAATGTTCAAAATCTCTGTTTTTCCGCCCTCGATTTTCCAGTTATCGAACTCCGACGTGTTCCGAACGTCGAGGATAAAAAGCTCCTCGTGCGCAAGGATTTTTTTCGTGAGTTGTTGTGGAGTCATTTCTTGCATTGTCGTTGTTGCCATCGTAATTTTTCCTCCCGTAAATGGTGTTTGTAGTTTTTCCTCAATCGATCTTATCTACGCGCCGTTATACCATATGGGGTATTATTGTGAGTAAAATTTAATACCCTTATGGGTATATATGTATAGTACACCGTTCACTTTGTGCTGTCAACTGCCATGACAACTGAAAACCGTTAAGCACATTTATCAATATACCTAAACCCTTGTTGCCCAAAATCGCTTTTCTTTCACATTAAGTTATATGACTTAATGATTTTATAGGAGGAACATTCATGGATCATGAATTAGGATAATTCGTGTTTGTAGATATCGATGGTCAGACGACCATTGCGTCCGCCTTCGTCAGATGAACGGTTCCAAATGGAAGTTCCAGTGTCCAGTGGCGCATACTACCATCATGCGTTTTTGTTAATCAAGGAGGATAGTCAACTTTAATTTCTTGTGATTTGACTCTTCCTTTCCACTCCTTATTGTAATGCCCATTAATTCGCTGAATCCCCTGCTTGCTAGGAATAATGCTTGTTCAGAAGACGGAACCCGATAACGATTTGTCCTGATGTTCATGTAACTCTCAATTTAATTCAAAGCTTCTTCATCAAAATAAACATAGGAGAGATAGTAATCCTCTTTTGCATTTTTTCTACTTACCTTTATTTTCCGGTTGATTCATCATGAAGGAACTCGGGTTAAAATCTCGAACGGTCAAGAAGTACAAAGCCACAACGAATTCGAAACACAGCTACCCTGTTGCAGATAATCTATTGAATCAGAAGTTCACCGCCCACGCTCCAAATCAGGTGTGGATGACGGACATTACATATGTTATGCCCAGCTAACAAGTTCCCGTAGTGGAACGAAGTTACTTGAGCATGTTTGGAATACATGTCGAATTATTTTTTACAGACATGTCCTTCCTCTGCTGTGAGGGGAAGTGAGCCGAAGCGGCGGTGACTTTCCGACACTGGCAAGGTGACGTAGTCCGCGGGAAACGAGGCTTGCGGCGAAGTGGTTACGCCAAGATGAGTCTTTAGGATGAGCATGGGGAAGGTTTGCACAGATGCCAAGGGAGTGTGCTCCCCGATGATGTGCAAACTGACGGAGCCTCCTTAGTAGTCTGAGATCGGGAAAGCCGATTACATGGCGAAGGGAGGCAGTTTAAGTGGTTTGCTTGGCTCATTAACTGACCGTAGTAAGGTGAAGACCTTTGATAATCAGTGAAATGCAAAGCAAACTGGCGACATGGTCAACGGAAAGCAAAGAACGCAGGATCGATCTCCTAAGATTATTGCAAACACTACTTGGCTCAACGAAGCAGCTAGCATTACCCTGGCTTCCAGCGGTTCCCGAACACCTGGTGTAGATGGCATCAACAAGCGCAAGATGGAAGAAATGCTTGATCTTGAACTAGACAACCTGCGGCACGAATTGCTGACGGGGAACTTACTGCCCGCGACCTGCGCGACGCGTATATATTCCAATAGCGAACGGCAAACTTAGGCTGTTAGGCATTCCTTGTCTCAGAGATCGCATCATACAACGTGCAATAGTAATGGTTATGGAACCTATCCGGGAGAGCGACTTCCACCCTCAATCCTACGGATTCAGACCGGCGCGAAGCGTCCACCATGCCATTCGAACGATTAAGATTCAACTGCAGGATGGAAATGAACTCACAGATGCAACTGCAGGCCGGTCATTGAAGGCCATTTGGCCAGCTACTTTGATCCCGTTCATCATTAAAGGAACCAAGGCACATGCGGAAGAAGTCGTGAAGCATGTCGTGAATTTCTCGAGGATCGGTTGAAACTCACGAAAATACCGCCGTTTCACGGAGAAATTAGTAATGTATCGAGTCGTTCCACAGTGTGTTTAAGAAAGAGCTTGTGTCTCTCGAGAAGTTCAAGACCCGAAAAGAAGCTACGGCGAAGATATTTGAATACATCGCCTGCTTCTACAATGGGAAACGAATTCATTCATCGATTGGGTACCACACACCTAATCAGTATGAACGGATGGCGGCCATCAAAGCTGCGTAATTTTCTCGATTCCGTGTGTCCGTCTATTGATAGAGGTCCATATCTTCAAGTTTTTCGGCAAGTTATTCCCGGCTTTGTCAATACTGCCCGCTGCTCCTTTGTTAAATCCGCAAAGTATGGGCCAGATTGACGACGTTCGAAGCAAACAACTCCTCAGGCTCCACCAAGCGCGGGCTGATTCCTTGCTCGTAAGAATACTGGCACATCGCTTCAATTTCGTTCCAGTTCTTTTCCAGACCATACGGCCACAGATCATCACCCATGAGTTTTTCGATTTTTTCCAGTTCCCCCACCACCCAAGGCGCCGAAACCGGAGATGCGGCCAACTCGTGATTTTTTAAATGGTTGATGCAGTTATTTTTGGCTTTCTCGAAGTTCGTTTCTGGCGATTCTTGCAATATAGGTGGAAAAGGACATCTCACTGGCTTCAAACTCCTGATTAAACGTCATTCGATGAAACGCGGCCTCCGGATTCATCGGCAGAAACTGCAAATCGATGCCTTCCGGCTCAACATTTCCGTAAAATAAATCCTGAACGCGATCTGTCAGATGGCCTGCATAGGTTAAGCGCAATTTGCCCACAATGAAATCTCCCTTCAATAATATTGACGCAGGAAAAATGAGTTGTATAATTCATTTCAGACAGTATGAGCCACCTCATCGTGAAAAGGAGCAAATTGTAGTGCGTGATATAAACATGAATTCGATCCGTTCCATAAATAGAGCCATAGATATTCTGAGCGTATTTACTCTTGAAAGACCTTCACTTACGATTGAACAAGTAGCTTCCGCCTCCAACTTACCCAAGGCGACAGTGTACAGGATTCTATACACATTGGAACAACAAGGGCTTATCAGATATAATCCAAAGACCCTCGAATATCAGCTCGGCCTGAAGCTATTGGAATTTTCCGGTATCATAACAGCCCTGCTAGATGTGCGCAAAGAGGCGGAAGACGAATTACTCGATTTGCAGGTACGGACTCAGCAAACGGTGCTGATGGCCATACCGGAAAACGAGACGATGGTGTACGTCTATATCCGTGAAAATCCTATCGGCTTGAAATACTCTCCTTCCTATATCGGGCAGCGGCGGGACTTTACGTATGGCGTACTGGGAAGAATCATGATGGCATTTATGCCGGAAGAAAAACTCGATCAAATTTTGGAAAAATACACATTTCCCCAGCGGACAGTCAAAACGATAACCGACAAAAATCTGATACGCAAAAATCTGGAGCATATTAAGAAGAATTTGCTAGGAGTCGAATTTGATGAGACAGCGATCGGTGCAACGGGCATTGCGTCCCCGGTATTTGACGTCGATGGGCGATTAACCGCAGCTATTGGAATTATCGGCCCTTCGGTTCAACTTGTTGATGAAAATTTAGAATCCGCTACATATCTGGTACGCACGTCGGCTGCCAACATCTCCGCAAAAATGGGATATAAGGGTGCCGGTTTTTGACATTTTAAGGAAGAATCGGTTGAAAAACTTCTTTAACCACTTGATGTCCGTCGTTTTCCTGATATACCTCCTCACGCTCAAAATGAAAAGCCTCCATAATCGGAAGGTCATTTAATGAAAACAGATAAGCCTCTTCCAAATCCGAAGTGTTCACATGCTCATGCCACGTCCAGGCGGGTATTGCAAAGAAATCACCTTCGGACCAATCAAAACGTACGCCGTTCATCACGGTATAGCCTTTCCCTTTATGAACATGGTATATATTGCTGTGCACATGACGGTGACTTTTCCCTGTAAAGCCTGCCGGCAATTTGTGCATTCTTGCCCCCATCCGGACATTTGCATCCTTACCCGTTGAAGGATTGATATACTCTATGGCATAGCCGTCATAGGGATCCGCTTCAAATTGGGACATGCCTTCCAGAGCTTGTTTCGTTAATCCCCACTTGTAACTGCCTAATGGCGCACTCCTCGGTTTTCTGTCCGATATCGGGCGAACCATTCCGCCTTGGTACCTTGTCGGGCTGTAATCATCAGGAACAAGCTTATCCTGCTGCGGTTTTGGATAAAATTCTGTAAAACATACATTCATATACATTGTAAACGGCACATCAAGGCAGTCCATCCAAACAACAGGTTCAGTTCCTACGTTCGTATGGTCATGCCATGACCAATCCGGTGTAATTAAGTAATCGCCAGGTTCAAATGTAAGTGTTTCCCCATTGACTGCGCCTCGTCCGCCCAGGCCCTTCATAATGAATCTTGAAGCAGTTGTTGTATGTTTATGAGCAGGGGCAATTTCTCCCGGCTTCACCGCTTGGACTGCTGCATACAATGTCTGGGTCGTACCTCCCCAACCTAACGGTTCCAGATCCTTCATCCCGGGATTGATTAGAAAGATAGCGCGGCGCTCAGCACCCTTACCTACTTCAAGCAATTGTTCCGCTTTCTTCAAATTTTCTTCTAGCAGCTCCCATTTCCAAAGATACGGTACAGGTTTGGCTTTGGGCTCAATGGTATTAAGCAAATGTATGGAAGACCATAACGGCCCCAGGTTTTCCCTATCCAGTTTTTCATGAAATTGTTGTAGCTCGTCTGATAATGGTAACATCTCCTAATCTCCTCACTTTTCTTATGAAATTAGAATCGATTCATGACCTTGGAAGCAAACAGCTCCATACTGTTTTTTGCTTGCTCATACGTGATACCGCCAAAATACATTTGCAGGCTCAGCTGACCGCAGCCGAAGTAGTCCGTGAGCCGACGAATGGATTCATAAACTTGGTCCGGTGTGCCGATAACCGCTCTTTTCTCGTTAAGAATACGATCGAAGGACAATGCATCCAGCAATTGAGGTAAAAGGTTGTATTTTTGATAATCCTTGGACACTGTCTGATTCCACGAGCTGGCGGCTTCCTTAAACACCTCAATATACGATTCAGATGCCGGTTTTGCGATTTTAATAGCCTCTTCTTCCGTGTCGGCAACTACAGTATGCAGGACCATCATGAAATTGTCGGGAGTTACTTTTCCATGACCGTTGGACTCATAGGCTTCCTTGTACAATTCGATATGTTCTTTTAATTCCGCAAAATTCCCCAAATAAGGAACAATCATGAGATTGTAACCCATTTTACCTGCCCACTCGTAGGAAGCGGGAGTCGCCACCGCTGCAATCCAAATAGGAGGGTAAGGCTGTTGAGTTGGACGAGGCAAGGATTCGACATTTTCAAAAGAGTAAATACTGCCTTTATAACTTGCCTTTTTCTTGGTCCACAACTCTTTAATCGCTTCGATCCCTTGGTCAAAGCGTGCGCGGCTTTCATCCATAGAAATGCCGAACGCATCAAATTCTCCGGGAATGAAAGCGCGGGCAAACCCTACCTCAAGGCGGCCGTTACTGATGGCATCAACCATCGCAAGTTCCCCCGCCAGCTTCACCGGATGACTGAATGCGGGAAGAACGCAGCCTGTGACCAATCTTAAATGTTTCGTCCGCTGAGCCGCAGCAGACAAAAAGAGGAGAGGATTTGGACTATATCCGCCATAAGCAAATGCATAATGTTCAACAATTTTTACGCTATAAAATCCTAATTGGTCAGCACGTTCGGTTAAATCCAACACTTCTTTATAATATTGGTTCGCCGGTCTGGTATCCGGTCCCCGATCCGGGAAAATATCAAGTCCGAATTTCATATTTCAACCCTCCTCCAATTTTTCGATTTGTTTAAGAATTAATTTTCATCCTTATGATTTACGTCAATTGAAAATTCTCCGATTCGATCGATCTGTAATCTGACCCGATCGCCTTTTTGTATCGGACCAACCCCTTCCGGAGTGCCCGTGGTAATGATATCACCGGGATATAACGTCATGCAGTGCGAAGCCAGTTCAAAAAACTGAAAGCAATTAGAGATCAAATCCTTGGTATTAGCGGATTGCCGAAGTTCTTCATTAACCCATAAACGTAACCCGATGTTATGAGGATCTTCCATCTCATCCGCAGTAACAATCCACGGTCCGATAGGTGTAAATGTATCGAACGATTTGCGGTAAGGCCTGTCTTCCATTCCGCGCAAGGTTATGTCCATTAGACCAAAGTAACCGAATATGTAGCTGCTTGCGTCTTCCGCTTTTACATCCTTTGCTGCTTTGCCTACTACAAAGGCAACCTCTGCTTCATGGTCTGTTCTTCTTTCTTTAAAAGGAAGCAATACCTCCTCTCCGGGACCAATAATGGAAGAAGGCGCTTTCAAAAAAAACCCAAGCTTCTCTACGGTAAATTCCGCATTATTAAACTGCGCGTTCATTTCGTCCTGATGCAGTTTATAATTTACGGGAGCCGCAACGATTTTACTTGGATTTGGGACAGGGGCGCGTAATTTCACAGTTTCTAGCGGATAAGTTGGAGCTTCTGATAAAACCTCTTCAATTTGCTTCTTTGCGTCGCCGAAATTCTTCATTAATCTTGTCAGAGATCCCTGAGGGTCGGATGAATCCCATAAAATGAACTCACCTACATCAACAACACGTTCATCGACAATTACACCAATTTTGTTTTCGTTAAACAAAGCAATTTTCAAGCTGATCCTCCCTCGCAAATATTTTTCAACTTTGTGAAACCCTATTAAACAGCTTATGCACTTTCAGATCATCTAGCGAGTTATTATACTCATTTTTATGTATTAAATTATAGAGTATTCTGAATTATAGCGCCAACATTTTTTAATTCAAATCTTACGAAGTTCTTGAGGAAGTTCGGCTTCCATAAAAAGAACGAAGGGACTCCATACGTGAATCGTATGGAGTCCCTTCGTTACGTTCATGTCCCTGACTCTCCCCGAATCAATACCCCGCCTATCTTCCGTAGATAGACCCAGAGAGTCAACGAGCGGCATAGACTAAAGACAATAAAAGCAAGCCACAATCCATGATTGCCGAACGACTCCTCGGTACCGTATAAAATCGAAAGGAACACAATCAAGGATACGATCATGGAATTTCGAATCGAAAATATAAGAAACAAGAAGTACGATCTGTATAAGAAACGCATTCGAATTATAGGAAATTTCTTTGTATTTACGAAACAGTTATAGTTTTTTCATATCGGTAGACTTGATCGTTCGAATCGGTAATCGTTATGACAACATTCCATTCTCCTTTATCCGTTACGATGTTGCCGTCGGCTTCATACGTAAACTTATCGAATCCTTCAAACCCGTAAGGATCCGGACCGCCCCTCCGAAATTCGAATGGGATTGAAATCAAAGCTTCACCCTCATCTGGTTTCATCATCTGTACGTTTACATTTTTAGGAGCACCTGTACCGGTCGGAAGCCAAGTGTCGAGCCTGAACGACTGTCCTTCCGTTGCGCCGGAATTCATGCGAAACGTCATATGCGCCTGTTCTCCCATTACATGCCAGTATACCGGCTCTGCCATAACGTTTTTTTCTGGTGGCGAAGTCGTGGAGAGAATGCCTGCAAGAATAAATAGGACAACCGCTAAAATAATTTCCATACGCACGCCGAAAACGAATGTTCTCATTGCGTTCGAGCTTGCGGCCGGCATATCGGCTGCCGCTGCCGTCATACGGGGGATGAAGACGAACCTGTGAAATGCACCGATCGCGATGACAAGCGCCAAGAGGCCGGTCTTCGCTATTACCAGCTGTCCGTAATCGCTTGCGAAGAACTCGCTCCAACCGTTCAACCTCATCAAAGATAGTGCAATTCCGCTAACCGCCGCCGTCAAAATCAGGGGTAGGGCTATTGCGGAAAAACGTTTGACGAGCACGTTAATTTGCATGAAATGCGATGTAAAACGGTCTCTTGTCGATGCCGAAGCCTCTATCCAAATTCCGCACAATCCGCCGAACCAACTGGCTGCAACGGTCATATGAAGCGTGTGCGAAAGAATGGCGATCCACATACCAGAGGAAGATCCGTAAGCATGGCCGGTAAGCGGAAACAGAACGATTAGCCCCAATGCTGAAGCGACTTTTGCCGCAAACACCGTACGCTCATTATTTTTCGGCGCGAAGGTTAAAGCGAACATCCATATCACAATAATAAGTCGGAAAAAGGATAATTGCCCAACCGTCGTTGAGCCCGCAACGGTGCGTAGAAGGTTTCCTATCGTATCTGTGCCGAATTCGCTTATCTGTTCCGCCAGCATCAAGATATGGAATGCCCCGGAAACAGCGAAACCCACGAATGCGAAAACGTAAAGCACCCGCTCGTTACGCATCGAGAATAAATTCGGCGGGTCTTGACGGAAAATCCCCCAAATGACGTATCGAAAGAATAGAAATCCCGTAATGATTGTTGCGATCAGTACGTCAAAGACTCGAATCATAGAGTGCAATAACGCATGCCATTCGGCCAATTCACCGGAATTCATTGCAGAACTGTGGTGAGTATGATGATTTAATTCCTCAACGGAACTGGAAACCGCTGCAGCTTCACCTTGTTTCCGCTCGACTTTCGCTTCCTCTTGCTGCTGAGCAGTAATTTCCTGTCCCGTTTGCGGAGTTTCAAGGGTGTCCGCTTCAGATGCGGACGTTAGAGCTTGCCCTGTTTTTGCCGGCTCTTCTTTCGGCGATATAACCGGACTAGTCGCAGTTGCCGTCGCTTCCTCCTTCTCTACCTTGGATCCTGTTTGAGAAGATGATGTAGGTGTGGCGCCGGCCGGCGGTTTTGAACCATTAGAAGCGGACGTCTCTTCCATCGGTTTGGAATCAGGCTTGTCTTGTGGAGGCTCCGTTATTGGCTTCTCAGAAGGCGGGGCCGGAGAAGGTTGAACTGCATCAAGCGATATTGTCTCGCTCGGCTTTTCCTTTTCAAGCGGTACGTTCACGGAGAAGCGAAACGACCCTTCCGTCACATGCGTGTCGACGGAAAGCACCTGCCACTTTACTTTATAGACACCGTTATCCAATTCAGGGATCGTATAGATTAACCAACGCGGATCAGCGGCGCTTAACTCCCCGTCAATAAGATTTCCCTTCTCATCTTCAAGAGTGATTTGGCTCAGCTTCGTATTAAACTCTTCGGTAAATTGAATTCGAACCTCCGTGGGCGATTCCATGAGGACTTCATCTTGCAAAGGAGAGGAACGCTCCAAGTAAGCGTGAGCATTTACGATCGTCGGAAGATTAAAGAGAAGCAAAGCTAATAAGAGCCACAGTTTGATCCATCGCAGCCTCACTTGTCTCAATCCTTTCAAAGCAAATGGAGCCGCTGAACATCGGCGGCTCCTGCTGCGTTTTTTTATTCCTTCGTATAAATCAAGACCGCTGCCCGCGTATCGCCGACTGCCGGAAGAAACTCAACCGTCGCTCCAATGTTCTCTGCGGCTGAGCGAAGGGTCACGGACCCGGCTCCAGTATAAGAGGCATCCAGGTACTCTTTAACAAACGAGGCATTTACATAAGTCGAACCAACTTTGATTTCAACGCTTGGCGCATCGACAATTTTTCCGTTCACATAAATATAAGGAACCGGATTGACTGTGGAAGAAGGCAGCTTCACGGATCCGTTTTGAACCATAAAGGTCATTGTCGCTTCGTAATTTGTCGTGCCGTATTCGCCGTCTTTCTTCTCATCCGTGTTCGGTTTTGCGCGGAGCAGATAAAAGTCTGCCTGACCGGTTGTGAAGGAAATCTTCCCTTGCGCGTCGGTCGTAAACGTGTGCGCTTCCGAATTGCTGCGGCGGATCAATGAAACTTCAGCATCCGCAAGGGGGCTTCCTTTTAGCAGCAGTTGAACGCTCACCTTCCCGTTCGGAGTAACGGCGGCCGGATTAAATTGCGGAATCAATTCCGCGCGGTCGTCGTTCACGGCTTTCGAGAAGCCAGTCAATGCTTTTACCCGATCGAGTGTCGGAATATCGCTGACAGCCACGAACGATTTAGCGCTTCGCAGCGTCCGGCTGGCAACTTCCCCGTGCTTGAAAACGCTGTCCCCTTCAACGGATATGATATATGCGCCGGGCGAGGAAGAAGAAAACGACGCAATGAATCCGTTATTTAGCGCAGGCTCGGTGTCCGTTGCCGCTTCGCCTGTGTAAAATCTAGTGCCGGTGATATCGACTTTTTTTCCTGCAGGAGTCGTTACAAACACCTTGGATGAATCAGTGCTCCACTGACCGGCAATACGGTAACTTTTATGATGATTGGAGTGGTTTCCTAATAATAAGTCCACGTAGGAAACTTCCCCTTGCGCGATGATCGGCGCATTGGTCTGCGACCAGCCGTCATGCGCGAGTACGGTCGTTGTCATGCCGAAGGCAAGTACGGTTGCAAGTGCGGCGGCTGCGAGCTTCTTTTTTACCATCATTTATTTAACCCTCCATAATCGAGAATGAGTAACTAGTCCCAATTATAGTATGGCGATAAAAAAGTTAGAATGACTAGAAAGGGCTATTTTGGAAACACGAGTGTGAAAAGTTTATGTCGATTTCTGCCCTATTCACCCAAGGTTATTTCATATTGGAAAGTATTGTTACTGTTACAATATTCAGTAACAGAAGGAGCGGCACACCAATCTGAAACGACCAATGCTTAGTCTTATGACGAAACAGTCGCATTCCGATAAAAACTCCGATTGCCCCTCCAAATAAAGCTGTTAAAAATAGTCTCGATTCCGGCACTCTCCAGCCATTGCGCTTAGCCTGGCGTTTGTCGTACCACATTAAGAAGACTCCAAAAATATTCATTCCTGCTAACCCAAGCATCATCCAATCCATTTGCGTTCACCCACACCTAACTTAAATAATCATTGACGCCTTATCTCTTTCCATTTTCTTTTCAATTTACAATAACAAAACTGCCGTTAGTTAAATACCTTGGCTGGCAAGTTTTTTCGCTACCTGAAGTTTAACGAAACGACACCATCGGTTGGACTTTTTCGTATGCAGCTAGTTTCTATGCTAAGATAGTAAATACTTCAATCATGGGAGAACAATCATGTATAAGAAACTGGGCTTAGGCATTCTTTATTTAGGTATCGCTTATGTCATTTATTTGTACGGTGAAGCCCTCTTAATGTGGTTTCAGGCTTCCAATCCTATCGGTTTAGTGATGATCATGGCAACTTTGATGGCGTTATTTCCGGTCATACCGTATCCCATTGTAGGAGGAGTAATCGGAGCCGCTTTCGGTCCCGCTATCGGTGCCCTGATCACTTGGGCAGGCTCAACAGCAGCCTCCATTATTATGTTTCTTTTTGTGCGTTATGGATATCAAGAGTGGGGTACAAGAATGTTGCACAAATATAAGAGTGGGGGTAAAATCACGGAACTATTTGAAAAAAATGCATTTCTCACGATACTTTTCACGAGATTGATTCCATTCGTCCCTTCCATCATTGTAAATATATATTCGGCATTAAGCCGCGTCTCATTCGGAGCTTATGCGATCGCCTCCGCAGTTGGAAAGGTACCGGCAATGCTGCTTTTTGCAGTCGTTGGCGACAGTTTACTGACGGAACCTAAGAACATCGCAGCCGCAATCGGCATTTATGGAGCGGTGCTGGCTCTAACCTTAGTTGCATACCGTTCGTGGAAAGTAAGCAGAAACTGAGCACCATCATATGCAATAAGAACCTCTTGCTTTAATAAGCTCAGAGGTTCTTATTTTTTCTGGAATGAAAACTCATCCTAAAGTCATTCTTCACCACCGCGTAATCACTTTTGGAAAAGAATATCCTCGTAAATTTTTTGCAGCTCAGCGCTTCGGTCCAAAATCGCGCTTGCGTCCACAAGCTTCAAATTTAACTTTTCCAAACTCGGATCGGCCTTCTTGTTCGTAACCGTGAAACCAAGTTCCAACATCTTTTTCTGGTTCTCTTCGCTCAGCATGTATTCATAAAACAGCATCGCCGCATAGGGATGGGTCGTTGTCTTCATAATGCCGACGCCATTCGGTCTGGCGATGGCATCCCCGATGGAATACCATTCTACTGGTGCTCCGTTCTTCTTGTCCGTCTCGGCCCTGTAACTGTATACCGTCAGCGCGAAAGGAATCTCGCCGGATGCTACTAATTCCGAAAGCAGCGTATGTCCTTTCCGGACTTGGATGCCATTGGTGGCCACGATATCCTTAAACAGTTGAATCGTTTTTTCCTCGCCCAAGGTTTGGGCAAGCGTATTGAACCAGTCGAAATCGGTTTCTTCAATAGCGAGGCGCCCCTTCCAGCGCGGATCAAGCAAATCTTCAAACGAATCCGGCACTTCTTCAGGCTTCACTTTGTTCGTATTGTACTGTTGCACAAATATATTCAGCCGGGTGGCAACCCATTCCTTGTGAGGAAGGACGGCGGCAGGAACCAAATCGTTGAAGACTGGAGAGCCGGTCACCGCCTGGAAGACCCCATCTCTCTGAAGCACTTCCATTTCAATAGAGTTGCTTTCTACTACATCGGCAGTATAACGGCCTGCTTTAGTCTCTTGAACTACCCGTTGAAGCACATCATCGGAACCTGCTCTCCACAAAGTCACCTTGATTCCGTATTTCTTCTCAAATCCAGTAACAAGTTCCTGCGCAATTTCCTGATTCATGGAAGTGTACAGCGTGAGTGCGCCTTCCTTATTGGCCCCTTCCAATATGAGCTGTTCCCGATCCGGCCCGTCGTAAGCGGCAAGCTCCTCAATCGTGTCGGGCACTTCTTTTGCGGCCGTGCCGCCGCCGAGACTCTCCGCCTTCGGCTCCGAAGCTCCGGACGATGCAGGCTGTCCCTGAGAGCAACCGGTTGCAAGCACTGCCAGTAAAGAAACGGTTACAAACCATTTACGCCATTTCATGATCAATTTCTTTTCCCCCTACTCTAATGAGATAAGAACATGCTTATGTAAATACTTCGAGGTACGAATGATTAGGAACGGACGGACTGCAAATAGTCCAAAATCTCGTCCACAAACATGACATCCCCGTACTTGCTGTTCATATCAAACAAATTGATCTTGTGGCTTAGCCAATTGCGGTCAAACACACATTCCTCCACAAGCGCAACCTTGTACCCGCGCATAAACGCTTCAAGGCACGTGGCGCGAACGCAGCCGCTGGTGGAATTGCCGACCAGGATCAGTGTGTCGATGCCCAGCCGAATAAGACAAGGATCGAGCGGCGTTCCATAAAAAGCGCTTGCCCGCGTTTTCTCAATGACATATTCCCCTTCTTGCGGCGCAAGCGGCGCAAAAAACTCTGCATTCCAAGTTTTGTCGCTCCCTTTTGTCATCCGTTTCGTCGAATCGATCGGGTTCGGCAATATATTGTGACGGTCGCGCGTTGTATGGAAGATCGGCAACCCAAGCTCTCTCGTTTTCTGCAACACCTTGAGTGTCGGTTCTACCGCATCCCACGCCCGTTCCCCGCAGGAGCTCGGAAACCGTTTCATGGCTTCCAGAACAGGTTCCCTTCGGTCGCCGAAAACCGCGTTGTAGTTGTCAATGCACAAGAGCGCCGGGCGCGATCCTAGCCCCATTCTCGCCGCATAGTTACTGGCGATGGCGCGAATTTCATCGTCAATTACATCCTCCCAAATATGCTGTTTCGTTTGTTGAGCCATGTTCACGCAACCTTTCTAGATAATTTGAAAATATGAAGCGGTTGGCTTCTATAACCTTCCTATAGTAGAATTATAGAGTAGATGTAAGCGCTTATAAAATATCAAATCCGGATAATCAATATCTGAAGGTCCGATATTTGGAGAGGTCGTTTATGGAGCTGAAATGGATGGAAGCGTTCGTAATGGTTACAGAAAAAGGAAGCTTCTCTGCCGCTGCCAAATCGCTGTATGTTTCCCAATCCACCGTTTCTTCCCGGATTCTTAATCTAGAGCAGGAACTGGATACCATATTATTCGTCCGAAACGGAGGTCGTCGGGCAGACCTAACCCCGCAAGGGAAAAAACTTTATCCTTTCTATAAAGAAGCGATGCGAATCGTTCGTCAAGGACATCAAGCCCTAAGTGAATCGGACAGCCCCGTCCGCTTGCGTCTTTCTTGTCCGAACCATATCGGGATCAAGCTGCTGCCGAGCTTATTGGAGTCATTGTATCAGACCTTTCCCGTGTTACAGTGTGAGGTCCACGCCGGAGGATCTAATCAGATTATGGAAAACGTTCAAAATGGGACGACAGATGTAGGCATCTTGTTTCTTCATATGACATCAGTCAACGGAGATTACACGCTCCAACCCATAACGATGGAGAAAACGATCATAGCCGCCTCCCCTAAACATCCGCTCCACGGTAAGTTCCCCCTTCGGGTCCGGGACTTGAAGAACGAACGTTTCTTTGTTTTTTCAAAGGGATCCCATAAGTTTCCCGTGATGGATCACTTTCTACGGAAGAACGGCTTATCTGCGTATAATGTCAGCGAAATTAAAAATATGGAATGGATCAAGATGCTGCTGCGAAACAATCAGGGTATCGCACTCCTGCAGAGATCGATCGTCGAGCAAGAACTGGAAAACGGCACTCTTGTCGAGCTCTCGCTAGAGGAAGCGCCGCCATCGACGCCATTGTCCTTCATTTACCGAAACGATCTGCCAAAAGAGATTCCCGTATTTATCCTTTCTACTTTGAAACGGCTGACCGCCAATGACGGAGTCGGACCTGCGCGAAATGGCTATCATTGAACGAATCAAAATCTCACAAAATGATATGAATGGTGAAAAGAGATGCTTAATGGAACTAATGAAACACAATGTCCAATTTGTCGTAATGATAACCAATGCGAAAATGTTTCTGACAAGCCTCATGGAACATGCTGGTGCTCCAAAGAACGTTTTCCAAAAGAAATCTTTGAACAGGTACCGATATCGCAATTGGGAACATCATGCATCTGCTCAGAATGTCTTGAAAAGTTTGCGTAGGCTAGTGCGCGCCCCCACAAGGCGACGGACGCTCCCGCTTACTCCATAAAAAGGTACAATAAAGGGGTGAAAAACAATGGAATCCCCTGTGAGCAATCCATAAACCGACGTAACGACTCAATTCGGAGAAATCTATTCGTTTCTGGGAGATTAGCGATATTGTAGTTCATCATAAAAGTTCTTATAATGAGTTCATAAGAACTTTAAACAAAGTATCAAGGAATGGCGATAGAACATAATTGAAGGAGAAGAGAAGACATTGTCGCATTTTTTTATCAGATATAATAAGAATATACGTTCGGGAGACAATAATTTTGAAATTAGAAAGTGAGCAAGACATAATCCAACTTGTAAAAGATGATGAATGGATGATGGAAATATTACAAAACGCCAAAGCTCTGAATTTACCTGACTGGTGGGTATGTGCGGGTTTCGTACGTTCAAAAATTTGGGATACGCTTCATGATTATACTGAACGGACACCAATGCCCGATGTTGATGTCATCTATTTCGATAATAGCAATCTCGATGAAAAAGTAGAAAAGCAATTGGAACAAAAGCTTAAAAGTATGAACCCTCAAATCCCTTGGTCTGTCAAGAATGAAGCGAGAATGCACGTTGTAAATAACATACCGCCTTATTCTTCATCAGTTGATGCTATCTCAAAATTTCCTGAAACAGCAACAGCATTAGGACTTACATTAGATGAACAAAACAATGTTGTCTTAACAGCCCCTTGTGGAATTAAAGATGTATTAAATATATTGTTAAAACCAACACCTTATTTTGAAGAAACAAAAGAAAGAGCGAAAATCTATGAGGAACGTATTGTTAAGAAGAATTTGAAAAGCATTTGGGGCAAGGTAAAGGCTTATCATATTCAACAAACTTACTAAATTAGCAAATATGTCAAAAAGCCAGTGTATATACGCTGGCTTTTTGAGTTTTCTTGCGTCAAAATCTAAGTCAATACTTTTGTCATTTTTATTTTTGCACCCGAAAAGGGAACCCGTTAGTTTTCTTTAGGGCGGCACAATTTATTTCCTAACATTTAGTTCAGTGTTGACGGTACGCTTGCATGTCCGGCAACACTTACGGTTTTGCCGATTCAGCGAGCTTCATCGCTTCATCTGCTGAAAGCGGACCGGTAATGGAGTATTGGATACCGCCGTCCGCCCAAAACAATTCGGTGAGCCCGGGCTGTTCAAATACAAATCCGTCTGCGCCGTTCACTTGCGTCGGCGTGAACATATCTACCGGGAATGCAGCCGGATTGCGGCTCGCGACGAACGTAAGTGTCTTTTCGCCCGAAACATACGTGAAGATCACGTCCCTCACCGGTTCGCCCTCCATCCCCACCGAAACCATCTCTGATAGTGTAAAGCCCTCCGGTACGACATTCGGAACAAGCAGGTCCGGTCCGAAGGCCGCTTTCGCTTCTTCCACGGAACTCAACGGAGTCGTGATTAATGAAGAGAGCTCCGAACCGACCGCTCCTTCGTTTGATGGCGGCAAGCTTCCGACCGGATTCTCCACGGGAGCCGGAATGGCCGGCTGTTGAAGCATCGGATACCCAGCGATAAACATAACCGCCGCAGCCAGAGCCGCCGTTCCCATCACCCAAGCTTTCGGGAACACAAATCGGCGCCCCACCTTCTCCACAGCCGCTTGTTGCCGAATGTTTTGCTTCACTCGATCGTTCAATTCCATACCGGAAAACAGCATCTCATCCAACTCCCTTCGAAGATGTTTACGCATGTTACGATCCATATCCATCATCGGTCGTGTCCTCCTTCTTCATCTCTCGAGCCAAAGCCTCTCGCGCTCGGTGCAATCTGTTTCGCACGGTTCCTTCGGGAGACGATGTCGCTTCTGCGATCTCCCGTGTGCTTAGGTCCAAATAATAATACAGATATAACGCTTCTTGGTACGGTAGAGGAAGCCGCAGCAAATGCTGCAGCACCTCGCTCTTCATCAACCGTTCAAGCGCCTCATCCTCGACGCTGATCGTTCGGCCCCGCTCCATCCGACTAGGGTCGATCGGCTGCTCCGTGAACATCCGAACGCCCATTTTGTCTCTGCATACGTTGATCGTAATCGTCGTCAACCAGGTTTTCACAGTGCTCTCTCCCCGAAAAGATGTCCATTTTCGAAAGGCGCGAAGGAATACTTCCTGGCTTATATCCTCCGCAAGATGCCGATCTCCTGTATAGAAATAAGCGGCACGCATGACGATCGCACCGAAACATTCCATCAGTTGCTCAAGCGCTTGGGCGGGATCTTTTGAGAAGCTTCCCTTGGTTATTAAGCCGGCCGGCTCCACTGGATCATCACCTCCACCCTATTAGACGGTCTGATTGCGCAATCCGCTGCATCACAAAAATAAAAAAGCTGTACCCGACATTCGTTACCCGATGTCGGTACAGCCTTTCATGCCAAACATCATAAAAACAACATCTTCATATGATCTCCAACATAATGTAAAGTCGAGGTCATTATTTGTAAATAAGCAAACAGGAGGACACATGATGAAGCAACATTCGGCAGGCCCGGCTCACTCGCATTATTTTGCTTCCAGAACGTCCCACGAACTAGGTCATACGCACACCGTGCAACTGTTCACTTATCCCGTTAACGGTACAGCATTCGAACAGCATATGCACAGCTTTCAGGGAGTTACCGCTATAAATGAAGGACATTTTCACAGAATTACGGGGATGACAGGGCCGGCGATCCCCTTTTCAGGATTTATGCATACGCATCCCTTATTTATCTATGTGAATGATGAGCCATTCGAATTCAAGGAGGGTTATTATGAGACGATCTTGAGCATACCGCGACATACACACGTATTGACTGGACGCACCGATTTTCCGGTAGGGTTCGAGCCGCTACACTGGTGATTGATCTCCCTCGTCTTTTCTAGGCAGCAGCTGGCGGATGTGCTTCACCCGTGATTCCGCAGCAATGCATTCCGAATTTCCAAGCTGGACAACGGAAGCAACGGAAACCCCGATAATGCGGATGGTGTGAATCTTGATGGAATCTATATAATTTGACGAGGACATTTCTACCGTCTCATAAAAATGCAATTTAGGAATGGGTCGTTCAAAAATAGGAAATTGAGACAAGGCTCCCTCATTCCCTTTATAAATCGGAAGCTCCCTTTGCACAGCAAGCACTTCCGATTCCGGAACAATATGCATCACGTCTCCGACATGGACGATCGACGAAAACGCCACGGAATCAATTTTTAGATTGCATACCGAAGCTGTGCGGATCATACATTAGCGGATTCCGCAGCAAAAGGGACAAGCGGACCAATGATCAATGATTCAGGGGGGGTGTCAAACATAGAAGAGCAGTTGATATAACGAGTATCCCCGACATGGAAAACCGATGAACTGCCGATCGCCATAATCCGTATATTGGTCACATCAATATTGTAGTTTGCAACCTTCAATTGGAGACGTTCATTCATCACTCTTTCCCCTCTCGAAAATGATCGATGTATCGATCCAAAGCGGAAAGAATATCCGCCTTGACTCGATCTACGACATGGTCGTGAATTTCTTGCCCATTTTTTTGGTCACTCTCCCTGGCATGCTGGATGAGCAAATGAATGCGCGCATCCGACTGCTTAATGATGTCTTGGACGATGGATGTAATGTTCCCCTCCGACAATCCGATATTTCTTGTTTTAGATTGATCTCTTAGAATACTCGGGATCTCATCTCTTATGTATCTGTAAACATCCTTCTGAATGTCTTGAAACATCGGGGTTCGGGTCGTTTCATTCATCGTAATATCTTCCGCTTTATGGACTTCTTTCTGAAACATATCCTCTATTTTCAAATCATCTCCCGGGCTGACTCCAATATGGAGCACCCCGTTCAGATTTTCTACTTTTAATTGTTCGAAGTTGTATTCAATTTTTTCAACGTTTGTTTTCCCTGTGGATATAGATACGATTTGTTGCTTCAAGTCGGAAATTTCTTTTTCTAGTTGCATAAGCTTATCGCATTGCCATCGAATCATTCGATACATTTCGTCTATCACGCTGCACTCCCCCTTTCAGTCTATTGGGAAGCGAAGGGCACATATGGGAACATGGACGGTTGGGCGGGAAGCGGAGCCGGAGCTGTAAATTGTCCGGTGTTGTAAAGATTGGACAATGGTTTCACGATTCCCGCAGTACCGATTTGCAAGACGGAAGAGTTGGAAATTCCGTTGATTCGCAAATAGTGGATATTGATGGTTTGATATACATTCATTTTAACCGAGCCCTACCCCCTTATTAACGCTGTCGTCCACCACATCCGGATCAAATGTCTGCGTCGAGTTAACCCCATTGTTGGTCACCGGTAAATCCCCAGTATTAAAAGAGCCTGATCCGGCAAACGTCTTGGAGCTGCTTTTAGGCGAAAGAATAAGAGCATCTCCAAACTGGACAATCCCCCCGGATCCAATACTCACAATTTTTATATTCCCGACGATGGCCGGCATTGGGAGATTTCTCCTTTCAGCTTCTTATATGAATGTATGTCAGCCTTCCTGTCCATATTGCGTTATTTTTTGAATCATAAGGAACGATCGCTCATACAATGTCCTTGGAGTCATTACAAAGGCAGGTGTATGAAGATGTGGAAACCCGCCAATCCGATGGATTGGGAAGAATTCGAGAACTACATGCTGAAACAATTTCCTTTCCTGTCCCGAGATGTACCGCTTCGAGAGCTGAATCAAAATCCGTGGTTCCATGAATTTATGAATAAAGAGATAAGCTCCTATATAAACAAAACCTTAAACAATGTTCCGTTTATGAATCGAATCAGCTATGATCTTCACGACACCTTAAACAAAATCATCGTGAAATTCCATATCCCCAAAAATGTATCCCGATCAGAAATGCGGTTATCGGTCAGCAGAAGGAAAGTTCGCTTGAGAATAGACGCGAATCGGCATCAAGAAATCTCTTTAAACCATCCCATCAATACTAAACGATCGCACGCCATTTTTAAGCGCGATATTTTGGAGGTGCATATGCCGAAAATCAGGGAAAAACAAAATTTCCATGATGTTTATATTCCGTAGTGAGTTAATCCATGAAAAACTTATGAAAAAACACCTGCATATCCGACAATTCATCCGTTGTTAACACTTTATTTTCAACGTATGGGGAGGTTAAAAAACCGGCTTTATGAAAAATGGTTTGTGACCCGCATTTCGGGCAAAACGATTCATTTCTCCCGCATACGTTCCCACAAGGTTCACGCAATAAATCTCCGGGGTCGCAACAGCGATTCACAACCGGCGCGCCGCAGTCTGCGCAGTAGAGTTGTCCCTTCTTAAAGTCGCTGCCGCACCGTATACAATGATTGGACTCCGCCAATTTACGCATCCTCCTTCGTGTCACTTTGTAAATTTTCCAGCACGATGTTTTGTGCATCCCCCTCTTCGCTATGTTTCATCCATTCATCGATTTGTTTTTGATCTGACAATGCGGTTAGACCGAGATGCAGTGTTCCGGACAATTCATTCACTGCTAATTCTTGAACTTTATACGTAATGTTATCAATATGAACAGGACTTTGTTGTGATGTTTCTTTTAGAAGCTGAAGTTGTTTCTCCGTTAGCAAAACACGATCTTCAAGATAACGTATCCGCTGCTCTAACATCTGTATATATGAGTGAAATGTATACAAGCTCCTTCCTCCTTATCAGGTTGTTATTGCGCAGGCGGCGATGATCGCGTTGTATGCGGTAAATAAGGCCGAATAGGCAATAGATGTGGTAAATGCGGCGGCGGTGAAGGTGTCGACGGGAGCGGCAACGGAGCAATAGTGATTGACGGTATCGGCGGCGGTGTTATTGGTGGAGAAGGTGAGATTTGCTGCTCTGTCTTAGGCACCATAGAATAGCTTGATGTGTTTTTGCAAAGTATTGTTTTACCGACGTTTAACGAACCGATGTTGCTGATGGAATTCACCCTAATGATTCCGATATTGATTTGCATAATGGCCCCCTACACCTGGCTATTCGGTTGATCCAGCAAATCGGGATCAGTTACAACATTAGACTCCCTGCTCAACCCAAAACTTCCGTCACCTATCACAGAAAAACCGCCTACGCTCTTTTGGTTAGCCGCATGCCCCTTGTGCAACGTATTCCCAAAATTAATGGAACCGTTACTGGATACACTGGAAATTTTCACATTGAAAATGTTGTTTACGGTGGGCATTTAACCATTCCTCCAGTCCTTTCATCATATGGTCTATACCCCAAAATGGTTACGAAATGAACTCGGGCCCAATTTCTGTTCTCTTGAGTCAAAAGCACAAAACATCAATAACAAACCCGCATAAAATTGGTTTATAACGAAAGGAGGGAATTCAATGAGCGCAGTAGCAGGTTACGGATTGGGCGGCACGACTGGTATAATTTTGGTATTGTTCATTCTTTTAGTAATTATCTCGAGAACGTTTGTCATCTAAATGAAGCCTTGGATGAAAGGAATGCAACCTAGGCTCGGTTCAAAGCGATTTCCACTTTTATGAACCGGGCTTAGGTTACCCCTTATGAAGATCCATTCAAATCGTTAGACGGCCTTCTCACGATGGAGAAATTGCCGTCTTTTTTTAATACTGACATTGGGAGATGGAGTTCATGCGAATGATACCGATTGAAGCCGCCGAGCTTTTTATTGGGCAGCATTTTCCAGATTGTATATTGGCGATTTTAGGAGGAAGCGCTAGCCAAAATAAGCATAATAGCCACTCGGATTTGGACATCGTTATCGTTGAATCCAATGAGAATGACTTTAATCGAAAAGTATTTTCGTTATTCGGTTGGATGATTGAGTGTACCGTACTTACTCCTGAGAATTACAGAGATTTGTTTGACGATGGAATTCGTGCGGCAAATCCGGCATTGCAAAGAATCATAGCGGAAGGAACGATTTTAAAACAAAGTGGACACGGTTTGATGATCTACCAAGAAGCAAAAGATGATTTGGCATACGGTCCGATGCCATGGACTTCATCGGAGCTGGATTACGCCCGATATATGATTTCGGATAATGTAATGGATTTGCAGGGAGCAGACAATCGTACAGAGAGATGGTTTGTAGTCAATAAAATTGTAACTTTACTAAGCGAGTTTATCTTAAGATCCAATAACCTGTGGGTAGGCGAAGGCAAACATTTATATAAAAATGTAGCCGCTTTTTCTCCGGCAATTGCAGCCCGTTTGGACAATACCTTAGAGTCGTTATACACGAAAGAGAACATCAACGATCTAATAAGCCTCTGCTGTGAAATACTGGAACCTTACGGCGGGATTCTTATTGAGGGATATGAAGAGTAAGATCAGGCACATCGATTTCAAAATTAGGTTTTTACACGGGTACAATCGCATAAGAACTCCAAACCCCGATGACATACAATGATTTTGTAAAATGATTGAATTGTGAAGGAGGGTTTTGGATGAGCTGCTTTGCACGCCCCGGTTTGTATACTTCTACAGGTGCCATTCTGGTGTTGTTTATCCTTCTTGTAATAATCACGAGATCCTTCGTAATTTAATGATTAAAATTAATCACCACCTCAGCCCCGTTAGGTGAACTAATGGGGCTTATTACAACATCAATGGAGGGAACAAAATGGAACGTATTTTCCCGATCACACCAACCGTTTGCGGGAAATATATAGGAAGACCGATATATGCCGTCCTTCAGGACGGAACACATTACTGTGGATACCTTGAAGAAATCCGAGACGGTCATCTCGTCATAAACGGTTATGTTCAGGGTACGGGTCCGGTCCACACCTTTGCAGTAAAAAAAAGAAACTTTAAGAAAACAGCAAAAAAAGCGAACACGTCAGCATTTTTCCCGGGTTTTGGGTTTAACAGGTTTCTACTCCCGTTGACGACACTTACATTGTTGTTTGCCTTGCCGTTCCTCGCGTCTCCGTTCTTTTTCTAATTTCGTATCGGCCGCCGTATTCGTTCGTTTCGCTTCTCCCCTCTCATCCTGTCACCAACCGGCAATTGATCGCATATCGTAACCATGAGATAAGTGAGAGGGGAAGTTGGCAAATGTACAATCACTATTATTCTTATCGTGTTCCTTACGATCAGGCACTCATCAACGATATCACGAAAGCCATTAACGGTCAGTATAGTGCGATCATTTGTTATGAGCAATTAGCAAAAATGGCAACTAACGAGACGGTTCGGAATCGGATCCTTGAAATTAGACAGGACGAGATTCGGCATTATCAGGTGTTCTCACGAATCTATACCTCTTTAACCGGCAAGCAAGTAACACCTCAAAAGGCCGAAGCTTGTCCATCGGAGTTTAGGGCCGGACTCGATGCAGCGTTTCAAGATGAGCAGCATACGGTTGATTTTTATTTAGAAATTTCCGACAAAGCTCACGATCCATTTATAAAAGAGCAATTCAAGCGGGCTTCAGCGGATGAACAAAATCATGCCGTTTGGTTTCTCTATTTTTTAACTCAACAGCATCGCAATTGAAACGCCGAAGCAACCTTACATCTTTTAGGCGAATTCCGGTCCAAAGCTTCCGGATCTAAGAATATTTAAAAAGATTCGTAAGCTTACCGGAAAAAGGAGGTCAAATCGTTGAATCCAACAAGATCAAAACGAAAATCTAAATATTAACGAGTACCAGGCAAGAAGAAATATTCATAAAAGACACCACCAATCCAGATGATGAGATCTTAGATATGGACTACGAACTATTGGACGAAGATGTGCCGAATCGAAGCTCCTACAGAAGAAAGGGATTCGAAAAACGAAGAAAATCCCGCATTTCAATTCCGCGAAAGAAACATGTTCAAAAAACAAGGTAAATAAAGGCGTGCTTGAATTTGCTCCGCCTTTACATAAACCCTGGACTAAGGAAGCTTAGTAAATAAGTTTTCCTGTTCATTATGTTGACCACTCGGGAGCTGAATATTGCCGATACTTTTCAAATCTTGACGACTAACCGGTTTTGCGTCGTCTATAAGCTCAAATCCCAACCCTTCCATTGGATTCAATGGTTGCCGTTTTGATATCAGAAATATAAGAAATCCCTTTTTCTCGCAATTTCATTTCTAACTGTTCTTGGGTCATACGCATTTTTTTATATCTTCTGTCAAGACAACCCCATATTTTATGAAAACAATGGCTGTCCCGATCAAGTATTTTTCAACGGGTTTAAACTTCATCTGGATATACTGAACAACGATTAAGATCAGCACAAATGCAATTAATATCACTAAAACCTGCGAAAATTTGCTGTCTCTAGTGGCATGTCCCATTGTAGTACCTATCGCCAAAATAACAACGGTCTCCAATCCCGTCATTTGGGCCATCGATTTTTTCCCTGCGATTCTAATTAAAATCATACTTGCAAATAGAAGCGTAATTGCTTCCCATAAAGCATGGGACATGAACATCACCGCTTTTTTTATTCTTATTTTTACCATTTTGATTGGGATTAAACGGATTGAAGAGGGTACAGTGAAATTTGGGCATGCCAAAAATCCCCAAAACCAAAGCAGAGCTCAGTTTGGGGGATTTGCTCTTTTCTTATTGTCTGGAAAACTGCTGGCAATACGCTTCGAGTTCCGAGAATTCCGCCTCATATAACGTCAAACCGTTTTCCGCCATTTGCGACATCGAACCCGGCAGTGCAAGAAATTTGGCAAACAGCCTCTCCTGCACCGAATCGCGAGCCGAAGCCCAAAACCGAACGCGACAGACATTCGGTTCTTCTTCCTTCATCAAATCGACCATAGCAAGAAGAAAGCGGGAGAACAGCGTTCCCCCGCGGTACGGCTTCAACAGGTAAGCGACTTCCACTTGGACAATCCTACGGTCCTCGTAATCGTCGGCGCCCGTCCCGTAAACGAAACCGGCCGCGCCGACGAGCTCGTAACTCTCCTCCTCGAAGACAAGCATCGCTTTGCCGTACATCAGCGGACTGCTGATGAAACTTAGTTTCATAGCGAAGGGATACGGCAAGTTGAGTTCGTCATGTCGTACGATTAGAAAGTTCATATACGCTTGGTGATCCATCTCAAAAACGCAAGGACGAAACAAAAATTGCATTATTTCAACGCTACCTGTGTCCGAAGGGAATCGTTGATTTTCACGATTCTCCCGAAGCCGCTTCCTTTTTTTACATCCTTAAGATTCGGGGGTACTGGGTACATGGAACTGCCTCCTCTCTCCTATGTTTTTCTATATATTACCTATTATACCCGACGATATCTCGCAAGTGTAACCCCTATTTTGGTAATATTTTCAGAGAAGACTGTTTCCTCTCCTGTATTGCCTTCCTGCTTATAGGCGAAAGCGGAGAATTTAGAATAAAGCTTGCACAAGTAAGCATTTTCCGATAAAGCCGTGAATCTCACCTCTTGGACCTCCGGATGCCGATTTTGGATCCAATCGATCATGTATTCGAGACTATACAGAAAAAATCTCGTCCCTCGATAGGATTGATCCAAGATCACGATGTCGATCAGTGCGACGTCTTTATCAGTGAAACCCCGTCCCGGCGTGCCGTGGTAATACGCTGCAGCGCCGATGACGCGACCGTCAGGCAACGCCCCATGATGAAGAGAGCCTTCCGTAATATAAGAATATAGTAACGCGACCATCTGCAATGTCGTATAAGACGGATGCAGATCGAATTTGCGTTCAAGCAAAAACAAACTGACTTTGGCGAAATCTTCGTCGGTGACACATGGATTAAAAGTTACTTCCATTCGTTGGGAGCCTCCTTCCGTTGTACGGACTTCACATCCGTTGCTCTAAGGTTCGTTCCAAGCTCGCAAGAATTTGCGGATAACCGTCGATAAGCTGCCGGAAAGCGTCTCGTCTCGCCGACAAGAGCACCGTTCGTCCCATCGCTCTCACGGTAGCGGTTCGAGGAATTCCCTTTAGCAGCGCAATCTCTCCAAAGTGATCCCCGTCCTGCAATACGGCCACACGAACTTCTTCGCCCTCGACCGTGCGCTTGAGAATTTCGACCCGGCCTCGAACGATGATAAAAAACTTGTTCCCTTCCTCCCCCTCCCGGACGACCATATCGTTCTCTTGATACACTTCTGTCGAGAACAGTTTCGCAATATGTTGAAGCAAGGACGTATCGATGCCTTCGAAGAACGCGAATCGGGCGAGTCGCTCCGCTTCCACTTCGGCATGGAGCCCGTCCTCCGACAGTCGGAAGCCGTGCTGCTTTTCCCAAAGCCGACGATACAGCCCTTCGCGGCGCAGGAGCTCCTGATGCGTGCCCGACTCGACGATTCGGCCCTTCTCAAATACATGAATTTGATCGGCGTCAACGACCGCGTCGAGCCGGTGCGTAACGGACACGATCGTTCGGTGCGGACGGAGACGCTGGACCAAAGCGTTTATCTCGGCTTCCGAAGCGGGATCCAACGCGGCTGTAATTTCGTCGAGCAGCAGGAGCTTCGGCCGCCTCAGGAGCGCCCTTGCGATTGAGAGGCGTTGGCGTTCGCCGCCCGACAAAGAGGCGCCTTGTAGACGAATTCTCGTATCGTATCCATCCGTCCAGCGCAGAATGGCATCGTGGATATTGGCCTTCCTCGCGGCATCCTCGATCTCTTGGTCAGTTAGATCGGTTCGATCCAAAGTTAAGTTGTCCCGTATCGTTGCATTGAAGAAAAACGCGTCTTGTGACACCAATGTCGTCACGCTACGGAACGACGCTTCTTCGATCTCGGATAGATCGCGCTCATTGATCGACACAGAACCTTCGCTCGGCCGATAAAACCGTGCAATCAGCTGAAGCGCCGTACTTTTCCCGGAGCCGCTCGGTCCGACGAAAGCCGTATACGTCCCCCCGGGGATCGTTAGGGAAACGTCTCTAAGCTGTAAAGTATCATCATCGTAACCGAAGGATACGGCATTCATGCGGATATTTTCTATGATCGGCGGCATTTCCTTCGGGCGGGACGGCTCCGCAACCGCCGGCTCGTCGAACAGTTCCCGAATTCTTCGGAAGCTGACGCTTGATTCAATGAAATTCGGAATTACGACGGAAAGATTCGTAGCCGATTGCCCGACGCTAAGAAACAAAGTAAAGAAAGCCATAAATCCACCGACGGACAGTTGCTCCTGAAAAATAAGATAACCGCCGAAGCCGATCATGATCCCGTTCAGAAAAAGCAGTACCGTTAACGGAATACGCTCCATTAGCGCGTTCACGACCTGCAGCCTGACGCCGAACGTAAACAGTTCATGAATTTGCCTTCGAGCACTCTGCTGGAATCGCTGATGCTGATGCAGACCTTTAATCGTTTTATGACCTTTCAACGTCTCGTCGATCGTATTGGCGAAGCGCTCTTGTGCTTCCTTGTACGCGATATTGGCGTCTTCCGCGAGTCTCTGCAGCAATCGGGGCCCAATGAACAACAGCACGGAAACGCCTAGAACGGCTAAGGTCAGCTTCCACTCGATGGAGAACAGGAAAAACAACCCGAGCAGTACACTGATTGTCTCTCGCAAGAAGAACGGACTCATGGTCCGAATGGATCTCTCAATCGATTGCATATCCTCGGCAAAGCGGGTCATCAGATCGCCGGTCTGATAACGTTGGTAGAACAATAGCGGCTGGCGCTGTACATGGAAATACAAGTCTGTCCGAAGCTTGCGGATGATGTTTCCGCTGAGCTTTCCAATGGCGTAATCCCCCGCAAAGCCGCCGCACACATTTAGAGCGCCGACTGCGATCAACATTGAGAAGATGATGAAGAAGACCTGCACATTCTTTTGCAGAAAGGCATCGTCCACTAAATACTTCAAGCTAAGCGGAGCGGCGACCACATAGATCGATTCGATGAGGATACCCAACAAAAATATTCCGCCAAGAAGCTTGTATGGAGCAGCAAGCCGTATCATCTCACGCATAAATTGCAAGGGACAGCGCCTCCGTACCGGACCCTCAAAGGATCCTCTGATATCCCTATTATATCATTTCATGTCCTACTATTTTACAGTGTTGTTCTTGCCAATTTGTCCGCTGTAATTTGTTTTGTCGTATAAATAAGCCCTTTTTAGGGCTTTCAGATTGCAGACAAACTCCCTTGTTTCCTTTGGAAACTTGGAAGTTTGTCTGCAGTCTGAAGCAACTTCTACTGAAGTTACTTAACGTTTAAAAATAAAAATCTGCCGATTTTTCGCGGCAGCTACAGAACCCCGGATATGCAATTTATTTCAATGGATTTTCCTAACTTGAAACCGTAAACATCACAAGCCTTCTTACCAGTAAGTTTTTACGATCAGCTGGAAGGTTCTCTTCGATTTTCGTTGCGCAAATGTGCCGAATTGATGTACGAAGAGGTCTCATTTGTGACCTTGTTTTACTGGCGGCATAAAATTCTCGCTGCGCTGAAACAGGTTCCAACCGAAGCATTCCAAGGTATTGTCGAAATGGACGTAACCTACTTCTTGTACTCGGAAAAAGGCAGGCGGAACATCACTGAGCGCAAGCCGCGCAAGCGCGGCGGTAAAGCGAAGTATCGTGGTATCAGTAACGACCAAGTCTGTGTATTGGTCGCCCGAGACCGTCAGAAAATGACCTTCTCTAGCGTACTTGGGCGTGGACGCATCCGTACAACGAAGCTGGATGAAGCAACTGGCTTGCATCTGTCAAACTCCAATGTGCTTTGTACGGATTCCTGGCGTGCGTTCAGTTCCTAGAAGAGCGCGTCAGATGGTCTTGCCGTTTGGAAGAAACAACAAAACGTCGTCGCTTCCGGCGCGACCCGCAGAAGTACCTTCAAGAGGCTGAATCTAAGTATTGTGCGTTAATTGGTCAGTCGTAGAAAAAAAACCGCAGTTGACAATAGGCAGTCAACTGCGGTTTTGCCTTATCCCCGCAGGTCGGTGTTGCCGACCCATGCGTCCGATGTCCAACCTTCCAAGTCGTATTCGCTCATGCACTGATCCACGAAGCCCTTCAGCGCGTCGGCTTGACCGGTGCCCATAGCCATGCCCAACACTTCTAGGCGGATGTTTTCGTGGTTGCCGGTATAGTTCCGCTCGTACAGCTCGTGCCTGCCGCCGAATTCACTGCCCATAGCGTCCCACAACAGCTTGATCAGCTTGTTGCGGCTGACGGCGTCGTAGCCGTTCGATCCGCGGAAGTACTTATCAAGATACGGCCGAATGTCCGGATTTTTGAAATCCTCCGCGCTCGAAGGCTGGACGATCAGCCCGCCCGCTACGACGTTTTCGACAATGTCCTTCACCTTCGTCCACGCCATGCTGCCGAAGACGCGGTAAGCGAGCGTCACGTTCATGTTCGGCAGCAAAGAGCCGTTGGAGCCGGGCGTCGGATCCTTCACCGCCGCCGTGGAGAACGCCCACATCATATCCCGCCATGCGAGCACCTCGCCGACATTGGCCTGAACGCCGCGGAACTGGTTGGTGCCCGCCATCTCGATCGCTTTGAGCAGCAGCCCCGAGACAAAGTCCAACTTCACGGCCAGGCGGGTGCTTCCGTGCAAGCCTGCCCGATTGGAGTAGCCGGAGTGCAGCAGGAACGAATTGGCCTTTTCTATATCGCGGTACACGAGCACGTTTTCCCACGGTATAAGCACCTTGTCGAAAATTAGCACGGCGTCATTTTCGTCGAAGCGGCTGGACAGCGGATAATCAAAGGGCGAGCCCGTTACTGCCGCCGTCATCTCGTAGGAAGGTCTGCACAGCAGCTTCACGCCGGGCGAGCCCATATCCACAATGAAGGCGAGCGCGTATTCCTCTTTTTGCACCGGCACAGGACCGTAATGCGCGACAAACGTATAATTGGTCAGCATGCAGCCGGTGGCGACCATTTTCGCGCCGCTGACGATCAGACCGGCATCGGTTTCCTTCTCCACATGGACGAACACCTCGCCCGCCTCATGCAGCGGCTTGTGGCGGTCGACCGGCGGATGAATAAACGCATGGTTGAAGTACCACACTTTCTCCTGCGCTTCCTTATACCATTTCACGGCATTGTTCTTGTAGGGTCCGTAAAATTCCGAATCCGGTCCCAGACCGCCCAGGAACGCCGCTTTGAAATCGGGACTGCGCCCCATGAAGCCGTACCCGAGCCTCGACCATTCGGCGATCGCATCGCGCGCTCCGACCAAGTCCTCCACGCTGTGACTGGAGCGGAAAAACTTATGCGTATACCCGCCCGAGCCTGTATCGGTTTCTATCGTCAGCGTATTCTTATGCTTCGGGTCGTGAAGTGCGTCGTACAAACGCGCTACACTGCGGGCTGAGTTGCGAAAGGCCGGGTGCGAAACGACATCCTGCACCCGCTCGCCGTACAGCCATACCTCCCGTCCGTCCTTCAAGCTCTCCAGGTACTCCTGTCCTGTCAAAGGCAGTACGCTTTGGTTCGTAATCATATCCCTCTCCGCCTCCTTAACATTCGGTCGTATCGTTCATCGCGCCCTGCGGACCGTACCAGATCAGACCGCTTTCCAGCTCGTGCTCCTGCCACTCGATCGGCTCCCAATCCGGATCGAAAATCAGGTATCCTCCGCTGAACAGCTCAAGCCGGTGCCCGCTGCCGGGGTCCTTCACATACAGGAAGAACGCTTGCGAAATCCCGTGGCGCCCCGGGCCGCCCATCTCCAGCGGAATGCCCTCCTCCCGGAGAATATCCGAGGCCCGCAATATGTCCGTCACATTGTCCATATAATAGGCCAAGTGATGCAGCCGATTCGGCTGTCCATGCGGGTCCATCATGACGCCGATGTCGTGCACCAGCGGCGTCACACTCATCCAGCCGCCGGCGACAAAGCCGTTGTTCAATCGGATGTACTCCCTCATTTTGAAGCCCATGTTGTCGCCCAACCATTGATGCACTTCGCCCGGATTCGATGTCCACAGGTTCACGTGGTCGATCCGGCGCGGACCGATGCCGTTCGACGGACGGTAGACGTTGTTTTTCAGCCGCGATTTCTTGTGTGCAGGCGCTGCCGGCTTCTCGATATCATAATAAATTTCAAACGGATAGCCGTTCGGCGTCTTGAAGCGGATCGCCCGTCCCTGTCCCTTCTCTTCGTCCTTCTCGATCCACCGGACGTCCGTTCCCGCCGCCTGCATTTGCTCGGCAAATGCGCCGACATCATCCGCTTTCTTCGTTCTCCAGGAGACATGATCCACTTTCGCTTCCTTGCCCGGCGTCAGGCTGAGCGTATGATGCTCCCAGTCCCCCCAGGCCCGGAGGAAAATCGTATCTCCTTGCGTATCAACCTCTTCCAACCCGATGACATCGCGAAAAAACCACAGCGATTTCTCCAGATTCGGGGTAATGAGTGCGGTATGTCCGAGCTTTGCGATTTCAGCTGTCATTCGTGAACCCTCCCAATTGGTATGATCATTCTGATTAGCCCTCCAACATGCCGGCAACCTTGCCGACGCCTCTGACGCCCATGCCGCCGTCCGAGTGAATCACCGTGCCCGTTACTGTTCTCGTGCGTTCCTTCGAGGCAAGGTACACATACGCCCAAGCGTGATCCTCCGGCGTGCCGACGACCTGCAGCGGAGCCCCCGCGCGCATAATGTCCGGCAAATTCGGCACGGCAGAGAGCGACAGTTGGTCCTGCCCCAGGCTCTTCAAGCCCGCCAAATTCGTAATGGTGCCGCCCGGCGCTACGCCGTTCACCCGAATCCTAGGAGCCAGCTCGTAGGCAAGCTCCGTAATCAAGCCGCGTACGGCAAATTTGGACGACACGTACAGCGGTCCTCCGCCGGCAGCGTAATAACCCGAGTTCGACACCGTCAGGACGATGTTCCCCTCTGTCTTCAGCAGCTCAGGCAAAGCCGCCTTCGCGCTGAGAATGTTGCTTTTGACATTGACGGCGAATAACTCGTCGAACGCGCTGCTGATTTTCTCCGATGGAATCGTCGGCAAATCGGCAAAATAATCCCACATCCCGACGCAAACGGCCAAAATGTCCAGCTTTCCAAAAGCCTCCACAGTTTGCCGTACCGCGCGTTCATTGTCCTCATAAACGGTAGCGTCTCCTTGCACCGCCATGACGGAAGCTCCCAATCTCTCCAAGCTCGACACCTTGCCGGGATGCAGCTCCAGCACGCCGAGCGATGCACCTTCCGCCGCAAACGCTTCAACGACGCCGCGTCCGATACCCGATCCTCCGCCGACGACCAGCGCTGTCTTTCCGTCAAGCCATCCCATCGACATCCCCTCCTTTAACCCGCAACTGGATTTTCACCCGTGATGGCCTCTCGTTCCGAACGGATGTTCAAGAAATCGGGAAAATACCTCTTTGTCCTGCCACGTAATGCTTTCAAGCTCCAATGGGTCCAGCAAGATGCTGTATCCCAGTTTGGGCGAACGAATCTCCAAACGGACACCGTTTCGGGTATTCACTTTGCGTACGCTCACCATGGCGAACTCGTTCGACAGCACCATGCCGTTTTCGCGCTCCGCTTGCACAGCTTCCAATGCGTTCCCTCCCCCGTTTAAAAAAAGAATGAAATATTATGCGTCGCCAGCGTCGTCTGATCGAGCAGCACGATCCGCTTTGCAATCTTCCACTGTCCGTCGACGAACCGCAGCACATCCTGCCGTCTGCCAGACAGCAGGTCAAAAGCGGGAGAATCCCCGCGGCTTCGGTAAAAGAGCAAATTTGAATGCACCTGAACCTCGTTATCCTTCTCCCCCGGCAGCACTCTGACGTTCGAGACGAAATGACGCGTCCGGGAAGGCGGAATTTCTGCCCACGCATATTCCGATTCCAGCCGATGAATCCGCTTCTCCAGCGTATACAGCGTGTCGTCCATATGGGACATCGCATTGAGAAACCCGTCCCCTTGACCGGCCTCCTTCGTCACGCGCAGCGGCACCCGGTACACCAAATCGTCCGTCATCAGCGCAAGCCATTCGCGAAAAGCCCCGGAATCCAGCAGCTCCGACTCCTGAAAAAGGAAGTTGCAGATTTCCATGTAGCCTTGATCCTTGACCTCCAGCTTCATACGTTCATCTCCTTTGAACGATATTTGTAAGCGTTTGCGGTTGTTAAAATGCTTCCTGCCCTCGATCCATGTATTCCAAATATTTGCCGTAAAAGGAGCGGGAATTTGCCTCCAGATATGCTTTAGGGTAAGCCGTACCCGGTCCCGGCCAATCGGTCAGCGGCTTGATGCCGGACGCCATCCCCATCTGGTAATTCAGGAAATGATCCCTTGCCATGGAGCCTTTCGCAACCTTGGAAATGCTTCGCCAGTTCTCCGTATCGTCCTGCTCCAACGTTCCCGAAGTGCCGAACGTCAAAACATAGGCGCGGTAGGAAGCTTCCTTAAACCAATCCGGAGCATCCTTCTCAACGAGGAACCAGGACCAAAGTTCGATCTTGCCCGGGCCGATCGGATTCCACGTCCGCATCGTCAAGTAAGGTACGGGAAATCCGCCTTCTTCGACAATTGCGGGCGCATTCAGGAAGCTCAAATTCGGGAACATGCCGGCGTGCGACGGAAACATATGATAATTCTCATTCCCTAGCATGAGCTGGATATGTTCGGGCGTCAGATTGTTCTTCATCGACTCCACAATATTCGGCGGGTAACCGTTAAAAGTCTGCGGAGGCGAATAAATAAAACCCGCGCCGCCAGGATCGGCATACACCTGTACGCCTTCTTTGTGGAAATCTGCGTTCGGTCCCGGAAGCACGCCTACTTCGATCGTGCTGCGGTGACTGACCCCCGTATGATAGCCGTCGCCGATAAAGTTATCGCTCCCGAGCTTCCAATCCGCATCGACGACCCAGCGCTGAGGCGCGCCGACAACCTCTAATCCGTTCTCGCCCTTTTTCAGATATATATCCAGATACCATTTAAAGCCGCCCAAATATTCGTCAAGCGAAACCGCATTCGGGTCCAGGCACGCGAAGATCATGCCGTGGTAAGTTTCAAATCTCGCTGCCGTCCTCAAGCCCCACTCCTCGCGCTTCAGACCTTCCCCGTAGAGTTCCTTTCCGAACGGAACCCCTACGAGATTTCCCGTGTTTTTGTACGTCCAGCCATGGTAAGGGCAGCGAAAGTGGGAAGCGTTTCCCATCTCAACATTGCAAATCTGCATGCCGCGATGGGAGCATGAATTAAACAATACCTGGACGCTGTTGTTCTCATCCCGGACAACGATGAAGCTGTCATCGACAATGTACCGGACTACATAGTCCCCCGGTTTCGGAATTTCCGATTCATGGCCGAGAAACATCCAGGCCTTCGTGAAAATACGATCCTTTTCCAATTCGAATATTTCGGGATCATGAAAAATGCTGCTCGGCACGAAGCCCTCTTTCAATTTGGAACGAAACAGCTTCAAAGTCGCCTCTGCTCGTGTTACCTTACTTTCCTCCGCAGCCATGGACAAGCTCCTCTCTTCTTTATGGATTCTTCAAAAATCGAAGGCTGACAGCTGTAAATTCTTCGGGATACTCCAGCATCACCCAATGCCCGCATTTGGGCAGCACGTACAGGGAAGCGTTGTTGACCAGATTGTGAATTTCCCATGAATCCGCGGAGGGAACCACCTTGTCGTTTTTCCCGTGAATCAGCAGCACAGGATGCTCAATCCCTTTCAACTCATCGTCCTCATAATACATACCGTTCTCTTTCACCCACTGCATCGTGGCTTGGTAAGCCCGCATCACTTCCGGCTTCGCAGTAAATTTTAACCGATATTGAATAAGCTCGTCTTTCACCTCGAAGCTGTCGTTCGTTAACGAACGTACGATCGCCGTCATCTGATCCCAGCCGTATTCGTAATCCTGCAGCGTTTTCAGCGCTTGGCTCTTATCCTCCTCCTTTGGCCTATGGCGTCCCGCCGATCCGAGCAAAATGATTTTACTCACAAGCTCCGGCCGCTTGATCGCGACGCCAAGCGATGCCGCGCCGCCCATGGAATTGCCCACCAGATGCACTCTTGGAAGCTGCAACGCCTCAATGAATGCGATTACATGTTTGACCCTGCTGTCATTGGAATACTCGTATTGTTTGGGGTCCGGCGCATCGCTTGAGCCGAAACCAACCATATCCAGCGCAAGCGCGCGATATCCTGCCTCCGCAAATTTCGGCATGAGATGATTCCAGTTTCCCCAGCCGTCCGCACCCGCGCCGCCCCCATGGATAAAAAGGATCGGTTCGCCGTCACCCGCTTCCCAGTAATGCGTGTTCACACCTTGAAGTTTGATAAATTTTTCCTGAATAGATAACTGCATCTTTTGGCCCTCCTCAATCGAGATGAAAAAGAATCGATAGAAAAAAAGTCAAATCATGAAAATGATGTATTGAACTCATCTAACATTTTAGATATCCTCCTAAATTAAATATTTACGTAAAATAATGAATTTTTCACTCTGTAATCCGAACACTAACATTTTAGAAATCATTTGTCAACGTTTTCAGACTATTCTTTCGACGGTTCTAATTGCTCCAATTTTCCGGAAGAGATTTTTGAAAAGATATTGATTGTTAAATTCTAAAATGTTAGTCTCTGAATATACACGATGTTAAATCATGGGAAGGCGGGTTTGAATTTGAAACGCGAAGAAGCTTATTTATACATGAGAAGCCGAATCCTTGACCGTACCTGGGATGTAGGTATGTCCATCAACGTCAACGACGTATGCACGGCGCTTGGCATGAGTCGGACTCCGGTACTAGAAGCGTTAACAAGGCTTGAACAACAAGGTTTTGTCTCCATTACTCCGCAAGTAGGGGCATTCATTCGCCGGCCCGCATCCGAGGAAGTGTTCGAACGGCTGCTGACTCGCGCGGCATTGGAGGCCATCACCGCCGAATGGGCTGCGCACAGAATCAGCACAGAGCAACTCGAACGATTGGAAAGCACTCTCGTACAAATGGAGCAAAAAGGGCTTCTCCCCCAGGAATACGCAGAGCTTAATCGGCAATTTCATCAAGCCATTCACCATGCCTCGAGCTTGTCTTACGTTCAAAGTCTGGTTGAACAGCATTGGGATTACCTGGAGTACTTGGCCGATACGGATCAGCTCTTTAAAGAGAGCCAAGTCGAGCGTTCCTTAGCAGAGCATTGGATGATCTACCACAGCCTGAAGGATCGAAACGGAACCCTGACGAAGCAGTTGATGGAAAATCATATGCTGCGGGTTGCCCACTACTTGAAGGAGCAGAATGAATTGATCGCCAAAGGCGCCCGGACTTGAAGCGCCCGCGTGAATCGAAAAACGGGCTGTCCCTCAGCCATATCGACTGAGAGGACAACCCGTTCGGTGATCATGTGATATTATTGGACCGTCTTCAACGCTTCGATCAATTTCAAGCCGTTCGGCCCGACTTCTTGCTCTACCATCTCAAATATCGGCTGCAGCGCGTCCGTAAACAGTTGTTGTTCCTCCGGCGTCAACGTATAGAACACTCCGCCGGCCGCTTCCGTATCCTTTTTCAACTGCTCGAACTCCGGACCCGCCAGCTCCTCCATCTTCTTCATCGCTTCCCATTTCACATCTTCAAAAATTTGCTTCTGTTCGTCGGTCAGCTTGTTGTACGAGTCCATGTTCATCCCGACTGGCAGCCACAGCGTGCTTAACCCAGTGTACGTGATGATTGGCGTCTGCTCATAGATTTTGAACGACTTCACGAGCGGCCAGCCTGTGTATACCCCATCTACTGTCTTGTTCTGTACCGCCATGTTTAAATCGGACAGCGGAACATTCACGGGTGTCGCCTTCCACTGTTTCAACCCTTCCGCAACATACTTGCCGTAATCTCTAATCTTATACCCTTGCAAATCGGGGGTTTTCACCACATCCGCGCCCTACCGCAGCGTGATGGACGTACCCGATTCGTAGCTTGGGAGCAGGTATTGAAAGTTATGCTCCTTTAAAATGTCCGAAACAATCGGATATATGGCTTCCTCTACTTCAAAAAACTTCTCCGACGGATAAGAGCCGGACACATCAAGAATCGACAAGTCTTTGATTCGATTCGTGACAAAAGAAGTCGGGAGCGCTTGAATATCCACCGTACCCGACGTGATCGCTTCATAGCAATCCTGCAGCTTCACCAGTGCTTGAGCTGGATGAATGGTGATCTCGTGCGTTTATTGACTTCTTCGGCAAAAAGGCAAAGCTTTGTGCGCGAAAATCGGAGTTCGGATACGCATGCGACATAATAAATTCAAGCTTCTCCTGCGGCGGCTGAGTCGTCTCTCCCGCCGGCGTCGCACCACTTGTGTCGGAGGCCTCCGGAATGCTGGACGAGCTGGCGCATCCTACAATCAATGTGAAAATAAACGCAAGACGAACACCGCTGATACTCTTTTTCTCATAATCGTATAGGAATTTTTCAGATTATCCAAAGTGTAAGTGTATTTGTCCATTTGAACGCAAAAAAAGCTGGTGTATAGCACCCAGCTCTTTCATCGAAGCATATGACTTGCTCTACTTTCCGATTACGTCAACCACCCAAGCGGAATCAAAATAATTTCCGGGAATATGATAAGCAATAGAAGGATGATGACTTCCACTACTAAGAAAGGCCATACACCTTTGACAAATTGCACCATGTTAATTTTGCCGACACCACAGGCCACATTCATAACGGAACCTACAGGGGGCGTTAACAATCCAATCCATGTATTTATAATAAAAATGACTCCGAAATAAACCGGATCGATTCCCGCCATTTCAATAATCGGCAGTAAGACTGGAGTAAGGATAAGGATCGTTGGCGTCATATCCATAACCATGCCGACCAAAAGAATAACAAAGTTAATCGCAAACATCAGCAATAAAGGACTTTCCGCGAATGGTGCAAGCATCTCCGTGACGATGTTCGGAATATTGGCTACCGTAATTAACCATCCGGCAACCATAGCAGATGCAACTAAGAAAATAACAATGCTTGTCATTTTCGCGGAGCTGATCAGCGCTTTATATAAATGCTCTATTTTAATATTTCGATAAATCACCGCTCCGACAAATAATGCGTAGAAAACCGAAATCACTTCGGCCTCCGTAGGGGTAAATACCCCTCCCCGGATTCCCCAGATCACAATAACCGGCAGCATCAAGGCCCATGCGGCTTGTCTGGTAGCCGTCATAATTTCTTTAAAAGACTTGCGCGGCATCACTTGCACTGTCTTATTCCGATTCAATATTCCCCATGTAATCGCAAGCCCTACCCCCATCAGGATGCCCGGAACGATGCCTGCCATAAACAGCTTCGTAATCGAAACTCCGCTTGTGATTCCGAAAATAATCATCGGAATGCTTGGAGGAATGACCGGTGCTATAATCCCTCCTGAAGCGATTAATCCCGTGGCGCGATTCCGGTCATACCCCGCGCTTACCATCATTGGAATCAAAATTGCGCCAAGCGCAGCCGTATCCGCAACTGCCGAACCGGACAAGCCGGCAAATATGACACAAGCCATGATTTCTACGTAGCCTAGACCGCCTTTGATATGCCCAACGAGCGACAAAGCAAACTGAATAATGCGGTTCGTAATGCCTCCGACGTTCATGAGCTCACCGGCCAGGATAAAAAACGGAATGGCCATCATCGGAAAATTATTTGCCCCATTGATTAAATTTTGAGCGATAATTTGCGTGTCAAAAATATCAAGATAAAACATTAACGCTACGGCGCTCGTCAATAAGGCGAAAGCGATGGGCAACCCAAGCGCAATAATCCCGAAAAGGGAACCTAAAAACACTGCGAATGCCATCTATCTTTCACCCCCATTGTCGCTTCCGGTCAACTCTTCATTTATCTGTAAATCAGTGGATAGCTGTCCTAAGAAAATTGCCTTATAAAGCTGAACCATTACAATCGCAGCCATCCCGATACTTAGAATGACCCCAATAACATACACATACCCTAGCGGGATTCCAGTTGCCGGCGCAAAGCTGCTTAAACCGCTTGCTGTCACCTTCCAGCTTCCGTCAAAAATTAACCATAGAAGGTAAAGGATCATCAATTTGCCGATAATATAAACCAATCTCTTGATTGGAAGCGGCAATTTATTGATCACAATATCCGCATTCAAATGCTGATTTTCTTTTAGCGCCACTATGGCGCCTAAGAATGACATCCACACGAAGAGAAACCGTGACAGTTCCTCAGACCATACTATTCCGGAATTGAATATATAACGCAGCACTACATTGGCGAATACAAGAATCGACATCAATGCGAGGCACAACCCCATCAGCCCATTGACACACTTATCGAAAAATGCGATTACTTTCATAGGATCAATCCTTTGTGGTGGAAAAATGCTTGAAAATCAACGGGAGGCCGTGTTTATTTGAAATTCAGCCTCCCGTTTCCTGCATTACACGGATTCCGATTTCGTTACTGGTTTACTGCTTCAAGAAGCATATTTACAAGCTCCTCGCCCAGTTCTTTAGAATACTTCTCATAGATCGGCTGGGCCTTTTCCACAAACTTTTGTTTCTCTTCAACCGTCAACTCGGTGATCGTCATTCCTTTCTCCGTTAAAAGCTTGATCGCTGCAGCATCTTCCTGTTCATTCAATTCCCGCTGGTAGGTCTGGGCTTTTACCGCCGCTTTTTCTATAATTTGTTTTTCTTATTCGGAGAGCGTATCCCAGAATTTTTTGTAATGATGCCGAACGGATTTTCTTGCCCGTTCACAACACCCTGCTCCAACGCTGTAAATAATTCCGTAAACGGCATTGGCGTCGAATTTGCCCCAAGTCCCTTCCAGAAATCGAGATGAATTTGGCTTTACATCGTCCGAAGTTTTAAACCGCTTACATCTTCGGGAGTTTTTACGACTCTCTCGTTATTTGTGAGGTGCCGATATCCATTCTCCCAATAATTCAAACCAATAACGCCTGTTGCTGGAAGAACGTCCAACAATTGTTGTCCTGCAGGACCGTCAAGCACCTCGTAAGCGGTTGCTTTGTCGACAAATAAGAACGGCAGATCCAATACGCCAAACTCTTTAGCGAATGATGCGACCGGGCCGGTGGACATCGTCGAGCCTTGAATGGTTCCCATTTTCATTGCCTCGTAAACCGCTACGTCACCGCCGAGTTGCCCGTCCGTATACACTTCCGCCTTAATTTTGCCCCCTGTTTCCGTCTCGACAAGCTCTCCAAACTTAATTAACGCGGTGGCATAAGACCTTTCTTTAGGAGTAGCGACCGCCAATTTCATAACCTTCACTTCAGAAGAACCATCATTTGTATTGTTTTCGGCGGCGTTAGGAGAAGTTGAATTGGTTGCCCCGCTCGAACAACCTACAAGTGCTACCAAACCGATCAGTAAAAAGAGAATCAGAGCTTTTTTAATTTAAGTACACCCCGTCTAGTATTTGGTTTTTAATGCGAATGTAATAAATAAGCAAGATCGTAAATTTCGCGATGCATGTCCTCAATTCCCGGAAACGTAGTCTTTACTTTTAATTCGATCGTCGCAATACTTTTTCGAATCACCTCCCGGCCATTTCCTTCGACCAAAACAAGCAATTCAAAAATATGTTCTTCCGTGCTTTCTCTTAAAGACTTTTCTGTCGTCTTGATTCCGGTGACCTCTTGATTTGCAAAACCTATATGCACGCCTGTAATCCCTTCCATAGCAAGAAGCTGACCGGCCAGAGCTGTAAGATCTCCGTGCTCATTGCCGCCGTTATGATCCCTTCGAAGAACGGAGATAGCCGCCAATGCACCGCCGACTCCATTCCCTTCCGAAATTACAGTACGGCATGCCCCCCGTATAAAATTCCTGAAATTATGCATCATTTTCTTTGTCCATGGAGTGGGTGAATTCAACCTTTCCAAGTACGGCGCACCTTTAAACGCTTCCAGATTTTCGCCTTCATAAAGGGTAAAGTACCTTACATAGTCGGCCTCCCAATTGACATAACGTCTGCCGGCCAGAAATCCTGGGATGCCTACTCTTTCAGGAATATGCTCCTTGGTTTGCCACTCGTTGTACTCGTCCTCGCATTCCGGCAAAATATCGTTCCAGATGGCGAGGAAGGCCGTCTCTTGTAAAGACATGCTTCTGTTCCCCCTTGTTTATGTATCCATTAAGGACGCAGGATAATTTTGGCCCCTACGCGCTGTTCCACCATTTTGAGCGCATCCTCGAATTGATCCAGCTTCACCTCGTGCGTGGCCAACTTGAGGATGTTGTGAGAATGTTCCTTCACAATCGGCATCATCCGGTTCCATGTAGTATCGTTATAGCCTCTTGAACCCGTTATGGAAATCTCTCGCAAAACAACGGGAAGACTTTCAATCGACGATTCTTTATGACATAACCCGATGACTCCAATTTGTCCGCCCTTGGTTACAGACTGAATCGCTTGTTGAAGGGCTACCGAAGAGCCGCTGGTTTCATAAACGACATTTGCGCCTTCGGGGGCTATGCTTTTAATCGTTTTCGCCAAATCGGCTTGCTCGACATTGACCGGAATAGCGCCCAATTGTTCCGCCAAACGCAGACGTTCCAAGTCGGCAGTCAATCCGGACACAAATACGTTCGCAGCCCCGGATGCCTTTGCCAGGATGGTAATCATAAGACTGATCGGACCGGCTCCGATGATTGCAATCGCATCCCCTGTTCTCGGCCGAACCCGTTCCCCTACTGCATGGTAGGCCACTGTAAAAGGCTCCAATAGCGGAGCTACAGCCGGATCGGTGCCTTCCGGCAAACGGTAACAATTCTGCACCGGAGCTGTCACATATTCGGCCCACCCGTCGTGCAGATTGCCGCCCATTAGCTTTCGTGTATCGCATAAAGTGGGATGTCCCTGTTGACAGTAAACGCATAGACCGCAGCTGACTTGAGGATTTACGGCGACAACATCCCCAACTTTTACACGATTATTTGGGTCGCATTCGATCACTTCGCCTGCAAACTCATGGCCTAAAATTAAAGGTAACTCAGGGGAATAAGAAGCCGCGATAGATTCGTGCCATTTCCAAAGGGAAACATCGGTACCGCAAATTCCCGACGCAATGATCCGTATCAATACCTCTCCGGTTCGGCGCTCGGGCATCGGAGCGTCGATCAATCCGACACTTCCCGCTTTCGGTGCAAGCTTTGCAACTGCTTTCAAAGTAATCTGCCTCCATTGTATGTTGTTAGCAAATGCTGTTTAGCAAAAATAATCGGGGTAATTCTCAATAAGCTTAGAGAAGTTATAAGGAAACCTGTTAAGATGCTCGGTCAGCATTTTCTCAGTTTCCGCTATATCGTTTGATGTAACCGCCCGCAATATTTGCTCATGATCGCTAATAATGCTTTGCACATGCTGTGTATTTTTGGTTTCTTGGAGCTCTAAATAGATGATCCGGTTAATGTGCCCTCTCATCTGCATGATCAATGTGATTAACGTATTATTATCGGAGAACTTCAACATTTTCAGATGGAACTCTTCGTCAAGACGATAAAAATCCGCTAATTCTGCATTTTTCTGAGCCTCTATGATTCTGGTGACCTCTTCTTGTAGCAGCTTGCATTTCGCATCCTCAGAATTCCAGCGCTTTGCCGCCTCTTTAAAAGCGCTTGCTTCCAAGCAAGTCCTTACAAACCAAGCCTCTTCCACCTTTCTTTTCGAAATATGAGCAATCCGGGCACCGCGCTGAGGAAGAATTTCGATAAACTCTTCAGAAAGCAGCATTCGAAATGCTTCGCGGATCGGAGTACGGCTTACATCCAGAGAGTTAGCCAATTCATTCTCATACACCATTTGACCCGGCTTAAGCTGCAGTGTAATAATCAACTCTCGCAAGTAGCTATAAACTTGATCGCCTAATGTTCTTCTTTCCGTTGATATCTTAGTAAGTTCCACTCCCGCTTCACCTCTGAATAGTAGGATACATGAACACTTGTATACAAGTTAATAAATTTATTGCCAACTACTTTATCATTACCATTTTTTGATGGTTGCCCTCAAAAACTCCTAAACGTTAGCATAGATAGCAGAGAGGAGAGGAATGAATGAAAAAAGTAAACCGCTTCATTGCACTCGGCGTAGTGCTTTCCATGTCTGCTTCACTATTTGCCGCACAGGCCTCGGCTGCTTCCTATGAGACTGAAATCACCTACGGTGTTAATATGCGAAAAGCACCGAGCACCGACTCATCAGTGTACCGGATACTTTCTCAAGGCGAGGACATTCATGTAATTGAGAAGGTCAATAACTACTGGTTAAAGATTCAAACGAAAGACAGCAAAATCGGATACATATCATCTAAAGATAAATATACGGATTATGACGGTTCCACTTACGCTAGGGCAACGGGTAGCGTAAATTTCAGAAGTAAACCTAAGGTAGCCAATAACAAAATCGGATATATCCAAAAAGACGATCGGGTAAAAATCATTGACGAGGTAAACAGCTATTGGCTGAAGGTCAACTATGACGGAAAAATAGGCTATGCTTCTTCAAATTATTTTGACTATCAAGCACCTGCCCAATCGGCTCCGAATGCTAAAGCGAGCGAGATTATCTCAACTGCAAAAAAATATAAAGGAGACTTCAAGTATAAATGGGGTGCAGAGCCTTGGAATACAAACTATAAGTATTCGGATTGCTCTTCTTATGTACAACTCGTATTTAATAAAAAACACGGATTCGACCTGCCTCGGACTTCTAAGGAACAATCAAAGGAAGGCGATTACGTCAGAAAATCCAATCTCAAGCCTGGGGATCTCGTATTCTTTGATACGAATGGCAACGGGGACATTAATCACGTAGGGATATACATAGGAGACGGCGATTTCATACATAGCTCTCCAATCAATGAAGTGGGGATCAGTAATCTAAACTCCGGTTATTGGGAAGATCATTACGAAACCTCCCGCAGAGTTTTATAACTATTAGCTGTCTTAGAGTATCACTTTCCACTGAGCTAAAGCAGTCTTCAGGGTTTTCATCTGTTTTTAAATGTGGTATTCTTAACGTAATTAAGCCGAGTGCGGCTAACACTCGGCTGTACAATTGGCTTGGATGGATTCATCCCTTCAAGTAAATGACGACAAAAACCCACCTTCGGCGCTCAACCTTAGGGTGGGTTTTTACTTCCTCTTGTAGTTATTCCCGATGTATGTTAAAAGAGTGATTTCTCGGACAGGTGGAGCAGCACGTTTGATCCGGGGAAGTTTGATAGTAATAACAGCATGTTTTGCGATAACGAATCGGTTGGCCCGAAGCAGAATCCCCACATTTGGCGGAATTGAACTTCGCTATCGGATTTTCCGCAGTCCCGAATACAGACGCCGGCGCTCTATGAAGTAAATATTGAAAATCTTCACAGATTCTAGACTTTTGCTGTTCATCAGCTTCTTCCCCGATTCGCTTTTCATACAACCAATAAACATAGACCGCCGTATTTTCCCATAAAACCGTACTCGGAATGTTGGCCGCTTTCGACAATGCCCCCCATACCTTTGCGATATTGCCCGCAAAGATGGAGGCAACTACCGCCTCTCTCCATTTCTCCCGGCCGCCCTCTTCCGGCTCCGTCACGTGCCAATCCGCAACACGTACCTTCGGAAGCCAGATCTCTCCCTGATGCATCGATTCAATGTAGCAATTCTCAATCGAATAATCCAGTGCTTTATTAAACATCGACATGGAGTACAAGCTTGAAGCAATGATCAGAAAGCTGTATCTCTTCGCAAACATAGAAGCTTTCACGATCGCGGATTGCTCTGGAAATACAGCTTCTAAACGATGTACAAAAGCGGAACACTTCGCTTCATCCAGCAATTCCGTAGATGGAATCGATAACGCCGGATGTTCCGACACATTCATCGTTAAGCGAAAATGATGGATCAAGCAGTCCAACTGCTCCGAACTAAACGAGGACAAGACTCTTTTGTTCATTTCTGACCCTTCTTCCTCTGCCGTGTGGGATACATATAGGAGTTCCGAATAAGGGATCCTCGGCGATCTCGCATTCCATGCCAAACACCTCTCGCACCATGCCGCTCGTAAGAATGTCCTCCGGTCTTCCTTGGGTGTAAACCGTTTTATTTCGAATCGCCACCATGTGATGCGCGTAACGTGCGGCTAAATTCAAATCATGCAGCACCATGACAATCGTCCGCTGTTCTTTTTCGTTCAATTCGAACAGCAGGTCAAGAATATCGATTTGATGGGACAAATCTAAATAGGTCGTAGGTTCGTCCAACAGAATTACGTCCGTCCCCTGTGCAAGAGTCATCGCAATCCAGGCTCGCTGCCGTTGTCCGCCGGAAAGAGCGTCGACCGGCCGCTCGGCAAAATCCGTCATATTTGTCGCTTCCAGCGCTTTATTGACCATCCGTTCATCTTCCTTTGACCACTGCTGCAGCCAATTTTGATAAGGGTATCTCCCCTGCTTCACCAATTGATGTACAGTGAGCCCTTCGGGCGCGATCGGTCCTTGCGGTAAAATAGCGAGCTTTTTGGCCACCTCTTTCGTCGGCGATTCCATGATTCCCTTTCCGTCTAAAAGAATGGAGCCTTGCTGCGGCTTCAACAGACGGGCCATGGAACGAAGCAGCGTCGATTTCCCGCATCCGTTGCTGCCGACAAACACGGTAATTTTCCCTTGCGGGATTGCAAGACTAAGATCATGAATGATCGGTTCCGTTCCGTAGGCTAAGGTCAGCGATCTGGTTTCCAACGAATTCACGTAAATCCCTCACTTTGTTTAAAGATGGCGATTTCGATAGAGCAGGTATATAAAGAAAGGAGCCCCAATTCCGGAGACAAACACGCCGGCCGGAAGGTCTAACGGTAAAAATGCGGTTCGAGCGACAACGTCGCCCGCAAATACGATGATTCCGCCAATGAGCGCCGAAACCGGAACCAAAATGTCGAACGATCTTCCTACTATTTTCTTGGCGATATAAGGGGCGATCAATCCTACAAAGCCGATCCCTCCGGCAAACGCAACTGCAGAGCCGGCTAGCGCCACGCTTACGAACAGCAAAACGAAACGATTGATTTGGACTTTTGAGCCTAAACCTAGAGCCACATCATCGCCCAGCTCCTGCACATTCACCTTTCGGGAAAGGAGCATGGAAAGGGGGATAAAAATGAGCACCCATGGAAGCATCGAGTACACATCATGCCAATTGGCTCCATATACGCTGCCGGTCAACCAGATGTACGCCTCGCTAGTGGAATACGTCGGACTAAGCACAATCATCATCGTGATGAGCGCGCTCATCGATGCTTGCACGCCGATGCCGATAAGCACAAGCCTGATCGGTGTGACGCCTTTTTTCCAAGCCAATAAGTAAATCAGAAGAGAAACCGCTCCGGCTCCCGCGATGGCGACAATCGGAATCCACTTCAAGCTGGCTTCTGAATAAAAAGTAATAAAAAACACAGCCGCAGCCGCCGCACCACCGGTAATTCCGATAATATCGGGCGAAGCTAACGGGTTGCGCACAATGCCTTGCAAGATGAGTCCGGATACACCAAGGGCCATGCCGGCAAGCAATGAAAGCAGCATCCTTGGGAGTCTCAGCGTCTCGATTGCAAATGCATGCTCCCCGCTTCCCATGCCGAACAAATGTTGAAGACTTGTGAATGGATGAATCATTGTGCTTCCGATGGATAAACCAGCCAAAAACAACACCAGGGTTAAGCAAAACAGTAAAAGCAATACAACGACTGATTTATGATCTATAACAAAGGAAACCGTTCCTGATCGATTCCGCAACGTCGTATGTTTTTTCATTCCTTGCTAAACCCCTTTCGGGCAACATAAATGAAAAAGGGAGCGCCAATCATCGCGGTCATTACACCGATCGGCATTTCTTCCGGCATAATGACGAATCTTGCCGCCACATCAGCCAGCAGCAGCAAGCTGGCTCCCAATATTCCGCAATAAGGAATCACCCAACGGTAGTCGATTCCGACGAGGGAACGAACCATATGGGGAACAATCAATCCGATAAAACCGATCATGCCGCCTACAGCGACGGATCCCCCGGCCAAGAATACAATCGCAACCCCCATTAACAGCTTTACAAGAATAACGTTTTGGCCTAAGCCTTTCGCGATATCTTCGCCTGAAGTCAACACATTGATGGACCTTCCTAGAAACAGGGCCAGCAGGCCTGCGCCTGCCATATAAGGCAAAATCGGGATCAGCACATCCAACGTTCTCCCCGAGACGGAACCGCCGATCCAAAACAATACTCCTTCTAAGTTTTGCTCGTTAATGACCAGAAGTCCTTGCGTAAACGAGCCGAAAAGAGCGGTTAATGCCGCCCCCGCCAACACTATCTTCACCGGCGACAAGCCGTCCATGCCAATGGAACCGAGTACAAAAACTAAAACTGCAGCTATAGCCGCACCAAGAAATGCAAACCACATCAATTGAGTAAGGGAGTTGAAAGAGAAAAAAACGGATCCGAAAACGACAAAAAATAAAGCTCCTGCATTGATGCCGAAAATATCCGGAGATGCGAGCGGGTTTCTTGTCAGCGCCTGCATCAACGCGCCCGCAATCGCAAGGCCTGCTCCGATTACACAAGCAATGACCGCCCTCGAAAGACGAGTCGTGGTGATAATGATATGCTCCGTGGAGGATGCGTCATAATGAGCAAAGGCTTCAACGGCCGTTTGAATAGGGATGCGCGTCTGCCCGAATACGATGCTGGACAAGAACGAAATCAGCAGGATGCATAACCCGATCCCAGAGCCTAGGAGCCTGCCTGACGTTCGAGGTAATAACGGTTTCATAAACACACTCTTTCCAGGATGTTGTACGTCATGAGAAAAAGGGGGAAATGAGCCGTTTCCCCCTAGCTGTTATCTATTGTTCCAATCCATAATGGGCATAAATTTGATCCAGCATCGTGTTGGCGGAAAGAATACCGCCTCCCATGTTCCACGCCACTTCGTCTACAATGGTAACTTGATTATTTTTCACGGCGTCCAAATTTTTCCATAGCGGATGACCTGTCCAGTCATCATAAGTTTTTTGGATTAAATCAGCATCCGCGGAGTGACCGTCTGCATTAAAGATGAAAAATACATCTGCATTCATGGACGGGATGCTTTCCATACTTGTAAACTGGAGAACCACCTTTCCTTCTTCCGCCGCTTTTTGCTGCGGCTCAGGCCGTACAAACCCAAGCTCTTCCAGGATGTCGCCTGCGAATCCTGTTACATAAATGCGGGCGTGATCGGTTCTGAAGTTAAGCACGGAAACCTCGACAGGCCACTGATCCCCTAATTTCGGGGAAATTTTCGACTTGAAATCGGCAATCCGGTTATCCCAATCCGCGAGCAGCTGGTCAGCCTTCTCTTCGAGATTTGCCGCCTGACCCATCAGTTCAACGGTATCCTTAAATTTATATACCGTTTCGTGCGTCACGGTCGGAGCGATTTGGGAAAGCTGCTCGTAAACCTTCTCATGACGAAGCTTGGAAGCAATAATCAAATCCGGTTGGAGCTTCGCAATCTCCTCCAAGTTTGGCTGCGTTTCCGTTCCGACAAACGGCACATCCTTCAAATCGTCTTGCAAGTATTCATACATCGGCTGCTGCGTCCACGATTCAACCACACCGACCGGAGTGACGCCTAATGCCACGGCAACGTCGGTCGCCCCTTGATACAAGGTGACGATTCTCTTAGGGGTGCCTTCAATCGGTGTTTCCCCCATAGCGTGTTTGACAACACGCACCTCAGACCCTGCCGCTTCCGGTTCCGTTACAGTCCCGCTGTTTTCAGCCGCTTGCTCATTGGCCGCCTCATTGGATGCTCCTGATGATTCATTGCCGGACTGGCCGCCGCACCCGATCATAACCAGCATAAAGATCAGGATGAAGCTTACACCGATAATAGACTTTCTCATGTTCTCCCATTCTCCCCTTTTTCTTATGTACTGTTGCCGAGAACAATTTTTGATAATGATTATCATTACATGTTGAATGATAACGATTATCATTGTTCATGTCAATAGCTTTTTTTTAATAAAATACCCAACAAAAAAAGGCCTGTTATAAGCCCTTTTCTGAATACATGTATATGCTTCTGTTTTAGGTCCCGCAATAGGTTCGGTACGGACGGCTCGACTGCGGAGGCACCACGGTGTATTCCCCCTGCTCGGGAGCATGCGCGAACGGATTGGCAAGCGCCTGAAGAAGCTCCTCCATCACGCTGTAGTCCCCTTCTTCAACCGCAGTCTCCAGTGCCTCCTCCACCCGGTGGTTTCGGGGGATCACCGCGGGATTGCTGTCCCGCATCAGCTGCCGCGAGGAAGCCTTCGACTGCTCCTGCCTGCCCAGCCTTGCCTGCCACTGCTCGTGCCATTGGGCAAATTCCTCGAAGCCGAACAGCGTCTCTTTCTCTATATCCCGCTTATCAAACGTCAGTGCGCGGAACGTATTCGTGTAATCCGCACGATACTTGTGCATCAAGCTGAGAAGCCCTTCAATCAGAGCTTCGTCTGCACTCTCTTCGTTAAAGATCCCCAGCTTCGCCCTCATGCCCGCGAGCCAATTCCGCTGATACAGCTTGCTGAAATCCGCAATTTCCCCTTCGGCCAGCTTCACCGCCTGCTGCTCGTCTTCATGCAGCAGCGGCAGCAGGGCTTCCGCAAATCTTGCAAGATTCCACGCCGCAATGCGCGGTTGATTGCCATAGGCATAGCGGCCATGGGTGTCGATGGAGCTGAACACGGTGGCCGGGTCATAGGTATCCATAAAGGCGCACGGACCGTAATCGATCGTTTCTCCGCTAAGCGCCATATTGTCGGTGTTCATGACCCCGTGAATAAAGCCGACAAGCTGCCACTGGGCAATGAGTCCGGCCTGGCGCGCAATCACCTGCCGAAGCAGGGAAAGATATCGGTTCTCCCCCTCGCCGACCTCAGCGGGGTAATGTCTTTGCAAGGTGTAATCGGCCAAAGCCCGAAGGTCGTCAACCGTTCCCCATTGTGCGGCGTATTGAAAGGTGCCGACGCGCAGATGACTGGCGGCCACCCGAGTCAGGATCGCCCCTGGAAGCTCGGTTTCGCGCAACACGGACTGGCCGGTTGCCGCCACCGCCAGGCTTCGGGTCGTCGGGATGCCAAGACCATGCATCGCTTCGCTAATGATGTATTCGCGCAGCATCGGCCCTAACGCGGCTCGGCCGTCGCCCCGGCGGGAATACGGCGTCTCGCCAGAACCTTTAAGCTGAATGTCGAACCGCTCGCCTTGGGGAGTGATTTGTTCGCCAAGCAGCAGCGCCCGGCCGTCCCCAAGCATGTTAAAATATCCGAATTGATGCCCGGCGTAAGCTTGGGCAAGCGGCTCCGCGCCTTCGGGAATCCGGTTCCCGGCAAGCGCAGCAACGCCGTCCTCGCTTCGCAGCGCTTGAACGTTCAACCCGAGGGCCCGAGCCAACGATTCATTCAGCTTCATCAGCCTCGGTACGCGTACGGGCTTCGGCTGGAGCCGGGTAAAAAACAGTTCCGGAAGCCGGGCATAGCTGTTGTCGAAGTTCCATCCTATGTCTATGGCCGCATGGTTTTCTGTCACTTTTATCACCTTTACTCTCTTCCATCTGGATCTTCTCCAAAGGTAGTATACCCATTCTTTAGGGGTTGCTCCCATTTGAAACGGACCACCTCTTCAAATTCACGTTCAAAGCTTTGCAGTTGGCGGCTCTTTTCCTGTTCGCTCCAATGAAGCAGCTCTGCCATTGCGTTCACGATCTCGGGATACACCGGTGCGATGGAATCCCGACCGAAATACAGCTTCCCTGTCCGGCGAATCAAAAAGTCGCTTACCCCGGTCGCCATCTCTTCGTTAATCGAATAACGCAGCTCCGCCATCAGCATAAACAAGTCCGGTTGAATCGGTTCGTTGACCATCCGTTCGGCGATTGTCAAAATGTGCTCGACGTTCGAACCGAACAGACGGACACTTTCCTCTATGCGGGATCTCGGAATACCTAAGCTCTTATGCTTATTATACATCTTATCGATAAATGAGGAAATTTCAGCGCGGCTTTCAAACTCTCCGCCCGACAGCTTCAATTGATCCGTGATCGTACCCTTGTATGCATATCCTTCTTCCTCGGACAGTTGACGCAAAACGAAATCGACGACTCGTTCAGCCATTTTACGATAACCGGTCAGTTTCCCGCCGGCAATGCTAAGCAACCCCGTGTTCGAAAGGAAGATTTCATCCTTGCGTGACAGCTGGGAAGGCGACTTTCCGGGTTCATGAATGAGCGGACGCAGGCCGGCCCAGCTGGACACGATATCATCCCTCGTTACACGAACGGAAGGCATCATCCGATTTACAGCCGATAAAATATAGTCGACATCTTTAACGGTCGTTTGGGGCTGCTCCAGCTTCCCTGTGTAATTCGTATCCGTTGTGCCTACATAAGTTTTTTCCTCCCTAGGGATTGCGAAAATCATTCTCCCGTCGCCTGCGTCAAAGTAAATCGATTGCTTGATCGGTATCTTATGATAAGGAATGACAAGGTGAATTCCTTTCGTATGATGCAGTCGTTTGCCGTCAAGCGATCGGTCGCACGCTCGCAGCGTATCGACCCAAGGTCCTGCCGCATTGACTATTTTTTTAGCTCGGACATCATAAGTTTGGTTTGTAAGCAAATCCTTAACCTTTACCCCGGCAATTTTCCCGTTCCTGTCATAGATGAAACCGAACACTTCAGCAAAATTGACGCAGCAGGAGCCGTGTCGGCAAGCGGTCTTGATGACTTCTATCGTTAATCGCGCATCATCCGTTCGATATTCGTAATAAAGCCCTCCTCCCAGTAAAATGTCATTGCGCAAGAGAGGCTCTTGCCGGGCCGTCTCCTCCTTATTGAGCATGACGCGTCTTTCCTGCTTCTTCACCCCGGCCAACCGATCGTATAGGTACAAGCCGAAAGACGTTGCCAGCTTCCCAAAAGACCCTTTCTCCACAATAGGCAACAGCATCCGTTCCGGAATCACAAGATGCGGCGCATTCCGATAAAGGATTTCTCTCTCCCTCCCGACCTCTTGAACGAGTTTGACGTCCCCTTGTTTTAGATAGCGCAATCCGCCGTGAATCAACTTCGTGGAACGGCTGCTCGTCCCCGCGGCAAAATCCTGCATTTCGAAAAGTCCCGCCGACAGTCCTCTTGTGGAAGCATCCAGCGCAATTCCCGCACCGGTAATGCCGCCGCCGATGACGATGACATCCAAATCACCGCGAGCCATTTGTTCCAAGTGATCTTTACGTTGATACGAGCTTAATTTGATCATGGTTTAAACTGAATCGCAGCATTCACTGCTTTTTTCCAGTCGCGGTACAATCGTTCCCGCTTCTGCTCGCTCATCGTTGGCTCGAACGTTCGTTCAATTTTCTTGTTTGCCACAATGTCCTCCTTACTCTCCCAATAACCTACCGCCAAACCGGCCAAATAAGCTGCGCCGAGCGCAGTCGTTTCCAACACTCTTGGACGGTTAATCGGCACGCCGAGGATGTCGGACTGGAACTGCATCAAGAAATCGTTGGCGACGGCTCCTCCGTCCACCGTCAGCTTTTGCAGCTGAATGCCGGAGTCCTTTTGCATAGCTTCTAAGATGTCTCTCGTTTGATACCCCATCGACTCGAGTACGGCCCGAATAATATGCTCCTGCGTCGTGCCTCGTGTCAAGCCGAACAAGGCGCCTCTTACATCCATATCCCAGTAAGGCGCGCCAAGCCCGACGAATGCCGGAACGAAATAAACGCCGTCCGTGGAATCCACCGTTTCCGCATATGCTTGGCTGTCGGATGCGTGCCGAAGCAGTTTCAAGCCGTCTCGAATCCACTGGACAGCCGCTCCTGCGACAAAAACGCTTCCTTCTAATGCATATTCTACTTCGCCGCCGATCCCCCATGCGATCGTCGTGACTAAACCGTTGCTTGACCGAATCGCTTTATTCCCTGTATTCATCAGCATAAAACAACCGGTTCCGTACGTATTTTTCGCTGACCCTTCCTGAAAACAGGCTTGACCGAACAAGGCCGCCTGCTGATCGCCCGCGATGCCGCCAATGACCATTTGCTTGTCGAACAAACGCTTTGAGGTATATCCATACACTTCACTGGAAGAACGAACTTGCGGAAGCATGCTTATTGGAATCGTCAGAATGTCCAACAGCTCCTGGTCCCAATCCAGCTCGTGAATATTGTACATCAGCGTTCGCGAAGCATTCGAATAGTCGGTCACATGTACTTCACCGTCGGTCAGCTTCCAGATAAGCCATGTATCCATCGTTCCAAACAGAAGGTCGCCCTTCTCAGCTTTTACCCTTGCCCCTTCCACATGATCCAGCAGCCATTTCACTTTGGTTCCCGAGAAATAAGCATCGATAACCAGACCGGTTTTGGATCGGAACGTTTCCTCGTAACCCGCCTCTATTAATTCGTTGCAAATATCCGCGGTTTGGCGGCTTTGCCAGACGATTGCATGATATATCGGCTTGCCGGTATGTTTATCCCAAACAACGGTTGTCTCTCTTTGGTTGGTAATACCGATCGCCGCCACGTCATCGGGTTTGACATGGTTGTCTATCAGCACTCGCTGCAGCGCTGCGAGTTGGGTCTGCCAAATCTCCTCCGCATTGTGTTCCACCCAGCCCGGCTTCGGATACATTTGCTTGAATTCTTTTTGACTCACACCGATCATGGCGCCCGATCTATCAAAAAGGATCGCCCTGGAGCTCGTTGTCCCCTGATCCAACGACAATATATATTGTTTTGCCATTCAATCAGCCCCCTTTCATTTCTGTTTCCGATCATTAAAGAGGTTAATCAAAATCATTAAACTGCAATTGCATTTGTGATATAATAAGCAACAAGAAAAGGAGATGAGAGTATGACGATCCGCAAAGCGTTTGTGAGCTTCTCTGTCGGTTTGCTTCTCGCTGTGTTAGCCATCGGTCTCTTGCCATTTCTAGTCGTTTTTAGTTTTACGGAGATGTCCGAATTACCCCAATTTTTTCCTTTCCTACCGCTCCGGAAACTGTTCATGGAGGAGCATCATTCGGGTAACGAACCCCAAGATCATGATTAATATGTTATGTACCCCAAGAAGCGGCGTTCTCTTGCCGCTTCTTTTTTATGCTCTTATATAAGGAGTTCCGACCTATACGGCTAATGCCGCCGAGAACTGACGGACGATTCCCTGCGACATCACGTCCGCCATCTGAAGCGCCTGCGCTCGATCCGATCGTTTAAAGCGACGTTTTCTTCGTAGTTCCCGGCAAGCCGGGCATACCAACGCATGCTGCTCCCACATATGGGCGGAACGATGATTAGTGCTGCGGCCATTCATAAGATAGGAGATAACAGCCGGGAAATAGCCTCTTTAAATTTTATCGTCAGCGAACGTTCTTCATACTTCTCCAAAGTCAGCTCCGAGCATTCTTGAGCATCCTGAAGAAACAGCTCATAAAGCCGCTTCGCCACTTTTTCGTCGTATACGACCGCGTTGACTTCAAAATTCAATCGGAAGCTGCGCGTATCGATATTTGTCGTTCCTGCAGAAGCGACCTCTTGATCCACGACAATCGTTTTCGCATGCATAAAGCCCTTCTCATACAGCAAAACCTTTGCCCCATAGGTCAGAAGCTCGCCTACATACGCCCAGGTCGCCCAATACACAAAAGGATGATCGGGCTTGTTCGGAATCATGATCCGCACATCCACGCCGGAGAGCAGCGCGATTTTGCATGCATCCATAAAGCTGGAATCCGGTACGAAATAAGGAGTTTGAATGTACACGCTTCGTTTGGCCGACATAATCAATTTTATATACATATTTTTGAGGTGTTCCGATTCCGAGTTAGGACCGCTCGCAATGATCTGAACGGGACTGTTACCGTTATGCGGGGCCGTCCGGAAGGAAAACTGATCCCGCCCGACCTTGCGCGGCTTCGCCGCTTGATTCCAGTCGAGCGTAAATCGTCCTTGAATATGATCTACGGCACCCCCTCTAATTCGAAAGTGAGTATCGCGCCAAAAGCCCAACGTTTTATGCAATCCTAGGTACTCATCGCCGACATTGAAGCCCCCAATGTAAGCAATCTCGCCGTCAATGATACAAAGCTTTCGGTGATTCCGGTTGTTGATTCGCAAATTGACCAGCTTCAGGAACGAAGGAAAAAAAGCTTCCACTTCTCCCCCGTATGAAAGCAGTTCGCTGAAGAATGATCGGGAAATCCTTCTTGATCCGATTTCATCATAAAGCACACGGACTTTTACGCCTTCCTTCGCTTTGGCCGTCAGCTCATCCCGCAGCTTTTCCCCTAAGGAATCACGCCGGATAATGAAATATTGCACGTTGATCTCTTTCGTCGCCGCTCGAATATCGTCAAACAACGATTCAAATTTAGCGCGGCCCTCATGAAAAATATCAATCTCGTTGTCCGTCGTGAGCAGTGCGTTGGAGGATTCGATATTCATTCTCACCAGTTCGGAATACTTATGGATAATATGGCCCTGATGAAACACATGTTGCTTTAAATGCTCTACATGCTCAACAACCGCCGATTGAAGATAAGCTCGTTCCTCCGCCGTCAGCTTGTAAAAATTTTTTTGCTTTAATTGACGTCCAAAGAAGATATAGATGAAAAAGCCTAGAAAGGGGATGAAAAATAATACCATCAACCAAGCCCAGGTGGACCCGATATCTCTACGTTCAATAAATACGACAACCGTGGCTAATAAAATATTGCTAATCGTTGTAATTGATATAATCAGCGTAATTAGGCTGCTTAATTCCATACGGGACAGATCCTCTCGTGCGGCTCCGAGGTAATAGGTACAATTAGATTCTATACCCGTAGGAATAAGATATCAATCGCGCGTGGCGCTAACGAACCTTTGGCTATTTTCTCGCTTTGGCATTGATCGCTTCCGCCGTCAGCTGCGTCGTCACGGTATCGTCATCCCGGAAAGGAAGCTTCGTCGCCCATGAACTGAACAACAAAAGCACCCCGCTGGCCCAGAATATTGACAAAATTCCGCCGGCACTCCCGATCAGCCCGAACAACATCGGGGCAAAATATTGAGCCCCTCGATTGAACGTTAACCTCAGACCGAGTACCTGGCCTTGCTGCTCTTTCGGAGTGATTTTCATCACGTAAACCATACTGATCGGCTGTCCTAAACCCAATCCGAATCCGAGCAGCACCGCTAAACAGAGCAGTACGAATACGTGATCAAAGAACGGTATGAGCACAAATACAATGCCGGCAAGCACTAAAGTGGACAACAACACAAGTCCGCGGCCGTACGTTCTCACGAGCCACACTTGAATCAAGCGTACGAACACCGATGCCAAAGCCATAGCGGAAATAATAATCCCAATAAAGCTCGGGGTCAGCCCGAGATGAAGGCCGTATATTGGGAAATACGCGACAAATAAATCCTTCGAATACAGCACGATGCCGCCGGCGATAATCGCCTTGCGCAGCGTGACATGCCGAAGGATGTGAAAAGACGACAGCACCTCCATCAGCTTCTGATGGCGGGAGCCGACCGCATTGCCAAACTTCCATCCCTTTTTTCCTGCCGTTAAGCCTAACGCGATCGCAATGAAGACGAACATGCTGAGGAAGGCGGCCGTTCTCTGAAAACCCCAATATTCATAGGTGAAGCCGGTGAGCAGCGGACCGATCAAATCCCCTAACGATCCCGTGAGGCTCAGCATCATCATTAAATAGTCTCGGTCTCCCGGCATGTTTCCAACCGTTTTTTGAAAAGAGAGAAGCATACATAATTGGCTAAACCCATTGAGCGCTTGCGAAATAAATAAAGCCGGCAAGCTAGGGTATAACACAGGAATGATAAAAGCCGCAAAGATCCCGATCCCGCCGATCAACGACATACGGTAGGCTCCGATTCCGTCCAGCCACTTTCCTACAAATACAGCGAGCAGCATCGGGAACAATGCATAGCTTCCCACCACAAGCCCGATAATCATTGGGGAGCCTGTAAGAGAATGCGTGTATATTGAAATAATCGGACGCATTCCTTGGAGAGCGATCGAGAATAGCGTTATACTAAGCAGCAATATATACAGCAACATGTTGTTTGTCCGCCAGATGCGCTCCATTGATTTCTGTTTCCTCCTGATACGGAACGAAAGAAGCCCGCGGTTACGGGCTTCTCCCATGTTTTTATTTCGAAAAGTGCTCCTTGATCTCGCTTACCTTCATCACATCGGCATACTTATGATGCAAGTCGAACAAATTGATCTTATGAGAAAGCATATGGCGATCGAAGCAGCATTCCTCCGCCATGGATACATGAAGTCCGTACGAATACGCATCCACGACCGTTGCCCGCACACATCCGCTGGTGCTTTCCCCGCAAACGATTAACGAATTCACGTCCAGCCTCTGTAAATGGGCGATGAGCGGAGTGCCGAAGAAGCAGCTTGCGCGCTGCTTGTAAATCATAATATCACCGGGCTGAGGCGCGAGCTCCTCTTTAATCTCGTAAGCATTGTCGGAATCATTCCTTGCCTTTCGAAACGTCGCGTCGATTCCGCCGCTAGACTGATCCTTCGTTGAGTAGATGATCGGAATTTGATTCGCCCGGGCGATTTCAAATAGCTCAATAGTCGGCTGCAGCGCGTTCCACGCATTTTCTCCGCATGAGCTCGGATATTGATCGACCAGTTCGTGCACAGGGCGGCTGCCGCCTTCATAGGATAAATTATACAAATCAATGGCAAGCAGCGCTGGCCGGCTTCCGACGTACGTTTTTCTATGGTAATGCTCGTAAATCTTGAACGTCTCCGGTGCGATAACGTCTTTCCACACATGGTCCTCGAACGGATGAATCATCGAACGCCTCTCCTTTAAGAATAGCTGTATTTTAGTTATGTAATGAACTCCTATCATTTTATGCAAATTATTGGACTATTACAACAAAGAAAACCTTTAAAAATGCTTAATAGTTTTAATAATATATATCTCGATATTTAATAATATTGAGAAAAAATAGAAACGGTGATATATTCTGTTTTGTTAAGAAGCTATATAAATTAGAAACATCATACTACCAACAAACTTGAGGTGAAAAAATGAAAGCGCAACCAACAGGCCCTTTTCCGTATTCTCCCATCCACAAAAGAAAGAAGCTGAGTTGGCCTAACAACGCGCGCGTCGCGCTTTGGGTCATCCCGAACATCGAGCATTTCGCTTTGAACGAGGCGCTGCCTCCTACGACCGGAACAGCCGCTGGCAAAATTCCCGATGTATTTTCTTATTCGATGAGGGATTACGGCAATCGGGTAGGCATCTGGAGGCTGATCGACGTGATGAGCCGCTACAACATTAGAGGAACGGTTGCTCTAAACAGCGACATTTGCGATTACTGCCCGGACATTATTGAAGAGACCGTGAAGCTGGACTGGGAGTTCATGGGGCATAACGAAAGCAATACGAGACGATTGAACCAGAATCCGGACACAGAACACGACATCATTAAGAAAACGTTGGACAGGATTGAAAAGGCTACGGGCAAACGGCCCAAAGGATGGTTGGGCTCCGGTCTGCAGGAAACGTGGAACACCCTTGATTATTTAATCGAGGAAGGCTGCACCTATGTAGCGGATTGGGTCAACGACGACCAGCCATACCGAATGAATATCGACGGGAAACAAATCGTATCGATCCCCTATTCCGGAGAGATCAACGACAAGGTGCTTTTTGACAGCTTCAGCTTCTCTTCGGCCGAGTTTGAGAAGGTCGTTCGCGATCAGTTTGACGTGCTGTACGAGGAAGGCGCCCAATCCGGACGAGTGATGGCAATCGCCCTCCACCCTTACATTATCGGCGTCCCCCATCGGATTCGCGCTCTGGACGCCGCCTTAAAGTACATTTGCGCACACGAGGGCGTCTGGCTTGCAACCGGCGAGGAAATCATCAACAGCTACCTAAGTCAAACGCAAGGGGATTAAACGATGAAGGCTTATCTTTTCCTTGATAAAACAGTCAGTTCCATCGAACGCATCTTGGTAATATTGGCCAGCATCATGGTGTATTTCTTGGGCATCGTTATTTTCTTAAACGTACTCGGAAGGTTTTTCCTAGGAAAAGGCATCGCCTGGAGCACCGATATAAGCGGTTATTTGCTGGTGTTCATTGCGTTCTTTGTCGGCCCTTGGCTGTTAAAAACGAACGGGCACGTTTACATCGACATGTTCATTGACAAAGCCGCCGGCAAGGTGAAAACCGGTTTAAAATTATTTTCGCATTTTGTGATCGTTGCAGTCACCTTGCTGTTTGCCTGGTTTGGACTCACGACGGTCATCGACAATTACCAAACCAATGTCATGCTGATGGACGTGCTGCAAACGAAAAAATATTTGATCATTATTCCGATTTTCGTCGGTTCTCTGATCATGTTCTTAAGAGCTGTTCTTATGCTTTGGAAAGAAACCCAATTTCGCAATGCAGAAATGTAGGTGACAGAATCGATGGACTGGTGGGCGTTTATACTTGTTTTTTTCGCGCTGCTCATGACTTTTATGTTTTTAGGCATTCCCATTGCCTTCTCGTTCTTGGCGACCAACTTTATTCTTGTCGCCTTCATCATGGGTTTTGAGAACGGCATGAATCAATTGGTGCTCGGAACGTTTAATGCACTGACGAACTTCTCGTTAACCCCCATTATTTTATTTGTTTTTATGGGAGAGATCTTGTTCCGTTCCGGAGTCGTCATTCGCACCTTGGATGTCATCTCGATGTGGACCGGAAGAATTCCGGGCCGCTTATCCGTTATCTCCGTAAGCGGCGGCACCGTCTTCGCGGCGCTCAGCGGCTCAAGTCTTGCGAATACGTCCATGCTCGGGACCACCTTGGTTCCGGATATGCACCGCAGAGGATATCACATGTCAATGTGCGCCGGACCTATTCTCGGCGCCGGAAGCTTGGCTATGCTCATTCCGCCCAGCAATATGATCGTTCTTCTGGGAAGCATCGGGAAAATTTCCATTGCCGATCTGCTCATCGGCGGAATTACGCCGGGCTTGGTGATGGCACTGTTCTTTATTATTTACATCGTCGTCTCTTGTACGTTAAAGCCGTCTCTCGCTCCCGCTTATGAAGTGGAACAAGTAAGCTGGAACGAACGCATTCAATCCCTGTTCAAGTTCGTGCTCCCTCTCGGAATTATTTTCGCCCTCGTGATCGGGCTTGTGTTCCTGGGCGTAGCCACTCCGACAGAGTCCGCGGCCTTCGGGGTGTTCGGATCGCTGGTGCTGACCGCCGCTTATCGTACGTTGACCAAAGAAGTTATCAAAAAAGCGACGATCGGAACGCTGAAAGTTTCCGGTATGCTTTATTTGATCATCGCCGGTTCGTCCGGCTTCAGCCAGCTGCTGTCGTTTACAGGCGCAAGCCGTCAGATGATTCAATCCGTGTTAGGCTTTGAGCTCAGCGACGTGACGGTCATCATCATTATGCTGTTGATCGTGCTCGTTCTGGGAATGTTCCTGGAGCAAGTATCGATTATCATGATCACGCTGCCGCTCTTTATGCCGATTATCCTGGAGATGGGTGTCAATCCGGTGTGGTTCGGACTCATGTTTCTCGTCTGTCTCGATTTGGGCAACCTGACGCCGCCGGTCGGAATGGCATTATATACGATTCTCGGCAGCATCCGAACGTCCATATCGAACGTCACGATGAACGACATTATTAAAAGTGCGGTCCCTATTATTCTCATCGAGCTGTTTGTGCTCGCATTAATGTTTGCGTTCCCGGACATCTTCTTATACTTAGTCAATGCTTCGAGAGGATCCTAAAAATTCCGGTACCAAAGAATCAAACCATATAAAACCTAAAGGGAGTTGTCAACACGATGAAAAAAATGATCGGTATTACTCTCGCAACAATTCTTACTACCGCCTTGCTAAGCGGATGCGGCTCTAACAGCACTACTGGATCTGCGGCAGATGGAGGCCAGTCGACAGAGAAAATTACGATCTCGACGGTTACCCCGTGGCCCCTGGAAGACCAGTTCTCATCCGGCTATCGTCTCTTCGAAGAGAAGCTGCTTGAGAAAGGAAACGGAAGAATTGAAATTGTTTACCGCGGCGGACCGGAGTCGATTACCCCGACCGAACAAGCGGGCGCCGTAAAGACCGGCGTCGTTGACTTGGCTTATCTCGCGGGCTCTTACTATGTATCGAACATGCCTGAGATCGCTTCTATGACGTATGCCAACGTCGGTCCTGATGAAGAATTAAAGAACGGCGCAAGAGATTATATTAACCAAATCAATCAAGAAAAAATGAATTCGATCATTTTAGCGAGAGCGCCCGGTACTTCCGCCGTATTTTACACCAATAAAGAAATTAAGACGATCGCCGACTATCAAGGTTTGCGCATCCGCACCGCTCCCGCCTATGTACCTTTCGTAAAAGCGTTGGGTATGGAAAACGTGACGGTCAGCTCCGGAGAAATTTATTCCGCTCTTGAAAAAGGAATCGTCGATGCGGTAGCGAGCAACAACTTGGGAACGTTCGACCAAGGGTATGCCGAGCAGGTAAAATACAAAATCTTCCCTCCTTTCTACGGTAACGACATTATGATCATCATGAACTTAGACAAGTTCAACTCCTTGCCAGCAGACATTCAAGAGCTGATCAAGGAAACTGCTTTGGAAGTAGAAAGAGAAGTGGCAAAAGTTCATGCCGATTTGCTCGCGGAAGAAGAGAACAACCTGAAGAGCGTAGGCATGGAATTCATCGAAATGACAGACGCCGAAGCATTCGACGACTTAGCTCAAAAAGCGGGTTGGGATTGGGTCAAAGAAAATTCGCCTGAACACGGTGCCAAGCTGGAAGAGCTCTTCTCTAAAAAATAATTCAAATGTAATTTTCAAGGAGGAAATGCATGACTTCATCTCTCAATCCGAAAAAAACGGCGCTTCTGTTCTTTGACATGCTGAATCGATATGTGAAGGATAAAAGCACCAATCAAGTGCTGCCTCAGCAGGAGCACATCGTTCGCAATGCTGTACAGCTGCTTGAAACGGCCAGAAAGCATGACATGATGGTTGCGTATGCGTATGCGAATCATCGGCCGGACAATCGGACGTCAAGCAAGCAAATTACGGATACCGACGTATACATGAATCCGATCCCGGAGGGCGAGCCACAGCGCTACAAACCAGGATTGTTCAGCGGCAGCTGGGAAACGCAGGTTATTGAGGAGTTAAAGCCTCAGGAGACAGACTATTTGATTCCCAAGTACCGTTGGAGCGCGCTGTTTCAAACGTATTTCGACCTAGCTTTGCGTACGCGCGGCGTTGATACCATCATTATCTCTGGATTGGCAACAGAGGTCGGCGTCGCTAGTACGGCATACGCCGCTCGGGACATGGATTACAATGTCGTTATGATTGAAGATGCATGCAACGCGCTTACGCCGGAAAACCAAATTTTCTTTATGAAACATGTGTTTCCGAGAATGGCTCGTGTCCGCACAACAGCAGATGTGATTCGAATGATAAATAAGTAACGTAAACCAAAAGCGCGAGTCATGGGGGTCATGTTACCTCCAAACTCGCGCTTTTTGCTTTCACTTTGAAATTAAGCGGAAATGGAAGGCGGAGCCTTCGCGCCAACCCGTTGCGGGATAAAGAATACGAGCAGGTTGGCGACAATAATCGTTCCCGCAACGAAATAAAACGTAGACAAAATGCCGTAGGCGTCAGCGATCAGCCCGGCAGCCAACGGCGCAATGGCACTGCCGATCGACTGCATCCCGAACAGCACACTGACGCTCGTTCCGGCCACGCTGGATTCCGTCTCATCCATCAGCCAAGCCTGGATCACCGGCCTCATCGCATATAAGAAAAATCCAAGGAGAGCGATGAAGAAGACAAACAACGTTTTCGGAAGAACAATCATAAGCAGGATAACCGCCGCCGTCATGACCATGCTGCTCATAATAATATTTTTGCGGCCGACTTTATCCGACAAGTACCCTGCTACGGGACCGGCGATAAAGCCAGAGGCCTGCAGGATGAACAAGCAGACGCCAACGAAATAAGTGGTGTGACCCAGCTCGTTCAGCAAATAGAGCGGAAGGAAAATATAAATTGTCTTTTGCGTCATCGTTCGAAACGAGGAGCTGGTGGAAAGCAGCAGCACGTTTTTGTTCTTCAGCAGCCGCTTCGTGTCCGATAAATAGGCGCGCAACCGTTCTGCCCCGCTTTGTTTCTCGGCGTCCGCTTTTCCCGCACCTTCCTTCCTCTCCTTCTTCTCTGCGATATATAAATGGCGAAGGAAATACAAAATAACGGCAGCCATCAGCAGCCCCGGAACGACATTGATAATCATCACGCTGCGCCAATCCCAGTAAAGCAATAGGATTCCAATTGCTAACGGCGCCACTGCGTCCCCGATCGACGACCCCATATTGTGCAATGACAGCATCAACCCTTTGCGTTCAGGATAAAGCTGGGACAACGTCGGGATCGCCGTAGGATGCCAGAGTGTGTTGCCCACACCAACTAACGCCATACAGAGCAGAAGCGTAACGTAATGCTGGGAAAAACCCATAATGAAGTACGGAATGCCTACCCAAAACAAAGAAAAGGCCATAAGCAAGCCTTTGCGCTTGACAATATCGACGAACATACCGCCTGGCAGGCTGGACAAGGAGCTAACAATCGAGAAAAAGGTGAGAATAAAACCGATCTCACTGTAGCTGAGCCCAAATTCTTTCCCTATCAGCGGCAGTAATAAATAAAATGTAGCCGGATACCAATGTGTGAATCCGTGCGCGATTGAGATAAGTGAAACTTCCTTGTAAGACCTCTTTTTGATGTCAACCCGACTCTCCATTGCATTCCCCCTCACTCTCTTTAAAAATCACGGATGTACGTCCTCCAGAAACCAATCGGTTGGAATTTCTCGACCGATGCCGCTTTGCCGCGCCTTTTCATAAATGAAATAGCCTGCTGCCGCGAACTGAATGCCGAGACCCGAGCTGCCGCCCGATCCGCTGCCTCCGAACATTGTAATTTGTTCGCTTGAAGCTCGCCCTGGAGAAGCGCCCGTCATGATCGCACCCAGCTCTTGAATTTTTGCCGTCTCCTCCGGTCGCAAAGCGGCAACCTTTTTCGCTTCCGCGGGCTGAAAGCCAGGCATTGGCCAATGCGTCGATTGCTCCTTTGCGCGAACGCCAATGACATCGCTGCGCCGCAGCGTGATCTCGTCCAGCTCACCGTTCTGCAGTGAGTTGACATGCATCCCCGGCTGCAGCCAATTTCCGTCGAACACCGGGTCAAGCGAATTCGTCGCTCCTACGACAATGTCCACATCCTCAACGACTGCCCGCGGTTCGTCAACCGAAACGACCGGAATTTTCAGCAATTCCGCCATCCGCAACGCAAAGCCATCCCGGTTTTCCCGCTTTGTACTGTACACCTTCACATGCTCGATGTCCCTCACTTCGCACAACGCCATCAGTTGAGCGTCCGCCTGCCATCCGGTGCCGAACATCCCTACCTTTGCGCTGTTCGGGCGCGATAAATATTTGGCCGCCACCCCGCTCGTCGCGCCGACGCGCATTTTTTGCAGATAGCCGTCCTGCATAATGGCCAACAGCTCCCCCGTCCGCAGACTGTACAGCTGTACGAGCCCCAGCCACTTGTTGCCGGGGGCTGCAGGTATTTTGTTCCGGCGCAGCTTTCCGTCCACAATCCGCTCCTCCACCGTATCGGAGCTTAACCGCAGGGCATGGACGCCGTAACGCGGCAAGGAACCGTCCATCGATTTAAACAGATAGTAGCGATCGTCGTTGATGGGCGTGTACGTATGGGAGCGGGGACGATTCACCGCCTTCCCGTTCGCCAAGTCCAAAAACGCATGCTCCATCGCCGTCACGTATTCACTCATCGGCAATAAATGTTCGATCTCTTGGTTGGATAAGATCAATGTCATTCTTTCATCGCTCCTATTCCACCTGTTCCCAATTGTAGTGCGAACGCTTCACCTTCTTTAAGTCGGCGCTTAAGAAACGAAGCACCACCGACCCTTCCGGCGACAATTGACGGGTAGAGTGAATTTCTCCAGGTACATATACATTCGCGTCCCCATCCGTCAAATGATGCCGTTCCGTTACCTTCAACGTTTCGCTTGTCGGCTGCAAATCATACGTGGCAATTTCGATGTCGCCTTTGTAAATGCCGTACACCACCCAATGGTTCCCGTGGTCATGCGGAGGGCTCGCATGACCGACGTTGTGATAATGTCCCATTTGAATAAATCCGAACTCTTCGTCACGGTACAGCTCAACGGTTTGTTTTTCGTCCCTCAGTGCAATTACCCAGGGCTCGCTTAGGGACGACTGTTGAAACAGCCTCTCCATGGCACGCTTCACTTTTTCCGCCGTCGCTTCCCCTTCCGTCGTTTTCCAAGCTTCTCTTACTTCCTCAATAAATACAGCAAACTGCCTGCCCCATTGCGAATCCAATTCTGTAATCGCTTTCATAATAATGCTCCTCCTTTTTCGTTGACGGGTCGCATAATATCATACTTCCACACGCTTCCATACTACTCCTTCATATGCTGTAAAGAAAATGAATATATCTTATGACCGAATAACACATATGAATGATTACAGGCAAAAGGAAGCAGCCTTAGTCCGATGAAGTTTCGGACCAAAGCTGCTTTCACAATTGAGCAGATTATTTAATTGCTCGGCCATCAGGAACGCAACGGATCCCATGATCGGAGGAGGAATGGTGCCTCCTGACGCTGCGGCAGTTTCAACGGCTCCGGCAAACGTAGCGCTGTATCCCCTTTTTTTCATAACCGGAATATTGATCGACCCGGTGGTGTCCACATCCGAGGAAGGACTGCCCGAAATACTGCCGAAGGCGCCCGCTGTCGTTACAGCTACTTTAGCCAGTCCCCCAACCTTTTTGCCAACTAAGGCGGATGCCGCACCAAAAATAAACTGCCCTGCTCCGGCCCTTTGGAAAAAGCTCCCGCACATAATGAATAAGAATGCATAAGTTGCGGCAATTTGTACAGGCGATCCGAAAATTCCGTTGGTTGTAAACACCATTTCCTCAATAAATCGCTCTGTGGACAGCTCGCGGTGTCCGAACGTCCCTGGAATCCAGAACCGAAAAATACATACACTATACCGAGAAGCAGTAGAAGCGTAAGTCCGGCGCCTAACGTTCGGCGGCACAGCTCCAATAATGCGAGAACCAGAATGACACCAACCAACAAATCAATCGGTGTAAGCGGATCTACACACCTGGGATTCGTAAAATCAATTGATCCATTTTTAAAATTAAATGGATTCCTGACACCATGATTACGGCAGCAAAAACATAATTGAATATACTGGGATGTTCTGTTTTTTCTTGTTTATACGCGTAGTGATGATCGAAATCGGGAGGATCCCCGTCAAAAAGACGACGCTGTAATAATAAGGCGACATGACGCCAACCGAGCCCAGCCACAATTCGAACGCACCGATCGCGATGGCAAGTACAACTTAGATGTAATATAAAATCCCTTTAGGTGGAGATCTATGACCTTCTTGTAAGAATATTGCAACCAGATTCATCTGCTTCAATTCGGATCACCCCGCCTATAGCGGTACTTGGCGGGACAGATACACTTCCCGCTTGTGTCGGCCTGATTCAAGAATGGCTAAACATACTTCTAAATTGGCCCTTCCCCAACGGCCATCCTGCGTTGGCGAACGATCCAGAACGATCGATTCATACAACTCGGTAAGCACGTTCGTGTTGTTAAATGAAAAATCGTCCATCGGAAGCGAGATGTGCTCTTTCTGATCATCCCGGTACACCATGACTCCTTCAGGAGTTATACGGACATCCCCTTTCTCAAAGCTGGCAATCACAATGCCAAAATGAGGATGGTAATAGGTTGCGTTCCCTTGTTCTCGCTGGAACCCGCCGTACCCCGTCGCTTTTTTCATTTGAGTTTCTTCCGCCGCATCTTTGGCATGCTGCAATTTGCTCCGGGCTTGGCCATATCGAGAAGGTTCCTTAATTCCCCCGCTCTCTCCGACCCATGAATGAAACTCGTCGCTGTCAAAATGACCGTAGCCGCTGTACAAGATGGTGGCCGACACATCATTTTCAAATTCCAAGAAAGCGGTTGCGGAACCTTCAGTAGGGCGAGACGGGTCCCAAATACCCGCCGAACCCCTAACACTTTTTACCATTCCGCCGCCTAACAGCCGCACGATGCTGACCTGATGAGGCAGCTGGTTAAAGATAATTCCCCCGCCTTTGGACGTATCCAACTCTTCCGGACGCCGAGGGCGATACAGAAAATCCGTATAATTAAAGGCGTGGATCATCTTTATGCTACCCAGTTCCCCACTTTTTGCCATCTCGGCGATTTTCAGAACGGGTGAATTAAAGCTGTGGGTGGGCCCCACAACCATCTTCACACCGTTCCGTTCTACCGCCTCAATCATTTTGTCGCATTCCTCAAGACTAAGCGCAATCGGTTTCTCCACGAGAATATGCTTACCTGCTTCCGCGGCAACAATCACCTGCTCACAGTGATGCTCGTGAGGAGTCGCGATATACACGACATCCACGCTCGGGCTTTGGCAAAGCTCCTCAATGGTTGCGTAAACCTCAGCGTTGAAGTCCTTCTCAAACCGTTCGCGAACTTCTTTCGTTCTCGTTGCCGCGGCCGCAATTTCAAAATAGGGATGGTTCAATATCGTCGGAAGCATTAACGTTGCGGCTCTTCCTAATCCTACGATCCCCAATTTGAGCTTTTTTGTCTGGTTCGATTGTTTATTCACTTACGCCTCCGTTTTTACTTTGTGACTTGCTTGCTGTCTTTCGCGCTGTATTCGTTGGCGTAAGCGCCCACCGTCTGCCATGGTACATCAAGCGGGATTACCTTCTGCTCGCTGCGGATGCTTCCATACGGAATTCCCGCATCCAGCCCAATCGGGGTTTCCCCGACTATAAACCGTCGAACCGACTCCATCATGCGGCGGCGCATTCTAATGATAGCAATGTCCGATTTGCCAAGACGTTCCCGGGTCCGGTCGACGATCGGTCCCATACTTTCCTGCATAGCCATATCCTGATTAGGAACCCCGTCAATTCCGGTGAAGCTGCCGTTCTTCATCGCTTCTCGATCCTGCAGGTAATTGTTCGATAGATTCCGGAGCTTGCGATAGTTCGAATCCAGATCCTTACCGAGAACGGCAAAATATTTTTCCTTCACATCCTGAGCAAGCGGCTTTCCGTTTTGACTGAATTCATACCAATAGAAAGTACTGCTTACGTCGTCCCTCGGCACAAACATATGAATAAATGCAGGATAATCTTCATCCAGAGGACGCGGGATGAAGCAGAAGAAAGGCAGTGCGAAATTCGTTATTCGCACATATTGGTTCTTCTCCGGATCTTCAATCGGCGTTCGAATCGCCGCATAACGGAAGCCGTAAGAAGTGTCCTCCGCTTCCATTCTCGGCGCCTTATCAATGGACGGTCTTGGATCGGCAAGCGTACCCGTGTGCAAGGAAGACGAATGAGAAGAATCAATAGCGCCTTCTACACCTTGTAAAAAGTTCGTCTCTTCAACGATTTTGGCGATCCCTCTAAACTGCTCCGGGATTTTCAAGAAATCAAACTCGGGAAACACCGGCTGCTCTTCAGGAGGACCCATGTACGTCCAGATAAGTCCTCCCGCTTCGTGTGTTGGATACGATTTGATTTTCACTTTGTTTTGGAACGTCTTATCCCCCGGCTCCGACCACATATCTACACAGTTGCCGTCTACGTCGAACTTCCAGCCATGGTATAAGCAGCGAAGACCGCATTGTTCGTTGCGTCCGAACGCTAAGGAAGCGAGTCGATGCGGGCAATGCTCGTCAATTAAACCGATGCGTCCGTCAGTGTCACGGAAGGCAACCAAATCTTCGCCTAATAGTTTAACGCGCACCGGGGCGCCGTCCGGTTCCGAAACCTCCTCCGCCAAACAAGCGGGAATCCAATACCGTCGAATCATTTGACCCATCGGAGCATCACCAGTAACTCTAGTCAGCAATTCATTTTCCTCTTTAGATAACATGTACAAAACCTCCTTATGATTTCTACACCACTCATTAAAATTTTCTAATTTGTAATCGCTTACTGTCATTTTAGTTCGTTATGCAGTATAATTCCAATATATAAATTCTGTTAAAGATATATATAATTATTTATATCGATGGGGTGGATATGAATGGATAGTCCGATAAACCTTCATCAGCTTCAATTATTTCACAGCGTAGTTGAATATGGGAGCTACAGCCATGCTGCGGAAAAGCTATTTATGACCCAGCCTGCGCTTAGCCTGCAAATTAAATCGCTTGAAAAAAAGCTCGGCGTCATCCTGTTTGAGCGAAAAGGAAACAAAATGCAATTAACTCAAGGCGGTGAACTCGTTTACAAATTTGCCGCAGGCTTACTGCGTCTTGACGAACAATTAAGACTTTCCGTTCAAGAATTTGTTTCCGGCAACGTAGGCCACGTATCTATTAACAGCAATCGTCCGATCGGAAGATACTTACTGCCGAACTCCATCCTTCGTTTTATCCAGCACTATCCTTCCGTAGAAATTACAACTTCGATCGATAACAGCGATCAGGTTTCCCGGAACGTTCAGGAGGAAAAAGCGGATATTGGGTTTATTGCGATGGCGGACGGGCAAGTTCCCCCGGACAACTTGGAAAAAACGTTAATCTACAGTGACTATTGGGTACTGGTATGCGCACCGGAATCACCGTGGATTAAATTGCACAACAAAAGTATTTATGATATGACCAAAGAAGCGGCTTTAATTGGATCGTTGCCCAAAACGGCCCACGGAAAAATTATTGACGAGCACTTAAGGCGCACCGGATTAAATTACGACATTAAATTGCGGCTGGATGACATTGAATCGATCAAGATCGCCGTTTTATCGCGAGTAGGGATTTCCTTTCTGCCGAAGGTTACAGTGGAGAGAGAGTTGGCCAATCATGAATTGGTCGAAATTCGGTTGAACGATTTCAATAGAGAACCGTTGGATTATTATATGATCACGAAATCCGGAGCTTATATCACACCTACACAAGGGAAGTTTATTAAATTTATTAGGGAAAACTTTGTTGAACAGAAAAAAGGCGTCAGCCCGTGACGGCACTGACGCCTTTTCGTCCTTTATGAAAGAAGCAGCTTAATCTTCATCCTCTTCATCTTCGTCATCTTCGTCATCCTCGAGCTCCAATTCAATTTGGACGCCGCTTTGGAATTCATCTTCCATCTCCAGCTTTTTCACGTCATCCAGTTCGATTTAAAAAAAGATTGCCGTATGCCCAGCCCGCACTTGAACTCCATTCCAGAGGCTCATTTTGTTATACTGGATGTGAAGAAAGAGGTTTCAATGAGAGGGACTTTTTTATTTCGGCAGCATCCGGCAAAACTTGAAGCTAAAACATGAGAAGGAAGGGAAGCTGAAATGATGGATCAGCCATTGTGCGATCTATGCAACTCGAGCATGCGTGAGGGAAAATATGGAGAGGCGAATTGGATTTGCACAAACGACCAATGCGAAAAGTGGAATCCCCAATGGCCGATGGTTCGCCTGCAGCGAAACGTGGAGCCCGTCTATAAAGAAATAGAGGAAGTCGCTATCTTTGCTGAGGGCTATATTGAAATCAATATGCAGGAATGGGTTGGAGACGGCACATTTATCGTGCATTATGACGACGGACGTGAATTTGAATGTCATGTCGACGGGACCGAAGTATCGCCTGACTTCCCCGGTTTAAACGAAGAAATTCGCAGCAAGATATATCAATTGATTACGTTACGCGGGAAACTGGAGCAGGCCATGCGCATCGTTTAGCGGTAGCCTGCCTCAATTCTCGTGCAGCATCCGTTTCAGCCCCAAGCCAATCCCGATTCCGATGAAAGCAAACAACATTGGAAGCCAAACGGGACCAAGCAGGATCGGGCCGATTTTTAGACGGTTGGAATATATAATCCCGACCGTCCCAAAAAACGCTCCTAATACAAAAGGGAGGTAAGCAAACTTTCGTGTTTCTCCTCCCGCATCCCTAAATCCGTCCCAAATTCCAAACATGTACACACAAGGGTAAAACATGAGCCATTGATAATCCGTTTGGATGACAGCAGCTTCAATGTCCCCTTGAAAGCTGTGTATAATGATTTGATTCAGATTTGCACGATTATTGATGATAAACTCCAGAACGATCAATATGACTCCTTTGATATATTTCTGATTCAGGAGCTGACCAAAGCCGGGGAGCGCTACAGACCACAAAAGTATTTCAACAGGCGCTCTTTTCATTCCGGTTACCCGACAACAACCGATTGAGTACTGCCAACAATGCCGAGCAATTCAAATTTTGATGCTGTGGGAAATTGAGAATAGGAAGGTGATCGTATGTTCAAAGGTTTCTCCCCTTGCAATAAAGTTTGAATTTAAGATTCCCTCCTGTGATGAAGTTATTCCCACCAGCTGTCAATTAGATGAAACCGGCCCATTCTACATGAAGCACATCCTCTAGAAGACTGTTTCTCAGATAGGGCAAAGTTTTCACTGGCCGCCACCCGATTATTCTTCCTCATCCCAACGCCTGGAGTAACCTGCGTTGGTTACCCAAATGACTAGCCATGTAATGATTGCAACAACCGCAATAACGGCAACCCATACAAATGCAGATACTTGAAAAATATCGCCCCCCCTATCTAACATTAACGCTATATATTTAATGTCATAAGTTTTAAATTATATTAAATATTAATGTTAATGTTATTAATATTTAATTGCGTAATATTATGGGTGGTCAGGCACCAGCTTCGCCGAATCCCCTCCCCTACTCTTATCCTTTACTCATACGATACATTGCCGCGATCTCCTTTACCTCGTGCTCAGGCGAATGATTCGCTTGGACATATTTCCTTCCCTCTTCGCCTAGCTTTGTCCGGAGCGTTTCATCCTGCATTAAATGCTCCGCGAGAAGAAGAAATTCGGTTCCATCACGATATAAAAAGCCTTGCTCCCCGTGGCTCACTACATCACGATTGCCGGGGATGTCGGACACAAGAACGGGAATGCCCGCTGCCATAGCCTCTAAGATTGCGGAGGATTGTCCTTCCGACAAAGACGTATTCAAAACAACATCTGCTTTTTGATATAATTCCCCCATCGCTCTATGATCGATTTGTCCTATATAACGAACCCAATCTCGGTGCCTGTCCACAAGCTCGGCAACCTGCTTGCCTTCAGCTTCTTCAAGAATAGGTCCGACGAGCCAAAGCCGAATGAAGGGTTTCCTCTGATGGAGACTTTCCAGCATGCGGATCGCTTTCGGCACATTTTTCACTTTCCGGATGCCGGCAGGCAGCAGAAAAATAAATTCATTCGATTTTTGTTTTTCTGCACCTGAAGATGAAGAAAACATCGTAATCCCTTGAGCAATCTGATATGTTTTTTCTCGGATCTCCGGTATTTCCTTCCATAGCAAAGTTCTTGCCTCATCATTAAACACATGCACTGCTTTGGCTCCGGACAGCGCCTCAACGACAATGTCCCTGCTCTCAGGATCGAGCAAGTTATGGTTTACATCCGTACCCGTCATCGTAATGACATAAGGGGTGTCTTCACGATATTTTTTACGCCAATACAAACCAAATTCGTAAGCGTTAAATCCGTGTACGAGATCCGCGCTTGGAGGAAGGTCCGGATAGTCGGTTGGCGGCGTGATCGATATTACGGTGGTTTCGATCCCGAGAAGGCGCAGCGAAGCCGATATTCTTTGAACGGTTATCGTATTGCCTCGCGCTTGATGATAGTGAGGGGTTATCATAGCTACTTTCATTTTCTGTCTCACTCCTAAATCACGACGCGGCGAACAGCTGCTGCTCGCTTTACATCCATGCCATGATCTTCTAAGATATTTATTTATGAACTGCGAACGTGAGATTCAAGAATAAAGGCTGGTGAAAACGGTGATTTGGTTTTCAAAACGAAATGCAGTGCTTTTTCTTTTAGTAATCCTTTTTATTTATATCAGCTACTTAGGCACCGGAATCGAGCTAGCGAAATTGTCACAAATCTCAAACATGTTCACCTTTATTGCAAACGACTGGCTTCCTCCCGATTGGAGCGCTCTCCCTTCCGCGATGAGACAAGCCTTCATCACACTCGAAATCGCCTTCTTAGGAACCATTTTTGCTTTGCTAATCGCACTGCCGTTAAGCTTCTTAGCAGCGAATAACACCGCAAGCACTGTAACTTATTCCGTTACAAGAAGCATATTGAGCTTTCTCCGTTCCGTACCGGAAATCGTGTTTGGTCTCATCTTCGTAACCGTTGTCGGTCTTGGACCGTTCCCGGCCATACTTGCCATCACACTGCACAATATCGGCGTTCTTGGAAAGCTTATCTCCGAACTCGTCGAAGCGGCGGACAAAGGGCCGCAAGAAGCGCTGCGATCCGTCGGCGCTAAGCGTTGGATGATTTCCGTCTACGGGATTTTACCACAGATCATTCCAAACGTTCTATCCAACTACTTCTACCGTTTGGAAGTGGCCGTCCGGACGTCGCTCATCCTCGGGTTTATCGGAGCTGGCGGCATCGGGCAGCAGCTGTTCATCCACTTTAAAGTATTTCAATACGAAAAGGTAGCTGTCGACGTACTGATGATTATGCTTCTCGTCGTCGCAATTGATTATGTAAGCGCACTGGTTCGCTCTAAGATCATTTGAGAGGAGCACCATTCATGAACATTGTGCTAAACGATGTAACCGTTACTTTCCAAGGCTCAAAAACTCCTGCTCTTTTTAATGTGTCCGTTACGTTTCAGCAAGGCGAATCCGTCGGAATCCTTGGGTCCAGCGGCGCCGGCAAATCGACGCTTATTCGTTCCATTAACAAACTGGTGAAACCGACTAGCGGTTCTTTACTTTGGGATCGAATTGATGTAACAACTGCTTCGGACGACGCGCTTCGAGAAGTCAGAACAAAAACCGGCATGATCTTTCAGCAATTCAACCTTGTACCGCGCTTAAGCGTAATGACGAATGTGCTGTTAGGAACCATCGGTTCCCGTCCCGCCTGGCAAAGTGCAATCGGCTTTTTCTCCGCAGAAGAAAAAGAACGGGCAACACGAACGCTGGACAAGGTCGGTCTTGCTGAATTCGCCAAACAAAGAGTCGAGCGGTTGAGTGGCGGCCAACAGCAGCGCGTAGCCATTGCACGGATGATGATGCAGCAGCCGCGCGTCATTCTTGGAGACGAGCCCGTATCCAGTTTAGACCCGGTCATTTCAAGAAATATATTGGAAATTATTAAAACTCTCCATGAAGAAAACGGGCTCATTACGATAATGAATTTACATGATGTAGAACTCGCAAAGAACTACGCAAACCGAATAATTGGCCTGCGCAAAGGAGAAATTGTCTTCGACGGGCCGCCGGAGAAGGTCACTCCCGAGGTGCAGTCCATGATCTACGCAATTCCCTATGGCGAGCCAGCCATATAGGGGTACGCTTGTACTTATGAGTAAACGCAAGTATAATACCCAATAGTATATGGGGCTGGATGGGGTACTGGTGTCCCCCTAGGTCTTCAAAACCTGTAGGGAGGCGCGTGCCGTCTCCGGTGGGTTCGATTCCCACACAGTCTCGCCACATACTGCTATTTTTTCACCGCTTCGCGCACCGCTTCCATCAGCAGATCCATTTCCTCATCCAATACCGTCCGGAAATCAATGATTACCCGATGCTTTGCAACTCTAACGATCACGGGGACGCGTCCAAGTCTTAGCCGCTCCTCCAGTTGATGCGCAGCCATATTCGGAACTTCCAGCGACGCCGCTTTCGTCGGCACAGTCACTCCCGGCATCGTCCCTCCTCCTACCTCCGAATACTCGTCCACAATTTCGCATTGAACGCCATAAGTATTTACTTCTTCGGCAAATCGCTTCGCTTTCCGCTCGAGATGCTCCATCGCAACAAGCAGATCCCTAAGTACAGGAATATTATGCTGCGCCGCTTCCGGAATCAAGTACTGTCTTAAGGTCGCTTCCAGGCCGGCAAGCGTCAGCTTGTCCACCCGCAGCATCCTGGCTGCTTGATGTTTTTTCAACGTTGCAATCCACCGTTTCTTCCCTGCAATAATCCCCGCCTGAGGACCGCCGAGCAGCTTGTCTCCGCTAAAGGTGACAATATCGGCACCGGCCGCCAGCGCCTCTTTTACGGTAGGCTCGTCACCGATACCGTATGGACGTAGATCAAACAGCACTCCGCTGCCTAAATCTTCATAGACAATTACATCCCTTGCATGACCGACATCGGCAAGCTCCGCAATCCCGACACTGCTCGTAAACCCGACGATTCGGAAATTGCTCGTATGAACCTTCATCATCATGACCGTCTCATCGCCGATCGCTTGTTCATAGTCGCGAAGGTGCGTTTTGTTCGTCGTGCCCACCTCAATCAGCTTGGCTCCGCTCTCCTTCATAATTTCAGAGACTCGGAAACTTCCCCCGATCTCCACCAATTCACCGCGCGAGACGATCACTTCCCGCCCTGCCGCAAGCGCCCGCAGAACGATATATACGGCCGCTGCATTGTTGTTGACCACCATCGCCGCCTCCGCGCCGGTTAATCGACAGATCAGTTCCTCAACATGGCTGTGCCTTGAACCTCGTTCCCCATCGTCAATTTGATATTCCAAATTCGAATAGTACGATGCCGCTTCAGCAACGTGCTTCACCGCGTAGTCGCTGAGCAACGCACGTCCAAGATTCGTATGAAGGACTACGCCTGTTCCATTAATCACTCTCCGTAAACGCGGCGACATCCATGCATCTAGCGTTGCAAGAGTTCCTTCAACAAGGAAATCAAGAACCTCTTCTTCCGTAACGTTCAAATCCTTATCCAAAACACGCTTCCGAAATCCAATAAGTTCGTGCTGAATCGCGGTAACGATAAAATTTCGCGTCAGTCCGTTCACCTCTCCAAATGCCAAAACCCGTTCATCGTCCGCAATTCGATTGACCGGCGGGATCGCACGCAGCAGCGAACGCCGCTCATGTTCTTTTTCGATGTGCATGAGTTATTCCTTTCCAAAAATACAGACTTATTTTCATCTTACAGCCTTTCGGTCCGGTTCTCAAATAAACACCGGTTCTCCCTTTGCAAAACCGATGTAGGGATGATAAATTGATAAAGGACATTTTTTCATACACTTGTTGAAAAAATGGAATACAAAATATTTGGATGTAGGAGAGGAAGACTTAACTGTATGATGAACCTTCATCGAAAACAATTATTTTTATTCATTACCATCTTCGCTTTGCTGCTTATTGTCGTCGGCTGCGGATCCGGGCAAAGTCCCGACCCGAATCAAGGAACAGCGCCAAGCGGAGAGCAAGCGCAACCGCAAAAGGAACAGGCTGCTGAATTTAAAATTGCGGTCATCCCTGTGCAAACCGAAGGCGAAATGGATGTTGCCATGAAAAAGCTGACACAAGTGCTTAGCGAAAAATTGAACCGCAAAGTAACTATTAACGTTTATCCGGATTACAACGGCGTCGTTGAAGCGATGAACTACGATCAAGTAGACATGGCGTACTTCGGACCGTTAACGTACGTGATCGCGCATCACCAAAGCGGTGCGGAAGCGATCATCACACAGCTGATCGATGGGGAACCTTTCTACTACTCTTACATTATCACCCACGTAGATAACCCATGGAATTCGATTGAAGATCTGCTGAAGGACCCTGGTCAGGTAAGCTTCGCTTTCGGTGATCCGAACTCGACCTCCGGCTCGCTCATCCCGGGTATTGAACTTAAAAACCGCGGTGTATATACAGATGAAATGACCTATCAATTCGAATCGGTTACCTTTACCGGATCCCATGATGTGACCGCACTTGCTATTCAAAATAAAGAGGTCGATGCCGGGGCCATCGATAGTGCAATTTTCAACTCGCTTGTAAAAGGCGGAACCGTTGACGGTAGCCAATTTAAGACGATATGGCAATCCGATGAACTGTTTCAATATCCATGGGCTGTGAAAAAAGGAACGGACGACGAAACGATTCGTTTACTGCGAGAAGCTTTTGTTGCCATTAAGGATGAAGAAATATTGCGTGCGTTCGGAGCGTCCGGTTTCGTAGAAGCAAGCAATGACGACTACGAAGCGATTCGAGCCGCGGCCGAACAAGAAGGAAGACTAAATTAATCGAATCTAAAATTAAAACCGATTTTAAAGCTCGTTGCGCGAGCCTTAAAATCGGTTTTTCTTTACTTGCTAACAAATTACGCGGCCAAAACATTTGCCGTTATTGCACATGAATACAGTTCGGATGATCGTCCACCACTTCGCCGATCAGCGAGGCGTAGGTTACCCCCGCTTCCTTCAGCTTGCGAAGCGCCTCTTCCGCCTGTTCCTTTGGAACGGATGCTAACAATCCGCCGGATGTAACCGCATCGCAAAGAATCCACTGGTTGATTTCATCGATCGTATCGGCGTAAACGACGTTCTCCTTCAACCAGCGATGGTTCGCTTTCGTGCCGCCGGGCACTATGCCCTGCTCCGCTAAGCTGCGAGTTCCTTCCAGAATCGGTACTTGATCGAATCGGAGGTTGAAGCCAACTCCGGCTCCGCAAGTCATTTCCTTCGCATGACCGAGCAGTCCGAAGCCTGTAATGTCTGTGCATGCGTGAACGTCAAACGCTTGAAGCACCTCGGAAGCCTTTTTATTCAATGTCGCCATGACGCTCATGACCTCTTCCAGCTGCGCCTCGGTCAACCCGTCCCGCTTAATAGCGGTAGTCTGAATGCCCACTCCGATCGGCTTTGTCAAAATAAGCGCGTCCCCAGGCTTTGCACCGCTGTTCGTCCACACTTTGCTCGGGTGCGTAATACCGGTTACGGCCATACCGAACTTCGGCTCCTGATCATCAATCGAATGACCGCCGACCAAAACAGCGCCGGATTCCTGGACTTTTTCGCTTGCCCCGCTAAGGATATCTGCTAGAATGGACATATCCAACTTAGATACTGGGAATCCGACGATGTTTAACACCGTTAATGGCTTGCCGCCCATTGCATACACATCGCTTAACGCGTTGGCAGCTGCAATTTGACCGAACATACGGGGGTCGTCCACAATCGGAGTGAAATAATCAACCGTCTGAATAAGCGCGGTGTCTTCCGAAATTTTATAAACGCCTGCATCGTCCGACGTATCCAAGCCGACTAACAGGTTCGGGTCGGGAACAGTTTTGGGTAAGTGACGCAACACTTGCGCCAGGTCCTCAGGACCAATCTTGCACCCTCAGCCGCCTTTGCTCGACAACGACGTAAGCTTTATTTTTTCTTGTTGTGTCATGGGTACAGTCACTCCCTTCACTTTTTGCTGGCAACCTACATTATTATACCTCTTATGCAGCGCATCGTCACATGCGCCGAGCAAAAAATCGTAAGGAGGCATCGTTTCTTGAAACCAATCTATCTTGATTACAACGCCAGCACGCCGATCGCTCCCGAGGTTGCCGATGTGATGAAAGAACTTTTGACCACGCATTACGGCAACCCGTCGAGCAGCCATTGGGCGGGCGCTCCCTCCAAACAATTCGTTGACCGTGCGCGCATCCAAGTTGCAGAGCTGCTCGGATGCGAACCTTCGGAAATTGTATTCACAAGCGGCGGTAGTGAATCGAACAACCATGCCCTGAAGGGTGTCTACTACGCCCTGCAAGAGAAAGGCAACCACATTATTACAACTCAGGTCGAACATCCTGCTATCCTAAATCCTTGCCGATTCTTAGAGTCATTAGGAGCTAAGGTCACCTATGTTGGCGTGGACCGTTTCGGCCGCGTCTCTCCGGAACACATTGAACGCGCCATCACCGATCGGACAATCCTCATCTCCGTAATGCATGCCAACAACGAAGTCGGCACCATCCAACCGATCGAGGACATTTCCCGTATCGCCAAGAAATACGGCATTCTGCTTCACACCGACGCTGCACAATCGGCAGGAAAAATACCGACCCGCGTTGACGATCTTGGCGTCGATCTGATGACCATCGCCGGACATAAACTTTACGCCCCTAAAGGAATTGGCGTACTTTACATACGCAACGGTACGCCGATAGAACCCTTCATTCACGGCGCCGGACATGAAGATGGACGCCGAGCAGGAACTGAAAACGTCTTATATATTGCGGCACTCGGCAAAGCGTGTGAATTGGCTCAAGCGCGGCTCCGTGACCATATGGTTCAAGAGCTGCGGGATTTCTTCTGGAACGAGCTTCGGAAAATGTTCACCAGCTACGAATTAGTGCTGAACGGTCATCCGACCTACCGGCTTCCGAATACGCTGAATGTGAGCTTCGTAGGCCGTATCGGAAGCGATGTTCTTGGCGCCATTCCCGCTATTGCAGCCTCTACAGGGTCGGCATGTCATTCCGGCATGGTAGAGCTTTCACCCGTTCTACAGGCAATGCGTGTGAGCGAACACAGCGGTATGGGAACTGTTCGGTTCAGCCTCGGAACGTACACTACTCTTGAAGAAATACAAGAAGTGCTGGAACATATCCGAAGCATTAAGTGATTCAGCTGATTTTCCTAAAATTTACAGGATAAAGTATGCTATCTTTTTATGCTTTATCCTTTTTTATTGTTTTTCATGAAACCTACTCGCCCCATCATTAGACGGTGATTCGATATTCCCTGCGCTTCTTCCGGTCACTCTCCCTTTTGTTCAGCTTTCCCTCGCTTACGCTGTGACTCTATCTTTATTTAAAAAAACTGTGAAAAAACTTAAAAAACGAACATAAGCCTGCGTTACCTCGCTCTCCTCGTTTATCTCCTCGAAACGGCATAATTTCGTACTGCATTTGTGGTCCTTCCCATCCCGTCAGAAACTCATTTCATCTAAAGAACTTTGCCCGAACAGAGTCAGTGCATGACAAAGTAAAGAGGCCGCCCCAATGGACAGCCCCTGCTTTCAGGTAAAATAACTATTCTTTCATGGTTTTGAGCTCTTTAATCACGTCGTCCGGATTCGGGAACTCGCCAGTCTCTTTCTTAGAGTACACTTTCTTACCATTCACTGTTACCTCAAAGACTCCGCCCGAAGCAGGAATCAATTCCATTGAGGTAACGTCGCGGCGAAAATGGGTTAACAACGCTTCCGCGAAACTCGCGGCTTTAGGTGCGTAGTTTCATTGCATGCAAAATTCAACCGATACTTTGTAAGTCATTTGTAGTAACCTCCTTGCGAATAGTTAGTTGCCTTACCATTGTAGAACACATCCCGTGTAATTTCAAAAGGAGAGAGTGCTCGGCTGCCTCAACCATACTCTGCCGTCCCCTTCGCGGCGCGTCCAACCAAGGGTATCTAGAAGCTCCAGGAAAGGAATGAGATGCTTTCGCGATGCTTCCAATGACGCCTTGGCCTCTTGAGTACCAAAGGCCTTTCCGTTTGTATCGCGATATAGGCGTCCCGCATGGGCCCCCACACCGTCGCAATGAATAATCATCTTGTCATCTAATTCGAATGCAGTCCCGCTTTCAATCAAATAATGCCGCAACTCAGAAGACTCTGCTGCGGGAAGCTTGCCAATTGCCGCATAGTCTTCCCAGACGCGCACCGTTAATCCATCCTGTCGTAGTCCCTCAACAGCCTGCTCCATACGCTTCTTCCACGAAGAAGGAAAGCTCGGCTGAAATTCAGATGCGGCGACGAATTGCTTGCGTCTAACGAATGATCCGCGCTCTATCTCCCCATCCAGCACTGCTTCCGCCAATCTCTTGGGCACGGTCGTTTTTAGTGCTTGAATGCATTCGGCTTTATTCATTCCATAGCGAAGCGGATACAACTGATGATACTGAAGAACCTGCGTCTTTAAACGTTCCGCTGCAAGCTCGTAAGCATGCTTGGAGGTATAGCTTTCGGGCCCGATTTCAATAGCCTCCCCCGAGTGCAGCAGTACATTCAGCGCATCCGTCCCTTCTTCAGCGGAAAGAGACGCGTTTTGGAATAGCTCGTCCCTTGCCAGCAGCGTTTTTGCATTCAAAACGTCAAGCAGCCGTTCCTGAGGAGTGCCGACGCGCTTCTTCTCAAGCATTGTTATCGTAGTCGGTCCGAACCGATAACGGGAGGCCGACGGGTCGATAATCCACCCTCCTCCGATTGTCTCGACGGGAGAGGGCCTGCGAATGACGAACCGGTCACCCCGGCGAACGACGACGTCATGTTCGAGCCGCACCTGGCACAACGCTTCTTCCCCTGCTTTTAGCTCGTTCCGATCAAAGAAAACGATGGTTCCCATCACTTCAGTCGTACCCGTATACAATTTTATCGGAGCCCGCTGCTTCAACGGAGAAAGCAGCCGGCCCACCGCATGAAATGACAAATCAATGCACCGTGTAAGCGACATTCCTTCGGCCGCAACAAGCACATCTCCACGCTTAATTTGTTTGCCCGGCGCGCTGATGTTGATGGCTACCCGTTGTCCCGCAATCGCCTGCTCCCGTTCTGTCCCATGGCTCTGAAGCTGGCGTGCTTTTACCGTGACATCATGCGGAAGCAGACGCAGCAGATCTCCGGAGCGGACGGCTCCTTCATAAATCGTTCCGCGCACGATTCTTCCTTGCCCTTGAAGGGTGAAGACGTGGTCGATCGGCAAGCGGAATGTGCCGTTCGCATTGCGCTGCGGAATGGTACGCAGCTCCGCGCCGATCAACTCCTTTAGCTGATCGATGCCTTTGCCGCTAACTCCATCTACGAACGCGATGTCCGCCTTTTCAAAAATCGTATTTTTAACCGCTTCTCGAATATCGTCTTCAACGAGTTCTAGAAGCTCCTCTTCTACCTTGTCAATCTTGGTCACTACAATAATTCCGTGTTCAATCCCTAGAAATGATAAGATCTCCAGGTGCTCCCGCGTTTGCGGCATTACCCCCTCATCGGCGGCGACGACGAGCAAAACGAGATCGATGCCCGCTACACCGGCAATCATTTGACGAATAAACCGTTCATGACCGGGAACGTCTACGATTGACGTATGAAATTCACCCAACGGGAAAGGGGCATACCCAAGTTCAATCGAGATGCCTCTTTCTTTTTCTTCTTTTAGCCGATCCGTATCCACTTGAGTCAGCGCTTTCGTCAGCGTTGTTTTCCCATGATCGATGTGTCCTGCCATGCCAAGCGTATAAAATTGCACCTGCATCACTCCAACATTTGCATTCAAGGCGTGTCTTCGGTTCGCCAAAGCGTTGTCCGCTTTGATACAATGTCAGTATAACACCCTTTGGCAAGAAAGGAGAACGCAGCATGCCGCGCAACCGCAGATTAACAACCGACCTGGATTTCCAGGAGGCGATGGAGCAGCAAATTCCAATTCGCGTTTTTCAAGACGATCTCATGATCGGCTCGGGAGGTCTCATTATTCGTATAACCGACAGCACGATTGTGACGCAATCCGGAGTCAGCGAGCTAGCCTATTATGAGCGAGAAGCATGCGAGTTCTTTGAAATGGAAAGAAAATAAAGGAACTACACAGCGGGATCCACAGGGCCAAGCTGCCGTTCAAAGAAAGAAACGGTGCGCAGCCACGCATCCTGTGCGGCTGACGGATCGTACGCCGGCCGTTCGTTGCAGAAAAAGCCGTGGCCCGCTGCCGGATAAAAATAAATGCGGTGCTCTACGTTCGCTTTCGCAAGAGCCTGCTCGATCTCCTCAACCGCTTCCTTCGGAATCCCCTTGTCTTGACCTCCGAAGAATCCGACGACAGGCACTTGAATTCGCTCCGCCTGTTGAACCGGCGGAATCGGAAACTGCGGTGAAGCTGCCGTTAATCCTCCCCCATAATAAATGGCCGCGCCGCGTATCCGATCGGAGAAATGGCATGCGGTGACGAAAGAAAGCCTCCCTCCCATACAATACCCAAGCACGCCGATTCGGGCCGAATCGACTCCATCCAGCTGCGCAATATAGTCGAGTGCTGCCGACAAATCTCCAAGCAGCTTCGGCTCCGTCAATTCTTCCCTTAATTGTACGGTTTCTTGGAAATTGTTATAATCATAAGCTTTCCAATGACCCGCACGGTAATAGAAATCCGGAGACACAACCACATATCCAAGTCTCGCGTATCGTTCGCAGACGTCTTGAATATGATGATTCACTCCGAAAGCTTCCTGGAGAAGAAGCAGCGCCGGACGCGGTCCGCTTCCATTTTCCTTCGGCTTCGCCACAAACAGCGGAATTTCCTTGGGGGAACCGTCGGAAACGCTGCGCGGCGCCAATACTTTCTCGGTTACGACTTCGGGTGGTGTGAACATAAGAGCATCTTCCTTTCCAGCTTATGGTGTTCTTATTTTAATTCTAAGTTTGTCCGGCAACGTTGTAAACGCTTTATATTTTATTTTTTATCGTCAGCGAAACTAGCACGTGGTTTACAGTGACGAAAATACGTTATTTTTATATAATAGTTTTAGTCAGTTTCCGCTCCCGCCAGAAACACTCCACGGAACGGCCCACCAAAATACAACGCGAAGATGCATATGTTCCTAATTTTCTAACCTTATTACTTGGAGTGTGAACTTGGCATGAATGCAGTGACTCTAGAACATTTTTACGAAGATGTTAAGAATGGGAAAATCGATAACCGATTGTACGTCATCCCGTTAAACATAAATATGGCCTTTACATACCTCGATCCGACGTCTCAAACCCATTGGCTGTGGTCCACTCCGGACATTACAGGCCTAGCGTATGAAGCCGAATCGATGACCTGCAACATTTTTCCGCTGTATTATGGAATTGTATTGAAAGATTGCCTCATCTATCGTGAAACGGACCTGCACAAACCCCGCTCAATCCCGGAAACAGTAAGAATTTTCTACAAGCAAGCCTTGAACATTCACGATTGCATTGAGCGGCATCAGGAATCGCTTCCCCCGTACGCATCTTTCGAAGACTATGTAAGCAGGGTTAGGGTGCTGTTCAACTGGTTTGAATATCACTACCATCCGTATATTGTGGGTCAACTTCCGGTTGACGGTACGTTTGCTAGATAGAAACGCATGGAGGCTAAACTGTTTTGAACGATCATCCGTTGGATCATACGATCTCAGAATTTCTGCACCGCAAAGGCGGAAACTCTCATACACACCTGCTGCATCTTGGAGATAAAGAGGTTTTCCTTTCCTCCGACAATAACGTAATGATGATGTATGCCGACATGTTGAACCGACGTCTCGTGCTCGGCGATCCGATCGGAGACGAGGCCTGCAGCGATCGCGCATTGGACGAATTTCTTCATAGATGTGAAAAAGAGGGTATAAAACCGGTATTTTACCAGACATCCAAACGTTTTGGACGCAGCTGCGAGGAACGAGGGCTTCATCTCTTCCAATGGGGAGAGGAAGCTATTGTAGACCTGAAGACATTCCATATGAACGGAAAAGCATGGCTGAAGCTCCGAAGCCGTCGAAACAAGTTCGAACGCGCGGGTTATCGGCTCGACGTCCAAAAGCCCCCTCACTCATCGGCGCTTTTGGCAAGCATGAAACGCATTTCTGATCGTTGGCTGGGCGGAAGAAACGATAAGGGCTTCTCGGTCGGCCGGTTCTCCATCGATTATGCAAATCGGCATATGGCCGCCCTGCTCTACGACGCCGAAGATAATGTAACGGCATTCGCAACCGTCGTCGAATATCAGCAAAACGATCACCGATGTCTGGCCATAGACTTAATGCGTCATCTCCCGCAAGCCCCGCATGGTACGATGGATATGCTGTTCGTATCCATTTTCCTTTGGGGACAAGAGCGAGGATTCGAACGGTGCAGTCTTGGCGTCGCGCCCCTCGTTAACAATAGCGGCCACTTCTCATTAAAGCTGGCATCGAAGATCTTAAGCAAATCTTATAATTTCGCGGGACTGCGCGAGTTCAAAAACAAGTTTCAACCGGTGTGGGAGCCCAAACTGATCGCTACCAGCGGCCGATTTACATTTCCTTACGAACTCATCCTATTAGGTCTTCTTATCCATCAACGAACATCATCGGCGGCAAGCGATCAGAGGCTTCAGCCGGAATCCGCACCAACGTTCGAAACTTCATAAAAAATAAGCGGCGAAGGGCTTCTCTTTCGCCGCTTAACGTTTACTGCCGCTTGACAGCCTCTATTGCCGCCTTCAATTGCGTATCGTTTTCCTCAATCAATAATCGCAAAGCATCGATCAGCGCTCTCGTCGTCTCTCCTGAAACGATGCCGGATGGCTCAAGCCCTTCATCCTCCTGGAAACGAACGACCGCCGCCTTCGTTTGTGCGTCAAAATCCCCATCTGTCGAGCCGGGGCTGTAGCCGAGCGCTTCAAGCATGCGCTGCAAGGCGCTCACTTCAGGCGCCTTCCGGCCTTCGGACCATTCCGTCTCAGGATCAAGCCACGGCAACTCGGCGTATGCCGGCAGCGATACCTCTGTAGTTGGCGTGATCCCCTGCTCGTGAATCCAGTTGCCGTCCGGCGTCAACCATTTTGCGATCGTATATTTCATGCTGGAACCGTCGCCAAGCCCTTCCGTCGTTTGCACCGTTCCCTTGCCGAATGTCCGCTCGCCGATTAATTTGACGTCGGCGGCCTCCTGCAGCGCACCGGCCAAAATTTCCGATGCGCTCGCGGAGCCTTTGTCAATGAGGACGACAATCGGCATGTCTCCCAACCCTATATCCTCGTGCTCGGCTTTGTAGATTTGACGGTTTCCGTTACGATCCTCCACCTGAAGCACCGTCTCTCCGTCAGGAAGCATCATCCCGGCCAATTGAACGGTTACGTCGAGCAGTCCCCCCGGATTTTGCCGAAGATCAAGCACCGCTTGCTCCATCCCTTGATCGAGAAGCGACTGCACCGTCTCCTTAAATTCGTCCGCGGTCGTCTCCGACATATGGGAAATACGGATATGCCCGATTTTATCCTCGATCAGCTCGTCGTAAACGGTCATTAAAGGAATCGTATCGCGAACGATCTTAAGCGTCGTCTCTGCGGATTCCCCACCGCGAACAATCGTTAGCTCAACCGTCGTTCCTTTTTCCCCCCGAATGAGCTGGACCGCCTCCATAACGTCCATCCCTTCCACGCTCATTTCACCAACGCGCACAATACGGTCACCAGACTTGAGACCCGCTTCTTCAGCAGGAGAGCCTTGAATCGGTGCAACGATGACGATCGCTCCGTCCCTCTCCTCCACCTGAGCGCCAATCCCTTCAAATGAAGATGAAATATTCTCATAGAACGATTGAGACGCCTCTTGATCCATATAAGAAGAATAAGGATCTTGCAATGCCTCCATCATTCCGGCAATGGCTCCATCCACAAGCGTGCTGCGCTCCACAGGCTCCACATATCGCGTCTCCAGCTTGCCTAGAGCCGATTGAAATTTGGCAACCTCCGGATTTGCAATCATCAATCCCGCGTATGTAACAACTCCCCCAACAATAGCAGCGCCAAGCGCAACTGGCACGATCCAGCCCTTTTTCATGTTCCGTCTCCCCCTTTGCCGGCTTGATCGATTCATTTCTATTATAACCTAATCCGACCTGAATGAAGAGAAGGGCGGCCCCTTTTATGCTGGGACCGCCCTTCAATTAAGACGCTTGTGTCAACGCGATGCATTTGGAAGGATGAATTCGTACAACCACTTCCTCGCCGGGTTCAAATCCCTGGTCCGGATGACAGCGTACCCGAAATTGCTGCACATCCTTCACATTGACGATGTAATCAATATGCTGGCCAAGGAACACGCGGTGTTCAATAATGCCTGCAAAGCGATTGTCTTCGCGATCCGCCTCATTGGCAATATCGCCTTCCACCGGTTTGGCGAGAACGACATTCTCCGGACGTATCGAAATGACCGCCTCGCTGCCTGAACGCGCCGCGTCCACAAATGTACATCGAAGCGGCTGGGAGCCAACCTTCACGACACGAGTTGTCTCTGCAGCATCCGCTGCCTGCACATGTCCCGTGACGAAATTCGTCAGACCGATAAAATCGGCAATAAATTGGTTCTTAGGCCGCTGATAAATTTCCCAGGGCGTACCGGTCTGTACAATCTTTCCGCCGTGCATAACGACAATCTGATCTGATAAAGCGAGTGCCTCGTCCTGGTCGTGCGTCACATATACCGTCGTAATCCCCAATTCCCGCTGCAGCTTTTTGATTTCAAACCTCATTTTTTCCCGCAGTTTCGCATCGAGGTTGCTTAAAGGCTCATCGAGCAGCAGCAATTTCGGTTGATGGACAATCGCTCTTGCAAGCGCCAACCGCTGCTGCTGTCCACCGCTTAATTTTGTGGCCGATCTGGTTTCATAGCCGTCCAGTTGGATGGTCTTCAACGCTTGTTTCACGCGTTCCGCGACTTCCTTCTTCGGAACTTTCGGGCGCAGCTGTTTGATCGGGAACGCCACATTTTCAAATACATTCATATGCGGCCAAATCGCGTACGATTGAAAAACCATCCCGATGCCTCTGAATTCCGGCGGCGCATACAATTTATGTTTGGAATCGAACACCTTTTCGTTATAAATTTGAATCATGCCGCTGTCAGGACGCTCCAAACCGGCAATCGAACGCAGCGTCGTCGTCTTTCCGCATCCGGAAGGACCGAGCATCGTATATAGCTTTCCGCTTTCAATATGTAAGCTGATATTGTCTATCGCCTTCACCAGCTGTCCGTCATGGCCATGAAATTGTTTGCATAAATTTTCGATTGCAAGCATCGTGACCCTCCCTTACATGAGAGACTACTTTCCCATAAACCGCGCTTTCCGTTTTTCCCGAAATGCATTGATCCCTTCTTGGCGGTCCTCCGTCGTTAAAAGAAGCGCCGAGAACACCGCCTCATTGCGCAATCCTTCACTCAGCGGCACGTCTTGGCACTGCCGGATCATCCGTTTCGCGTATGCCAATGCTAAAGGAGCGCTGTCCGCCATCGCTCGAGCCATCCCCATGACGGTTGCCTCAAGCCGCTCATTCGGCACAAGATGCGTAATGATCCCCCATTCCAGCGCCACAGTTGCATCAAGCCTCTCGCCTGTTAAAATCATATGAAGCGCCCGTGACTCTCCAACGAGCCGAGTTAACCGCTGCGTCCCTCCGGAGCTTGGAAGCATGCCGATCTTTACCTCAGGCAAGGAAAACTTCGTATCCTCCGCCCCGATTCGGATATCGCAAGTCAGCGCAACCTCAAGCCCTCTGCCGATGACGTGCCCTTGCAGCCCAACAATGACAGGAATATTCAGCCCGTCCAACCTCGTCTGGAAATCTCCCTTCCATTTGGAAGTAAGATGGTGAACGGCGCTCCGGGAACCGGAGGTTTCTTTCAAATCTTGACCGGCGCAGAAGGATGTTCCGTTTCCTAAAATAACGAGAACGCGAACCTCATCCCCCTCATCCACTTCACGCAAAATGTCCTCCAACCGCTCCCGCATCTCGAGATTGAGGGCGTTTAGGGCATTCGGCCGGTTCAGCCGAATCGTTCCGATGCCTTCGTTGACCTCAAACAACACGCTCTCATCCATACCCCTATCTCACTCCTTTACAGCTTTGCGCAGGACGATGAGTCCGTCTAACGCAGCCCCGCCTTCTCCATCTGCAAACACGCGGAACGGATTAATATCGACAGACTCGATCAACGATTCAAGGTCGTGAGCAAGATGGCTAAGCCGAACCAGCGTATCAATCACCGATTCCCGGTCTTTCGCAGTGTCGCCTCTGTACCCTTGCAGCAGACGGTTCGTTTTCGTTTTCTCGACCATCTGCAGCGCACGTTCCGGATCAATGGGCACCGAGCCGAAGGCAACGTCCTTATACAGTTCCAGCCAAATGCCGCCGTTACCGTACACGACGATGGGGCCCATCTCCGGATCCCGTTTGACGCCCACAACGACTTCAATACCGTCACCCGCCATCGGCGCTACCAATACCTTATCTAGCCGTTCCCCATAACGGTTGCCGTTCGCGGCAATCGTTCGGTAAGCGTCTACTACCTCCTGCTCGTTTTTGATCCCAACCTTCACAATTCCGGCATCCGACTTATGTGTAATCGTTTGGGAGACACCCTTCAGCACGACCGGAAATCCGATCGCAGCCGCTCGCTCTACCGCCTCAGCTTCCGAATGAGCGATCCTCTCCGTCAGTGTCGGGATGCCGTACATCCTAAAGATTTCTTTAGATTGAACTTCATCTAAAGAAACAGATGCCTCCTCTGATGACGATTGCTCCAACACCTGCTTGATGATCCGCTCGGCGCTCTGCTTTGCACTGGGATCGAACGAAAGGTTCGGGCTCGCTGCTTTCCTTCTAAGCCCGTATTCGGCAATTCGTTTGACCGTCTTGAGCGATTTGTCGCTTTCCTGCAGGAAAGGCAAATGGGGCAGCTCGCTTTTGAACTCCCGGCTGTAATCCGTCAGGTTGTGCGATATCATTGAGACGACGGCAATCGGCTTTCCGCTGTTTTTGGCAACTTCGTTCATTTTGCGTAAATTGTCTTCTTTGCCGGGGGAAGCGTTCGTGCGCGGAACCTCCTCCTGGATAAGCAGGACGTCCACGTTCGGATCGCCCAGCAGCAATTCGATCGATTTAAAATAAATGTCTTGGCTGGATAAGCCGCCCCAACCGCAATCAAGCGGATTGCCGACCGACGTCCCTACCGGCAGCAGCTCGTGCAGCTGCCTCTCCGTCTGTTCCGTCAGCTTCTTAAATTGAATTCCATTCCTTCCTGCGGCTTCCAAAAGCAGCTCCTTAAAACCGCCCGAAATGGTCATAATGCCGATGCTTGTGCCTTTCGGAATGTCGGCGTGCACAAGATACTCCACCGTTTCAATCACTTCGTCCAACGTATCCACACGAATCACTCCCGCCTCGCCCGCGACCGCGTCGAACGCATCCAACGACCCCGCCAACGCTCCGGTATGGGCTACCGCCGCCGCGCGGCTCTGCTCCGTGCCGCCAATCTTCACCGCGATGATCGGCTTCCCGGCCTGCTTCGCCTTTCCGCATGCACTTAGGAACTTGCTCGAATTCCCTACGGATTCGATAAATACGACGATGACTTGCGTGCCGGCGTCTTCTACAAAATATTCAATATAATCCGATACATCCAAATCGACGCTGTTGCCGGTTGTGATCATGCAGCCTACCTGGTTACCGCGGTCCGCGAGCGTTCGGCTGATTGCCGTCACAATGCCCCCGCTTTGGCCGACAACGGCGATGGCGCCTTTGTCCACCTTCCCTAAGCGCCGATCCGTGATGGTGACCAGCTTCGATTCGCCGCAAAGGTTGCCTAGACAATTCGGTCCGGATACGGCCAGCCCGGTTTCCTGAATCGTTTTTCGCAACGTTTCCAGCATCCGCTTTCCCTCTTCGTCTCCGCCTTCTCCGAAGCCGCCTGCATAAATCGTGGCGCTGCGTGCACCGCTGCTCGCCCCTTCCGCCAATACGTCGTTGACCAGAGAGGACGGCACCAATACGACGAGATGATCGGGCTTGCCCGGCAGGCTGGATACATTCGGATAGCACGGCTCCCCCCAGATGCTTTCGTAGCGCGGATTGACCAAATATACCGGTTTCGTGTAGCCGAATTCCTTCAAATTGCGGTAAATGATCTCGGACCATCCTCCCCGCCGCGGACTCGCGCCGACGATCGCGATGCTTTCCGGAAACAACAGATGCCTTACTTTATCTACAGAATGGATTGTCGTTTTCATCACGCCGCTCCTCACCGAAGATTGATTTTAAATTTATTCGCAAACGCAAAACTGACCGACGCCACAATGACCATCCCGAGCGTCCATACTAATCCGAATGCGGACAGCTCATTCACTTGGCCGTTTTCCCATAAATCGTATAAAGTCACGGCGACGACTCTGGAGGAAGACGACGACAGAAGAAGCGCCATCGACAGCTCGCGAACCGAAACCAGGAACACAAACAGCCAGCCTGTAAGAAATGCGGGTTTTAATAAAGGGAAAATGATCCTTCCCAAAATTGTTAGTGTATTGCCCCCGCTGACCGCCGCCGACTCCTCCAGCTCGCGATGGATCTGCAAAATGCCGTTATAGTTGTACCGCATGCCGTAAGGAAGATATTTCGTGACGAAAGCGAGCACAATAATCCAAATCGTTCCGTAAATCGGCAGCGGGATGACGACATAGGTCCGCATGATGGCCACCCCCAGCACGATGCCCGGAAAAATAAGAGATAACGTAGCGAGCTGATCCAGCACCCATCCGCCCGGCTTGCGGCGTGCGGCAAACCATGCGCATAAGGAAGTGAAGAACATAACGATCGTCGCGCTTAACACCCCGATCACGATCGTGTTTTTTGCAATGGATAAGTAATCGGGATACGTCACCGCGATCACAAAATTTTTAAAGGTCAACTGCTTTAGCGCCTCCCAGCTTGGCGGCTGATAAAAGGGAAGCATAGCCGTCCAAATCAACATAAGGAAAGGAACGATGATAATAAGGGAAAAGTAGAGGATGATTATGGTTCCAGTAAGATATCTCCATTTCCCCAGATCGATCATGCTGGGCCGATACCCTTTCCCTGTAATCGTCTGGAACTTCTCCCCCGATTTCAAAATTCGATTGTACAAATAGAGCAGCAAAATAACGAGCAGCATCAAAATGACGGAATAGGCGCTGGCAAACCCGTATTCCGGAGGAAATTTGGCGGTGATGCTCAAGAAAATCTTCGTCGTAAGCACGTTCACTTCGCCCGGAAGCCCGACGAGGGCCGGAATTTCAAACGCCTCGAACGCCCGGATAAAAACCAGCAAAATAACGGCTAATACGGCCGGCAAAGCGAGCTTGAACGATATGTGATAGATGGTGGGAAGCAGCCTGGCTCCGCTCATGCGCGCCGCTTCCTCAAAGGACGCATCGACCGAACGAAAGGTGGAGGACATCATCAAAAAGACGAGCGGCGCCCAAAGAAAGCCCTCAATTAAAATCATTCCGGCCATGGAATATACCGAAAACACCGGTTCTTCCGAGGACAATAGATTTCGAAGAAACGTGTTCACCGGTCCCGTATTCCCTAAAATCAACAGCCATGCAATCGTGTATAACACATACGGAATTCCTAAAGATATAATGGCGCCCAAATAGCTTAACGTTTTAAAAGGCGTATTCGTCCGCTCCACAATCCACGCTTGCGTTCCTCCGAGCAGAAGTGCCAGCAGCGCGCTTCCGATCGAGAAGACGGCGGTGTTCCAGAGGCTGCTCAAATTTCCTTTCGTGGATAAAAAACTAGAGTAGTAATCTACTGTTGGTTTTCCTAAGGAGCCGTCGAAGTTTGTCGTATAGAAGCTGTTTTGGATCAATATAAAAATTGGCGGTACAATAAGTCCGAGCAGGATAAGAAAGAGAATTACCCATATTACTCTCGTTCCGGTCAATATCTGTTTTTTGGCCTTCGGATGGTACTCATCATTCATCTTCCTGCCTCCTTGCATCCACATGGAGAAAATTAGCAAAGGTGAAGTCGGGGCTTAAGCTGCCGTTGTTACGCATCCAAAGCCCCGAACAACCTAGGAGTTATTAGTTCAAAAACAGCTCTTCAAAAATCCGCGCCCATTCGGGACCTTGCGTAACTTCAACGGTTTGATCCAAATAAAACGATTCATATCCGCCTTCCTCCGGCTTTAATTCCGGATATTTGGCGGTCACCTTCGAATTGGCCGGAATATAATCGGCTTCCTTCAAGATGTTCTGTCCCTCTTCGCTAAGAATAAAGTCCATAAACAGCATGGCAGAATGCGGGTTAGGCGCGTTCTTCAAGACGGTAACGGCGCTTCCGCTTGAAAGCGCAGGCTCAAGCGGCTGCCAAGCGACCGGCGCTCCGCTGTTGCTGCTGATGACCGCATGATGGTTGAAAATTTGCAGGCCGATCGGATATTCTCCGGCAATGACCCGGTCCAAAACCGCCCGCGCGCTCATATCCAACACCGTAATATCTTGCTGGCTCAGCTTTTCCAGATACTCCATCCCTTTTTCTTGCCCGTTATTTAAAAGAATCGTGCCGATCAATCCTCCCGCCCCGGAGTTGCCGTTCGGCTTGAAGGCCATTTTCCCTTTCCATTTCGGGTCCAACAGATCCTCATATGTTTTCGGGACTTCGTCTTTACTGACTAGGTTTGTGTTGTATCCTAAGGCATAATAGTAAAGGTGAGAAATTGCGTACGTCTCGTCCTTCCTCAATTCTTCCGGAAAGTCCTCCAAATAGGGAGAATAAAACGGCATTGAGATGTTTGCCATTTTCATTGCGGAACCGGCGTTGGTTCCGTCCACAATATCCACCTCATACCTTCTTCCCTGATACTCGTTAATGACCTTCTGTGCAACACCCTCGCTGTCCGCCCTGTAATATTCCACCTTGATGAAGGGATATTTTTTCTCAAAGGCTTCCGCCAGCGGACGCACCGCCTGATCGACGATGATGGTCGTATACCAGTTTAATTTTCCTTCTTTTTTGGCTCCTTCCATTAAAATTTGTTCCCGGTTCTCGCCCTTCAGCATGGCAATTTCTTCATTCGTGAGCTCCTTGTTCGGCGTTTGGGCTTGATCCGTGGAACCGGCCGGCGCTTCCGCCGATGGTTCCGTGCTCGGTTGCGAAGAAGGCTCTGTTGATGACGAACATCCGGCCGAAACGATCAATAAGACTAGCAGGAATGTCAAACCTTTCGCCATACGCTTCTTCCTGAAGGTTTTCATTGAACATTCCCTTCCTTTCGAATTTAAGATCCTTTCTGCTGCCACTCGTACGTGCCAAGTCCGGGACGGAATTGACCGGCTTGAAATTGCTCCACCCCCACCTTCCACGTGTTGTCGCTTCTTCCTTCCAATTCGGCGCTTTTGGCTGTCAAATACGCTCCTGCTTCCTCGTAGCTCATATAAGAAATATGGCGGTATGCCTCCTTAATCATCTGCAGCACGATCGGATTTTTCTTCTTCAGCGTGTTCGCCAATTCGTTGACCGTCGGCCATAAATCTTCGTGCTCTACCGTCTTCGTGACAAACTTGACCTTAGCCGCTTTCTCCGCATCGAACGCTTCTCCCGTCAACAGGTAGTACATCGCGTCCCGCGGGTGGAAATATTCGGAAACGACCTTCGTCACGTGCCCTCCCGCGATTTTGCCGAAGTTGACTTCCGACAGCCCGAACTTCGCCTTCTTGGAAGCGATTGCAAAATCGCAGGAAGAAACGATCGTAAATGCGCCTCCGAAGCACCAGCCGTTAATCGCCGCGATTGTCGGCTTCGGGAACAGCCGCAGGTTGTACGCTCTCCACTGAGCGGCCGCTTCCCGCGCTTGCGCTCTTGCGGTCGGGTTGTCGTCCAGTTCATAGAAATATTGCTTTAAGTCCTGGCCCGCGCAGAAGCTGTCTCCGGCGCCGGTCAACACGACAACCCGCGTTTCGTCGTCATATTTGAGTTCCTGCAGCACATCCCTCATCTCGAGATGAAACTGCGGGCTCATCGCATTCTTCTTCTCCGGACGGTTAAACGTAATCGTCGTAACGCCCTCGTTCTTGTTTACTAATATCGTTTGATAGCTCATGAATCCTTCGCTCCTCTCATTCGTCCTTCCATTCGTATGTACCCAACCCTGGTCGGTAGGAACCGGATTTAAACTGCTCAACACCCGATTTCCAGGAATCCTTTGTTCTGGCGCCGACCTCTACATCCTTCGCCGTCAGGAATGCTCCTGCTTCCTCATAGCTCATAGATGAGATGTGGCGAAGCGCCTCTTTTTGCAGCTGCAGCACGACCGGGTTTTTGTTCTTCAGCGTGTTCGCCAACTCGTTGACCGTCGGCCATAAATCTTCGTGCTCTACCGTCTTCGTGACAAACTTGACCTCGGCCGCTTTCTCTGCATCGAACGCTTCCCCCGTCAGCAGGTAGTACATTGCGTCCCGCGGATGGAAATACTCGGAGACGATCTTTGTAACATGCCCTCCCGCGATTTTTCCGAAATTGACTTCCGACAGTCCGAACTTCGCCTTCTTGGAAGCGATTGCAAAATCGCAGGAAGCAACGATCGTAAATGCGCCACCGAAGCACCAGCCGTTGATCGCCGCGATCGTCGGCTTCGGAAACAGCCGCAGGTTGTACGCTCTCCACTGAGCGGCCGCCTCGCGCGCTTGCGCTCTTGCGGTCGGGTTGTCGTCCAGCTCGTAGAAGTATTGCTTTAAATCCTGGCCCGCGCAGAAGCTGTCTCCGGCGCCGGTCAACACGACAACCCGCGTTTCGTCGTCATATTTGAGCTCCTGCAGCACATCCCTCATTTCGAGATGAAACTGCGGGCTCATTGCATTCTTCTTCTCAGGACGGTTAAACGTAATCGTCGTAACGCCGTCGTTCTTGTTTACCAAAATGGTTTTGTACTCCATTCAAGATCTCCTCCTTCATATTTTTTAAGAATTTTCAGTATTTTCAGTGTGATTATAAATTACAATAGAAACGAAAGTACAATTACGATTTGTCATGTCCCTATAAGTTAGCGTAATGAAAGGAGAAAACCGTCGTGGAGTTTGATCAAATTGAGACATTTCTGACCGTGACGAAAGTGAAGAGTTTCGAGAAAGCCGCTAAACTGCTTCACATTACACAGCCCGCCGTCAGTTTGCGGATCTCGAAATTAGAGAGCGAGCTTAACGCGGATCTGTTGGTTCGCGGCGGTCAAACGACGAGGTTAACCGAAGTCGGCGAAGTATTCAAAAAGCAGGCTGAACAAATGATTTCGCTCAGAAATTCATCAATCGAGAATATTCGGCACATGGTCGCGCGGGAATCTTCTTTTCTTGAAATCGATACGACGACAAGAATAGGCACTTATATTCTCCCGAAATTGCTTCACAACTTTCAGCAGCATTTCCCCGAGGTCAATGTGAAGGTGAAAATTAAAGATACAGAGCAAATTAAAGAGGAAACGAAGTCGGGACTGGTTCATTTTGCTTTGATTAATTCATACATCGACGATAAAAGATATGAAAATATTCCTTTGTTCAAGGAGCCTATCGTTCTCTTTTGCTCCCCGGATCACCCGCTGGCCCGCTTGGCGGCAACCAACGACAAGCTTTCAGTCCACGACATCGAGCATTTGACCATTATCAACTTCAGCCACAGCTTATCGTACTACCGGCCGTTGATGAAGCTGCTAAACGACCTGAATGTATATCCGAAATCCAATATTTGGGTAAACAACATCGAGGCGATGAAGCTGATGACGATCAAAAATCTGGGAATCTCCTTTTTGCCGAGAATGATTGTGGAGCAAGAGCTGAACGATCATAAGCTAGTTGAGATTCCGCTGGAGGAAGGAAATTTGCTAGTAAGAGAAACGGTCATTATTTACAAAAAGAAAAAGCACCATCCCCAATTGATCGATCAATTTATCCATTTGTCCAAAATGATATACAATTGAAAGCTTTGCAAAAATGGAAGGGCAGCCCCGGCGGATCGGGACTGCCCTCTTCGTTTACGCTTCCGCCCAATTGCCGCCGCGGAAGATCGGTTCTCTTGCGCCGTCTGCGGTAATGCCGTCGATGTCCATCTCTGGGCTGCCAATCATGAAATCAACGTGGGTCATGCTTTGATTCAGGCCGTTCGTCTCAAGCTCCTCTTTGCTCATCGACTTGCCTCCTTCAAGACAGAAGGCGTATGCGTTTCCGATCGCCAGATGATTCGATGCGTTCTCGTCGAACAGCGTCTCATAGAACACTAAGCCGGTGTCCGAGATCGGCGATCGATGCGGCACGAGCGCGACTTCCCCGAGATACTTCGAGCCTTCGTCCCGCTCCAGCATCCTCTTTAATGTTTCATATCCCTTATCCGCTTTGAAATCGACAATTAGGCCGTCCTTGAACGTCAGCGCGAGTCCTTCAATGACGCTGCCCCCGTAATTGAGCGGGTACGTGCTTGCGACCGTGCCGTTCACCCCCGTTTTCTTCGGTGCGGTGAACACCTCTTCCGTCGGCATGTTCGCCACGAACATGCTTCCTTGCTCATTGAAGCTCTCCCCGGACACCCATAGGTGACCATCCGCCAGCTCGACGGTCAAATCGGTGCCGGGCGCGCGGTAATGCAGCGCCTTGTAGCGCTTCTCGTTAAGACAGTCCGCACGCGTCTTCAAAGTCGAAAGATGCTCGTTCCACGCCGCCACCGGGTCCGCCGCATCGGCTCTTGTCGCCTGGAACACCGCATCCCACAGCTTCGTCAGCCGTTCCGATTCCGGCACGTTCGGAAACACCTTGGCCGCCCACTGCTCATTAGGGATCGACAGGATGCTCCAGCTTACTTTATCCGCCATGACCGCCCGGTAATACGGCTCGCGCCGCGCGCGCAGCGCTTTCGTCGCGCGGGCGATCCGGTCCGGGTCGATGCCTTCGAACAGGTCCGGGTTCGCCGACAAATAATGCAGGAAGGCGGCCCCTTCCCCGACCTGCTCCTGGAGCTTTGCCGTCAGCCACGCCGGCGCCTCGTCGAACGCATCGTCCGGCGCCAGCTCGTATTTTTTTCGGGCCACGATATCGTCCGCCCACTCCACATAGACGTGCTTAGCGCCCGCTTCATACGCCTTCTCTACCGTCAGGCGGACAACCTCAGCCGCCGAAATCGGCGCGCTAAGAATAAGCGTCTGCCCCGGCTGGACGTTCACCCCTACTCGAACGGCAAGCTCCACGTAATTTTGTAAAAACGTATCAAAATCAGACACTTTGTCATACCCCCTGTCATTTTTCTATGCCTCTGCCTCGCCCGTATTCACCATATGATGCGCAGTTTGCGTCAATCGATGAAAGACGAAGTCCCTCGCCGGCCCGTGCAGCTCCACCGCGTCCAACGCTTCCCGCATACACTCCAACCACGCCTCGGCGCGATCCGTCGTAATCTCGAAAGACATATGGCGAAACCGAAGCATCGGATGTCCGTATTCCACCGAATAGTATGGCGGCCCGCCTAAAAACTGCGTCAAAAACAGCTTCTGCTTCTTCCTTACCTCATTCATGTCGCTTTCCGCAAATAGCGGAGCAAGCTTTTCATTGACGACCACCCGATCGTAGAAAGCCTCCACCAACGCATCCACCGCCTGCTTTCCGCCGATCGCTTGAAAGACGGTTTGCTGCTCGTCTTGTCCGTTCCTGTCATTCGCTTCCATCGGTACACCACCCCTTACGTTCACGTGCCTTGCGCCCTCGGCTTGACTCCTCTTGTAGCGGTTGCCGCCAATGGATCGTCAGGCCAGTAGTGCTTCGGGTAACGCCCTTTCAAATCTTTCTTCACTTCATAATACGTTTCTTTCCAAAAATTCGCCAAATCTTGCGTCACCTGGACCGGACGCTGCGCGGGCGACAACAGATGCAGCGTCAGCCTCATGCGTCCGTTCGCGATTCTCGGGGTGTCGGTCCACCCGAACACCTCCTGCAGCTTTACATGAAGCGTCGGCGCTTCCGGGACACTGTAGTCGATGGGCAGCCTGGAACCGCTCGGTACGACAATATGCGTCGGCGCCTCCGTATCTAGCGCTTGCCGCTCATTCCACGAGAGCGTTGCTTCCAGTGCGTCAATCAGCTTCAGGCGCTGTGCCAGCTCCGTCAAGCTGCGCATGCCGCTGACGAACGGCCCGAGCCAATCCGGCAGCGTACGCAGCAGCGCCTCGTCGCTCCGGTCCGGCCATGCCGGATTGTGCCGCTGCAAAAACTGCACCCGCTGACGCCATTGGGACGCCGGCTTCGTCCACGGCAGCCTGTGCAAGCCTTCCTTGCGGATCGCCTCCAACAATACGGCTGTTACCCGTTCGGAATCGGGATCCGCGGCAGGCGTCTCGGCAAGCGTCAGCGCACCCAGCGTCGTGCGAAGCCGGGCCCGCACGGAGCCGCTCTCCGCGTCCCAATAGACGTATTCTTCTTGACGCACATCATCCGCGAACGCTTGGCGAAGCTCGGTCTCTGAGATCGGCGCACAGAGCCGAATCGTCCCGTCGGCACCTGCATCATCAATCTCCGCAACGACGAGATACGATTCTTTATTCAAAGTGTGGAACGATTGGTAGGACGTGAATGCAGCTCCCCTGCCGTTTCTCAGCACATAAGTGCCGCTCGGCCGGCGCTGTGCCACCCGATCCGGGTACGCATACGCAAGCGCAAGCCCGCACTGCTCTACACTCGAATCGGCGTCTCTGGGAATGCCGAGCTGTTCCCGCTTTCGTTTTGCTTCTTCCCGCATGCGCAGCGCGGCAGGTTCGTCACGAGCTTGACGCATCACTTGGATTCGCCAGCGCAGATCGGCGTCGCTGTCGGCTGGATTCGGCTTGCGCAGCGTATCTCGCTCTTCCAGCACCGTCGCGATGTCGCACGCAAGCGCGCCTAAACCTAGCCGCTTTGCCAGCAGCGCCATACGAGCGAGCCGCGGATGAAGTCCCGCCTCCGCCATCGCTTGGCCTTCCTTCGTAATGCGGCCGGACGCATCCACTGCCTGCAGCGCCTCCAGCGTCTCCAGCGCTTGACGATACGCCGCCTCCGGCGGAGGCGTCAGCCACCGCAGCTCGCCGGGTTTCGCCGCGCCCCACTGCGCCAGCTCAAGCGCCAGCGGCGTCAAGTCGGCAGTCGCCATCTCCGGCGGCGCGCTCGGGGAAAGCGTCCGCTGCTTCGCTTCCGTCCAGCAGCGGTAGCACACCCCTTCCGCTTGACGACCGGCCCGTCCGCGGCGCTGATCTGCGGACGCGGCCGAAATAGCCGTCAGCGTGAGCCGCGACAGACCGGTCCGCGGCGAAAATACGAGCCTGCGTTCATACCCGCTATCGACGACAATGCGCACCCCGTTCACCGTGACGCTCGTTTCGGCTACATTCGTGGCCAGCACGATCTTGCGGATGCCGGGCGGGGCGGCGGCAAGCGCTTGTTCCTGCGCCTCTAGCGGCAGCGAGCCGTACAGCGGATACACGGCGAACGCCGCGCTAGCATCGAGGAGCCGTTCAAGCAAAGCCAGCGTCCGGCGAATTTCTCGGCTACCCGGCAAAAACGCGAGCACGTCTCCTTCCTTGTGCTCCCGCAACGCCTCCACGATCGTCCGTGCGACCGTTTCTTCCACCCTAGCTACGGGATCGATATCGCCCTGCTCGGGCGTCCGGTAGATCGTTTGTACCGCATACTGTCGTCCTTCGCTCTGCAGCACCGGCGCTCCGCCTAGCAGCGACGAAACCGGTTCGGCCTCCAGCGTCGCGGACATGACGACGATCCGCAGGTCGTCGCGGAGAACGCTTTGCGCTTCCAAGCATAGCGCCAGCCCGGTATCGGCGTGGATGCTCCGCTCATGAAACTCGTCGAACAGCACTGCACCGACGCCTTCCAAGCTCGGATCGTTCTGCAGCATCCGCGTCAGCACGCCCTCCGTCACCACCTCGATGCGGGTGTTGGCGCCTGTTCGGCGTTCTCCCCTCATCCGGTAGCCTACACGCTCTCCGACCGCCTCTCCAAGTGCAGCAGCCATGAACCGCGCCGCGCTTTTGGCCGCCAATCGTCTCGGCTCCAGCATGAGCAGCTTCTTCCCCTGCAGCCACGGCTCGTCGATGAGCGCGGGCGGAACCCGTGTCGTTTTACCCGCTCCGGGCGGGGCGATGAGCACGCTGTTGTTGCATGTAAGAAGCTCTCTTTTCAATGCAGGTATGATCCTATCGACAGGCAGTTCTATGTTCAATGCCTCCACCTTCCTGCGCAACTTGACTTTCTCGCTTTTACGATACACTATTTGATCATATGATGAAAAGAAGCTCGCATGTAACCTCGTGCGGAGACTAGAAGCTATAAGCAGGTGACACACCATGGAGACGCTGTTGGAAAAGTATCGGGCTCATTTAATGAGCCAGTACAAGGAAGTCAGCACGCTGAAATCGTATGTACATGAAGTTGAATCATTTCTTCAGTGGTGCGGCGGGCGCCATACCGACCTGTCCACGGTTACTCAGGACACGCTGATCGAATTTCGGGACGCTATGATCGCGAAAGGCGCGAAGGTCGCGACCGTCAACAAAACCGTATCGACTCTAAGCACCTTCTTCAAATGGGCACAGAACGAAGGGCTTGCGGGAGGCAATTTCGCCCGGCACATTCGGCTCCGCACGGACAAAAAGGAGGCCGCTCCGCGCTGGCTGACGCCCGACGAAGTCACAGCGCTCCTGGAAGTGGTGGCTAAAGAACCGAGCGCCTTTATGCGGGCTCGCAACGAAGCTATAATCTACATCATGCTGTTTTCGGGACTGCGCGTCGAGGAAGTATCTCAGCTGCGAATCGACTCCGTCGATGACGAACGGCTGCACGTATATGATCACGATACCGTCGTCCGATCGGTTCCGATGACGGAGCCGACCCGGCTGAAGGTTGCGGCTTGGATCGAGTTTCGGCTGAAGGCAGTAAAGCAAGTGCATATGGACAGCCGTTCGCTCTTCGTCACCGAACGCTCCGGCAATATGCAGCCGCGCTCGATTCAATTCGTCGTTGAGGCCTACGAGGAGAAGCTCCTCTTCCCCGTTACCTCCCAAACGCTTCGCAACACGTTCTGCCGGCGGCTGGTGGAAGACGGCGCCTCCATCGAACGGCTGAAGGAGCTGGCCGGTCACAAATCGGTACTGACCAGCTTCAAATATTACGGCTCTCCGCTCGTTAAAATATAATCGCAAAATAAAGCTTGTATAATACCGCCTCTTCATGGTAATATACGATTTGTGTTGTTCAAGGAGCTGTGGTGTAGAGGCCTAACATGCCTGCCTGTCACGCAGGAGACCGCGGGTTCGAATCCCGTCAGCTCCGCCATTTCCGCAACGACGAACCGCCAAGTACACTTGGCGGTTTTTTTGTGCTGGCGTACAATAGAACCACTACGACAAAAGAAGGTGCACGTATCGATGACCCGCGGCAGATTCGCCCCCACTCCGTCCGGACAGCTGCATATCGGAAACCTATACGCTGCTTTGCTGGCTTGGCTGCAGGCGCGCAGCGAGCGCGGCACGTTCATGCTGCGCATCGAGGACATCGATCGTCCTCGTTCAAAGCCGCAATGGGCCGCCCAAATTGTAGACGATCTTCGGTGGCTCGGCATCGATTGGGATGAAGGCCCCGACGTCGGAGGCCCCTACGGACCTTACTCGCAAAGCGAACGAGAAGAAGACTACCGCGCGGCGATGGAACGATTGCTGCGGGACGGGTGGCTTTACCCTTGCTACTGCAGCCGCGCTGATTTGATGTCGCTTGCGAGCGCGCCGCACGGACTCGACTCCGAAGGGCCCGCTTACCCGGGCATCTGCCGCAGGCTGACCGCAGCGGAACGCGCCGAAAAAACGAAGCGTCCGTCTTACCGCTTCGCCATGCCCGGCCGCGCCGTGCGCTTTGACGATCTGATCGTCGGCCCGCAGCAATTCCCGGCCGGCGCGGGAGGCGATTTCGTCGTGCAGCGCTCCGACGGCATCATCGGCTATCAGCTGGCGGTCGTCGTCGACGATGCGGCGATGGGCATCACGGACGTCGTTCGCGGCTTCGATCTGCTGGATTCCACACCGCGTCAGCTGCTCCTCTATGAAGCGCTGAGCCTGGAGCCGCCGCGATTTGCGCATGTGCCGCTCATTCACGGCCCTGACGGCTCACGACTGTCGAAGCGGGACCGTTCCTTGGCGGCCGTCGCCCTGAGAGAGCGAGGCGTCCCCCCCGAGCGGCTCATCGGTTATATCGCAAGCTGGCTCGGGCTTCACGACCGTCCCGAACCGATGCGCGCCGCCGATCTTATCCAAGGCTTCGCCATCGAAAACATTCAGTCCGAACCCATCATCATGACCGAGGAGGATTACCGCACACTGGCGGAAGGCTGATCCAAACAACAGCCGCTTGCCTATACGTACCGTCCGCGCTCCGGGACCGCCAACGACTCAAAGTGTGCCGCAAGCTGAGTCAGCATACTTCGGCATTCTTGGCCGTACACTGGAAGTCCGTGTCCCGTTACGGCTGCCTCCGGATGCAGCGCCGCGAGCTTCTCCACGGACCGTTTCGCCGCCTTCCAATCCGGGGTAAAATAGGCCGGCGGTCCATGGATCGCCTTTTGTTGAGTAAGAACGCTCCATGCGGATTCCTGCTTCACCGTGATGAACGCGTCCCCGGCGATCAGCGTCCGATCCACCTCGCGGAAAAGCGACACATGGCCCGGCGTATGACCCGGTGTATGAAGCCAGCGCCAATCCGGCAGGCCCGGCACCGATCCGTCCTGGGGCAGCGGATGCACCGCGGCTCCAAGGTCAATCGCTTCCTTCGGATAAACCGGTGAAATCCACGCCATCATGCCTCCCCCTACCTGCGGATCCGGAGGCAGGTAATCCTGCTGCCCGGTTACGAACGGAATTTCTTCCTCGTGCGCATAGACAGGAACGTTCCAGCGCCTGACAAGCTCCTTGAGCGCTCCGACGTGATCAAAGTGACCATGGGTCAGCACGATTGCGCTCGGCCGCCCCTTATATCCCAACTGATCTCGTGCGGTTCGTTCAATCGCGTCCGCGGACAAAGCTAATCCCGTATCGACCACAGCCCATTTCTCTTCCTCCGCCCCCGGTTCCCCGATAAACATCATATTGACGATCAAAAGACGTTTCCAATATACGCCGTCCGCTAACTGTTCCACTCTCATGCCCTTCCATCCCTTCTTCTGCGAACATCGTTGCCGTTAGCGTATCCTACTTAGAGGGCGGCTATGAAAAAGAAAGAAAACGTCTCCACCACAACTGTGTTTGGAGACGTTTTTATGTGCACCCTATTCCTGATTCATCTTGCTTCCGCTTTAATGATGCCTATTAGGTGCTGAAGCGTATGTTCGCCGTCCTGTTCCCGCATGTTCGCTTGGAACCGTTCACGCTCGGCCAGCAGCTCGGTAATCGCCGCCAAGAAGGTGTCGTCGCTCAATTGCTCCTCCTTCAGCACCTTGGCGAACCCACGCTTTCGGAAGCTCTCCGCGTTCGCGATCTGATCTCCCCGGCTTGCGGCCCTGGACAGCGGAATGAGCAGCATCGGCTTTTGCAGCACCAGAAATTCATAGATCGCGTTCGAACCCGCTCGGGACACGACCGCATCGCTCATGGCGAGCAGGTCCGACAGTTCGTCCGTCACGTATTCAAATTGGCGATAGGAAGCGTTGTTGATCGTGTGGTCCACATTTCCTTTGCCGCATAAGTGAACGATCTGCATCGTATCCGTCAATGCCGCCAAGTTGTTGCGAATGACCGAATTGATTTTTTGAGAACCGAGACTTCCACCCATAACAAGCAAGACAGGACGGTCGCCGCTAAAGCCGCAGGCCTCGCGTCCTTTCTCGGCCTTGCCATACAGCAGCGATTCGCGAACGACGGCGCCTACATGCTCCGTCTTCGCCCCTTTCAAATACCGTTCCGTTTCCGGAAAGGTGGTGCACACCTTGGCGGCGAACGGAATCGAAAGCTTGTTCGCAAGGCCCGGCGTCACGTCGGATTCGTGAATGACGACCGGCACCCGGTTCAGCCACCCGCCAATGACGACCGGCACCGATACAAAGCCGCCTTTCGAAAAAATGACTATCGGCTTGACGCTTCGGATCAACCGGTACGCTTCCACTACACCTTTGCCTACCTTAAACGGGTCTTTCAAGTTGTTCCAATCGAAATACCTCCGCAGCTTCCCGCTTGAAATTCCGTGGTAGGTGACTCCTTCCAGCTCGTCGACAAGCTCCCGCTCGATGCCTTGATGGGAACCGATATAATGAACGTTCCACCCTTCCTTCCGCAGGTGCGGAATCAACGCCAGGTTGACCGAAACATGTCCGGCCGTCCCGCCACCGGTTAACACGATTGTACGTTTGTACATACGGCTCACATCCTTCCTGCTTCCAGTCAAACAGTACCATTATATGTGGGTGAAGATACGGAATCAACCGCTATTATTCCTTGATCATACCGGGGAGACGTGCTTACAACGCACGGGCATGCCAATAGAAAAAAACACGGCCAACGTCAGTCGGGCCGTGCTTGTACGTGTTGCATACGGATCGGTTTAGCCGCAGCTTCCTCCATGGGTAATCGTCTCTTTCGAAGAATCCAATTCAATCTTCTTCGACAGCGTTTCTTGGATAATATCAAACACAAGCTGGAGCATGTAATTCAGGTCAGCTTGGGATTGGCGAAACTGGGCGACAATCGGAAATTCATCCAATTGGTTCTGCAGCTCTTCAATTTCCTGCTCGATCTTTTTAGCCATCGCCTCGTTTTTAAAGGTCGTCTCGAACGCGACGATTTCCTTCTGTTTCTTTTTAATTGAGGCGATGAGCTGCTGGACTTCTTGATGATTTTGGATCTGCTTCTCGGCTTTGCGGAACGTTTCCGCCTCACTCGAAGTATGCAACAGATCTGCCAGTTTTTTGGCCTGTGCCATAATGTCCTCGCGAACGAGCAAATCCTTCGTATCATAATGCTTCATCGGGGACCCACCGCCCGCTTCGTGACCGTCATGACGTATTGTTCTGCCTAGTATCATGCTGCACCTGCTCTCTTATAAATTCGCGGCGGCCTGCGAGTTGTGCTCCACCAGATCGCCTTTCAAATACCATGTCATCGGCTCCGTCACCTTGACTTGAACGAAGGTGCCGATGAACGACTTCGAACCGTGGAAATGAACAAGCTTATTGGTCCGCGTCCGACCGGACAAAATATCCGGATTCGTCTTGCTCTCCCCTTCAACCAACACTTCCAGCACTTGTCCTTTCAACTGCTCGTTTGCTTCCCTGCCGATTTCTGCCAAGCATTCGTTCAGCCGCTGCAGCCGTTCTTTCTTCACATCGGCCGGAATATCGTCCTCCATTGCCGCTGCAGGGGTACCTTCGCGCGGACTATAGATGAAAGTATAGGCAGAATCGAATCGCACTTCCTGAACGAGCGACATCGTTTCCTGGAACTGTTCTTCCGTTTCGCCCGGGAAACCGACAATGATGTCGGTCGTCAGCATGACATTCGGGATCGCTGTTTTGATTTTCGCAACCAGCTCCAGATACTGTTTCCGGTTGTACTTGCGGCTCATTTTCTTCAACACTTCGCTGCTTCCGGACTGCACCGGAAGGTGAATGTGCTCCACCATGTTGCCGCCCTTCGCAAGCACCTCTATCAGGCGGTCGTCGAAATCGCGCGGGTGCGAAGTCGTAAAGCGGATGCGAGGAATGTCGATCTTCTGGATCGCGTCCATCAAGTCTCCGAATCCGTAACGAATGTCTTCGAAATCTTTGCCGTAGGCGTTGACGTTCTGCCCCAGCAGCGTAATTTCTTTGAAGCCTTGACGGGCGAGGTCGCGCACCTCCGCAATGACGTCATCCGGACGGCGGCTGCGTTCCTTGCCGCGGGTGTACGGCACGATGCAGTACGTGCAAAACTTGTCGCAGCCGTACATAATGTTGACCCACGCCTTCATGCCTTCCCGTTTTTTCGGCAGATTCTCAACGATGTCGCCTTCTTTAGACCACACTTCCACGACCATCTCTTTGCTGAAATACGAATCGTTGAGAAGCTGCGGCAGCCGGTGAATGTTGTGCGTACCGAAGATGAGGTCGACATGCGGATGCTTGGACAAAATCCGGTTTACGACGCCTTCCTCCTGAGACATGCAGCCGCAAACGCCGAGCATTAAATTCGGTCTTTCCGTCTTCAGCGTCTTTAAGTGCCCCAGCTCGCCGAACACCTTATCCTCGGCGTTCTCGCGAATCGCGCACGTATTCAAAAGAATGACGTCGGCTTTCGACTTTTCCTCTGTAGCAGTGTAGCCCATCGCCTCCAGCATGCCCTTCATCGTCTCGGAATCATGCTCGTTCATTTGGCACCCGTACGTGCGAATCATATATCGTTTGCCTTCTCCCAGCCCCCGAAGCTCCTTCGGGATGGAGAAGTCGTAATGAACGACGACTTCTTCTTTCCCGCGCCTCTTTGCGTCAGAGTAAGAGGGCGGTTGAAAATAGGCGGAGTAGTCTTTTTTCGTCGTCATAATTGGTGTTCACCTCAAATCTATTGCATAGTTAGTAAACAGAATATAGTCATTGAAACATTATAGCACAAAAGATAGCGTACCCGTAAAGACAACTCGTGGCAACGCGCAGCACTCACAGCGCACAAAGAAGCCGAGGCGGTAAACGGATCGCTTCGGCTTATGGTTACTCCTTATTACATCTCTATAATTCCCGTATCTCCCGTCCGAATGCCCGCCGCATTCGCTTCATCCGTGTCAATGTGCATATCCAGTGCAAATCGATCGGATACCCGGCACACGACATTATCAAATACGACGCCGCGCTCTCCCTCGACCCGTACGCGAACCTTCTGCCGATCGTCTATATTCATCGCCATTGCATCCCTCGTATGTAAATGGATGTGACGTGCAGCGACAATGACGCCTTGGTCAATTTCAAGCTCACCCTCTGGTCCGATGATACGAATGCCGGGGGTTCCTTCCGTCTGTCCGGACAACCGAACGGGAGGGTCGATTCCAAGTTGGAAAGCATCGGTGCGCGAAATTTCCAGCTGCGTTTTGCCGCGAGCGGGCCCTAAAATGCGCACTTCTTCGAACCTGCCTTTCGGCCCGGCAACGGCAACCGTCTCCTCGGCGGCGAATTGATCCGGCTGCGACAACGGCTTCATCGAAGAAAGCTCATATCCGCTCCCAAACAAAACATGAATATGTTCGGGCGATAAATGGATGTGGCGCGCCGATACGCCAATTGGTATTGCCGTCATAGCTGTCCCCCTAAGTAACATGTAACGTTCATATACGAAGCACCTATGCTAAGTATGCCCTATGGGAACAAAAAAGCATACGGCTTGTTCGCCGTATGCTGGAGTACAAGCTTTACCGGAATTCCGCTACAAGCTTGTTGAACTGCTCTTCTGTCATATTGAGGTTCTGATGCGCCAAAGGCGTCTCGGAGTAACCTTTCAACAGCGATTCGTACGGTTTCTTGTTCTTGTCCTGATAGATCAACCCGCACAGCATGCCGTTCGTTTCCATGATTTTCGTCATGGCGCCAATACGGTTCGAGGAATCGTAGTTGGAATCTTCCTCCAAGTCGACGATGTGCTCTTTAAACCAGTCGTACGTGTTGATTTTGTTAAAGGTAACGCAAGGGCTGAATACGTTGATGATCGAGAAGCCTTCGTGCTTGATTCCTTCTTCAATCAAGCTTGTCAGCTGCTTCAAGTTGCTGGAGAACGACTGCGCGACGAACGTAGCTCCTGCGGAAATCGCCAGCTCAAGCGGACTGAGCGTACCTTCGATAGAGCCTTCAGGCGTCGACTTCGTTTTAAAGCCTGCTGCACTTCGCGGAGATGTCTGACCCTTCGTCAAGCCGTAAATTTGGTTATCCATGACGATATACGTGACGTTCATGTTGCGGCGAATCGCATGGATGGTATGGCCCAAGCCGATTGCAAATCCGTCGCCGTCGCCGCCGGAAGCGATGACCGTCAAGTCGCGGTTCGCCATCTTCACGCCTTGAGCGATCGGAAGGGCGCGGCCGTGAATGCCGTGGAGTCCATAAGCATTAATGTATCCGGAAATGCGGCCCGAACAGCCGATACCGGAAATGACAGCTAAGCTCTCCGGAACCAATCCTACATTAGCCGCTGCGCGTTGAATGGCAGCTTGTACGGAGAAATCTCCGCAGCCAGGGCACCAGTTCGGTTTAATATTGTTGCGAAAATCTTTAAATGTTGCCATCTTAACCCAACTCCTTGCAGCCGGTATGAATTTCTGAAGGCAGGAACGGTGTTCCGTCATATTTTAAGAAGTTTTTGATCTTGTCTGCATGGCCTACATGAAGCTTCACTTGATCCGCGAGCTGGCCTGTCGCATTGTTTTCGATAACAACAACCTTCTTCGCTTTCCCTACGTAAGAAGCAACCAGCTCCGTCGGGAACGGATACAGCTGACGGATGGTCATGTGGTTCGTCTTCACACCGTCTTTCGTGAGACGAGCGCGAGCTTCGTCAATCGTTCCACCGATAGAGTTCATGCCGATAATGAGCAAATCCGGTTCCTCGTGCGAAGCGTCAATATGGATCGGGTTCGTGATCCGAACGCCTTCAAGCTTCTTCAGACGCTTATCCATCATCTTCTTCCGGTTAACCGGGCTTTCGGACGGACGGCCTTCCTGATCGTGCTCGACGCCGGTTACGTGATGCAGCCCATGCTTCATGCCTGGAATGACGCGCGGTGATACGCCGTCTTCCGTAAACTCATAACGCTTGAACAGCTTATGTTCTTCGAGCGCCGGGAGTTCATCGGAAGCAAGCTTGCCGCGGTTAATAACGACTTTGCTGAAATCAAGGTTCTCTGCGGTTTGCTTGCCGAGCGACAGCTGCAGGTCGGTCATCACGATAACCGGGCACTGGTACTGCTCCGCAAGGTTGAACGCTTCGATCATATCGTAGAAACACTCTTCCACCGTGCTAGGCGCGATGACGATTTTCGGGATTTCCCCGTGTGTCGAATAAATCATCGCGTTGATATCGCTTTGCTCCTGCTTCGTCGGTAAGCCTGTGGAAGGACCGCCGCGCTGCGTATTTACGACAACAACCGGCGTTTCGGTCATACCGGCCAAGCCTAGCGCTTCCGTCATCAACGAAAGTCCGGGGCCGGAGGAAGCCGTCATCGTACGTACGCCACCGAAGTTCGCGCCGATCGCCATGGTGATGGCTGCGATTTCGTCTTCGGTTTGGATGACCATGCCGCCGAACTTCGGAAGCACCTTCACCAAATATTCCATAATTTCCGAGGCCGGCGTAATCGGATATGCCGACATGAAACGGCAGCCGCCCGCAACGGAGCCAAGGCCGATTGCATCGTTGCCGATCATGAATAATTTCGGAGTGCCGTCGGAAGGTTCCAATTCAAAATCTTTCAAAGAGCCGCCCGCCAAATCAAGGACGAATTCCGCGCCGCGGCGAACCGCTTCTACGTTCTTCTCTACAATTGCAGGTCCCTTACGTCCGAACTCTTCTTCCACCGCTTTGTTGAACACTTCAAGAGGCAAGCCGAGAAGAGCCCAAGAAGCGCCTGATGCCACCATGTTCTTAAACAGCGATGTGCCGAGCTCCTCAGCAATCGCCGTAATCGGTACGGCAAACAGCCGAGCGTCAATGCCTTCCGGCAGCGTCGGATTAAATTTCGCATCCGCTACAACGACTCCGCCTTTACGCAGCTCATGCGAGTTTAGGTCGATCGTCTCTTGGTCGAATGCAACAAGAATGTCCAAATCGTCGGAAATCGCGCGGATCGGTTTGGTTGAAATCCGGATCTTGTTGTTGGTATGTCCCCCTTTAATCCGGGAAGAGAAATGCCGATAGCCGTAGAGATAATACCCTAGGCGATTGAGCGCGGTCGAGAAAATACGGTCGGTACTCTCAACACCTTCCCCTTGTTGTCCGCCGATTTTCCATGACAATTGACTGATCAAGAAAAGTCCACTCCTTTGGAGGCGATAAATAGTTATATTTGGAAGTGTAAAGCTGAAACACGATGTCTCACATCGGTCAGTGTTAGTGTATGACTTCAACTATGAAAAAGCAAGAGCTTTCAACGATCTCAAAATATAGTATTTTTCGATGGTTTTCATAGCGAAAAGTGATGAATTGACCTCATCGATTTATTTTGACGGAGGCAGCGCTTTTTCATAAAATCGCTTCCAGTTACGTCCTAAAAATGCCTCGACTTGTGCAATAGAATAACGTTTCAGTAAATCATTCTCTATATTCCGGTATAACCCTGGATGCTCTAATCCATACACCCACTCGGAAATCCCGTCGAAATCCGAACCGAACCCAACATTTCGTTCACCCCCCAGCTCACACACACGCTCAACATGACGCAAGATGTCAGAAATATTTGCCTGCTTTCCGTCATTCCGCAGAAAAAACGGCACGAATGTGAGCCCGATCATTCCGTCGCAGCGAATCAGTTCCTTAGCCTGCTCATCCGTCAAATTGCGTCGGTGATTGCAGAGCGCCTTCATATTGGAATGAGATGCGATAAACGGGCGCTTGCTCTTCTCTGCGAGCTCCCAAAAGCCTTTTTCCGACAAATGCGACACATCGATCGTAAGTCCGAGACGCTCGCATTCCTCAATAAACTCCGAACCCTTCGCCGTAAATCCTCCCTCTCGCGGCTCCCCCGCCCCGTCCGCCGCCCAATTCGCACGGTTCCACGTCACTCCCACCGTCCGAACGCCTAGTTCAAAGGCGATCCGTAAATAGAGAAGCTGCCCCTCCAGTCCGTCCGCTCCTTCAAGCGTGAGCATGGCACCAATCTTAGGATCACCCGGCTGTTCCAAATTGGCAAGATCCTCTTTCGTCTCGATGACGGTCATGCCCGGATGAGACAGTACTTTACGGCGAAACAAATCCACACTTTTTAGTACAGCATCGTAAGGCTTGCCCTGCCAGGCTTCAGGAATGTAGATCGCAAACGCCTGAAAGCGGACGCCGCCTGCACATAGTCGTTCATACGTTACGTCCAAATCGCGGCCGTCGTGGAACGAAATTCTTTCGTCCATATCCATCAGAAACTTGCTTAGCACATCGCAATGCATATCCCACTTCATTGGCTTTTCGTCCTCCTATTGGTGAAAAATTGCAAAACGAAAACGCCTCGTATATGGCTGACGTCAAATCGTCAGGCCGTATAGAGGCGTCGGCTGCCGTGTGCAATGTGCGGATATGCAATATACACTATCTCGGTTCCACGATGAGCTTAATCGCTGTGCGATCTTCACCGTCAATGACGATATCAGTAAACGCCGGAATACAAATCAGATCGACGCCGCTTGGAGCCACGAAACCCCTGGCAATTGCCACCGCTTTAATCGCCTGATTCAACGCCCCTGCACCGATCGCTTGCAATTCTGCCGCTCCCCGTTCGCGTAAGACCCCTGCTAATGCACCTGCTACCGAGTTTGGATTCGATTTAGCGGATACTTTTAATACTTCCATGGAATGGACCTCCTCGGGAAAGCTTGAATCACTTCGGTACCTAATATGTATTCGAGGCGGTACAGAAAAATTCCTTCCCGATCGGGTTAAATATTCTTAATATTATATACAACTCAAGCCTACTGCACCCTCACACTTTGACTTGTTGTCAGTTCATTTGAAATTCGCCTTCGATTTTGCGAATCAGCTTTATGTTCTCCGCCTTACCGCTGCTTTCGTCAACAGTGATGAATACTGCGTGGAAATGATACTTTCCTTCATCGGCCGTAAACCGAACCGGCAGCTGTGTAATGAACTTGCGGATGACCGATTCCCGCTCCATACCAAGAATCCCTTCCCGCGATCCCGTCATCCCTACGTCCGTTACATAGGCGGTCCCTTGCGGCAGCACCTGCTCGTCATGGGTTTGAACATGGGTATGCGTACCGACGACGGCGGACACTTTGCCGTCCAAGTACCATCCGACCGCCAGCTTCTCCGAAGTCGCCTCCGCATGGAAGTCAACAAGCGTTACTTGCGCCTTCTTCTTGCTCTTCTCCAGCAGCTTATCTAACGTGCGGAAAGGACAATCCAGCGCGGGCAAGAACGTCCGGCCCATCGCATTGATGAGCACCAGTTCCTTGTCCCCTTGTTTCAGCACGGCCATTCCTTTTCCTGGCGTTCCCGGCGGGTAGTTCGCGGGACGAACAATTCTCGCCTCATCGTCAATCCAGTCGAAAATTTCCTTCTGGTCCCAGGTATGGTTGCCCATCGTAATGCCGTGCACTCCGAGCTCAAAGAATTCGTTAGCGATGGCAGACGTCAATCCTTTGCCGCCAGCGGCATTTTCCCCGTTCACGATGATAAAATCCGGGCGCAGCGCCGACTTCAAACCGGGCAATTGCTCCTTCATCGCCCTTCTGCCGGAGGAGCCGACGATGTCTCCGATAAACAAAATTTTCAATCGTACACAACTCCTTCGCTGTCATAAAAAATCGATAGTAAATATGTAGAAAAGTGGCTTGCGAGAAGCCACTTTTCGTCCGATCGATATTATTTTGCGTATTCAACCGCCCGCGTTTCCCGGATGACCGTCACCTTAATGTGACCCGGATAATCGAGCTCGTTCTCGATCTTTTTCGTGATGTCCCTTGCAAGACGGAACGATTCGCCGTCGTCGATTTTCTCCGGTTGAACCATGACGCGAATTTCTCGTCCCGCCTGAATCGCGTACGACTTCTCAACTCCGTCAAAGCTTTCCGAAATTTCCTCGAGACGCTGCAATCGCTTGATGTACGTTTCCAGCGTTTCCCGGCGAGCGCCGGGTCTTGCCGCAGACAATGCATCCGCCGCACCGACCAGCATGGCAATGACCGATGTCGCTTCCGTATCCCCGTGGTGGGATGCAATCGCATTCACGACAACCGGATGTTCCTTGTATCTCTTGGCGACCTCCACACCGATTTCAACGTGGGAGCCTTCCACTTCGTGATCGAGTGCCTTTCCGATATCGTGCAGCAAACCTGCACGCTTCGCCAACGTCACATCCTCGCCGAGCTCCCCTGCCATCAAGCCAGACAAGTAAGCAACCTCCATGGAATGCTTCAAGACGTTCTGCCCGTAACTTGTCCGGAATCTCAAACGACCGAGAATCTTGATCAAATCAGGGTGAAGTCCGTGAGCGCCCACTTCGAACGTCGCTTGTTCGCCATATTCGCGAATTCGCTCGTCCACTTCTTTGCGGGATTTTTCGACCATTTCTTCGATGCGAGCGGGATGAATCCGCCCGTCGGCAACCAGCTTTTCCAGCGCATTGCGGGCAATCTCCCGTCGAATCGGATCAAAGCCGGACAAAATGACCGCTTCCGGAGTATCGTCGATAATAAGATCGATTCCCGTAAGCGTCTCAAGAGCACGAATGTTCCGGCCCTCGCGACCGATAATCCGGCCTTTCATTTCCTCATTCGGTAAGGATACAACTGAAACCGTCGTTTCGGCAACGTGGTCGGCAGCACAGCGTTGGATTGCCAGCGTAATAATTTCTTTCGCTTTCTTATCCGCTTCTTCCTTCGCCTGCTGTTCGATTTCTTTAATCATCTGCGCCGTCTCGAGTCGAACTTCTTTCTCGACATTGCTTAGAATCGTCTGCTTTGCCTCCTCCGTCGTTAAACCGGAGATGCGCTCCAGCTCTTCCTGCTGCTTGCGATAAAGAGCTTCAATCTGAGACTGTGTTTCATCCGCGCGCTTCTCTTTGTGGGCAAGCTGCTCTTCCTTGCGTTCCAGGGAATCCAGTTTTTTATCCAGCGTTTCCTCTTTTTGCAGCAACCTTCGTTCCAGTCGTTGTGTTTCGTTCCGACGTTCACGAATGTCTCGTTCGGCTTCGGAGCGAAGCTTGTGAATTTCGTCTTTCGCTTCTAAAACCGCCTCTTTTTTCAGCGCCTCAGCTTCTTTCGACGCACTTTCGACAATGTTCCGAGCAGCCTCTTCTGCGCTCGAAATTTTCGCTTCGGCAAAGGACTTGCGAATAAAGTAACCGACCCCTAAGCATATTGCGCCAACAACGAGAGCGACGATGATCGTGATCACAGGACCATCCATCCAGTTCACCTCCTCGCTGTCACACAACCGATTGAGCTTAGGCACACGGCTCAACGATGTGTCCTTTTTCAATTGGTTTCATTTGAATCCATTCGTTGACTTACAGTTCTCGCTCGTTCCACATTCGATGAATTTGGCGAAAATGAAAGTGAATATACTAGATCATTGTAGCTTTCCGTAAAGAATATTGTCAAGCAACTGCTATTCCCAGCCCCACTCTTCTGCTTCATCGAAGCCTCCATGCCTGGTCACATTCCGAACCGCTGTTTGCACAACCGACGCGCTGAATCCGCGTCTTGCCAAAAAAGCAAACAGCTTTCTGTTTGCAGCAGCGCGGTCCGGATCCCGAGAGAGCTGACGCCACCGCTTCCGGGCGATCAATTCGGCGGAACGAAGCTCCTCTTCCTCCCCGATGTCCGCCACCGTTTCCTCGACGATTTCTTTATCTACGCCTTTGTGCATCAATTCCTGTCGAATCCACCGTTTTCCCTTTCCGTATGTGTTCAGTCGTTCTTCGGCCAACGTTCGGCTGAACCTTTCATCGTCTACGTAGCCCTGATTTCGCAGACGATCCAGCACCTCTCGCACAACTCCATCAGGCACTTCCTTGCGACGGAAATAGATGCGGATTTCCCGCTCCGTTCTTTGCCGGCTTCCCAGCCATTTCAAGGCGCGAATGTAGGCACCCTCCCGCTCTTCGTCCTCAAGAATGGCTTGAACAGACTCCGCGTCGATGGTCTCGCCTTTAAACAACCGATGCGCAACGAGCACATCCTCATGGACGGCGAACGCAAATTCATCATCAATATAAATATTGTATCTGTGAGCGGTCCGCTTCTGGCGCTCTACCAATGTAATCGTACCGATTTGGGACATCGGCGATCCGCCTGCCTTTCAACAAAACCGGCACCCTGGAAGTTGCCCGGGTGCCGGTTTTCGCATCGTTATGCTTCTTCTTCGAATTCATTCTCATCTTCATCTTTCGAACCGCCGGCGTTTCCTGGCAGCGCAGCCGACATGACGGTCAATTCCCGGATTTTGTGCTCAATCGTCTCGGCAACCGCCTTGTTATCCTTCAAATATTGCTTCGCATTCTCGCGTCCTTGCCCGAGCCGCTCGCCTTCATAGGAAAACCACGCCCCGCTCTTTTGAACGATATCGAGCTCCGTACCAATGTCGATAATGCTGCCTTCCCTCGAGATGCCTTCCCCGTACATGATGTCGATGTCCGCCTGTTTGAACGGAGGCGCGATCTTGTTCTTCACCACTTTAATGCGCGTCCGGTTGCCGACCATGTCGTTGCCCTGCTTGATCGTCTCCACCCGGCGCACATCCAGCCGAACGGAGGAATAAAATTTCAACGCCCTTCCGCCGGGAGTCGTCTCCGGATTGCCGAACATGACGCCAACCTTCTCGCGCAGCTGGTTGATGAAGATGGCGATCGTCTTCGATTTGCTGATTGCCCCCGACAGCTTCCGCAGTGCCTGCGACATCAGACGCGCCTGCAAGCCAACGTGCGAATCGCCCATCTCTCCCTCGATCTCCGCCTTCGGCACGAGCGCGGCGACGGAGTCGATGACGATAATGTCCACCGCGCCGCTGCGCACGAGCGCTTCGGCAATTTCAAGCGCCTGCTCGCCCGTATCCGGCTGCGACAGCAGCAGCTCGTCGATATTGATGCCCAACTTCGAGGCATATACAGGATCAAGCGCATGCTCCGCGTCGATAAAGGCGGCTTGTCCGCCTCTCTTCTGCACTTCCGATATGGCATGAAGAGCAACCGTCGTCTTACCCGACGATTCAGGGCCATATATTTCAATGATCCGTCCGCGAGGTAATCCGCCAACGCCAAGGGCGATATCCAGCGCGAGCGAACCGCTCGACACAGTCTCTACTTGCAGTTGTGCCGACTCTCCCAACTTCATGATGGAGCCTTTGCCGAATTGCTTCTCAATTTGGCGCAGAGCCATCTCCAATGCGGCTCGACGATCACTCACAAAACCACTTCCTTTTCTCTGATAATGATATGATACCTTCTTTTTCAATCGTTGCCAACCATTTTTTCGAACATACATTCGTTTTTTCTTTCGGTGGGCACAAAAAAACCGCAGCAAAAAAAATTTGCTACGGTGCTTCCGTATGTCGATTTTATACGAAGGAGACCTCTCAAGCAAGAGAGGATTGTTCGCTCCGCCCTATTTTAGTCTTTTCCAGAGCTGATAAAAGCCTGCGCGTGCGGCGCGCAGCTTAATCATCTCGCGGCTGCCGGACAGCTTCAGCTCTTCGACCGCCGTCGGCTTTCCTTCTTGGGCAATTCCGACGAATATCGTCCCGACCGGCTTTCCCTCGCTCGTCGACGGCCCGGCCACTCCGGTAAACGAAATGCCGAAGCTTGCTCCAAGCCGCTCCTTCACGCTTTCGGCCATTCTGCTCGCCGTTTCCTTGCTGACCGCTCCCGGTGCAGCTTCGCCCGAAAGCACTGCGGACGGAATTCCGAGCAGCCGCTCCTTCGCCTCGTTCGTGTAGCTGATGACGCCGCCCTTATAAACCTCCGAGCTGCCTGCGTGCGAGGTGACCATGTCCCCGAACAAGCCTCCCGTACAGCTTTCCGCTGCGGCAATCGTCAACCCTCGCTCCCGGAGCATTCGTACGATGACCGCGTCCAAACTGACGTCCTCTTCTGCGTACAAATGCGACCCGACCCGGCGCCGAATCTCCGCTTCTGCTGCAGCCATCTTGGCGAATGCCTCCGCCTCGCTCTTCGCACGCGTCGTCAGACGAATCATCACTTCGCCCTCCTTTGCGTACGGCGCAATCGACGGATCCCGCTGTGCTTCAATAAGATCGATCAGCGCGTGCTCCAAGCTCGACTCCCCAATACCGGCAAATTTAAGCGATTTTGAGAATAACGGCTCGTCCTCGCGCATCATGCGGCGAAGCCACGGCACCGCATAGCGCGCAAACATCGGCTTCAGTTCCCGCGGCGGGCCCGGCAGCAGCACATAAAGCGTATCGCCGTGCACGAGCGCGGTTCCCGCCGCCATTCCGGTATCGTTGAGCAGCGCCTCGCCGCCCTCGACAATAAGCGCTTGTCGGCGATTGCTTTCTACCATCTCCAGCCCGCGGTCAGCAAAAAACGCCTGTATCTTCTCGTACGTCGGCTCGTGCAGGACGAGCCCCGCTCCTACGTGCGCAGCCACCGCGTCGCGCGTCAGATCGTCCATCGTCGGCCCGAGTCCTCCGGTACAGATGACGACGTCCGCGCGCGATTCGGCAATTGCAAGTGCATCGCGAATACGTTGCAGATTGTCGCCGACGACCGTTTGGTAGTAAACGTTCAGCCCGATTCCGGCGCACGATTCGGATAAATACTGCGCGTTTGTATTGACAATCTGCCCCAGCAGCAGCTCAGTGCCAACGGCAACAATTTCGGCTCTCATGATTTGTCGATCACACTCTTATTCTTAATAAAGTAGTCGATCCCTGAATACACCGTGATAGCAGCGGCCGCCCAGCTCGAAATCAAGTCAAAAGGAATGCCGACGAACGCAAATGGAAAATTGTTGAGCAGGAGAGCGATAATCATCGTGATTTGAACGCCCGTTTTCCATTTGCCCCAAGTGCTCGCCGCCATAACCGTACCCTCTAGTAGCGCAATTTGCCGCAAGCCGGTAACCGCAAACTCGCGCGAAATAATGAGAATTGCGATCCAGGCGTCCAGCTTTTGCATTTCTACCAACGAAATCAGCACGGCAGCTACCAACAGCTTGTCGGCTAACGGATCCAGCAGCTTGCCAAGGTTTGTCACGAGCTTGCGAGAACGCGCAATATAGCCGTCCAGACCGTCGGTGCTGGCGGCAATAATGAAAATGACCGTAGCGATGAGCTGGTTATATGTAATGGCAAAGCCCCCGAGCCGAAGCTCGGGCAGATCCAGCCTTACCAACAGAAAGAACATAATGACAGGAACGAGAAAAATCCGCGCCAGCGTAATCCGGTTGGCCAGGTTCATCATGCGGATACACCTACGCCCGACAGGTCGAAATCCATGGAATGTGTAATCCGCACCTTCTGAAGCTGTCCGATTTCCGCATTGCAGCCGGAGACGAAAACCTCCCCGTCGATTTCCGGAGCATCGTACTGCGATCGGCCGACAAACACATCGTTACGCCCGTCATAACGCTCGATCAACACATCCAACGTCTTGCCTACAAATCGCCCGTTCGCATTCTTCGACACTTCGCGCTGCACTTCCATCAGCTTTGTCTGGCGGAATTCTTTCACGTCATCCGGCACTTGATCCGGAAGCCGGGCTGCCGGCGTATCTTCTTCCTTCGAATACGTAAACACGCCGAGACGGTCAAATGTAAGTTCCCGCACGAAAGCTACAAGCCGTTCAAAGTCCTCATCCGTTTCCCCCGGAAAACCGACGATGATCGATGTGCGCAACACCGCATCCGGAATCCGCTCCCGAATGCGCTGCACAAGCTCCCGGACGTCGCGCTGACGCCCCGGGCGGCGCATCCGTTTCAGAATGCGGTCTTCACTGTGCTGAAGCGGCATATCAATATACTTGCATACCTTCGGATTCGCAGCGATCACTTCAATCAATTCATCCGTAAAGAAGCCCGGATACGCATAGTGCAGACGCACCCATTCGATGCCTTCCACTTCACTGATCCGATTCATCAACGTCGGCAGCATGAAAGAATCGTATAAATCCGTACCGTAATTTGTAGAATCCTGAGCAATGAGCGAAATTTCCTTTACGCCCTGCGCGGCAAGCGATTCCACCTCGGCAAGGATCGATTCCATCGAACGGCTGCGAAACGCCCCGCGCATAATCGGTATGGAGCAAAATGTACAGGCGTTGTCGCATCCTTCGGCAATCTTTACATAAGCGGTATATCGAGGTGTCGTCACCTTTCGGGGCAGCGCCTGGTCATAGTTGAACACAGGGTTGCCGACAAGCGCAGGTCGGTTGCCTCTCAGCGCTTCCGCAACAATTTCGTTGATCTTATCGAAATCGCCCGTACCCACAATGCCGTCGATTTCCGGCATCTCCTCCAACAGCTGCTCTTTGTATCGCTGCGTTAGACAGCCTGATACGATGAGCGCCTTCAGCGAGCCCGTTTGCTTATAATCGGCCATATCCAAAATCGTATTGACCGATTCTTCCTTGGCCGCATCGATAAAACCGCACGTGTTGACAACGATGACGGTCGCTTCCTCTTTATTGTCCACCAGCGTATATCCATGCTGCGAGACGATGCCCGACATAATTTCCGAGTCGACCAAATTTTTCTCGCAGCCGAGTGTTACGAACATTATTTTCTCGGCCATGCGTGCTTGTCCCCCAATAGTTTACCTAACAATCGATGCCCATTATAATACAAGCCCCAATGCTAGTCAAAATGAAAACGTCCCCTGAAGCCGCATCGACTTGCTGTTCAGTGGACGTTTCCCCTCCGTGTTAACGCATGTTTACAAACTGCAGATCGAGAGGTAAATCTGCGCCGCGCAGGAGCGAGATGACTGCTTGCAAATCATCCTTGCTCTTGCCGGTGACCCGAATCTGATCGCCTTGTATCGTCGATTTCACCTTCAGCTTCGAATCGCGGATAAGCACGTTAATCTTCTTCGCATCGTCCTGCTCGATCCCCTGCTTCAACCGTACGCGCTGGCGGACTGTGCCTCCGGAAGCAGGCTCAATCTTGCCGAAATCCATATTTTTGATGGTGATTCCGCGTTTCACCATTTTACCCTGCAAAATATCGATGACGCTCTTCAGCTTATATTCATCATCCGAAGCGAGCACGAGCTCTTCCTTTTCTAAAGAGATGCTGCTCTTGCTTCCTTTGAAATCGAATCGCGTTTCAATTTCCTTCTCCGCTTGCGTAATCGCGTTCGACAGTTCTTGCATATCAATTTTCGATACGATATCGAATGAATTTTCCGAAGCCATGAACCCCTTGCTCCCTTCTAACTTATCGTTTTCCTTCCAAGTATACCAATAAATACTGCAAATCCGCAAAAACGAAAAAAGAGACATCCGATTCGCACTTTCGGATGTCTCTGCGCGTGCCGTTCTATGGATATTAAGCAGAGCGCTTCTCCGCTTCCGGTTCCCGAAACATGTCCAAAATACCGAGGACAATGTGCGCCAACCCGAAGCCGAATATGCCGTAGCCCCATGCATCCGGTGTTAAATACCAACCAAGCAAGCTCACCACTACGCCCAATCCAGTCACAATCCAACTAATGGTCATAGGTTTTCCTCACTTTGCAGTAGTATATGTGTCGCATTCCTGCTTACTAGTGGGTAGGTTGTCCATGACGATTGTGTTTCATGCATTTAAGCTTCTGAAAGGACGAATTGGAACTTTCGAGGATTCGGTTCCGTTCCCATATCGATCAAAACTCCGTTGACCTTCAATTCAATCTCGTTGGCTCGGCCCACGTTGATGTACACACTGTGATCAAACTGCCCGGTATATATCTCGTCTGCCGTCAGCCCTTTTTCATACAGCGTTTTGCCGTTATGGTCCTCCTGCTTCAACCCGACCCAACAAGCGGTTCCGGTGACCCGCATATCGATTTGCAGCGCCATCGCATTCTTCACTTCGTAACGATCCGCTTGCGCAGATCCGGCGCGGTACGTCTCTACGAAGGCGACGTCCGGTTCCGGTTCCGGTTCGGGTTCCGGTTCTGGATCGGGCTGAGGAGCGGGATCGGCAATGGAGTCTTGCCCTTCATTCGGCTGAATGCCCGACTGCCCTTCCTGCTCCGATGCGCGCTGATCGGTCAACGACACGTCTTCCAGCATGTTCTGGCGCGGTTCCGCATTGTGCAAAAAGAAATAGTAAATGACGCCGATAATAAGCACCGGAAATGCGATCATCAATGCGCCCGAAGCCCATTTGCCGATCCGTTCGGGAGGATTCACGGCCGATCGACGCTTCATGCGGATCGGCTCGGTGCTCGGCTCCGGTTCTACCGAAGGAAGTTCATTCTGATACAATCGAAGCACCTCATCAGGATCTAAACCGACTGCTTCCGAATACTGTTTGATGAATGCCCGAACGTAAAAGTTTCCGGGAAGCACTTTGAAATTGCCTTCTTCAATCGCTTCCAGGTACCGTTTCCGAATTTTGGTGGTTTCCTGCAGATCCTCAAGAGAAATGTTCTTTTGCGTGCGCGCTTTACGAAGAAGTAATCCGAGGTCCGACACAACTTCACCTCCCTGTTCGTCTAAAAACTTTCATAATTGCCGGTAAACGACTCATATGTAATCTCCTCATCCGGATTGTTCCGAAGCTCAATAATGTAATCAAACCGGTTGTAGTCAAAGCCGGATTCTCGAACAAAAATGTCGGGATGCTCCACGACCTTCGTTGACGGCATCGCCATAACCTCCTGCAGAAGCTGATGATGCTTCTCGCTGGAGCGAATCATGCTGACGATTCCATCTATAATAAAGACATTGTTTTCGCTGTACTCATCTTCGGAGAGCTGGCTGCGGACCGTCTGCCGCAAGAGGGTCGAGGACACGAACGTCCACCGTTTCATCGCGCATACGCTCCCGGCAATGATCGATTCCGTCTTCCCTACGCGAGGCATGCCGCGAAGACCGATCACTTGATTTCCTTCACGCTTGAAAATTTCGCCGAGGAAATCGACAAGCAATCCGAGCTCGTCGCGGGTAAAGCGGAATGTCTTCCGGTCGTCGGAGTCTCTCTCGATGTAGCGGCCGTGACGCACCGCCAAAATATCGACCAGCTTCGGTGCGCGAAGAGCGGTTAACGTTATATTGTCCACTTTTTTAAGCATTTTACCCATAATTTCAATTTTCTCGTCGTCATCGGTTTGGAGCAGCATTCCGCGGGTTTTATTTTCTACACCGTTAATGGTGATAATGTTGATTTCCAGCATCCCCATCAATGAAGCGATATCCCCTAGAAGTCCGGGGCGATTTTTATGAATCTTATATTCCATATACCATTGTTTCGGTTCCATCGCGGCCACTCCCCTGTTGCTAGATCTACAAACATTTTTCATCATTAATATTCTACAGTTTTCAAGGTAATCCTGCAAAAAAGCGAAAAAAGCGAAGAAAAGCCCCAAAAGGAGGCGTACGAGACAACATCGCCGCCTTTCTTGGGGCTTTCTTCTCAAATTCGAAGCTTATTAGTCAACCAGCTTCATCATAATGCCGGCCATTACTTTTTTCTCCTGCTCGTCGCTGACCGACCACAATTCTTTCAAGACTCGTTCTTCATCGTTTTTCGGATCCACTTTTTGGGCGAGAAAATCGCCGATTTCTTGAGCGAGCTTCTGGATCGTCTCATCGCTCATCCCGGCCGACCGTGCATTGGTAACACGCTCGCCTAGGAACTGTTTCCATTTATCATAGGTGCTCAATACAGTAGTGCTTACCATTTGAAATCCTCCCTGAAGTATGAATGTGATCAATCGTAATATTTGCAGGATCGGTGATCATTATTCATCTTCAAGTCAAGGATCCGCCGTTCGGCGAGATGATTTGGCCGGTGATGTAGCCGGATTCGGGCAATGCCAAAAAATAAACTAGGGAAGCGATTTCCTCCGGAAGAGCAAACCTGCCGACGGGAATGTCTCCGGCGATCGCCGCTTTCTCTTCGGATGTGAAGCCACTCATCATCGCCGTATCGACAGGGCCCGGCGCCACCGCATTGACCGTTACACTCGACGGCGCCAGCTCCTTCGCGAGTGCTTTCGTAAAGGCGTTTACCCCGCCCTTCGTCGTGGAGTACAACACCTCGCAGGAGGCGCCTGTCATGCCCCAAATGGAGGACACGTTAATGATGCGCCCGTATTTTTGCGCGATCATCGGCTGCATTAACACTTGTGTCGCAAGAAACATACCTTTGAGATTGATATTCATCGCATGATCCCAGTCTTCTTCCGTCACATCCGCCAGCATCCCGTAATGCGCAACCCCCGCATTGTTCACCAAAATGTCCGGCACCATCCCATGCTTTTGAAGCTTTTCCTGCATACGCATAATTTGATCCTTAGACCGGAGGTCCGCCGTTACCGTCAGCACCTCTGCGCCATGCGCCAGACAGCGTCTGGCTGTTTCGTTGGCTGCTTCGTGCGCTTCCAAATAATGAATGGCTACCTTCATTCCGACCATTGCGAACCGTTCTGCAATCGCCGCCCCGATGCCTCTACTGCCGCCCGTCACGAGCACGCACGTATCGCGTAAAGGTTTTGTCATGAAATTACTCGCTCCTTACGACACACACGGCCAATTGCTCCCAATCAAAATGCTCCCGCAACCGTGCTTCCGCTTCTTCCAGGCTAATTTGTTCATATAGCGACAAAACGTCGAACAGCTGCGTGCCCCGAAAGCGATGCTTTGTAAACTCGCTGGCAATCGCTTCGGGGGAGTTCAGCATCCGGTAAAATCCGCCGATCTTTTTGCGGCGCGTTCGTTCGAACAACGGTTTCGGAATACCCTTTGACTTCCACTGCTCCACCGCTGCTTTCACTCGTTCAATGAGCGCGTCAGGATCCCGCGTATCGCCGCCCATGACGGAGAACGCATACTGTTCATTTGCATTATACTCCGCTCCGAAGCTGTCTGTAATGAGCCTATCGTCATACAGGCTTTGGTATAGATCCGAGCTGGGAGAGAACAACAGATCGAACAACAGCTTCGTTACGATTTCCTGGCGCAGCAGCTCCATACCCGTCCGGCCGACATCCCGCTCCTTAATGCCGAACAGGCATTTCGGAATAGAAACCGGCAGCTTAATCGTGTGCAGCTTTTCCTTTACATGCGGCGGCTCCTCCTCAAAATATCGGTGGATTTCACCTTGCGGCTCAAACGATTTTGCCTGCTGATTGCTGCGGACGAGCTCCATCATCCGCTCCGGGTCGACGCCCCCGACGATGAACAGCGCCATATTTTGCGGATGGTAAAATGTTCGATAGCAGCTATACAGCGTTTCTTTAGAGATTTGCGAAATGGAGTCGATGGTCCCGGCAATATCGATATGCACAGGGTGAACGTGATACATGGCCCCGATCAGTCCGAAATAAATCCGGAAGTCGGCATTGTCCTGATACATTTTGATTTCTTGGCCGATAATGCCTTTTTCCTTTTCGACATTTTCATCGGTAAAATATGGATTTTGCACGAAATCGATGAGCGTCGTCACATTGTCCGCAATCCGGTCCGTCGCGGAGAACAAGTACACCGTCCGATCAAAGCTGGTGTAGGCATTGGCGGACGCCCCATTCATGGCGAACTTGGCAAACACGTCTCCTTCAGGCTCCTCGAACATTTTGTGCTCCAAGAAATGGGCGATCCCGTCCGGTACCTGAATAGGAGGTTGGTCTCCGACCGAGAAGCGGTTGTCGACAGAGCCATATTTCGTAGCGAACGTTGCATAGGTTTTCACGAACCCCTGCTTCGGAAGAATATAAACGGATAAGCCATTGTCCAGCATTTCCGAATAAATCGTTTCTTTCACTTGCGGGTATTCATGTTTTTGCATCCTTTATTCTCCCTCCCGGTCCCGCAGGAAATAAATCGTATCCAAATGTACGCGCTCGGCAAAGGCGGCCACATCGGCGACACTGACACGTTCAACCTCTGCGCGGAGCGCCTCGGAAGTTCGCTCATGTCCGGACAGAACGGTGTTGAAATCGAACCCGATCGTTTCATATGCGTTATCGTTCAGCTCTCGCAGGTGGTTGGCGATCATCGCCTTCGTTTGCCCCATTTCCAGCTCGCTGATGTCTCCGGCCCGCATTGCCTCAAGCTGCCGCTGAATAATTTGCACCGCATTCTCGTAGTTGGCGATCTCAATGCCCGATTGAATCGTCAGGATCCCCTTATGCCCGTCTAAACGGGAAGAGGCATAATACGCCAAGCTCTCTTTTTCCCGAACGTTCATAAACAATTTCGAATGCGGGAAGCTCCCGAGTACGCCATTATACACGAGCGCAACCGGATAGCTCGGATCGCCGTAGGAGGTCGGGGTGCGCAGCCCCATATTGAGCTTTCCTTGATTTACGTCCATTCGCTCCACCACCGACCGCACATCATTCGGCGATGATTCCGTGCTTTTGATCTCGTACGCTGCCGGACTTGCGTCTTTCCGAAAAGAGAAGGCACCTTCCAACAGGGACTTCACTTCCGAGAGCGTTGTGTTGCCGATGACATACACGTCAATTGGCGACCGCTGCAGCCATTCCTTGTACGCCGCCGTCAAAAGCTCCGGGGTAATTTCATCCAACGCTTCTTTGCGTCCTAACGGATGAAGCCGGTAAGGCTCCCCTCGGCACATCTCCTCAATGCAGCGTTCTGCCGCATATCTGCCTTTATCGTTAATGATAGATTCCAATTTTTTAAGCACCGTATGCTTCTCTGCTTCCACATAACGCTCCAAAAAACGATCGTTTTCCATAGCCGGTTTCGTCAACACCTCACTTAGGAAGGAAAGTCCTTGACGCAGCAGCGATTCCCCTCCGGCCGCGAATTCATCTTGAATGACATCCATCCGGAAATTGACAATCTGATAATCGCCGCGTTTATAGATGTCGAACCCGAAGCCCGTGCCGTATAGATCGTCCAGCGCTTCCCGAAACGCTTTCGTCACCGGAAAGCGGGCCGTCCCTCTGCGCAGTACGAAAGGGATGACTGCAATAGGGGTCACCGTATGTTCTTGAAGCAGGTGACCGATAAAGACGGAAATGGCCGTCGTCTTAAAGCGGGAGGTCGGCAGCACATGGAGCCGGATGCCACCTACCGTATCACGTTCAAACCGAGTAACGTTCATGCGGTAACTCCTTCCAGTTAGGTTTACTCTTCATTATAGTCGAAGCGATGCTCAATAAAAACGTATGGAACCGATTCGTTGCAAAAGAAAAGAAGTGAGCCGACCTCACTTCTTTTTTGCTCTGTTCGCGTCGTTAGCGACAGAAAATATGTTTGCCGATTTTTTTGTATTGCGGGCGTGTCCAGATCCAGCTCGACGTAGCGGTATCCGGATTGAAATAATAAATACAGCCGTCCGTTGGATCCCATCCGTTCAATGCGTCCTGGACCGCTTTGCGGGCGGATTCGTTCGGAGACAGCCATATTTGGCCGTCCGCCACCGCCGTGAACGCTCTCGGTTGGAAAATGACCCCGTAGGGCGTATTCGGAAAGCTAGGGCTGTCGACACGGTTCAAAATTACAGCCGCAACAGCCACCTGCCCGATATACGGTTCGCCGCGAGCCTCTCCGTAGACGGCATTGGCCATCATTTTCAAATCGTTGCTTGAATACCCGCGGTGGGAAGAACCCGTTATCTTGGTCACAGCCCCGGTCCCTGTCGCCCCAGAGGTTGTGCCCTGGTCGGCTCCCGGTCTCCACGCTTTCGTCGCATTATAAAGCTTGAGCTTCGTCTTTGGGCCGGCCACCCCGTCCACTTTCATGCCGAATTTCCACTGGAAGCTCTTCAAAGCAGTCAACGTCTTGTACCCGAAATCGCCGTCAATGGCCCCGTTATAATAACCTAAATATTTCAACCGGCCTTGAAGCTCTCGAACGTCCTTCCCTGCTGTGCCGTAGCGAATCGTATTTTTACTAAAGGCCGCTTCGCTTCCGGCATGATGGTCCGTAAGCTTCGCTTGAAAGGCGTAGCCGAGCCCGACGACAAGACAGAGCGTGACTAGAATCAATCGAATTCGCATGCGTCGTTTCAACCTTTCTCTGCAAGATGTGGCATCCATACACGTAGTATGAGAAAGGTGAAATCGTTATATGCACGTTTGCTCCGTTTAAGAGCTTAGCCTGTTCGATTGATACTGCTCCTGCGAGACGAGCACCTCCCGCGGCTTGCTTCCTTCGTAAGGGCCCACTACACCTTTGGCTTCCATCTGATCGATAAGCCTTGCCGCCCGGGCGTAGCCGATACGCATACGACGCTGCAGCAGCGATACGGACGCCTGTTTCGCTTCAAACACAATGCCGACCGCCTGATCGAACAATTCATCCAGCTGTTCGTTCCCCGCCGGATCGTTTTCCTGAATTTCAGGAACCATCTCTTCGCGGTATTCCGCCTTTTCCTGATCTCTGCAGAACGTGACGACCGCCTCCACCTCTTGGTCGGAAAGAAACGCCCCTTGCACGCGGACCGCCTTCGAAGCGCCGACCGGCATAAACAGCATGTCGCCTCGGCCGAGCAGCTTTTCCGCGCCGGCCATATCCAGAATGGTGCGCGAATCGACCTGAGACGAAACGCCGAAGGCAATTCTTGACGGAATGTTCGCCTTGATTACCCCTGTAATGACGTCGACCGACGGGCGCTGCGTAGCGATGATCAGATGGATGCCGGCTGCACGGGCCATTTGCGCCAAGCGGCAGATGGCATCCTCCACGTCGTTCGCTGCGACCATCATCAGATCGGCCAGCTCGTCGACGATTACGATGATGTATGGCAGAGGAGTTTCGCCCTTCTCCACAAGTTGGGCATTGTAGCCTTCGATATTTCTTGTGCCTGATTTGGAAAACAGCTCATACCGCTTCTCCATCTCGACGACTACCTTCTTTAAAGCCAGAGAGGCGCGTCTCGGATCCGTAACGACAGGCGCCAACAAATGGGGGATCCCGTTGTAAACGTTCAACTCGACCATCTTCGGGTCGATCATCAGAAATTTAACCTCGTCCGGCTTCGCCTTATAAAGAACGCTCGTAATAATCCCGTTGATACAGACGGATTTGCCCGATCCGGTAGCGCCAGCAACGAGCAGATGCGGCATCTTTGCCAGATTGGCGACGATCGGGGTCCCGGAAATGTCGCGCCCGAGTGCAATCGTCATTCGGGAATCGGATTCATGGAAGGCGGAAGACTCCATCACTTCCCGCAGCGTAACGACAGACACTTCCGTATTCGGCACTTCAATGCCGATTGCCGACTTGCCCGGGATCGGCGCCTCCATTCGAATGTCCTTCGCAGCCAACGCGAGCGCAATGTCGTCGGTTAAGCTGACGATCCGGCTTACTTTCACTCCGATATCGGGTTGAATTTCATAACGCGTCACCGCCGGGCCTCGGACGACCTGCAGCACCTTCGCCCCAACGTTAAAGCTTTCAAGCGTCATCTCCAGCTTACGTGCGTTCTCGCGGGCGATGCTGTCCGCCGATTCAGTCCCTTTTCCCCCTCCAGGCCGGGAAAGAAGATGAAACGGGGGCAGCACATAAGGTACGCGCAATTGAACAGGTTCCGCACCGGCGTCGCGCTGCGCCGAAATCGTCAGCGGTTCGCCTCCCACGGCTTTCGGATTCGAGGCCGACTCATCCAATTGTTCTGCCAGAGGCGCGGATGTCATTGTCGAATTCGCGGCCTCCGTCTCGCCCGTCGTCTCATGCACCGACTGACGAACATGGTCGAGGAAATCGACAAATACAGGCTCGTGACGGAACTCGGGCTCCATCGTGCTGTCTGCTTCCGTCTTGAAAGCGGGATCCTGTGCGGGCACCGAATACAGCACCGTCTCTTCTGTCTCCGCCTCGATTGCCGGACGCTCTTTTGGGAATGAAGCTCTTACCGGAGGCTCCGACGCCACCTGTGCCGGCACGCCTTCCTCTTTCTTCGTCTTAGACGCGGAAAATCCGCCCAACGAAAAAAACCATTTTCGCTGACGCTTAAGCTTGTCCGGCTTCCACGTCTCCTCGTCGAACTCGTCGTCGATCGGGATCGGGGCCTGTTGACGGTTAGACCTGCGCCGCACCACAGCTGCTTCCGCCGGGGAAGAAGCTTGTCCCGTCCGTTCCTGCAGCAATTGAATCGTCTCCATCGTTGTGCTCCCGACGCTGCGGAACGTTCTTCCCAGTATGCGTTTGATCGCAGAAGCCACTTGAACGTATGACCATCCGGTAATAAGCAGAACTCCGACTGCGTACAGAGCGATCTGGACAAGCTGTGCGCCCCAATGGCCAAACAATATGTACAATGCAGCGAACAGCAGTCCGCCGATCATACCTCCCCCTGCATTCACTGTAAATTCAATGCCTGTGGGCTTCCAATGAGACTCGAGAGCGGCCCACGTTTGGGATACGATCCAAGAAGCGGTAAAGCCTCCATCCGGCATCAGCGTGCGGAACAATCCGCTATGTGCGCTAATCATGAGCCCCAACAAAAAAAGCAGCACACCGGTATACTTCACCGACCAGCCGGAAGGCCAGGATCGCTTGATCATCAAATGATACACCGCTATGTATATGAGAATGGCCGATAGCACCGGCTCCCAGTTGCCGACCAGCACGCGAAACAAGAAAGCGATCGATTCGCCGACAGAGCCTTCCCTGGCAAGGGTGATAACTGAGAAAATAAGTAAAAGAATACCGTATACTTCGAATTTTAGCGTCGAGGACATGGACTTTCTACGCTTTTTCCTAGGTTTCCCCAACAAAAACACCCCCAGGAGAACATTATAGCACAGTTCCCCTGAGGTTCGAACAAGTTTACTGTGTTGGCAAATTTCGCTTATGCAGAGAATACTTGATCTCCTACAACTCCGGAGTAAATTGAACGATGGCCCCCGGTTGATACGATGCATTCAAGTAATCCTGCGGATTGGGCGATAGCAGACGAACGATTCTTGCCTGCGAATCCGACAAACGCTCGACTTGCATCGTAATGCCGTGAATGGTCATTTCGACCGGCGCTTGCATATCCTCAATTCCCTGAAAAATGAGCTCCTCCGATAAAGGCGTGTAAAGGATCAATGCTCCAGCCCTCCTCGCGAGGACTGCTGTGCTTTCCTTGCGTCAATGCGCCGGTTCAGTTCCCGAATGGCGTCCCCGATGCCTCCGACAGCGTCGATTAATCCGTAACGAACCGCATCTGGGCCGATCACCGTCGTACCGATATCGCGCGTCAGCTCTCCGGTTTTAAACATCAATTCCTTAATTTTGTCTTCCGTCACACGCGAGTGCGAAAGGATGAAGCGATTTACCCGCTCCTGCATTTTGTCTAAGTATTCGAACGTTTGGGGAACCCCGATGACAAGTCCTGTCAGGCGGATCGGATGGATCGTCATTGTCGCGCTTTCCGCAATGAACGATTGCTCGGCGCTGACGGCAATCGGAACGCCGATCGAATGTCCGCCCCCCAATACGAGGGTTACCGTCGGCTTCGATAACGAGGCCACCATCTCGGCGATCGCCATCCCCGCCTCCACATCGCCGCCTACCGTGTTCAAGATGATGAGCACGCCTTCGATTTTAGGGTTTTGTTCAGCAGCGACCAGCTGCGGAATGATATGCTCGTATTTTGTCGTTTTGTTCTGGGGAGGCAGCACGACATGCCCTTCTACCTGTCCCACGATGGTCAAGCAGAAAATGTTGGACTGTTCCGCGGTCGGCGGATTCGTCGTTCCGAGTGCGGCAATATTGTCTGCAATCGTTCCTTTCCGTTCTCCTTGCGGTTCAGGCTGCTCCGACTTCGCTGCTTTTAATCCATAATATTCCATAACGGAAGGCCTCCTTTTTCAAACAAGCGATCCGTTATAGTATCTAAATGGTTTCCTGAAAGTATGCAATTAGAAAGCGGATGCCCACAAATGGAGCATCCGCTTATGTGACTTGGTCTTCTGTAATGTATTGCTACACTTCCATGATGATCGGCAAAATCATCGGTCTTCTTTTGGTTTGTTCATATAAGAATCGTCCTAATGCGTCTTTCACCTGGGTTTTCAGCGAAGCCCACTCGTTCACATTTTCGCTCATTAGGCGAACTAATGTGTTGGAGACAATCTTGTTCGCTTCTTCCAACAATCCTTCCGATTCGCGAACATAGACGAATCCCCTGGAAATAATGTCCGGACCCGTCAATATCTTCTTCTCCTGTTTGCTGAGCGTTACAACGACGACAAGAATGCCATCCTGAGAGAGCAGCTTGCGGTCCCGCAAAACAATGTTGCCGACGTCGCCCACACCTAAGCCGTCGATCAAAATATTTCCTGCGGGGAGCTTATTGCCCCTGCGGGCCGTGCCGTTTTGGATTTCAAGCGTTTCCCCAAGGTCGAGGATGAAAATGTTCTCCGGCTCAACCCCGACGGACTCCGCCAAGTTGGCGTGCTGCCGCAGCATCCGATATTCCCCGTGGATCGGCACGAAATATTTCGGACGCATAAAGTTAAGCATCAGCTTCAACTCTTCTTGGCTGCCGTGTCCCGACACGTGAACACCTGTAATCGTTCCGGGCCCATAGATAACATGCGCACCCAGGCGGAACAGCTCGTCTACCGTCCGACCGACATATTTCTCGTTTCCGGGAATCGGCGTAGCCGCAATAATGACAGTATCCCCCGGCAAAATGTCGAGCTTCTTGTGATTTGAACGAGCCATTCTCGTCAATGCGGACATCGGTTCGCCTTGACTTCCAGTGGAAAGAATAACGACCTGGTCCGCAGGCAGCTTGTTCACTTCCTCCGGCTCGATCAGCATCCCTTCGGCAATATCCAAATACCCGAGCTCGCGCGCAATATTTACGACATTCACCATACTGCGCCCGATAACCGTCACTTTGCGGTTCGTCAATGCAGCCGCACGGAACACTTGCTGCACACGGTGAATGTTCGATGCGAACGTCGCCACCACGACACGCTGCTGCGAACGGCGGAACACCTCTACGAGTTCTTCGCCGACCGTTTTTTCCGAAGGCGTATATCCGGAACGCTCTGCGTTGGTGCTCTCCGACAGCAAGCATAAGACGCCTCTTTTGCCGATTTCCGCCATCCGGTGCAAATCTGCGAACTGATCATTAACCGGTGTTTGGTCGAATTTAAAATCGCCCGTGTGGACGATAACGCCTTCCGGCGTCTCCAGAACGATCCCAACCGAATCTGGAATACTATGGTTCGTACGGAAAAACGAAGCCTGAATCGAACCGAAATCGACAACTGAATCGGGGGTGATCAAAATCCGCTTCGTTTCACCCAGGGAGTTTGCTTCCCGCAGTTTATTCTCGATTAATCCGAGCGTCAGCTTCGTGGCGTAAACCGGAACGTTAAGATGCTTCAGTACATAAGGCAAACCGCCGATATGATCCTCATGTCCATGAGTGACAAGGATGCCTCTTACCTTATCCCGATTTTCCATCAAGTAGGAAATGTCCGGAATGACTACGTCGATCCCGAGCATGTCCTCCTCCGGAAACTTGAGTCCGGCATCGATGACGATAATATCATCCGCATATTGAACAACGTACATATTTTTGCCAATTTCACCCACGCCGCCAAGGGCGAAAATGGCCACTTTATCTTGACTTTTCTTTGACAACAATGAAACCTCCTCTGATGTTTTGGCGACGATCTATATGAATACAAACCATGCCTAGCCATGCTAATGATTCTAAACCGCACCAGTCACTTTGGTTCCATTATACATGAACAAAAATAGGAAACTCAAGCTCCCTTCATACAGCTTGGTATCCGTTAGAATACCCAGCATACGCAAAACAATGCCCGCACGTTAACATGCGTAAGTGCGGGCATTGGCGATTTAGGACTTGTATGGGGCTACTAATTTTTCGATGAACGCTTTTTCTTCATTCGTAACATTTACTAGCGGAAGCCGGACATCGCCGCAATCCAGCCCCATAACCTTCACTGCATACTTGACAGGTACCGGATTCGGGACGCGGTGCGGGCAGAAGAATATTCCTTTGAATACAGGAAGCAGCTTGGCGTGCATCTGCGCCGCTTCCGCATTGCGACCGGCCAGAAACGCATCGATCATCTCTTTCATCTGTCGGCCGATGATATGGCTCGTAACGCTGACGATTCCATGACCGCCGATGCTTAATACGGGCAGCGTCACACTGTCATCCCCGCTGTACAGCCTAAAACCTTCCGGAGCTGAAGCGATAATCGCCGACATCTGATCGAGATCCCCGCTTGATTCCTTTACAGCGACGATATTGGGCACCTTCGCAAGCTCTAGGGTCGTATTCGCTTCAATATTCGTCCCCGTTCTCGATGGAATGTTGTAGATCAAAATTGGAAGCCTCGTCTTCTCCGCGATGGCGCGGAAATGGGCGATAAGTCCCGATTGCGAAGGTCGGCTGTAATACGGAGCGACGAGCATAATGCCGTCTACGCCCGCTTTTTCGGCTTCTTCGGTCAAGTGGATAGAGTGGGCGGTATCGTACGTGCCGGTCCCCGCAATGATCTTTGCGCGCCCGCGCGCCTGCTTGACGACAAAACGGAACAGCTCCAGTTTCTCTTCATCGGTCAGTGTCGGGGACTCTCCGGTCGTGCCCGACACCACCAACCCTTCCGATTTCTGCTCTTCGATCAAATAGTCGACGAGTTTCGCCGTTTTGTCCCAGTCTATTTGCAGCTGATCGTTGAACGGGGTTACCATCGCCGTTAATAATCTTCCGAAATCCACCTTCAGTTCCTCCCTTGAACCTCAATCCACCGGTTATGTCTTATAAGTGCAGCTGGAATTTTCGGTGCAGCGCGTTGACCGCCTTTACCGTATCCTTCGAACGAACGAGCATCCAAATCGTCGTATTCGAATCCGCCGATTGCAAAATGCCGACATCCTCCTCGGTTAACGCTTCGACGATGGAAGCCATCACCCCGGGGACGCCGTTCATGCCTCCTCCGATCACGGATATCTTCGCGCAATCGGATACGATTCTGGGCTCCATGCCCAGCTCCCTAAGCAGGGAAGCCGCTCGCTCCGCTTCATGAGTAAATACGGTGTAAGCCACACCCGAAGGATTAACGTTAATCAAATCGATGCTGATGCCGTGCTGCGCCATTGCTTTAAATACGCGAAGCTGTAAATCGTATTGTCCATCCATAGCGTGCACCTGAATTTGCGAAACATTCGTGTAATGCGCAATTCCGGCGATGAGCCGGTCCCGAATCCAGTCCGTCGATTGCTCCTGCACAGCCGGACCGGTGACAAGCGTACCGCTCGAATTCGAGAATGTGGAGCGGATGCGAATCGGGATATTCGCTTCCATTGCGACCTCCACGGCGCGCGGATGAATCACTTTTGCGCCGTTGTTCGCCATGTTGCAAATTTCCACATACGTGACCCGATCGAGCGGCTTGGCATCGCTCACGATCCGCGGATCGGCCGTCAGTACGCCGTCAACATCGGTGAAGATGTCTACGTATTCAGCCTTCAGCGCCGCACCGAGCGCCGCGGCTGAAGTATCGCTCCCGCCTCGGCCGAGCGTCGTCATGTCGCCGTTCGGCGCCGCTCCTTGAAACCCGGTGACGACCGCAATTTTGCCGTCTCGCAGTAAGCTAAGCAGTCGTTCCGTTCGGATGGACGTAATTTTCGCGTCTCCGTGCACGTTCGTCGTCTCGATGCCCGCCTGCGCTCCCGTTAACGCCACGGCGTCTATGCCGGCAGATTGAAGCATGCAGCAGAGCGCGGCTGCCGAAATCATTTCTCCGCAGCAAAGCAGCAAATCCTTTTCCCGATCCGCCAGCCGTCCTCCGTTCTCCGCAATCAAATCGAGCAGCGTATCCGTAGCATAAGGCTGACCGCGACGGCCCATGGCCGAAACCACAACAACAAGTGCATACCGTTCTTCCAACGCTTGTCGGATATGCTTTATGGCGTGCTCCCTGGCTGCAGACGTCGATAAGGAAGTACCTCCGAATTTCTGTACCAAGATGCGCAATCGAATTCCCTCCCGTTTCTTTCACTGAGTCATCCGGTACGCCATTGTATGCACTTGTAGGATTCGATAGCACGCCAGTTGCCGCCCATTCATTCGTATTGGTGCTTGCGTCTCGTGCAGTATTTATTTCTTACCTGCGATCACTTCGGCGATCTGCACCGCATTCCAGGCAGCGCCCTTCAGCAGGTTATCCGATACGACCCACATGTTGAGCGCTTTCGGCTCGTTCAAGTCGCGCCGAATCCGGCCGACGAACACTTCCGGCTTGCCCGCCGACGTCGTTGCAAGCGGGTATTTCTGCTCTTCCGGCACGTCCTCTAGAATGATTCCCGGCGCATTCGCGATCAGCTCGCGCACTTCCTCAAGCTCGAAGTCGTTCTTCAGCTCTACGTAAATCGATTCGGAATGACCGTACACAACCGGAATCCGCACGCAAGTCGCCGTCACCTGGATGGAGTCGTCGCCCATAATTTTTTTCGTCTCGCGAATCATCTTCATTTCTTCCAGCGTAAATCCGTTATCTTGAAACTTATCGATTTGCGGAATCGCATTGAAAGCAATTTGATGCTTCACCGGCAAAGCGCCGACAGGAAGAATGTCCGGCTTCGGGTCGTTGCCCTCCAGCACTTCCTGCGTCTGTCTAAGCGTTTCTTGAATCGCTTTCGCCCCCGCTCCAGATACCGCTTGGTACGTGGATACGATAATTTTATGAATGCCGTATTTATCCTGCAGCGGTTTGAGTGCGGCCACCATCTGAATCGTAGAGCAGTTCGGGTTCGCGATAATTCCTTTATTTTCAAAAATTTTGTCCGGATTTACCTCCGGAACGACCAGCGGCACCTCCGGATCCATCCGGTATGCATTCGTGTTGTCAATACAAACAGCGCCGTGCTTTACCGCATGAGGGATCAGCTGCTTGCTGACATCCCCTCCCGCGCTGAACAAGGCGATATCGATTCCTTTAAAGCTTTCAGGCGTCGCTTCCTGAATAATCATTTCTTTCCCTTTAAAAACCAGCTTTTTCCCCGCTGAACGAGCGGAAGACAACAGCTTGAGCTCATTGATCGGAAAATTCCGCTTCTCAAGCAGTCCCAACAATTGTTCCCCAACCGCACCGGTAGCCCCGACAACGGCGACGTTATAGCGTTTCGTTTCCGACATATAAACCCTGCTCCTTTGCCATAAAAAGATATTGCGTCGGTCGGGTCCGCCCGGCATTGATGCGCGCGTAGAACTGCCTATTCTCACTCGTAAGCGACAAGCATCGGCTGCAGCTGTCTGCCTTCCAACGCGGCTTCGCACGCCTCTATGATCAGTCCCATGCGGGCGACGAGCGAATTCGGTTTGTTCCTCGGAGCATCTTGGCCGAACGGCACAAAATAAATATGTTTCATAACCAACAGCTTTGCTAGATTAAAACTATTTAAACCTAAGCCGTCATTCGTGGAAATCGCAAGCACGAGCGGCCTCCCGTTGCGCATCTGCGCTTTGGCGGCCATCAATACCGGGCTTTCCGTCATGGCGTTCGCCAGCTTGCTCATTGTGTTTCCGGTGCAGGGCGCAATGACAAGAACGTCCAGCAGCTTGGAAGGACCGAGCGGCTCAGCGTCCACAATTGAAGCAATGATATCATTTCCCGTCAAGTCTTTCAACTGCCTCCGCCAGTCTTCAGCTTTGCCGAATCGTGTGTCCGTATTCAGCACCGTATATGAAATAATCGGGATTACATTCGCCCCCGCGTCTACAAACCTCTTCACTTGCGGCATCACCTCTTCCAGCGTACAGTGAGACCCGGTTAAGGCATAGCCGACGGTTTTTCCCTTCCAGTTCATTCTCTTTTCCTCCGTTTCTCGGAATCTTCTAAAAGCAGCCGGCTGATCACCGACGCAATGATGCGTCCGGCCGTTTTCGGCGCTACGATCCCCGGAAGTCCCGGTGCAAGCAGCGCCTTCACCCCGCGCCTCTCCGCGAATCGGAAATCCGTCCCCCCCGGCTTAGATGCCAGATCGATAATGACCGTTCTAGAAGGCATTGCGGCGATCACTTGAGCGGTGACGAGCAGAGAAGGAACCGTGTTGAACAAAAGATCCGCATCAACGACTTCGGCAATCAGGTCCTTCGTAAAGAATGGACGCAGCCCCATCTCGTAGGCTCTAGCATAATGCTCCTCGCGGCGCACCCCGATGTGTACCTTCGCTCCAAGGCCCTGCAGCACGCGGGCAAGCGTAATTCCGGTCCGCCCAAACCCGAGCACGATGGACACGGAGCCGTGAAGCGTAATGTCGGTGTTCTGCATCGCCATCATGACGGCTCCCTCAGCGGACGGGATCGAGTTATATATCGCTACGTCGTCCCGCTCAAACAGCTCGATTAGCCCAATCTGATACTGTGAACACAGCTGCTTTAAGAATGGCTTCGCCATGCCGGTGTATACCTTGGCGTGCTTGGGCAATAACCCAATGTGCCGTTCGGTAAGCAGCAGCTCCTTTGACGAAAACACGGTTTCAATAACCCCGTTATCATCGGTTCCTACGGGAGGAAGGATGATTGCATCCGTCCCGTCAAACACCTCGTCGCTTAAATCTACTGAAGCAGCCCCGTTAAACGACTGCTTCAAATTGTCAAATCCGACCAAGGTGACGGCGGCATCGAGTTCCGTCATTCGCCGGATGACTTCCAGTTGGCGTGCGTCTCCTCCGATGAAAGCGATCTGCGTTCCAGTCAGCATGGAATCACGCTCCTTTCGATGTCCCTGACGATCTACCCTCATACTATGGTATTCGCCCAGACATGGTTCCAATAAGGAGGCGCTTTTGTATCGGGACAACAAAAAAAAGCGATTCCGCAGAATCGCTTAGCTTATTGCTGTATTTACCAATTTATACGCCTGTATGTCCGAAGCCGCCGTTGCCGCGGTCCGTGTCGTCAAGCGTATCTACCGTCTGCATCCGTACGTCCGGCACGGCCTGGAACACCATTTGCGCAATGCGCTCGCCGCGATTGAACGTAACCGGCTGCTGTCCCAAGTTCACGAGCAGCACCCCGACCTCCCCCCGATAATCGGCATCGATCGTTCCCGGCGAATTCAGGGTCGTAATGCCGTGCTTGAACGCGAGACCGCTTCGCGGACGAATTTGGGCTTCCAGCCCGTTAGGCATCGCTAAAGCGAATCCCGTAGGGATGAGCGCGCGCTCCCCGGGCTGAAGCGTTACCGCCTCCCGAACCGCCGCGTGCAGATCATAGCCGCTCGCTCCTTCGGACATTTTGACCGGAAGAGGCACATCCTCGTTCCCCGGCAGCTTCATCACCTGTACATCATATCGCTCCAGCATATCGTTCTCTCCATTTCAACAGCGCTTTATCCGAGTTCCCTACCATTGCTGTCGCATTGATCCCATTGAATACACGCTTGATTAATTCCGCGCAATCCTCCATCGTGACCGATTCGATCCGTTCGAGCATTTCGTCCAGGGTGTAATGATGCCCAAGCATAAGTTCATTCTTGCCGTTCCTCGTCATGCGGCTGCTCGTGCTTTCTAGTCCAAGGATGAGACTTCCCTTCAGCTGTTCCTTGCCCTTGCGAAGCTCTTCCGGAGTAATCGAATGAGCCCGGATATCGGTAAGAATGTCATCCATCACATCGAGCACTTCTTGGGTCTGCTTCGGCGTCGTTCCCGCATAAATGGTGAACAAGCCCGTATCCGTATGCGCCGAATGATACGAATAAACCGAATACGCAAGACCCCGCTTCTCGCGGATTTCTTGAAACAGCCGAGAGCTCATCCCGCCGCCGATAGCGTTGTTCACTAAGATCATCGTGTACATTTGCGGGTCTGTCTGCGAAATGCCCGGCATGGCAAGGCAGATGTGGTTTTGTTCCGTCTTTTTCTTATGAAAATGGTACCCTCCCGCAAACGACGGCGTAACGAGGCTCTGCTGCTGCACATCGTTTCCGTAAGATCCGAAATGCCGCTCAAACAGCTCGATCATCGATTCGCCGATGTTGCCCGCCGCGCTGATGACAATCGAGTCCGTCCCATAATGAGAATCGATGAACGATCTCAGGTCCTCCGAAGACATCGCCAGCAGGTTCTGCTCCGTCCCCAGAATCGGATAGCCGAGCGCGTGATCGCCATAAGCCGCCTTCGCGATCAAATCATGGACAAGATCATCCGGCGTATCCTCATACATCGAAATTTCCTCAATAATCACTTTCTTCTCTCGGTTCAGCTCTTCCGTCGCCAGCTTGGAGCGGAAAAACATGTCCGCAAGCACATCGACCGCGATCGGAACGTGCTCATCCAATACCTTCGCGTAATAGCAAGTATACTCCTTCGAGGTAAACGCATTTACGTTGCCTCCGATACCGTCGAAAACATCGGCGATATCCTTCGCGGAATAACGCTCCGTTCCTTTAAAGAGCATATGTTCAATAAAGTGGGAGATGCCGTTCTGCTTCAGCTCTTCATTCCGTGAGCCCGTTTTGACCCAGATCCCGAATGCGACAGAGCGAATTGTGGGTATATTTTCCAATACGACCCGAATCCCGTTGCTTAGTGTCCTTCTCTCCACGTTCTCCCCCCGATCGACGCAAACTCAATAAGTGTTTCAACCCTGAAAAGCAGTGCTCCAAACCTTCTTCATGATGTTATCAAAAACCGGGCGGTGTCTCAACTACAGAGACTCGTTCCGGAGACAACAGCTCGGAGACCGTCCCGACGGCATACCCCTGCCGCTTCGCCTCTTCGATAATGCCAGGCAGCGCCCCGCTTGCAGCCTTCGTCGGGTGCATCAAAATCATCGCGCCAGGCTCCATGCGGGCAGCGATCTTTCGAACGACAGATGAGGCAGGGGGTTCCTTCCAATCCACCGTATCCAGCGTCCATAATACGGTTTGCAGCCCGAGCTCATGAGCGATGCGCACCGTCTTCATATTATAATCGCCCGAAGGCGGAGCAAAGAGCGTATTCTCGACTTCTAGCGTTTCCTTAATCAGCTGCTGCGTTTCCTCGATTTCCTTTCTCACTTTGCCGTCCGGAAGCTGACTGAGCGGCGTTCGGTGCCAATAGGCATGATTGGACACTTCATGCCCTTCCGCGGCGATTTGCTTCGCCACCTCCGGGTGTTCCTTCAGCCACGAGCCTAAAAAGAAAAAGGTCGCCTTTACGTTCGCGTCCTTTAGCGTCTTAAGCATCCCAGGGATATTCTCTTCCTTCCAAGCCACGTTGATCATAAGCGAAATCATCGGTTTTCGCGGATTTCCCTTATAAATCGGTTGGGCCCCTAAATCCTTCAAGTTCACTCTCGGCGGAACCTCTCGATACCAGTACGTTATTTGGTCTCTGCGCTCTTGCGCAACGGCGCTGCGGAACGTACGCTCAATGTCAACCTCTCTCCCGTTCAGCCCGGGAATCGCCTTCCATACAGGATCCACTTTAGCGTCGATAGGCTCGATGCGATGCTTTTTCGCTTCCTTCACGATCGTATCATAAAGCGCGCGATCCGCTTTCGACAGCTTGGCCGGGTCAACCGACACCGCCCCTTCTTTAAACGCAATCTGCGCCGAAGGACCGGATGCCGATTGCCGCTCCTGTTTCACTTCGGCAATATAATTCACAACGTTATCGGACTGCGAAATCGAAAGAAAGGCAAACACGAAAAAGCCACCGGCCGCCAAACCCTTTTTCCACACGTCGATCATTTACGTTCCCCTCTCCCGGACTGTCACGGCACACGGACAACCATCTTTTGTCCTAATTTATGCAACAAAAAAAGAGACAGAACGTAATTCTGGCTCTTTCTGGTCTTGCATTATTCGGTGTGATCATAGGTTGATCGGGTTCCATCCGGGAGCTTCAATCGGTGTGTGTGTTAATTGTTCACCGGAGCATCTGCTTTCGCCTCAGCCTGAAGCAGCACCTTGCGCGAAAGATTGATTCGTCCTTGGGCGTCGATTTCCGTCACCTTTACGTCGATCATATCCCCGATGTTAACTACGTCTTCCGTCTTGGCTACCCGCTCATTCGCCAATTGCGAAATGTGTACAAGCCCTTCCTTGCCGGGCATAATTTCAACGAAAGCGCCGAACTTCTCCACCCGTTTCACTTTGCCGCGGTACGTTTCGCCGACGACTACATCGCGCACGATTCCTTCGATGATGCTTCTCGCCTTTTCGTTCATCTCCGCATTCGAGGAAGCGATAAACACTTTGCCATCCTGCTCGATGTCGATTTTCACGCCGGTTTCTTCAATAATCTTGTTGATAATTTTGCCGCCTGCACCGATGACGTCGCGGATTTTGTCCGGATTGATTTGCATCGTGATGATCTTCGGCGCAAATGGCGACAGCTCCTTGCGGGGCTCGGCAATCGCTTGAAGCATCTTCGAAAGAATGATCATACGGCCTTCGCGGGCTTGTCCAAGCGCCTCTTGCAAAATGTTACGGTCGATGCCGTCGATTTTGATATCCATTTGGATCGCCGTTACACCTTCGGCTGTACCCGCCACCTTAAAGTCCATATCGCCCAGATGATCTTCCATGCCTTGAATATCGGTAAGCACGCTGTAATAGTCGCCGTCCTTAATGAGACCCATCGCAATGCCGGCAACGGGAGCTTTAATCGGCACCCCGGCATCCATCAACGCCATCGTGCTGGCGCAAATGCTCGCCTGCGACGTGGAACCGTTCGATTCCAGCACCTCGGACACAAGACGGATCGTATACGGGAACGATTCCTCGCCCGGGATGACCTTCGCCAACGCCCGCTCGCCGAGCGCTCCGTGACCGATTTCGCGGCGTCCCGGCGGGCGCAGCGGTCTTGCTTCGCCGACGGAGAACGGCGGGAAATTGTAATGGTGCATAAACCGCTTGGAATCTTCCAAATCCAAGCCGTCAAGAATTTGCTCGTCTCCAAGCGCCCCCAATGTACAAATGCTGAGCGCTTGCGTCTGCCCGCGAGTAAACAAGCCGGAGCCGTGGGTACGCGGGAGCAAGCCCGTGTCGCATTCGATGGGGCGAATTTCGTCCACCTTCCGGCCGTCCGGACGCACCTTGTCGTGGGTAATGAGGCGCCGCACCTCTTCCTTGACGATATCGTACAGGACTTCCTTCACGTCCTTCAGCTTTGCAGGCGTTTCGGCCAGCGCTTCCGTGAAGTGCGCGACGGTGGCGTCGTTGATGGCCGCAATTGCGTCGGCGCGTGCTTGCTTTTCTTGGATTTTGACCGCTTCCACAAGGCGGGCGCCGGCAAATTCGCGCACCATGGCGTTCACTCCGGCATCGACCTCATGCAGCTTTACTTCCATCTTCAGCTTACCTGCTTCGGCTACGAATTGTTCTTGAAGCGCGACGATTTTCTTGATTTCCTCGTGGCCGAACATGATCGCCTCAAGCACATCTTCCTCGGGGACTTCGTTCGCCTCCGCTTCCACCATCATGATCGCGTCCTTCGTTCCGGAGACAACGAGATAAATGTCAGACTTGTCTTCCTGTTCCACGGTAGGGTTGATGACGAACTTGCCGTCTACACGTCCGACGATGACCCCGCCTACAGGCCCTTTGAACGGTACATCCGAAATGCTTAACGCGGCCGACGTCCCGATCATCGCAGCGATTTCCGGCGAGCAGTCCTGATCCACGCTCATCACCAAGTTCACGATCTGAACGTCGTTGCGGAAGCCTTCAGGGAACAGCGGGCGAATCGGACGATCCGTCAGCCGGCTCGCAAGAATAGCCTTCTCGCTCGGCCTGCCTTCTCTTTTAATAAACCCGCCGGGAATTTTACCGACGGCGTACAGCCGTTCTTCGTAGTTTACGGTCAACGGGAAGAAATCCAAATCCTTCGGTTCCGAAGAAGCCGTTACCGTAGATAAAACGACCGTCTCTCCGTAACGAACGAACACTGCGGCGTTCGCCTGCTTCGCAAGGCGGCCGGTTTCCAGTATGAACGGTCTTCCGGCTAAATCCATCTCCACCTTGTGAACCTTACTGTTTTCCATACAATTCCTCCTTCAATGCGGTCTACCTTACATTCCACACTTTATGTAGCATTTCCTTCTCCAACCCGATCATTTCGACCGGAAGTAGGAAACACGACGAAAGCAACCGAATTCAACACTTCATCGACCAGATTCGAATCACGGCCGTTCCGAAGCATCAAACCGATTGCTTTCTGTCATCCTGTCCGAGCGCTTATCGTCTTAAGCCAAGCCTTTCGATCAATGCGCTGTATCGTTTCACATCTTTGTTTTTCAAGTAAGCGAGCAGCTTGCGCCGTTGACCTACCATCTTGAGCAAACCGCGGCGGGAATGATGATCTTTCTTATGTGCCCGCAAATGATTCGTCAAGCTGTTGATGTTCTCCGTCAGGATAGCAACTTGCACTTCTGGAGACCCGGTATCGTTGTCATGCACCTTGTGCTCCTCGATCAATTGTTGTTTACGCTCTTGCGTCAATGCCATCCTCGTCACCTCCTTCGTATAATCGCCGGAAGCCTAGTGGAACGTCGGTGAGTCGAATCCCCAAGCCTCGGTTATGTTGTCCGGCAAGGATCTCTTGCCGTCAATGTTCAATAGTGTAGCACAATCGGAAAGCAAACACAATGATTAGGTTTTCAACTGCTTCCTTGCGAGTTCGATATCTTCATGAATTTGCCGCACGAGTGCATCGATCGAATCAAATTTCCGTTCGCTGCGAAGACGGGTAATAAACTCAACCGTAAGCCGGCGCCCGTATAGATCTTCATTTATATCGAACAAATGAACCTCCCATGTAGGCTGCGACAGCGATACATGAAAGGTCGGCTTGAACCCGACGTTCATCACTCCGTCCAGCGGCGAGCCTTCCCGGCCGTCCACCGTCACCCGAACGGCGTATACGCCTTTCGCGGGCACTACATAAGCGGCGTCCGGTTCAATGTTGGCGGTAGGGATGCCGATCGTTCTCCCTCGTCCTTCGCCGCGAATGACCGAGCCGGCAATCGAGTAAGGACGGCCAAGCAGCGTGCTTGCGCGCGACACATCGCCGAGCGACAGCGCCTCGCGAATAAGCGTGGAGCTCACCCGCTCGCCGCTTTCGTGAACGGGCTGTACCACTTCTACCCCGTAACGCCCTACGCTAAGCTCCTTGAGTGTTGCAGCCGTCCCTATTCCACGATGGCCGAACGTAAAATTAAAGCCAACCACGGCAGTGGAAACCCGGAGGGATACGAGCACCTCATCCACGAACGAAGCGGGAGAAAGCGCAGCTAAAGCGAGGTCAAAATGAACCACGTACACCGAATCTATGTCTAAAGCGGCAAAGCGCTTCAGCTTTTCCTCTAAGGGAGTTATGTAGGTCGAGTACACCGGGGAGCCAAGCACTTCTCTCGGATGCGGATGAAACGTCATCACCGAAGCGGAACATCCTTCGCGGCGGGCGATCTGAACCGCGGTGCCGATCACCTGCCGGTGCCCCAAATGCACGCCGTCGAAATCCCCGATCGCCATCGCCTGATCTCGGGCCAGATCAGACAAATCCCCGGAATCGAGCGGATAGGCAAGATGTGTCACCTTCATGGGGAATCCCTCCCTTCTGCATTCAGTTGCATGCCTATTTATAGAAACAGCTTTTGCGGAATAAAATCGCCAGACTCCTCATCAGTGCGGTACAAGCCGACAAACCTACGGACGCACGCATCCGGGTCGTTACCGAACAGCCGAACAAGTCCCGACGCCGATGAATCCGATGCATTCGACAGCTGAACGGCAGCGGCATACAGCTTCCTTCCCTGGAGCGCGGGGCGCATAGCGTTGTCTGAAATGACGCCGGCAGCCAAATGATCGAGCGCATCCGATACGGGAACAATGACCGATGAAAGCGTCGATTCGCGAACATGACGTTCCACTTCCAGCAGTGTAACACATCGCTCCTTCGGTATGGAACCGGAGCCAGTGCGAATTAATGCGCTCATAACGGCAGGCAACCCAAGCGACCGGCCGATATCGGTACAAAGCGTGCGTATATAAGTCCCTTTGGAACAAACAACCTTCATAGCAACCTTAGGATATATACCGTCCAAATCGATCGATCGGATGTCAATCGAGTAAATGGTCACTTTTCGAGACGGCCGCTCGATGACTTGTCCTTCCCGAGCGATGTCATAAAGCCTCCTGCCTGCGATCTTCACCGCTGAATACATAGGAGGTGTTTGTTCGATCGTTCCGACAAATTGCCGGATCGCGGCCTTAATCTGCTCGTCGGTAAGACGAACGTGATCCGCTCGCTCCGTTATCGCACCGCTCGCGTCTTCGGTATCCGTTGCGTATCCGATCGTCAACTCCGCATCGTACACTTTGGGCAAATCCTGCAAGTACTCTACTATACGAGTCGCTCTCCCCAGACAAAGCGGGAGCACGCCGGATACGTCAGGATCCAGCGTGCCCGTATGACCGATTCGCTTCATCTTCAGCAGTTTTCTCGTACGCGCAACGCAATCGTGCGACGTCATGCCGGCGTCTTTCCAGAGCGGCAGCACGCCTTCCCATTCCGTCATAGCTCCGCATTCACCGCTTCCACAAATTTTTGAACGATATCGTCAATCTCGCCCGTTACCGTACAGCCCGATGCACGAACGTGGCCGCCGCCGCCAAATCGCTTGGCGATTTGCGAAACGTCGACCTTTCCTGCCGAGCGCAAGCTCACTTTGACGGTTAGTTCATTCCGCTGCTTAAACAGCATGCCGACCTCTACGCCTTCCACGTTGCGGGGAAGATTCACCAACCCCTCCGTGTCCTCGTCATTGGCGCCAAGACTGGCGATCAGTGAAGCGGAGACGCACATCCAAGCGATCCTGCGGTCGTCCGTAAACGACATGGTCGCCAAAGCTTCCCGCAGCAGTTGAATCTGAGCATATGTCATCGTCTCCAGCAACCGTTCTGAAAGCATTGCCCCCTCCGCTCCTTGGCGAAGCATACGCTCTGCGACGGCAAGCACGTTGGAGGTCGTGTTCGAATACCGAAATCCGCCGGTATCCGTAAGCAAGCCGGCATACACGCAATTCGCAAGCGGCTTCGTCCAATTTACCTCAAGCGCCACCGCCAATTCGTAAATAATTTCCACCGTAGCCGCCGCATCCGTGCGAATCAAATTTACCGCTCCGAAATGATCGTTTGTCGGGTGATGATCAATGTTCAACAGCTGCACACCTTCCGCAAACAACCGGTGGACATTGCCGATCCGCGCATAATCGGCGCAATCGACAGAAATGACGCGCTCGAAGCGTTCCTTCGGCTCATCGGACGAATAATCGGAAATCGGCTGGTGAGCGAGCAGCAGCCGGTATTTATCCGGCGTGCGCCCTTCATTGATTAATCGGTATCGCTTGCCTAACGATTCGAGTATAAGCCCGATTGCACTGGTAGAAGAAATGGCGTCTCCGTCCGGAGACAGGTGGGAGACGACGAGGAAATCGTCGCCTTCCCGGATAAATTGTGCCGCCGCCTGCAGGCTCTCCGTATACGGTTGTACAAGCGTGCTCATGTTCGACCCGCCCCGTTGTTCAACTGACCAAGCAGTTGCTCAATTCTGCTCCCATATTCGATCGAAGAGTCAAAATGAAACAACAGCTCGGGGATGTGCCGCAGACGGATGCGTTTGCCGAGTTCGGTACGGATGAAGCCCTTCCCTCGAGCCAGCGCCTTCAGCGCATTCTCCTTCTGCTCATCGCTGCCGAGGACACTGATAAACACTTTTGCTTGCGACAGGTCGTTCGTCACGTCCACGCCAGTCACGGTTAGAAATCCGATGCTGGGATCTTTCCATTCGGTTTGCAGAATGTGGCTCAGCTCCTTCTTCAGCTGTTCGCCCACTCGGCCGACACGAATTTTAGCCATATGCTCGTCACCTCTCTACCGTTTCCATTACAAACGCCTCAATGACGTCTCCCTCTTTAATATCGTTATATTTCTCGATGCCGATACCACATTCGTAGCCTTGAGCAACTTCTTTTGCATCGTCCTTGAATCGCTTCAGCGAATCGAGCTTTCCTTCGAAAACGACGACGCTGTCCCGGATGACGCGCACTTCGGCGTTGCGCGCAATTTTGCCCTGGGTTACCATACAGCCGGCAATCGTGCCCACTTTCGTAATCTTGAAGACGTTCCGAACCTCCGCTTGTCCGATGACGTTTTCTTTGTAGATTGGATCCAACAAGCCTTTCATTGCGGATTCAATCTCATCGATAACGTTGTAAATAATACGGTGCAAGCGAACATCGACGCCTTCCTGCTCGGCTGTCGTTTTTGCTGCAGGCTCCGGACGTACGTTAAAGCCGATAACGATGGCGCTGGAAGCGGAAGCAAGCGAAATGTCGGATTCGGTAATCGCCCCTACGCCGGTATGCAGAATGCGAACGCGCGCGCCTTCCACATCGATTTTCTCTAGCGAGCCCTTGAGCGCTTCAAGAGAGCCTTGAACGTCCGCCTTAATGATGACGTTAAGTTCTTTCAGCTCGCCTTCTTTAATTTTGCTGAACAGATCTTCAAGCGACACGCGAGTGTTGGCGCTGAAGTCGGCTTGACGCTGCTTGGACGTACGGGATTCGGCAATTTCGCGTGCCTTCCGTTCGTCTTCGAATACCATGAACGGATCGCCCGCCTGCGGTACCTCTGTCAATCCGGTAATCTCTATCGGGGTGGACGGTCCCGCTTCTTTCACACGACGGCCCTTGTCGTTCACCATCGCCCGCACGCGGCCGAACGCGTTGCCCATGACGAGCGCGTCCCCGACCTGAAGCGTGCCGTGCTGCACCAGAATGCGTGCGACGGCCCCTTTGCCCTTGTCGAGCTCGGCTTCGATGACGGTGCCGCGTGCGCGTTTGTTCGGATTCGCTTTATATTCCTGCACTTCCGCCACAAGCAAAATCATCTCGAGCAAACTTTCGAGATTTTGCTTCTGCTTCGCGGAGACGTTCACGAAAATCGTGTCGCCGCCCCACTCTTCCGGCACAAGTTCATACTCGGTGAGCGCTTGTTTAATTTTGTCCGGATCGGCATCCGGCTTATCGATTTTGTTCACCGCTACGATAATCGGTACTTTCGCCGCTTTTGCATGAGAAATCGCCTCGATCGTCTGCGGCATCACGCCGTCGTCTGCGGCAACGACCAGAATCGTAATATCGGTTACCTGCGCGCCGCGGGCACGCATGGAAGTAAAGGCTTCGTGACCCGGCGTGTCCAGGAACGTAATCTTCTTGCCGTCTACTTCAACTTGATAAGCGCCGATGTGCTGAGTAATGCCGCCGGCCTCTCCGGAGACCACGTTCGTTTCCCGGATGGCATCAAGCAGCGTCGTTTTGCCATGGTCGACGTGTCCCATAATGGTCACGACCGGCGGACGCTCGACCAAGTCCGCTTCATTGTCTTGTTCTTCGACCTCGTCGTAATTGTCTTCGTTCACAGCGATCTTGATTTCTACCTCGACGCCGTACTCGGCAGCGAGCAGCTGGATCACGTCAATATCGATCTCTTGGTTAATCGTCGCCATCGTGCCCATAAAGAGCAGCTTCTTGATCACTTCGGAAGCGTCCTTATGGAGCAGCTTTGCCGCCTCACCAACAGTCATAGTTCCACGGACAATGATTTTCTTCGGCGTATTGTCGATTTTCTCGCGCGGCGGGTAATTCATCTTGCCTCTGCCCTGCTTACCGCGGCCGGATTTACGGCCGCCGCGGCCCTTGCCGTCGCTGAATTCACCGTCGTTAAATCGGGAGCTGCGATCGCGATCCTTTTCTTTATCTCTGTCCCGATCGCGTTCACGCGTCGGCTGCGGTTGATTCTTCGTATCGGTCGGCGGTGCGGGAATTTTCGCCGCTCCACCGAATCGATTACCGCCCGGACCACCCGGACGACCGCCTCCAGGGCGATTGCCGCCTTGCGGACGGTCGCCCTGCGGGCGGTTGCCGCCTTGCGGACGGTCGCCCTGCGGGCGGTTGCCGTATGGGCGGTCGCCTTGCGGGCGGTTGCCTTGCGGGCGGTCGCCTTGCGGACGATCGCCTTGACCGCGCTCGGTTTGCGGCCGTTCTGTCTGCTGGCGATCATTCTCGCGCCGCGGAGACACACCGGCCGCTGCAGGTTGCTGTGTATCCGCACGCTTTGCCGCCGCGTTGGCTTTCACATCGCGAAAAAACTTCTCTACCGCGGAAACCGCATTGTTTTCCATCACGCTCATATGATTGTTGACCGGAATGTCCAGCCGCTTCAGGATCGTGATGATTTCTTTACTGCTCATATTTAATGATTTGGCATATTCATATACCCTTAATTTATTGTCTGCCTTACTCAATTACGTTCCACCTCCGCATGATTTGCCAAGCTTTTGCGGACAAGCCCGGACAACCCCTCGTCCGTAACGGCGACCACTACGCGCTCGAGCTTCCCGATGCTCCTGCCGAGCTCCCGCCGTTCGTATATTTCAACTAACGGGACGTTATAAAATCCGCATTTATCCCGATATTTTTTCTTCGCATTGTCCGAAGCGTCGCTCGCCAGAAACACGATCTTCGCAGTACCTCCGCGAACCGCTTTCAGCACGCCTTCATCGCCGGCCGCAAGCTTCCCGGCCCGCAAAGCCAATCCCAAGTAAGACAACGTCTGCTCCCTAGCGTCCAACCGTTTCGCCACCGTCCTCTTCTTCGTCGTCCGGCAGCGACTCCTGATACGCTCGGAATTCGTCCTCGACCCGGATAAACTCTTGCGCCAGCGTGTCGTATACCTGTTCTCCAACGGCCACCTTCAGGGCCCGATCCAGCGCCCGGCTTTTCTTGGCAAGTTTAAAACAATCCACGTTCCCGCATAGGTAAGAGCCTCTTCCGGATTTTTTTCCGGTGATGTCGATGAGCACTTCGCCGAGCGGCGTCCGAACGACACGTATGAGCTCTTTCTTCGGCTTCTGTTCTTGGCATGCAATGCATTTACGCAGCGGGACCCGCCGCACTCTCATGACAATCACCTCTCAATCAGCGTTCCCGGTTTAATCGAAGCTGACAGAATTTTGCGGCATCGCAAAGTCAGTTCGAGGCCGTCCGTATTCTTCCTCGGCCTGCGTCTCGCTTTTAATATCAATCTTCCAGCCGGTAAGCTTCGCCGCGAGGCGAGCGTTCTGACCTTTGATGCCGATGGCGAGCGAAAGCTGGTAATCCGGCACGATGACTCGAGCCGTCTTTTCGTCTTCAAGCACCTGAACCTCTACGACTTTCGAAGGGCTCAGCGCGCTCGCGACAAACTCCTCCACAGTTTCACTCCATCGCACAATGTCGATTTTTTCGCCGCGAAGCTCCGCGACGATCATTTGCACGCGAGCGCCTTTCGGACCAACGCAGGAGCCTACCGGGTCTACATCTTCGTTGCGGGAATACACCGCAATCTTGGAGCGAAACCCGGCCTCGCGCGCAACCGACTTAATTTCAACGACACCATCGTAAATTTCGGGCACCTCAAGCTCAAAAAGACGCTTAAGCAGGCCCGGATGCGTACGGGAAAGCACGATTTGCGGGCCTTTTGTCGTATTTTCCACTCTTGTAATGTAACCCTTGATCCGTTCGTTCAGCTTGAACTTGTCGGTCGGCATCATCTCGCCAAGCGGCATGACGGCCTCGACCTTTCCTAAATCAATGTAAAGATTGCGTGTATCCATACGTTGCACGATTCCGGTGACGATATCCTCTTCTTTATCTACAAAGGCATTGTAAATAAGCCCGCGCTCCGCTTCGCGAATGCGCTGCGTCACAACCTGCTTCGCCGTCTGCGCCGCAATGCGCCCGAAGTCGCGAGGCGTTACCTCAATCTCTACAATATCGTCGATCGTATAATTCGGATTCACTTCCCTCGCCGCGTACAAGGAAATCTCCAAGCGGGGGTCGAGCACCTCATCGACGACCGTCTTGCGCGCAAACACTTTGATACCGCCCGTTAACCGGTTAATATCGACGCGAACGTTCGCCGCCGTATTAAAGTTGCGCTTGTAACTGGAAATCAAAGCGGCTTCGATCGCCTCAATCAGCACCTCTTTGCCGATCCCTTTCTCCCTTTCAATCTCTGACAACGCTTCAATAAATTCCGTATTCATGGAAAACAGGTTCCCCCTTTCTCGATATAACCCTGTTAAAACAGTATCGTTAAACGCGCGCTGGCCATCCGTTCCTTCGGAATGACGGTCAGTTTGCCTTTTTTCCCGATCTTTACCGTTAAGCTGTCTTCTTCATAAGAAACCAGCTCGCCTTCAAATTCCTTCTTCCCGTCGATCGGCTCAGAGGTCGTAATATAAACGTCTTTGCCTACCGCCCGACGGAAATCCTCAGGCTTCCGGAGCGGGCGTTCAGCCCCCGGGGAAGATACTTCCAATATGTAAGCATCGGGAATCGGATCTTTCCGATCCAACTGCTCGCTCAGGTATTCGCTGATCCGTCCGCACTCGTCAATATCAATGCCGCCTTCTTTATCGACATACACCCGAAGGAAGTAGCTCCCTCCTTCTTTCACATACTCTACCTCAACGAGTTCAAACCCTTCCTGATCCAGGAAAGGCTGCACCATGTCGGCAACGATACCCTGCACTCCCGTTGCGCTCACACACGTACCTCCTCTATGGAAAACGTAAAGAGTGGGTTTCCCCACTCTCGGATAGTTACAGTATCAACATCAACATATCACTTGGAAAGTATACCACAACCGGAAAATCCACACAAGAGGGTTGCCCCGGGCACGCGTGTGCCACGGTTCCTTACGAAACTATATCGGCCGGCCGTTCCGGACGGACCTGGAGCCGTAGCGTCTGGAAGGCTTATCGACCGTCCGTTTGCGCAGTCGAATTTCCAACACCCCGTTCGCGTATGCAACCGATCTGCCTCGTGCGATGACATCCGCGGGCAGCGGAATCGTTTCATCTAATTTCCCGGGAATCCCAGAGACGATTACCGCTCTCGGTTGCACAACGACGTCCGGGTAAAGCGGCTCCTGTCGGTTCGGCAATTGAACCCGAACAAAAACGGATCGAAACGTCTCGAACACTTCGTGCGTAAGACCGGAAGGCGGCATTTGCTCCAGCATACGAAGCGCCTCCCTCAGCAGTCGTTCCCAGTCATAGTGTCCATCGTACGCTTTCGGATGATCGCCGATAGACGCCAGCTTGCTGCGGACCATCCGCTCGAATCCTTTCCACCCGCTCCGAATTCTCGGATCGGTCCACCATTCGCTCATCGCGGCACCTCCTCCGCATCGGCCTACTGTCGCCTCATTATATTCATATGCCTTAAGAGAGGTGCCAATTAAAGAGCGTACTGCATTTCCGACAATTTCGGTACGGCTCCCAACATGGATTGAAACGCCAGCAAAGAGTCTAGAATCCGTTTCGGTTCGATCCCTCTTGTGATAAATACGATTCGCGAAACGTTTTCCTCATTCGGCCACCTCGACAAATGTTCCGGCGGATGAATGATATGTTGAACGCCGTTTAACGATACGGGCCCTTCTCCGCCAAGATCAAGCAGCCCTTTGACGCGAAGGCAGTTCGTCCCGTGCGCGTGGAGCAGCATGCTTAACCATAAGCCGAACGCATGCCACTCCAGCGGCTCCCGGAACTCGACGGAGATGGAACGCGTATCGTTCCCCTCCAATGAATGCGGCTGAATGCCGCCATTCTCAGATTTGTCCAGACAAGCAAGCCCGACAGGCTCTCGTTGTCCTTCATGGCCCGCCGCAGGCATAGGCCCCACAAACCATTCCGCCGCATCCGAGTTGTCCGGCTCGGAAACGGTAATCACGGCGGAGGGATTCAGCAGTCTCAACCTTTCGGCCAGCCGTTCGACTTGTTCCGGCTCGGCAATATCCGTCTTCGTTATAATGAGGCGATCGGCAACCGCCGCCTGCTTAATCGATTCTTCATGGCGCTCCAGGTGAAACAGCCCGTTCACCGCATCCACCGTCACAACAATCCGCTCCACTTCAAAATGATGCTGGAGGACAGGGTGGCGCAGCAGGGTGAAAAAGATCGGGGAAGGATCGGCCAATCCGGTCGTCTCAATCACGATGCGGTCGATGCGCTCTCCCGTGCCCTGCTGCCGTTCGTTCAAAATTTTCAGGAAGGCTTCGACCAGATCTTCTCGAGTGGAACAGCAAAGGCAACCGCCGCCAAGCAGGATCGTGCGCTCCTCCACCTGCGACAGCAGATGGTGATCCAGACCGATTTTGCCAAATTCGTTCACAATGACCGACGTATGCGCCATTGAAGGACTTTGCAAGACTCGGCTGAGCAGCGACGTTTTGCCGCTGCCCAAAAACCCGGAAACGACGATGACAGGCAGCTTCTTCCGGCTCATAAAGCCGCCCCCTTCATACGTTCCATCAGTGCGGGGTCCAGCGGGTCCGGCATCCGTTTGATCAGCCGTTCCACAGCCGGCCACAACGCGCCTAAATCATGCACGATTTCGAAGCTTCCTTTTAAGTCCCTAAGTACGTATTTGCTCCCGTTCCAATCTTCCAGCTTCAGGCCGTAGCAGGCCAATACTCGGTTGGCCATCTGCACGCGATGCAGCCGTTGACGCTGCCGATTCCGACCCAGCTCCCCGCCCGAAGTGACGCGTTCGCCGCCGTACGTCTCTCCCCGTTCCGTCCAATGTTCTTGAACGACAAAACCTCCGCACAATACACACACAATACATTCCCCCTCCGGAAAGACGGTAAGGGAACGACCTCATTAGGATCGTTCCCTTTCGCACATTTTAGGCTTACTTACGCGGATTCCGCTTTCGGAAATCGTCTGCGATTTCATCGAAGGTGACCCAACGCACTCCCTCATGGCTGTTGATATACTCAATCATGCGCTCATGCATGAGCAGCACCTGCGGACGGCCGCTCACGTCCGGATGAATCGTCATCGTGAAAACGGCGTAATCGTGTTCGCGATACACCCAATCGAACTGATCCTTCCACATTTGCTCGATGTCCCTTGGGTTTACGAAGCCGTGGCTGTTCGGCGACTTCTTAATAAACATCATCGGCGGCAGGTCGTCTAAATACCAGTTCGCCGGAATTTCGATCAAATCCGTCTCCTCGCCGCGGACGAGCGGCTGCATCCACGATTCCGCCGGCTGCGTGTAATCGATCCGGGTCCAGCTGTCCCCTACCCTCACATAATAGGGGTGGAAGTCGTTATGCATTAAGCTGTGATCGTATTTAATGCCGTTTTTCAGCAGCAGCTCATTCGTAATGTTGGAGAATTCCCACCAAGGCGCAACATAGCCAGTCGGGCGCTTGCCGGATACCTTTTCCACCAAATCGATACATTTTAAAAGTACCGTCTCTTCCTGCTGCGCCGTCATGGCGATCGGGTTTTCGTGGGAGTAGCCGTGAATGCCGATTTCATGTCCGTCTTCGACGACCATCTTCGTCTGTTCCGGGAATGTTTCGATGGAGTGTCCCGGAATGAACCACGTCGTCTTCAGATTGTATTTACGAAACAGCTTCAGCAGGCGTTCCGAACCGACTTCCCCGGCAAACAAGCCTCTGGAGATGTCGTCCGGAGAGTCTTCTCCACCATAAGATCCGAGCCAACCGGCTACTGCATCCACATCGATTCCGTAGGCGACCAAAATTTCTTTTTTACCCATAACGCACCTCTCCTTGCAGATCGTTTAGTTAAATGAAATGACGGTTTACGTATTGGCAACCGCAGGTGTTTCCGAAATGTTCTTTGTCGGCGTTTCATAAGGAATATCCCAATCGCGGCCGACGGACGTGCCGAGGAACTCGTCGGAATAATTCGATTCGATTTCCTGTTGCTTATGGCGCTTGAGATACCATGCTTTCATCAGAATATAGTAAACGATGAACCCGGCCGGGAAGCCGACGACATACATATAATTCATAAAATAGAGGGCAAGTCCGCCGCCGATAATCCAAGCGATCATCCCCGCCCAGTTCACGCCATTGTCATAACGGAACTGCCCTTGTGTCCGGTACAAGTCCTTCACATGCAGCCTTCTTTTGCGGATGACGTAATAGTCGCAAATAATAATTCCTGCAACCGCTGACAAAATGGCGCCATAGTAGCCCAAGTAGAGGAACAAGTTGTCTAGGATCGCCCAAGGCTGAACAATCGTACCGATGACGCCCGCGATAATAAGCCCCGCCAGGAAGCTCATGCGGTATTTCGCTCCCGCATTAACGAACGTCAGCGAAGCAGGGATCAGGTTGGCGGCCGTGTTTGTAGACCATTGAGCAAGGACAACCATAAGAAGCAGCACTACATACGTCCATCCGCTTGCCGTTCCTTGAATGACGTTGATCGGATTCGCGTCGCCCGCGCCAAGAATACTGACGGCCCCGATGACACCCATGAAAGTTTGCACGAGAGGAAGCGCGGTGATATGCGGAATGAAGTTTCCAAGGTTGCGCTTGAACCAATTCCGTTCACCCGAAGGCGCTTTCAAATATCTTGTAATGTTCGGAATGTCGATGGCAAGAGCGGACCAGAAGCCCATGTTGGCGATCATGACAAACATCCAAGTCGTCGTCGTATTCGTGCCCGAATAGGTAGCGATGTCGATTCCCTTGTCTACTGCCATTCCGTTCATTCGCATGAAGATCCAGATCGAGATCAAAATAATCGATGGAGCGGCAATGATCGCGAACCGGTCGATCGCTTTAATGCCTAGGGCAGTATTAATAATTTGCACCGCCGCAAACACGATATACCAGAACATCCACGAATCAAATCCGGTCATGCTGTTCACAAGGTAATTGATTGCCACAGCGCCGAGGTAGGTTTGTATCCCGAACCAAATGGCTGCCACGATGCCCCGGCTAACCGCAGGAATGTGCACGCCGATCGTTCCGAACGGCGCCCGCATGTAAGCGGCAAAGGATAAGCCGTGCTCTACGCCGATGTCGCCGCTTAAGCTTCCGATAACCGCAATAATCAAATTGGCGATGAAGATCGCCGTTGCCACTTCCCATATCGACATCGAATCGATGCCGTTTCCTCCGATGAGGAACGTTGCGATGATGACGGCCATGCCGACCCAAATGTTGAAAAATCCAAAGCCTGAGATGACGCGTTGATGAGACTTGATGGGGACGATATCTTTCGTTACCAAGCTGTTGCTTTGATTCGGCTCTTTCACCTGGCTCACCCTCCGTTATTGGTTGTATTCCTTCGAAATCAAATTGCGATTGAAATCTCGTAAATAAGGAATCGTCCGTCGCTGCCCAACGACGAGGTTCAAGTCTGCATCAGCGATAATGATTTGGTCTTCTTCCGTTGCCTCGGCAAGCACCGTTCCTGTCGGATCTACGATCCGGCTGTGGCCGCCGAACTCCGTCTCGCCCTTTTCCACCCCGGTACGGTTTGCTGCGATCACGTAAGCTCCGTTCTCCAGCGCCCGTGAGCGGGTTGCAATGTCCCATGCATACAATCGGGCTTTGCCGAATGCCGACGGGTAGACGATCACATCCGCGCCCTTGAAGGTAAGAATTCTCGCTCCCTCCGGAAAGCCTACTTCGTAACAAATTTGTACGCCCAGTGTAAACGCTCCTAAATCAAAAACAGGGAACTGTTCGCCTTTCGCGAATCTCGTGTTTTCTCGGTCCCAAAGATGTGTCTTGCGATAGGTGCCGATGATGCCTTCAGGACCCGCTACAATGGCTGAATCATATACAATTCCGTTGGAGGTTCCTTTTTCCAGAATGGCGCCGATCAGATGCACACCGTACTTTCTAGCCCGTTCAACCATCCAGTCTGCAGTAGGACCCGGAATCGACTCTGCCAAAAGGACATCCTTTTCCTCTACGCGATAGCCCGTGTTGAACAGCTCGGGGAGAACGATCAACTGCGCCTCCTGCTCGGAGGCTTGCTGAAGCAGCTTGTCGGCTTTCTCTATATTTGCATTCCAATCGCCAAGCACGCAGTTCATTTGGACGGCGGCAACACGCAATGGTTGTGTTTGGCGCTTCAAACAGCCCCCTCCTTTCCGATTTTTTCGGAAGCGCTTCCTACCATCTATTTTAGGAGGTGAATGGAACGGTGGGAAGAGCACGGAAACAAGAAAGCTATGCATGTATGCATAGCTTGAAAGGTTAAATTGGCTGTGACACCGCTGTTGTCATTTCCTGAAAACCAGATTTCATTCGGGATTTTCAGCGCTTATGCAAAAATGCATAGCCATTTATGCAGGTGTGCATAATTTCGTTCATATTTTATACTGCTGCAGTTTTCTGCTAATCGTCGACTGGTTTACTCCTAATGCATCCGCCATTCGAGTCGTGGAATCGTATTTTTCTTTGGCGAGCTTCAACAAATCCCGCTCCACCGATTCGAGCGCTTCTTTAAGCGGCATCAGTTTGTGAACCTCGATTCCGTTCGTCCCGCTGCCGTTCATTCGAATCTGATCCGGCATATGTCTTTCGCCGACGATCTGTTCGTCTACAGTGACTACAAGCCGCTCCATGACATTGTGCAGCTCTCTTATGTTGCCCGGCCATGAATATTGCTGCAGTCTTTCCATCACGTCCGCCGCAAGCTGTTTCTCCATCCCATATTTTTGGTTGAAAAAAGATACGTAATGCAGCACGAGCGGAAGAATATCTTCCTTTCTCTCCCGAAGCGGAGGCACATGGATCGGAATGACGTTCAGCCGGTAATACAGGTCTTCCCGAAATCTTCCCGCTTGCACCTCTCGCTCCAAATTGCGGTTGGACGACGCGATAATGCGCACCCCGTCGCGTCCAGTTCGAGCATCTAGATGTTTGCTTTCCTGCAAAATTCCGACGAGCTTGATTTGAATCGAAAGGGGCATCTCGGTAATTTCGTCCAAATAGAGCGTGCCTCCCCGAGCTTTCTGAAACAGCCCGATTTGGGAGTCGGTGCTATGAGGCGCTACAGGTCCGTGACCTTCCCCAAAAAGCTCCACCTCCAGCATTTTCTCGGGGATCGAACCGCAATTCAGCGTTATGAACGGCTGATGCTTGCGGCGGCTCCAGCGGTGGATTTGGGAAGCGATCACCTTTTTGCCGACGCCGGATTCCCCAAGCAGCAGCACCGTCGAGTCGACGTTCGCTACTTTTTGCCCGAGGATCATAATATTTCGCATCGCGTTAGAGCGATAAACGATCTTTTTCTCCGCTTCGTCCAGCTTTCTCAAGCTCATAATTTCTTCTTTGTAGCCTTCGATCAGCTGTTTGGTCTCTTCCAGCTCGCTGCGCAGCTGATCGATCTCCGTGATATCCCGCGAAGCGTTGACTACCCGAATAATGTTGCCATCGGCATCTTTAATCGGAGTCCCGATAACCATGAGCCGACGTCCGGTCTTCGTCGTTTGGACAAAAGAAATTTTCCGCTTATCCTCCAATACCATTCTTGTGACCGACGGTTTGAACACTCCTTCCCGCTCCAGTTCATACACGCTTCTCCCGACCAAATCTTTTTCCTTATAGCCCCAAAGCGTCTCGCAAGCAGAGCTGACCCGAAGCGTGGTGCCTTTGCCGTCGGAAACATAGATGACATCGTAGGAAATATCGAAAATCGCCTTCATGTCCGCATGAAGATTTTTATAGGCGTCCAGCTGCTGTGTCACTTGATCCAGCGATTTGGCTTTTAATAGCGTAAACAAGGTTCCGGATTGTTTCTCAGGAATTCCAGGCGTGGCGACAAGAATATAGCCTTCTTCCTTCAGCGTTAAATGCGTGGAAGAGACCATATTGTCTTTAGGAAGCTCAAAGCCGGGGTCCAAGGTTGGAAACATGTCCTGCCATGGCTGCCCTACGGCATCCTCCCGATTTCTGTCGATGCAGTTCGCCGCATAAAGATTTATATACTGAATGATTCCGCTTGCATCACAACATACAACTCCCATAGGAAACTCGTCCAAAGCGATCACCTGTATACACCTCCTGGTAACCTCATCCCCCACATCGTAATCGGAAAGCGAATACAAAGCAATGGAAAAAGCAATGCGTTACACGCATCCTAAATCCATGTCTCTTTGGCGTTCCACGGCAGGAGATTGTCCAGATTGTACAGCAGCCATTCGTCCGAGCCGTCTTTCGACAACAGCCAAACGTCAACGAACGTTTCCTTCGGTTTGCGGATGCTGTCTTTCACCCGCAGCACGTCCGACATTCCGAACAAAGGGGACACATTGCGGATCAGCAGCGACACCGGATACGCTTGAGAATAGTCCTTTTTTTTCTGCTCCTTTACGTAGATGCGCTCGTTCAATGCGTCCACCCAATGCAAAAGCGATGGCTTGGCCGCTTGCCCCGTGTCTTCGCCGTTTAGAAGCAATTGGGCCTCCGCCTGATTATAGTACAAGTGCGTAATTTCCATTCCCAGCTTGCGTCTTTGCGTATCCTCCAATACCGCATCCGGCCTTTCCTGCAGATAAAGCAGCCGGAGCGGGATAGGATGATTCACGTTATAGATCGAAATGAATCCATGGATCGCTTCGCGCTCCAGCTTTTTTTTCATCTTATATCCGTCCATATTATTGTCCTAACCCTCTAATTTTCATCAGCAATCGAACCCAAAACTCCGCTCCGACGAACAACGCGATTCCGAGCAGCATGACAACGGCACTGCCGATCAAGCCCGGCCATTGGGTGAATGCCAGTAAAACACTATCCGCCCCTTGTTCCCGATAATGGATCACAAAGGCCAATCCTTGAACGACGCTTGGAATGGATCGGATGGCAAAAAACAACCCAAGCACCGTGAAGGAAAGCACATAAAGCCCTTTAAAATTCGGGTCCTTCCACTCGACGGTTTCGCCGCTGTTTACTGCTAATTGTCTGGCCAAGTAAACCGCTCCAAACCACATCAAGATGCTAAATATAAAATAAACCGCCATGGGGACGACAGCCCCCGCCATTGCGATCCACAGTGTATCTTGAAACAGCTCACGCAGCGAATCATCGCCGAACGGAATGAGCTGGCTTAGACTCTGTACACCTTCCGCAAAAAAATAGACAGCGATCACCCGGAACAAAACGAAGACAATGTGATGCAGACTCATAAACACTCCTCTCGCGATGGGTCTGGTTAAAAAGCGGATTCCGTTCCCAAATTAATCGTGATATAATGCTCTTCCGTCGGAGCCGGTTCGTAGAAAGGGTGCAGCAGCCGCTTCCATTCCTCATATTGTTTCGATGACCGAAAACCGACCGTATGATCTTTCATCGTTTCCCAACGGACCAGAAGTAAATACTTGTTATGTACTTCAACGCATTTGTGCAGCTCGTGAGTGATGTACCCCTTCATTTGCGAAATCAAGCTCGATGCTTTGCGGAAGCTGCTTTCGAACTCATTGTCCATGCCGTCCTTCACGTGCAGGGTTGCAACCTCTAGTATCATGCGTTCCCCTCCTTCTTTCTAAGCGTATGCTAGAAATCGGTTGTAAACGCACAATGAAATCGTCGACGATTTCAGCGTTTCCTAGAGAACCTTGTGCCTGCTAAAGCCGCCGCATATCCGACCAGGATCGAGACAATGATCCCGAGCGTATACGTAATGACATTGAAAAATGCCGTATTCGTATACTGATTCCAAATCGTCCAGCCGTAGATCGCGGACTTCGGATGATCCGGAAAGCCGCCTAGCGAGTAAAAAATCTGCCGTGCGTACAGCAGCTCCAGGCCGCTAAACAACGCCCCCAGCACAAGCAAAAGAAACAAGAACAAGCCGTTGAACTTTCCTTGCAGGAAGCCCCGCTTAAAATACGAACCCGAAACGATTCCAACGAGAACTGCGAACACGGCATACAGAGGTACCAAGCCAATCACAAACAAAAGCGCAGGATTGCCGTTTCCGGACAAATGACCGCTCGGGCGAAGCCTGAACGTAAATAAGTCGACCAGCGACAGCAGCATAACCGTCAGGAAAAACAGGCTAAGTATGCTTACCGCTAGTCGTTTATCCACGTTGCTCCTCCTGCACCTCAAAATAAAAATGATAATGGCTGCTGCAATTCGGATTGAAGGAGGAATGGCATGACGGACAAATGTACCCGCAATTCAAATAGTCCTCGATTGTTAATTCCGCATGGCATTTCCCGCACAATATCTCTTTGGTCTGCAGCTCATCGCCGGACCACACTTCATGCTTATGGTCCGCCGCTTCTTCATGACAGTAATAACAGCTGTAAAATGTGGCGCAGCATTTAAATCGTATCGCAATGATGTCCTGCTCTCCGTGGTAGTGTTTACATCTCGTTTCCCGATCAATGGCTCCGATCACTCGATGCACAGGCTGTCCTCATTTCTTAAAAAAATTTCAAACTGAAAGCCTATTTCTTACAGACGCTCGCGATTTGCGCTAGATGGTGGTTCCCGTGCCATAAGCAGAAGCCGAGGTATTGATCGAGCCTTTTTTGTCCGCTTAGGGGGTGCACAAACGTTTTGGCAAAATCCGTTTTATCCATGGAAGCCAGCAGCGCCTCCCACCGTCCCATAATCGACTGCAGCAATCGGATGGAAACATCGATGCTTCTGTTTCGTTCGTCTTCCTGGTCGGTCCAACCGTGTTCATCATAAGGCTTGATCGTTGGATTCTCCTCCGTGAGGGCAAGCTTGAAATGGATATAGCCGTGCATCATCGCATCCGCCATATGATGCACGACCTGCTTGGCGGTCCAGCCGCCGGTTCGATATGCGGTTTCTAATTCCACATTCGTCGCGCTGCCCACGATGTCGTTCAGCCGCTTGGGAAGGGATATCAGTTCGGTCTTCCACGACAAAAACCGCTCACTCGTAACTTCCGAAGGAGCTTGAAACGTTCCGATCGGATAGGCAGTGCTCCTTTGGTCGGAGCAATCGAGGCAAATCACCGATTTGTCCTCCATAACGATTCCGGCGAGAAACCCTTCGTTACAATAAATTTGCTTCCCGCATTCCTTGCACGAACCGACGAACTCTTGCATCGTTACGGCCTCCCTTTTCCACAGGTATCTCACTCATTTTACCGTTTATTCGAGGCGAGAACGAGTCATTTTTGTATTAAAATTCCCTTTGAACTGGAAAAAGCCCCGTCTCAGTTGGACGGAGCTCATTTAGAGGTAAGCGGACATTTTAGCTGTTCGCAGCGTCTTGATTTCGCCGTTTCTCGCTATTTCCATCGGTGTCCGTCTGTTTTTTCAGCAAATCCTCCTTGCAGTCTTCACAAATCCAGTGGGTCCCGACTTTCCCCCGGCCATTTGTTTTTTGGCACGACTCACAAGTAACCATCACCATAAACGAACCTCCTTTTTTAAATAGGATACACTTTATGGGGAACAAAAACTGTGACTTACGTCACAGCACCGTCTTCTTTCTTCCGTCCTGATAAGGCTCGATATGAATGTGTGTATATGAAATATTATGATCGTTTTTCATTCGCGCCTCGATCGTTTCCGTAATCGCATGGCTTTCGATAACGTTAAGATGATTGCTTACGTGAATAGTAACGTCGACTAGAACATTGTTGCCATGAATGCGTGCCTTAATGTCCTTAACCCCTTTCACGCCGGGAGCCTTTGAAATGGTTTGCCGTATGGCGGCCAATTCCTTCTCGTCAAACCCATCGGTCAACGCATGAGAGGCATCCTTAAAGATATCCCAGGCCGTTTTGCCAATGATGACCCCAACAATGAGAGCCGCTAACGGATCTAGCCAGGCCAAACCGAGCTGGGCGCCAACGATTCCTATGAAAGCGCCGATGCTTACCAGCGCGTCCGAGCGGTTATCTTTTGCTGCCGCCATAAGGGCGCAGCTGTTGATTTTTTGGGCCAACCGAATATTGTAGCGATACACTAAAAACATAACGACCGCACAACAAATTGCCGTCCACGCGGAGATCATATCCGGCGATTGAATGCTAGGCTCCAAAAATTTCGAAATCGCTTGATAGATGACTTGGACAGCCACAGAACACATAATAAAGGATGCAATGAGGGCGGCTACCGTTTCGGCCCGGAAATGCCCGTACCGATGGTTTCGATCCGGCGGTTTGCGGGAAATTCGCAAGCCCACCAGTACCGCAATAGATGCGATCACATCCGTCGAATTGTTTAAGCCGTCGGCGAACAGCGCTTCCGAACCGGAGCTGCTGCCGATCGTTAATTTTACTACGGAGAGTGCCATATAAGCGATGATGCTGATCCAAGCGCCCACTTCTCCTTGTTTGATTCCGTTATAAGCTTCCACGCAGGTTCCCCCCTCATCAAGCAGAACCTATCATACAAAATGAAAGTCGTGTGGGTCTAGAGAAACAGTTTTGCCGCAGACTGTAATAATAGGGAGGAGACAATAGATTTTTGTCAATAAAACTATGTTGCTTTCACGCAACAATGAAAAAAGACGTGACCGATATGGACCGCAACAGCGTTCAAACCATCGGTTCACGTCTTCTTTGCTCCTGAAGGAGTTCCTGAGATCCTGTTTATTGTGATTCCTATTTCTCTACAAGCAGCGCCAACGCCAATTGCCATGACACTCCATATCGGTCATTGACCCAGGCAAATTTTTTAGCAAATGGATATTGCGCTAACGGCATAAGCACTTCACCATCTTTAGACAACTCTTCGAAAACTCGGTCGATTTCCGCTTCTGTTTCACAGGTTACATACAATGACATCGCAGGCGTAAACGTAAAATTGTGCTTCACGCTGCTGTCAATACACATCAATTGTTGTCCGTTCAGCGAAAAGACAGCGTGCAGCACCTTCCCTTCCATTCCGGCATCATTTGCTCTATAGCGTGAAACCGTAATGATTTGCGAATTGTCAAAAAGGGAAGTATACAAATTCATCGCTTCTTCTGCCTTCCCGTCAAACATTAAAAATGTCGTAACTTTTTGCACTGTTTTCCACTCCTTACTCGATAACTTCAATTTTCGATGCCGTGCCTTGTTCAGGATACGATTCCCGAACGGGCCCCTCCAACCAGTAACGAATGAGTTGTCCGGCTTCAAGTCCCTTTTCGCCGGTCTCTAGCCATATGGCTCTTCCCGTGTAATCTCCGCTTATTTCATCCCATGTTTCACCAATATGTTCCGATTCTATACCCTCAAGCACCAACACTCTGCCATCTTGTACTTCAAAAATATATCCTTGTCCGCTGGGCGGTTGATTTGACGTACATCCGACTAATAGCAATGCAACGCATAGAAAGAACATTAACCATTTCTTCATTATGGACTCCTCCCGTTACCTCATGCTCGGTTCGATGATTTACGAGCCACTGACGACCTACGGCACGATCCGCTACAAGATGTAAAACAACGTTATGCTCGAGCAAAGAGAATTGGGTTTTTACTTTGTCTTGAAGTTATTTCCGATGTATGATAAAAGCGCAATGACAAAAGTTGCGAATGAGATCATGATGACCACCCAAGATTCAGTTGTACTTCTCCGGTTTACCTTATTAAGGTAAAAACGAACAAGTGTTTGTTGGTGGTTTTATGGTTTTTCTTACTCAAAGAAAACAGGCATATCTCAGTGTGTTGAGATATGCCTGGATTGACATTCGATCAAACGATTACGATCTTCTTAGTCTTCATCCTCGTCTTCATCTTCGTCATCTTCGTCTTCAAGTTCGAATTCGAATTCGATCTCGTCACCGCTGAAGAATTCGATTTCTACCTTCAATTTCTTCAGGTCCGACTCCTCAATTTCGAGGTAGGATAGAAGGCTCTCAAAGATTTCGTCCCCGCTCATTTCATCGGACACCGAAATTGCTTCAAACAGCTCTCTGGCAGCAAGGACTGCTTCCTCACCTGAAGTTCGATCGCGGCCCTGTTGGATTTTCGCCTCGATCTCACCGTCATCCTCTTCATACTCAACAGTAAGTCTTTGCTTGTCTAGTAACTCTACCTGCAGCTTAAAGGATTCGATATCGTACTCATTTTGTTCCTCTTCCGATGGCTCCTCGGTCTCTTCCTCTTCGTAGAGCTCTTCAGTCTCTTCCGCGTCATTCTCGAGCTCGATTTCAACTTTCTTTCCGTTAGAAAACTTAATTTCTAATTCGAGTTCGCGAATTTGGCCCGCATCTGCTTCGAGTGCGGATAACACTTTCTCGGCGATCTGCTGCTTCGTCATTTCAGGTGTAATTGCGATCTCTTGTAAAAAGGCTTCCAGCTCTTGAACGGCTGCGTCGCCCTTGACCTTTTCCTCGCCGTCTTCACTTTCCACTTCAATTTCGGCTTTTATCTTGCCGTCAGAGTTCTTGTATTTCAATTCAACGCTGTTGTCTTCACCAAAATCGACTTTCAATTGAAACTCACGAATACCCGCGGTGGATTCATTGATAAGCTCTTTTTCTATGAAACTAGCTTCCAACACAGCGCCATTTTCTACGGTCAACGATACTACATCACCCACTTGAAGCTGTGATGCCGGAATGAAACGATCGTAAAACGGAACGGCCAGCGCACTCGAAATGTTATAAGTCGAAGAATCACCATTAAAACTGTTCGTCGTGATTGTTCCGTTTGTCGTGACATTCCCGTAAGCTTCGCCCGTAACCGTATTTCCATTATTAAAATCTATCGCCGTGATCGTTCCAATGACTACGACAGCCCCTTCTTGCTCAAGCAAGTTGTCGTTCGTGTTCACGAGCAATGTTGCCATCTCTGCGCGCGTGACATTGCGGTTCGGCTTGAACGTCTCATCAGGATAACCGCTCACAATCCCCTGTTCGACAGCGACGTTTACATAACCGATCGCCCCGGCGGGAATCGCGCTTGCATCTTGAAAGTTTGGTACCGTCGTCATTTGGCTTAGGGCTTCCGTTTGCAGACCCAGCGCTTTCACCAAAAGACTTGCAACCCAAACCCGGCTCGCCGGCTCATTTGGTTCAAGCTCATCCTCAGACGTATCGAACAACCCTTGTTCTAAGGCAACTAGTATATATCCTTTAGCCCATCTATAATTTTTATCGATCAATGAAGCGTCTTTAAAATGGAGCCTCGCATCGGCTGGCTTTGCTTTCGCCTCTTCCTCCAGCCCCATTAAACGAACAGCGGTTACGACCGCTTCCACACGGCTTACCGACTGATTCGGACGAAAACTGCCGTCTTCGTATCCGGACAGCACATTTTGGGATTTCATTTTACCAATAGAGCGAATCGCCCACGCAGCTTCACCCGAGTCCTTAAATTCAAGACTCAACTCTTCTCTATCAGCTTGCGAAACTGCCCGATCTTGCTCTGCCGCGAAGCCTTGATTGGCAAAACTCATTGCGAGCATAGAAGTAATCAATAAGCTCCCTACATAACGAAATTTCCTCACCTTTCATCCTCCCCGATTATGAATTTTTCGGACAACCTACACAAAAAATAGCTTGTCCACGCTGCGCATGAACAAGCTTGAGTAGCTTCTCTTCGCAGCTGGCTGGCATAGAAGAATCCCTTAGCCCCTGTAGCTTTGCGTCATCACCTTTCGATGATTTTGCCAAAATCTTATTTAGTTTGGTGGATTCTACTAAACTCATTGTATCAATTACGAAATTCAATGACAAGTTTAGACAAATTTTGCGCACAACACGTGCTGACTTTGAAACTTCCAACATTTTCTTTTATATGTCCCTGAATCATAAGCATTTATCCCCATCTTTCCATTATATTCTCTAAAGATTTAAGGATTTAATTTTGAATCTTCATCAGTATATTGAACAGGGAATACTTCACCGTCATTAGAAACTAAGTATTTTTCTTCCTTGTTATTATACGAAAACAAATTAAAAAGCGGAGTTTAAATCTTATTCTGACCCCTTCGCAAGTTTGATGTAGCCTCTTCTAGATCGTCAACATTCAATAGTGAATTAAACCTTATTTTTTTACTATCTAATATAAATACTATAAATATGCAGAGAAGTTATTAAAAGGCACCTACCAAAAACGGTGACAATAAATAAATTGTCATTACCTATTTTTAATTCCGGCTAACTACCTGGGATTGTACATTACTCAACGATGCAAATTATAATAGTTCAAGGATCTTCCCTCGTGCGTAATTTTTATAGTGACTTCAACACTCTCCAACGAATTTGAGGTCAATTGTAACAGATCAGATTCCACTAATCTTTTCCATTCATACGGATGTTTTCTGTAGATCTCGTCGAGCAAATTATAGATATCCGTATTCTGCTTTACTCCTTCTTCGAAAGTAGTCTTGATTTCTGTTTGAATCAATGTTTCCGCTCCCTTTTTCAAGTCTGCTTCAGAAATTTCTTCAAGTTTATCAGGGACATTTCCGGTAACGGCGACTTTGATTTGAAATGTTGGTTTGCCTTGTGTAAAGGACGGAATGACTTTCACTTTCGGGTTTCTAAAAATGAAGGTTGCCGCCGGCTGATTCTCAACAGTAATCGTCAAGGGTGTACGTATGGTTTCCGGATTCATCCATCTTAGTCCCAATACTTTCGCTTTTGGAAGCCAGGATTGGTACTTGTGCTGCAAATCTATCAAGAACACACCGTTAAAATTTATTGCAGATTTTTCCTCTTTGGCCGTCCAATTTTGAGTTAATCCTAGACTGGCCAACTGAATGGATTGGCCCGGTTCCCGAAGCATGGAAGTAAATCGGTGCAACCGTAAGGGTTGAATAAATGAGCTTTGCTCATAAGTATCTTTGGGATCGCTTATTTTGGAGTATACCGGAGACAAATCCAACACAGGAGCGGATAATAAAATTTTGTCAAGCGGCTCCCGGGTTGCAAACATCCAAATTGTATACCTAAATTCATTAAATCGTGTAAACGTATCCACTACCTTCTGGAAGTCTTCTTTTAAGAGATCCTCGGTGAAGATAAGGGTGTTCATGTGACCCCAGAAAATTCTCCTCTCCGATGTTGCGTATAGTTTATGTATGGCATCAGCAATCGTTTCTCCCGACGCTTTCCCGACCCATGCAGCCGTTTGGGGCGCTCCTCCGCCTTCCTGTTTGCCAAGTGCGGAAAAATCCAATATTTGAAGATAAACTTCATATTGACCGTCTTTATAGTCAATTCCCAGTGCATGAGCGTAATACATGAGATCCACCTCTTTCATATCCCAGCATCCTGTCAATAGCGTTGGGATCAGGAACAAGGTGAGAATGGTTTTCCATGTTACGTGTTTCATGGGTCCTCCCTCCTGCGAGTATCATCAACGGGAGACAGAAATTTTTCCCTTCGGACTATTTTAGAAAAGGGAATACGAAAGACAGATGTAGCAATGTCTCTGAAGGAAACCGGCGATATGGGGGCTAAATAAGGAATTCCAAATGATCGGGTATTCGCCATATAAATCAAAATTGTAAACAACGAGAGAAAAAAGCCGAAAATCCCCAAAAACGATGAGGCTAACGTAATATAGATCCTCAAGATACTTATGGTTCCGGCAAGACTTAAATTGTTGATCATAAAACCGGATATCGCCGTTGTTGCGACAACAGCCAGCATGCTCGGACTCGTAAGGCCCGCACGGATTGCGGCGTCTCCGATAATAAGGCCGCCTACAACAGATAATGTTGGACCGATGGACGTTGGAAGACGCAGCCCCGCCTCCCTAAAAAGTTCAAATAAGATTAGCATGACTATACACTCAATGGATGTTGGAAAAGGTACTCCCTCTCTTGCGTTTACCAGTGTTGCAAGCAAGGTGAGAGGAATTTGATCTGAATGAAACAAGGTAATAGCCACGTAAAAACCGGGCAGGAGCAGGGTTATCAATAATCCGCACAGTCTCAGAAATCTTTGAAACGAAACGTAATAATACGGGAAATTATAGTCCTCTGCGCTTTTCAGAAGGAGCATTAAGTTCACCGGAGCAATACTTGCGGTCGGAGAACCATCTAAAATCAGGGCAAAACGACCTCGTAACAGAGATTCCACTACGAAATCCGGCCATCCCGTCTTGTGGAATAACGGAAGCAGTGAATAGGGCGAGTCCGACAAATGCTCTTGGATCACATCTACGCCAGAGGCTGCGTCAATGTTCACTTTCGATATTCGTTCCTTAATTTCTTCTACCAACTCAGGCTGAATAATGTCTTTAATGTAAAGAAGACCGATATTCGAGGCTCCCCTCTTTCCTATCGCGAATTTCTCGTACGATAAAGTGGTTGTGCCCAATCGTTTGCGAACTAATGCTACGTTGTCAGAGAGTTCTTCGACAAATCCGTCTTTAGCTCCATAGATCGATACATCCGTACTCGATTCTTCCGTGGTTCTTTTGGGAGGATCTGCTATCTCCAAGAGAAAAGCATTCTGTAATCCGTGAAAAAACACTGCAAGTTTTCCTTGCAGTACTTGCTTATTAATTTCATTTAAATCAAACTCCCTGCTTAATGAAACAACATGCCAGTTCTCAAGAATTTCATTTTCCACCCATTGTGAATCCAGGTTTTGAGAAATCTTCCCGATACTTGGCAATATCACTTCGTCGATTCTTTTCGTGTCGCACATGCCTTCACAATAGACCAGAAAGACTTCCTTTCCGGAAAAAGACAAACTCTGAATTTTGACGTCGTGACAATTCGCAAAGCTTGTTTTCACCCACGCTTGATTAGTCGATATATCGTTTGAAACACGTGAGAACCCGGCATTTGAATCGTTCATTTCTTTAGTATCCATTCAGACCACCCTGTTGGATTTGATGAATGATGCGATCGTAAAAATCATTATGAGAGAGCAAAAAAACACGAATGAGATGGGCAAATAGTAATCGGATAAGATCTCGATAAATTTCCGGTCGCTGATCGGAAAGCTTACAATAGCTACATTCAATGCCGACAACCCGATTAACGACCACGTTCTTTTTTTTCCTTTCGGCAGAGCGATCAGATCAACAATTAAATAAAGACTGAGTGAGATTCGAATGAGCACCCCAACCAGCCATTGATAAATGGATAGAAAGTCAACATGCTCTAAAAAATGACCGAAGGTAACGAGTCTCCATTGTTCAAATGCGGTAAACCTCATTCTTGCGGATTCGTAAGGCCCAAACTCTGCAATCGCACCGGTTACGGGGGAAAATGTTAATTCAACTAAAATGAGCCCCGTGATCAGAAAGGGGAAAAACCGTACTTTTCCCTTTATTCGATGCTGCATAAAGAATAACAAAATAATTTCAATAAGACCCGATCCGGCATATAACATTCCAGACAAGATCGGAGCACTACCATTGGAAAATACAGGGAAAAGCAAAGAGTAATCTTTATGCGGAAAATTTGCCGTCATAACAAAAAAACCGAATAACACAACCAACGGAAGTAAAACTCCGTTAACAATGGCAATGGTTCGAATTCCTGAGATTGCGGCGTAGCAGGAAACAGCGGATAACACAATTACGATAACGGTTGTAGGAGTGTTTGAGAGATACGTGATTTTTGTCCAATCCGAGACATCGCGAAGTGTCACCGCTGAGATCGCCAACAATTGCAACAGCGAACCGAAAACAATGACTTTAGCAACTAAGGTGCCCGTCTTTTCCTTTAACCAAAAATAAATATTGTTCTGATTTGATCGTCTCATGATAAAGATTAGAAGCGGTGTACAGCAGACTAAGACAATTCCTGCCAATAATGTGGAAACCCAAGCATCACGTTCGGAGGCTTGCAACAGAATCGGGATAATGGTGACATGATTAAAGACCCCAACCGCAGTAATAATAAGCATTGATGCATGGAGAAAACTAATTTTTTCAATGGATGTACTTTTCACAATGAACAACACTCCTGGGGAATTGGAAAGATTTTACGTTTAGTCTGCCACCCTTCTTGGAATTTATCCCCTCACTCAGAGAATGGAGTGAGTTACATGCATGTGATCGCGACTTTTGAAAGACAATCGAATTGTTTTTATTGAACTTAAGAAGAACCCAAAACAACCCAATATTCTTGACACCATGTACCATTCAAACGGAATTAGCTTATTTGATAGTATGGCGGCGGCGTGGGCTGTGATGGGAGGTACATTCGGTTGTGTTTACGGTTCTATAATAAAGCTTGGTCCTAACTTCCAGACCAAGGCGTAAAAAAATGCATATAGGGCTTTAAACATTAACTATTTCGATGTGAAACATCCTTGCGTACCTGCTTGGTGGTCTGCATCCATTCCAGGTTTTGGTCATATTCACCTGGGAATGTGGTTGAAAGGACTTATATTAATGAGCGGTGAAATTATTATCAACTTGTACGGAAATGTATGCCTGTACAGTTCCCGAATGACGAGCAAGTTCTTGTATTGTCGCTTATTCAAAGCGGTGAGCGGTGAGCGGCGTTCGTGTCGCCAGATCTTCAATGATCTGCAGATCGCGCCTGATGAATGCCAGTTGTTTGCCGATTCCTTTGCGGAGTGCCTTGTACCCGATACGCCGCTGCTTGGCGATGGTCAAATACGCTTTCCGGGCCTTCTCACGATAGGTGCGCTGTTTCGCATGTGTGCCGCAGTGTGGCGCATGAAGCGTGTCAATGATCGCTTCCAACTTCTCGCGAGCCTCGTTGAGCAAGGTGATGTCCGTCGGATAGGCAATACCCGCCGGTGCACACGTGGCATCTAGGAGCAGCGTCCCTTGATTCGGATCCGGTTCGCAGGCTTTGCGTCTTGCTTGGTCACCCGTTTTCGGAGACGGGGACTGGGAGTATTGCAAATACGGATTCTCGACGATCTGCTCCACTAGTTCGCGATCAAGTAATTACAGTCTCTCCTGGATAATAAGGGCATCAAGCGCCATCCGCAGAAAGATATCGCTCTTTGCCTGAACGAAAATGCCACTTGTGCCATCTTTCTGAGCCTATATCCTATATAATGAACAAGCACATCACGGTGCGAATTCATACTTTAGGAGTCATTCCTGTAATGAAAGAATTTGAGGTTTGAATGAAAAAAGCGCCTCCTGTAGGCTGGGTCTCGAATGCGATCACATTCATGCCCTAATTAAAAGGAGGACGCTCACCATGAAGTATAAGCAATCGAAGAAGCAGAATCAACGAATTCCGAATCGACCCTTGTGGTCGGTGCTGACATTACCAAGAAAACGCATGTCACTAGAGCCGTCGTTTTCCGCGGAATTGAACTCGGCAAAGACTACGTGTTTGGCAATGATCATTCCGGATTTGTGAAACTGGTGTCGTGGATGAAGGGGCTACAGGGGCAACACGCCAAGACGGATATCGTCTTCGGAATGGAGCCAACTGGACACTACTGGTTTCCACTGGCGGAATTTCTCCACCGGGAACAAATTAAAGTCGTCATCGTCAATCCGCACCACGTCAACAAAAGCAAAGAACTCGAGGACAACTCACCAACGAAAAATGACTACAAGGATGCCAAAGTCAATTGCGGATTTGATCCGTAATGGCATGCCATTATTCATCGTTGGAAAGAAGACGTTAAGCGAGCGATTTGCCCTAAGCGAGGAGCGCAACTCCTAGAAGTCGCGAAGAATTCGATCGGACTTACCGAGGGACTTGTGGCGGCGAAAGTAGAGTTAAGGACCTTGCTTGAACAGCACGAGCTATTTGCTAGGCAACTAGAAGAAATCATGGTGAAGGTGGAAGAGTTGATTGCTCAAATTAGGGACGAAGGAAAATTGCCATTCCGTCATAACAACTTGAGTACTATCCCTTCATTGAAAAATTCCCGATCAATCCAAATACGTCTGCCATGGTCCCCAATAATCCTGTATTTGTTTTCATCTTGATCAAGGATTTCATAATGCTTCCCCCTTGTTAAAGCATGTTTATACACACCAACACTATTACAAGCAAAAAATTCAACTTCCATGACATCATTTCCAAAAATGTTTTTTCAATCTTGCAGGGGTTTCGCATAACTTCTCTTGCATTCACGAACCCGTTAGGGTGTCCGCTGAATCCACTTCCATGAATTTCCCTCCTTGCGGACCAAGGGCCGTATGGCCCGAAGCGTGAATGCTATGTTATCCGAAGGAGCTCCTGAGTTACTTACACCAATGCTTTTAATACGCCTTTATAGTCTCTTGCTCCATGTATAATTGTTGTGATAATTACGTTTTCATTACTTATTTGGTGAATTAATCTATATCTGTGTATAAAAATTTCCCGCATATTCGAATCGTCCAACTCCGAAACAATTCTTCCTCTATGCAGGAATTCCATTAACCGTTTGTGCTTTCTCCATTACTTAAGCCCCGAAGGGGCGGCCGCGATGCGTTTAGTCGGTGCATGGTTGTCGCCTGAATCTGCTTCTCTGCTTCTTCTCCTGGCGACCAAGGGGCTCGAAGAGTCCTGCAGCGTGAATTCTGTGTTATACGACGGACGTCCTGAGATACCCACAAACCCTATATTTCCTTCAAAATTTTATCTAGTTCTGGCTTTAGCCTCGGCAACTCCCTGTCTACCACTCCCCAAACTGTCCTCAAATCAACGCCAAAATACTCATGAATTAAAACATCCCGTAAGCCAGCCATTTCTCGCCACGGGATGTCTTCATACTGTTGTCTTAATTCCTTTGATATGTTTTTAACCGCTTCTCCAATAATCTCTAAGTTACGAATAACGGCATCTTGTATTAACCTGGAGTCAAAAAACTCTTCCTTGCCCCCAATAATAAATGACTCAATGTGTCCCATGCTCTCCAAAATATGCGCTAAGTACACCTTATCGTCCTTCATAATTGAATTGCCTCATCAATGATGTATTGTTTTAACGTTGAGTGAACTGCCTGCTCCGAAATTACATCAACCTTTCGACCAAGCACATCCTCAACAGATTGTTTAAAACGAATTAAATCAAAAAGCGATCTCCCATCCTCAATCTCAACCAATAAATCAATATCACTATCTGTCCGATCCACCCCCCTTGCAACCGAACCAAATAATCGAACATTTTTTATTCCATTTTCTGATGCATACATAAGAATTTGCTGTTTATGTTTTTCAAGTAATTGCTTCGTGGTCACCGCAAATCACCTCATCAACAGTATAACATCATAGATGACTGCAAATACCCATTTTTTTGATTCCGTCTGTCGTATAACGTCTCTCGCATTCACGAACCCTCACCGACTTAAGGTGTATCCCGAGGCTTAGATAGCTCTTATCTTAGCCTCGGGGTGCGCCGGCCGCGACGCGGTTAGGTGGTGCAGGGTTGTCCGCTGAATTAACTACTTATGAAAATGCTTCTCTCGGACCGAGGGGGCTTGTCCCCCGATGCGTGAATGCTGTGTTATATGAAGGAACCGACTTCTTTGACTCCGCTCACGATCATTCCGGCCATGTATCTAAATTAATGATCTCAGTACGGGGGAAACCAAGATACCTATACTTAATCTTAATTTCTGTTACTCTCTCTTGATTTACTATTCTTAATCCATAGTGAATGGGCCTTTCCTTATTGTAACTTTCTTCTTGGATCCTATCCGGAGGCAGTTGCGGACGAATTACCTCATCCTGAATCCCGACAAACTTGGCAGTTGGACTACTATCAATTCCTCCACCTACTAATTGCGCAGAGTAACTCAAAACAAGTTTTACAGTTTTATCACTCTTGTTATTCATAAAAATTTCTTGTAGTTCGATATTGAACCTCCCTTGATTTACAAGTTCAATGTCAACCGTCTTTCTATCATTGTCATACTCAGTAAAGCCAGTAAATATAAGAGGCCTACTATTTAAGAACACTATCGTAATGATTATCAAACCAACTATTAGTAATCCCAAAAATAATAAAGTCTTTACTTTTATCTTTCTAATGATAGTCACCTCTTTTTTTACTGCTATTCGCTCTTCGGTTCTTTCATATAACGTCTCTCGCATTCACGAACCCTCACCGACATAAGGCCGTTAGGCCGGGCGCGATGCGCTTAGTCGTTGTCCGCTGAATTAACTACTTATGAAAATGCTTCTCGCGGACCGAGGGGGCTTGTCCCCCGATGCGTGAATGCTGTGTTAACTGATGTATCTGCCCTCTTCGACTTCTTTCCAAATGCCCTTCATCTGCACTTTAACTTCTTTCTTCATCTCATCATTCATTTTTCATTTGTTCATAACCATGATCCATGGTAAAATAATTTAAAGAAATGACCAAGCGCGGGAACGCTTGGCCAGCACAATTGGCTTGGATGGGTTTCCCCTCAAGTCATTATAACCAAGTAAACCCACCTTTGGCCGCGAAACCTTGGGGTGGGTTTTTACTTTCTCTTGTAGTTATTCCCAATGTATGTTAAAAGTGCAATGACAAAGGTTGCAAATGTGATCATGATGATTATCGCATCTTTAACTTCCATGGCTCACCTCCTTTTCGAAGGGAAGCCATACCCACCCAAGATTCAATTGTACTTCTATATTTTACCTCTAACCAATAACAGGAACAAGTGTTTGTTTTTTGGTTTTTGTGGTTTTTGCAGATATTTCAGTTAACGTCTCCTGCATTCACGAACCCTCACCGACTTAAGGGCGTTAGGCCGGGCGCGATGCGCTTAGTCGGTTCAGTGTCGTCCGCTGAATTTGCTTCCATGAAAATGCTCCTTGCGGACCAAGGGCCTTATGGCCCGCAGCGTGAATGCTGTGTTATCGGATGTCCGCTCTCCCCGATCAACTTGCAAATTCGCCTTTATCAGGGTTTTCATCGGTTTTTATATATGGTATTCTTTATGTAATGAAGCCGAGTGCGGTGAACACTCGGCTATACAACTGGCTTGGATGGGTTTATCCCTTCTAAAGTGTTATAAGGCATAAAGACCCACCTTCGGCGCTAACCTTGGGGTGGGTTTTTACTTTCTCTTGTAGTTATTCCCGATGTATGTTAAAAGAGCTAGAACAAATGTTGAGAATAGAATCATGATTGTTATTGCATCTTTTAACTCCATGGTCTCACCTCCTTCGAAGGGAAACCATGCCCACCCAAGATTCAATTGTACTTAACAATTATATCATTATTTTTCCAGTTTACAGAACGTTTGTTTGGTTTTGAATGTTATTTATATGTTTTTCCGGATTTCCGATAACGTTTCCGTGTTCACGACGTCCCATCACCTTAAGGTCCGCCAGGACCGGCTGCGATGCAGTTAGGGGATGCGGATGTGTCCCAGCAATTGCTCCTTTGGCTTTTCTTCCGGGACCGAGGGGGCTTTAGCCCCCGATGCGTGAACACATTGTTAGCTGAAGTTGACCCCTTCTTTGAATTCCCTTCAAACTATCAAAAAATTATATGTTAACTTCATCCAAGTTATAAATAACATATCCAAGCTGGCATAAGATAATAAAAAGATAACTCATGTTTATAGTGAAACAAAATTTAAGTCTTTTTGACTTATTCATATATTCATCTTTGTCATAACTTCCAATTTCAAATCTAGTCTTAATATTCTTATGTAATCTTAATAATATACGCAACTCAATTATTCCCATTAAGCTCCATATCAAGGTAAAAACTAATAATAATGCATTTGCAAGCGACAATAGCATACCTATTCCTACATCTGAAGTTCTTATAAATCTAAAACATAGATTAGCTATTAATGTTATTGCGAATAAACATAATCCTATAACTTAATATTGGTGTATTATAGTATCTCAAGTCTTTTTCCGCCTTTCAGTCAATTTCAGCTAACGTCTCTTGCATTCACGAACCCTCACCGACTTAAGGCCGAAGGCCGGGCGCGATGCGCTTAGTCGGTGCAGGGTGTCCGTTGAATCTACTTCCTCGAAATTGCTTCTTGCTGACCAAGGGCCGTAGGCCCGCAGCGTGAATGCGGTGTTATGTGAAGTTTCTTATTGTACCGATTTCTTTAATGTTTTACTAAATTTTTTGTCCGCTTTTATGTCTTTCAGAGGTTCTTTCATTTCTTTCCATGACTCATAAATAATTCGTGGTTCTGATTCAATTATTTCTTTTGCTTTACTATTTTCATCACTTTGAAATGCTTCAATGATTCTTATTAAATCTTTCCGATCGATAAGTTTGACATGATTAACACCTGCGAGTGTTTCACAGCCATTCGTATATGTTGAAGTGGTAATAACAATAGATTTTTTAGCTTTGTAATATCTCATGGAAGTATAGATCTCTTGAACTGCACTTAACCCAACTTGATTTTTTATCGAATAACGTTTTGCTTGAATTACATTACGGAACCCTTCCGAATCCGTAAACACAATATCAGCCCCAAAATCTCTACTACTAACTGTCTTGTATACACCTGTATAACCTAACTTTTTTAGAAGCTTCGTCAGGTATATTATCTCCGTCTTGCATCCTGTCCAGATCACGGATAGTGTATTTCTTAATATCATCTTCTTCTTTTAATCTTCTTCTAAAAAATGAATCACGAAATTTATATATAAAAAATGATCCAGCACATAAAACTATTAATATGAATGAAATCAATATCGCTTCTAGCAATACTCTCACTCTCCTATCATATCAATAATAAATTTCACATAACGTTCTTCGTATTCACGAACCGGAGAACCTTAAGCCCCAACGGGGCGGCCGCGAAGCGGTTAGGTTCGCAGGGTTGTCCGCCTGGAACCGCTTCCTCGAGATTCCTCGGGCTGACCGAGCAGCCGTAAGACTGCGATGCGTGAATACGGTGTTATGTGATGTTGGGGCCATCCTCGAATCTACTCTATCATTCTCTTGGTTCTTCAATTATCCATGGAAGTGTTGTCTTAAATTCTAGTTGTATTACTGGTGTTGGAAAATCCGTTGGTATACATCTGATCTCCCTACTACTGAAACCAAACTCGTATTGGGCTATCTTTAATAGATTTACTTGCTCCCACTTATCATCTACATAATCCGGTCCTTCGATGATTCTTCCAACTATATGATAAAACCCCATATAAATTATGTCCCCTTCATGGGAAAGCCCAAACTCCATAAACTCTCCTTCCTTGGAAGGATTGACACCAAGGATCTCAAAAAATTCCTTTAACTCATCAGCAAAGTCTTGACAATTCACACGGTAGTTCTTGCATGAAGAACATTGACAATCTTCATCTATGTTATGGTTTGAATAATATTCTCTTGTTCTTAGGTAATCCACCTCGAGATGCCAATCGGTTATTCTTTTATTCTTTAGCATTTTAGGATTCCCCGCTCTTATAAATTTTCGCCCCAATGTCACATAACGTTTCCGTGTTCACGACGTCCCACCACCCTAAGGACCTTTAGGTCCGACCGCGATGCGGTTGGGTGGTGCGGATGTGTCCCGGCAATCACTTCTCCGACTTATCTTCCGGGACCGAGGGGCGTATATGCCCTGATGCGTGAACACATTGTTATGTGATGTCATTGCCATCATTGAGTTGGCTTACCAGGGAGCTTTAATATCATTTCTTTCATAATCTCTTCCTCCATCCACTCAATTGTAAGATTCGAATTGTTTACAAACTCTTCCAACTGCTCCATATTGTCAAATGTATAACGACCAGATACTTCATACTCTTCATTGCGTTTCAACTTCCCGTTATCTATACCTTGATTTAATGAACCATTAGAATATGCCAAGGGCTTCGATTCCTTGAAAACTACATGGAATGACTCAGCAGTTTGCTCCCCTCTATTTTCAAGTTTGATCATAAAATGTAGCATGTATGATTCTTCAGTAACATTAGGTTCAATTGTTTTTATAATCTGATCATCTGAGATGATTTCGTATTGAATTGAAGTCCAAATATCAACACCTCCAGTAACATCCAATCGATCAGAAAATAAATTCTTGTTATCATTTGAACTGCAACTAATGAGAATGCTTAATAATGATAAGATACTCAATATTTTTATTAGTGCTTTCATGGTTTTCTCCAATCTTTTTGCAATGATTTCACATAACGTTTCTGATATTTACGACGTCTCACTCCCTTAAGGACCGTAGGTCCGGCCGCGATGCGGTTAGGGAGTGCAGATGTGTCCGGCAGCTACTTCATCGAATCCTCTTCCGGACCGAGGGGGCTTGTCCCCCGATGCGTAAATGTAGTGTTATACGAGGTACGGGGCCTCCTGAATTACCCACAAAAATTTTGTTATTAAATATCTATCAACTTTCTTTTAATGTGTTCTGGTACACCCTCAAAGTATCTAAGCCTAATCTCTTTATTGTCCTTATAAAGATCGAGTTGATCCCAGTAAACTAGAAAAACATCATCTTTTTCTCGATAGATAAACTCCATCCAGCCTTCGGCAACCAATCGCCCTTCTTTATTAAATAACTTTATACCAGACAAATTCTCAACGTGACCATCTAGATAAACTAATACAGTTCCCTCATTACAGCTTTCTGACCAATCAAACAAAATTTCCTCGTGTATTTCTATGTACTCAGACAAATCCCTTAATAATTGTTTTTCAACCTCTGCTCTAAGTACTGGGCCCATACATATTGCCGCACCTAGGTTTTCAAAATTTGGTTTAATGTTATCCATCTTTGATCAACTCACTAGAAAAATGTGTTTTATTGCCCGTATTTCGCCTAACGTCTCTTGAATTCACGAACCCGTTGGGTTGTCCGCTGAATCGACTTCCTTGAAAATTGCCCCATGCGGACCAAGAGGCGCCAGGCCCGATGCGTGAATGCGGTGTTATCGGAATTGTATGCCTCCATTGAAATACCCCAAAAATTACTTATTTCTTTAACTTAAAACTGAAATTTTTACCAATTTCGGCATTTTCCCCCGAGCATCCATCTAATTTATATTCGATCATTGAACCTTCTATTGTTTTAATAAAATTATTGCAGACAGATGTACTTACGTTGCTTGATCCATATTTATCGTTTGAATTATCATATTTGTATTTGATGGTGTTCCCATCATAGGTGAAATTATAATAAATTGGATCTCCTTCAATAGTGTACCTGGTGATTCGAATGTTATCTTTCTCTTTATCTCGAACATTACTAATAAATCCATCCAATCTTTCTATATTGGTTACCTTTCCGTGCAAATCAACAATATCTCCGCGTTCTATTGCTTTAGTTGAATTATACGCTCGACTACAAGAAATCAAAAACGATACAAGTGTAATAACGATTAATATTTTAAATTTACTTCACTGACTCACCCCTCATAAAACATTGCATATATTTCCGATAACGTCTCTCGCATTCACGAACTCCCGTAGGGAGTTGTCCGCAGCTCAAGCATCATCGAAAATTACTTCTGCGGACCGAGGGCCGTTAGGCCCGATGCGTGAATGCGGTGTTAGCCGATGTATTCGCCTCCCATGAGTTACCTAATTAAGTTCTTTCCTTTATACCAGTTGGAATTATTTAACATTTCCGTAGTTGCTTCAATAATTTCGTCTCCGCGTGAGAAACGTTCTGTCATATGTTGCGCTTTACCTTCCGGAACACCAAATTGCTTATTAAAATCAGACATAACTCTCCAAGCATACTCCTCACATGCATCAACTGTATTGCCAATATAAATGTCAAAATCACCTGCTTTAAGATGATTAGGGTTCCAAGTATCTTTAAAAGTACAGAGGTAAGAATTTGTTTCCCCTGATAATTTTATTGATAATGATTTATTTGATTGCTTAGTACTTGCAGTAAGTGTGATGGAAAATGGATTCGTTGTCCCTCCAACCCAAGTTGACCAATTGAATTCAACAGCCCTATCAACCAAAACGGTCACGAGTTCTTCAAATTCTTTGATTTTAAATTGTTTCCAATTTGCTTTCTTATATTTCGTGAATCTTCTCCAATTGTCTTGAGTAATTGTCTCGGTTTCCTCTATACCAAATATGGATGCCAACTCCCTAAATCCGCTATTATAATCAGTCCGAAAATCAGCAAATCTTCTATCTGCAAGAAAATACGGAATATTACACTCCCTATAGAAGATTGGTAACACAATAATCTTCTTAGTATTTATTTGTTTCACCCAAGCCGCTCCGATTTCACTTTTTACCCATTCTGAACTTAATGCTTCCGGAGAGAGAACGATCCCAAGGAACTCGTTCTCTCTTATCCCTTCCTCAATCTTCCATGTGATTGAGTCACCAATTTTAATTTCCCACTTGTCAAACCAAACGTTGATACCAATTCTTTTTAGATCTCTTGCTAGTTTCTCTACGAAAGGCTTATCCAAACTGGTATGACTCAAAAATATACTAGGCATATAAGACCTCCTGCGAATATTTCGGCTAACGTCTTTTTTACGAACTTGAGTCGAGATCTTTTCTGCACTATTTCATGCAACAGTCCCCTTTAGGGGTATTTACGTAGCGTCTTTATCGCCCTTGTCATCCTGCAGGAGGCGGTCAAGTGGGCTTTGGATGCGGTGCAGGCTGCCTGCGGTGATGTGGGTGTACCGCACGGTGGTGCGTAAGCTTTGATGTCCAAGCAAAGCTTGTATATGGCGCAGGTCGGTTCCGTTCTCAAGCAAGTGGGTTGCAAAGGAATGGCGCAAGGAATGGATGCTGACCTGCTTTTCGATGTTCGCCTTCCGAATACCCTGCTCGAAAACCTTCTGTGCTGCGCGTTCGGTAAGAGGCCGATCTCTCCGCTGCCCGGGAAAAAGCCACTCGTGAGGACAGTCCTGCCGGATATACTCCTGCAGTACGGCGAACGCCGAAGTGGAAAGCAGCGTAATGCGATCTTTGCGGCCCTTCCCTTGGCGAACGTGCACGGTGTGACGTTCCGGATCCACGTCCGACAATCGCAGCCGTACAGCCTCGCTTACTCGAAGCCCCGATGAATACGTGAGATACAGCAGCGCTTTGTGTTTTCGATTCGTAACGGCTTTGAACAAACGAAGCACTTCGGAGGCCGACATCACATTCGGCAATTTCTTTTCCTTTTTCGGGCGGATATAGGATATGGTTACTTCGGTCATGAGCACATGCTTGCAGTAGAAGTGCACCGCGCTGATCGCTTGATTTACATCAGCATGGGAATGTCCTTTTTCCAATAAATACAATGAGTACCCTTTCAAAATGTTCTCGTCCCAAACCGCCGACCGCTCGCTCACATACCTGAAAAACTTCACCAACTGCCCTGTATAGGTTCGGATGGTCTTCGGACTGTAGCCTCTTACCCGCAGATGATCGACAAACGCCTGCTTCGCTCTTCCATTCAGCGCGGAACCCGCCGCCTCTTCCTCGATCTGTTCAAATCCATTTGCCCAAGACCATTGTGCAGGACGTTGCTTCATAAGAGATGAGTCCACACGAACCTTGTACCCGGTGAAAACCGTGCGCAGCGATGCGATCGCTTCTTCCGTGTTTGGAACTATCCACATTTTACGTTCAAAAGAGAAGGCTTCCCAAACATGTGAGTCAATCTAGCAAACAACGCCCGATCATATGGATGGGTGAAATGTATCTCCGTTTCGCTCTCCCACTCTACCAGCACCTGACGAGACATGGGAAATCATTCCTTTCTAGAATTATAATGCAAAGGCTACCCCTTGAACACAAAAAGAGACCGATCCGGCTATGCCGAATCCGTCCCCGATGCTTTCGGAACATTCATATTGATTCCTAATATAATTCACTATGCAATTCTTGCCTACCCTCCTTAAAGACGCAGAACGCAGCGCTACATATTAGGCGGATGCCCCTGACCATTCGCCTAGCCGCGACATACAATACCGCAACTTCAGCTTTTTAGGGGATAAGGAGGCCAACAGATGTTTACGTATGTAGTTCAGCCGGGAGATACATTATACGGGATTGCCAGCCGATTTGGCGTGTCGGTGGATGCGATCATGCGGGCGAATAATTTGACAGGAGGCATGATTTATACCGGACAGGTGCTGCGAATACCGACGGCGGTCGGCGGAGGTGGCCAACCGTTCCCGCTTCCAATACCTTGGCCGACTCCGACTCCGACTCCGATACCAGACCCAGGCGGCGCGCAGTTAGAGCAGCGCGTAACGCGGCTCGAGCGTCAATACGCGACGTTGGAACCGGCCGTTGATCAGTTGACCCGGAGAGTCGACAGGCTTGAAGCGGAGGTCGACAGGCTTCGCCAGCGCATCCGGCGTTTGGATCAGCAAGACTAACCAAGACGGTACCGCCGCATGAACAAAGCCCGCTTCCAAGTATCTCCCTCGGAAACGGGCTTTCGAAATTAAAATAATGAGAGCTGATTGGAATCAGGCAATCCGCGGAAGCAGCCCATGCCGGTTAAGAGCTCAATGATCGTCTTCGACGCCTTCGAGCGCTGCTGGAAGTCTTCAATCGATAGGAACGGGCCATCGTCGCGCGAGGCGGCGATGTTCCGCGCCGCGTTTTCGCCGACCCCGGCAAGCGCGGAGAACGGCGGAATGAGCGAGTCGCCGTCGACGATAAACTTGCGGGCGTCGGAGCGGTACAAATCAAGCGGCTTGAACGAGAAGCCCCGCGCCGTCATCTCAAGCGCCATCTCCAACGGAGCGATCATGCTCTTTTCCTTCGTGGTGGCGTTAAAGCCCTTCTCTTCGATCTCTTTAATTTTTGCTAGAATCGCGTCATAGCCTTGCGCAAGCAAATCAAGATCGAAATCCTCCGCGCGAACCGTGAAGTACGTCGCGTAGTATTCAATCGGATGATACACCTTAAAGTACGCAGTCCGCACCGCCGAGATGACGTACGCCGCCGCGTGAGCCTTCGGGAACATATACTCGATGCGCAGACACGAGTCGATGTACCACTTCGGCACGCCGCAGCGCTTCATCTCTTCAATCCATTCGTCGGTCAAGCCCTTGCCCTTCCGTACGCTCTCCGTTATCTTAAACGCGAGCGCCGCATCCATTCCGGCTTTATAGATCAGATACAGCATAATGTCGTCGCGGCAGCCGATAACGGTCTTGATCGTACAAGTACCGTTCTTGATAAGCTCTTGCGCGTTGCCAAGCCATACGCCCGTTCCGTGAGACAAGCCTGAAATTTGCAGCAGGTCGGCGAACGTTTTCGGCTGCGTCTCCTGCAGCATCTGGCGCACGAATTTCGTGCCCATCTCCGGCACACCGTACGTCGCAACAGACGTCCGGATTTGCTCCGGCCTCACGCCGAGCGCCTCCGTCGACGAGAAAATGCTCATCGCCAAAGGATCGTTCATCGGGATCGTCGTCGGATCGACCCCCGTTAAATCCTGCAGCATCCGCATCATCGTCGGGTCGTCGTGCCCGAGAATATCGAGCTTTAGCAGGTTCGCGTCGAACGCGTGATAATCGAAGTGCGTCGTCTTCCACTCCGCGCTCGTATCGTCCGCCGGGAACTGCACCGGCGTGATGTCCTCCACGTCGATATAATCCGGGACGACGACGATGCCGCCCGGGTGCTGCCCGGTCGAGCGCTTCACGCCGGTACAGCCGAGCGCCAGCCGGCTTTCCTCGGCGCCGCGCCATTTCACGCCGCGGTCCTCCTCGAACTTCTTCACGAACCCGTACGCCGTCTTCTCCGCTACCGTGCCGATCGTGCCTGCGCGGAACACGTTCTTCTCGCCGAACAGCACCTTCGTGTAGTTGTGTGCGTGCGGCTGGTATTCGCCCGAGAAGTTCAAGTCGATATCGGGAACTTTATCGCCCTTGAAGCCAAGGAACGTTTCGAACGGAATGTCCTGCCCCTCGCCCTTCATCTGCATGCCGCAGTGCGGACAGTTCTTGTTCGGCAGGTCAAAGCCGCTCGGATACGAGCCGTCTAGGAACCATTCCGCATGCTTGCACGGCTTGCACCAATAATGCGCCGGCAACGGATTGACCTCGGAGATGCCGAGCATCGTCGCTACTATGGAGGAGCCGACCGACCCCCGGGAACCGACCAAATAACCGTCCTCGTTCGATTTCTTTACGAGCCGTTCGGAAATAAGATAGTTCGCCGAGAAGCCGTATTTGATAATCGGCACGAGCTCCTTCTCCAGCCGTTCGACAACGACCTCAGGCAACGGATCGCCGTACATGTCCCGCGCCGTCTCATAGCACTTGTTCCGGATTTCCTCGTCCGCCCCTTCGATGATCGGGGTAAACAGTTTGTCCGGAAACAGCTCCAACGCCTCAAAACGCTCCGCCAGCTCCGCCGTATTTTTCACTACGACCTCGTACGCGACATTTTCACCTAAGAACGTGAATTCCTCAAGCATCTCCTTCGTCGTACGGAAATGTGCGTCCGGCTTTTTCTGGTCCTTCAGCGGGCTGAATCCGGTAATACCGTGAATCGCAATGTCGCGGAACATCTTCTGGCGCGGATGCGCATAATGAACGTTGCCCGTCGCAATGACCGGCTTCCCAAGCTTGCGTCCAATATCGACGACGGTACGAATTGCCGCCTGCAGCTGCGCCGGAGAGCCGACGAGTCCCTTGTCGACCAGATGCATGTAAAACGTCAGCGGCTGGATTTCGAGCACATCGTAAAATTCGGCCACCTCGAGCGCTTCATCCAGCGATTTATTCAGCACGCTCTCGAAAAACTCGCCCTTCTCGCAGCCGGACACGACAAGCAGCCCCTCGCGAAGCTCCTGAAGCTTCGACTTCGGAATACATGCGACGCGGTTAAAATAATTGGTATGCGCCATCGATACCAGCTTGTATAAATTCTTTTTGCCGACCGCGTTCAGCGCATAGACAAGGCAGTGGAACGGGCGGGTGTTCGACAAATCGGCACCCACATACTCGTTCAGCGAAGCGAGCGTCTTCAGGTTGCGTCCGTCCGCTTCCTTCAGCAAATGAAAGAGTATGTCCCCGAGCGCCTTCGAGTCGTCGATCGCGCGGTGGTGATTGTCGAGCGACACTTTAAATTTATCGGCGAGTGTGTTGAGCCGGTGGTTTTTCATCGAAGGATAAAGAAACCTGGCAAGCTCGAGCGTGTCGAGCACCGGATTCGGCATAACCGGGAGCCCGTGCCGCTTGCACGCCGCCTGCAGGAAGCCGGTGTCGAACCGGGCATTGTGTGCCACAAGCACCGCATCTCCGACCCACTCGACGAACCGCGGAATAATGTCCGCCTCTTCCGGCGCGCCGGCCACCATCTCGTCCGTTATGTTCGTAAGCTGTGTGATGTTATAAGGAATTTTCTCGTGCGGGTTGATGAATTCGGCGAATTCCTCGATCACCTTGCCGTCGACCATCTTTACTCCGGCGAGCTCGATGATTTTGTTGTGAGTGACCGACAGACCGGTCGTTTCCACGTCGTACACGACGTAGGTCACACCCGCCAACGGACGGTCGTCCGGCTGCATCACGATCGGCACCGAGTCGTTCACGACATTCGCCTCGACGCCGTAAATCATTTTGATGCCAGCCTTCTTCGCCGCCTTCGCCGCGTCCGGATACGCCTGCACCGCCGCATGGTCGGTAATCGCGACCGCTTTGTGACCCCACTTCGCCGCCAGCTTGACGTATTCGTCGATGCCGCTCACGGCGTCCATCGTGCTCATCGTCGTGTGCAGATGGAACTCAACCCGCTTCTCCTCGGCGTCGTCCTTCCGCTCCGGCGGCGCCACGACCTCGTTCAGGTCGGAAACCATCATCACAAGCTCCGGCACCTGCATGAAACGGTCATATTCAACACGTCCGCGCAAACGGATCCACTTGCCGACGGCAAGCAGTTTGAGCGTTTTGACGTCTTCTTTCGTCTTGGCGAAGCACTTGCACTGTAGAGAATCGGTAAAATCAGTTACAGAGAATTGGAAAAGGGTGCTGCCGTTCCGAAGCTCTTTCACTTCTAATTGGAACACCGTACCTTGAATCGTCGCTTTCTTTTCTTCATCTATGATTTGTTGGATAGGTACCGGCTGATCCTTAATGTCGTAGCCGTAGGAAAGCCTGTCGGCCGGGTCCTCCGGCGCACCGCCGTCGCCTCCGCCGAAAGCAGCTTCCGATAGAAGCTCCTGCGTAAACGCACGTTCTTCCTCAATAATCTTCGCTTGAAACCGTTCGTACTCCTCGGCGCGCGATTCCGCCACTGAGAATCTCACCCGGTACTCGCGGCCGAAGAAGCGCAGGAAATACGAGCGCACAAGCTCGTCCACGTTCTTCTTTTTCGCAAGCTCGAGCGACGTCTGATCGAGCAGCGTCACGCCTACAAATCCAGGCTCTACCATATCCAGCTTCGCCTTTGCCAGCCAACCGTTGATAGAAACCACTTCGCGCTGCGCCCAATCGACGAACAGCGGCCAATATTCCTCTAACAACGCGCCGTCTTCGACGGAATCGTCATAGTGCAGCACAAACCGAATCGCCGCGATATGCGCGAATTTGTCTACCACCGAACGACAAAACGAGCGGTACACGTCCCTCGGCACAAGCTTCTCCTTGCGCAAAAAGAAAGTCCACTCCCGGTTCGTCCGGCTCGTCTCTACGCGATCAATATACCCATCAGCAAAAAAGGAATCGATTACGTCGGTCGGGATACCCGCCTGCTTCATCAGAAGCTCGAATCGATTCCGTTTCTCTACCACCATGCTCAAAAGGGTCTCCTCCCCAGAAACGTTGTAAGAGCAATGCAGCCCTCTTGACCGTGCAACGGTGTCCTATATGATTTCCAGCGGCGCTACTGTAAAAAAGGCGGCTCGCCCCGGCTTAATACGCCCGGGCGAACGCGACCGTATGCTTCGCCTGATCCCCGCAGACGAGGCATGTCGTTTTCTGCTCCTTCGGCTCAAACGGAATGTTCCGGCTCGTCGCTCCTGTCTCTTCCTTCACCTTCGCCTCGCATTCGCGGCTGCCGCACCAGCCGGCAAGCACAAAGCCGCGCAGCTTGTCGTTATTCGCCTGCAGATCGGCCAGCGAATCGACCGAGCGGAGATTCTCGTCGCGGAACTGCAGCGCGCGGGTGAACAGCTCTTGATGCACCGTATCGAGCATCGCCTGCACTTCAGCGACGATGTTGTCGAGGGCGACGGTTTTCTTCTCGCCCGTTACGCGGGAGACGAGTACGGCTTGTCCGTTCTCAAGATCCCGCGGGCCGAGCTCGATCCGAACCGGAATGCCGCGCATCTCGTATTCGTTGAACTTCCAGCCCGGGCTCACGTCGGAGCGGTCGTCCATGCGAATGCGCACGCCGGCCTGCTTCAAATCGGCGAGCAGCTCGCCTGCCTTGGCAAGCACCGGCTCGCGCTTCGCCGGCGGTCCGATCGGGATAAGCATCGCCTGCGTCGGAGCCACCTTCGGCGGCAGCACCAAGCCGTTGTCGTCGCCGTGCACCATAATGAGCGCGCCGATCAAACGGGTCGATACCCCCCACGATGTCGTGTGTACGAACTGCTGGGTGTTTTCCCGGTCCAAATATTTAATTTCGAACGCTTGCGCAAAGTTCGTGCCCAAATAATGCGACGTTCCGGCCTGAACGGCGCGGCCGTCACGCATCATCGCCTCGATCGAATACGTATCGACCGCGCCGGCGAACTTCTCGCTCTCCGTCTTCTGGCCTGTAATGACCGGAATCGCGAGCACATTTTCAACAAATTCCCGGTACGTCTCAAGCATCAGCATCGTCTCGCGGCGTGCGTCTGCCTCGTCCTCATGCGCCGTGTGGCCTTCCTGCCACAGAAACTCGCTCGTCCGCAGGAACGGAAGCGTCCGTTTCTCCCAACGCACGACGTTCGCCCATTGGTTGATGAGCACCGGCAGATCGCGATACGATTGAATCCACTTCGAATACATGTGGCCGATCATCGTCTCGGACGTCGGGCGAATGGCCAGCTTCTCTTCCAGCTTCTCGCCACCCGCCTCCGTTACCCACGGCAGTTCGGGGTTGAATCCTTCGACGTGCTCCTTCTCCTTCTGGAAGAAGCTCTCCGGAATAAACAACGGGAAATACGCGTTGCGGTGTCCCGTCGCCTTGAACCGGTCGTCCAGCTGGCGCTGAATCAGCTCCCACAGCTCATAGCCGTCAGGCTTAAATACGATACAGCCGCGCACCGGCGAATAATCCATTAAATCCGCCTTGCGGATCGCGTCCAAATACCATCTGGAGAAATCCTCGCCCTGCGGCGTAATTTCTCGAACTTGCTTCTTGTCATTATCTTTCGACATCCGTCACTACCCCCGAAACAGCCGCAATATATCGTTATAAGTTACTGCTACCATCAACAGCATCAGCATCGCGAAGCCGATGAAATGAACGAGGCTTTCGCGATTCGGATCGACCGGCCGGCCGCGCACCGCCTCAAGACCCAAGAAGATCAATCGGCTGCCGTCGAGCGCCGGAATCGGCAGCAGGTTGAAAATGGCTAAGTATAAGCTCAGCATGGCCGCCCACCATGTATAATACATTAAACCCGCATTGGCCAGCGACATCGTCATTTCGGCAATCCGGATCGGTCCGCCGAGGTCGTCCAGCGTGAACTGGCCTAATACCAATCTCTTAAAGCCGTCCATGATCGTAACGGTGGATTCCCAAGTCGTTGTTAATCCGTTCGTGATTCCTTCTTGAATCGTAGCGGGCCTCGTGATCGGCGACATGCGTACACCGACGCGAATCACTTCCTGCCCATCTTCAACGATCCTGGCAGGCGTCATCGTAAGCGTAAGCAGCTCGCTGCCCCGCTTTACGATCCACGCCATCGGCTCGCCCGCAGATTGCCCTACGAGGGCGCTGATTTTCGATGCGTCGGCACCGATCGGCACTTCGTTGATCGATACGATCTCGTCCTTCGCCTGGAGTCCCGCCGCCGCCGCAGGTTCGTTCGCAATGACCTCGTTGACGGCAACGCCGACCGGAATGCCGTTCATGAATGCAAATGCAATAAAGAGTCCGACCGCCAATATGATGTTCATCATCGGTCCGGCGAAGATCGCCGTGGCCCGTTTCCGGACGGGCTTGGCGCCGAACTGCCGATCCCACGGCGCGATTTGCGTCTCCCGATTGCGGGCGACGATGAGCGCCTCCGGATGGACGGCATACTCCTCCGTCTCGCCGTCGACGTCGAGCTTCAGCGTCAAGCGACGCTCCAAATCAATCGAGACGACCTCGCCGCGCACCGCGTCCGCCCGCTCGTCCAGCTTATCGAGATATAAGGTATGCGCCGTATTGCCGATCGCATCCACTGCAATCGTCTGGCCCGGCTGCACCTGTACGACCTCCGGATCTTCTCCGGCCATTCGCACGTATCCCCCGAACGGCAGCAGCCGAAGCGTATACTTCGTCTCGCCCCGTTGGAACGTCAGCACTTTCGGACCGAAGCCGATGGCGAACTCCCGGACCAGAATGCCGGCACGCTTCGCAAAGTAAAAGTGTCCCCACTCATGAATTGTAACCAACACGAAAAACAGGAGCACCGTCAGGACAATTCCTTGCGGCGTAAACTGAGGTGTCATCAAATCGGTCCGTTCCTCCCTTGTTCCCCGGCAATGGCTCTCGCCGGAGAAGTATGTCCTTAGCTTACCATTATTCCAATCAAGGGTTCAAGAGAACGGAAATTTGCTTATTTTGCCCGCTGCACGGCAAAATTTCTTGCCCAAGCGTCGGCCTCCCAGATCGCCTCAAGCGAAGGCTCCGAAACTGTAACGTGTGCGGAAAGCGCCGTTTCCACCATGCTTTCGATTGCCAGAAACGGGATTTGTCCTTGCAAAAACAGATCGACCGCCGCTTCGTTGGCGGCGTTGAACACGGCCGGCGCCGTCCCGCCGGCGCGTCCCGCCTCGTACGCCAGCCGCATCATCGGGTACCGCTCCGTATCCATCGCCCGGAACGTCAGCTTGCCGAGCGCCGCCAAATCGAGCGAAGGCGCCGGCGATACGGGGCGCTCCGGATAGGTGAGCGCATATTGAATCGGTACGCGCATGTCGGGCATTCCCAGCTGCGCGATGATGCTGTGATCCAGAAACTCTACATAAGAATGGATGATCGACTCCGGATGGATGACGACATGAATGCGGTCGATCTCCATATCGAACAGCCAGCGGGCCTCGATCAGCTCCAGTCCCTTGTTCGCCATCGTAGCCGAATCAATCGTCACCTTCGGGCCCATCGACCAGTTCGGATGCTTGAGCGCTTGTTCTACCGTGACGCCCTCGAGCTCCGCACGAGGCTTGTCCCGGAAGCTTCCTCCGGATGCGGTCAGCGTAATCGTTTTGACGTTCTCCATCCGCGACCCGTTCAACGATTGAAAGATCGCCGAATGCTCGCTGTCCACCGGAATGAGGCGAACGTTCCGCTCACGTACCCGGCTCGTGACGATATGTCCCGCCGTAACGAGCGTTTCTTTGTTCGCAAGCGCAATGTCCTTGCCCGCCTCTACCGCCGCCAGCGTCGGTTTCAGTCCGTTGCTCCCCACGATCGCCGCTACGACGATGTCCGCTTCCGTCTCGGCCGCGGCGGCGTGAACGCCTTCGTCGCCATAAACGACGCGGATCGCGGAAGGCAGCATGGCGCGAAGCTTGTCCGCTGCTTCCTTCGTGCCGACCGACACCAGTTTTGGTTGAAATTGAAGAGCTTGTTCGGCAAGCAAATCGATATTTTTCCCCGCTGCTAGTGCTTCCACGGAAAATCGCTCCTGATGATGCGCAACCACGTCAAGCGTCTGCGTTCCGATTGATCCGGTGCTGCCTAAGATAGCGATCCGCTTCACCATAACGCTTCTCCCTCCCCTGCGATCATGGCAGCAAGCCTAAGAAATGAATGAATGGGAAAACGATGATCCAGCTGTCCGTCCGGTCAAGAATGCCCCCGTGTCCCGGGAGTATGTTGCCGGAATCTTTAATGTTGCGGACCCGTTTGTAGGCCGACTGAATCAAGTCGCCGAGCTGTCCGATCACCGATACGGAAAGACCGATCAGCACCGCCTTTTGCCAAGTAAGGAGCTCCGGAGCGAACATAAAGAAAACGAGTGCGGCTGCAATCGACAGCAAAGCGCCGCCGATCGCGCCTTCCACCGTCTTCTTCGGAGAAATCGTCGGCCAGAGCAGCTTTTTCCCGAACAGCCGTCCGGCGAAGTATGCTCCGATATCCGTCAGCCAAATGCAGGCGAACAGCAGGAACGTCCAGTACAGCCCGTTCTCGAGAAAACGTGTAAAGATCATGTAGTAAAACCCGACGCCTATGTACACCACACCGATAAAAAGCAGTGCGATTTTGTCAATGCTCGTTCGATTTTGCGAAAACACCGTCAATGCAAAAAACAAAAACATGAACAACCAAATGACCGTCTGCTGCGGCGGTACCGGAAGCGGCGGGAGATGATTCCAAGGAATCACAAGATAGAGAACACCCGCAAAACCAAGTAAAGAAGCGGGCTCGCTCCCTCTTCCGCCGTTTAACTTTACAAACTCGTAATAGGCGATCACCGCAAGCAGCGTAATGAGCAGCGAAAACCAACCATGGCCGAGAAAAAGAACCGCTATAAAAAAAATACCCGCCAACAGTCCCGTAACAATACGCTGACGCAAACGCCGCCCCCCTTTCTCTATCGGTGTCCTACAGCTTGCCGTAGCGGCGAACGCGCCCCTGATAGGAACGGATCGCCTCGCGGAAGTGCTCGCTCGTAAATTCAGGCCAATACACGTCTGTAAACCAAAGCTCGGTATAGGCCAATTGCCATAGCATGAAATTGCTGAGGCGAATTTCACCGCTCGTTCGAATGAGCAGATCCGGATCCGGCATTCCTTCGGACTGAAGATAGCTTTCGAACAGATCGTCCGTTAGTTCCTCGGAGGAACGGATCCCGGCTCGCACGTCTTCGGCATATTGTCGAATTCCAAGCAGCAGCTCCCTGCGGCCGCCATAATTTAAAGCAAAATTCAGAATGAGTCCGGTATTGTGCTGCGTTTGCTCAATAGCCGCGTCGATCGCTCCCAGCGCATGGTCCGGAATTCCTTCCCTGCTGCCCATCATTCGGATCCGAACGTTGTTGGCGATCAGCTCGTCGATTTCCAACGGGAAAAATTCCTGGGGCAGCTTCATCAGAAAATCGACTTCTTCCTGGGGGCGTTTCCAATTTTCCGTAGAGAATGCGTATAAGGTTAACACGTTCACGCCCAGCTCGCCGGCCGCCTTCGCGATCACCTTCACATTCTTCATTCCGGCCCGATGACCGGCAACACGCGGCATACCGTACCGTTTCGCCCACCTCCCGTTGCCGTCCATAATAATGGCGACGTGCTTCGGAATATTGCCGGGGTCGATCTGCACGGAAGCGTCCGGCCGTTTCGCCCGGAACCAACCGAAGAGACGGTCCATACGTTTCCCCTTCCCACTCATGGTAAGACGCAAGAACCCCCGGCCGAAAGCCAGGGGGTTAAGCGGTTCGGTTCGATCAAACTTCCATAATTTCTTTCTCTTTTGCCGACAACACCTTATCGACTTCGGCTACAAAGCGGTCCGTCAGCTTCTGGATGTCGTCCTGATGGCGCTTCGACTCGTCTTCGGAAATTTGATCCTTTTCCAGCTTCTTAATATCGTCATTGGCATCTCGGCGAATGTTGCGAATCGCAACCTTTGCTTCCTCGCCATATTTTTTCGTCGTCTTTGCAAGCTCCGCGCGCCGTTCAGCCGTTAGTGCCGGAATGACAATTCGGATGGCGCTGCCGTCGTTCGATGGCATCAATCCAAGATCGGATTTCAAAATCCCTTTCTCGATCGCGCCGATCGCGCTCTTATCCCATGGCTGTATCATCAGCGTCCGGGAGTCGGGCACGTTCACCGATGCGAGCTGTGTTACGGGCGTCATCGCCCCGTAATATTCGACCTGCACCCGATCCAACAAAGCTGGTGTAGCCCGTCCGGCACGCAGGCCGTTCAAATCGCGCTTCAACGCCTGAATCGCTTTATCCATCCGCTCTTCCGCGTTTTTTTTCACACTTTGAGGCATCGTACACTTACACTCCCTTCAAGATGGTGCCTATTTTCTCGCCTGTCAATGCACGGCGAATATTCCCCTTCTCCGAAATGGAGAATACAATTAAAGGAATGTTATTATCCATACATAATGATGAGGCCGTCGCATCCATAACACCCAAGTTTTGATTGAGCATTTCCATGTAAGTTAGCGAATCGTATTTTACAGCATTCTGGTCAACGAGCGGATCCGCCGAATAGACTCCGTCCACTTTGTTTTTGGCCATCAAAATAACCTCGGCTTCGATCTCCGCTGCACGCAGCGCCGCCGTCGTATCTGTCGAGAAGAACGGATTTCCGGTGCCCGCCGCGAAAATGACAACCCGGCCCTTCTCCAAGTGGCGAATCGCTTTCCTGCGAATATAAGGCTCTGCAATTTGCTGCATCGTAATGGAGGATTGGACCCTTGACGGCACATCGAGTTTCTCCAAGGAATCTTGAAGCGCAAGCGAGTTCATCACCGTAGCCAGCATTCCCATGTAATCGGCCGTTGACCGATCGATGCCTTTGGCGCTGCCCGAAATACCGCGCCAGATGTTTCCGCCGCCGACGACAATCGCCACTTCCACCCCTAGCTCGAACACTTCCTTCACTTGTTCCGCAATTGTGGAAATCATCACGGCATCTATGCCGAAACCTGATTGCCCCGCCAATGCTTCCCCGCTCAACTTCAGAACGACACGCTTATATACCGGTTGACTCACCTTCGTGTTACCCTCCAATCGCTCTTCCCTTAAAAAAGAAGGAACACATCGTGTTCCTCCTGCACTTTTTATCATGTAGCATTCATCATGTTCACACGTGAACAGCAATTCCAGGGTTATCGGAAAGGTTACTTCTTCACCTGTGCCATTACTTCTTCTACGAAATTGTCCTGCTTCTTCTCCAACCCTTCGCCAAGCTCGAAGCGCACGAAGCGGCGAATCGAAATGTTTTCGCCGATCGTCGAAATCTTTTCGTTGACGAGCGCTTGAATCGTTTTGTCCGGATCTTTAATGAAAGACTGCTCAAGCAGGCAGAACTCTTCATAATATTTGCCCATCCGGCCTTCAACCATCTTATCGACGATTTTCTCCGGCTTTCCTTCGTTCAACGCTTGCGCACGCAAAATTTCGCGCTCTTTATCAAGAGCTTCCTGCGGCACTTCTTCTCGGCTTACGAACTTAGGATTTGCTGCCGCAATCTGCATCGCAACATCGCGAACGAACTCACGGAATGAATCCGTCTTTGCAACGAAGTCGGTTTCACAGTTTACTTCCACCAATACGCCGATCCGTCCGCCTGCGTGGATATAAGATTCTACGAGACCTTCCGTTGCAATGCGTCCCGCTTTATTTGCTGCTGCAGCCAACCCTTTTTCCCGAAGAATTTCTGTTGCTTTCTGAATGTCGCCGTTGGCATCGTCCAATGCTTTCTTGCAGTCCATCATGCCTGCGCCTGTTTTTTCACGAAGTTCCTTTACCAATGCTGCGGAAACCGCCATGTTCCGTTCCTCCTTAATTCAAAGCTATGTAATCCGAAAAAAAGGGAGTGAAAAGGTTAACATGCAACCCCACCCTCCCTTTTCTTGGTCGGTCTTTATTTCATTATGCGCTAGTTTGTTCGCCTTGATGCGCTTCGATAACGGCGTCTGCCATTTTGCCTGTCAAGAGCTTCACGGCGCGAATCGCGTCGTCGTTGCCAGGAATGACATAGTCGATCTCGTCCGGATCGCAGTTTGTGTCTACGATGCCGACGATCGGGATGCCGAGCTTGCGGGCTTCAGCCACCGCAATGCGCTCTTTGCGCGGATCGATGATGAACAAAGCGTCCGGAAGCTTTTTCATATGCTTAATGCCGCCCAAGAATTTCTGAAGGCGATCTTTTTCTTTGTTAAGAATAATAACTTCCTTCTTCGGAAGCAGGTCGAACGTGCCGTCCTCTTCCATACGCTCCAATTCCTTCAAACGATTTACGCGCTTCGTAATCGTTTGGAAGTTTGTCAGCGTACCGCCCAACCAACGCTGGTTGATGTAGTACATGCCGCAGCGAGCCGCTTCTTCCGCTACGGAATCCTGCGCCTGCTTCTTCGTTCCTACGAACATAATCGTTCCACCGTTGTCTGCGAGCGACTTCACGAAGTTGTAAGCTTCTTCCACTTTCTTGACCGTCTTTTGCAGGTCGATAATGTAAATCCCGTTTCGTTCCGTGAAGATGTATTTATCCATCTTTGGGTTCCAGCGACGAGTCTGATGACCGAAATGCACGCCGGCTTCCAACAATTGCTTCATGGATATGACTCCCATCCTCACTCACCTCCTCAAATTTGGTTTTGTAGTGTCCTCCGCCTTTCTCATCTTCTTGCGGGACAGTCCGAAGTCCGTCGGAGATGCACCCCCGCAAAAATCAAAAAGCGTGTGTTTTTTCACACTGCCAATAAATATACCATAATCACCTATTATTGCGCAACCTAGACACCATTCTCTATCGCGTGGTTAATTCTGTAATGAGCGCATCCATCGTCGGGGGCGTGTCGAAACGGTAATATTTCGCCTGCACTTTAGAGGCGAGCCCCCGATCTTCCATCTCCTGCACAAATTGCTGCCGATCGTCGACAAGTCCCAGATCATAGAGCATGGCGGAGATCGCCGAGAGCTCCGTGCCGGAGCTGATCGTAAAGGCAACGACCTTCACGGCCTCCTTTTCCTTCGAGGACACTTCTTTAAGCTTGCTTTGAAGCTCTTCCTCCGAATACAGGGTTTCGTCCGCAGCATATAAAACGTACCCTTGCTGCTCCGCAGCTTCCCTTAGCGCCTCGATGCTGATGTCAACGGCCTGCGGAGACTGCGGCGGAAGCTGCGGTTCACCGATTTCGGCCAATCGAAGAATAAGTGCGGTAACGATCAATCCAATTCCAAGTCCAAGCAAAAAAGATTTACGCGCGGCCATCCGACGGTTCCTCCTGCTTGGCTAATCCGATAATCAACTGGACCTCACCCTTGTTTTTCCCTAATTTCTTAGCGATATATTCCATCGATTTCCCTTGGTCGTATAGGTGAAACACTTCTTCATGGCGAGTCCGAATGCCGTTATTTCGGACAGGAGCTTCGACTGACGGTTCCTCCTGCTTGTCCGCCTCTTCGAGAGACTTGTCCCGTGAAGAGACGATCGGAGATAAAGATCTCTGCGGCGCTGCCGCCGCTGCGGGCGCCGAAAAAACGGACGCTTCCTGAGGCGGCTGTTCGGATGAAAATTGTGGAGCCGGTTTTTGTTCCAATTGCTCAATGCGGCGCATGAGCGCTGTCGTACGCTGTTCATGCTCTCGTTTCATTTCGCCGACCACGCGCACAAGCTCTTTGTTTTCCTGCTCAATCTCCTCCACAAAATGCTGCAGGGTGTCTCCTACGGAATCAAGCACTTCCTCTGAAAGCTCCGCTTTGGGACGCTGGTTGGGAAGAAGCACCGCGTATAGAAGCACTACGGCTCCAAGCAGTACGACGATGACCCAAGGCTCGCTCAATGCACGTCACCTATCCGTTCCTATAATGAAATATCGATATGCTTTCCTTTAAATGGATGGATCCCCGCCGCTGCGGATGGAGCCTCCGGAGAGGCATAAGATTGCCGCTTCCGCTTCTGCTTTCGTGAATCATCACTATTGGCACGAGCGCCCGATTGGTCGTCGCGAATATTCAAGTAAGCGGTCTCCTCAATTTCCGTGCTTCGCTGCCGATTTTGCTTCATTTTTTTCGAGGCTTGTTCCGCCATTGCAGCCTGTTCTTGAGCGGGGCGTTGATTCAGCTGATTCTGAATCGCCGTTGCCTCGGTTGTACGCGGAATGGCAATTTGCATTTCGATGGACTTTAAGCTCATCCAATTCCCCTCCGTTCGGAGTTTGGTATGGCTGCTTTACCGTTTTAGAAATGCGATGATAACGTAATTTCTCCTCCCTCTAATTGGAAGGCGACACGAGTGGTTGCGTCTTTAATAAAACGGGTATATCTGCCAATGACGATTTTAGATCCGGAATAAATGGTACCGATCACTTCTACCTTAGCGCGTTCGATATCGTCTAATAACTCTTCTATTTCTAACATACGTTCTTTCCCTGCCGTAAGTTCCTCATTGGCCGCCTTTTTAGAACCCGTCAGCTTTTTCCGAAGCTCCAGCTTATCTGCCGTCAGCGTTCCCGCAGCCGCCATTTGATCCAACAAGTTTAGCGCTTGCTCCGTTTTTACGAGACCCTCGTTAAGATCTTTCACCTTCTGCTTTAGCTCCAGCAGCTCTTCCCTAAGCTCGGGTGCAACCCCTACCTCAATCGCAGTTACGTTCGTTGACATCGTGTTGCCCACCGTACGCGCCAAAACCTTCTCTCCCGCTTGAATCGTACCGCCAACGATTAATCCTTTGGGCCCTGTGCAAATGACGTTTTTGCCGGCTTTCACATGCGAGTGCATGATGCTTTGGGTGACAACGACGTCCTCCCCGGCTGAAATATTCGCTTCCTGCACGAAGGAGCTTTTGAAATTCACGCCCGCTTTCACGTACCCCTTGTTTCCGGCAAACACTCCGTTCGCGATTTCGATCGATCCTCCAGACTCGACCTCGGCACCTTCCACTCCGCCTGTAATTCGAATGTCGCCTGAAGCGTGCACTCGAAAGCCGGCAAGAACGCTGCCGCGAATGACAACGGTTCCGACAAAATCGATGTTGCCGATATGATAATCGACATCCCCATTCACTTCATAGACAGGGAACACGTTTAGCTTGCCCTTCTCCGTTTCCGTCACCAGTCCGTCAATGACCGCATAAAGACACTTTTTCTCGGGATCGACGACGACATTTTTCCCCAATTTGAAATGAGCTTCCTTGCCGTCTCGGCCGGGAACCGATTCACCGGTGACCGCCGTACCCAGATCCCCTTTGGCGGCGGGGATTCGTTCGGCGATCAACTGTCCTTTGGTCACGTTGTTCAAGCTTACAATCTCACGGAAGTCCATTGTTCCGTCCTCAAGCTGGAGCGGCTTTCGTTCGTTATTGTTCATATTATATAAACAACGAATCGAGCCATCCTCCCCATGAATCGGCGGACTGCCTGCAGCAATTTGAATCGGACGAGACTTATAAGCTAGGGGATTCCCTGCAAATTGAGCCATTGCTTCCTCTTGATAGCCGTAAATGACACCGTTTTCTTGTAGAAGCTCCACGATTGCCTCTTTCGTTATCGAGGACGCTCCATCGGCATCAATCAGCTGTATGAACGCCGCCATCTTATCCTCTGATACGGATACCCCGATAACGGATTTGATTGATCCGCTAAACTCCATTGCCATGCCCTGTGCGACCCCTCCCCGCGAGATCCGTTACCCTTGCATCAGTTGCTCCTTCATCCGGCCCAAATTTCCTCTTAACCGCAAAATGGCTTTCGAATGAAGCTGTGAGATGCGGGATGGCGATAGCGACATCACCTCCGCGATTTCACTAAGCGACAGCTCTTCGTAATAAAACAACGATACGACAATGCGCTCCTTCTCCGTTAACCGTTGGATCGCTTTCGCCAAATTCTCTTTTAAAAACAATTCATTGACGCTGTCTTCCGGATTCTTGGCTTGTTCATCAACCAAAAGCGACAATCTTGTCTCCGTTTCCTCATCCCGAATCGGGTCCTCCAAGGAATGAAGTGTCGTAACGGATACTTCTTGAAGCATCTGTTGGAATTCGGCTTCCGAAACTCCCAGATATTCGCTCATTTCCCGATCCGTAACTGTGCGGAGATGTTCCTGTTCCAGTCTTTGGTACGCCTCTTCGATACGTCTTGCCTTCTCGCGAACCGATCTTGGCAGCCAATCGGCCTTGCGCAATCCATCGATAATACTGCCTCGGATTCGCCACGACGCGTACGTCTCGAATTGAAGCCCCCGCTCATGATCGAACTTATCGACGGCATCGATTAAGCCCATTATACCATAACCGGACAAATCTTCTTTGGATATATTTCGGGGCAATCCGATTGCCAGCCGGGCGGTGACGTAATCAACCAACCCAACATGGCACTCAATAAGCCTCTTTTTTGATTGCAGGTCTCCCTGCTCCTTCCACTGCTTCCACAGCCGTTCCTTTTCTTGATTCGGCAGTGCTGCGCCTGAGCTCTCCATTCGAGTTCACCGCCCTTCCGTTCCAGGCTGTTCTTTACGAGGACTCTTTATCCGACATATGCCTGATCGCCTTCGCTAACATCTCAGGGTCATGGTGCTCGACCGTTTCCGGAGCGCTATTCGTAACATAACGCGGCGGTGTTAAAGGGTTGAAATCGGGATCGCCGCCGGAATCTTCAGGTGTGGTAAGGTCGATCGCCCGGCCTTTTCCGGCCTCATCGTCTCCTTCGGCAGCCCGCTCGTCTGTCGCTCCCGATAAAGGAGGTGCTAGAGCCTGCCCTATCATCCAACGAACGGCAAAGGTTACGATGAAAAACACTGTGAAACTGATTGCAATGCGATACATCGTTGTAGAGTAAGGGTTGGATGAAAACGAAACGAGCAAAATCAATAACGCTCCTGCCGCACCGGCAATCGCATTCCACCGCCAATTGCCGATCATAAGCTACAATTCCTTTGTTCCATGTTGAATACTGCGAATATGAAGTATGCCCGTTTCCGGATCAAACTCAATCGTCCTTCCATAATTCCCACCTGTATCTTCCGCAATAAGCGGAATTTGAAGATGATCCAGCCAAATTTTGCAAGATTCAACGTTACGGGGACCGATCCTCATCAGATCGCCTCCATTGGCCGCGAAAGCGAACATTTGCGCACCGCCAGCCATCTTCGCTTGCAACTTTCTGACGGTCGTACCGTGCTCCTCCATCCGGCGAACAAGCTCATAAATACCGGTATCCGCGTATTTCGCTTTATTTACCGCTCCATCTCGCGCGATATCGGAGGACGGAAGCATCACATGAATCATTCCAGCCTTTTTAGTTGATGGATCGTACAAGGTCACGCCTACACAAGAGCCTAGACCGGTCGTACGCAGTGGATGGCGGTCAAAGGACACATTTAAGTCCGCCATCCCAACTTTAATTACGGTTTCAGCTTTCATTCGGCGGTACTCCTAGAGCTCGGAACAACGTTTCGAAGGAATCGGGATCAGGGATAAAGAAAAAATTGCCCTCAACTCGCTCAAACCCTTCAAACAAAGTAGTTTCAATCAACAATGCATGATCCCCCATATCGCCGTATTGCAAAATTCCATAGGCTAGAATCGCTCCCGCCATATCGACGGCAAGAGACGGCGGCGTCGGTGAGAAGGCCAGCGAGGTCAAATCGGCTAACGACGCCAAATACGAACCGGCTAAAATGTTCCCGATCTCCGACAGCGCGGAAATCTCCAATTCCGTAAAGCTTTCTTCCCGAACGGTGTCCTCCTCGACTAATTGCGAGAGCATTTTGCGGGCGGAATCGACGGATAGGATAAAGAACAGGTTGCCCGAAACGTCGCCTTCGACTCGTAAGAATACGACGGCGACAACCGCTTCGCCTCCCCCGACTTGTTCTGTAACGAGATCAAAAGGCACGAACCGAACGTTCGGGACCTTCATATCGATTGGTTTCTTCAACAAATGCGATAATGCCGTTGCTGCGTGACCGGCTCCGATATTCCCGATTTCTCGCAAGACGTCCAGTTGAGTGTCGCCAAACTGTTCGAATGCGCTCAAAATATTATTCCTCCAATTGTTCCAATTGAACAATTTCACCTTTATTCAGCACTTCCGTAAGGTTAAGCATCACGAGCAGTCTGTCGCCGATTTTGGCAACGCCTCGCAAATATTTGGCGCGAATGCCTCCGACCACGTCCGGCGGAGTCTCAATCATGTCCGAGTCTACATCGATGACGTCGTTCGCCGCATCGACAATGAATCCGACTTCAAGGTCATTCACGTTGACCATAATAATTCTGGAGTTGTCCGTCGTCTCCATCTCTTGCAGTCCGAACCGGCCCGCCAAATGAATAACCGGCACGACAACGCCGCGCAGATTGACGACCCCCTTCACAAAATCGGGGGTTCTCGGCACTCTCGTTAACGGAAGCATCCGCTCAATTGTTTTCACTTGATCCACTTCGATTCCGTATTCCTCCGAACCAAGTGAAAAGACGATCGTCTTTATTTCAGTACCCATACATGTGTTCCTCCTTAGCGATTATCGAATAAGTGCGTTCGTATCGACGATAAGTGCCACTTGTCCGTCCCCAAGAATCGTGGATCCGGACACTGCAAACAAATTCGTTAAATATTTACCCATCGATTTCAACACGATCTCCTGCTGCCCGATCAATTCATCAACGACGATTCCAGCGATCTTGTCGCCTTTGCGGACAACGACAACCTCGCTTTCCTTCTCGTCCTCTTCGCTGTAATCAGGCACTTCGAACAACTGGCTTAAGCTGATTAACGGGATGACCGAGTTGCGGTATTCCATCATTCGATTGCCGTGCATCGTGCGAATGCGGCTCTTTTGGACGATCGACGTTTCCACAATGCTCGAGAGCGGAATCGCATACTTCTCTTTGCCGAGCTTTACCATCATCGCAGATATGATCGAAAGGGTGAGCGGCAGCTGGATCGAAAATTTCGTCCCTTTACCAGGAGTCGACGTCACTAGTACGCTTCCACCGAGCGATTCGATTTTTGTCTTCACGACATCGAGACCGACACCGCGTCCCGAGATGTCCGAAATTTTCTCAGCAGTACTGAAGCCCGATGCGAACAAAAGCTGATATACTTCCTGATCGGTCATCCGATCCCCTTGCTCCTGCGTCACAATCCCATTCTTCATCGCCGTCTTCAACACACGTTCGCGATTGATGCCCCTTCCGTCCTCTTCCACTTCAATAAATACATGATTGCCGCTATGGAACGCGCGCAGATTCACTGTGCCTGTCTCCGGCTTTCCGACCGCAAGCCGGTCTTCAATCGATTCAATGCCGTGGTCCACGGAATTGCGAAGCAAATGTACGAGCGGATCGCCCATTTCATCGAGCACGGTCCGATCCAACTCCGTCTCGGCCCCCGTGATGACCAAATCCACCTTTTTGTTGAGCGTCTTCGCAATGTCGCGGATCATGCGCGGGAAGCGGTTAAAGACGGATTCCACCGGCATCATGCGGAGCTTCATAACGACATTCTGCAAATCGCTGCTGACACGGCCCATGTGCTCTACGGTCTCAAGCAGATCGGTCCGCTTGATTTCACTAGCCAGTTGCTCCAGCCTTACTCTATCAATCAGCAGCTCGCTGAATAGATTCATGAGCATATCCAATCGTTCGATATCGACCCGGATCGTCCGATTCGGAGTGCCGGCGCCGGGGCGAGGAGCCGCAGGAGCGTTTGATTTTTGAGCGTCCGTCTTCGGCTGGTCCGGCTGTTCGACTGCCGCTTGAGCTTGCGGCTGCTTCGCTTCAACGACCGTAGAAGCCTTTAACGCCTCTACGGTCATCGGCGCGAGCTGGACGTCTTCGATTTCGGAAACGCCCGTTATCACTTCTTTGATTTCCTCTTTAGAGGACGATGAAACGAAGAATAAACGGAAGGAAAAGTCAAACTTATCCTGTTCAATGTCCTCAACCGACGGTTCCGACTTCAGCAAGTCACCTTTCGGCTCAAGCGCGTTAAAGACCATATAGGCTCGAACCGCTTTCAATACGCAATCTTTTCGAATCGTCACATCGATTTGGTACACATTCAGCTCGGATTCGATGGATTGCAGTGCGATGCTGCTTTGATATTCGTCCAATGAAGAGACGAAAAGCCGCTCCTCCTCTTCCCGCTCCGAATTTACAGCGGGAGCGGCAGACGCACTCGCCGTTTTGGCAGCGGCATTGTAATTTCCTTCTACGATCGACTTGAGATCGGCAACGATCTGGCGAACGTCCGACTTCCCGGTGCCGCCTTCAACAATATCGCCCACCATCGCTTCTAAGGCATCCAAGCTTTTGAAAATACAATCAAAAATGAATTCCTGCATCGACAGCTTTCCATTGCGGACGGCATCCAGCACGTTTTCCATTTCGTGCGTCAATGAGGCGATGTCCTCATACCCCATCGTCGCGGACATTCCTTTTAATGTGTGTGCGGATCGGAACATGTTCTGAACGATACTAATGTCATCGGGCGCATTCTCGAGCGCAAGCATATTGTCGTTCATCGCCTGCAGGTGTTCGCGCGATTCATCGATAAACATTGATAAGTATTGATTGGTATCCATCCCTACACCTCCTCGGCTAATGTAACTTCTCTTATGATTTGTCTTGCAATTCCCTCCAGCGGAACGACCCGATTCACACAGTCCAGCTCCACGGCGGCGCGCGGCATTCCGTAAACGACACAGGAAGACTGGTCTTCCGCGATCGTTCGCTTCACTCCGCCGTCTTTCAGCAGCTTCATTCCTTTTGCTCCATCACTGCCCATCCCCGTCATGATGACCGCGGTACGGTCCAGCTCGTGGAAAGGATTCAGCGATTCGAACAGCACGTCCACCGATGGGCGGTGACCGTTGCGCTGCGGGTCTTTGGTCAGGCGAAGACGATATTTGTCCTTCACCTTCTGCATTACCAGGTGAAAGCCCCCCGGAGCTATGTAAGCAGTGCCGGCAACCGGTTCCATGCCGTCCTCGGCTTCGACGATGTGAATGGAGCAAAGTGTGTCCAGGCGCTGTGCAAGCGATTTGGTAAATCCCGCCGGCATATGCTGCACGATCAGAATCGGTGCCGGGAAATCCGCAGGCAGCTGTGTGAGCACCGCTTGCAGCGCCCTAGGCCCCCCTGTGGATGTGCCGATCGCCACCAGCTTGCGCAGCGTCCCGAGCGGCCGAACCGACCGGGCCGACGGCAATTTCGGCTTTGGCGCTGGCTCCGGTGCTGTCGGCTTCAGGCTTGGAGGTTCCGCGCCCCCCCGTCTCGGGGGCTCCGGCTTGGAAACGGCCTTGCCGAAACCCGCTTGCTCCGCAGGCTTGCTCTTCGCAACCGGCTTCGGCGCTGCAGGCGGCTTCGGTTTCACCAGCGGCCTGATCTCATTCGGAGGCGCTGAAGGCATCGGAGGCGGTAACGGCTTTGGCTCAGGCGCAGGGGCCGACGGTTTCGGCGGCGGAACGATCGCTTCCGGCCGGTGCGTGCTCGTTACGGCGGCGCGCAGCGTTGCCAACAGATGATCATGCACGCGATTGATATCCATTGACATTGGTCCGGACGGCTTCGGCACGAAGTCGAACGCTCCCAATTCCAATGCCCGAATCGTAGCCATTGTGCCTTCTTGCGTCGAGCTGCTGAGCATGATAACTGGCTTCCGCCATTCCGCCAAAATGAGCGGCAGTGCCTCAAGTCCGTTCATCTCGGGCATCTCGACGTCAAGCGTCACGGCGTCGGGCTTCAACGTTGTGACGAGCTCAATTGCCTCGCGCCCGTTCTTTGCCGTTGCTACAACGGTGAACCCATCGTCTTCCGCAATAATGTCAGAAACCAATTTACGCATGAAGGCCGAGTCATCTACGACCAGAATGCGATATGGCTGCATAGACTTCACTCCCTTGAGATAGCGTCCGGCGTTTTGTTTGTAATCCTCCTAGGGGATTTCCAACAAACAATCGTCTACTTTAATAAATGCAGCATGCGGGTAAGGAACCGTTTGACTCCCCTCTCTGACGCGGCTTCCTGATCCAATGTACGATCGGAGGTAAACCGTTCAACCAGCTCTTGCAGCTCCCTGCTCGCGGCAGAATCCGGGAACAATACAGAAAACGGAATTTGCCGTTTGACCGCCTTGGATACATTCGCATCATCAGGAAGGAACCCAAGCGTAGGTATGTCCAATTGAAGAAACTGCTGCGCAACCATCCTGATTTTGTCTGCGGTTTGCTTTCCTTCCTTCCGATCGGTCGCTCGATTCACGATCAATTGAAACCGAACGTTAGGCTCCGCCGCATGCACCATCTTAATAATGGCATAGGCGTCGGTAATCGACGTTGGCTCCGGCGTCGTAACCACAATGGTTTGTTCAGCCGCCGCAATAAACGTCATAGATTCCTTGGACAACCCCGCTCCCGTATCAAACAAAATAAAATCGACCTTTCCGTTAAGCGAGTACACCTGCTGTGTGAAGTAATCAAGCTCGGGCTTAGATAACGACAACAAGTCGTTAAAGCCGGAGCCTCCGGGAATGAATTGCAAATCGTTCACTCCACGGAAAATGATCTCTTCTATCGTTCGTTCGTGCTTCAGCAAGTGGTATAAGTTATATTTCGGTGATGCACCCATCAGCACGTCGATGTTCGCCATCCCGATATCTGCGTCAAATACTAGAACCTGATACCCGCGGGCTTGTAAAGCCAATGCAAAATTGAGTGTGAAATTCGACTTTCCGACGCCCCCTTTCCCGCTCGTAACGGTGATGATTCGTGTTTGTCTGTCTGAGGTCGAGGTAAAGTCCGGACGGATGTTTGTCTCATTCGAGCCTTTAAGCACTAGATTGCGAAGCGCTTGCGCTTGATCACTCATCGGCAGCTCCCCCAAGCATTTGTTCTACGAGTTGATCGGCATTTGCAGCGCAGATGTCGTCAGGGACCATTTGACCATTCGTAATGTAAGAAAGCGTCAATGAATAATCGTGTAGCAGATTAATCATGGAACCGAATGTAGACGTTTCGTCCGATTTTGTAAAGAGCACTTTTTCCAGGCCGAATTTGTTAAAATTGTCCGTTACCGCTCGCATATCGTTGTATTTCATGCTCAAACTGAGGACTAGGAACGTTTCACGGGTTTCATCCGAACGTAGCATCGAATGCACCTCCGATACCGCCATTTCGTTCCGGTAGTTTCGGCCTGCCGTATCCATAAAAATCAAATCCCGATCCGACAGCCGTTCGAACGCCTTTTTCATGTCCATTGCCGAAAAGACAACCTCAAGGGGGACATTCAAAATGTTCGCGTACGTCCGAAGCTGTTCGACGGCAGCGATTCGATACGTGTCGGCCGTAATGAAACCGACATTCCGTCTATGCCTTAAAACTTGTTCGGCAGCCAGCTTCGCGATCGTTGTCGTCTTCCCGACCCCTGTAGGGCCGACAAAATGCGCAATGCGCGTTTCTTCGCGAATCGGCTCGATACCATGCTTCGTCAATATCGCGAGCAGTCCTTCTCTCACCGCTCTCCTTGCATCCAGATCCGTAATGGAGTCAGTAGACTCGGATGCGATGCGGGCAGCAGCCTCTTCAGCAATCAGCTGCGCCAAATCCGGCCGAACCTCTTGCTGCACGAGACGTTCCCGATACCGCTCGAACGGGACAGGAAGCGAGACCGCAGCGCTTTCGGCTTCAGCGCTATGGAGCTGTGCCGTTGTGATCTGCTTCATTAGCTCCTTCATTTGCTTCATCTCGGCCAGAAGCGCATCTTCCCGCTGCTTGTGCACTGCTTGAGACGAACTCTCCCCAGTCTCCTGCGGACGAGACGGAGCATCATGCACCCAAGCCTCCTTGATATGTCCCGCGAAGGAATCGGCCGCAGCTTCAAGTCTTGCTACGGAAGCTTGACCGGCGGAAGATGCGGGAGCGGACAAGGAAGCCGCCCGGTTCGGCGTGTACGGCATCGACCCGGTCGCAGGCCGATGCGTCACTGCACCGGTACTTGCTTTCATTTCTTTCGCTTGGGCTTGCCAGGCCGCACTCGGTGAAGCGGATTCCGGATTGGAATCGGTGGCGGCAACAACCTCCACCTTCTTCTTGGAGAACAATCCGAACAATCCGCCTACCCGTATTTCCTTCGTATTAATAATGACCGCGTCTTTTCCAAGCTCAGCCCGAATTTTCTGAAGCGCATCCGGCATGGAGTCAACTACATATCGCTTCACCTTCATACGTTCACCACCCCAACACTTTGAACTTCAATGCTTGGTTCAAGTTCATTGTAAGACAACACGGTAATGTCCTGCATTGCCCGGTCCAACAGCTGCTTTAAGTACATGCGAATCGTCGGGGACGTGAGCACAATCGGCGTGCTGCCGGACTGAACGAGCTTCGCCGCCTGCTCCGTCACCTTCTGGACAACCGTCTGCGAGCTTGCCGGATCAAGCGCAAGATAGCTTCCGTGCTCAGACTGCTGTACCGCTTCCGCAATTTTTCGCTCCAGCGTCGGACCGACGGTCACGACCCGCAGCGCTTCCGCCCCCGGTGAATACTGGAGCGTAATTTGACGTGACAAGCTTTGGCGCACATATTCAGTCAAAATATCCGGATCTTTTGTGTAAGTTCCGTAATCCGCAAGCGTCTCAAAAATCGTTACCAAATCGCGAACCGAAATTTTTTCCTTAAGCAGCTTGCACAGCACCTTCTGCACATCCCCGACAGACATCACGTTGGGGATCAGCTCTTCCACCACCGCAGAGTTCGTTTCCTTCACGTTATCGATCAATGCCTTTGTCTCTTGACGTCCAAGCAGCTCATGTGCATGCCGCTTTATAATTTCGGTTAGATGAGTCGCAACGACGGAAGGAGGATCGACAATGGTATACCCGGATAGCTCCGCTCTTTCCTTCATTCCTTCATCAATCCACAGTGCCGGCAGCCCGAAGGCAGGTTCCGTCGTTTCTATGCCGGTGATGCTCTCATCATCGTACCCTGGGCTCATCGCCAAGTAATGATTGAGCAGCAGTTCTCCTCGAGCCACGGTGTTCCCTTTAATTTTCAATACGTATTCGTTGGGACGAAGCTGGATATTGTCGCGTATTCGGATCACAGGAACGACAAGCCCCATTTCAAGCGCGCATTGGCGGCGAATCATTATGATCCTGTCCAGCAAATCGCCGCCTTGCTGCGTATCGGCGAGCGGAATAAGTCCATAGCCGAACTCGAATTCAATCGGATCGACATGAAGCAGACTGACAACGTTCTCCGGATTGCGCACCTCTTCAATCTGCTGCTCTTCGACGAGCAATTCCTCCTCTACTTCCTTGCGTTTCGCGTTCCGCTCCGCAAAGTATGCCCCGACCGCGATCACCGCAGCGATCGGCAGCGTACGAAATGGTCCGATTGGCGTAAACAGTCCGAGCGCGGCAATTGTTCCGGCGACAACGTACAGAAGACGAGGATACGTAAAAATTTGACCTGTAATATCGCTTGCCAGATTTCCTTCCGTAGATGCCCGCGTGACGATCAGACCGGCCGCTGTCGAAATGAGCAGCGCAGGAATCTGGCTGACGAGTCCGTCCCCGATCGTCAAAATCGAATACGTCTCGAGCGCGGTTCCGAAATCCATTCCCATCATAGACATGCCGATAATAAAACCGCCGACCAAGTTGATGATCAGGATGATTATCGAGGCGATGGCATCTCCCTTGACGAATTTGCTCGCACCGTCCATTGCGCCGTAAAAGTCCGCTTCCTGCTCAATTTTCTGCCGCCTGTCGCGGGCTTGCTGCTCATTGATGAGTCCCGAGTTTAAATCCGCATCGATACTCATCTGCTTGCCCGGCATCGCATCGAGCGTAAAGCGGGCCCCGACCTCGGCCACCCGCTCGGAGCCTTTGGTAATAACGATAAACTGAACGATGACAAGAATCAGAAACACAACGAAACCGACGGCGATATTGCCGCCGGCTACGAACGTTCCGAATGCCAGAACAACTTCCCCTGCATGCGCCTCCGCCAAAATATTCCTTGTTGTCGATACGTTCAGCGCAAGGCGAAACAAAGTCGTAATGAGCAGCAAGGAGGGGAATATGGAAAACTGCAGCGCATCTTTCGTATTCATTGCGACAAGCAGCATCGTTAACGCAAGCGAAATATTGATAATGAGGAGAAAATCGAGCAGCATCGGCGGTATCGGGACGACCATCATCAAAACGATACCGATAATGCCGCCTAATATCCCCAAGTCTCTCATCTTCATGCCTATCCCCTCCTTTCCATGTTATTTCGCGGCCGCGCGGCCTTTCAGCTTATACACGTAAGCAAGCACTTCGGCAACCGCCTGAAACAGCTCGTTCGGGATCGTTTCCCCGATTTCCACTTGCGCGTAAAGAGCTCGTGCCAGCGGCTTATTTTCCATCAGTGTAACCCCGTGCTCCGCAGCCACCCGTTTCATTCGAAGTGCCACATAGTCGGCGCCCTTCGCGATTACCTTCGGAGCATCCATCCGGGAAGCATCGTATTGGATTGCAACGGCGAAGTGCGTCGGGTTCGTTATGACCACATCCGCCCTCGGAACCTCCTGCATCATTCGCTGCATCGCCATCTGCCGCTGCTTCTCTCGAATTTTACCTTTAATGAGCGGGTCGCCTTCCGTTTTCTTGTATTCGTCCTTAATGTCCTGCTTGGACATCCGGATGCTTTTTTCATGCTGCCATCGTTGGTACATATAATCGAACACGGAGATGATAACGAGCGCAGCGCCGACAATGAGACCAAGGCGGAGCGTTAATCCGGCGACATATTGAAACATCGTTTCCAGAGGCACGCTTGCGAGCGTAAGCAGCGTATTTTGCTCCGCGATGAGAATGTAAGCGACGATAATGCCGATCACCACCACTTTAATCATCGATTTCGCAAACTCCGCCAGCGCTCGCGTGGAGAAAATGTTTTTGGCACCCTGGATCGGATCGATTTTTTCCAATTTCATCTTGAGCGTTTCATTCGTGAACAAAAAGCCGATTTGTATATAGCTGGCAAGGAAAGCCATGATCACGCTGAGCGCCATAATCGGCAGCATCACAAGCAGCAATTCCTTCATTAGATAAGCGAAGATCAATGTAACGTTTTGGACGGTTACGTCCCAAAGGATGTACTCGTAAAAGGTTACCGAGAACATGCGGGTTACCCCATTGCCCATCACGTGACCATACATCGCTAACAGCGCAAATCCGCCAAGCATAATGAAGGCGCCCGGCAGTTCCATACTTTTGGCCACTTGGCCCTTCTTCCGTGATTCTTGGCGTTTCTTCGGAGTAGCCGGTTCCGTTTTCTCTTGTGCGAACAGCTGCAGGTTTAATGAAAAACGGTATCGCGCCACGGATTTACCTCCTCATTCAGAACGATTCCGAGCGCATCAGCCTGGTAAGCTCGAACAAATGCTCAAACATCGTTACATAGAGCAGCTGAAATAAAGCAACGAAGCTTGGAACCAGTAAAAAAATAAGAATTAAACCTACTAAAATCTTGAGCGGCATCCCGATGACAAAAACGTTGAATTGCGGCGCCGTCTTCGTGAGAATACCTAACGCCACGTCAATTAAAAACATCGCGGCTACCACCGGAGCTGCCATTTGAAAGGCGAGGCTGAACGCGACGGCAAAGCTTCTGGTCAGCATCTCCGTAATAGTGCCGGAGGCATAAATTTCGTAAAACGAATTATCGAGCGGAACCGCTTGATAGCTGTCCATCAGAGCCGTCAGCAAAAAGTGATGGCCGTCTAAGCTTAAAAACAGCAAAATGGCGACAAAAAATTTAAAGTTGCCCAAAATCGGGCTTTGCACCCCTGTCATTGGATCGATTACGTTAGCAATGCCGAAGCCCATCTGCATGTCAATGAATCCCCCGGCAATTTGGACGACCGTAAAGAACAGGTACGCAATAAATCCGAGCAAAATTCCTATGAGCGTCTCCCGAATGATAAGCAGCATATAGCCGCTGTCCCAAGGAATCGGAACTTGCGCGCCCGAAGCGAAAAACACAATCAGAGTTAAAAAGACTGTGATCCCGATCCGGAATTGCGCCGGCACGTTGTTTCGGGTAGAGAAAATCGGTGCAGTGATAAAAAATCCGGTAATTCGGCAAAAAATCAAGAGCAAGTTCGGAAAGAAAGAAAGTACGAGTTCCATATTCTACACACCCTTAACCGACATACCGGTGAAGGTTGTCCAACACATGAAACGTAAAATCGACCAGCTTGGACATGATCCAAGGACCAAAGAACAGGATCGATACAAGCACCGCTATGATTTTAGGAACAAACGCCAGCGTCTGCTCTTGAATTTGGGTCGTCGCTTGAAACACGCTGATGATAAGCCCGACGACCAAAGCAATGATGAGCATTGGGCTGCTCGCCATTAAAGTCGTATAAACCGCTTCTCCGGCAATTCGAATGACTGTATCCGACCGCACAACTTTCCCCCCATTCAAGTGTTAAAGCTCAGCAAGAGCGACTTCACGACCAAATACCACCCATCGACAAGCACGAAAAGAAGTATTTTAAAAGGGAGTGAAATCATAACGGGCGGAAGCATCATCATCCCCATCGCCATGAGCGTACTCGCTACGACCATATCAATGACGAGAAAAGGAATGAAAATCATAAATCCCATCTCAAACGCCGTCTTCAATTCACTGATCGCAAACGCGGGAATCAACGCTGTAAGCGGTACATCCTCGTAGGAGGACACACGATCCATATTTGCGTAATCCATGAACAACAGCAGGTCTTTTTCCCGCGTATGGCTGAACATGAACTTCTTCATCGGCAGCGCTGCCTCGCTGAGCGCTTCCGTCTGGGTCAGCTCTCCTTGCATGTACGGCTGCAGCGCATTCTCATTCACCTCGCCAAGCGTTGGGGCCATTACGAATAGCGTAAGGAAAAGCGCTAGACCGATAATGACCTGGTTTGGAGGCATTTGCTGCGTCGCCAGCGACATTCGGACAAAGCCGAGCACGATGACGATTCGAGTAAAGCTGGTCATCATAATGAGAATGGCAGGCGCCAAACTTAAAATGGTGATCATCAGCACAATGGTTAACGTGGAGGAAACGTCCGCCGGTTCATCGGAAGTTCCGATCGATAAATCGATGCCGGGAATCTGCGCCTCTGCGGCCTCAACGACTGGTGCCACGCTCAAAACGAATGCAAGCAAGACCGTAATGAGGATACTAAAACGTTTCATTAGGATTCCGTCGACCGCCTTTGTATTTCTTCTTCCTCTGCCAACAGCTGACGCATGGAAGATTTCCTTGAGTGAATGCCGCTCAGCTTTTGCTGCAGCAATTCGCGAAAATCCGAGTTGCTGTGCGAATGCGGAAGGTCCGATTTTCTCCTTAGCATTCGGCGAGCCCAAGATCCTAAGGAAGGGAAAACAGTATCAATCGGTTCCGGGTCCAAAGATGCCAGCATCGCTGCCGCCCGTTCCGGATCGTCGATACGGTCAAGCAACGTCACATTTTCACCGATCCCAACGATGTAAAGGGAGCCGCCAATTTCAACGACCTGCATCGATTTGTGCTGGCCCAACATCACTCCGCTCACAATTCGCATGGAACGATGGCCGGACCATTGTCTATTTTTTTTCGCCAAAAACTTAATTAATAGAACGATTATGCCGATAATAACAAGGAGTGCAAGCACGACTTGCACGAGACTGCTGTAATAATCTCCGCTCGACCCGACAGGGGTCGCAGATACGGCCAGCCAGCCCGTTTGCATAGCCCCTGTTTGTACGGATGCAAACACGGCAATCAACCCATCGTCTTCTTAATCGCTTCGATAACCCGATCCGCTTGGAACGGCTTTACGATAAAGTCTTTCGCCCCGGCTTGGATCGCATCGATAACCATCGCCTGTTGGCCCATGGCGGAGCACATAATCACTTTCGCTGAACCATCAAGTTTCTTAATTTCCTTTAATGCCGTAATCCCGTCCATTTCCGGCATCGTAATATCCATCGTCACGAGATCAGGGCTTAAATCTTTGAACTTCTCTACCGCCTGCACGCCGTCTGCCGCTTCCCCTACGACCTCATACCCATTTTTTGTGAGAATGTCCTTGATCATCATGCGCATAAATGCGGCGTCGTCTACAACTAAAATACGGTTTGTCATGAAAAATACATCCTTTCGGCTAGTGTTTATTGTAATTTTTGAATTCGATCCCACTGGCTGACAATATCGGTTACACGTACACCGAAGTTTTCGTCAATAACCACAACCTCGCCCTTGGCTATCAACTTATTGTTTACTAGAATGTCCACTGGTTCTCCTGCGAGCTTATCTAGCTCTATGATCGAACCTTGGGAAAGCTCAAGAATATCTTTAATCAAACGTTGGGTCCTTCCTAATTCAACAGTAACCTTAAGCGGTATGTCCAAAAGCAAATTAAGGTTCGTCGTATCTGCGGAAACGCCTAGCGCTTGATTAAAGTCAGAAAATTGAGCAGGCTGCACATTACGCGGCTGCTGCGGCTGCTGATATTGCATTGGCGGCTGCGCATACCCCGGCGGATAGCCGTATGGCATCTGCGGCATCTGCGGCATCTGCGGCATCTGCGGCATCTGCGGCGGCTGCGGCATTTGCGGCAGCTGCGGCATTTGCGGCGGCTGTACGCCATAATGCGGAAGCTCTGTTCCGTATTGCGGCGTTATCGGCGGCGGCATCGGCGACGGTGCCGATTGAGGCATCTGCGGTTCGGCCGATGACGGCGATGGCGGCGTATATACTGCTGGTTGCTGCGGTTCGGCAGACGGCGGTGCAGAAACTGGCTCCGAAGAGGATCCTCCTCCCATTAAGCTGTCCACCATTTCTTTCGCAAACCAAACGGGCAGCAGCTGCATAATGTTAGAATCGATCAAATCACCGATCTTCAAACGAAACGAAATTTGAATGAACACTTCTTCCGTTAACAGCTCGTCGCCGTCTCCTTCGGAAAAATCCAGCACATCAATCCCCGGCGGAGATATATTCACGAATCGATTGAAGATGGTCGACATTGAAGTAGCCGAGGAGCCCATCATCTGGTTCATCGCCTCTTGGACGGCGCTGACATGGATTTCGTTCAATTCCGTCTCCGACGGATGACCGTCTCCGCCGAGCATAAGATCTGCGATCACTTGGGCGTCGAACGTCTTAATTACGAGCAGATTGATGCCATGGAACCCGTCTACATAATTTACATGAACGGCCACATGGGGGTGAGGAAATGCTTCGTTTACTTCCTGTTTGGCAATGACCGATACTTTGGGCGTTGTAATATCCACCTTGCGGCCCAGAAGCGTCGAAAGTGCCGTAGCAGCGCTGCCGAACGTAATGTTGCCGATCTCACCTAACGCATCTTGCTCCATGGGACTTAAATAATGGTCGACAGTTAGCGGTGTTAAAGCCGATTCGCTGCTGTCATCGCCTGAGCCCTCTGCCTGCCGAAGCAGGGCGTCAATCTCTTCCTGCGACAGATAATCCTTATTATTTGACATCCGCACCTTCTCCTTCGTCGGCGACAATGTCCGAAATTTGAATGGCCAATTTGCCTTTAATGGTTCCCGGCGTCCCGATATACTTCGTACGTTCTCCCACTTTAATTTCCAAACCGTCGTCGAGCGGCTTATTGAGTGTGATCACGTCACCGACAGTCAAATTAAGAAACTCTCGAATCGTAATTTGAGACGAACCCAACTCGGCCACAACCGGCAGCTCCGCATTGGTCAATCGTTCCTGCAATATTTCCAGTTCTTCCGGCGCTCTCGATTTCTTCGGAGAGAAGAATAGGTTATTTACAGACAACCGGGGCATGATCGGTTCCACCACGACGTGGGGAATACAAAGATTTATCATCCCTGTCGTATCCCCGATCTTCGTGCTGAGCGAAATGAGAGCAATGGTTTCGTTAGGAGACACAATCTGCATAAATTGCGGATTCGTCTCAAGAGAATCCAAGCGAGGGTTCAGCTCAATGACAGTTTTCCATGCTTCTTGCAAGCTGTCGAACGCCTTTGAGAAAATTCGTTCCATCACGATCGTCTCGATCTCCGTGAGGCTCGTAATCTTCGGCGGTGTCGTTCCGGTACCGCCAAGCATCCGATCCAGCATCGCATAGGCGACGTTCGGATGAACCTCCAGCACCATACGCCCTTCGAGCGGCTCCGCCTCGAAAATATTCAAGATGGTCATCTTCGGGATCGAGCGAATAAATTCGTCATATGGCAGCTGTTCGACTTGGACAACACTAATTTGTACAAACGTACGAAGCTGTGCAGAAAAATAAGTGGTTAGGAACCGGGCGAAATTTTCGTGGATCCGGGTTAAGCTCCGGATGTGATCCTTCGAAAACCTTACGGCACGTTTAAAATCATAGGAACGGATTTTTTTCTGCGTGTCTTCTTTTTTCAGCTCTTCAGCGTCCATTTCTCCGGACGATAACGCCGCTAAAAGAGCGTCTATCTCGTTCTGCGAAAGTACGTCTACCATGGAGGATCACCCTCTTTTATTTACGGAATCGGGTCGACATGTGACTATTGCTCGGTAATGATCAGCTTCGTGACATATACATGTCTGACTTTACCTTCCCGCAGCAGTTCGTTTGTTTTATTGATCAACTCAGAACTGATTGCATCGACTCCGGCACTTCCATGCACCTGCTCCGGCGTCATATCCAGCAGCGTGGTGTTAATGACATCCCTGACTTTGAAGGACAGCAGCTCAAATTCTTGCTTCGCTTCAGGACTATCCATTTCGAAGGTTAAGCTGATGTTGACGAAATAGTTGGGATTGGCCAGGTTCGTAATCATTTCGTCAATTGCGAACGTGACTTCGGCAACCTCTTCTGCACTCAGCGGTTTCGATTCGATTTGCTCCGCTTCCGCTCTCGCGGCCTCCCGCGGGTCGGTAGGGGATGAGTCGCGCATAAAGCTGTTCCAAAGGACGAAGGCTGCGCCAACGATCAAGGTAACGGCAAGCAGGATAACGATAAGCCAGGGCAACATTTTCTTCACAGGGAACCCTCCGATTGCTGTATATCGACGGCAGCCTTCGTCAACCCGATACCGCGTAAAAATTGCTGCGTGAGGCTGACGACCTCCGACGTTTTTTCTGTAACGACGTATTTTTTGCCGGTCGTCATCGTAATGATCGTATCTGGAGTTTCTTCAACCGTCTCAATAAAGAGTGCGTTCAAGGTTACTCTCGTGCCGTTAAGACGGGTTACGGTGATCATAAGCATGCCTCCCAGCACCTCAATCGCTTACTTCGGGGGAGCGGCGAAGCGCTCCCCCGAACCAAATCGATCAGGCTTTATCGTTTCAGACTGACGATTTCATTCAAGATCTCGTCCGATGTCGTAATAATCCGCGAGTTCGCTTGGAACCCACGCTGTGCCACGATCATTTCGGTAAACTCATTGGTCAGATCGACGTTGGACATTTCAAGCTGGCCCGAAATGACCGCACCCGTTCCGGTTTCCGCATCGTTCGCGGCAATCACTTCGATCTCGTCAGGATTCGCGTTGGCATTAAAGCGGTACAGGTTCCCCCCTATTTTTTCAAGCGCGCCCGGATTCGCTACCGTAACAATGCCGATCTGCTGGCCGGTCGGTTCGCTCGTACCGTCCGCTCCCACCGCGATAATCGAGCCGTCCTGTGCGATGGAGAATGCCGTTACATCCTCATCCAGAACGATATTCCCGCCCCCTACGTTTTGAACAAACAATCCGTCGGCTGTGACGAGCTGACGCGCGCCGTCAAGCGTAAAATTGCCCGCACGCGTTAAGTAAGGTACTTCTTGACCGTCCACGCTCGCAACCGCGAAAAAGCCGTCTCCGTCAATACGCAGGTCGGTGACGATATTTGTAGTCATCGCGCTGCCCGGCGTATGAATCGTGTCGATGGAGCCAAGCGTGACGCCCAGTCCGATCTGCTTTGCATTGACGCCGCCGCGTTCTCCCTCTTCCGGAGCGGTGATGCCCGACACCGATTGGCTTAAAATGTCCTTGAACATAACACGGCTTCCCTTGAAGCCTATCGTGTTTACGTTCGCGATGTTATTGCCGATAACATCGAGTTTCGTTTGAAATCCCCGCATGCCGGAGATACCCGAGTATAGCGATCTTAACATAAGTGCGGATTCCTCCTGGGTCTTTAGTTTTGGAGCTGCGCATCAGTCGGTCAGCGCAGCTAGGGCCTCCTGCACGGGCCAGCCCTAACGAACGACAACGGTGCTGTCAATGTTCGTGAACACATGGTCCCGCATCGCTGCATGGTCCATCGCAGTCACGATCGTTCGTTGTTTAACGTTTACGATAAATGCCATATCTTGAAGCAATACAAGCGATTCCCTCGCTCCTTTAGACGCCGCCTTGTCAACGGCGCTGTGAAGACGTTGAAGCTGTTCCGGCTGAAGCTTAATACCTCTCTCAGACAAGCGCTGCTCGGCATGATGACTGAACGTAAGCAGATTATTTTCCAACAGCTTTTGGAAGGACGTTCCGCTTTGGCTCTGTGTCTTCTGACCGGCAGGTGCGGCGCTTGGTTTTAACAGACTCTGATGAAGGGAATGCGAGTATAAGCGCACTGCATTCGGGTCACTCATGAGTCGCTTTCCTCCGCTTCGCTTATCTTGATGATACCGTCGAAGGCGATCTCAACTGCCCCGACCTGCGCATACTGTACGCCGTCCCGAATTGTGACGGCTTCTACAATTCCGCTCTCGGTTCCTTCAAGAACACCTGTCGAGTCGTACACATTCCAAGTAATTTCTTTACCGATTAAGCTGGAAGCCTGGCCTAGAGACTGCCGAAGAAGCTTCAATTCCGTACTCATATTTACGAGCTGTTCCACACTGGAAAACTGAGCCATCTGAGCTATGAATTCTCTGTCCTGCATCGGCTGCATCGGATCCTGATGTTTCAATTGAGTGATTAAAATATGCAAAAACTGATCTTTACCCATCTCATTGTTATCGGCACTGCCGCCGGGCGGCATATTGCCTTTCGCATAGTAGGGCCATATATTTCTTGTTCCAATCGTGTCTGTCATGTTTGCCACCCCCCGTTATGCCGTTGCGCTAAACGAGTTTCCGTGCTCAGTTCGGAATTCCGCCTCTTTCAAGCCAACTTCCCAAAACTCCGTCAGCTCTTCCGATTCACTGTCGTCCCGTTGACGGTTTTCGCGTTCAGGCGCATTTCCGGATTGTCTGCCTTGACGGCTGTCTTGGAACATTCCCGAGGAAAGATCCTGTTGAGCAACCTCCAGCTTCTCTACCGTAATTCCTTGCGTCTGCAGGTTCGTTCGCAATTGGGCAAGGCTCGATTCCAACACGTCTTTCGCCATTCCAGTTTCCGCCGTAAACATCGCCGTCAGCTGCCCGTTATGAAGCGTCAGCTTTACTTCCACTTGACCTAAATGCTCCGGAACGAGCTTAATGGTCGCTTCCGTCAGCTGCTTGCCGCTCATGGACTGTTTAACCAGCCAAGCTCCCATCTGTTCGGTGAACGAGGCAGCCGGAATCCTGAGAATACTGTCTGCTTTCGATAGAGCTTCAACGGCACCGCTCCGAACCTGCTCCATCATCCCGTTCATGCCCGCGGTTTCTAAAGTCCGCGTCGCATCGGGAGCGACCACTGCGGCATCTGATGTTTCCGGCGTCGTTTGAACGACCGCCAAACGTGCCTTAGCATCCATCGCGAAAAGATGCGTCATCACTTTCGGCGAAAGTGCCGGCTCCAATGGCATGAGCTTCGAGTCCAACGCTCCCTCCATTCGCTCAAGCATGCGATTAAGCTCGCCGAACGAACCGCTGTGCTTGGACGATTCGGCGATTTGAAGCAGCGCCGACATCGTTGAAGCCGATTGCGGACGATCCTGAAGGGCCGGCAAAGCTTCCTTAACAACGGAAATCAAACGTTCTCCTTCCGCAGCTACAGCTTTAAGATGAGGTTGCTCCGGATTCGCCTCGAGTGCTGCAGCAAGCTGCTTAAGCACTTCTAGAAAGCGAGAGGAATTGAATTCGGAACGCTGTACTTGGTTAACAAATTGCTGCTCCTGCTTCGACGGAAAAAGGTCGATTCCGCCATCGAGCATTGTGTCGTTCATGACCAGTTCATCAACCGCTCTTGCCAACCAGGAAGTTACCTGAGGATCCTCCGCGAGCTGCTGTTGAATGTCGACCGGCAAATCTGCAAAAAGTGCGGCAAGTTGATCAAGTACGGATAATACGTCCTCTTCGGTATTCGATGGCTCCTCTGATTGACCGCCCAACAGCTTCAACAGTTCAGAAGACATCCCATTAGCGGAGGACGGCTCGGCGTACTCCCCAGTCATTTCTGCCATCAGCCGCATCACCAACGCCTCGAATGGATTAGAGCCTGAAGTCGGAAGCGCTTGACCGCTCACTGCATCGGAAGCAGCTGCTGCAACTTGGCCCGTCGAATTTCCAATCGGCATCGCCATTGCGTTTATGTTCATTTGTTTCACCTCCTTTCCATGCAAATTCATCTTATCCTAGCCTTGCGGTAATTTTGGCGGTTTCTTCTTCGGACAAGTCCGCCAGCGCGTTCAAGAGCGACGCTCTAGGGGCTTCGTCCATCGCCTGCAAGATGGATACGACCTGTCCGCGGTCCGTCTTGGCCATCTCCAGCAGCACGGACGCCGCCCGGTTCGGAGCCATTGACGCAAACGTCTGACTGACTTCTTCCTTGGTCAGTTGTGCCGCAGGGATGCTGCCTCCTCCCGCGGACCCGCGAATCGCCAATCGGCTTTGAAGCGCGGCAATTTGTTCATCCCTTGCAGGGACCGTGTCTTTCATTAGGATCGACGTTTCGGCTGCAATTTGCGGGTTCATTCTTCCCAAGATGCTTACCTGGGCGTCTAAATCCATCTGGCTGAGAACCAGCACCCGTTCTGCCAATGTTAAGCTCTCGAGCACCGGAGCCGCCTTGCTGGCGGACATTTCGGCGTATACTTGGGCCAGCGCAGCGATCTGCGCGGTATATTGCTCGTCACTCACCGTCACTGCGTCGTAGCGCTCCCTCAGTTCCTCGTTCTCTGCCTGCAGCTCTGCAAGCTGCTCGTCTTTCGCCGCATTGTCGTCGGACAGCTGTGCGATCTGCGCGTCTCGTTCCGCGATAAGCGCTTCAAATCTCGCAACATCTTCCGACCGGCTCTCCGGATCCGAAGCGGTCTCTGCCCCCCCCGCCTGACGGATCGCATCTTGAAGCTCCTCTTCCGTCGGCCGCGGGTCCGGAACGATTTCCGAGACGAACGGAATTTTGTTGGCTCCGCGAAGCAGTTCATTCGTCACGTCGTATCCGAACACGGTCAACAGCACTCCGGTCAGCAGCAGCGTGAACAGAACCGGCAATGTGTAGAAGAGCAGCCGCTCCAATACGTTGTATGATCTTTCATTTTCTTCGTTGTCCGCCATTCCGCTCTCTCCTTCCGACCCATGTTTCCCGAACCGGATCAGACACGTTGCCAGCGAGCCGAAACGATATCGTCCAACTCGTTCTGCGTTCTCTTGCCAACCTCATGCTGATGCGATAAAAACGCTCTTTCACGCGCTTTCATCCACACCTTCTGATCTATCGTCTTTTCACTTAATTCCACTCTTCGCGTTTCCACCTGGTGCTCTGCGCTCCGCACTTCCGTTTGGGTTGTTCGGATACGCTCCTCCAAGAAATTCACATATTGCTGTTTCATGGTAAGCTCGGATACCGACACCGTGCCTGCGCCTACAGCCAATTGCTCCTGAACACGCAGCTTCTCGGCTTGAACGCTCGACAGCTGTTGTTCCTTGCTCGCCAGCACGCCGACAGCCTGAGACAGCACAGACTCCGCAAGCTTTTTTTCATTCAGCTTTAGATCTACAATTTTTTGAAAAGGGTACGTAAACCGCATAACCTTCCATCATCCTCCGGCAAATTGTCCAATCAAGAGCTGCTGGGTCTGTCCCAATTCCGACTTCTCGTCGGTCGCTTGTGTAGTAAACTGTTTAATCGCCTGAATATATTCCAACGATTGATCGATCTCCGGGTTGGAGCCCTGTTTATACGCGCCGATGTTGATAAGATCTTCCGCTTCCCTGTATGTAGCAAGGAGACGCTTCATGCGAGTCGACGCAGCAATGTGCTCCTTCGGGACGATCTCCGACATGACGCGAGAGACGCTTGAAAGGACGTCAATGGCCGGAAAATGCCCCCGGCTCGCAAGCCTTCGATCCAGAACGATATGTCCGTCAAGTATGCCTCGCACTGCGTCTGCAATCGGTTCGTTCATGTCGTCTCCGTCGACCAAAACCGTGTAGAAAGCGGTGATGGAGCCTTTCGGGCCGGTACCCGCGCGTTCCAGCAGCTTCGGCAGGCTTGCGAACACGGACGGCGTGTAGCCGCGCGTAGCGGGGGGCTCACCTACGGCAAGTCCCACCTCGCGCAGCGCCATCGCATAGCGGGTAACCGAATCCATCATCATCATGACATTGAGCCCGCGATCGCGGAAATACTCGGCAATCGCCGTTGTAATAAGCGCCCCTTTCATCCGAATGAGCGCAGGCTGGTCCGAGGTCGCAACGACGACAACAGACCTGGCCAATCCCTCAGGGCCGAGATCCCGTTCGATGAAATCGCGTACCTCGCGGCCGCGTTCGCCGATCAAGCCGATAACGTTCACATCGGCGGATGTGTTTCGGGCGATCATCCCCAGAAGCGTCGACTTGCCTACGCCGGACCCGGCAAAGATGCCAACCCGCTGACCTTTGCCGACCGTCAGCAAGCCGTCGATACAACGAACTCCGACCGATAGCGGCGTCAATACTCTAGGACGCTGCAGCGGAGAGATCGGCATATTGTTCGTCGGCATCTCCTGCATTCGAAGCGGCAGCAAGGACCCGTCGAGCGGCAAGCCGAGTCCGTCAAGCACCTTCCCAAGCAGCTCATGTCCCGCTTTCACCCTGAGCGGCTTGCCGGTTCCGGCGACGTCGCAGCCCGGACCGACCGCTTGCAGCTCTCCTAGCGGCATCAAAATGACCTTGTTGTTGCGAAATCCAACCACCTCTGCCTGAACCGGGGCCGCTCCTTTGGCCGGATAAATCAAACAGACGTCTCCAAGCTTTGCGTCAGGCCCTTCCGACTCTACCGTCAACCCGATCACTTGCGTCACCTTTCCGTTAATGCGAACCGGGTCGATTGGTCCAAGCGCTTCTACATATTTTGCAACATCAAGCTCTGCTCCGTGGTATCGATTCATACGGCGGCACCTTCTTGCTGGCGGACCGCGATCTCCAGCAGCGCGGTTTTGATTTCCGTCAGCTGGGTATCAATCCGCGCATCGACGCTCCCGTATGCGGTGCGTACGACGCAGCCGCCCATATCCACCATGCTGTCGGGCACAATCTGCAGCTCTGCTTGAGAGTCGATCGAGAGAAGCAGCTCATTTCTCGCTTCTTGCATCTTCATAAACTCAGCCGGCGATACACAGATCGTAACGATTCCCTTTTCTCTTCGGCGTTCCAGTGTTCGCTTCACTTGTGAGGCTGTCCATTCCGGGCTGACAGCCAGCTGTTCGCCGATAATTTTACGAGCAATGGCGATGGAAAGCTCAACCAAGAACGGCTCCGCTTCGGAAATGATTCTCTCTTTGGACAACGTCGCCTCCTCTACGAGCTGACGCCCTTGTTCCAGCAACGTTTGATAGCTTGCCGCCATTTCGGCTTCCGCCTGGCGCAGTCCCTCTTGATATCCGGTCTCATAGCCCGCTTCGCGGCTTTCCTCTACAACCTGCAGATCCTCTACGCGCCGCTCATTCCACCAGCGCTCAATCTCGGCATTCGCCTCTTCTAGTCGCCGCTTGACTTCTTCCTCAGCCAGCCTTATTTGTTCCTCCGCCGCCTCTTTGGCATCTTGAAGCAGCCGCTCCTTTTCCTGCTGAAGCCGTTCGAACCCCTCATCCACCGCCGGAGCGGCCGGATGTTCCGACACCTCGACTTCGGCCGGAGGGCCGTATTTATAAGGCTCTACTGTCCATTTCTGTTCAAGAGACACATATCGGTCCGATTTGATCACATTAGACAATGATATCGTCTCCTCCACCGCGAGCGATGATGATTTCTCCCGCCTCTTCTAAACGACGTATCGTAGCGACAATTCTCGTTTGTGCTTCCTCGACGTCGCGGAGACGGACAGGACCCATATATTCCATTTCTTCTTTGAACGTATCGGCCATTCGCTTGGACATGTTGCGGAATACGGAATCCCGTACTTCTTCGCTGGCCACCTTGAGCGCCAGCTGCAAATCTGCATTCTCAATGTCGCGAATAATCCTTTGAATCGAACGGTTATCAAGATTGACGATGTCCTCAAAGACAAACATACGCTTCTTGATTTCCTCTGCCAGCTCCGGATCTTGAATCTCGAGCGAGTCGAGGATCGTTCGTTCGGTGCCTCGGTCGACGCCATTCAATATTTGAACGATCGCCTCGATGCCTCCTGCAGAAGTGAAGTCCTGTGTCACGGTGGACGACAGCTTCTGTTCAAGAACGCGTTCAACCTGGCTGATAACCTCAGGCGACGTGCTGTCCATAAGCGCAATCCGCTTAGCCACATCCGCCTGCTTCTCCTGCGGAAGGGATGACAAGATCATAGCGGCTTGTTCGCTGTGCAGATATGACAAGACCAAGGCAATCGTCTGCGCATTTTCGTTCTGTATAAAGTTTAAAATTTGACCGGGGTCCGCTTTACGAGCGAAGTCGAACGGTCGAACCTGCAGGGTCGCGGTTAAGCGATTGATAATATCCATCGCTTTGTGCGTACCGAGCGCTTTCTCAAGTATCTCTTTCGCGTAGTTGATCCCGCCTTGGGTAAGAAACTCCTGCGCCATAGCGATCTGGTGAAATTCGGAAAGTATAGATTCCTTCTCCTGATTATCCACTTTGCGAACGTTGGCGATTTCCAGCGTCAGCTGCTCAATCTCCTCATCCCGCAAATGCTTAAACACTTGAGCGGAAACTTCCGGACCGAGCGTAATCAACAGTATGGCCGCCTTCTGCCTGCCCGTTAACGTCACTTGTAATTGCTGCCCTTTCGCCAAAAACGTGCACCCCTATTCATCCGCCAGCCAAGTGCGAAGCAAATTGACAAATTCTTCGGGCTTGCGCTTCGCCAAATGTTCGAGCTGTTTGCGAACTTGATTGTCGTTTCCGACGGTCTCGATATCAAGCACAGGCTCGGGCGGCTTCTGCGCAGCCAAGAGCATCTCCGCCGCCGCCGCTTCTTCCGCAGCCTTCTGCTTCTTTCTGCGTTGGAGATAGAAAGCGCCTCCTCCAAGCAATGCAACAACGGCGGCGCCCGCCAAACTATAAAGCAGCATCTCGTTGAATGTGGCCGCCTCGTCCGCAGTGGCTCCGTCGAAGTTCCTGGCAATGACCGATACCTTCGATTGGACCATTTCCGGGGTCAGAGACACGCCGTTGTTGGCAAGCGACGCAGCGACGATGTTCATCAGCACCCGCTCTACCTGCTGAACGGTTTCCTGCGGCAATGCGTTCGGATCGTTAGGGTCCGAATTGAGACCGACCGAAATCGTCAAATCCTGGACGACATACGGACTGGATACGATCTGATTGCGGATCCGGTTAAAATCAAAGTTTTCGATCCGATTGATTCGCTCCGACTCGAAAGCTCCTTGGGAAGTCGTACCCGGATAGCCGGGAATGTCGGTTTCCCCCGTACCTGCGACACCGCCGACTGAACCTCCGTCGCTCGTTACCGTCTCCTGGTTTTCCTCTCGGGAAACCGGAATGCCGACGCCTTCTTCCTCGTTTACCGGAGTTACCAAATTTTGCTCACTTGTTTTCTGATCGAAATTAAGAGTAGATAATACGCTGACGATCACATTGTCCGCTCCGACAAGCGGGGTTAAGAAACTGACGACGTTTCGCTGCAAATCGAGCTCGAACCGCTTTTTGATCTGAAGCTGCTGTTCAATGTGACCTGACATCATTCCGGCACCGGCTCCCAATTTAGAAGATGGGAGAAGCTCGCCGTTCTGATCCGAAATCGTTATGTTTTCAAGCGATAAATTAGGTACGCTTTTGGCTACCAAGTTGTAGATCGTATCGATCTTTGCTTGATCCGGGGGAAAGCCCGGCTGAAAATTCACAACGACCGATGCCGACGAATCTTGTCCGGCTCCGTCCGGATTCATAAATACGCTCGGCTTCGGCACATTAATCAAAACCTCGGAGCTCGAAACACCGCTTATCTGGTTAATAATACGCTGAATTTCTCCTGCCCGAGCGTCCGCGTTCAGCACATCGAACTGTGAATCCGTCATGCTCCAGCTGTTCATGTTTTCTCTAAATATTTCGTATCCGATGGAACCGTTCGTGACGAGACCTTGAGAGGCTATGTCAATCTTAACGGATGCGACCATAGAACTTGGCACTCCGATGGTCTGTCCGTCGGTGCTCAATTTATAAGGAATGCTGTTAGAATCGAGATACCCCTTCACATTCGCTGCATCCGTCGGATTCAAGCCGGTAAAAGCAACCGAATATTCCGTTTTGGAAAATTGAAATACAAGCAATGCTATGGTAAAAATGCTAAGCACGAACGCACCGATGAACAACATGCGTTGTTTCGTGCTGTATTGACTCCAGAACCGGTTTAGTGAATCTCGGTACCGGACGAGCGTTTCATTCACTATGTCACCTCATTGCAGGCTTGAAATAAATCTAGGATTACAGCTGCGTTCTCATGATCTCTTGGTAAGCCTCAATCACTTTATTGCGCACCTGCACAGTAAGCTGTAACCCAAGTTGTGCCTTTTCGGAGGCGATCATGAGCGAATGGACATCGCTCAATTGTCCTGCGACAAACTGTTGGTTCAACTGATGCACATTTTTCTCTTGCTGGTCTAACGCTTGAACCGATTTCTCCAGCACTTCGCCGAATTGGCGGGAAATATCGCCAGCATTCGTCGTGCCGGAACCAGCCGTTGGGGTAACGGCGTGCCGGTTAGCGACACCGGATAAAGAACGAAAGTCACGAACATCCACAGGTTTAACTTCCTTTCAGAATGATGTCTCCAGGTTATCTTCCGATTTCTAGCGCCTTCGTCACGAACGCCTTGGAAGCGTTTAGGGCGGTCACATTTGCTTCGTAAGAACGCGTAGCCGACATCATGTCGACCATCTCCTTCAAAACGTCGACATTCGGCAAAAGCACAAATCCATTTGCATCGGCATCGGGATGAGTCGGATTATATACTTGCTTAAATGGAGCTTGGTCCTCGTAAATCCGAGTAACCTTAACCCCTTCGCCCGCTTGTTTCATTTGCCCGTTCAGCACTTGGGCAAATGACGGTTGTCCGTTCGGTTCCAACACGACAAGCTTTCGCTGATACGGAACCCACCGGCCGTTGACGTATTGCCCCCTGGTCGTCTCCGCGTTTGCGATATTCGAGGCGATTACGTCCATTCGCAGCCGTTGTGCCGTTAATGCCGACGCACTTATGTCAAAGCTGTTCGTAATCCGCATTATCTAGCCTCCAATGCCGTGCGTACCATCTTGATTTCATGACTGACCTGCTGAACAACGGTATTGTATCTTAGTTGATTTTTTGCAAGGAGCGCCATCTCGGAATCGATGTCTACATTGTTTAAGTTGTTATTCATGACTGAATGCTGATCCACTACAATTTGGGCCTCAACATTTCCGCCCCTTCTGCCGATATACATATGGCGGGGGTCTGTACGGCGTCCTTCAATCGATGGGTAGGAATTCCCCATGGATTGCTGAAGCAGCTCTTCAAACCGCACTTCAGATCTTTTGAATTTCGGCGTATCGACATTTGCGATGTTGTTAGCGATCACGGACTGCCGCAAATTCGCCGCATCCAACGTGCGCTCAAGCAACCGGAATCCATTCCCGTTCACCGGAAGCACAAACTTCCCCCTTCCTTTTTCACCTTCAAAGGATAGTGCCTTTGGTACTCATTACAATAGTCAGATATTCATATTCAACAGGCATTTCAGTTTCTCCTCCTTCGTTCGACAAATTTTATCAAAATTTATTGTTCCTACCTGTGTCAGATGCCGTAGAAATTCGTCGTTTCAACACAAAAAAACCCGCCATCATTTTCTGGCGGGTCCTCAGAATTATATATTGATTACTCGTTACGCTTTTGATTTCGTGATTTGCTCCACCAACTGATCGTTCAATATCTTAATGTAAGTGCCCTTCATCCCAAGCGATCTCGTTTCAATGACACCCGCGCTTTCCAGCTTGCGCAGCGCGTTGACGATGACGGAGCGTGTGATTCCAACACGGTCCGCTACCTTGCTTGCTACCAGAAGACCTTCTTTTCCGCCAAGCTCCTCAAAAATGTGCTCGACCGCCTCCAACTCGCTGAAGCTGAGGCTTCCGACAGCGACCTGAACAACCGCCTTGCTGCGCGCCTCAATTTCGATCGATTCTGCACGAACCCGCAAAATTTCCATCCCGATAATCGTCGAGCCATACTCGGCAAGAATCAAATCGTCGTCGCCGAACGGGATTTGCTGTCTTGAAATAAGCAGTGTCCCGATTCGGTCGCCCGCTCCAAGGATCGGGATTATCGTAACGAACTGTTCCCCCATTATATTGTGCAGGTTCGAGACAAATTGACCATACGGCGAGCCTTCGTCCGAACTTGATGTCGTCTCGTCAATACTCATTAACCAGTGGTTTATCTCAGCCGGAAAACGACGTTCTTCCGCCAGTGTGGTTTGAATAACGGGATTGTCCGTCAAATGGGCGATTCCGAAGCCCAATACCTTCCCTTTACGGCTGACCACAAACACATTAGCCTCAATGATGTCGCGCAGCACTTCTCCCATTTCCATGAAATTGACGGAGGTGCCGGCGGCTTTTTGGAGCAGCTTATTCAGTTTTCTCGTTTTATTTAATAGTGTTGTCATATTCGTTACACAAGCCTCTCAACATTATAATATATACTGGCTTAGATCGCGGTTTTTCGCAACCTCGCCCAATTTTTCCCGAACATATTCGGGTGTAATCACAATTTGCTCCAACGTTATATCGGGCGCCTCAAACGATAAATCCTCCAACAGCTTCTCAAGGATCGTATGCAGCCGGCGAGCGCCGATATTTTCGGTATTTTGGTTAACATCTGCAGCGATGCGAGCAATTTCAGAGATCGCCGCGTCGGAAAATTCTACGGATATCCCTTCCGTCTGCAGCAGCGCGGTGTACTGTTTCGTAAGTGCATTTTGAGGTTCCTTCAGAATGAGCTCAAAATCGCTTTGCGTTAACGAATTCAGCTCCACTCGGATCGGAAACCGTCCCTGCAGCTCCGGAATCAAGTCGGAAGGCTTCGCAACATGGAAAGCGCCGGCTGCAATAAAAAGCACGTAATCCGTTTTTACGGGTCCGTATTTCGTCATAATCGTAGAGCCTTCTACAATCGGCAAAATATCTCGCTGAACCCCTTCGCGAGACACGTCGGGTCCGCTGCCGCGGCTCGAGCTTGCAATTTTGTCAATCTCATCGATGAAGATAATGCCGGATTGTTCAGCTCGACGGATGGACTCCTGAATACAATCGTCCATATCGATCAGCTTCTGCGCCTCTTCCTGTGTAAGCACCTTTCGCGCTTCTCTGACGGTAAGCTTCCGTTTTTTCGTACGCTTCGGAAGAAAGCTGCCGAAAAGCTCCTGCATATTCGCGCCCATCTGTTCGTTGCCGCCTGGTCCGGACAACATATCAAACATGTTCGGCGCGCTCTCTTCGACCTCGATTTCTACCTGGTCGTTCTCCAAGTCGCCGGTCGCCAGTTTTCTGCGCGCGTCGTCCCTCCGCTGCTGGAGCGTAGGATCCGTTTCCTGCACGGGCGGCGGGGTTTGCGCCTGATTCCCGCCAAAAATCATCTCCAATGGATTTTTGGGCCCCCGGTCCCGCGTAGGAGAAGGTACAAGTATCGAAACGAGCCGTTCGTTCGCCAACGACTCCGCACGATCCTTCACCCGCTCGGTGCGCTCGGCTTTCACCATCCGGATGGCGGTTTCAACCAAGTCACGAACCATAGACTCCACATCGCGTCCCACATAACCGACTTCCGTATACTTTGTAGCTTCGACTTTGACAAACGGAGCATTCACTAATTTCGCCAGTCGTCTGGCGATCTCCGTTTTGCCGACACCCGTCGGGCCGATCATGAGCAAGTTTTTCGGAACGATTTCATCGCGCAAGCTTTCCTCCAGCAGGCTGCGTCTGTATCGGTTTCGGAGCGCCACCGCCATTGAGCGCTTGGCTTTCTTTTGACCGACAATGTATTTATCCAATTCAGCGACAATTTGCCGCGGAGTGGACGCTTCGTTGCTCGATGCCAAACTTATCCCTCCATCTCTTCGACAATAATGTTATCGTTTGTGTATACACAAATTTCCGCCGCCATTTGCATCGCGGCTTGCGCAATCTCCTTCGCTTCCATATGTGAACCGGCATAGCGCTTCAGTGCCCTTCCGGCAGCCAACGCAAAGCTGCCGCCCGAACCGATCGCAAGAATTCCGTCGTCGGGTTCAATAATTTCGCCATTGCCGGAGATCAGAAGCAAATGCTGCTCGTCCATGACGATCATCATCGCCTCCAGTCGCCTAAGCACACGATCCGACCGCCAATCTTTCGCAAGCTCTACAGCCGCTCGCTGCAGGTTGCCGCTGTGCTCCTCCAATTTCGCCTCGAATTTCTCAAACAGCGTAATCGCATCTGCAACCGAGCCCGCAAACCCGGCAACCACTTTACCGCGGTACAGACGGCGAACTTTCTTCGCGCCATGCTTCATGATCATAGCGTTTCCGAATGTAACCTGCCCATCTCCCGCGATCGCGCCCTTGCCGTTATGGCGAACCGCAAAGATGGTGGTAGCGTGAAACGCAGTATCCATAAACTTTCCTCCTTCTATCCAATAGTTATCGATCACGCTCTCGGAAATGAGCGGTTATAAATAGACTGTAGATGATCTTTCGTCACATGCGTATAAATCTGGGTAGTGGATAAATGAGCATGGCCCAAAAGCTCTTGTACCGAGCGCAAATCCGCTCCCGCCTCCAACAGATGCGTTGCGAACGAATGTCTCAGCGTGTGGGGACTGATCCGATTTATTTCGGCCATCCGGCTTATATATTTCGTCAACGTTCGTCTCACGCTGCGATCGCTTAGGCGGGTTCCGTCACGATTTAAAAACAAAGCGGGTTCTTTCGGCTCGCCGCTTCTTGCAAGCAGTGTACCTCTCCCATTCTCCAAATATACGAGAAGCGCCTCGACAGCATGTTCACCGATAGGCACCCATCGCTCCTTACCGCCTTTCCCGTGCAAGAGCACCATCCCCATCTCAGTGCGCACGGATTGTGCATCAAGTGCAACCAACTCGCCGACGCGCGCGCCGCTGGCATATAACAGTTCGAACATGGCGCGATCTCTCTGACCCAACGGGGTAGCAGCGTCCGGCTGTTCAAGCAGACGGACCGCCTGGTCGATATAAAGAAATTTAGGAAGCGGTTTGTCCAGCTTCGGACTGCGGACGGACAGCGTCGGGTTGGTGTCCACAAGCCCTTCCTTCATTAGATAACGATAAAAGGTGCGGAGAGTGGACAGCTTGCGCGCCACCGAACGTTTTGCCAAATCTTTGGCAACAAGCGCTGCCAGGAACGATCGCACGGTAACATAAGAAACAGCAGCAAACCCTGGAACGTTGTGCTGCTGCAAGTAATCACTGAACTGCGCCAAATCCGACGCATAGTGACGTATCGTATAATCCGACGCGCTGCGTTCAAACTCCAACGAATGAAGAAAACGCTCTATGAGCCCGTCCGTTTCCATACACTCACCTCGAGTTTCCAGAAAGGCTCTTTGAACCATAAACCATCCTATCACAGCTGAAAATCAGTTTACAAGACCATCCGACACAAAATTTGTTGCAAAATTCTGAATTGATTCAAGCGCGCGCTGTGCGATACGCTCATTTTTTTCCTTTTTATTGCGAATTCGTTCCCCTAGCGGCGGAAACAGTCCGAAATTTGCATTCATTGGCTGAAAGTGCCGGAAATCCGCCGTCGTAATATAATGAGCCATACTTCCGAGCGCGGTGTCCGGCGGGAGAACGAACGTCTCCTTCCCATTCGCCATTCGCGCCGCGTTCAGCCCTGCGATTAGTCCGGAAGCAGCCGACTCGACGTAGCCTTCAACCCCCGTCATTTGTCCAGCAAACAGCAAATCGCTTCGCGCCTTCAACTGATAAGTCGGCTCAAGCAGCTTCGGAGAATTGATGAACGTATTCCGGTGCATCACACCGTACCGAACAAACTCCGCATGTTCCAAGCCTGGAATCAGCGAGAACACTCGCTTCTGCTCTCCCCATTTCAAATGGGTCTGGAAGCCGACCAAATTATAGAGCGTCCCCGCCGAGTTGTCTTGTCGAAGCTGAATGACGGCATATGGCTGCTTGCCGGTTCTTGGATCGACCAGACCAACCGGCTTCATCGGTCCGAACAACGCCGTCTGCTTTCCGCGCTTCATCATCACCTCGATCGGCATGCAACCTTCGAAGTAAATTTCCTTTTCGAATTCCTTAAGCGGCGCAGTCTCGGCTTCGATGATCGCATCGTAGAAACGATCAAACTCTTCTTCGCTCATCGGACAATTCAAATAGGCCGCCTCGCCTTTATCGTAGCGAGAAGCGAGAAACACTTTTTCCATATCGATGGAGTCTTTTTCGACGATGGGTGCCGCTGCGTCGTAGAAGTAGAAATAATCCTCCCCAGTAAGGCGCCGGATGTGCTCCGACAGAGAGGGGGACGTCAGCGGACCTGTCGCAATAACGGATAACCCTTCGGGAATCTCCGTCATTTCTTCCGTGCGGACTTCAATCAGAGGATGCTCCCGCAGCGTTCGGGTGATTTCATCCGAAAACCGTTCCCGATCGACGGCGAGCGCCCCTCCCGCGGGCACCGCATGCTTATCCGCAGCTCTCATAATGAGCGAATTGAGAATGCGCATTTCTTCCTTCAATACGCCGACGGCGTTCGTTAGCCCGTTTGCACGCAGGCTGTTGCTGCATACCAGCTCAGCGAATCTATCGGTGTGATGCGCCGGAGTTTTTATAACCGGACGCATCTCGTGCAGCGTCACCCGGACTCCGCTTTCCGCGATTTGCCAGGCTGCCTCGCTGCCCGCGAGGCCCGCGCCGACAACCGTTACTTTCGTTTCCACAACAGGCACTCCTTTATTCCGCTTCCGCGTCTTGTTCTGTATCTTCTTCTATTTTCTTATAGTCGCAGGACGTGCATTGGATCGTCGTGCCGTTCTTCGTCCGCTTCTTCACCAGCATGGACGAACACTCGGGGCAAGGCTTCGCAATCGGCGCATCCCACGAAACGAAATCGCAATCCGGATACGAGTCGCATCCATAGAATATACGCCCCCGCTTGCTGCGCCGCTCAACGACGCGTCCTTTGCTGCACTTCGGGCAGATGACGCCGATATCCTTCACGATCGGCTTTGCATTGCGGCAATCCGGGAATCCGGAGCAAGCCAAAAACTTGCCGAACCTCCCCATTTTATAAACCATGTGGCGGCCGCATTTTTCACAATTTTCATCGGCGACTTCGTCTTGAAGCTCTACTTCCTTCATTTCATCTTCAGCGACCTCAAGGCGCCGTTCGAACGAGTCGTAAAATTCGCGAAGCACCTTCACCCAATCGACTTTTCCTTCTTCTACGAAGTCGAGGTCTTCTTCCATATGCGCGGTGAAATCCGCGTCAAGAATTTCCGGGAAAAATTGCTCCATCAGCTCAATCACGAGCTCGCCGAGCTCCGTCGGCACAAACTTTTTCTCTTCGAGAGCAACGTACCCGCGCTTCTGAATCGTATCCAAAATCGGCGCATACGTGCTCGGTCGGCCGATGCCGCGCTCCTCCAACGTGCGGACAAGCCTCGCTTCTGTATACCGTGGAGGCGGTTGCGTAAAATGCTGCTTCGGCTCAACAGATTCCGGTGTAAGACCTTGACCTTGCTTTAGAGGCGGCAGAAGCTTATCGTCATCCACCACTCCGTCGTCATTGCCTTCTACGTATACCCTCATAAAGCCGGGAAATTTTATTTTTGAACCGACTGCCCGGAAGGTAACACCGTTCGCCTCTAGATCCGCAGTGACGGTATCCAGTACAGCCGACGTCATTTGACTTGCCACAAAACGTTCCCAAACCAGCTTGTAAAGCCGAAATTGATCGCGTGATAAATACGGTTTTACAGTTTCGGGATCGTACTTGACCGATGTTGGACGAATTCCCTCATGAGCATCCTGAGCGCCGGCGTTTTTCTTAGTATAATTGCGCGGTGTCTCCGGAAAGTATGCCTTACCGTATTGCGCCTCTATAAATTCGCTTGCTTCCGCTTGTGCGACAGGCGAGATTCGGGGGGAATCGGTCCGCATATAAGTGATAAGGCCTACGGTGCCTTCCTTCCCTAAATCAACGCCTTCATAAAGCTGCTGCGCAATTTGCATCGTTTTCGCAGCTCGGAAATTCAGCTTTCGGGCGGCTTCCTGCTGCAAGGACGAAGTGATAAACGGCGGTGACGGATGCCGAAACCGCTCGCGCTCCTTCAGTTCGGACACGACCAATGCCTTGTCTCCAAGGCGCTCCAGCACGAGATCGACCTCCTGCCGGTTCGGAAGCTCCTTCTTCTCTTTATCCAAGCCGTAAAACTTCGCTTCAAAAGAGCTTCCGTCCACCTGCAGCATGGCGGTAATCGACCAATATTCTTCGGGGTCAAACGCTTTAATTTCCCTTTCCCGATCGTATATCAGCTTTACAGCCACCGACTGCACGCGGCCGGCGGACAGCCCTTTTTTCACTTTTTTCCAAAGAAGCGGACTGATTTTATACCCCACCAGACGATCCAAAATACGTCTCGCCTGCTGCGCATTCACCAAATCCATATTGATTTTGCGCGGATGCTTAAACGCTTCCTTCACCGCTTGCTTCGTAATTTCATTAAAAACGACGCGGCACGATTCTTTCTCGTCCAAATCTAAATAATGCGCAAGATGCCATGCGATTGCTTCCCCTTCGCGATCGGGGTCGGCAGCGAGAAAGACGCGTTTCACCTTCTTGCGCGCATCCTTCAATTCTTTAAGCACGTCGCCTTTGCCGCGAATCGTAATGTATTTCGGTGAAAATTCGTTATCTACTTCCACGCCGATCTGGCTTTTTGGAAGGTCGCGGACATGTCCCATTGATGCTTTGACGATATACTTGCTGCCCAGATACTTGCCGATCGTCTTCGCTTTGGCCGGAGACTCCACGATGACCAGCGTTTCTGCCGCCATCTCCCCTGCACCCCACTTCCGTCATTTCAATCTAGAAATATACGCCGATCCGGGCAGCGCCCGAATGCGTTGCTTTATCAGTAACGATAACAAAACCCCGTGCAAATGTCCAAAAGAACGTCCCGAACGTTCCGTCAAGTCATCCAAGGTTACCCGTTCCGCCCCCATCACAGCAAGCACCTCCGCTTCCTCCTGCGTAAGAACCGAAGCTTGAGAAGCGCCATCCGAGGTGGGTTGTTCCGCTTCCCGAGGAGGCACTCCATACTCCCTTAATATCACATTTGGACTCGTAGCCAGCATTGCGCCGTCTCTTATCAGCGTATAGCAGCCGGCGCTTTTTGGTGACGTGATCGGGCCCGGAACGGCGAAAATATCTCTACCCGCTTCGAGTGCATACGAGGCCGTTATGAGCGAACCGCTTTGTTCCGCCGCCTCTACGACCAATGTTCCGCGCGACATACCGGCGATAATGCGGTTGCGCATGGGGAACGTTCCCGCGCTCGGTTTAACGTTCCAGCCGTACTCGCTGACCACAATCCCCGCCTTCTCGATTGTGCGCTGCAGCTCGGAATGCTCCGGCGGATAAATGACGTTGATGCCCGAACCGAGTACGGCGACGGTCGGTCCATTCACCTGCAGCGCTCCTCTATGCGCAGCGCTGTCGATCCCTCGCGCCATCCCGCTTACAACCGAAAATCCGGCAGCCGCCAGTTCCGCTCCGAACCATTCCGCCGCTTGCCTCCCATATGATGTCGGGTACCTCGTGCCGACAACCGCAATCATCGACTGTGACAGCAGCTCGACGTTTCCCTTTACATACAGCACCCATGGCGCCTTATATACGAATCGCAGCATCGGAGGGTACGTTTCATCGTACCAGGTCACGATACTTATATTTTGCTCATAATAAAAATTAAGTTTACTCATTACGTATGCATTCGTCAAAGTCTGCTCGATCTGCTCTGCGCGCCGCCGGGACACGCCCCACCCGCGAAGCAGCGCCGCAGCGCCGTTTTCAAGCAGCAGCCGCAGGTCTATTTCTTGCTTCATAATAAGGTCTAACGTGTCCCAACCGACATTCGGCATATCGTGCAGCGCAAATAGAATCCATCTTTCTTCCATCGTTATCCCTCCTGAATGCAATTCATACCCTGGAAAAATAAAAAACCTTCCGCTTTCGACATTCGCCGAAAACGGAAGGTTGCTTACCTATCCGGTGTATTCTTATTTTCTTACGATGCACTTCTCGAGAAGACCTTTCTCCTCAAGCACGGATACGAGGGTCGAGCCCATTTCGGACGGCGTCGGAGCTACTTTCATACCGCAGCGCTCCATCGTAGCGACCTTCTCGTCAGCCGTACCTTTGCCGCCGGAAACGATTGCGCCCGCATGGCCCATCCGGCGTCCTGGAGGCGCCGTCTTTCCGCCGATGAAGCCGACAACCGGCTTCGTCATGTTCGCAGCGATCCACTCCGCAGCTTCTTCTTCCGCAGTTCCGCCGATCTCGCCGATCATAATGACCGCGTACGTATCCGGATCTTCATTAAAGAGCCTCAAAATGTCGATGAACTCGGAGCCCTTCACCGGGTCGCCGCCGATACCGACCGCGCTCGATTGACCGATGCCGCGGGAAGTGAGCTGGTGAACCGCTTCATACGTAAGCGTGCCCGAACGGGATACGACGCCGACGTGGCCCGGCAGGTGAATGTAACCAGGCATAATCCCGATTTTGCACTCGCCGGGCGTGATAACGCCCGGGCAGTTCGGCCCGATCAAGACGGTTTTCTTGCCTTCCAAGTACTTGCTTACCTTCACCATATCAAGCACCGGAATGCCTTCGGTGATGCAGATAACGAGATCAAGCTCAGCGTCCACCGCTTCCATGATCGCATCAGCTGCGAAAGCAGGCGGTACATAGATAACGGAAGCGTTCGCGTCCGTCGCGTTCTTCGCTTCCAACACTGTGTTAAATACAGGAACGGAAACGACGGAGCCGTTCTCAAGCGTAATGTCGACGTTCGTGCCGCCTTTGCCCGGGGTTACGCCTCCGACCATTTGCGTGCCGTATTCGAGGCCGCCCTTCGTATGAAACAAACCGGTTGCGCCGGTGATGCCCTGCGTAATTACTCTTGTATTTTTATTTACTAAGATACTCATGGGTAGATCCTCACATCCTTTGTCTGTAATGAGGCTTATTTCACAAGCGCTACAATTTTCTGTGCTCCGTCCGCCATCGAATCCGCAGCAACGATGTTCAAGCCCGATTCATTCAAGATCTTCTTGCCAAGGTCGACGTTCGTACCTTCCAAGCGCACGACGAGCGGACGGTCAAGACCGACTTGACGAGCGGCCGTGACGACCCCGTTCGCGATGACGTCGCACTTCATGATGCCGCCAAAGATGTTGACGAAAATGCCTTTCACCTTCGGATCGGACAAAATTATTTTGAACGCTTCTGTGACTTTCTCCGTTGTTGCGCCGCCGCCAACGTCCAAGAAGTTGGCCGGATCGCCGCCGTAGTACTTGATGATATCCATCGTTGCCATCGCAAGACCGGCGCCGTTCACCATGCAGCCGATATTGCCGTCGAGGGCGATGTAGGAAAGATCGAATTTCGAAGCTTCGATTTCCTTCTCATCTTCCTCATCCAAGTCGCGGAGCTCCAGAATGTCTTTATGACGGAACAGCGCGTTGGAATCGAAATTGAGCTTCGCGTCGAGTGCCATTACTTCCCCGTCGCCGGTAACGACGAGCGGATTGATTTCGGCAATTGAGCAGTCCTTCTCTACGAATGCTTGATACAACGCAGCCATGAACTTCACCGCTTTGTTGACAAGCGCGTCCGGAATGTTGATTGCGTAAGCAAGCTTACGTGCCTGATATGGAGCTAGTCCAACAGCAGGGTCAACGACTTCCTTAAAGATTTTCTCCGGCGTATGCGCCGCAACCTCTTCAATCTCGGTGCCGCCCTCTTCCGAAGCCATCATAACTACACGGCCCGTAGCACGATCGACAACAAGACCTATGTAATATTCTTTCTTAATATCGCAACCTTGTTCAATCAAGAGGCGCTTTATCACTTTGCCCTCCGGACCTGTCTGGTGCGTTACGAGTGTTTTGCCGAGCAATTCCGACGCATATTTTTGAACGTCGTCCAAGCCTTTGGCAATTTTAACACCGCCCGCTTTCCCACGTCCGCCGGCATGAATTTGTGCTTTAACGACCGTAACCGGTGTGCCGAGCTTCTTTGCCGCTTCTACGGCTTCTTCAGCCGTGAATGCAACATGTCCCTCCGGAACTTTCACGCCGTAAGCCTTAAGCACTTGTTTTGCTTGATACTCGTGAATGTTCATCTAGAAACCTCCTATTCGATTCTGTCCGGCGCTACTACACCGATCGCGCGTCAGGAACGATCCAGGCGTCTCTCGATGCGTAATACCGCTTTACACCAACTTTTGTATTGTACCATAATTCACAGGCGATTGCGCCACTCTTTTTCCACGTTTCGACAAGATTGATTCGTAACTTTTAGGATGAGGTTGTAGGAGTGAATTCAGGAAAAGATTGCCACGTCGAAATGAAATGTATACAATAAAAATAATGTGAAATCGAAGATGAGGAAGCACCTCTCGGAGTGATAGAGTTCCGGACAACGTTCCGAACCATTTCGAGGAGGTGTTTTTTGTATGTATGGGACTTGTTGGAGCGCTTGTGTGCAAGGGATTGACGGAGCGCTTATTCGGGTGGAGATAGACCTGTCAAACGGCCTGCCATTGTTCTCGATCGTCGGCTTGCCCGACAGCGCCGTTCGCGAGTCGGCAGAGCGAGTGCGTGCCGCAATTAAAAACTGCGGCTATGAGTTCCCGATGAAGCGCATCACCGTTAATCTTGCGCCGGCCGATGTACGCAAGGAAGGCGCCGTGTTCGATTTGGCAATCGCCGCATGCATCTTGTTGACGAGCGGACAATGGCCGGACAACTTAGGGGAACGAACGCTTTTGATCGGCGAATTGGCGCTTGACGGACGCGTTCGGGCTGTAAACGGGGTGATGTCTATGGTCGACGCAGCCAAAACCGCAGGCTTCGAGGAGGTTGTCGTACCGGAGGGAAACGTGAAGGAGGCTTCCCTAATTCATGGCATCCGCATCCGATCCGTCGCCACGCTTCTGGATCTTGACCGCAAGCCTAGTGTGACCATACGGGAGCAGCAGCTCGGCAGCAGCGCCAGACATGTTCAGCATACGCCGTCTCATTCCCAACCCGATGGAGCGTCGGAGGATTTCTCCGAGGTGTCCGGGCAATGGCAGGCAAAACGCGCGCTGTCCATTGCCGCCGCCGGCATGCACAACATTCTTTTGTCGGGTCCGCCGGGCTCCGGAAAGACAATGCTGGCTCGCCGCCTTCCCACCATCATGCCGCCGTTAGCCGATGACGAAGCGCTGGAGGTTACAAAAATTTACAGCGCCGCAGGCCTGCTTCGCGACCGCGGAGAGCTGCTGCGGAACAGACCTTTTCGTTCTCCCCATCACACCGTGTCACCGAGCGGACTTGTCGGCGGAGGGGGTGTCCCGAAGCCGGGCGAGATCAGTCTAGCTCATCGAGGCATCTTGTTTCTTGACGAGCTTCCTGAATTTCCAAGAAACGTGCTGGAGGTTTTAAGGCAGCCCATTGAAGATTCAAGAGTGACCATATCGAGGGCTCGAATGACGTTGACGTTCCCATCCCGTATTTTACTGGCTGCAACGATGAATCCCTGTCCATGCGGTTATTTTGGATTCGAAGACGACCGGCATTACTGTGTCTGCACACCGCCGCGGCTTCATGCGTACCGTTCCCGCTTGTCGGGCCCGCTCCTCGATCGAATCGATCTGCAGGTGTATGTGCCGAGGCTTCCTCCAGAGGATACATGGAAACTGGCCGGGCTGCAGGAAAACCATTCCAAGCGGCTGGCTGCGTATGCTTCCGGGGCATTGGCGGAACGTGTGAAAGCTGCGCATGAACGACAGGCATTCCGCTACCGGGGGCTTGGGGTGAGGTACAATTCGGAGTTGACGGGGAAACGATTGCATTCTTTCGTTAAGCTGAACGGAGAATCATCCTTGTTGCTGCAGCGAGCGTACACCCAAACCGGCTTCAGCGCCAGAGGACTTGACCGTCTGATGAAGGTGGCGCGAACGATTGCCGACTTGGATGGGAGTGAAGACGTCTGTGTCGAGCACGTTTCGGAGGCGCTTTTGTACCGCATGATGGGCACTCAGACGCATGTCGAAACAAGTCAAGCGCCTAGCCGCCCTCAGAACGCCTCCTCATAGTGCGCGAGATGAATGAGCTCATCCGCGGGGCCCAGCCAAATGGCGACCACGTCAAATCGAACGGGAACATCCCCTATACGGCACTGAATCATGTACGTCTGAGCCAGTGTGCGCAGCTTGCGCTGCTTTCTTTCGTCGACGGATTGCTCCGGCGCTCCGAACCGGCCGGCACTGCTTGCCGATCGGGTGCGCACCTCGACGAAGATGAGCGTTTCGCCCTGTTGAGCAATCAGGTCCACTTCTCCCAGAGCGCATCTCCAATTGCGCTCCACCACGCGTAAACCGGCCGACGATAAATATTGTGCGGCAAACTTTTCGCCTGCAGCGCCCAGCTTGCGCCGCCGATCTCCCCCCTTGCCGCGCGGACCGTTCATCCTTCTCCCCCGCTCTTCGCGGTGAGGAGCGAATGTGCTTGCCGGTCCGAACGATAAACAAAGCTTAATATTTCCGCCACGAGCTGATACAGCTCCGGCGGAATTTGTTGGTCAAGATCGAGTTTGGACAGCACCTCGACGAGAGAAGCGTTCTCGGTTACCGGAACACCGTTATTTTTGGCGATTTCGACGATTTTTTCGGCTACGGCGCCTTTGCCCTTCGCTTTCAGCACCGGTGCTGAATTCGCTTCCGGCGAATAGGTGAGCGCGACCGCCTGCTTCGGGCCGTTCGATCGCGGCGCTTTCGCTTGGGGGAAGCCTTTTTTCATACGCGAATGTCTACCCCTTTATACATTGACTTCATATAGTTTGCTAAATGAGGAGACGGTTTGCCGGACGGTCCTGCCGCAGCTTCTCCCTCCGGCGTCGAGCGCTCCGGCATCGGCGATGTTTGGAGGGTGAGCAACTGATACCCGATGCCCCTCAGCGCCTCCTCGATGGCGTCTCTGCTCTCTTCGAGCAATCCCTCGATAAACGGAGCGTCATTCCACAACTGCAGCCCTACGGCCCGGTTCGCGACCTGCACGTCCACCCATGTCTCGCCTAACGTGGAGAGCGACAGCTGGAACCACAACCTGCAGTTGTCCGCGTCCAGCTCTCCTTTCGCACCGCGGCGAGTATGAATGTGCACTGCGGCGCTGCCGTCCGTACTGCCGTCTTGGCTGCGCAGCGGAACAAATAGCGTAAGATGCGTAAACGGCGCGGACCGCTCGGGCGTCATGAGCAGCTGCTGTCCGGTTACATGCTGAAGCGCGGTCTGCACCGCCTCCTTCAGCGCCGGAGGTGTATCGTCGGCTGCCGCCAACTGACTTAAAACCGACTTCAGCGTTTCGGCAGGATGCAGCGGTCGCTCTGCTGCCGACGCCTGCGGCTCCGAAGAAGGCGGAGCGTCCAGCAGAGCAAAATCAGCTCTTAACTGCAGCGGAGCGCGTTCGATTGACGGGGCTGCGGCCAATTTCGCCGCGCCGTTCAACTGCGGCTCCGCTTCGGCAGGCGATCCGAATGCCGAGCGCAGCCAAAGGCGTTCGGCGTCGAGCCCGAGCAGCCTGAAGAAACTTGCGAGCGGCGGGCGCTCAGGCGCCTGTCCTATAGGCGCCTCGGCCGCGGTGCGGG